>Ga0209634_1000005_pt1 | contig 754237 bp, 644 predicted proteins | sample LinPmetageLP40_FD_184043 | JGI IMG/M metagenome (GOLD analysis project Ga0209634, IMG submission 184043) | Marine viral communities from the Pacific Ocean - LP-40 (SPAdes) (version 2) | ecosystem: Environmental > Aquatic > Marine > Oceanic | place: Pacific Ocean | collected 2010-08-26
GGTTCGGGGTTCGGGGTTCGGGGTTCGGGGTTCGGGGTTCGGGGTTCGGGGTTCGGGGTTCGGGGTTCGGCAGAATTGTGCTTGGTAGTTTATTTATAAAAAAGCAAAGAAAGGCTGTTTTTTTTTGCTCATTTGCACTCATTCTTTGCTCTTTGTGCAAATAACTTTTAAGTGATTTATTTACCACTGAAGGTTATGAGGCGCTGCATTTTACCCGCGACTCGCAGCTCGAAGTCCGTTGTCTTCTCATTTACTCTCATTCGCTTCTCTGTGTTCAAATAGCTTTTAGTGAATTATGCACAAAGAGGGCTATGAGGCGCTGCGCTGAAAGAGTAGGTTAAAGGATAAAGGTTTCAGATTTTAGCACTAGCTCGCGCCTCGCAGCCCGTTGCCCGCAGCTCGTAACTTTCAAATAATAAAAAAAGGAGCATTGCTGCTCCTTTTTAAATACTACTCAGGTTTATTTAATATCAAACCTATCGGCGTTCATTACTTTTACCCATGCATTTATAAAGTCGTGTACAAAACGGGTTTTGTTATCGTCTTGAGCATAAAACTCTGCCAATGCACGTAAAATTGAGTTTGAACCAAACACTAAATCAACCCGCGTAGCCGTGTACTTGGTTTTACCGCTTGCGCGCTCAACTATATTGTACTCGCCTTTACTTGCAGGTTCCCAGCGGTTGTTCATGTCGGTTAAATTAACAAAGAAGTCGTTACTCAGTACGCCTACGTTGTCGGTAAATACGCCATGCTCACTATTGCCATAGTTAGTGCCCAGTACGCGCATACCAGCTAGTAACACGCTCATTTCTGGCGCGGTTAAGCTCATTAATTGGCTGCGCTCCAGTAATAGCTCCTCGGCGGATACAGCGTAGTCTTTTTTCAACCAGTTTCTAAAGCCATCATGAATTGGCTCTAATGGCTCGAATGACTCTGCGTCGGTCATATCATCAGTTGCATCGCCACGCCCTGGGGCAAATGGTACGGTTACATCAACCCCGGCCTTTTTAGCGGCTTGCTCTACTGCAGCGGTGCCGCCAAGTACAATTAAATCAGCCATACTAACAGGCTTAGTTAAGCTCGCTTGCAGTGTTTCAAGTGCGCTAAGTACCTTGGCTAAACGCGCAGGTTCGTTACCTTGCCAGTTATTTTGCGGAGCAAGGCGAATACGGGCGCCATTAGCTCCACCACGATGATCGGAGCCTCTGTAAGTACGTGCGCTGTCCCATGCGGTATTAATTAAGTCGGTTTCACTTAATCCACAATTAAGTAGCTTCACTTTTAAGTCGGTTATGTCAGCGTCGCTTAAGGTGTAATCAACCGTTGGAATTGGATCTTGCCAGATTAAATCTTCGCTTGGTACATCGGCACCTAAATAGCGCGATTTTGGCCCTAAATCACGGTGGGTTAACTTAAACCATGCGCGAGCAAATACGTCAGTAAAGTACTCAAAATCGTCATTAAAACGCTCAATAATTTTACGATATGCGGGGTCGAGCTTCATTGCCATGTCGGCATCGGTCATTATTGGGTTTAAGCGAATTGATGGGTCTTCCACATCAACGGGTTTATCTTCTTCTTTAATATTAACCGGCTCCCACTGATGAGCACCGGCAGGGCTTTTTGTTAGCTCCCATTCGTAATTGAGTAACAATTTACAATAGCCGTTATCCCATTTAGTTGGGTAGGTTGTCCATGCGCCCTCAATACCTGAGGTCATGGTATCGCGGCCAATGCCACGGGTTTTATGGTTATTCCAACCAAGGCCTTGCTCGTGTACGTCGGCAGCTTCTGGCTCTGGGCCTAAGTTTTCTTCTTTACCATTACCGTGAGTTTTACCTACAGTGTGGCCACCAACGGTAAGTGCTGCGGTTTCTTCGTCGTTCATGGCCATGCGGGCAAAGGTTTCGCGGACTTGATCTGCAGTTTTAAGCGGATCGGGCTTGCCATTAACCCCTTCTGGGTTTACATAAATTAAGCCCATTTGAACTGCTGCTAATGGGTTTTCCATGGTATCGGGTTTATCAACCTGGCTATATCGCTCATCACTTGGGGCCAACCATTCTTTTTCTGCGCCCCAGTAAACGTCTTTTTCTGGATGCCAAATATCTTCTCGTCCGCCAGCAAAGCCAAAGGTTTTAAGTCCCATTGATTCATACGCCATATTACCGGCTAAAATCATCAGATCAGCCCATGAAAGCTTATTGCCGTATTTCTTTTTAATTGGCCACAGCAAACGGCGAGCTTTGTCGAGGTTAGCATTATCAGGCCATGAGTTAAGTGGAGCAAAACGTTGATTACCCGTACCGCCACCGCCTCGGCCATCCGCTAAACGGTATGAGCCCGCAGCATGCCATGCCATACGGATCATCAGGCCACCATAGTGCCCCCAATCAGCTGGCCACCACGGTTGGCTTTGGGTCATTAAGTTTTTTAGGTCGGTTTTAAGCGCCTCTAAATCCAATGAGTTAAAAGCGTCGGCATAATTAAAGTCGTTATCGTAAGGGCTGGTTTTACTATCGTGCTGATGAAGAATGTCTAAATTCAGTGAGTTTGGCCACCAATCTGTATTGGTGTTTTCAGTTGTGGTATTACTGCCATGCATAACTGGGCATTTACCCGCTTTATGATTATCCATATTGAGCTCCTTTTTAAGTATAAATAAAAACGCCCATGCTTACCGCTTTTGGTATTCACCAGTTGGGAGCGCTGTTATTTTATTGCCATTAAATGAATGACGTGTATGGTCTCTACTTATTCAATATACGTGTAGCTGCTTTGATACGCTAGAGCAAGGCGATGCTTTAAAACGATTACAATCATTTATAAATATGATGATGCTGCCAGCAAATGAATATTAAAACTTTTTATAAATTAGATGATCGTTATTAAAAATAGCCACGTAATGTATGCTGAAGGGTTTGAAAGTGACTTAGGTTATCTTAAGTGCACAGTGGAATACCCCCCTTCGCCATGAAATTATAGTTATAAAAGGTGTATAAATTATTTATGCACCTTTATTTCTTCCCTATTTTTAACTATTTGAATTTAGTTAAGTAAAAATTCAGGTAGTGACACATACACTAGGCCCTATCTCCTATTGTTCCCTGAGATGTTGATGTAGTTTTTTCCAGCCCACCTTGGGCTGGTTTTTTTTGCCTATAATTACTGCCACCCAAGTTAATACCAGCTTCCCTATACTCACCCTAGTACCAATGATGTGCGCATGTTAAAGTTAGCGAAGCGATTAATTAATTTTTTAACTAGGCATATCAATGCGTTTTTATTTTTTACTATTTATTGTTTTTATAGGTGCTTCATCTGCAGTGCAAGCTGCTGATAAAAACACTGCAACCTTGGATGAGCAACAGCAACGTGAATTAGCACAGCTAAAAGAACCGATGTACAAGCCATTACTTGAGCGTTATATTCTCGACGAATTGAAGTCGGTACGCCAAGATCAACAAAAACTGCGTGAAGACTTAACCAAACAGGTCACTCATGCTCAGTTAGATACCGCTGATAGGGCGCTAACTTACACAACCGACACGATTAACAATGTATTTTTTATTATCACCGCCACCGCTTCTATTTTAGTATTGGTGGGCTGGAATTCACTACGTGATGTAAAAAATAAAGTAGAAGATATAGTAAACACCCGTGTTAGTGTGATTACTGACGAGTACGAAGACCGCTTGAAAATTTTAGAAGAAAAACTGCGAGTTCGCTCTGAAGAAATACTCAGTAACCAAGAACGTATATCGATCACCAACGAAGTTCATTCGTTATGGATGCGAGCCAACCTAGAAAGTGATATTGCTAATAAAATTGAAATATTCGATGAAATTTTAAAACGTAAACCAGAAGATGTAGAAGCCATTGCCTATAAAGCGGATGCGTTATTAGAGCTAAATGAGACTGAGCAAGCTATTGAACTTTGTAATCAAGCTATTGATATAGATAGTGATTATGGTTATGCCTACTGGCAAAGAGCCTGTGCATATGCTTTAACCCATGAACATGCAGATGCCCTAGCTGATATAAAAATGTCGCTTGAGTACTCGCCTAATTTGCGAAACGAGCTACTTCATGAAAGTGCTTTTGCCAGCCTACATGATAACGAAAGCTTTAATGCTATTGTTTCAAATGAAGCCTAGCGTTTAAAGTATAAATCTATTGATTTAGAGAGCAGCTCGTCGAGCTGCTCTTCAAAGTCTTCTATGTCAATTTCAAAATGATTTAAGTACGCTTTAGCCTGCACCTGAGATAAATTCCGGTTTTTAACGCTATATTGGCGCTCATCTTTTTGCTTGTCGTATCGGGGTAAAAATAATAACTGCGCATAATAAGGCGATTTAATGTGCTTGTTCGCAAAGCGACAAAAGTCTTCAATGTGGTCTACGCCTTCTGGGCCTAAACAGCCTGGCTCTACTCGATACATTACGCGAATTTTTTTCTCGTCACTTAGCTGCATAATTAATAATTACCTAAAAAATAAAACCCTAACCACTTTACCATCTTTGATCTGATAACTTGAAATAAGCTCTGAACGTTTATCTATAACGTTCGCATCCGTTGAGCAGGTTTCTGATAGCTCATGGTCTATTACAATGTCACCATGCACAATACGCTTAATTGGTGATGAGCGCAGACACTTAAGTTTTTTAAACATAATGCCATAACGTGCTATTAGTTTTTCTTTGCCTTTAAATAATAGCTCATTCGGGAAAATATAAAACTCAACATCTTCATCATACATGCGAATAAATTCTTCAATGTTACGCGCATTGTAAGCGTTTACTAATTGCTCAACAACAGCAAGTGACTCACGCGACTGTTTTGCTTTGGCTTGTTGCCTTGCTGTGAGTGCTTCTTTCGCTTGTGTGACTGCTTGCTCAGCTTGCGCAACAGCCTGTGCTTTATCAGCTTTACTATTAGGCTGCTGTGCGGGCTTTGTTGATTCACTGCCCAGTACTTGAGAGTCATCTGCTTTTACTTTCTCAACAACCGGCTTTTTTGGTGTATTAGCCTCTTGGCTTAATGTATCAAGCGCGTCTTGTTGCTGCGGTGCGTTTTTTTGCTGTGTTTGTTTAGTCTCGTCCAGCTGTGTTGATTGCTCTATAGCATGACTATTTAACGTGAAAGCGGCCAATAAACAGGCACAAATAATAAATAAAGATTTCATGGATTTCCTAAGTACAAAGACTAAATGCAATTAAAGCGCAACATAGCAAATTTTAGGCCTCTGAGATAGTTATTATAACGTTATAACTCACTACCAATACTGCTCAACCGTGATATGCCCCGGCTCTTTTCGACGATTACGCTTATAATTTTGAGCCAATAATAATTCTGTGGTGTCTTTAACCATTTGCGGATTACCACACAACATAAATTGCGCGTTATTTGGTGTGGCGCATAATCCAACGTGCTCATATAAAGCGTTGTTTTCAATCACTGTGGTAATTCTGCCTGCTAAGCCTTGTAAAGGCGCCTCACGGCTAACAACCGGAATATAGTTGAGTTGACTAGGGTATAATCTTTTTAGTTTGCCAATAAGCTCCTGATAGCTTAAATCGCTATTTTTCCGTACCCCATGCACTAAATTTATGTGTTGATATTTTTGCCATACTTCGCTCTGCTGTAGCATTGATAAAAATGGCCCAATTGCTGTGCCTGTACCCAGCATCCACAATTGCTCACTTGCTGGCACTTCATCTAGAGTAAAAAAACCAGTTGCTCGGCGCTCTATTAATACGGTGTCACCTGGTTTGAGAGTGGCTAAATGAGAGGATAGTAAACCATCAACCACGTTAATGAGGTAAAACTCTAAATCAGGACTTTGAGGGGCGTTAACATAAGAGTAGGCGCGAGCGATACGTTTATCACCGTCCATAATAGAAAGCTTTGTAAATTGCCCTGCTTTAAACGGCTCTACATCAGCGTGAACGGTTATGCTAAATAACGATTCATTCCACCATTTGACTGACTTTACTGTCGCATCAATCCAATTAGACATAGTTACTCCAGAGTTTAAGACGTGTTTTAGCTATCAGCTAAAACTTTAAAATTGTTCATTTTAAAGGCAAGCTTTATAACTTAAACATTAGCATTAAGTTATAAATACTGACAGGGAAATAAATGGGAACACAACGGGCTTCGGGCTTCGGGCTACGGGTTTCGAGCAACGAGCTAGTGCTAAAACCTGAGATCTTTAATCTACTCTTTCAGCGCAGCGTCTCTTTGCCCTCTTTGTGAACAATGACCTTGCGCGGCATAAAGCTCCGCCTACAGTAAATTTAGAAGTTAACCATATCAGTAGGCGGGAGTTTACCTCGCGCATTTGTGTTTAATATCCTAGACCTGACGCGATATAAAATCGCTGCTACGAAAGGCACTTACTGCTAAAAACAATTTTTCACCACAGAGGGTTCCGAGGCGCTTTGCGCTACACAGAGGTGGATTGGTATTTTTTAAGCATTTCTCTGTAAACTCAGTGTTCTCGGTGGTAAATATTTTTTAATTAATGACCTTGCACGGCATAAAGCCCCGCCTAAAGTAAATTTAGAAGGTAACCATATCAGTAGGCGGAAGTTTACCTCGCGCATTTTAATCTGACATCTAAAGTCTAATTTCTTGTTTAAACACAGAGAAGTGAATGAGAGTAAATGAGAAAACAACGGGCTTCGAGTGACGAGCTGCGAGGTAGTGCTAAAACCTAGGAACATAAAGCTCGTAGCCCGTAGCTCGAAGCTCGCATCAAAATCTCAGGCATAAAAAAAGCCGCATAAAATGCGGCTTTGGGGGTTTAGTCTCACTTCACTTTGGGCGTGTCTCCAAAACTTAGTGAATACGTTACCAAGGAACTGTTTAATATTAGATAGACTCTAATGCAATTTTTACCATTTCGTTGAACGTGGTTTGACGCTCATCGGCAGGTGTTGCTTCGCCGGTGATCACGTGATCGCTTACGGTAAATAATGCCATTGCTTTTGCGCCGTACTCTGCTGCTACGCCGTATAGGCCAGCTGTTTCCATATCAACAGCAAGTACACCTAGTTTGTCTAGGTCTTTGTAGAAAGTGTCGTCTGCTTGATAGAAAGTATCGGTAGTAAATACGTTACCTACTTTTGCATCAATGCCTAAATCTTTAGCCGCATTAACGCCGTTTAAAAGTAAATCAAAGTTAGCAATCGCTGCAAAGTCAGTACCACGAACGCGGGCACGGTTCACGTTAGAATCTGTGCTTGCACCTTGTGCAAAGATTACGTCGCGAATTTTAATATCGCTGCCAATACCACCACAGGTACCAATACGGATAATATTTTTAACGCCAAAACTAACAATAAGCTCACGAGCATAAATTGACATTGAAGGAATGCCCATGCCAGAACCCATAATGCTCACTGGCTTACCTTTGTAAGTTCCAGTAAAGCCGTACATGTTACGTACGCCGGTTACTTGCACTGCATCATCTAAAAAGTTTTCAGCAATATATTGTGCGCGTAGCGGATCGCCTGGCATTAATACTGTTTCGGCAAAATCACCTACGTTTGCACTGATATGCGGAGTACTCATTGATTGTTTTCCTTTTGTTTGGCTAAAAGCCCTATTACTTTAAAAATATAGTAGCGTATTTTTAAATTACTTAACTGTATTTAGCTTATCGACAAAGCCATCACCATACTCTAACGCTTTTAGGTTAAACCATTGCGCAAGTGTTTGACCGATATCAGCAAAGCTATTGCGCTCACCCAGTGGCGTGTTGTTCATTCCTGGCTGATAAGCAATAACTGGCACATACTCACGAGTGTGCTCTGACCCTGGAAAGGTAGGGTCACAGCCATGATCGGCGGTGATCATTAATAAATCATCTGGCTTTAATTGCTCTAAAATAGTTGGTAAGTAATCATCAAACTCTTTTAGCGCTTTAGCATAGCCAACAGGATTTCTGCGATGGCCAAACTTTTCATCAAAATCAACTAAATTGGTAAAAATCAAACTATGATCCTGCGCAGTTGCCATCACTTCACTGGTTTTTTCTAGCAAGTTCATTAACCCTGGTGCTTTATGCTTTTGGGTAATGCCTTGGTGCGCATAAATATCTGAAATTTTACCAATACTAATGACTTCGCCACCGTCTTTTGCAAGTACATCAAGCAATGTTGGCGAAGGCGGTAATACTGAATAATCACGACGATTACCGGTTCTGGCAAAGTCTTGACTATTTGAACCCAAAAATGGCCGCGCAATCACTCGTCCTATATTCATTTCATCAAGCAGCGCCCGTGCGATTTCGCATACTTGATAAAGCTTCTCTAGGCCGAATGATTCTTCATGCGCGGCTATTTGAAACACACTGTCAGCTGAGGTGTAACAGATTGGTTTACCTGTTTTTACGTGCTCTTCACCTAGCTGCTCTAAAATGGTGGTTCCCGATGCATGGCAATTGCCTAAAATGCCCGGAATACCTGTACGAGCAATAAACTCGTCTACAAATTCTTGTGGGAAACTCGGTTGTGTTTTTGGAAAATATCCCCACTCAAATAACACCGGCACGCCAGCCATTTCCCAATGTCCCGATGGCGTGTCTTTTCCGCTTGAAAGCTCTTTTGCATAACCCCACGCGCCTTGTGGCTCATTGCGATCAGCAATTAAACAGGGTTCTTTACCAGCGGCTTCACATGCATCTACTAACCCTAATTTTGAAAGGTTAGGAAGCGAAAGCTTGCTGCCAGTTTCGTCATAATATGCCTTGAGTAAATGTGCGAATGTATTAGCACCTACATCACCGAATTTATCTGCATCGGGTGCTGCGCCAATTCCTAAACTATCCGCCATTAAGATAATTGCTCTTGCCATTGTGACCTCACATCTGTTCTAGGTGGTTACTTTATCCGCTCTTCGATTTTTCCGTACAGGACATAAGTCCTGTTTCATAAAACCTAAACATTATAAATTTGCACTCTTAAGCGAAGCAAAAGAGATTAATCGTGTCTTTTTTGCTATTGTGATCTACCAACAATATATCCTTCTGTGTGGGTGAGAACTTTAGTGACACGAACTATTATAGCTATTGCAGGCGCATCGGCGTCCGGCAAATCTCTATTTAGCCAAACAATATACAATGAATTGGTGAATGAGCTTGAACCAGGCGCTATCGCCATTATTGAAGAAGATGCTTATTACAAGGATCAATCGCATTTGCCGATGGCACATCGTACGCAAACGAATTACGACCATCCTGATGCATTTGAACACGAATTAATGCTTGAGCATTTAACACAACTTCGTAATGGCCACTCAGTTGAAGTACCAACTTATGATTATGCCCAACATACACGCAGCGATAAAACACGCCGTGTGGCTTCGGCTAAAATACTCATTGTAGAAGGTATTTTATTACTGAGCGATAAAGCACTTAATAAAGAATTTGATATTAAGGTGTTTATAGATACACCGCTAGATATTTGTTTAATGCGCCGAATGCAGCGCGACATGGAACAAAGAGGCAGAACATTACAATCTGTTGTTGAGCAATATCAAGCAACTGTTAGACCGATGTTTTATCAATTTATTGAGCCTTCAAAGCATAACGCTGATTTAGTTGTGACTCGAGGCGGTATGAATCGCGTTGCGATTGATATTATAAAAAGTAAAATAAAATACATTTTACAAGAATAACAACGGGAAACGTTTGTATGACAACATTTATGAGCTTAGTAGGCATGATGGTGCTACTAGGCATTGCCTTTGCGGCTTCAACTAACCGCAAAGCAATTAGTTTAAGAACCGTTGGTATAGCGTTTGCTATGCAAGTCGTTATTGGCGGTTTTGTTCTGTTTTTTGAAGCAGGCAAAAATGTATTAACAAGCATGTCAGCAGCTGTTTCATCGGTTATTGGTTATGCAAATGACGGTATTGGGTTTTTATTTGGTCCGCTAGCGTCGCAAGATACGCTTGGTTTTATATTCGCAATTCAAGTATTGCCGGTTATTGTGTTTTTCTCAGCGCTTGTAGCTGTTTTATATCACCTTGGCATTATGGATTGGATAATTAGAATTTTAGGCGGTGGTTTACAAAAGCTTTTGAAAACCTCGCGTACAGAATCGCTTTCAGCAACGGCCAATATTTTTGTGGGCCAAACTGAAGCACCGCTAATAGTTAAGCCATTTATAGCAACAATGACTAAGTCTGAATTGTTTGCAGTAATGGTAGGTGGTTTAGCCACTGTAGCAGGCTCTGTAATGGCCGGTTATGTGATTATTGGTGTAGACCTTAAGTATTTAATTGCGGCAAGCTTTATGGCCGCGCCGGGTGGTTTTTTAATGGCAAAAATGATTGTGCCAGAAACAGAAACTCCTAAAGATAACTTAGCAGATTTAGATTTAAGTGATGATGATAAACCAGTTAATGTAATTGATGCAGCAGCATCAGGCGCAGCTAACGGCATGCATCTAGCACTTAACGTAGGTGCAATGCTACTTGCCTTCGTGGCGTTAATTGCTCTACTAAACGGTCTATTAGGTGGCGTTGGCGGGTGGTTCGATTACCCAACATTGACGCTTCAAGAAATATTAGGCTATTTATTTGCTCCTGTTGCATGGTTACTCGGTGTACCGTGGGATGAAGCAATTATAGCCGGCAGCTTTATTGGTCAAAAGATAGTAGTAAACGAGTTTGTTGCTTACTTAGACTTTATAAATTATCGCGATACGTTAAGTGCTCACACGCAAGCAATTGTTACTTTTGCATTGTGTGGATTTGCTAACTTATCATCGATAGCCATTTTACTAGGTGGATTAGGCGGTATGGCGCCTAGTCGGCGAAAGGATATCGCACGCTTAGGGCTCAGAGCAGTGTTAGCAGGATCTATGGCTAACCTTATGAGCGCAGCAATTGCTGGGTTTTTCCTCTCGCTAGCTTAGAAACTTAAAGAGATGATCCATCTGTTGCAAAACAATAGGATAGCGCTTTAAGGGGTTAAAGCACTATCTGACTTGAACGATACTTCACCAAGGGCCGCAAGGCCCTTTTATCGTTTTAGCACCTCTACTTTCTAAATCCTCAACAACTCGCCCCCAAAATCATGCTTTGCTTAACCTTCATCCACGCACTCCTTAGCCATCATTGCACTTATACCAATCCGCAATAATACTTAATCATTTTGCGGGGCTAAACGTGTCGCTACCTGTGTTAAAAAATTCTCATTTAGAACAACTAAATAGCGAATTTTTTGCCTAGCTATCAACTCGTTTTTCCAGCCTCAAAATAGACCACTTAATTAAGCGAATTGGTATTACTAAAAAATATGAACAACTGTGTAGCTGCAGAAGCATTTAATTGTCAGCCCTTTACAAAAGGCGCTTGAGAGTGCGAAGTTAACAAGGATGAATGGCTGTGAAGAGGTAATATAGGCATTATTAAGCGGGAACTTTTTGAGCTTTTCTGTGCTTGGCCGATCTAAGCTTTAATTTTTTACATAACGGTTAATGTAAGGTTCATAGCCAGACTCTGCTTTAAGTTGCTTTAGAGCTTGATTAAAACGTTCTACGATCACAGGTGAAGCGGCTTTATTAAAACCAATATGATTGCCTTTAAGTTCATCTACATGAATTTGTTCGAGCTTTACTAAATCATCTCTAGAGTAGCCAAACGGCTCAGTTTGATGGTCAATGGTAAAGTTAGATCCAATAATTAAATCGATACGTTTTTTAAAAAACAGTCGCATAAACGAGTCAGTGTCGCTAAATAGCAATAAGTTTTTATCAGCTACAAACCCAAGTCGGCGCACCAGCATTTCATAAATATCGCCACGCACTATGCCTAACGAATAGTTTTTAGCTTGGGTGATATCGTCCATCACAATATGTTCGCTGGTTTTTAATTTATAAAAATAGGTTTGATTTGACACCAAGGGTCCAACCCATTGAAAAAGAGGTTCTCGCTCTTGCGTTTTTGCCAAAGAAATAATGGCTGACTGTGGGTTATTTTGCACTAAGTGGTAAGCGCGCTTCCAGGGTAGCATAATAAACTCGCACTCTAGTGCAGCACGGACACAGGCATCTTTTACTATGTCATGATTAATACCCGCCAATTGGCCAGCACTACTTTGAAAGTTATACGGAGGAAAACTTTCGGTATAAATAACCAGCTTAGGCTCAGCAGCCTGAATTTTTTGGCTAAATAACAGCACAAAAGCTAATAATATAAATTTATAGATACACACCCCCTGTGGTTTAAGTAATAACTTTAACCTAGAAAACTCGTAGAGACTATTAATTTATAACGCTGTTTGTAATGTTAAAATAGCAGATGACGTAAATAGCAATAAAATGACGGGAATGTTAAAGCGGTGGTGGGATGTTCTTAAATTTTGGGCACAAAAAAAGCGCCTTAAGCGCTTTTTTTCATTTTACTCAAAAAGTAAAATTATAGAGCTGTGATGTTATCAGCTTGAGGACCTTTTTGACCTTGTGAAAGAGTGAACTCTACACGTTGGCCTTCAGCTAAAGTTTTGAAACCTTCGCTTTTGATTGCTGAGAAATGTGCGAAAACGTCTGGACCGTTTTCTTGCTCGATGAAACCAAAACCTTTAGACTCGTTGAACCACTTAACTGTACCTGATACGATGTTAGACATAGTATTATTCCTGATATAAAAAATTAAATTGTGCCCTAATGGGCGGTGTAGCAAAAAATGAGATGGTACTTAAAAACTTCAGGACGGTACTACAAGTATTACTTATACAACAACGAAATGGAGATTTATAAATTATCATGCTTTCTTTCTAGCTGAGGCCTACTATATAGAGTTACAGGGGTAAGTCAACCCTTTATGTGACTTAATTAATAAAATAACCTTCGTAACTCACTTTAAATGTTAAGCACTTGTTTAAGCAGCTTAAAATTCAAATTCTAACGCCATTCTAAAGCTATGATTCTTCTCTGACTGGCTGATTTCAGTAATAAAACCGGCTTCCCACTTTAATTGTTTTTGTCCATCAAAGCGATGCAAGCCTATAAAACCAGGGCCAATACCCACAAAGTCTTCACCAAGATACACCTCAACCGCGGGCTGAAAAGCAGACAAGTATCGGTAGCGATACTGCGCTCTAAACTCGCTTTCCCATTCGTTCTCTATATCTTGCCCCCATTCGTATACTAAAAAAGCATTCATGGTGAGGCTTGCACGACCAAACTCTTTTTCAATTACAAAGCCGGTGGTTGCTTCGTATGCGTCGGCGTCATGCTGTTTTTCAAATTCAAATAATGCCCCCCAATCGGCCCATAACCGGCCTTGCTCTATTAGTTGCCATCTAAGCTCCAATTCATACGCTTGCAAGCCAAAGTCACCGTTATCATCGCGCTCACCCACGATGTAGCCTTCCAATGCCATGGTGTCGTTTATTGCGCCGCCTAAGCCAACGCGCTGCGCTAAAATATTACCACTGTCGGTTTGATGCGACACAAGCCGCCATTCTAGCTCGCGCTCAAACGGCAACACATACGGATGATAAACTTTATCTACTACTATGCCATCAGCATAAGCCAGCTTAGGTATTAATAAACAAAAACCAATTAATACAGTGGCTGCAAATAGGTTTATTGCTTTCATGATTTTTCCTTAGTGATTAATTTAGGAATAAAATAACAAACAGATAAAAATAACACGCTGCTCAACGCATAGCTTAAAACACTGGTTAAATTAGGCGTAGCCTCATAACCAATCAGAGCGCGCAATACTCGTCCAAACTCTGAGTTTTCGGTTAAAATGGCACGTAAATCCCATACGGTTACCGTTGTTGCTATCAAATCAATTTGGCTCGCCAAATCAAGTGCCACAACTAGTTTTGCCGCACTATTTAATGCTAACAATACCAATAAAGGGGTAAGTCCAAAGCGCTGTTTGATTGCACTCAATAAAAAATACAACAACACGCTAAAGCTGCTGCATATTCCCAAACCTAAAAAAGTGCCAATAAATAAACTTTGTGCCGCTTCGTTGTTTTGCCAAAAGCCAATCAGGTAAATAATGTAGTGACTTAAATAAAGTGTCATTACGCTGATAATCGCAATCATAAAAGCAGCTGTTGCCTGTTTAATGGCGTAGTACAGTGCGCTAATAAAAATTAAAATACACAAACCAATTTGGGCATATTCTAAACCCTGATAGTCAAACAAGGGGCTCATTAACGGCGCACTTTTTACAAACAAAAATGAAAGCCCGATCCCTAAAATAAGCCCTCCCAGCAATTTCATTAAACTTTGCTTGGCTACAACTTGGAGTAAAATAAGTAAAATGGCCACCGGCAGTAACTGGTTTAGACTCATCACTAGGCTAGTAATTAGCATTAGAGCGCTCCTTTTCAGTCACTATGACAGCACCACGCGCCGTATTGGGCGAGAACTCGCCAAAAAATTCATAACGCCCAGGGATTAACGGCCCGATATAAATAACGCTTTTGCGCTTAGGGTAAAGTACTTTCTCTCGATTGAGATCGAAACTGTCGAACTCTTCAGGCGTACTATCTTGATTTTCGATTAACAAGCGTACCTTTTTATTGGCCGGTACGACGATTTCTGCGGGGTAAAACAAATGATCTTTAAGTACAATAAGGTAGTCTTTACTGGCGGCGTTAAATGATAAAAATACACAACAATATAAGTAAGGCCTAATAAGTCGTTTAATCACATTTAGCTCCTGCAAAAACTACCTGTACTTTTAAGCCACCCAAATCACTATCCGTTAAGTGAATTTCAGCGCGATAAATAGCAATAATATGCTGCACTATTGCCATGCCTAAACCCGCACCTTGTTCACCCGAAGGGTGTTGGTCACCGCCAACACGATAAAAACGGTTAAATATCAGTTGTTTTTGATCGTCCGTCATACCTGGGCCACTGTCTTCTATTTGCCAAATACGCTGCTTGTGCATCTGCTTTAGCGTTATTTTTATTTGTCCATTGGCTGGTGCGTACTTTATGGCATTGCTAAGTAGGTTTGAAATCAACGTCACTAAGGTAAATTCATCACCGTTAATGATAAAGTCATCTCCCTCAAGACTAATAGTGTGGTTTTTAGCCTCTATTTTTTCATACAACTGGCTAACACCTTCTTGCGTGATCGCTAATAATGACTGCTCCTTAAACTGTTTTTGCCACTGCTCTGGCTGAGTACGCCCTAGTATTAGCATTTGCTCTACTATATTGGACAGTCGATTAATACCTTGAGTCATGGCTTGTAATTCTTGGTTATCGCCTTGTTGAGCAGCCAAATTATGCACATTAATTTTTAAACTGCTCAGGGGAGTACGTAATTCATGTGCCGCATCAGAGGCAAAAAAACGCTCTCGTAAATAGGCGGTTTCTACGCGTTTAAATAAATCGTTTAAGCGGCTGATCACCGGTTTTATCTCTTCATCAGTCACCTGCCAATTGATCGCAGTGAAATCATTTGCTTGGCGCAGAGCTAACTGTTTTGATAAACGGGTTAATGGTGCCAGTGCATATTTAACAAAAAAGCTAATAAATAGCGCAAGCAAAGGAACCGCCCAAAGCATAGGCAACATGGCTGATAAAATCACCGCCTCGGCAAGTTCAAACCGCTTAGCAATCGGCTCGGCAACAACCACGGTGCGTAAAGAAGTGACAAAAACGAATACCCGCATTCGCTGCCCTGCAATATTAAGCGTTTGAAAACCCGCTTGATACTGGCTCAAATCAAGATTTAATTCGTCAGAGCCACTAAGGAGCTCACCAGCTTGCCAAATTTGATACAGTAACTGGGCGCTTTCTTGCATTTTTGGCGCCATGGCGTTTATAGATAAAGGCTGTTGCATCAACACTCCAGCGACCACTTTTAGCTCACTATCAAGTAGTTGCTCACCATGGCTCATACTTTTTTGGTAGCCTTTGACTAAAGCTAAAAAGCACGTTAACACCATCATTGATAGTAAAATAAGAGTTAAACGCTTACGAATTGACATAGAGTATGGTTACCTTTGTAAATTCAAGTTTGTGCAATCTAGGGGCGTTTTAATCACGTGAGCTATCTCTTTCCCACGACATAACCAATACCACGGAGAGTTTTAATAAAATCGCTGGGGAATTTTTTTCGTAGGTGATGAATATGCACTTCAATGGTGTTAGAGCCAACCTCTTCACCCCACTGGTACAGTTTGTTTTCTAACTGCTGTTTAGATTGCACGCGACCTTGGTTTTCCAATAGTGCCTTTAGCAGCATGTATTCTTTTCGTGGCAGAGAAAGCGGTTCATTGGCTAAAGTGACCGTGTGTGCAGACGTATCCATGGTCACTTCACCACAGTGTAATAAACTTGACTGAGTTTGATTTACTCGTCGGCTCGCTACGCGCAAACGAGCAAATAATTCGGCTGGTTCAAATGGCTTAGCTAAATAATCATCAGCGCCCATATCAAGCCCTTGCACCTTGTCATCTATGCTACTTCGTGCAGTTAGTATAACCACCGGAATCACTTTTTTTTGCGCTTTTATGTGCTTTAGAATTTGTGAACCATCACCATCGGGTAAACCTAGGTCAAGTATAACCAACTCTATTTCACCACTGCCTAAGCATTGCAATGCATGCTTAACCGTTGCGCTATGCTCTACACTGTAGCCTTCTTGGCGCAATGAGCGGCAAAGCCCTTGCGCCACAAGATGATCATCTTCAACTAATAATAAATGCATTGTTTATTTTGTTATCTCTTTAGTTTTTTATCTACTTTAGCTAATAAAGAGCTAATTGCTTGTTGACGATATTTATCAGCTTTAGCACGAGTATCACGAATACCTGCTGCTTGCGCAACTAACAAATGGGCTTTAGCTTGCTCATATTCACGTTCGTCATATAAAAACTCACCATACAAGTAGTTAGTATCAATGCCTTTTTTGTTAAAAGCGAGCGCTTGCTTAAAAAACTTGTCGGCGGTGTCATCATCACCAAAACCAATAGGCCACCCCGGTACTTTACTGTATAAGGTTGCTAGGCTGGCATACGCTGAGCCACATAAAGCACTGTCGTCTATTTTAAGGGCTTGCTCTAATGACGCTTTTGCATCTTTAGCATAGCCCAGCGCCCCTAACCCACCCTTTGCGCCAGCAAAACTGGCCAGTACAATGCCGTTCCACGTATAGCTATTTGCTGAATCAGGGTAGCTTTCAATAAATTGAGCACTTTGCTCACTTAGTTGAGTAAAGGCTTTGATTTGTGCATCATCTTTAAGCTCATAATTAGCGACCGCCCACTGCTGTTGAATAGCGAGTAAATCGCTTTGTTCGTCTGCAAATACCCCCGATGAAAACACACTAACAATGCTTAAATAAGCTACTAAAGTAAATTTTTTCATAATAAATCCTCTATTAACCTAAAAACTGTTTTATTTTAGGGAGCTGTTTAGCAATTGCGTTATCCACAATACGTGGAAAAACGCCATTGATACGTGCAAAAAGTTTCTCAGGAAAACCAATAAATCGTCTGGTTTTATTTGAGTTTAATAACGCAACTAACTCATCAGCCACCAACTGTGTGGAGTCCATTTGATTACCAAGCGCCTTATTCATTGCCCGGGTTTGTGCATCATTAATATCTGTATCGGTTGCTCTTGGTGCTAAATAACTAACTTTAACGGGTGTATCTGAAAGCTCTCGTGATAGCGCTTCGCTAAAACCACGTAAACCGAACTTACTAGCACAGTAAAGTGTTTGATATGGGTAACCTATACTGCCAAATGACGACCCAACATTAACTATGGAGCCTTTATTCGCATGCAATTGCGCTAAAAACAGCTGACATAATTTTATAGGGACGGCTAAGTTAGTGCTCAGTAGATTATCAATTTGCTCACTACTCGATGCACTTAAGCTTTGCATTACATTAATGCCTGCATTGTTTATGAGTAACTTAGCGCCCCCTAATTTTTTGGCTTTAATGGCGAGTGCCAACATGTTTTCGGCAATCGTTAAGTCCCCCACAAAAACTATACTACCGGGACATTGACTACTTAGCGTATTGAGGGCATCACTATTTCGCCCCACCAAGAGTAGTTGCCAACCTTGGCCGTGTAGTGTTTTGGCAATGGCTTGACCAATTCCACCTGTAGCACCAGTTAATACACATAAGCCGGTATTCATGCGTGTTGCTCTTGTGCTGATGCTTTAAAAAACGGCTCGCCGTCTAAAGCGCGAAAAATATCGCCGTACAAACGATAAAAACATTTTGCACCATGTAAAATAGCCTGCTGATCCGCCTCGTCTGTAATTTGATTCATTAAGTTTTCAAAAAACTTAACATGCTCTATATCAAGCGCGCCGTGAGAGGTTAAATAGCTAAATGCTTTTTTAGGAAGCCCTATTGCATTCGCTATGTTTGATGCGGCTCCATCGGCAAGCGCAATTGAGGTCCCCTCTAATACGTGCACCATGCCAAAAAAGCTAAGCGGATTTTTACGTGCAATACTATCGTAGGCATACGACACCATCATTTCAGTGGCGAATTGTGGCTGACTATAGCGCACACTTTCTTTATCAAACCCACAGGCTGCAATATCGTTTAGCACCCACTCTTGATGACCAATTTCTTCTTCAATATATTCAGCTACCGCTTCTCGTAACCATTCTTGCTCGTCAGACAAACGTGCGCCAAGTGACATCATTAAAGGAACGGTGTGTTTTACATGATGATAAGCCTGCGCTAAAAACGAGGCATACTCTTCAAGTGATGCTTGTCCGTTAAATACACGCTGTATAATTGGCGCAGCTAATAAGTACTCACGCTCGTTTTGAGTTTGTGCTTTTAATGTATTAAAAAAATCACTCATGGATCACTTCTCCAAGTCGGTAAAATTGTTCAAAAATAGGGCTGTAGTGCTGGCTAATTGCCGCTCGTTTAGGGCGATTATTAGCGGTTAATAATCCTTGCTGCTCGCTTAAAGGTTGGGCCAAACGATGCCACTTTTTAATCTGTGCGTAGTCAGGAAGTTGCTGGTTTACTGTTTTTAAATGTGCTTTTAATTGCTCATCACTAAATCCGGGAGCCGCATAAATAAGCGCGCTTAAAAATGGCTGGCTTTCACCAAACACCACCGCTTGCTGTATAGCACTTTGGCTTAAAATTAATGATTCAGGCCATTCGGCGCTAACATTACGCCCCATACTGGTGATGATCAGATTTTTTACTCGCCCTTTTATGTACAGCTTATTATTACGCTTAGATACTAAGTCGCCAGTGGCGTACCAAATATTTGGGTTATGCGGCGCTTGATTTAAATACCCTAAAAATAACGCTCCTTTAATAAATAACTCACCATTTTCAACTTTCGTTTCAACGTGCCCTAGCACTTCACCAGCACTATTTATATCGTCATAGTTGGGGGTGTTTAAACTCACTACTGAAGCAGCCTCAGACAGACCATAACCTTGATAAACCGGTAGGTTATATTCTCGTGCAGTTAAAATTAAAGATTCACTAACCCGTGCTCCGCCAACAGCAATAAACTTAAGTGACTTTGGTGGCTGCCAGCCTTGTTTTGCAAAGGCAACTAAACACGTTAATAACTCAGGCACTAAAATAAGGGTGTTAGGTTTTACACTATCGATTGCGCTAATGAGTTTGTTAGGGTTTTTTAACCCTGAGCCAACAAAACCTAATTCGTTTAATGGCATTAAATGTACACAACCGCCACTTAACAAAGGCGAATAAATACCTGCAATATTTTCAAGCAATACAGGTAGTGGCAGTAAACATAAGTGAGTTGGTTTACTTATATTTATTTGCTCACATAATGACTGAGCCACCTGCATCTGGCTTTGTGTTGATAAGCACACCCCTTTTGGCTCGCCAGTAGAACCGGAAGTGAATGTGATTTTTTGAGTGCCCTCAAAGTAATTAATCGGTTCATTAAGCTTGAGCTGATAAATATACAAGGTGTAATGTTCAAACAAAGTAATAGACAATGTATGGGCCCCCAAAGAAAGCCTTGGCATATCACTTATAAACAGCTGTGCGCCACACTGTGCCAGTACATATTGCGTTTGTTGTTGACTAAAAAAATGGGCAATTGGTATTGCTACTTTATTAGCAACATTTGTCGCAGCATCGAGCACCAACCAAGCGGGAGTATTATCAAGTTGAAATGCAATTGCGTTAGCATCTGAGTTTGCAAAAATTTCCGCTACTTTATTAATTTCTTGAAGCACTTCAGTACCTGTTAACTGCTGTGTTTGATTCGCAAAATGCGCGACAACCATTGACTGAGTAGCTAAGTCATTCAAGCTATTTAACATGCTCATACCGCCTCCAGCGCATTGATTAGTGCCGTAATGCCATGTGTATTTTGTTGTTTAATATCAAGTAGCATTGGCGTATTAAGTACTTGTAGATGTGCTTGCTCTAAATTAACAATGCATACTGTAGGCTGGTTCGCGTAGTAACTTCCCCAGCTTTTTGGTTGCTCAACAACACTGCTGTTAGCCAATGCAATTTCATTACACGTTACCCCTAATAAACGCAATAAAGCGCGTACATGTTTGGTGGCACAAAAAACCAAATTAGTAGCACCAATAGCTCTTAAAGCTTCATTAACAATAATAAAATGCGATAACGTGGCTTTTCTGTGTGTTGAATAGAGATTACCTAACTCAAACACTTTACTGCGCTGTGTGCCCATTGGTAAAAACTGCTCAATGGGCGCTGCTAAATATTGTTCAATAAATAAAGGAGAAGTGGCGTTTCTAAGCCCTAAAGTGCAATGCCCTTGCTGAGTTTTATACTGACAGAGTAATGGCATAAATGAAGTTAGGCTGGCATTATACGCAGCTAAAAAGCCTTGTTTTACTGTATCTTCAAGGCGCTGACGGTGTTCATCACATTCTCTGGCGCTCACAAACTGTGTGAACGACTGAAAAAGTGTTGATGATGACTGTTGTTGAGCTAGTTGCATAAAAGCATCGCCTGTATTAAATCTATAGGTAGAATTTAATAGGCGAAACTTAAATAAAACTTAAGGTAAGTTAATTTTTTTAAAAATTGGCTATCACGGTTTTATTACGGCCCGTTTCCTTCGCGTGATAGAGCGCTTTGTCAGCGCATTTATATACTTGATCGATATCATCGCTATGCTGTGGCCAAGTAGCGATACCAATAGATACATTTATATAGCCTACTTTTGCCATTGATGTGGTGGCTACTTGGTTACGTAAACGCTCAGCGATAACAAACGCACTATCATTATTTTCGTTAGGTAATACCAGTAAAAACTCTTCTCCACCAGTGCGTGACACAATATCATGCTTGCGCGATAACGATTGTATAATACGAGTAAGGGTTTTTAGTACTTCATCACCCGTATCATGGCCAAATGTATCATTAACCTGTTTAAAGAAGTCGATATCAATTTCAAGCACTGCAAACGGGATCTGCTTATCCATCAAATTTTCAAGCAATATGTTTAAACCCCGCCGGTTATGCGCGCCAGTTAGCGGATCGGTAAGTGCATCTTGACGTAATTGTCCCATTTGCGATTGCAAAACATGAATCCCTTCTAACATCGCGTGTTTAAGCTGGTTACTTTCGAAGTACCAAGACTTAATACTTTTAAGATGATCTACGTTTTTCTTATCGGTCGATAAATTAGCGCTATCGGCTAACAGTCTTAATGGCTTAGCAATATAGTGAGCTAGCATAGCAATTAATAAAAAAGTAATAATTACTATGGGCAACATTCGCTTAAGCACCTGCCCTTGAAAAGTATCAAGCGTAGCAAGGGTTGCCGCTTCACTTCGCTGGGCAACAATCCCCCAATTAGCAAGTCCTACGTGGGAAAACCCGGCCAGCATAGCCACTCCTTGGCTATTTATAACTCGAGTGAATCCATCTTCACCTTGCAAAACTCGCTCTATAACTGGGTTATTAAATACTTGCTTGCCAATGCGCTTAGAATCAGGGTGATAAAGTAAGGTTTTATTATCAGCGACCACATAAAAGTACGCCCCGCCATCGTAACTATGTTGTTTTAACAAAGCATTTAAAATACTCTGCTGCTCTAAATAGAAGCTACCGCCAATATAACCATAATAATTCCCTGCCAGATCAAACAGAGGATAGGAGACAACAATAATTAAATTATTAGCCAGCGAAATATAAGGCAGACTAACCTGCGGCTGCTGCGATTTAAGAGCCTGCTTAGAATGGACTGAATTAACCGTTTTATTAATAATATTTAAAGACACAGGTGAGGCTGCTTTAACAACACCTTGCATGTTAATTGCCACCGAATTAAAGCTATGCGTCTGATTTAAAAGCCGGTCGGTTTCAGCTTGGAGTAACTCAGTGTTGGTAATATCTTCAGCAATAATACTGGCTGAAAACTCAAGTTGCTGCATTGCTGCTGTTAAAAAGTGCTCAGTTGCTGAGGCTAACTTACTGGCAAATACATGATTACTGTGCAGGGTATCTTCTATTACCCGTTCTTTTTGGACTTGATAACTAATATATAAACCACTAAACAAAATAGCAGCTGCAGCGGGCATAGCTAACAAAAGAATTAATTGCCTAAGTTTAAAAGTAAATGGTAATCGAAAACGCAACTTAATATCATCCTAAGCAAATAAAAACGACTGCTATGCACTGCATACATCATTAATATAATACATAAATAGAACTAAGTGACCTAATTTTTGTGATTTTAAGGATGATTAAATCATACGATTTATATTTGCTGGGTTTTGCAGTTAAGCTCAATAATAGTTAAGCTGCATGCACTTTATTTTTATTTAGCCTTGAGGTGTGTGTTGCTAAATAAGTACTTGTTATCGTCTTCTCTTTTTTTAATCGGATGTTTCATGCCAATAAAATCTTCTTTTGCCGATTCTGCGCTGTCACTTAAGCAGCAACTAGGGCAAAAGCTTATGCTCGATTTACGCTATTTTTGTCAGCAAGGCAGTAGCCAACGCTGCAGAACGCCATTAACTGAATTGCCCGATGAATTAGCAAAAGCAATTAGCCGTTATGATATTGGCGGGGTGATTTTGTTTTCTGAAAATACCCAAAACATAGAACAAATTATTAACCTTAATCAGCAGCTACAACAAGCTGCATCTAAATCTAAGTCAGGCCTACCACTGTTTATTTCTATTGACCAAGAAGGCGGACGCGTAGCTCGTTTACCTCGCGATGTGGCCACCTCATTTACCGGTAATATGTCAATTGGCGCAACTTACCCTGAGCACGGTACTTATTTCGCAACCCAAACGGCAAATATACTGGCCACTGAACTCTCAGTGCTTGGCATTAATGTAAATTATGCGCCAACGGTTGATGTAAATATGAACCCTGACAATCCAGTTATTAATGTACGCTCTTTTAGTGAAAGCCCTGATGAAGTTGCGGCAATGGGTGCAGCACAAGTTATTGAGTTTGAAAAAAACGGTATAATTAGCGCTATAAAACACTTTCCAGGACATGGCGATACCAATGTAGATAGCCATACAGGCTTACCTAAAGTGATGCATTCAAAAGAAGTCATTTACGCTCAAGATTTAGCGCCGTTTAAACAGATTATTGAGCAGCATAGTCCTGGGATGATAATGACCGCGCATATTCAATACCCTGAGCTTGATAGCAGTACATTAACCAATGTAGACGGTAAGCAAATGATTAAACCCGCGACCATGTCGCGTAAAATCATGACCGATATCCTTCGCGATGAACTGAACTATCAAGGCGTAGTGGTAACCGATGCACTGGATATGGCTGGTATTAGCCATTTTTTCAGCCCTACACAAGCAGTTGTAAACACTTTTGCAGCTGGAGTTGATATTGCGCTAATGCCAATAGAAATTAGAACGCCTGAGGATATAAATAAACTCGATGCGCTCATTGACTCTTTAGTCAGTGCGGTTAAAACAGGGCAACTAGACGCACATGAAATTGCCCATTCGACGCAGCGAATTACCTCACTTAAACATCAATTTAAATTAAACGCTTTACCTAACCCCATTAATGCATTGGCAAATGCCAAACACATTATTGGTAATAAAGCACATCGTGAATTAGAAGCATCTCTGGCATTAGCGGCAATTACCCAAATAAGAAATAACAATAATACCTTGCCGCTTAAACTTGGCGCTGATAAGCATATTCATATTATTATGCCTGACACCCGCAAGTGCATGGCAATGCAACAAGCAATTAGTGCGTTAAGTTCACAACCACTCAGTTTTAGTTGCAGCAGCTTACAGGGCTTTGATCCAGGTGAAGCGCAGCGCAACATAAACCAAGCAAGTATTGTTATTGCTGGCAATGCAACGCCGAACCAAAGTGCAGTGGAAATTGGCGGTATGGATGACTTAGCCGATAACCCAAACTTTGCCTTAAATAACGCAGAGCAACCTAAAGCGCTTGAGTCATTACTAAAAATGGCTAAACAACACACTCCCACGGTATTTATTAGTTTACGTGCACCGTATGACATTGCGCAATTTGGTCACTATGCTGATGCAGTGCTTGCTTCCTATGCTTATAATATTGATGTGGATAAAAACGAGCTGGTGTCTGGGCCTGCCTTTACTGCACTGGCGAAAGTATTATTAGGCCAAGCTCCAGCCAAAGGCCAATTACCGGTAACAATTAAACAATCGAAGAGCCATTAATATGAAACTTAATTGTGATTTAGGCGAGAGCTTTGGCGCATGGCAAATGGGCCTTGATAACGATGTTATGCCCCATATTGATATGGCAAATATTGCTTGTGGCTTTCATGCAGGTGATTCGAGTGTAATGGCGCATACCCTAAAGCTGGCTAAACAACATAATGTTATGATTGGCGCTCACCCAAGCTACCCCGATAAACAAGGGTTTGGTAGGCGTTCAATGAGCATGAGCGTGGCTGAGCTCACTCAATGTTTGCACTATCAAATAGCCGCCCTTGATGGCATGGCAAAAGTACAAGGGCTAACCCTTAGCTATGTAAAACCCCATGGTGCGTTATATAACGACATGATGACAAACCAGCAACTACTCACCACTGTTATGGGTGCAGTTGCCAGTTACCCTGCAAACTTAAAGTTAATGATACTCGCCACAGCCGATGCCAAGCTACATCAAACAATGGCTCGCCACCTTGGGCTCACACTGATATTAGAAGCGTTCGCAGACAGGCAGTACACTGACCAAGGGCACTTAGTATCACGAAATATAGCCGGCAGTGTGCATAACAAAGACGCATTATTAGCTCAGGTTAAGCAGCTTTTAGCCAGTAACAGTGTGACTACTCAATCTGGAAAATCGTCGAAACTGGTTGCTGACAGCATTTGTGTGCATGGCGATAATCCCCAAGGCATTGCAATTATTGAAGAGATAAAAGCGCTTTGTTCAACCAATAGCTAAAGTTAAAAATACAGATTAAGCTGTAAACCCCCTTTACAGCCTTTGTAACCTCATTGAATTAATGCTCATAGAGTTAATTATGGGCTTCATCGCATTGTGCTGTTAATTTAATAATCCCTCACTTATAACTGTACATAAGTTAACAACAGGGATTAATGATGAAACAGTTTTTAGCACTTAGTTTTATATTTAGCGCAAGCCATTTTGCCAGCGCAAACGACAATACACACACATTGCAACTTCAAGATATATTCAACTTAGAATATGCCAACCAAATAGATATTACTGACGACGGTAAAACAGTGTATTTTGTCCGCAACCGCATGGATATTAAAACCGATCGCAAAGTCGGTAATATTTGGTCTGTTGATTACAACACTGAACAACTACAGCCCTTAACATCAGGTGTATTTATGGACTACTCGCCTGTGTTGTCACCCGATGGACAGCGCCTTGCATTTATCTCTAACAGAGATGGCAGTAATCAAATATACATGAAGTGGCTAAAAACGGGTGCTGTGGCAAAAATTAGTAATCTTACTAATGCACCTCGCTCAATCACCTGGTCACCTAATTCTAAACAACTGGTGTTTAGTATGTTTGTTCCTGAAATAAGCTCACCACCTGTCAGTTTACCAGGTAAACCTAAAGGCGCTAGCTGGGCAGACCCTGCTAAATTTATTGACGATGTTTACTACCGTGCAGATGGCAGAGGCTATAGTCAAAAAGGATTTAATCAGCTATTTACTCTTAATGCGAATGGCGGCAATGCACAACAACTCACTAACGATAACTTTGATTATAATGGCGGTGTAAGCTTTAGTAAAAACGGCGAATTACTTTATTTCTCAGCCAATAGACACGCTGAAAATGCACTCAAGCCAACCAATAGTGAAGTGTACCAGCTTAATTTAAACACGTTAGAGATCATCGCACTGACCGACCGTAATGGACCAGATCAACAACCTCAGGTCTCACCTAACGGTCAGTACCTTGCTTATACTGGCTACGATGACAAGCGCACTAACTATGAAAATACTCAGCTTTATATTCGTGGTTTAAAAACCGGTGATACCCAAAGTCTGACTAGCGATTTCGATCGCAGCGTTGGCCAAATACAATGGAGCGCAAATTCAAAAGGCCTCTATTTTAGCTATGCCGATGAAGGCCAAACCGCACTCGCTTATCAACCGCGAAGTGGTAAACGTAAGGTGATTACCGAACAAATAGGTAGCGTGGCGTTTGGCCGCCCTTATTCTGGTGGTGATTTTGATATTAGTGAAAATGGTGACATTGCGTTTACACTGGCTGATACCCAGCGCCCTGCTGATGTAGCTACAATAAAAAGAGGTACAGTAAAGCGTTTAACCGATTTAAACTCAGATGCACTACAAACTAAACAGCTCGCCAAGGTTGAAGAGTTATGGTTAAAATCAAGCCATGATGAGTTGCCAATACAAGCCTGGGTTGCTTACCCGCCGGGTTTTGATAAATCAAAAAAATACCCACTGGTGCTTGAAATTCACGGTGGCCCTGTTGCTAACTATGGCCCTCACTTTAGTGCCGAAGTACAACTATTTGCCGCTAAAGGAAATGTCGTTTTATACATGAATCCTCGAGGCAGTGACTCGTACGGTAAAGAGTTTGCACAAACCATTCACCATAATTATCCAAGCAATGATTACGATGATTTAATGACAGGTGTTGACGCGCTAATTGATAAAGGTTTTATTGATGAGTCTAAGCTGTTCGTTACCGGTGGCTCTGGCGGTGGTGTATTAACCGCATGGATTGTAGGCCATACAGATCGCTTTGCTGCAGCTGTTGTTGCTAAGCCTGTGATTAATTGGATCAGCTTTGTACTAACTGCCGACTTCTATCCATTTTTTGCCGATTATTGGTTTCCGGGCAAACCTTGGGACCATATTGAGCATTACATGAAGCGCTCACCAATCAGTTATGTTGGCAATGTTAAAACCCCAACCATGTTACTGACTGGTGAAGCAGACTACCGTACGCCAATTTCAGAAACAGAGCAGTTTTATCAAGCCTTAAAATTACAAGGGGTTGATACCGCGATGGTCCGCATTCCAAACGCTTCACATGGTATAACTGCCCGTCCATCAAATTTAATGACCAAAGTGGCTTACATTCAATGGTGGTTTGATAAGCATTCGAAGTAAAACGTAGAGTTATGAGTGACGAGCTATATAAGCTCGTTGCTCGAAGCTCACAAATGTAAACCCCCTTTACAGCAATAATGTGAGTAATCCCTTACATACTTAAGCTAAATATCGGACTTAGCTTCAAATTGAGTTGGTAAAAATTCGGTTTATACTAACTCAGCTCCTCTGAGTTAGTAAAAATTCGGTTTGAGTCACTGTTTATAAGCCCTCAGTTAGTAAAAAAATGTTTTATAAGCAGCAACAGTTAGTAAAAAATCGGTTTATTACCTTCCAAACCCCGGTTAAAAATCTTTAAATTAAGCGTTTAAGTGACCAAATTAAGGATTAGAAAGGCAAATCGACCCTTTATAATGAAGATAATGGCTGTTTTTAACCTGGTTAGTTAAAACCTGATCTGCTTTTTAAGTAGCTAGTTAAATCGTGATCTGTATACGGCAAAAAACGGTTAATTTATTGTGCTTACACGTGTCAAAGCGTAATCAACATAAAGCCCTCCCAGCCGAGCATAAACATCCTTTAAAATTATTTATACTTTTAAGCTGCACTGCAGTGAAAACTCTCACTAGCCAAATAGCTAGTAAAATACTGATCTATTAAATTTTGCTTTTATGCAGGCATAAAAAAAGGGCCTTGCGGCCCTTAAGTAACACTATCTAGTAGAATTAGAATTGGTTCATGGTGTTAGCTTCACCACCGGCTTTAAGTGCATTCTCTCCAGAGAAGTACTCTTTGTGCGTATCGCCAATGTTAGAGCCTGCAAGGTCTTGATGCTTAACTGACGCTTGCTCACGACGGATTTCTTGACGTTGTACGTCACGTACATAAGCCAGCATACCTAAGTCACCGAAGTAACCTTCTGATAGAATATCTGTGCTTAGTGCCGCTGTATGGTACGTTGGCAATGTGATTAGATGATGGAAAATACCTGCTTCACGTGCGCCATCGCGTTGGAAGTTTTGTACTAATAAGTCAGCGGCTGCTGCAAGCTCTGTTGCATCCATTTCTGGAGCCATAAGCGCTTTGTTGTCATCAATACTTGGGTAAGCGCTAAGGTCACGACCTGCTTCTTGCCACTCTTGGTATACTTGCTCACGGAACTTAAGCGTCCAGTTGAACGACGGTGAGTTGTTGTATACTAATTTAGCATCTGGAACTTGTTCTTTAACGCGATTTACCAGCTCTGCAATTTGTTTTACGTGTGGTTTTTCTGTTTCAATCCACAGTAAATCAGCGCCTGACTGTAAGCTAGTTACACAATCTAGTACTACGCGGTCTTTCTCAGTGCCTTCGCGGAACTGGTATAAACCGTTATCTAGGCGTGTAGGCTTACAAAGTTGGCCATTAAGCTTCATTGCCGTTTCGCCTTCATTTAAATCATCAACACTGTTTACCGGTGTTGTTTCTAAAAATGCATTGTATTGGCTTGCTAAGTCACCTGGTTTTTGTGAAACCGGTACTTTTTGCGTTAGGCTTGCACCTAGAGAATCGGTACGCGCAACGATAATACCGTTATCAATACCTAGCTCTAGAAACGCGTAACGTACTGCATTAATTTTAGCTAAAAAATCTTCATGAGGAACGGTAACTTTACCTGCTTGGTGACCACATTGCTTGGCGTCTGATACTTGGTTTTCGATTTGGATAGCACAAGCACCGGCTTCAATCATCTTTTTAGCAAGTAGATAAGTCGCTTCTTCGTTACCAAAACCTGCATCAATATCAGCAATGATTGGTACAACGTGCGTTTCAAAGTTATCAATTTTATTAAGCACGGCTTGAACGTCGCCGCCGTTTGCTTTTGCATCGTCTAGCTCGTTAAATAAATGGTCAAGTTCACGTGCATCAGCTTGCTTTAAGAAGGTGTAGATTTCTTCGATAAGTGCTGGTACTGATGTTTTTTCGTGCATGCTTTGATCTGGAAGTGGGCCAAACTCAGAGCGAAGCGCTGCAACCATCCAACCGCTTAGATATACGTAACTGCGTTTAGTTGTTTTTTGGTGACGTTTGATTGCCATCATCATTTGTTGCGCAGTAAAACCATGCCAACAACCTAAAGACTGTGTGTACTGGCTTGTGTCTTTGTCGTATGCAGCCATGTCTTCACGCATAATGTCAGCAGTAAATTGTGCAATATCAACACCAGAGCGAAAACGATTTTGTAAACGCATGCGAGTTGCGTATTCAGGATTAATAGTTTTCCATGCACTGCCTTGTGATTGGCATAGTGTTGCTAGTGTATCTGTTTCGCCTTGATATGTTGTCATAATAAAGTCCTTCGAACGGGTATTAATATTTATTGTTGAGAGAGTGACTACATTGCGTTAGCTCTGTAGCGCTTAATTAAACATTAGGCTTATTTTTTAGATTTAGTAAATTTATAGTTGTTATTACGGCTATACATATAGTGAATGGCCAAAAAGCACTCAAAGCGACTTTTTTGCGATATGGTAAGTGTACGCACATAAAAAGTGCACTCTGTCGGACCGTTTAAGGATTTTAATTATGAGCCACACTCTCACCCACTCTGGACTCAGCGTTGATAAGCAACTAGCTGAATTTGTTAAAAAACAACTATTACCAGGTACTCATCTAGACGAACACCAGTTTTGGAAAAGCTTTGCCCACATAGTGCAAACACTTACTCCGCTGAACAAGTCACTACTCGCTAAACGAGAACAATTACAAAAGCAGATTGATGACTACCATGTTGCTAATAAAAACGTTGATCAAGCCCAGTACCAAGCCTTTTTAAAAGACATTGGTTATTTAGTTGATGAACCTGAAAACTTTAATATTGAAACCCAAAATGTAGAACCAGAAATAGCGTTGACTGCAGGGCCACAGTTAGTAGTTCCAGTTAGTAATGCCCGCTTTGCTTTAAATGCTGCCAATGCACGCTGGGGTTCACTATACGATGCACTATACGGTACAGACGTACTCAGTGAGGAAGATGGTGCAGAGAAAGGGACTCAATACAACCCAGTGCGCGGCTTTAAAGTAATGGCCTACGCCAGACAATTTTTAGATAAGGCGCTACCCCTTGAAAATGGCTCGCACATCGAAAGTACTAATTATTCAATCGTGGATGGCGCACTTGCAATTACATTACGCGACAGCTCGCACACTACACTTAAAAACCCTGAACAACTCGTTGGCTATCAAGGTGAGGCACAAAACCCAAGTGTTATTTTACTTAAAAACAATGGATTACATGTTGAGCTGCAAATAGACCACCATCACCCTATTGGCCAAGCAGATAAAGCTGGGCTAAAAGATGTGGTACTTGAAGCAGCGCTGACCACCATTATGGACTGTGAAGACTCAGTTGCCGCAGTTGATGCCGAAGATAAAGTGCAAGTTTACAAAAACTGGTTGGGCCTAATGCAGGGCAACTTGGTTGAAACGTTTAGAAAAGGCGACAAAATGGTCGACCGTACGTTACAAGCCGATCGCCAATATACAGGCCTTGATGGCCAAAAACTGACCCTAAAAGGGCGCAGTATGATGTTTGTGCGTAACGTTGGGCATTTAATGACAAACCCTGCTATTACCGATGTAAGTGGTAATGATGTGTTTGAAGGAATTATGGATGCCATGTTCACCGCAACAGCCGCACTGCACGATTTAAACACTAAAAATGCCATTCAAAACTCAACCGCGCAAAGTATTAATATTGTAAAGCCAAAAATGCATGGCCCTGATGAAGTAGCATTTGCTAACACTTTATTTGGCATGGTTGAAGAGGCGCTGAGCTTGCCTAAAAACACCCTAAAAATGGGTATTATGGACGAAGAGCGTCGTACATCTGCTAACTTAAAAGCCTGTATTCATGCTGCTAAAGAGCGTGTTGTATTTATTAACACCGGCTTTTTAGACCGCACCGGTGATGAAATTCATACCTCTATGCAAGCGGGTGTGGTACTGCCTAAAGCCGCTATTAAAGCACAGCCTTGGATCAGCGCTTATGAAGATCGTAACGTTGATATTGGCCTAGCCTGTGGCTTAAGCCACAAAGCGCAAATTGGTAAAGGTATGTGGGCAATGCCCGATAAAATGGCGATGATGATGGAGCAAAAAATAGCGCACCCTCAATCAGGCGCAAATACCGCTTGGGTGCCCTCTCCTACTGCCGCTACATTACACGCAATGCATTATCATGATGTGGATGTATTTAGCCTGCAGCAAAGCATTGCTACACGTCAAAAAGCAAGCCTAGAAAGCTTATTAACACCCCCGCTAATGGCAAACCCAGAAACGCTGTCAAAAGAAGATATTCAAAGTGAGCTTGAAAATAACGCGCAAGGTATTTTAGGTTACGTTGTACGTTGGATTGATCAAGGAATAGGCTGTTCTAAAGTGCCTGACATTAACCATATTGGCTTAATGGAAGATAGAGCCACTCTACGTATCTCAAGCCAGCATATCGCCAACTGGCTGCATCATGGCGTGTGCAGTAAAGAGCTAGTACAAAAAGTGATGGCAAAAATGGCTAAGGTTGTTGATGGCCAAAATGAACATGACAGCCTTTACATTCCCATTGCAACTAATGAGCAAACACTGGCTAAAAGTGTTGCCTACCAAGCGGCTTTGGCACTAGTATTTGAAGGCGTTAGCCAACCTAGCGGTTATACTGAGCCGCTACTGCATAGCTACCGCTTAAAATATAAAGCACAGCACTAACTTAACACTTAACCTAAAAACAAAAAAATCAGCTTTACTAAGCTGATTTTTTATAACGGGTGTGAATAATCACTATTCACTAGTTTTTAAATCATTACGAATTAATTTTTAATAGTCGCGTTGTGATAAACATTTTGTACGTCATCGCAATCTTCAAGCATATTGATAAATTTATCAAAGTTGGCAATCACTTCTTCATCAGTAATTTCAACATGTACTTGCGGTACAAAGGTAATTTCATCAACTTCAAAGTTAATGCCTTCAAATGCTTCTTCTAATGCCGTTTTAGCTTTAAAGTACTCAGTATGCGGTGCAAACACCGACACCTTGCCATCTTCGGCTTCTACATCAGTCACATCAACGTCAGCCATCATCAGCGCTTCTAACACGACTTCATCGTCGTCGCCTGCAAACCCTAAAACAGCTAGGTGATCAAACATATGAGCAACACAACCAGGTGTGCCTATTTTCGAATCTGTTTTAGTAAACGGTAAGCGCACATCTTTAATTGTACGATTAGGGTTGTCAGTTAAACAATCAACAATCACCATACAATTACCTGGGCCGTAGCCTTCGTACCGTGCAGTTGAGTAATCTTCCCCTGCCCCACCGGCTGCTTTTTCTATTGCTTTTTCGATTACGTGCGCGGGAACTTGGTCTTTTTTGGCTTTTTCAATTAAGCGGCGCAATGTTTGATTTACATCGGGGTCGGGTTCACCACTTTTGGCTGCAACGTAAATTTCTTTACCGTACTTCGAATTTACTTTAGTTTTCGCGTTGGCTGTTTTAGCCATCGAACTTTTGCGGACTTCAAATGCTCTGCCCATCTTGTGCCTCTATTGAATACGTTCTGTTTTTGATATTTTACCAATTCAAAGCGTATTGGGCTAGTGGTTCAACATGCTATGCTGTGCAAAAGCAGTTGAGTATTAATTTAAATAATACCCGTTATGCTATTAGCGAAATCAAATAAAGCGCAATTTAACATAATTAGGGGCTGTTAACCTTTGCGGATTGCTATTTGTTCAAACTAGGGGCTATTTAATAGCGGCGCAAGGTTTGTAACCTAGTGGACTAAGTCAAAACCGAGCAAAGCTTCCGCGTCCTGCTCACGCCCCTTACCTACATCCATGTAGGCAACAAAGAGTAAATCGCCCCTAGGCAGCGCCTGTTTGGCATTGCTGCTGCGTTATCGCCTATTTATGGGGAGTAACCACACCACATAGGCTCTGCCTTGCCTAAATACCAAACAGACTGCTGCAAATTCAACCTTAAAAGGTCAACAGACCCCAATCTTTTCAGCGTAACTTTCAACTAACGACACTAATTCATCAAACCCATGAATAACAAAGTCGGCTTGCTCAGCATACGCGGGGGTTAAATCGGGGGCATATAAACAGGCTCGCATTTTTGCATTATGGGCCGCTTGTATGTCATATAAATAATCACCAACGTAAATAACATTATCAACTGGCATTGCCCATTGGCTTGCAATCGTTAGTAAGGCACTTGGATCGGGTTTAGCAGGAGCGTCGGTTCGGGTGAGTACCGTTTCGATTGGCAACGGATTATGCTGAAGTTTCAATGAAGCCGCTTTATCAAAATTACGCGTTACAATAGCCATGGGGATATTCTTTGCTTGCAGAGCATTGACAGCTTCAACAACACCAGGTAAAAAACTCGCGTTTTGTGCGTCAAGTAGCTCATGCTGATGCACTATATTCATTGCTTCTTCACGCATGTAGGGCGAGGGTAATTGTTCTATATACTCGAGTAGGTCTTGATCTGCTGGGCAACCTACTTGTGCCTTAATTAATGAAAAGTTTAATTCTGATGATACTAAGGTTCCGTCTAAATCAAAAATAACACCTTTGATTGCCTCAATTTGCGTTTTCATTTCATTCCTTGTGCTAACTAGTTTGCGGATTTGCTTTACATTAAAAATGTATATCAATTGACAATTACAAAAAACTTAATCCATTACGCTCTCAGTATAGCTCATTTGATACACATTAGTTCGGTTTGTATGATTCTGTTATGTTGGTTTTACGATGAAGTAAGTTAACGCGATCAGCTAACCTAACAGTATAAAAATGCGCACCTAAGAAAAGATGCGCAGTGGGTTAGTTAGTTTCAAATCGTGCTTCAAGCCATGTATCGTCTTGACTAAAGTTTAATGTTTTTACTTTTCCTCGCCCCTCAACATTTACCATATTGACTTGCGCAGGCCATAAATCGCGCAGTGCGCCATTACTCATTCTAATGCCTTCAATCTCATCGGGGATCGTGGCTTCTTGGTATACCCAAAAGAACTTACCATCCACTTGTGCACCTACATAATTAAGCGTAAGTGGTTCACCCTCTAAGGTTTGCAAAGCAACATGAGACTCAACATATTTAGCAAAGCGTTTTTGGTCACGCTTGTTATCAATAATATCCACCTTGCCTTTAAATAAACTGCCAACAGCATGCTCTGTGTCATGTAAGTAGAAACGATGCATCAATTCAATATTGTGCGTGCGCTGATTAAATAACATCGTTGTAACAGATGATTTTAATTGATGCGCCATACTCGGCGCAGCAATTAAAAAGCAAACAATAATAAGCAAAAATCGCATTATTATTGATCCTCGTCGTTATTTTTTTCGTCTTTTGGCTCGTCTTTTTTCAGCTCAGTTTTAATATCTTGCATGATATCGCGGCTTACTTTTGCCTTACTCTTTTCACGTTTGTACACTTCAATACGTGAAGGAATAATACGACGAGGGTAGTGATTATTTTCTACATTCACATCTGCCGTTTCCCAGCCTGGATCGACCGTTACTGATGTCAGCGGTTTGTTTTTGTCGGTAATAATCAGCTTTTGTACATTTTTGTGGTTACGACGCCAAATTTCTGCGGGAATGTAACGCTCTTCTTTAGTGCCATCTTCATAAGTTAGCTCTAAAAGAATCGGCATCACTAGGCCGCCTAAATTTGAAAACTCCATAACATAGTAGTTTTTGTCTTCTTCTAGTGCGCGATCGAGTGTTTTTCGCTCCCACGGTTTTAAACCTTTTAAAAATTTGTTGTACGAATTACGTTCTTTATTGGTAACCGTAAAGCGATCGTTTTCGTCATAAAAATCGGTTACATCTGGATTTTTCTCAACCCAGGTTTTTTTACCTTCAGCGCGATTACGCTCAACAAATAATGAACTTGGCTTATTCGCTTCAATATCACGTAAACGCTTAAAGTCGATATCAGGGTTTTTGGTGTCTAACCGTAATTGATATACTTTATCAAGCGAGATATCAACATGGTCTGTGGTGTAAAACCAACCACGCCAGAACCAATCTAAATCAACGCCTGACGCTTCTTCCATAGTACGGAAAAAATCAGCTGGAGTAGGGCGCTTATATTTCCAGCGCTGTGCATACTCTTTAAACGCAAAATCAAATAATTCACGACCTAAAATAACTTCACGTAAAATATTTAATGCTGCAGCTGGTTTAGTGTAGGCATTAGGCCCTAAACGAAGCACACTGTCTGATTGCGTCATAATAGGCACTTGAGTTTCAGACTTCATGTACGCCACAATATCACGTGGCTCAACACCCCAAGGAATGGTTGGATCCCATTCACGCCCAGCAACACCATCTAAAAAGCTATTTAAACCTTCATCCATCCAGGTCCACTGACGCTCATCTGAGTTTACAATCATAGGGAAATATATATGCCCCACTTCGTGGATAACAACCCCGATTAAAAAGCGCTTTTCTGCTTGAGAATAAGTACGCGTGCCATCGTCTTGTAAATCTGTACGTGGACCATTAAAAGTGATCATTGGGTATTCCATACCCCCTACAGGACCATTGACTGACTGTGCAGTTGGGTACGGGTAATCAAATGAGTATTTTGAATATACTTCCATGGTATGTACCACAGATTCAGTTGAATATTTCTTCCATAAATCGCCACCTTCTTTAGGGAAAAACGACATAGCCATAACCAGTGGTTGCTCATTCCCCCCTTGTTGGTAACCTTTAGCATCCCACATAAATTTACGTGACGACGCCCATGCAAAATCACGAACATTTTCAGCTTTAAAATGCCACGTTTTTGTTTTGTCTGTACCGGCTTTTTCGTTTTCGAGCGCTTCTTCTTCAGTAACTACAAATACAGGACGTTTTGCTGTTTCAGCTTTTTTTAAACGCTTGCGCTGAGTACTGGTTAAAACTGAGCTAGGGTTATCAAGCTTACCGGTTGCCGATACAATATGATCTGCAGGAACCGTAATTTCAACGTCGTAGTCGCCAAATTCCAAGGTGAATTCACCGCTACCTAGAAATGGTTTGTTGGTCCATGCTTCGTAATCAGTATACGCAGCTAAACGAGGGAACCACTGTGCCACTAGGAAAATATCGTTACCGTCTTCTTCAAAGTGTTCATAACCTGCACGTGCACCTACCGCATCTTCTTCAACCAAGTTAAACGCGAAGTCCATACTAAACTCAACATCTTTACCCGGTTTAAGTGGCGTGTTTAAGTCTATACGCATTAAAGTATCAACAACCGTTACGCGAAGCGCTTTACCATCTTCATCTTTAACATTGCTAATGGTGTAACCCAGCTCATTGTCGTTCATAAACTGCTGACGACGTAAATCACCTAAGCTTAGTTTAGCAGGCTTGGCATCCGGTTCGTTCTGCAGGGTACTTTTAAAAGTTTGCGTGGTTTCTGCAATCGAGTCATTTTTAAAAATGTTTTGATCAAGCTGTAGCCATAAATATTTAAGCGTATGGGGTGAGTTATTTTTATATTCAATTGTTTGACTCCCCGTTAAACGACGCTTTTGCTCATCAAGCTTTACATCAATATCGTAATCAACCCGTTGTTGCCAGTAATTTTCTGCCGGTGCACCTGCGGCACTTCGGTAAACATTAGGGGTAGGCAAAGCTTCATCTAGTTGACGAAACTTATCAACATAGCTGCCTTTAGTCTGTTCAACAGATGAGGCCATCACAGAGCTCGCCATTGCCAAAGGCAATACAAACGCACTCAATGTAAATAAATTTTTCTTCATTGTTAATCCTGATCGATTTTAGTGACGCTACTGTGACAAATTTACAGCTAAGCTTCAATAAAATAGCGATAAAACCCTACTTTTATAGGGTGATATTCCACACCTTTATGTAAATATAAAAAACACTGTTTTACACAACAACATTTAACTAAATTGTTTAGCAATTTACATAAAAAACTAAGCTGTAAAGGGGGTTTACAAAATAGGCTGAGTATCACTAAAAGTAGAGATAAAATGAAAAAACACAGCTATTTTCATTAAAAATACTAAAAAACGCAGTTTTAGGTTGATCTTTACTATGGTTTGTAATTAGAATCGCCCACTTTTTTAATTTGAGGGTACTTTTTTAGTGTTTCTCTCAAATATTTTTTGTTCTAACTAGTCGTATTAAGTGTGGTGAGTTTATGGATTTTTATGTCCTAAAAAAGCAGCAAAAACTAATTGCAATACCTGCAGACGTGCAAAATTGTAAGCAGTATATTAACTCAGGCTACCTGTATATTGATAAAGTGGCTGCTTGTAATGAAACAAACGCACTAGCAGTATTACAGGCCAAAAAAGCGAAGGCATTAAAGTGGCCTTTAACAATTGCGCTCGCAGCTTTGCCAGTTATTTTTATTGCTTGGTATACTTTAACCTAAAGCGATACTTGCATCTTTAATTGCCTTGGGTATATTGGCGCTCTTATGGTTTTTTAAGAGCGCAAAATGAAAGTTCTTCACACTTCAGACTGGCACTTAGGTCAGCAATTTTATGAACATGATCGCCGTCATGAACATCATGCTTTTTTCTCTTGGTTATTAACCACTCTCGTTAGCCAACAAATCGATTTATTGCTTGTTGCGGGCGATATTTATCATACTGCCACCCCCAGTGCTAGCGCCGAAAACCAACTCTATCAATTTATAAAAAATGCCAAAGCACAGTGCCCACAATTACACGTGGTCATAATTGCCGGCAATCATGACTCTGCTAATCGTATTTTGGCTGCTCAGCCCTTATTAGCCCAGTTTGATACCCATGTTGTAGGCCGGTTTGATCCCGCCAATCCAAATGACGTGGTAATAACAATTAATAATAACTACAAACACGCTGTAGTAATCGCTATGCCGTTTTTACGAACCAGCGATATAAGTACGTTTAGCCAGAGCGAGGATGGCCCTAGTTACGCACAAGGCGTTGCTAAAGCTTACCAACTAGCATTTGAACATGCATTAACGCTTACCGATGAAAGTACGCCTTTAATTGTTATGGGTCACTTGCATGCCAAAGGTGGAAATATTTCTGGTGATTCTGAGCGTAACTTAGTCATTGGCGGTGAAGAAGCCATTTCGGCGTCGGTATTTGGTTCAAAAGCCAATTACGTAGCGCTAGGGCATTTACACAAAGCGCAGTTAGTGGCTAAAAATGAGCATATTCGCTACAGCGGTACGCCTATTCCAATGTCGTTTTCAGAAAGGAAATACACCCATCAAGTCAATGTGGTTAAGTTTAACGGACAAAAAGACCAACCGCTAAGCACTACTGTAAACCCCCTTTACATTCCTCGACTCGCTGAAGTGATTGTACTTCCCGAGGGGGAGTGCGTCCCTTTAGCCAAGCTATGCGAGCAAATAAAAGCACTCGATACACAACAGTATGAAATAGCGCCGTACTTACGAGTAAAGCTAAAATCCAGTGATATTGACACCACTTTTCGTGAGCAAATTGAGCAAGCACTAAAAGGCAAACAGGTTAACTTTTGCGGTATAGAACGGGTACGCGATCAGCAAGTGAATAATTCTTCAGAAACGGTATTTGAGGATTTAAGCTTTGTGGAAATGCTCAACCCAATTAATTTGCTCGAACAAGCCTTTAATAACGACAAAGATATGGCTGGCGAAACTGTTCCCAGTGAATTAAAAGCACTATTAACCAACGTTATTGATGAACTTGAACAGGAGCAGCTACTATGAAAATAACCGCCGTGCGTATTCATAACTTAGCCTCCATTGCTGATGCCGAAATCGACTTTTTAGCATCCCCACTCAAAGACGCAGGTTTATTTGCCATTACAGGTGACACCGGCGCGGGAAAAAGTACCGTACTTGATGCCATTTGTTTAGCGCTTTATACGAAAACTGCTCGTTTGAAAGGCGACAAAGGTAACCTAATTGATTTTAACGGCGACAACATAAAGCTTAACGATGCCCGCAATTTATTGCGCCGTGGGAAATGGGAAGGCTATGCGGAAGTGGACTTTAGCGGGCAAGATCAGCAACTTTATAGAGCACGCTACAGTATTCAACGCACGCATAAAAAAGTAACCGGCAAACTAAAAGTGGCAGAGCATACTTTGCATAGCTTACCTGATGAAACCTTAATTGCCGACAGAAGCAACACCATCAAAGCCATTGAAAATAAAATAGGCCTCACTTTTGAGCAATTCTCCCGTGCAGTGCTACTAGCACAACATGAGTTTGCCGCCTTTTTAAAAGCCACCGGCGATGAGCGCGCACAACTTTTAGAGTGCCTTACTGGCACCGATAAATTTAGTCGAATTGGCCAACGTATATTTGAGCGTAATAAAGCAGTTAAAGATAAATTTGAATTACTAACAGCCAGCTTAGCCAGTTATGCGTTATTGTCTGATGAAGAGCTAAGTGAGAAAAAACAAACTCTTGATGAACTTAAAAAACAAACTGAACACATAAAAACAACGTTGGCCAGCACAGAGCAGGGTGTTAATTGGTATAAACAAGCACACAGTTTAGAGCAAGCATTAATAGCGGCTCAACAAAACGAGCAACAAGCAAGTGATGCACTAAATGCGGTTAAAGCACAAACTGAGCAAGCAAAACAAGCACAAAGTGCGCTTGAAATTAAAGATAATCGCCAACGCTTTAAAAGCTTAACGGTGCAAAACAGCCAGTTAAATTCGCAAATAAAGGAATTAAACGCGCTGGATCATGCCGCGCTTATTAATGAACAAGCAAGTAAGGTTAAAAAACAACAAAGCGAATTAGCAACAGCAAAACAACAACAACAAACAGCTGAACCAGTCATAACAAAAGCACGTGAGCTCGACAGTCAATTAGCTATTTTTACGCAAAGTATAACAAGCCTGACACAACAAAAAGCCAAAGAGCAGCAACAACTAAACGAGTTACAACAGCAGCTACAACAAAATAATCTCAGCGTGGAGCAGGCAACAACACAAAGCACTCACCATCAGCATTGGTTACAAGAAAACAATCAACTAAAGCCATTGGCCACTGATTGGAACTATTTTAGTCACAGCTTTAAGCAGTTTTTTAATACCACAACGCAATTAAAAACACTCGAGCAACAAAAGCAAACTATTACTTTGCAGCTAAGCACTCTCGCTACCAAGCTCAACGAGCAAAATAAACAGTTAGAACATGCAGAGCACGCACTAAGCACTGAACAACAAAATCTAAATAAGCTCACCCAACAGCAAGAGCAATTCAATATTGAGCAGTGTGATAATCAGCTTAAAAATATTGATTATTTAAAAGAGCAACGAGCGCGTTATAAGCAATTTAATCAAGAACTAAAGCACACAGTGCAGCAACAAAGTACTACAGCAGAAAAGCTAACTCAGAGTGAACAAACTAACATCACACTGCGTGAGCAATTAAGCAGAAAAGAGCAAGCACTTAAACACGCCGAGCAATCGCTTAATCAAGCACGGCTGCGTGCGAGTGAACATGTTGAACATTTACGCGCACAACTACTGCCTAATGAGGCATGTGCGGTTTGTGGAGCCACTGAGCACCCGTTTGCAAACAATCAAAGCCAACCTTTTAATAACTTAATAACCGACTTTGAAAATACTTATACTGGCGCTAAGCAGCAGCACTTAGATGCACAAACCCAGCTACATCAACATCAAACGCAGCATGCGGTTTTAGTCACAGAGCATAAGCAGCAAAGCCAAGCGATTGCTGATGCCCAAGCCAAAATGTTAGACATTAAAAACACCATGCAAGCGGCTAAAACAGATCTTAATGACTTGAGCGTTGAGCAGCTTGATGACACCCATAAACAATTAAGCGAGCAAAAAGCGCAGTACTTTTCAGCACAAAAACAACAAAACCAGTTGCAAGAAACGGTTAACCAACTGCAAAACACGGCTAAAAAAGAACAGACTGCTCAGCAACAATTAAATACCCAGCATGTTGAACTGAACAATCAGCTCACCATGCTTAATAATAAGCACCAGGAATTGCTCAGCCAACGCGAAGCACTTATAAGTGAGCTGAATTCTCATTTTGAAAACAGTCAATTTTGGCAAACATTGCAAACCGGCGCGTTAACGCTAAGCGAGCTAGGTGAGCAAGTAGAGCAGTATCAACATCAGCAACTACAACTTGAGCAAACTCAAAAGCAATTAGACAGCGCTAATTTACAGCTGCAGCAACTAACTCCCCTTATTACTAAAGCTGAGCAGCAAATTAGCACGCTCAACGACGATTTAACTAAAGCACAGCAACAACACAACAATACTCAGCAACAGCGCTTAGCGTTATTCGATAACCAAACGATTAGCGCTGATGATTATCAGGTTCAGCTGAATAGGCAAGTAGAGCAGTGCCAGAGTGAATTAAATCAGAGTCAACAGGCACACGATAGCGCCGTAAAACAGCGCGATGAGCACGCTATTACGCTTAAAAACCTTGAGCAGCGCTTCGCCGATAACAGCCAAGAGCTAGCCACACTTGAAACACGCTATAGTACTTGGTTTGAAGAATTTAGCGCGCTTTATGCTGATATTAGCCATCAGCAAATCGAGGTGCTACTGGCTATAAGTAATGACGATATTAAAGAGCAGCTAAAGCATAGCGAGCAGTTATCTCAAGCATTAGTTGATGCTCGTGCCGCGCTAAAACAACAGCAAAATACCAATGAGCAGCATCAGCAAAATAATAAGCCAGCACACAGCGAAGCACAGTTAATTGAGCAACAAACTCAATTAACTGTGCAGCAAACACAATTACACAATAACTTACTTACGATTAATACTGCCATCGAGCAGCACAACCAAAATGCAAAAGCTCTTGAGGGCAAGCAGGCTGAGCTAAGCAAACTTAAACAACAAGTAGAACAATGGCATTTACTTAATAAAGTGCTCGGTGATGCAACCGGCAAAACAATGCGTAATTTAGCGCAAACACAAACACTAAAAATATTGCTACATTATGCTAATAGCCATTTAAAAACGCTGAATAAGCGTTACGAACTCACAGCAATAGCTGATTCACTTGATATAGCGATTATTGACCGCGATATGGCCGATGAACAACGTTCTGTAAACACACTCTCTGGGGGAGAATCGTTTTTAGTATCGTTGGCACTTGCATTAGGGCTGGCCTCTTTATCTTCAAACAAAGTGCAAATTAACTCGTTATTTGTTGACGAAGGCTTTGGTACACTAGATAGTGAAACACTTAGTATTGCAATGGACGCGCTAGATTCACTGCAAGCGCAAGGTAGAAAGGTCGGTGTGATTTCACATGTAAGTGAAATGAGCGAACGCGTTGCAACGCAAATTCATGTCGCTAAAAAACCGGGTGGATACTCCACCATAAACGTAATTTAAGGAAATAGTATGCCCACTTTTACAGGCGAAGAAGCACAAGAGTATGATAACCGTATTACCCGTTTAGTCCCAGGTTACGAGCTATTACATCAACTAACCAACGCACAGCTAAGCGCTACGTTAACTGATAACGCCCATATTTTAGTGGTAGGCGCAGGCACAGGTAAAGAAATCGCAGCGCTGGCGAATATTAATTCTACATGGCAGTTTACCGCTCAAGATACCTCGGCCGACATGTTAGCCATTGCTAAGCAACGCTTTATAGAGCAAGGTATTGATGCACGTATCAGCATTGAGTGCCAACCAGTAGATAAATTAAAAGTTAAAGCCGACGCGGTATTATGTTTATTGGTGATGCATTTTGTTGAAGATAACGGCGATAAGAAGCAGTTATTAAAGGGGATTAAAAATAATCTTAAAAAATCTGCACCAGTATTTATTGCTGATTTAATGCGCCCAGAAACCACGTTTGAACGAGAGGCACAACTTAATACATGCAAAGAGCTTGGCCTTAGTGAAGCAGGAAAAACGCAAATGGCACATAACTTAGAGCGTGAGTTTTACCCGCTTGATCGGATGCGTTTTAGTGAGTTACTTAATGAATGTGGCTTTGGCATTCCAAAACTGTACTTTAAAGCACTTGGTTTTAGTGGGTACGTGGTATAAATTTTTTGCAAAAAAAAAGCTAATATCGTATTGATATTAGCTTTATCGCTTAACGTTAGTTTAGCGTGGTGAGTGCGCTATAAAGCCCACTCCCTTTAAATTAGATGCAAACGATGTTTTCAGCTTGCGGGCCTTTTTGACCTTGAGTTACGCTAAACTGTACTTTTTGGCCTTCAGCTAAAGTTTTGAAACCGTCGCCTGAAATTGCACTGAAATGTGCGAAAACGTCTGGGCCAGACTCTTGCTCAATAAAACCAAAACCTTTAGCTTCGTTGAAAAATTTTACAGTACCAGTAGTTGTATTAGACATAATAATATCCTAAAAATAAATAAAAAATTGCCTTAAAATAGGCGTTTAACAGGAAGAAAACAAACATTTAACTTGAGGATATCGCGAAGGATTATTACTAATAACAACGTGGTACTTACAAATAAACTGGGCTTTCTATCAACCCGATGGCAAGCAGAATAACAGCAATACAGTTTATAACAAGCTTTATTTATACTTTATTTTTATATACAACTGTAAAGCCTCTCATAATAGGCTTTACAGCGTCCTCGGCTTAACTTTTTAAACTTCGTGTTAAAACGTAACCTGTTAAAAGTGCAAATTACGCGCTCTTACAATATCTTTCATTACAATGGTTGAGGTTAAACGTTGTACACCTGGTAGGGCTGATAGCTTGTCATCGTAGAGTTGCTGAAACGCGGCTAAATCTTTAGTAACGACATGTAACAGGTAATCAGGTGTACCGAATAGCCGCTGAGCATTGGTGATCTGAGGAATAGCATCCACTGCTTGCTCTAATTTGCTTAACGACACTTTATCGCCCTCTTTAATAGTAATAAATACTAACGCAGAAAAGTTTAAACCCACTTTCTCAGGTGATATTTCGGTGCGGTAACCCACAATTGCTTTGCTTTTCTCAAGCTCTTTAACACGGCGGTGACAGGGCGACACGCTTAGCCCAACACGATCAGCCAATTCAGAGAGGGTAAGTCTGCCATCGACTTGTAATTCAGCAAGAATTTTCCTATCCATGGTATCCATAGTTAATTATTTCCTAAAATGAACGCTTATATTAGTAAAATACAGTAACTTTTACTCATCAGAAAGAAATAAAATAGTTACTCACTTATTTTAGGTTATAGCGCTATGGATATTAATATTATTTTTTCTTTTTGGCTGGTATCAATTTTGTTTGTTCTCACCCCTGGTGCAGATTGGGCTTATACAATTAGCGCAGGAATAGCAGGCGATAAAATTGTTCCTGCGGTGTCAGGGTTAATACTTGGGCATTTAATGGCCAGTTTAATTGTGGTGGTAGGGTTAGGTGCGCTATTAGCATCGCATGCTATTTTTATAAAGCTGTTAACCTTGTTCGGCGCTTTATACATAATTTGGATTGCCGTATCACTATACCGATTTCCTCCCATGCCTGCAGCCTATAACGATGGCCAACAACACACCTCAGACACGCCTCTAAAGTGGATGAGAAAGGGCTTTATCATTAGTGGTTTAAACCCTAAAGTAATGCTGTTATTTTTAGCCTTGTTACCACAGTTTGTGTTGCCAACTTTATCTTTTTCTATCACTGAACAATTGCTGGTACTGAGTGTAATTCATTTAGTAGGCTGTGCGTTGGTGTATTGGTTAATAGGGATAAGTGCCAGAAAAATCCTTAGTAACAATCCCGCATTGTCGCTTAAGTTTGGGCGTGCATCGGCATGTGTACTGTTTATTTTGGGCTCACTAATGCTAGTTGATAGCGCACAAAAACTAACTCACGTCGTGTAACAGTAGCAAAAAAGAAAGTGGCTTATCTTAGCTGAGCCACTAATTCACTCAAACGGGCAATTTTAATATTACTCAGCTGCCTATAATCAAAATAGGGGCACACAATAATATTCTGGCTTTTATCTATAGCAAACTCATCATCAAGCCAATCAAATTGGGCGTTTAATTTACCTTGTTGTATTAAGTTTTTAGCGTGAGTTCGCCCAGCAATAATGTGCAACTGGTTTTTATGCTCAGTGAGCACAGGCGCACTAAAGAGTAATGCAGTCCCGCTATGCTGCTGTAACAACAGCTCATCTCGATATGCTTGCCAGCTTACTGCTTGTTTAGCAAATGAGTAATACTCGCTTGGCAGCGCAAATAACACTTTGGCGTATACATTAAATACTTTTCGCCAGCCATTACCACAGTGCTGATTTATGCTATTTATTTGCCCACTAACCACAGGCTCTAACTGCTCTAGTGTTTCAAAGTAGGGCATAGGGGGCGCTTTTGCGACATACACAGCAACTCTAAATGAATTATCACCTAACCCTATTAACTGGCTGATCACCTTAACTACTCTTATTTTGCGCTAAAATACGGTCAAGATTATTAGCAAAGTTTTGTCTGTCACTTTGGCTTAACGGAGGCGGCCCGCCACTCATTTCTACGCCGCTTGAGCGCATAGTATCCATAAAGTCGCGTACATTTAGTAAGGAGCGAATGTTTTCAGTGGTGTAAAGCTCACCGCGCGGATTAAGCGCTTGGCCGCCGTTATCAATCACTTCGCTAGCTAGCGGAATATCTCCAGTGATCACTAAATCACCCTTTTCAACTCGTTTAACTATTTCATCATCAGCCACATCAAAGCCTGATGACACTTGCAGTCGGCTAATAAATTTTGATGGTGGAATGCGCATGGCATGATTTGCAACCAGTATTGTTTCTGTATGCGTACGCTCTGCAGCTCTAAATAAAATTTCTTTTATTACCACCGGACAAGCGTCAGCATCAACCCAAATTTTCATGCTAAGTTCTTTAAATTGCTTTAGTATTAGAGCGATCCTATAGCAATTTCTAAAGAAAAGGAAACAACATGAAACTCGCTTTTAAAACCGTATTATTTATTACTGCTATGTTTTTACTCAGTGCCTGTACCAGCGCACCTGAAGGAATAACCCCTGTTAAAAACTTTGATTTAGAAAAGTACCAAGGCAAGTGGTATGAGATAGCACGATTAGACCACTCTTTTGAACAAGGGATGGAACAAGTAACAGCCACCTACTCAATTAACGATGATGGAACGGTAAAGGTATTAAACAAAGGATTTATTAGCAAAGATCAGCAGTGGGACGAAGCCGAAGGCTTAGCTAAATTTGTAGAAAACACCGATACAGGGCATTTTAAAGTGTCATTTTTTGGGCCGTTTTATGGTGCCTATATTATTTTTGAGCTCGACCAACCTGATTATCAATATGCCTTTATTACCAGTTATAGCAAAGATTACTTATGGTTTTTATCACGCACACCAACAGTAAGCAAAGAGCTTAAGCAGCACTTTTTAAGCCAAGTAAAGGCGCTTGGGTTTGCAACTGACGAAATTATTTGGGTAAATCAAAAACCGCTGTAAAGGGGGTTTACATGAGAGTATGATAAATAACCTTAGCTGTAATAAAACGATCACCTTACTGTAAGGTAAGTTAAATAAAGCAAGGCTATATTAGCCGCATCTGCAAAGAGACAGGCAGGTGAAGACATAATGACAATCCCCCTTTTTTAATTGGCAAGCCTGATGGCTTGCCATTTTTTTCCGCAATTTAGCCTATTTTTTGGGATCAGGTTTTTACTAACTAAAGCCCATTTAAACCAAAAAATAACGTACTCATGGCCAATATTACTAATATGAGTAAGTTAAAAAGTTTAGTTAACCTCACCAAAAAGCTATAAAAAATCATTACAATTAAAGCACTTAACGTCATATAGCCACAAAATTGCAAACCACCATAACCTTGTAATTCGTTAACACATAACAGCAAACTTAGTAAAATACTGATCCAAGCAATACTCAATAAAACCAAACGCTGCTGTTGAGTGGGGCGCTTATTAAAAACATCCTTAAAATGATTAAACTTAGCCAGCGCAAAGCAGTTAAAAGCCAGCAAACATAAACTAAAAGGAAGCAAGGCAATCATACCTTTTGCTCCTGAGTATTTATTGGAGTTGGTTTTTTAGCTTGCAGAGCAGTACGTAATTTTTCGGTTTGTAACAAAAACAGCAAACCAATTGCTAGAAAAAGGCTATCAAACATAAATAATGCCCACTGCTCGTTACGCAAGTAACTGAATATATTACCGTCTGTTGTTATCGCATTAACAAGTGGCACACTAAAGCAAGCAATACTGTTTATGGCAGCCATCACACACCACTGCAACTTGTCACGCTTTACAAAGGCAATGATGAACACACATAGCCAAGTTAAAAAGAAAGCGAGTATTTCTTTATCCGCGCGCTCATCAACCTGTTTGCCAAGTAAACGATTAGCCAAAAAGAAAGCCGATGTAGCCAAGGGTAATCCCATCAATGTTCCTAGATTTAACCCTTCAACGAGCTTTAGCCCCCAAGATGGTTGAGTATTTTTTTTCATTCTTTCGCGTAAGCGCTTAGCCCACATTATGCAGCCTGTCGCTATCATTATGCAGCCGGCAATGCCGCCTAAGAAATATAAAACACGTAATAATGATTCTGCTAAACGCCCAGTATGCATTGAGTTTAATGATTCATATAGCGCCTTACTGCCAGTGAGTTCATCATCAGTTTGAGCAACAAGTTCACCACTCGCTCCGCTAAAAATTAAACGGGGTGATTGATCCCTTAATGTTTTCCCAGGGCTCACCAAAACCATAATAGTTGCAGCGGCTTTATTCGGGTTATTAATAATTACCCGAGTTATATCAGCCTCTGGCCACTTAGTATAAACCTGATCTAAAACAGTATTGATAGGCACTAAAGGTGCAGTACCTTGCAATGATTCTGTTACAGGACTACTTGGCGAAACATCATTGAAAAAACCACGTATTCCATTTTCATAAACGGTTTGCGCGGGGTAGGGAAATATCATAAATATCAGAGTAATAATGCCGGTATAGGTAATCATTAAATGAAACGGTAAGGCAAATACAGAACTTAAATTATGTACATCTAACCAGCTACGACTGCCTTTATTAGCTCTAAAAACAAACATATCTTTAAAAATTCGTTTATGAATTACTATCCCTGATATCAATGCAATAAGCATAAACAAGCTTGCAAAACACACAATCCAACGCGCTGTTTTTACATCAATATAATGTAAATCAAAATGCAGGCGATAAAAGAAATTTCCCCCTCGGGTATCTACAAAGGGTGCTAAAGGCTGCATGGTATTTGGATCTATACGGGTGTTTTCAAAAGACGCTCTGCGCTGCCCTGGCTCTTTTGGCTTAGCATAACCATACGTTAAATAGGGTACACGCTCTTCTGGGAGTGTTATACGCCAATTAGGGGCATTAGGTGCTTGGGTATTTAAATAATCAACGCCGCTTATTATTTGTCGCTTTTGCGCGCCAATACGGTCTGTCTGCTGCTCAATATTATGAATACTTGGCTGATTCCATAAACTAACTTCATCTCTAAAAAAGCTGATAGTGCCTGCAAAAAATATTAAATACAGTAACCAACACACGAGTAAACCTACCCATGTATGTAACCAGGTCATTGAGCGAAAAAAACTCCCTTTCATAACCATCCCTTCATTAACGACAACAGCAAAAATTGCGCTGCAACACTTAGTAAAATACTGATCCATACTGTTTTTAACGACTGAAGATAAAAACTATAAATAAACACCAGTGCATAAATTAAAATACTCGCAGACACACTTAAAAGAACCGCGTCAACTTTAGAGACCGGCACCATAACACTTAACAGCGACACACTGACGGCAGTAAAAAAATACCCGCCCACAATGGCGACAAAAAAACGCGATAAAACCGCTAATTCATAGTTAAAGCGCTGCATAAATTGCCATAACATAGAAAAAGCGGGTTTGGGAAAGTCTAAAAGACGGTTAGAGGCCTGCATATACTGCAAATTCCTTTTAAACATAGCTAAAAAAGATGGCGATATTATAACGCCAACAAACACAAAAGATAGTAATTCTTATTTGTATTTGAATGCAGTGATAAGCATTAAATTGAGTTAGTTAAATACTGATCTACATTAAGATTAACAACCAGTAATAAAACAACACGTATAAGGAAAGGCCTTCCTAGATGTGTTGTTGTTACCGACGAAATATATATAGCCGCAGTAAACATCCGTCAGTATATGAAATTAAAATTTAGCTAAAAGCACTTTTTTTAATGAGTTTTTACACAGCCCAAACAGAAGTTTTGATACAAGCAGTTAATAATTAAAGACCTTTTAAACATTAAGTATCCTTCAGATAATCTAGGATCAGTATTTTACTAACAAGGTATAAAATATCGCCTATATAAACCGATTTTTTACTAACTGATTAACTGAGAGAGCTAAAAATGAAGCAAAACGCTGAAAAAACGTGCGTAAAGAATTAAGTTTTATACTTTTAAAGCGGTAAGTTAGTAAAAATCTGATCTTAAATATATGAGTTTAAATTGTAATGACTTTAATCATGCATACGACGATGAAATACAATGAGTAATTTATGCTCAATTAATGAGCATTTCACATACTTGTTGCTGCAGATTTTTTTAGCGTTTAAGTATAGAGCTTAAGGAAAAAAGCGTTAGTACTGCCTTACATAATAGTTCTAGAAAATAAATAATGATTGATAAACATCATTATAGGCTCAGCATCAGTTTAACCACTCTGGCCAAACCTAAAACTAAGTCCCACAAGCGTTAAAATAAAATTAGTATCTGTGTTATTTTTCTCGTTGCATTTTCCTGATTAAAATTAATGATTTTGTATCATAAACACCCTAAAAACAGCAACAGCGTTAACAAAAAATTCCTTTTTGATAACAACTGTGTTTAAATCCGAAACAATGGATTGAGGTTCTCCTCTAAACTAACTTGCATGGAAGTAAAAAAATAATAATTTTTAAAAATGGAAAAACTATGAATAAAAAAATCTTTGCAGCTTCCGCTTTACTAGCAATCTCATCAACTTCTTTACTTGCATCTAACCAAACATTTCAAGCAAGTGTAAATGGTTGGACTGAGCCTACTTTTGCAGAGGATAGCGCACTTCACTTTGGTAAAATTCGTTTATCTACAAGCTCAACCTGTACGATGGATAATGCAGGCGTTGTATCGGGTGACTGTGATGCGTCAGATGCAAACATTCAATTAGGTGGAATTACTGTATCTGGTTTAGCGCCAAATTCAGCAATGAATATTACTGTATCTGGAAGCACAGGCACTAACTTAACTTTTGCTCCAGTAACAACGGCTACAGATGGCACAACCAGTGTAACAACTGCTAACAATGTTGCGTCTGCTTTCACTACTGATGCAAGTGCAACAGATATTACTGTTAGTGTATATGGTGATATGACGGTTGATTCTACACTGACAGCGGGCGCTGCTTACACTGTAGATTATACTGTAGATGTGTCTTTCCAATAAGACTATGAAAGCTGAGGCTAACTTACTAAGTTAGCCTCAGTTTATTTTTTTTTGCGAAATTGCGCATTAAAAATAAAAATGTGTGGAGCATCGCGCTCCACTTTTTATTATCATGTTGTTGAGTTGTCCCATGATTCTTAAACTTTTTTGTTGGGCTACCCTTTGCCTAACTCTTTTACTACCTGAAATTTGTAATGCCAACCTTGCGTTGTCTGAATACCGTTTATACTTTGATGGGCGTACTAAAAATAATTCACTACTTATCCGCAATACCTCTAATAAAAATCTCGATTTTAAACTTGTTGTTACCCATAAAGATATGACCGAAGAAGGAGCGCTTATAGATGTTACTCCACAACAAGTTGAAGGGCGCTCTGCCAAAAACATGCTAAGGTTTTCACCACGTCGCGGCACTATTGCACCCAAAGGGATGCAAGCTATCAGAATGACCGTTCGCAAAAAAGCCGAGCTTGCTGTTGGCGAATACAGAGCGGTGCTTAAAATTATAGCCTCTGAATCACAAAACCCTGACGCTGATGGAATAAGCATTAGGCCTAAGGTTGCTTACAGCGTGCCTGTTATCGTTCGTCATGGCCAATTAGAGGCTGACTCAGAATTAATAAACCCGCAATTAATTACTCAAAATGGGCGCCCGACTCTAACATTTTGGCAAACACTCACAGGGAATCGCTCTGTGTATGGAAACTTTGAATTAGTTGATGAGAATAATGTAATGGTTGGTGAAATAGCCAATGTGGCCGTTTATACCCCTCTATCTCGTCGCAAGGTATACATCACTTTACAAGCCCCAGTAACTGGGCCTTTGACACTCAACTACAAAGAAAACGAACTTTACGGCGGTAAAATCGAGTTAGCGATCCCTATTAATATCAAATAGAAAGTGCTAAACATAAGGGCATTAGGCTGTGGTTTAGCGGCTCGCTTATTACTTTGTACATTACTGTTAATTGCACCTAAAGCAATCATTGCCAAGCAGTTACCGACTCTTTATCAATGGCCTATTGATGAGGAGGCTTTTGTGATTATAAATGTCAGGGTAAATGGGCGCTCAGTTGTCTCTGATTTAGAAGCTTACTATTCAAAATCAAATAAATTGCTATTGCCCATAAGCGCCCTGAAATCGACTATGGGAATTAGCTTAAATGTGTCACAAAATACACTGGCTGCTAAAGTTGACGCAAGTGAGCTGGTTCTCAATGCTGAGCTTTCCTCAACTTTAGCGCCCTCAGAAAATGTTTCATTGTGGGCTGTCGATGACTACGACCACTATGTTGATTTATCCGTCATAAATACACTTTTAAATACCGACTCGCGCTTTGATTACTCACTGATGCAGGTTTCATTTTCTAGTAACTTGCTTACTTATAATAACAACCAATTAACGAGTGGTATTACAAAACAAATTAAATCCAAAGCACTGCAATACGACCACTTTATAGACGACCAATACCAAACGCTAACCTATCCAGTGTCTGAATATTCGCTATCAGCAAACTATAAATCGTCTAATAATCGTTATAAGGGGCTACTCAGGCTTAATAGCTACTTTGACTTATTTCATCATCGAGCTGAACTACGATTCAACAAAAACGAAAACACCGCTAATACCTTTTTAAAAATAACTAAAGACTATAACTTAAGTGAACAAGAGCACTCACTGGCACGCATTCACTATCAATTGGGAGATATTCAATCTCAATCAGATCAGCTTATTACTAGCTCAAACCAAGGCCGGGGATTTTATATTTCAAATGCTAACCCGCATTCGGCACAAAACTTTTCAACCATCACCATTGAAGAACCGGCACTACCGGGCTGGCAAGCAGAGCTGCACCGAAATGGCCAGTTTATTGCCACTACTCAAGCTAACGACGAAAATTTGGTTCGATTTACCGATGTTGAAACTTTTTACGGCAACAATATCTTTGAAATTAAACTTTTTGGCTCACAGGGCGAGCAAGTTACACGCACTCAAAAGTATACAATAGGGCAAGACGCACTATCGCCCGGAAAAATAAGCTATCAGGTGGAGTTTTTAGAAACAGATAAAAGCGCTTTTAATCAATCAAGTAACTCCTCAACGGCGATGAGTAATGCCTTTAAAAGTAATCTCTCTTATGGCATTAGTGAGTTTATTACATATGACGCTCAAATTACTCATTTGCAAACTGACCAAGATAACAGCAGCTACCTATCATCGGGGCTAAACACACTTACAGAACACGGCAGTTACCGTTTTTTAGCCACAAAACAACTCGATGCTGGCTATGCTTATTTTGCCGGTTTTAGAGGCCTACTTTCTAATAAACTTTATAACGATATCAATGTTAATGTTGAATACAGTGCCCTTAATAACTTTTCTAGCGCTTTATTTGTAGCACAAGAGAACTCACTCAAAAATAGGCTTTCACTGAGCCTCAATGGCCGGACTGATTTTTTTAACTCCCTTAACTGGAATATGAAGTGGAACAATGAAGTACGTAAAAATACTAACACTAAAAATCGATTCTCATTAGGCATCAATAAAAGTTATGTCGGAGGAACATGGTCAAGCCAACTATTTTATGATGACGATACAAATAACCTAATAAACCGGCTTTATTCTTCAATAGATATTGCCTCTTGGAAATGGACCAACACCTTAGATTGGCAGGCTAATAATGGCGCAGAACTCACTCGTTTGAGAAGTAGTTTGCGCTGGCCACAAACACAAAGCACTTTTAATCAAACCCAGCTGACTTATCAGTCTAACTCTGCGGCAAGTACACTTTTAAATCATCAATATACATACCGCCATGAGATATTTAATATACAAGTATCAGGGCAAGTCGATAATCAAGGTGATTGGCGCTTTTCTTTAGGTTTAAATGGCACATTTAGTTTTGATCATTTAGAAGCAGACTTTAACTTTGACACTCCTCGCTCATTAAATTCCGGGCAAATAGAAGTTAGTTCGTTCATAGACTGGAATGAAAATGAAATCTTTGACCAAGGCGATGAGCCAATTCAAGACGTTAATTTTACTGGCAACTATCTATGGCGAGATAAATACACCAATAATGACGGAAAGGTCTTGCTGCCAAGCAGTTACGGTGGCCAGGTTTTAGATGTTAATTTACGCTCGTTGTCTAATCCTTACTTGCAGCCCTCTTTAGGGAAAATTAAAACATTAGCTCATAGAGGCGGACAAACCAAAGTAAACATTCCTTTAGTTGTCCACAACGAGGTTGAGGGGACTATTTATCTATCGAGCAATGAAAAGAGTAAACCTATCGCAGGACTGACGGTTGTACTTAAAGAAAAGGGCGGCGAAAAACATTATTCAACGGTCACTGAATATGATGGTTATTATTATTTTTCTAATGTTTCTCAAGGAAATTATATCCTTGAAATAGAAAAAAATGAGCAGCTATCAGAAAACATAACCATAAAAAACCTTCCCGAGCAGATCATCACTGAAAAAAGCGGCGATACCATAATATTGCAAGACATCATTGTATACACAAATAACGCTAATATCTTAAATAAGCAACCAACAACAGCAGCTAAAGCAAACCAAAACACGCCTTATTTTGTGCAATTAGGCGTATTCAAAAAGTTTCAATCGGCACTTATTGTGGCGAATAAAATTGATAAAGCAGCCTATGCTTTGCAGTTATATAAACATGAAAACCGTGATAGCTATTACCTCGTTGCAGGCCCATATAATAATGCAGCTAAAGCACAGCAAACCATTAATGATGTTTATTCAATACCGGCGCTTCATGGCAGCTTTATGGTTGATGTAAGGCGATATGCCTCACCACAGTGGCGAAAAATAGGGGAGTGGGGCGATATGCAAACCCAAAAAACTGAGACTTACTTTTGCCAGTACGTAGCATATACCTCTGAAAAATCAGTTAATAAAAAACTGCTAAGGGAAAATCCATCACTGTTCGTAGCAAAGCAAGCAATAAAAGGTGAAGCCCATTATTTGATGCTGTCAGGGCCGCATAATGCAAAGCAAACAGCGTGTGATAAGCAAGTGGTTAAACAAATAAAAGGGCTCACCACCGCGATAAAGAAACCTTGGCACAGCATTTTTGCTATAAATCAGTAGTAAAGTACTGCACCTGTGTTTTGCCATCACTGTTTAAATGCGACTCACATTTTATTTCACAACGCGCTCCCGCGGATTCGGCAACCCAAATCGATTGCGCGCTCTTTTTAATATAACACGCAGAATACAGCGCATCTTCTTTTTGCGCAGCAACAACAAAACAGCGTTGAAAATTACCCAAAGGTAACACTTTAATTGGATAAACTTGTTCTTGTGCAATTACACCAGCACTAAACGTTTGAGATGATTTGGCATAAACAGCATACGAAATAGCGAGCATACATACCAAAGACATTAAAATAGATATTTGTTTCATATAATTAAAGCGAATTAAAAAACAATATAGTAAGTGTAGAGTAAATTCTTTTTTATGTGTTTATTTAGCAATTATTAGATTGTAAATAGCAATGGCCGCCTATCTAATTGGTTGAATCACCACAAGTCAATGTACTGATGTTATAATACATTTTTTGCAAAAAGAACGGGGCACTATGTTAACTATTTCAAACAGCGTAACCATTGATGAATGGGAAGTAGAGCTAAGCGCTATTCGCTCGCAAGGCGCTGGCGGACAAAATGTTAATAAGGTAGCCAGTGCTATACACTTACGCTTTGATATAAACCGCTCTAAATTGCCCGAGTTTTATAAAGAACGATTACTTGCTTTAAAAGATTCAAGGATCACCAAAGAAGGGGTATTGATAATTAAAGCCCAGAGCCACCGCACTCAAGAGCTCAACAGGGAAGATGCGCTTAAACGACTAAAAGATCTAATTTTAAGCGCCACTAAGGTTAATAAGGCACGTCGTGCTACCAAACCTAGCCGTAACTCACAGCGTAAACGTATGGATAAAAAAACCAAACACGGCCAAACCAAAGCTCTCCGCGGTAATATAAAGCTGTAACTTAAGTGACCTGACTCTGGTTAAGCACATAAAAAAGGCTGCGAATGCAGCCTTTAATTTAATCATAAGTATGATGGCGGGTGACGCTAAATCGGTTTAGGATTCGATGTACTACATACACTGCGCTTAAGCTTACTGTTACTGCAACAGCCACCGAGCTAAATCGATACATGGCGCTGTATATTAAATCTTGCCCAGGGCCTAACGACTGACCAAATAAAATCCCAAAAGTGGTCAATACCCCAAACCCAACCCCCGGTGGACCACCGCCTAAAATATGAAAACGACTGAATATAAAAGACAAAATCCATAATATAGCCACCGGAAAAAGCAAAACGTCGGTATGGTTATACAAAAACAACTGCGCAACTAAAGCAGCATTACAGCCTATCAGTGTACCAATAATACGTTGCCAACTTGCGGTACCCGCAGCCTTAAAACACAACGAAAATAAAATTAAAATAGATGCCGCTTGCGCCGAAATTGAATCTTGCAAATCAAGCACCTGAAAAACCACAAACGACAAAGTCGCAACCGTGGCACATAACAACACCTCGTGACGAATACTTTCTTTATCCTTGTGCGGTACAGCGCGCATGGGCCGCGCTGTCACGTCAGGAAACAAGCCATGCATCAAGAGCGCAATAATAATAGTAATAAAAATAGCCACACCATTACTTAAAATAAGCGGGTAAATGCTACTAGCTTGATCAACATGACTGGCAAAATGTAACTGAATCGATAAACTCACCGCACCTAACGCACCAAATAAAAACGCACCACCAGAGCTCATTAAGTAAAATAACACGCAAAAACTAGCAAAAATAATGAGCGTCATTAACACCGGCAAGTGTGAAAATAAGCCCTGTAAAATAAGCACTATAAACGCACTGTAGGCAGCACTGGCAACAAATTGACGGATCACGCCTTTGTTAATGCTTGGCACTAAACCGAGCAATAACATAGGGTAAACTGTAAAAAATATTCCATTTGGCCAATTCATTAACTTGCACAAAGTAAAACCAATAGTGCAGCCGCCAGCAATCCGAAGCGCTTGGCGTAAACCATTTGAATCGAGTTGTGGCGCTTGGCTAACATGTTGTGTCATTACTCGCCCCACTAATAAATGTAATGTAACCAACTAATAAAGCGGATCTGTACTGATCCCAACCATTGACCTATAGCCGATTGTGGAAGTAACTGCACAGTGGCACGCGCACCACTGGGCATATTATTTATAAGCTGAGTATTATTTGGCAGTACTAAATGAATACGCTGACGCTGCGCATCCCGAACCCATCGATTGCTGGTTTCGGTGGTGCTAAGTAATCCATTTGCACTAAGTTGTCCGTCACTGACACCCGCTTCAAATATTTCAATTTTTGCGTCGAATACTTCACCAGGTCGGCTATCAAATACCACTTTTGCTAAACTGCCTGGCTGCATATTTAATAGTGACTTTTCACGAAAATCGGCTACCAAATCTGCTTTTTTTGCTACAACCGCGAGTAATGGCTTACCCGCAACCGCATAGGAGCCTTCAAGTAACTGTAAATTAGCTACAACGCCATCACTTAAAGCACGCACTTGCGTATAAGATAAGTTAAGCTCAGCTTGTGCTAACTGGTTTGCTGCATGGCGCAGTGCTAAGTTATCTTGCCCTGAATCGCCACGCGCTAGAACAGCTTCTGCCAACTGTGCTTCAAAGGCAGCTAAATTAGATTGGCTTGCTGCAAAATTTGCACGAATGCTTTCAAGCTCTTGCTCCGAAATAGAGTTTTGTTTGTAGAGTGTTTCGCCACGCTTTTTTAATAGCTGCTGCTCATGCAATTTAGCGTTAGCTGCACTTATTTGTGCCTCCAGCGCTTTTACGTTGGTATCAAGTCGTTTATTTTGCAGTTTGGCATCATCAAGCGCGAGCTGCGCTTGCTCAAGTGCTAGTTGGTAAGTATTTTTGTCTATTTCAAATAATACATCACCCGCTTTAACCGTTTGGTTATTACTAACCAATACATCGGTAACACGGCCGTTTATTTGCGGCGATATTTGCACAACCGGATGGTAAACCCGTGCTTGTGGCGTAACCGGTAGCCATACATCGGCAACAATATAATAGAAAAATACAACAATAAAACCAACGAGCGATACTTTAACGTAGCGAGCAAATTTTTGATCGGGTGTCATACTTATTTATCTCCAGATAAGCTTGCAATACAACGCCGCGCGTTTTCTTCCATTTGCACTAAACTATGCGCCATACCATCAAGCTGCTCCGTGCTTAAACCGGCATATAAACGCTGTTTAATATCGCTTGTTAACTCTTTTAAGTGTTCTAATAACTTTATACCCTCATCGGTAAAGTACAATTTTTTACTGCGTTTATCGTGTTCATCAACTTGTCGAATAACTAGATTCTGCAGCTCTAATTGCTTAATGGTGCGCGTTAATGAGGGCATTTCAATACCTAAACTGGTCGCCAACGCTTGCTGTGTTGCCCCTAAAGGTAAATGATGTAAGTGAATCATTGCCGTCCAGCGCGACTGAGTTAAACCTAAGGGTTCAACCGCCAGTGTCACCGCTTCTCGACATAAGCGGTGCACTCGACCCATATTGCCGCACAAAGTTAAATCGAGTGTTTCATGAAAAGGAATACTGCTACTCATAGGAACTCTTACTTGTGAATATCAGCAAATTTTAGCATTAGTTAGCAGGCTAAGTAAATAATTGGCATTTTAACTTCACGTAAATAAGTATTATTTAGATAAATAGTGTACGGCAAGCTTATCTAAGAAAGTATAAAGCTTATTGTTCATCTCATCATAATCGTGACTTAAGAGCTTTTCGGGCTGTTCAACAAAGCGGTAATTATGGGCATTGGTTAAATCATCGTTGGCGATGAGGAGGGTAACCACCTCGGTGGTCAATTCCATGTGGCATTGAAAACCAAATACTAAATCGCTATAAGCGACTATTTGCCTTGGACAACCTTCGCTATAGGCAATAATACTGGCCGTAGCAGTCAGCCCGGGCATATCGTTATGCCAATGCCCCACATTAAGCTCACTGCCAAAATGGCTAAATAACGGATGATTCAAGCCTGCATCGGTGAGGGTAATAGCAAACTTACCAATTTCCTTTTCTGGACTAGGTTGATAAGTCGCGCCTAACGCTTCACCAATTAATTGCGACCCCAAACAAACGCCTAACACCACTTTGTTTGCCGTGACCGCACTGGCAATAAAGGCTTGTTCTTTTTTGCTATCAAAATAGGGGCATTCTGCAAGCGATGTAGCGGGCGATTGTGGCCCACCCATTACGATTAAAAAATCGATATCATCGGTATGCTGAGGTAAGGGTTCAGCTAAATAAATACGGGTATAAGACAACGTATGGCCATTCATTTTAGCCCAAGCTTCATAAGCGCCTGGCGCTTCAAAATGTTCATGAATAATAAAGTGAATGTGCATTGCCGTTTCCTTAAAATATTATCTTTTTAATAATACCCTAGGGTCACCGGATATAAGTGACCATGTGATATCAGCCGCTAAAAGTTAAGTAAATTAGCTGGAGAGTATTGATCAGTCAGCACCTTAGTATCACTTGGCCAGTCCTTTCCATCTTTAGTGAAAAACATACGTTGGCTAATTGCCTCTATATCAACATCATAAGGGGCAAGTAACGGAGCTAGTTGCTTAACCCGCTGTGCTATTTGTTGCTCTGTAGGGGTTTTGTTATAACCGGCTAAAATAATACGGTTACTATTATTATTGGCTGTTACATTAATAAAATCGCCAAATACCGCATGATAAGTTGCCGACTCATGTTCATAAAGTTTACTTGATGAAAACGTGTTAGCAGCAACAATTCCGCCTTCAGCTAATACGCTTTTTATTTCTTCAAAAAACTCTTTTGTGAGTAGGTGCTCAGGAATGTAATCGCCATTAAACGCATCTAAAATAATCCAATCAAATTGCTGGCTTTTAAGCGCCGCACGTTTAATAAAAATACGCCCATCTTGCACTTTAGTAGTTACGTTATCGGTTTCTATAAAGTTAAAATAATCGCGCGCCACTTTAATTACCGAAGGATCTATTTCAACATTTTCAATGTGTGCCTTTGGGTATAGCTCATGAATCATATTAGAAAGCGTACCGCCACCTAAACCAATAATGAGTACATTTTTAGGGTTATCAATCAGTAATAAACTAGAAAAAGCCAGCTTAGTATAATTAAATACCAGTTTTTTAGGGTCGCTAATGTACATGCAACTTTGGCTGCTTTGTCGGGTTTTTTCATCAAACTTTAAACAGCGTAAATCGCCAGTTTCTTCAACGAGTAAATTTCGATATAAAGAGCGCTCTTTATGCACAACATTACTCATACTATGAGCTGAAAATAGCAGCGCCATTATACTAATAAACAATAATTTAAGCTTGTGCATAAACGGCCTCTCGCACCTTAAGTTTATCAAAGCTAATAGCAATTAGCCCAAGCGTGCCTAACACACCAGCAAAACCTAAAATAATGGTGTTAACATCAAACGCCAGTACCATATAAAAAGAGGTAATAATGGTGCCCAACGCACTGCCTAAGGTACTTACAAAATAAAGGCCGCCAGCCACTTGGCCGCTGCGCTCACTATTGGTAACCAGCAAACGTACAGAGTAGGGCGAGATCATGCCTAAAATAATGGTGGGTATAAAAAATAACGCGGTTGAGGCGAGTAACGAGCCGTAGCGGCTGTCTTCAATATGCGAAAAAATAAATGCCATAATTGGCTCAGCAAACAAAGCAATGGGCACCACCATAATACTGGCAACTAAAAAGATTAACCCATATTTGGTCAACGAAGGATGACGAATAGACAGCTTCCCTCCCAGTAAATACCCGAATGATAAGCTAAGCATAAATACCGTAATAATACTGCCCCAGATATGTACGCTACTGCCAAAGTAAGGCGCTAAAATGCGCCCACCTAACAGCTCTATTCCCATAATACTAAAGCCACTGCTAAAGGCTAAAAAGTAAATTAATGCATTTGTTTTTGTTAACATTATATTATTCTTATTGTGTTATTTTCATCCATCTTAACGTGATAGCTGTATAGCCGCTAGTATAAAAACTAGACGCACACATAGAGCGCAAAAAAACATTTTGTTATAAAGTAACACATGCTATAGTTTTGGTTATAATATAACGTTACCAAAAAGCATTTTATGAAGTACTCATTAATTTACTTAGCCTGCTTAAGTGCAAGCGCACAAAGCATTGCCCAAAGCCAACCAATAGAGAAAATTGCGGTTACATATAAACAAGCTTACAGAGGCGATATTCCTCAAAAGCAAATGCCACAATCAATCGAAACCCTCGATAACGCGGTACTTGATCAAAAAGGAATAACTCAATTACAAGATGCGCTGGATTTTTCTGCCAGTATTTCACGTAAAAATAACAGTGGCGCATTATGGGATAGCTTTTCGATTCGTGGATTATCGGGTAACGAAAACATGCCATCGGGTTACTTAATTAATGGTTTTAGCGGTGGACGTGGATTCAGCGGCCCTCGTGATGTATCAAACATTGAGTACATTGAAGTATTAAAAGGCCCAGGTTCTGCACTATACGGGCGCTCAGAGCCCGGCGGTACAGTAAATATCGTGACCAAAAAACCTCAATTTGAGCAACAGGGTGAGCTAAAGCTTAGCTTAGGTAGTGATAACTTTAATCGCGTTGAAGGTGACTATACAAACGACATTAACGATAACACAGCATTTAGAATAAATGGCGCATGGCAAGATAGCGACAGCTACCGCGATGAGGTGTACACCCATAAAAAGGTGGTTACGCCATCTATTTATCATCAAATAAACGCTTCAACCAGTATCACTTATGAATTTGAATACGTTGATTTAGCCCAGCTATTTGACCGTGGTGTTGTTGTACTTAATGATAATTTTAATACTGTTCCTAGCTCACGCTATTTAGGCAATCCAAACGATGGTGACACGCAAGTATATTCTCGTGGTCACCAAGTAACTTTAAATCACGATATAAACAATGAATGGTCACTCGTTGTAGGCGCAAACTACCGCAGCTCTACACTAACTGGGTTTTCGTCTGATGCTGAACTTGCACCCTCGCGCCAATCATTATTCGATGATGGCCGCACACTTACCCGCCAACAGCGCTACCGCGATTATGAAGTTGATGATACCAGCCTTAAATTTGAGCTAAGTGGGCATTTTGATACCGCAGGCATTACCCATCACTTATTAATAGGAGCCGACGCATACAAATACGACTTACGCACTGGACTTTATCGTTATCGCGGCGGTAATGGCACTTACACAGTTGATATTTATCAGCCGAATTATAACGTTGCTCGTCCTGAAGTAGGTTTGCTCTACGAAAACAACGAACAACAAGATGCTTATGGTATATACGTTCAAGATCAAATGGATCTGACTGATAAAATTAAGCTATTAGTTGGCCTTAGATTCGATAGCGTAGATCAAGACATTTTAGAAACCAAAAGTGGTGTGCTTTCAAGCAGTTCACAAAGCCAGGTAAGCCCACGAGTAGGCTTAGTATATGAACTAAACAACGCTGTAACCTTATACAGCAGCTACTCCGAAGGCTTTTTACCATTAAGTGGTACAGATGCAAATGGCGACCCATTTGGCTTTGAATACAGTGACTCATTTGAAGTAGGCGCTAAATTTAGCTACCAAGGCATAACGGGAACCCTAGCATTATTTGATGCCACTAAAAGTAATATGTTAGTAGCCGACCCTGTAAACGTTGGTTTTTCAGCGCCTATTGGTAAAGCAAATAGTAAAGGTGTTGAACTCGATTTAAGTACTTATATTACTGATGATACAAAGTTTAATTTATCTTACGCTTATATAGATGCCAGTACGGCAAACGACATAATAAATGCTGATTGGGGCGTGCCAATCAAAAAAGGCAGCCCATTAGTCAATGTGCCTAAAAATAACTTAAATCTAACGCTTAACCATCAAACGGTCGTTCTTGGCAAAGAGCTAGAACTAGGTGCCAGTTATCAGTACACCAGTGAGCGATTAGGCGATGCCGCCGATTTAACATTTAACTTACCGAGCTATCAACTAGTTGGTATTTTTGGGCAGGTAAACTTAACCGAGCGCACCAAGTTAAATATCAGTGTTAACAATATTTTTGATGAAGAATATGCTCAAAGTAGCTACAACGCATTATGGGTTTACCCCGGTGCGCCTACTCAATTTAAGATGTCATTGGCATATCAATTCTAACAATTTCATAGTCCCGATTAGCTATTTCAACCCGACTTTGGTTATTTAGCTTTTCATCCAAAGCGTCTTAATGTAGTGGTTAAGGCGCTTTTTTTATTGTTTTGTATAATGCATAGCAGCTGTTAACCCCCTTTACAGTTATTCTTCAATTGATATGAAGGCAATTAAAAAAGCCGTATAGTTTATATACGGCTTTTGTTTTTAATTAAAACTGATAGCTTATCCGAGCCGAAACATTACGTCCTGGTTGGCTATATTGGCTAAAATCAGTGCCTTGTGATTGACCGGCAATGAGTTCAAACGGTACGTACTCTTTATCGAGTAGGTTAAGTAAACCTACATTCATTTGCCATGCTTGCCACTGATAATTTGCATATAAATCAACAACACCATAACCGTTACCTTGTGTTGTTTTATTACCATTAGTATCAAGTACTACATCAGACTGTGACTTGGCTAAACGCCAAGCAGCGGTCCAATTAACATTGCCAAACTCAGTGCTTACCAATATAGAACCATTTAACGGGCTAATACTAGTAAGTGGCTGGTCAGAGTCTTTGTTTTCACCATCTACATAAGCAACATTGGCCTCTAATAAAATATCGTCGGTAACATACATAGCAATACCAGCTTCTACACCGCTGATCTGGGTTTCGCTAATATTTTGATATTGGTAAAATGTTTTATTTACATTAGGGATATAAGTTGGTTCAACACCCGCAACTGTTGTTTCGATAAAGTCATCATAGGCAGCATAAAAAGTGCTTAGATTTACACTAAAATCACTACTTGCGTATCTTAATCCGATCTCGAATGAGTCACTACTTTCAGGGTCTAAATCTGCGTTTGGTAATATTTGATAAAATGGCTCAACACCATGGCTTTGATAGGCTTGGTCGTGTGGCGGTATTTTAAAGCCTCGAACATATTGCCCATACCAAGATAAATTATCGTCTACCTGATAAATCACACCCAGCTTTGGTGAAAACGCAGACTCGGTAATATCGTTAAGCTCGGTGTCAGCGTATAACGCATCTTTTTTGGCTTCAAGTGCATAATAATCGTAACGAATACCCGCAACTAACGACCAATCAGTCTCGTTAAATTTAATACTGTCTTGCATATATACACCAACTAAAGAAGTATCGGCGCCGGGAAATGCTTTTTGTTTTTCATTCGTAAAATCAACAGTACCATCATTTAATACACGGGTTTTTAAGCGTGGTCGAGTAGTATCATATAAATCAATATCTACTCCATAGACAAATTCATGCTCGGTATTTTCTCCTTTAACTTCCTTACTAAATACCGCTTTTAAGCCTAAAATATCTTGCTCAAACCCGTAGTCATTATAATCGATGTAATTTCTAGCTGCGCTTATTTGGTCACTTTGTTGCTTGTATCGACTATAAGATAGTTGCCCATACCATTTATCAAATATAGCTGTTGCCATATCTGAATCATAATCGAGTGCAAATGAGATATTTGTGTCTTCGTCTTCGGTTTCTTGAATGGATGGAGTGATTACTTGCTCTGTTGTTTGATTAAAGTAATCTAAGGTATATTTAAGGGTCCGCTTTTCATCAAGTTTTTGCTCAACTTTAAGCAGCAAAGCGTCCGAGCGGGCATCGTAACCTGGTAAATCTTCAACGTAGTTTTGTACTTCTTCACTATCGCGATGGCTATAAACAGCGCTAATAGCAAAGTCACCTAAATCTTTTGCTGCTGTAATATCAGCAGCAACCTGATTACTTTGGCCTTGATAACCTAACGCTACTTTTACCAAGCTTTGTTGATCCACTAAATAATCACTCGGGTCTTTAGTTGTTATTACTACAATTCCCCCAAGTGCATCAGAACCGTATAGCGATGATGCCGCCCCTTTTGCAACTTCAACTTGTTTAACACCCGCAACATCAAAGTAGTTTCGACCCACTAAATAACCGCCGCCGCCAGCGTAGCCATCGTTTGTGCGTCTTCCATCTTTAATAAAAACAACTCTGTTGCCACCAACACCTCGTACAGTTAATGTTTGCGCGCCTGCGCCACTGCCAGTACTTGAGATACTTGGATCGTATTTAAACATAGTTTGTAAATCTACAGCGAGTTGACGCTCAATATCTTGTTCGGTAATAACCGTTACTGAGCCAGTCACATCTTCAAGCTTTTGTTCAAAACGAGAACCACTAACCACAATATGATCGTCAATAACATTTTCGGCCAGTGCGCTACCAGAGCTAATTAACAAAGAGGCTAATGCTGTAAATTTAAAAGAAAAGGGATTCATCTCCACTCCAAATGATAATAGTTATTATTTACTTTTTAAATGGTACAACTAACCCAAAATAAGATCAATTGATTATGATAATCATTTTCATTTAGATTAAATTGGTTATAATACTAAAAAATAAAATCGGAGTTTGTTATGAAGTACCTAATTTTTTTTCTGGCTTTAGCCACTCAATCAGCACTCGCGAAAGAGCGTGTGATCAGTGCTGGCGGCACATTAACTGAAATAATCTACGCACTAGAAAAACAAAATAGTTTAGTCGCGGTTGACCAATCAAGTATGTATCCGCAACAAGCAACACAGTTGCCACAGGTAGGTTACTATCGAGACCTAGCCGCTGAGGGAGTGCTTTCAATGCGCCCAACTACGTTACTTGCACTTGAAGGTGCAGGAAGAGAGCAGGCGCTCAAGCAAATAGAAGCAACCGGAGTGAAGGTTATTCACTATAAAAAGCCGACATCTGTAAATGAACTGCTTGCGCTAATTAAGCACCTTGGTAGTGATTTAGATGCAAACCTAAAAGCTCAAAACCTAATTACTAAAATAAAAAAATCGTTACCTACTAAAGCAAAAACACAGACTCATAACGCTTTGTTTTTACTTTCAGCTAATGAGCGTGGGCTCGTCGCAGCAGGACAAGAAACGGTGCCCAACTTGCTGTTTAATTATGCGGGCATTACCAATATAGCTGCTACGCATACAGGCTTTAAAGCAATTAACAGTGAAGTACTGGCTGTAAGTCAGCCCGATTTTTTAGTGGCGCCAGCGCATGTTGTGCAAAGCCTTGGTGGGAAACAAGCCTTTTGTAAACAGCCTACACTTCGTTTATTAAAAGCAGCGCAAGAGTGTCAATTACTGGTCATGGACAGCTTACTTTCTCTGGGCATGTCGCCGCGTATTGCAACTGCGATTCAAGCATTGCATGAGTATAAAACACGCTTATGAGCACGTTAACTTTGAATCGTTTTAACGCCATAACACTAAGTAATCCGCATAAGTGGATGCTATTAAGTTATGGCTGCATTTTTGCTTTAGCATTACTTAGCATAGGCTATGGAGCCGCAGGATGGGATTGGCGATTAGCGATTGCATGGCTAGCCCCTGAGCATTTTAGTCAATTTGATGCGCTACAAATCAATGTGGTTACACAAATACGCCTGCCTCGTTTTGTCCTTGCAGTGATGGTGGGTTTAGTACTTGCACAAACAGGAGCTGCAACCCAAGCGCTGTGTCGTAACCCGCTTGCCGATCCCTCTATTATTGGTATAAGCGCAGGCGCTGCAATGGTCGCGGTGGCTTTTATTGCCCTTAGTGCACAGTTTAATTTTAACGCCCAACACTACTTACCTTATGCCTCATTTTTGGGCGCACTATCAGTAACGTCGCTGGTATATTTAGTCTCAAAACAACAAAAACAAATTAATATAAATACGCTTATATTAGTCGGTGTCGCTATTAATGCATTGGCATTTGCTGTTATTGGGTTATTAAGTTTTTATGCTGATGACAGCGCACTGCGGTTAATTAACTATTGGACCATGGGCTCATTAGGCGGTGCGAGTTGGGATAATATAAAACAAGCGAGTCCTTTGCTTTTACTGAGCCTTATCGGGCTATGGCGATTAAAAGAGCCAATGAATTTACTTCTTATTGGTGAATCACAAGCTCAATACTTAGGGGTCGATACCAGCAAGCTTAAATTATACGTCATTATATTAGTTGCATTGGGCGTAGGTGCGGTAGTTGCGCTAACAGGTTTAATTGGCTTTGTTGGTTTAGTTGTCCCTCATATCGCACGCCTCATGGTTGGGCCTCATTTACGAAATATGCTGCCACTTTGTATGCTTTTAGGTGTGATTGTGTTGCTACTTTCAGATTGGTTGGCACGCTTGGTTGTTATGCCTGCGGAGCTGCCAATTGGCATTATAACGGCGTTACTTGGCGCTCCACTATTTATATATTTGATCATTAAAAATAAGCGAGATTGGTCATGATCACGTTTAACAACCTCAATATAGGCTTTAACACCCATCGTGTTTTAGAGGGTATTAGCGGCAATATCCAAGCAGGACAACTTGTCGCACTGATAGGCGAAAATGGCGCAGGTAAATCGACCTTACTGCATACTTTGGCAGGCATGCATCCCTTTGAGGGAGATATACTATTTAATACCAAACCTTTGCATTCATTTTCTAAAGAGCAATTAGCTAGCAAGCGCGCTGTAATGATGCAAAGTAACCATGTTGGCTTTGATTTTAGTGTATTTGAACTCATTGCTATGGGCCGCTATCCCTATACAGAGTCTCTTAAAACACAAGCCAATAAAGTTCAAAAATATGCCTCAATTATGGATTTAACCCATTACCTAACACGTCGAATGAGTGCGCTTTCGGGCGGTGAGCAACAACGTGTTCATATGGCGCGCACATTAGCCCAGTTAGATGCTTTTACTGTGCAAACTGAGCCTAAATTAATGTTGCTCGATGAGCCAACATCAGCGCTAGATATGCGTCATCAACATACTTTACTTAGCTGTGTTAGAACCTTTGTAGAGCAAGGAAACAGCGCCATTATTGCTATACACGATCTTAATTTAGCAAGCCTTTATGCAACCAACGCTATTTTATTACACAACCAAAAAGTGCTGCAAAGCGGGTCTATAAATACCGTTTTAACAGCACAAAACTTACAACAAATGTACGCCATGAAATTGCACGTTAACCCTCATCCTTATAACGATGCGCCCATGGTTTTTTCTCAACGTCAGGAGTTTTCATGAGAGAGCAAGCATTAAACGACGCACGTACGCTCGTTTTTAAAACCCATGCCGGCGTAATGTCGACCATTTCAAATAATTTACGCGGCTATCCGTTTGGCTCTGTTACACCTTATATGTGTGACGAACAAGGTCGCATCTACTTTTTTATTAGTGACATAGCTCAGCACACCAAAAATTTAAAACAGGACTCACGCATGAGTCTGACTATTTTTGATGCCGCCGATTATGGCGATCAAAACGAACATGGGCGAGTAACACTCGTAGGTGATGGCTCTATTGTGGCAAAAGAGCAAAGCGAAGTACTACTTGATAAATATATAGCTTTGTATCCTGAGGCTGCAAGCTATCGCAATGCGCATGATTTTCAGCTTTGGCAATTAGATGTAGTACGGGTGCGTTATATTGGCGGTTTTGGAAAAATATTTTGGCTTGAGCAAAACGAGTGGCAAGCTCAGCCTAAAAAGTGGGATGAAAGCCAGCAGCAAAGCATGATCACTCATATGAATGAAGATCATCAAGATGCTATGTCGCTGATATTAATGCAGCACTATAACGTAGCCGATAACACCCCAATAATGAGCGGCCTACTACCCACAGGCTTTTATATACAAAGCCACAAGCGTAATTACTTTATTAATTTTGCGAACGAGTGCGATAGCCCATTAGCCGTGCGAAAAGCACTTGTAGCCCTAACAAATCAAGCACGAAACAGCTCAAACCAACTAGCGGAGACAGTATGAAAAAATTAATAGCCTTACTCAGCACTACACTGCTACTGAGTGCCAATGCTGCATATGCAGACGTATGCACACTAAATATAGATGCAAACGATATGATGCAGTTTTCAACTAAAACACTAAGCGCCCCTAAAAGCTGTAAACAAGTGACTGTAAAGCTTAGTCACACCGGTAAATTACCTGCCAATGTAATGGGTCATAACTGGGTGCTATCTACGATTAAAACATGCAAGGTATTATCACAGATGGCAACGCAGCAGGGCTTAGCAACCACTATATAAAGCCTAATGATAGTCGCGTGATTGGTGCTACAGACATTATTGGCGGCGGCAAAACAACCGAAGTTACTTTTAAAACCAGCGGCTTAACCGCCGGAACCGATTACACTTTCTTTTGTTCTTTTCCTGGCCATTACGCCATGATGAAAGGCACATTTACGCTTAAGTAAATATTAAAAAGTGTATTACACAAACACAGTGCCAACCTATTATTGGCACTGTGTTTTCTCGCCTCGCTTGACTAAAGCTTTGAATGCCGCTTGTTGATGTGCTTTTTGCACATAACGAGCAGGCAAAGCGTTAACTTCTAATTGATAACCATTTTGCTCAGGTTGTACTTTTGATACTGGCGAAACCCATACAACATTAAGCTCTGGGGCAATTCGCTTAATTACCCGCGCTATGCCTTCACCATTTCTCACATGAAAATCACCGGCTAAATGTATAACCTGCATGCCCTTATTTTGACTAATATAGTTAACGATAGACTCAGCCATGGTTTCGTCCCAAGTAACTTGCGCGGCGTAAAGTTTTTCGTTTTTACTCGCCGTTCCATGATGCATGGATTGCATAAAGCGTTCTTTATAAAGGCTTGGAGAAGTATCTATCTCTTTTGCAATAAAACTACGCTGTTGTGCGTCAAGCTTATTAATATAATTAATACCTTGGCGACCAATACAGGTAACAATATGTTTAGGCGCATTTGCAGCTATCACATCGCTATTTTGTATCTTCGCCAATTCCACTAACGCACGATAATCGCTCTTATAATTAGGCCAAGCCTTAGTGTTATCAATTAAGTATTGTTCGCCAATTTTACTCTCAAGGTAAAGGTTTAGTGTTTGCTGATCAGCGCGGCTAAATTGCTCAAGCGATAGAGCAATAGGCTTATTTTGCGTGCTTAATTGCTGAAATAGCTCAGCCTGAAATAAGTGCACACCGGGGTGTGTATGCCATTCACCGACTAAAACAATATCGGCATTCAAAAGCGTGGATTCTGACAATATTGAATTAACTCGCTGGCCATTTGCATTATAAAGCCCGTAATTATACAAGGATGAATTTTGAGATATTGATACTGTGTTTGTACTGCAGCCTGATAATCCACTGAGTAAAACAAGTGCTAAAAATGGGTTTTTCATATCGGTTTTTATAAAAATAAGAATCAAAACAATGAAGTTAGTATACACAACAAACTGCTTTAAACCTATAAATGCAAATAAAAACAATTATCATTTGATGTTTTAAGATTTCTGTTTTACAGTCTTAAAAAATAAACAGATATGGAACGTACCATGGCATTACCTTTTTTATGTGCTCGACACAAACAACATGTTTTATGTCAACCAGAACAAGCAATTATAGATATTCAAAATGCGCAGCTAAGTGGCGAAGCGCTGTTTAAACGATACCAATTTGCACAAGCATTGCCGTATTTGGGGTGTGCACTTGAAAGTGCGTCCTTATTAGCTCAAATGTATAACTGTGCGAATAAACAGCAAATCATACAAATTACCTCACTTACAGAGCGCCTTTATTCCACACTTCACTTTTTAGACGAACAAAGTGCTGCGCACAATGCACTCATACAATCTATTAATCTGCTAAACGAGATATTGTATAGCGATGATGAATATCATGACTTAGCGCTTTCATGCATTACACAGCTAAAAAAATTAGCACTGCAACATCCTCCACACCTTACTAAGCACTAATTTTTATGGCAATAAGCAACGCGCTAAACAAAATTGGGTTAACTTTTTATATTAATAATGGCTAACATATCTTCTTCGTCTTCATCTAGGCCAACTTCTTCAAACCCAAAACTAGAATAAAAATCCTTAGCTACAGGGTTTTGCGGGTTATAACAAATCTCGATTTGTTCAAGCTTAGAGGTCGTTTTAATCTCTGCAATTGCCATGAATAGTGCTTGGCGGCCAATACCTTTATTTTGATGATGTTCATCTACCATAAAACGCCAAATAGAAACTTTTGTAGGGGTTTCTTGCACCCACATAAAAAAGCCTACAGGCTTATTATTTTGGTAAATAGCTTTACAGGTATGTCCGCTATTGTAGTGCGCCTCAACTAACGACCACATATTACTCGCTACGTAATCTTGTTGCGCTTTGGTAACGTCTAAATCGCATACCTCTTCGTAATTAGCAGAGGTGATATCTTCCAATGAAATGTTCATTATTGTCCTTAATTTAAAACATGGAGTTATAAGTAGTTTTGTTTTATCACGTTATCAGCACTAACATATCTAGGCAATGTATTCTTTTTAGGCACAAAAAGCCGCAGTAATAAATACTGCGGCTTTGTTTACATAACACGTGTAATTCTTTATTGATAACAAACAATAGTACTGTGCTTTTGAAGCTTTTCAGAATTGTTATGCTCTTAAGCTGGTGTTACCATTATAGAAACGGATTTTTAATTATCAATAAATGGAATTAAGGTTATGGCTATTCAATTAGCAAACTACGAAATTAATATATGCTCATTTCACCCTGAAAAAGACTTTGGCTGGTCTGGACCAATGTTTGAAGGAGATAATCGAGGGTTTTCTCTAAAACCTAGTGGTATTAAACCTACGACCTCAAGGATTTGGCATCGTCTACGGCTTTCTACAAAAAATAGTAAAATTAGTATCTATTGATACAATATCAGATCCATTAAAAGCACCGTGGGAAGATAAGAAAAGAATATATTCTGGTAACCTAGCACCAAAAGGGCGTGTTACCCTCAAAGAAAAACCTCCAACTAATAATAGTATTTATCAGTATCGTTTAGACGGCCAATAAGGGGGAGTTAATCACGCAATGCCTGACTCACCTCAGATGCAAGAAAGATTAGACTTTTCATACGTGCCAACTTTAAATGTTAAGTATAAAATTATTATAGACATTGATACTGTTAGCGGTCACATGGATATAGTTACTTATATCACTGGCGATGCTTTTCCCAATTGTGAAGCATTTATTGTTGGTCCTGGTGGGCGAGCTATCTCTCTTGGTATACATGTTCGCAAAGGTGCGCCACCACTAAGCTTATCTCTCAACGCTGATTACCCAATGATTGTAAGCGCACTCCGCTTGCCTCTCAACAATAATGGTAGTTTTAAAGGGACCGTAGGCGATGAACTATTTAGACAGGCAAATAAATACCCTAAATTAAGCTTTCATAAAATAGCGGATTGGAATTATCGTTTTACTTCTATTCCAGCAAATAGTGGTCATTGTATGCTGCTTGAAAAAGCGAGTTTAGAAAACTGTTTTAATGGCTTACTTAAGTAAAAAGGCGACTCGATGAAACTCATCTTTAAAGCACACTTTTTTAAAATATTGTTTTTTGGTTCAATGATATCGTTATTATCAGCCTGTACAGAGGTAAAAAAAAGTGAACCCGTAATTTACCTTATACCTGAAAATTATGTTGGCTCTCTATACATAATATTTAATGCACCAAACGGGCATCCACCGAAATACGAAGACGGCTCTCGGGTATATGAAATACCACCATCCGGTATACTCGTTACACAAATGGATGCCAACGAGGGCTGGATTGAAAACAATCAAATACAATACTTTGAAGTGAGTAATGCGAATGAAAGAACACCCATAAGCGAAGACTCTTCATTAAAAGATAAAGATACTACAGACGATGGAGAAACAAGAACTGTGTATGTGGGTGGCCTAGGTGAATCGGGTCCAATATATGGCTGTACTGTGATTAATCAAAATTTTACGGTTGGTACAGACGCAGAACAGACCGACAGGAAAAATTTATTCAGTATATACGATGCTATTAAGCGCAAAAATATAGATGAAAAACTTTTCAAAGGTATGTGTAAGAATAGTAAAGATGTTACATCACACCAATAATAAAATGTAGTTACTTTTTCAAAATGCCAATATCCGACGTATTACTTAGCTAATTACTAAAGCTATTCAAATAAAAAAGCCGCAGTAATAAATACTGCGGCTTTTGTTTTTAGCTAAATGCTTTTAATAAGCGCCTGCGCTGTATATAAGCTCGTAGCTGTGGCTGTAAATCTCAAGGATGTTACCAAACGGGTCTTCCATGTAGATCATGCGGTACGGCTTTTCGCCAGGGTAATAGTAACGTGGCTCTGGCATACGTTTTTTACCACCTGCAGCAACAATACGATCCGCTAAGCCTTCTACATCTGGGTCTTGTACACAGAAGTGGAAGATACCGGTTTTCCAGTATTCAAAGTTGTCTTTAGGGTTTTCTTGGTCTTTAAATTCAAAAATTTCTACACCAATTCGGTCGCCTGTTGAAAGATGCGCTATTTTGAATTTTTCCCAATTTGGACCAAATACATCGGTACACATTTCGCCAATTGGGCTGTTGTCTTCAGTGATCACGGTAGGCTCCATTATGGTGTACCAGCCCATCACCTTAGTGTAAAACTCTACGGCTTTTTCAACATCGGGAACTGAAATACCAATGTGCGAAAAACTACGTGGATATGTATGACTCATAATAAATACTCCTACTTAACTATGTTTAGTTGATGGAGTGAGTTTACGAACTGACCAACATTAAGTAAAATTATCATTAATCATCATTTTGAGTATATTTTGTAATGATAAACCCGACATGGTTAAACACGTTTTGTACTTTAGTTGAGGTAAATCACTTTACCCAAACCGCCGAGCGCCTTTATATGACCCAGTCAGGCGTAAGCCAACATATAAAAAAGTTAGAGCAGCAAGTAGATTGCGCCTTGCTTGAGCGCCACGGTAAACAATTTACCCTTACCGTACATGGGCAAAACTTGTATCAGCAAGGCAGCTTATTATTAAAAGAATGGCAGTTTTTAGAGCAGCAATTAAAAGATGATTCACCTTACAGCGGTTTAGTAAAAATACAGTCGCCAGGCAGTTGCGGGCTAAAGTTTTACAATCAACTATTAGCACTGCAAGTAGAGCACAAGAAGCTAATTATAGATTACCGCTTTGCTCCAAATACCAATGTTGAACAAGCGGTGGCCAATCATAGTGCCGATATTGGCTTTTTAACTCAAGCGCCTACCCTTAGTGAAGTTACCAGCCACAAAATTGGTAAAGAACCCCTATTATTAGTAACGCCCGCGCATATAGAAAACCCAACGTGGGAGGTTTTATGTGAGCTTGGCTTTATTGGCCACCCCGATGCAAAACATCATACGCAGCTTTTACTTAGCGAAAACTACAGTGAATTTGAACATGTTGATCAAATTAAGCAAACGGGGTTTTCTAACCAAATAAGTTTAATACTGGAGCCGGTAAGTTTAGGGCTGGGTTTTACGGTTTTACCCGCACACGCAGTAAGTGCTTTTAATAAACCTGCGCTTATTAAAACGCATCATTTAGCTAATCCAATTAGCGAAAATATTTATGTGTGCCATCACCGAAATAGGCCGTTAGCAAAGCGAATGCATTGCGTTATTGATGCGATAAAAGCAGGCTAGGGCACCTAAATCAGCGCCCGTAAAGCCCCTTTACAGCTTAAGCTGTACGTTTAGCTTTTTGCGTAATGTCTGTGAGGCTCTGTTTGCTTTTTAAATAAACCTTGTGCACAGCAAAAGTAAGTAAAGTCATCAGTACCATCATACAAAGTGTCGGCCAAAGGCTGAGGGTATGATAACCAAGCGCCCCCATAAACCAGCAAATAAGTACCCATTGAATAACATAGAGCGCGGTTACATGTTTACTGGCATATAAAAGGGCACGTGTAATAGGGCCATTATATTTATCAGCAAAAATAAACTGTATAGCCGCTAGGGCACATAAATTTAAGCCAATTAAATAGCTAATACCGCCGCCATTTAAATGGAAAAAGTTGCCAAGCTGACCTTTAAAATCAATGGCTAACCATATGCCGCCAATAACAAGTAAAGCAGCACCTAGTTGTGCACACACTTTGTATAAGTAATCGGTATTTTGTCGATTACTAAGGTATAAACGACCAAGTACATACCCCGTTAATATCGCACTTATCCAAGGAAAAACCGGAAAATACACCTGATAGTTATTAGCGAAAAACAAATCACTAATATAAGGTGAAAGCGTAAATTGCTGCCCCCTTACAAACTGGCTCAAAACTGCAATTGCAATGGCTAAAACCGCAATCCATGTTGTTTTCCAACGGGCAATATTAAGTGCCCCAAACAGCAATAAGCTAACTCCAGCCAGTTGTAAAATATCACCTGTTAACACCATAAATTGTAACTGCCCAGCACTGAGCGGGCTTTGCCAGCCATAAGCATTTATAAACGCCTCGGGCATGGTATTAAATACTTCAATAGGTAGCCAAAACTTGGCCGCATTCATTAAATAAGCAAGCAGTAAAAGCTGTAAACCTCGCTTAATTAACAGTAAGGGGGTTTGCCTACGCGAAAGCGCCATAGATAGCCCCATTGCCACTAAAAACGAGGCGGTGCCTTTGCCAAGTATATGCACAACCGTACCAAATATACTTTCACTTTGAAGCGCTGTGGTGGCATACATCCATAAGGTATGCACAATAATCATAATAAAAACGCTCGCACCACGTGCAAGATCAATCGTTTTAAGACGTTGGTTCATTGGTTTTAATATCCTTTTTAGGGCAGGTTTGGCATTTGCTATAACCAGCTAAATAATAGCGGCAACAGGTTAAACGCTGGGGTTTTTCAGTAAATGACGCATCAAGATTAAAGTGTTCACAAATAAGGGTGTGCAGCTGACGATGGCAATTGTTGATATGTAAAGTAGTAGCAAGGTCTAAGCTATGAGCTCGCTCAATGGCGCTACTTAATGAATCGAGTAATAACCGAGCTTGTTCTTTTTTACCAAGTGCATAGTCGGTATTTACCCATTCACCAACTTGGCTTATAAAATGAGTAAACGCTTTGGTTTGCTCAGTTTTACTTACTAACACGTCATTATTCAGGTTAAACCCACGACAATAAGCGCCATTTACCGCTAACGGCATGTTAATGGGATCAGCCGTACTTTGCTTGCAAGCAAACCAATAGCAATAAGCGTAAACAGCTTGCCAGCAAAGCTGTAAATACAAATGCCGACTAATAAATTGCTTAGGCGCAGTAGGGTACTGCGCCTTACAACGAACTGTTAAAGCGCGCACTAATAATAAGCTCGGTTTAAAAGTTCGTTGCACGGGTTGTTGGCAATATAAAAACTGCGCAAGGGTAATCGGTTTAGCCATACAGCTTTGCCGATACGGGGTTGTTTAAGTTACCAGCAAACTGCAAACTACCTGCCGGATCCGTTAAATCAACCATTTGCTCATTATTACCCAGCTGTAAGCGGTTTAAACAAGAGTGAGCAAACTCATCACTAAAAAAGTCATACTCTTTAAATCGCTCATTTAAAGCAGGAGTAGCATGTTGATATGCTTTAACACTTTGCGTAACACACTGCCAAAAGTCATGCTCTGTAATACGCTCTTCTCGCACTAAAATTGCCACTAAGTATCTAAAGAAACAGTCAAATACATCGGTAAATATACTTAACAACTCAAGCTCTTTAGGCATAGAAACATGAATACGTTCAACCCCTGCAGGCAATACTTCAGTGCTATTAAGTAAGGCAACCTCTTCACCTATGTCTTTCATATATGCGCCTACTGGCACCGAATTTTTAAGCTTTAAAATGAGGTTTTCGCCGTGAGGCATAAACACTAATTTATGCGCGTAAAAACAATGTACTAGCGGAATTAAATAGGCATTAAAGTAGGCACGTAACCACTGCTGCGAGCTCAAACCACTTTGCGTTATCCATTCGCCCACTAAACTTTGGCCATTATTATCTAAGTGTAATAACGCTGCCATAGTGGTCAATTGTTCATCACTACTTAAATTATGGTTTGGGTTTTCTCGCCATAAGCAGGCAAACATTTTACGATAGGGTGTATCTCCCAGCGCGCTTTGCTCAAACGTATGATGGGCATAACCTAAGGTGGCGTATTCTCTAAGCGCTGTAAAATTAGCGCCTGCGAGTTGTTGATCTTGGCTAACCTTTTCAAATACCCAATCGTTAATGGCAGGAGTCACCGCCATGTAAGCACGCGATAGGCCGCGCATAAATCCCATATTTAAAATAGACAACGCCACTTTTAAATACGGTTTATGCGGGTGCGAGCAATTATATAAGGTCCGAATTGACTGTTGCGCTTGATATAAATCGTCACCTTCACCTAAATACACTAATCGCTGATTTGCCAACTCATTTGCAAATACCACACTCAATTTGTGTTGGTACTGCCATGGGTGAGCAGGAATGAGTAAGTAATCATCGGGGTTTAGGTTTTGAGCTTTTAGCGCTTTGTTGAACGTATCTCGAGTGGTTAAATCTAGTTCATCACTTATATGGCTTGGGTAATCGGCAAAGTATTCACTATGGGCAAAGTCGCATACCGTTTTATGCGCTGCTAACCACAGTACTTTAAACGGTTTGCCTACTTCTGGCGCATAACGTAAAAAGTCAGCTTTACTAAAACCAATGCGGCCATTATTAGCAACAAAGGCAGGGTGACCTTCGCTCATTGCGGCTTCTATTTTTTGCAGCCCTAAATTAGCTAACTGCGCCGCTGTTAAAGTGTTATTTTCACGTTTAAAGCACGCACTGGCTAAAGTAGCATTTAGCTCTTCAAGGTAGGTGGCAAGGCGCTTACCCGTTAAACCTAACGCAGGCCCTTGCATACTAAAAAAGTGCAACACATCTAGCGGCTGCAGCTCTTCGTTAAGGTTGTAAAAGCATAGGCTTGGCTCGTCTATATCTATATGATTCAGTGCCATAGCACGGCCATTAAAAATAAAGTAACCGCCTTCAACGTTTACTTTAAAGCCTTGCTTTGTTGTCTCTGCAGCCAATAAACGCTCGTGCACTAGCTCAGTCAGGGCTTTAGCTTGTAAATGCCGGTTTGCCCATTGCCAATGTGGCTGTATCACGTAATCAGTTTGCAAAGGTGCTAACGAATCAGTAAATAGTTGGCTGTGCCTATCAAAGGCTGCTTTATTACAAAAGCCTAAATAAGCGGCTTTTTCGCCCAGTTGAATTTGCTGGGTGTGCACAAACCCCAAACGCTTATTTAAAGTATGGATTTTACTATTAGCAATGTCGGGCTCAACCACAACACGGGCGGCACTGTTTTGAGCAAAAATACTTTGCAACACGCACTGCATCATTTCAAAACTAAAATGGCGCTTAGGTGCCGAGTTAGGCGCTAATAAAATATGCATACCTACATCATTCGGTTCAACCTCGTACGCCGCTTTCATTAAGCTTTCGTGCTCTGGGCTATAAAGCTCAACTAAAGCCAATAGGTTATTATTTTGCTCGATCACGTATGCCTGATGATGAGGCGTAACAAAAATATCTTGATACGCTTTAGTTATTTGTTGCTCGGTTTGCTGCTGCATACCCCAAAAGTGCGCATACGGTTGCTTAAGCCAATCGCAAACTGTTGGCATATCTGTTTGTTGTAATAACCGCATCGTCACTTTGCCGGTATGCTGTAGGGTGGTTACAAAAGATGAAAAATACATAAAAACTCCAATAAATCTTAAAAACTAAGACGCTGAACGCGCAGTTCGAGCAACAGCCTTAACCCGCCAAAGCAAAATAAAGGCAAGGCTTGCAAAGCCAATGGCAGCAAAGTAAAACACAACCGTTGTTGAAAGATGCTCTACGCTCATACCCACTAGTAACGACGCTAAAATAACCCCGATATTTTGAGCTATGTGCACTTTGGCAAAGTCGCTGCCGTAATGTGCAGGCTCACTTTTAGCAAATAGCATTACCTCTAGCAGTACCATCACTTGAAATAGCGCAAAACCATATAAAACACGTGATAAAATCACTAACCCAACCGACTCCTGCGCTTGTAAATAAAGCCCAAGCGCCCCTAAAATAAGTGCACATAACAAAGTGCTCGTGCGGCTTAATGTTGGCAGTGGTAAATGCTGCCTGAAATGGTTAAAAACCAGCATAACAAGCGCGGCAAAGGCAGGAATGGCGTATACAACAGCGCTTTGCAACGTACTGCTTTGTGCGTTTAATGCTTGCCAATGAGTAGTAAAGAAGGGGCGAATTAAAAACGCGCTAAAATAAACCACCACACTTAAAAAGCAAAATTGCCAAATAAAATAGGGAATACGTTCTCGCGGTTTTTCAGTCGCTATTGCTTGCTGATAAATACCTGTTTTTAATGAATACATTAAGTAGGCGCATAATAAAACCTGAACTAGGTCACCGGCACTACTGAGTAATAACGCATAGCGTGGCTCTGCTAAACTAAAGAAGTAACCACCAATTAAAGCACCACCAATCGCACCAAAATGCATCAATACAGAAAACAAACCAATAATAGATAAATGCTTAGTTTGTTGCTCTAATCGCAGTGCAAATGGGTATATAAGTAGGTAGCTTGCCTTTAGCACCAACATAAGTTGGTAGTAAATCCAAAACTCCCACACATTGGTCGCAAAGTAGCAAAGCAGGCCAAAACCAGCGGCTACTACTTGGGTTACTAACCACAAAGCCAACTCATTGTATTTTTTAGCGACCTTAGCCCATAGTGGTAAAGCCAGCATTACAGTAATACAACAGTTAGCCACAAAGAGGCCGATTAACGTGGCGTTACTAATAGCAAATTCACTAGCAAAAAATTGCGGATAAAACGGTAGCAACAAGGTATCGCATACCACCGAAATAACCGTCAGCAAAATTAGCGCTAAACGAAGACTCATGCGGCGCTACTCTGCTGTTGTGCTGATAGGGTTACATCACTTAAATCAAAGTTTTGAAAAGCAATTTTTTGCTCAACCTGATAAGGCGAATAACCTAAAATTTCACGTAAAATAATACTATTACGATAGCAAGCCATACCTAAATCTGGAGTTACAAAACCATGAGTATGCTGCTCGGCATTTTGTACAAAAATACGTTTTTGTTCGCTATCTACCGCATATTCACGGCTTACCAAATAACGACCTTGCTCATCTTGGGGTAATTGGTGGGCAATATTATTTAAAAAAGCAGGGCGCTGATATTTAAAGCCCGTGGCGCAAATTAAAAAGTCGGTTTCTATTGAAAAGGGCTGCTCAAGCTCCTGATGATAAAACTCAGTCAGTAAACGCTTACCTACTTTTTGAGTGCCTGTTAGCCTGCTGTTAGTTTTAAATGTAGTAGAAATTGGCCCATCAAGGCTTTGCGCGTAGAGGGTGTCGAAAATGTCGTTAATTAAATCGCCATTAATGCCTTTAAATAGATTTTTTTGGTTTTGATTGAGCCAATCTCGCTGCTCAGTTTTTAAATTATAAAAGTAATCTACATACTCAGGAGAGGTCATTTCAAGGGTGAGCTTAGTATACTCAAGCGGAAAATAGCGCGGTGAACGTGCTATCCAATCTAACTGCAAGCCTTGCGGTACTGCTTGCTGCAATAAGGTGTGGTAAATTTCTGCTGCACTTTGCCCAGCCCCTACCACAGTAACCCGTTTAGCTGCCTTTAATTCATCAAGCCGATGACAAAAATCGCTACTGTGCATTACGTTATTTGAGTTACTTTGCACAGCGCAATCAGGAATATACGGTGCAGGCCCTGTGCCCAAAACAATATGGCGAGTTACATAATGTTGCATACCATTAGGGGTGTTACAGCTAACGGTATAACACTCACTTTGCGGGCAAAATTCAACGTGAGTGACTGTTTGTTCAAAATTAATATTTGAAAGCTGCGAGCAAACCCATTGGCAATATAAGTTGTATTCACGGCGCAATAAAAAAAAGCTTTCGCGAATGTAAAACGGATATAACCGATTATTCAATTTGGCATAATTTAAAAAGCTATATTGGCTGGTTGGATCCGCCATGGTTACTAAATCCGACATAAACGGAGTTTGTAATGTAACGCCTTCCAGCATCATTCCTGGGTGCCAGTCAAATTCACTACGTTGTTCTAAAAATAAGCTTTTTACATCTTCGAGCGGTTCACTTAAACACGCCAAAGATAAGTTAAATGGGCCAAGGCCAATAGCTATAAAATCGTAAGGTTGATTATCCATTATGCAATTTCCCTATAAGTTTGCCATGCAATGTGGCTAATTTGTTCAATAACAGCGCGTACATCAGTTAATTGGCACTGCGCATTAAGCAATGTAAATTTAAGATAATGACGACCATTTATTTTTGTACGGGCAATCATGGCTTCACCGGTTTTTAAAAACGTTTGTCGTACATGCAGGTTTAAAGAGTCGAGTAAATCAAGGTCATGTTTTAAATCATCAGGGGCAAATCTAAATACCAAGGCACTAAGCTCGGGGTAGTTAACTACTTCAAAGTCGGGGTGGTCGTTAAGTACAATATGAGTTTGGCGCGCAAGACCAATAACTTTATCGAACGCACGTCCAAGTGGTGCTTCTCCAGTGGTGCGCAGTGTTAGCCATAACTTTAAGGCATCAAAACGGCGAGTGGTTTGCAGACTTTTATCTACCAGATTAGGCGTGCCATTTCCGGCCTCTGCTAATGGGTTTAAATAATCGGCATATAAAGTAATGTGGCTAAAATGACGTTTGTCGCTTAATAAAAAGGCACTACAACTAACCGGTTGCATAAATGATTTGTGATAATCAATCGTTATTGAATCAACCAACTCAATGCCATTAAGCGCATTGCGGTGGTGCTCGCTGACCAACAAACCGCCGCCATAAGCGCCATCTACGTGGCACCATAGCTGCTCTTCTTTAGCTAGCATGGCAATATTATGGATTGGATCGATTGAGCCAAAATCGGTTGTACCTGCGGTAATAACCACTGCAATGGGTAAATCGCCTTGCGCTTTGCTTGTTGCTATGGCTGTTTTAAGTGCCTGCATATCCATTTGCATTTCGCTGTTTGTAGCCACCGGCACCACAGCGTTGTAACCTAAGCCCAGTAACGCCGCTGCTTTTTGAATACTAAAGTGCGCCACCTCAGAGCAGTAAATTTTAAAGCGCGAGGCAACAGCTGGTAAGCCCTGAAGTTTTACCTGATGTTCTGGCGCATATCGGCTAACAGCCACTTCACGAGCAACTAACATTGCCATTAAGTTTGATTGTGTGCCGCCACTAGTAAATACCCCATCGGCAGTGCTTGGCAATGCCGCTTTTTGGCATGTCCAATCAATCAGCTTTTGCTCAATTAACGTCGCACCTGCGCTTTGATCCCACGTATCTACCGAGGTATTAATAGCAGCAATAATATGTTCGGCCACAACAGCAGGGTAGGTTACAGGACAGTTTAAATGGGCCATATAACGCGGATGATGAAAATACACAGCATGATCTAAATACACGCCTTTTAGCTCTTCAAGCACCGCCGGAAAGTCAGCCAATGGCTGTGATAAATCAACATCGTTTACGACTTCTGCTAACGCATTTACCGACACACCTGAAAATGGCTTTTGAGCTTTAGCCATCGCTTGCTGAACTGCCGACAACCCTTGCAATGACGCTATCTGATAATTAATGAACTGCTCTAAATTGAATTGTGGGGGCAGGCCGCTTTGTTCAAATACAGCCTGTTTTTCAATGGTATTAATATTTAACACTTGAGATTGAGACACATCAACATTCCTTGAGTACACTTTTTAGGTGCAAGGATCTTAATGATAATGATTTCCATTTACAATAGTGAAAAAAGATTAGATAGCAACTTTTTTTTAAATTAGAGCTAATAAGCTTGTCGTATATTTTTAACTAAAATCGATAAACTTCACTATTAAACGACAAGCATTACATGCAAAAAATAAACTTAAAAAAGAGAAAGTTAAGTAAATTATTTTAGCGGTAGCAAAGCCATGTTTAGCCATTACTACCTATTTAAATGTGAGCAAAAAACACGCAACTGAGGTTAATAATCACTGTTTATGAAATTTTTAATACAATATTTAAAGTATTGGCGATTTTTCTGTTACGTTGGTGTTTGTATTAACGCTAAAGGACGTCATGATGGAAGTAAAGCAACTAGCAAGTCAGACCTTAATCGGCTTAAAAGTAAGAACCTGCAACGCCAATGAAATGAACGCTGGCACTGCAAACATAGCTGAACTTTGGCAAAAATTTGGTGAAAAGTTTGCCAACAGCCTTACAGAAAACACCAAAGTGTATGGTGTGTATACTAATTACGAAAGCGATCTCACAGGCGATTTTGACGTAATTGCCTGCTGCGATAATTTATCAATTAAACTCCCTGAAGCTAAAAAAGTAACCATCCAAGCGGGGCGTTATTTGGTATTTAAAGGTGAGGGTGAAATGCCCGATGCGGTGATCGATTTATGGGGCGAAATTTGGCAATACTTCAGCTCAGACGATTGCCGCTATGAACGTACTTACACCAGTGATTTTGAGTATTATAAAAACAGTAACGAAATAGAAATTGCCATTGCAATTAAAGACTAAAAAACGGCTAGGTTTGTAAGCGCAAACCTAGCCTTTCATTACTATAGTTTAACCCCTGCCAACTAAATCATTCGTTATTACTTGCCAGCTTGGTTTTTAAATCATGTAAATCGCACGCCGTTATTGTAGGCGTTAGTTCCCAGGAATCAAAAATAGCCTCATTTGAGCGCTGTATCCACGCAGCACGCATACCGTGCGATAACGCCCCAATAACATCAAACGGGTTACTCGATATCAACCACGTATTAGCACCGGTTGAATTTGCCTCGCGTAAAAAATGACTATAAACACCGGGGTTGGGTTTAAAGGTTTTAATGTCATCGGCGCTCACTACGCCTTCAAAATAATCACTTATACCTGCCGTTTCGAGCAAGGTATTTACCGCACTGGCCGCACCATTAGAAAACGCAAACAACCGATAGTTTTGTGCTTTTAAGCTCTCAAGCCCTGCTTTAACGTCATCGAATGCGGGTAGGGTTTTATAACGCGCTAATAACTGTGCTTTTTGCTCATCGCTTAAAGTTACCTTGTGCAGTAAACACGCATAATCAAGTGCCTGCTCAGTACACACCGAAAACGGCACGTAGTTTTGCATTAAGCCACGCCTAAACGAATATTCGAGTTGTTTTTCACGCCAAGTAGTTGAAAATGCGTGCGCGTTGTCGCCAACCATATTTTCAAGTAACGACACCACGCCATGAGTGTTTATAAGCGTACCGTATACATCAAACGCCAGTGTAGTTGCCATTAATGACTCCTGTTTAAATCGTTACGAAAGCGCAATTTTATTGCTTTGTATTAATTACCTTATCAGTTAATAAAGTACAGTAAAAGCGCCCGCGTTTTAAGCAGTTACTGTAAACCCCCGTTACGGTTTGGTTAAAAATAGCGCATGGTAAGGTGGGTGTCCAAAGTGAATATTTCAACACATTGGGGTTAAATATTAATAATTTACAGTACATGTTTGGGCGTTGCTTTGTTGGCAGTAATGAAAGTCTAAAAAATAAAACGCTTCAGCAGGCTTTATATTATGCTTAATCACGTTATACATTAACTGCGCACTGAGTCGCCCCATTTCATATGGATTTTGACCAACGTTTGATGAAGATAACCCTTTGCTAAGCGCATCTAATTGTATTTTTTCGGTATCTGCTGAAACAATAATAAGTTCTTTTGAATCAAGTTTATGTTTGTAGGGTGTCATCAAGTTTATATACTCGGTATTAAATTGCGCAAAACCGGCAACAGCAACAAATGCAGGAGGCTTGTCCATCTTAGTAAGGCTTTTTACTTGCTCTAACGAGGCGCCCCTTTTTCCTAAACTATAAAGAGGGCAGCGGTTATACTCGCTCCAGCCATTTTCTCCCGATAAGCGCTGACTACTTTGCCCAGAAAGCGCAAACCTAACACCTGCGATTCTTTTATTTAAGTTTGGTGCAGTAGGATGACCAGATTGAATACAAATACGCTTATTTTCTTCACTTACTAAATTCTTTAATTGATTGCCTAACGCAACACCAAAGTCAAAATTATCAGTACCAACGTAAGCGAGCCTGTACTGGTGATCTTTTGCTAATAAGTCTGAGTCAAAAGTAATAACAGGAATGTTTTTTTCAAATAAATCTTTAAGGGCTCTCTCTACCAAATAATCAGAATCTGATATTGAAACTAATAAACCATCAATCCCACTTTTCATCATGTCATTAATAATTAAAGCTTGGGTTCGAATATCTTGATAATCATCAGGCCCATCATATTTACAGGTAACGTCAGGCTTTGACTTTGCAAACTCGGTACACCCTTTGTACGCCTGAATATAAAAGCTATCGTTTTTAGTTTTTCCCACTATGCCAATGACAAATTGAGCATTTGCAAAAAATGGCAAACAAAGCAATACAAAAAATAATGAAAACGATATTTTAGGTTTATAAGTAAAACAAGGGCTGTAAATAAACTTGGGTTTAATAAAAAACAACGACCAGTATCCTTAATTAAAACGGCATTAATTACAAATTGATATATCAGAATAGCACTTCAAAACAATATAGCGACCACATTGAATATAAATTAAAAAACCAAAAAATAATCCTTAACCGCAATGCTTTTACACAAAGCAATGGCAATAGTAACCTTTTGCTAACGAACAGCTTTGCATTCAGTTGAATACTGTAACCCCCCGTTACGATTTGGTTAAAAATACCGCATAGAGTGGTGGCTTCTGATCTAGTAATAAATCAGCAGCGCTTTCAAACCAGAGATACTCGCCACATTTTAGAATGGGTAAAAGGATTGTTGAGTTTATAAGTGCAATTTGCCTATCTTTTCGCGATAGGCTTTTGAGTAGTCAGGTGTGGGCAAAAACTGAGCCTTGGGATTGGACAAATATAATAGTTAATCAATTGGTCAAACAGCTCTGTGCTCATATATTTATAAATATGTGCAAAAGCGCGTATTGTTCTATTTCACTTTACTTTAAATTTTTAGAAAACTTAATGATAGTAATACTTTAGGTAATTTGTTAAAACTATATAAAGTAGACAAATGAGCGTTAAGTCGGCAGAAGTATGCGCGATGAGCGCACGATTAAATTATTAGGTTTTTGATAAAGTATGCACTCGAATAGTAAAGATAATTCGTATCAGGATTACGGGCTGCTTCATGTAGCTCCGCAAGATTTAAGCCAATCAGCATTCTTTGCTGGCAATTTATTAGACCAAGGTTGGCACCTTGAACCTTGGGAAACCGATTAGCAAAGTTATTTGCATCAAAGTGCGTATGTGACAACGTTGGTAGTTTCATATTGTCGCTCTTTCACTGAATGTAGGAGATGGTCGAAGTTTCCAAAAAAATTGCAAAGGGTATTAATTCAAAAGCTGAAAATACTCCATCAGAGCCTTCTTAATCTTCGTAATGATGTTTATGCAAATAGTGATGTTTCAGCTAGAAATATAAAACCTATAATATTTAAAAAAGCCAACAGCTACGGAAATTTTACCACCTATGCGTTTCGATAAGAATGATTTGGTTTCGATACTTGAGCTCATAGGTACTGTTAATATTGAAATACAAAAGGAATTGGAAAGTTTGTCGTTATCTGTAGCAGAAAAAAAAACCTAACAAAGGTTTTCAAGCCGGAGAAATTACAGTTGGCTTTTTTCGTGCCCCACTTATTTTAGCCAACTGTTATTTGCCGCTTAAAACGGCATTATGTTTTAAAAAAATTTATCTGTTGTATAAGGTTGTTGTATGAAAAAGGAATTAATAATTGGAGTAACTTGTGCTGTATTGGGTAGTGCTTCAACAGTAGGTTTTGATATTCTAAAGTCTAAATATTTTAAGACAAATGAACCTTTATCCAAAGGTGTCACGGAATTAAGTCATATTAGTAAAGAACTTATTTTAGAGCAAAAAGCCTTAAATAATCGTATTGCTCTAATGACTAACAGATCAGATATACCTCAAAATATTAAAGTTGGGTTTGGAGATATTATTAATAGAGTTAATAATATTGTCCAAACGAGTGTTCACTTTGAAGCAAAATCACGAGATGTTACTGGAATTGCGTTATCGATGAAAAGCCGTAATGCTAATTCTAGCTATAACTCTAACGCAGATCTTATTCTTTCATATGGGCAAGCTGTGACAGTTTGTGGAAATGAAAATACTTTAGGCGTTGAAACGGAGTCTGGTCGTAATGCTGTTATATATCTTAACGATACCAAGCGCTACGCTAGTGTGGGAGAAGAGTACACTTTCATGTCACCGATGGGACCAAGTCTAGTAAGTTACTTGGGTAAGAATTCAGAGCAATATGAATTTCGAATAGTTTGTGGTACTCAAGTCAAAAAAACATAACAAGCACTTCAAACGGAACAAAAATAGTTGGTTAGGCTTCATTACGCATTTTAACCAACTTTTTTTAACTACTCAAGTAAGCGTTAGATTTAAAGGAGAGCTTGTGTCATACAAAGATATTTTGCTACTAAAAGAAGAAAATGATGCACCTAAGCGTGGTTATATGTTTGAACAATCACTTAGGGAAATCTTACCTTGGTCATATAGACCACCAATTACAGCATCGACTGCAACAGAACAACTGGATGCTTTTTTTGAGTGGAATTCTTGGCATTTTTTAGTTGAGGCAAAAGCAAAAGATAAAGTAATTACCGCTGGTTCACATGACTGGGAAGATTTTGAACTAAAAGTCAGAAAAAGAAAAGGGCAATGTATAGGGTTGTTTTGTTCTCTTTATGGCGTTAATGATGAAGTGTTTCGTAGCGCAGAAATGTTAAACAAGGAAGGGCTTACGACAATAGTTATTGCTGGCGCAGTATGGAATAATTTATTAAAAAACAATCTACATATCAGTGACTATATTAGATATTCTGTTTTCCAAGCTAGATCAAAATTCAAATCCCAACCAGATGATCTAAATAAAATAAAAAATTGGGTATTTAGTCGTGATGAGATTAACTCAAAGATACATGCGATATGTACAAAAGAGTCTTCAGTTTTTTTACGTAGGCACAAAATTGCTCACCATGAAAATATTTATGTCGAAAGAAAAGTAGATGAAAATTTAGTCTCATTCATTAACCTACTAAAACCAAGTAAATTAGATTCTAATATTAAGTCCCATACACACGGTGAAAAGGCTTATTCATCAGATAGACTAAAGCCTAAACAAATTACTTTAGTAAGAGATCTCTCCGGAGCTGGAAAAACAACGTTATCAGTAAACTTGTCGTTAGATAATGAAAAGTATTTTGGTTCAGTAAAGGCCGCTCTTCAAAATGATATTGATTGTTTTATTGATCGCCTTTCTGATATTGATGATAGTAATGGGCTTGAAAGTTTAATTTATGTTGATAAGCCTATAGTCTTGGTTATCGATTCGCTAGATGAATCTCAAGCAAGTGCACAAAAACGTAAAGAGGTAAGAGCACTAATTAAAGGTATTGAGGATCTAAACAATAAAGCAAAGATAAAGGGGTTATTGTGCTTTCCAATAATGTTGGTCTTTACTATCAGAGAAGATTTTTGGAGGGATTGGGAATCAACCTTTGAAGGCTTAGAAAAGCACAACTTGAAAAAGAGATTTTCGTACTTTAACTATGAAGAAACTAAATTGGCAATTAAAAAATATTCTAATAGTTTTAAATATGATTTAAAAACAAAGTTAAATAAAAAATATCTAGATGTTCTTTCACATCCATTCAATTTGCAGGTTTTTTCTGAGGCACATGAATATGAAGGGGATGTTTATATTGATGATGTAATGGATGATACTGTTTTAAAATTATTCTTTGATAGAAAAAAAGACGATATACATAAAAGACCTATCTCTGGTTTTTATCCTAATATACTCATGGCATTATGCTCGAGCATTTCTGCGCTAATTGCAAGTAAATGTAAGAATGAAGTTTCCTATGATGAAGTTGTTTCAATAATTAAGAGTGATTATTCATCACTTTCAGAAGTCTCTGACTTAATAGTTAAGAACTTAATCTCTGAGCAGATTATTGTGAGAGATTCAGCGAATGCAAGAATGTTAAGGTTTCGACACATGAAGTTTGTTGAATACTTAACATCTTATTACATTGCTAGAAAATTAAATACTTCCAATAATCCTAAAAAGCTAGATGAGATGATTGGCTCCCTGATTAATGAAAGCTTTTTATCTATTTACTACATTCACGAATTTATACGCTTGATTTGTAAAGCTGAGTTCTCTGATTTGTATGAAAATCTTATGGAGCATTATTCAGAATCCTCAGAATACATGAAGAGACTGGTTCATCAAAAAAGATTATTTATATCCGGTGGTGAAAAAGTTAGCAACCTTGACATTGATACGATCGAAAAAGCGATGGCTAGAGGTGAGAGCGAGGTTTGTTGGGAAGGTTTTTTTGTTATTTCAGCAAAGAATAATAAAAGGGATAAGAAAACAATATTAAGTGCCTTTGATATGGCATGGAAGGCTAATGAATCGAGAAAAGACCGTTGGAAAATTTTGAATAAACTATCTCAGCATAGATTTTTACTTGAAACTCCAGTTTTTAAAGCTGTAATGAATAGTGATTCAACAAATGATTGGTATTCATTTATTGATGGTGTGATTTTGGCAGAACAGTTTATCGACTTTAAGTCAATTATGGATGAATACAACTTTTCATGTGTATTGAAGCATCTGGCCTTAAAACGAGGTGATGAGTGGAAAAGGGTTGTTGATCTTTTGGAATCTACATATAAAGGTCATAAGTATGAATTAGGTGTTTAAATCTAACAAACAATTTAAGGGTGTTGACGATTTCACTCCGGTTTGAAATTTGTATTTACGGCACAATAGTCTAGGTTGGTGGTAGCGATGCTCACTACTTTGTTGAGTATTATAAGCCAAGGAGAGTTAGTTGAAAATACTCGTATTACTCAGCTTATGTTACATACTAATTATGAGCTTTAGCTCTTTTAGTCAGTCACATGTTAGCGTCGCTGAAATCAATGGTGCAAACCTTGAATACATCGAAATTGGAGAAGGTGAGTTCAATATCGTTATCGAATCAGGTGTTGGTATGGGTGTAAATTACTGGAAGCCTTTACTTCGAGATTTACAGGAATTAAAGCAGCGAATTATTATTTATTCACGTGCTGGAATTGGTAAATCCACTGATTTATCTGACGTTTCGTTAAAGAGTTCGAATAAACGTTTAAATGACTTGTTGGCAACGCTAAAAGTGGAAAAAGACATTATCTTAGTTGGCCATTCTTATGGAGGCTTACATGCTCGAGAATATGCGGCTTCTTTTTCTGACCACATCAGTGGAATGGTTTTACTTGACCCAAGCCACGAACTTTTTTCAAATAAACTTAAAAAATTAAATAATGAATGGGCCGAAAATGATGAGAAAAAATTAAATACTATTATGGCTGACAATCGAGAATGGGCTGTATTACAAAGTGAATATAAAAAAGGCATGTTATCAGATGGCGGAACAATAATGACGATACCTACGATTGTTGTCACATCTACTAAGAACGCTGAAAGTGATTGGTGGATTGGCCATAGTTCCGAAGGCAAAAAGGTTTGGAGAAACCTACATTCCTCGTTAGTCAAGAATAACCCAAACTCTATTCATATTACTTCAAATGTTGTAGGGCACAATATACCATTGGAGAAACCTGATTTGGTTATTTCATCAATAAATCAACTAATTATGATAATAAAGGCTAATAATAAAGCCTTAAAGGCGAATTAGTTGTATTAGTAGCAGTTGGCTCTTTTCGCTTCACATTTTAGCCAACTTTTACTCGCCGCTTAAGGCGGCATTGCCATTGTCTGACTATGGCAATTTTCACTCAGTCATTAATACCAAGCGACTCGGTTAAATTTATTTAATTACACTAGGTTTGTTGCACTCTACCCAACCAATATTCAACTAACTTAAAACCTTTCACCTTTTGCCTTTAACCTTGCATTTCAACTGTAAACCCCCGTTACATTTTGATTAAAAAAGCCACACTTCAACGTGTGTTAAGGTGTGGCTTTTTTGCAGCAGCTATAACTAAAAATTAAGCGACATTCACTGCTAATAGCTCGTTACGTACTAGCTCTGCGCCTTTGCTTAGGGCGTTGAGTTTGCCGTTTGCGATGTCGCGGGGTAGGGGGGCCATGCCGCAGTTGGTGCAGGGGTAGAGTTTGTCGGCATCTACATATTTAAGTGCTTCGCGTAGGGTTTTGGCCACCTCTTCAGGGGTTTCTATGGTATTGGTGGCTACATCGATTGCGCCCACCATTATTTTTTTACCGCGCACCAGTTCGAGTAGCTCTATGGGTACATGTGAGTTTTGGCATTCGAGCGAAATAATATCAATATTCGACTTTTGCAGCTTAGGGAATACCTCTTCGTATTGTCGCCACTCGGTGCCAAGGGTTTTCTTCCAATCGGTGTTGGCTTTAATGCCGTAGCCATAGCAAATATGCACGGCGGTTTCGCATTTTAACCCTTCTATGGCTCGCTCTAGGCAGGCTATGCCCCAGTCGTTTACCTCGTCAAAAAACACGTTAAAAGCGGGTTCATCAAATTGAATTATGTCGACCCCTGCGGCTTCTAACTCTTTGGCTTCTTGGTTGAGTATTTTAGCAAATTCCCATGCTAGTTTTTCACGGCTTTTATAATGATCGTCATACAGGGTGTCGATCATGGTCATTGGCCCAGGCAATGCCCATTTAATTGATTGGCTTGTTTGTTGGCGTAAAAACTTGGCGTCTTCAACAAATACCGATTTAGTGCGAGACACAGGGCCAACCACTGTGGGTACGCTGGCGTCGTAACGGTCGCGAATTTTAACTGTTTTACGGTTTTCAAAATCAACGCCATTTAAGTGCTCAATAAAGGTGGTTACAAAGTGCTGGCGAGTTTGTTCGCCATCGCTGACTATATCTACGCCTGCGGTTTGTTGCTCGTGCAGGGAAATACGCAAGGCGTCGTGTTTGCCATCAATCAGCTCACTACCTTGTAATTTCCACGGTGACCATAAGGTTTCGGGCTCAGCAAGCCATGACGGTTTTGGCAAGCTGCCTGCTGATGAAGTGGGTAATAGTTTTTTCATAATAAATGCTGCCTTTAATTTTGTTGTGTGATTAAGCGATACTTGCCGAGAACTGCTGCAATACTGACTGATAAGGCTTAATAAAGTGCTGCTCGGTAAATTTGCCTTGCTCAATCGCTAATTGACCTCGCTCTGCGCGGTCATACACAATTTGCGTTAACGAATGGTCGTCATTTTTTAAATTAGGTTTATAACGGCTACCTGCGGCGGCGTTGGCGTTATAAATTTCTGGACGATAAATTTTTTGAAACGTTTCCATAGTGCTAATGGTGCTAATTAGTTCAAGGTTGCTGTAGTCGTTAAGTAGGTCACCAAAAAAGTAAAACGCTAACGGCGCAACGCTATTTGGTGGCATAAAGTAGCGCACTTGTAAGCCCATTTTTTTAAAGTATTGCTCTGTTAACGACGACTCATTAGGCTGATACTCTACGCCTAAAATGGGGTGTAAGTTTTCGGTTTGCTGATAGATTTTGTTATCAGACACGCTTAAGCAAATAACTGGCGGCTTTTTAAAATGCTGTTTATAGGTATTTGAGTTTACAAAGCATTTAAACAACTTACCGTGTAAGTCACCAAAGTTATCGGGGATACTAAATTGCGGTTTGCTTTTGTTATGCTCAAGCAATAACACGCTGAAATCGTAGTCGCGCACATACGATGAAAAGTTATTACCCACCATGCCTTCAATTCGCTCGTTCGTTTGGCGATCAATAATATTGGTTTTTAATACCTCAATTGACGGAAATGCTTGGCCACTGCCTGCAATATCTAAATCAACCGAAATGATCTTGAGCTCAACCTCGTAACGCTCCCCTTGTGGGTTATCCCAACTGGCCAGTGCATTAAAACGATTGTTGATCATTTTTAGGGTATTACGCAGGTTTTGTTGGCGACTTTCCCCCCTTGCTAAATTAGCGAAGTTGGTCGTAATACGTGTGTTATTTGATGGATGATAGTTTTCATCCAAGTTAGTGCTTTTGATAGTAAATGTAAGATCAGTGCTCATAGCCGTATCCTTTCAATCTGAGTTGTTGCTGCTTTTATTGATGGCGCATTACTCGCTGTTAAAACCGACATAACGGGTTAGCTGTAATGGTGCTCTGCAGAGTTAATAAATTTATACGCGCTATGTAGCATGAAGAAAAACGGTATTATTTCAGGTAAAACATGAGCCAGATTCATTCTGTAGCAAAGTTAAATGGGTAAATTCAGCTAATTACCTATGACCCTCTCACAAAAACCCCTTTAGAAGTCTAGATTTCTAGATGTTTTTACGGTTGTTGTGATTTATTCATACAAAACGTGAGTATTATTCAATACTTATAAGTACTTAAAGTGCCATTTGCATAAACGGTTGTTGATATACTCGAATAAACTTAGGTGAGCTTAAGCGCTTTATTAAGCAGCTCACCGCCGCAGAACTTTCCACAACATAAGAAGAGACAAAAGGAATGAGTGATTTAATAGTGTTAATTATATACTGCGCCATATTAGGTAGCGGTGTTGGTTTTTTAGCAGGCCTTTTAGGAATAGGGGGCGGGCTGGTGATTGTGCCCATACTCAGCATGATATTACTGCACTTTAATGCTTTGCCACCTGAACAAGTAGTGGTGGTTGCCATTGCGACTTCGCTGGCCTCTATTTTATTTACCTCGACCTCGTCGGCTATTGCGCATCATAAAAATGGCAATGTACCGTGGGATATTGCACCTTGGGTGATGGCGGGCGTTGCCTTTGGCGCGCTCATTAGTGGCTTTATGGCCGCGCTGTTACCTGAGCATGTGGTACGTTTGGTATTTGCTGTAAGTGTGGTGTTAATTGCATTAAAAATGATTTTTTCTGGTAAGAATGATTCAGCTATAGAGCGCCCGTTGCCAAACAAAGGGTTGCTAAGCGTTTATACGACCATAACCGGTGGGTTATCTGCCATGATAGGTATTGGTGGCGGGGCAGTATTAGTGCCGCTACTGACGTTTTTTTCTGTCGATATGAAAAAAGCCATTGGCTGCGCATCGGCCTCAGGCATTGTGATAGCGCTGTTTGGCTCAATGGGTTATATCAGCTCAGGCAGCCAGTTATTTAGCCTAAAAGAAGGATTTGCGGGCTTTGTGTATTTGCCCGCTTTATTGGGTATTGTATGCACCTCATGGTTTACTGCACCGCTCGGTGCTAAAGCCACGCATTACTTACCGGTTTCAACCATAAAGAAAATATTTGCCGGCTTATTAATAATAATGGCAATAAATATGTTTACTCGATAAGGTTAAAGTTCGCAGGCTTGCTTGCGAATATATTTTGAAATAAAAAATTTTAAGGCAAGGATGCTATGAAAATAGTTAAATTAAGGGATAAAGTTGATAAAACAATCTTAAGTGTTGCTTTGTTCTTTTTGATATCACCTATCATAGGGTTAATTACAGGAACTGCTCATCAGCTTGGAACGACAGGCAGCGACTATCAACAAGCATCGTTAATTGATGACCCAGAGCAATACTGGCAAATTATTATCATGCAACTTACTATTACTTTAGCTATCGGTATCCAAGGGTTTATTACATTCCCAGCCTTAATTGCCGCACGCCAAAAAGTATTAAAGTTTAGAGATAATAATAAAATTGTAGCCAATATCATATTTTATTTGCTCACTCCGGTATTCTTTATCGCTTTGTTGATATTTTTAATATATTTATTTGAACTGTAAGGTTTTAGATCCGTAACCCGCCCCCCGACGCCCGTCAATCTTAAAGCGATTAACTAAAATCTACGTCATTTGCGCGTGTTTTATAAATTCATCATAAATACTGTCTTTAATGAGCCTGTCGGGCGTAAAGGCATAATAATGCTGATAAACATTATCGATTGTACCAATGTAATTTACGCCGTAATGGCGCTCTACTTCGGCTCTTACCAAAATAGGCGCAGGGAATATGCCAAACCCTTGCTCACCTAACGACTTCATTAATGCGCTGTCGTCAACATGGCCAGCTATTGTCATTTCAATGTCTTGCTCTTGCAGCCAATAATAAATAGCACGCGCGACGGGGCTTTCTTTTGCGGGGAGCACTAAAGGCTTGTTGTTTAAAGACTGCGGAAACTGCTTATGTAACTGCGAATGCCATGTTTCGTTACCAAAAAGAGCGATTTGGCTTTTGCCTATTTCATGACAAAACGCCTTAAATGGCAAGGTGGTATCGAGTGGTTTGTCGGCTAACACTAAGTCGAGCTTATGAATCGCCATTTGCGCCAGCAGTTCATCTTGTTGGCCGTCAATACAGTGTAAGTTGGTAATACGGTCGTTATTAATTAAAGGCGCTAGCCACTTCGACACCAGTGATTTAGGCAACACGTCTGAAATACCCACCTTTAACGTTCGTGAATATTGCGTGGTATCGCCTTGCGTAGTTTCTAGCCATTCGTGAGCTATGGCAAACATATCATTGGTGTACTGCTGAGTTACATGGCCAAACTCCGTTAACTGTAGGCCTCGGCCTTGGCGAACAAATAGCGGTTTTCCTAACCGTTGTTCTAGGTTAGTAATTTGTGAGCTCACCGTTTGCGGCGTTAAATTAAGTATTTTACTCGCCGCTGCAATACTGCCGTGCTTACTTACCTGCCAAAAATAATATAAGTGATTGTAGTTAATGTTGGTAATCATTCGAAAATACCTGTTTTAAAGTAAGAAATAATCAGCTTTTTCCTTTGCCACTAAGTTAGTAGATTACAGTCATGCCTGCAACATAGTTACTATTAAAAGGTGTAATTGCATGAAGCTAAAACTTACAGTTAAAAACAAGATAATTAACGCAAGTGAAAAGATGTCGCTTTTGAAGTTGATAAAAAGCCAATTGGCAAAACATGCTTTAAATATTCGTAAAGTTGAGATTCAAATAAATGATCTTTCGAGTGAGCGCCACGGCACTTTGCAACAATGCAAAATTAATATTCTTTTGCCTGGGCTACCCAGTATTAATGTAAATACAAAGGGAAGAAGTATGCTGCAAGCGATAAAGCGGGCACTTAAAAATTTACAACACATTCTCGTTAATAAGTATCAACCTTCGCAACCAAGCTCTTAATTTTTATTAATATCGCACTTGCAGTGGCATGGATGCTACTCTTTTAATACGACTCTAATTCCAAGCCATGTTTAGTATTAAAAGATTCAATTATTGCCATTGAGCAGTATTTCCTTGTTGGGTTTCGTTGCACTCTACCCAACTTACCGTAACTAAAAATCTTTGACCTTGTTCCTTTAACCTTTGACCTCAGCTGTAAACCCCTCACACCATTTTGATTAAAAAGAGAGTGAAATTTTCAATTACCTAAATCCATAAAACTTAGATAAAAAAGTAACTCAAAGTCGTAACTAAGCACTAAATTTAGGTTTTGATTAATAAGCAAGTGTCTACCTAATACCAAACAGATTTATTTACTCGAGAAAATTGAGGTGGATAGAAGATACTGTTAAGGTACTTTGAAATAATAAAAAAATGCCTAACTAACGGCTAAAACCTCCTCCACCTCATAGGACGTTATCTGCTTAATTAAAGTATTGATATTCAAATTTAACTAATGAAGCGAAAATGGAAAATTTCACCAAACTATTAGCAGTTACACTTTATATATTTTCTTTGTCTGGCTGTACTTCTATTGGCAGTTACGTCATGTCAAACCCCGGTATCTATCTTTCTGAAGCACAGTTTATAAAAGCAAAACCTAGCGACATTGGCTTTGAAAAACATACATTTTGCTCTTTTAGTACCACTCAATGCATTACATATCTGACTGCTGAACCTTATCAAGCAGCTGAATTTTCGCAAGAGAGTTCTGTTTATTACAACCTTCATGCAACTGGTAATAATGTAGAAAATACAATTTCACACAGAATGACACCAGATACATTTAATCGTTTTAAAGGCACTGCTTTATTACTTCATGGCTATGGGGGCAGTAAAGAAGCAATGATGGCCTCAGCTATCTATTTTAGAGCGCTTGGTATGAACGTTATTATTCCAGATCTTTTTGGCCATGGTGAATCAACTGAAGCATTTGTATTTGCAGCAAAAGAGCACGGCATTTTAAATGAACTGCTTGCTGAATCACTTTTAAATCAACCAAATAACCAGACTGTTGTAGTCGGCCATTCTATGGGAGCACTTACTGCAAGTAACTTATTATCATCAGAATATGTTGACGCTGCTATTTTACTTGCCCCAATGATGAGTTTTGATGTTGCAGCTAAGGAGTACTTACCTTATAAATCGCCTTTGCTTAGTCATTTTTTTCATAGCGAGATTGATAATATTGTTAACCAGGCAATGTTTGAGGCAGGAGTAACCATTCAAGAAACAAATTTATTGCCTAAATTAACTGAGACTAAAAAGCCTGTATTGTTAATTAACTCAGATGTTGACTCTCTATCCCCCCCGGCTTACTTTTCATCTATACAAAATGAGTTAGTAAAAAAAATAACTTTTAATGCTCGCTCTCATTCAAGTTTAATGGTGTTTGATCGTGATGATGTTATCGAAATTGAAAAATGGCTAATAACATGGTGAGCCTTCGCTATTTTAGATGACATTGAGTTTATAAGTCATTTTTTATTATTGTCGGGTTTCGTTGCACTCTATCCAACTTACGCTTTGTAAACCCCCGTTACATTTTGATTAAAAAAGCCGCACACTATTTATTTTTAAGGCATTATGTTCGACAGCATTGGCGAATTGAAAACAACCCGTATTACATTTAGATATTCTTTTTAAAGAGGAGAACTCTCGCATTACGTTAGATGGTGCGGTAGAAAATATAGCGTTGTTTAGACTATTCGTGATCAACATGTTGAAGCAATGCGATTGTGGAGTAGCAAGCCAGAAGGTTAAATTGAAAAAAGCTGGATGAAGCGATGATTATCGAGTCCGAGTATTTTCTTTGGATTATAAATTCATCAAAGTATACTCGCTCCCTGATCTCATCAGTGAGATTAGTAAGCACTCAACATCACATCGTTATAACGTTAAAAAACCTATAACAGCTATACGCCATTATAGGTTTTTTAAAAATATGAATGCTAACAATTAATTATAAAAAGTATTTAACCGTTAACCCAACAGAGCTAATATCATGCTGTTTTAAACCATAGTATGTGTAACCCAGTCCAGCACTCATATTATCAGAGAGCTGATAACCTAGCTCAATACCGAAGTAGAGATCAGTACCATTCTCTTCACGGTTAATCGTTGCCAAACCCTGGCTATAAGTCTTGTTGTCACTTTTCCACACCAATACGCCTGAGCTAGCACCTAAATACCACTGGTCGTTAATAAAGTACTGATACCCAACAGCCACAGAGGTGCCACCTGCTGTAATAGGTTGGACTTTTGAAACTGCGTGCTTAAATGCATTTCCATCTAATGTCATACCGTCGATACTAGCAGAGAAGTCACCTAAGCTTTGATAACTAACATCCATAAACCAATTCTTATTAACCTGATAAACAACGCCCAGTTTCCAGCTAGTATCAGAGTCATCTAAAGCTGTTATTTGTGCATCTAACGAGCCCAAGGCTCTATTCAGCTCACCTTTAGATACATGCGCAGTTGCTTGGCCAACACTCGCCGTAAGCCCCCACTCAGCCTTAGCAGGCAAAACCATAAGGCTAGACATTAATATAGTTCCAGCTAATAACTTGATAGATTTCACCCGTCTCACAAATGCTAAAGGCAATAGCAATGAGGTGAATAACGACATACTACCACTTGATTTTGATTCATTAACGACTGTAGCGCTTTCAAAGGCATCAACACTCACACTAACCTTGGCACTAGCTTCACCTTCTTTATTATCAGAAATGATATAAGTGACAGTATCTGTGCCATCAAACCCTATTGCCGGCGTATATTGAATAGAGTTATTCACAATCGCAGTACTGCCGTGTATCGCTGACGCAGAGATAATCTTTAACGTGTCGCCGTCTTCATCGGTATCATTCTTCAATATATCAATCGTTATAACTGTTCTATCATCCGTCGAGGCAACGTCATCATTAGCAACTGGGCTCCGATTCGCAATAACATTAACATTCACCTGCGCACTTGTTGTGCCACCATTACCGTCTGAAATAACATAGGTAATGGTATCTATACCCGCATAGTCTGGTTTTGGCATGTAGCTAAGTGATGAATTCGCTAACACCTCTACCGCACCAAAATTTGCACTTGCACTTAGCACGAGCAGTTCATCACCATCAATGTCGCTGTCATTGGCCAATACATCAATATTAGCCGCTTCATTCCACTGTATCGTAATTGCATCGTTTTCAGCAACGGGTGTGGTATTCGTGCTTAAGTAAATAGCTACACCACCAGGGTCAGCAATGCTACTGTTGGCAACACCGTCGTTATCATTCGGGCCACCATCAACAATTTGTAACTGCACACACCAGTGACCTTCCGTTAAACCTTCTTGCCACTGCTCACTACCAGGAGGAGGGCAAAATCCAGGCTCACCAAGGGTTGAAAACAGTATGTTGTCAGCATCTTCAACAAAATTTCCCCAACCAGCTGCATCAGTGTACTTACGGTAGATGGCATTAAGTGGAATAGGCTGGCGCTGTGGTAATACTAATTTGTATTCTTGTCCTGGCTTTTCTAAACCAACAACAATGTAATCAAAGATACCACCAACTATTTTAGCTTCCCCATCTTCACCGACAGCTTGAACGGTTTCTTCATGGGTTAACAATAAGCTACCGCTTTGCGTTGCAGGTGCGGCCGAGCCTCTACGCAAACATACACCCGATTCACCTTCTACTAAGAAGGTGGCTTGCGTGCTGATCATTTCAGGGACCACATTACACACACTGATAGCATCTAAGTAATCAGCAATTCCGTCACCGTCACTATCAGCAAAACCTTCTTGTGAATCAGGAATTAAGTCGCCATCTGTATCAGTTTCAGTTAATACAGGTAGCGCGCTCACCACGTTTAGGTAGATGTCGGCCTGTGTCGTTAATCCTGGCTCACCAGAGTCTTTAACCAGTGCTGTTAACTTATGAATACCAACCGATAAGTCTGCCGCATCAAACGATATGGCTTCAGATACTGTCCTATTAATTAGCACACTTAACTCATCTGACGTACTTGACCATAGGAGTGTATGGCTATCTGCACTGTTGTTATCGCTAATGGCTGCACTAACGGTTACCTCACCATCAGATCGCGACAATAACGTACGGTTTTCGTTTTGCTGTTTAGCCGTAAGCATCACCTCTGGTGCAATATTGCCTTCAGATAATGTGATATTTTGTACAGAATCTGGAGAAATGTTCACGGTATCAGACAGGCTAATTACTATGGTTTCACCGCTATCAGCGACGCTATCGTCATAGGTCTCGAAAGTAATACTCGCTGTGTTGGTTTCGCTAATTTCGACTTCACCAGATATTAAGCTATGATCAGCCCCTTCAAGCGCATCACCTGACACAGTAAACGGTACCACCACTGGATAAGTCGGTGACGTGCCGTTCAAGTAAAATTTCACCGTTACGGTACTCCCTTCCACAACGGTTTGGTCTTTACCAATAGAAATCAGCGGATGGATCTGAACACCTTGTGCTGAAATTGACTGATTACCGTCAGCATCGGTAGCCTGCCAGTAAGCTTTACTTATACCAGGAGAAAACATTGCACGATTATCGACCAGCGATACTGGTAATGGGTTACCGTTCGCATCGAGTGCGGTTGCTACGCCTAAATCAACTTTAGTATATAACGCTGTGGCATTAACGACTCGATCTTCCGGTAGGGTAAGCGTTGGCGCGATGTCATCAAACAAGCCGTTAATGGTAAGCGTGACTGTTGCGGTAGTAGTCCCATCATTACCATCAGATATGAGGTAAGTTAATGTGAGTGACCCTATAAAACCAGGAGGGGCATTAAAGACAAGCTGGCCATTTTCAACAACCACGCTACCAATATCAGCATTGCCCGATACAACACTTAACGTATCACCATCAATATCATTGTCATTGATTAAAACATCTAGGACATACCTATTCTGACCATTTTTATCAAACTCCATGGTGTCATCTTCAGCCAATGGCGCATCATTTACTGCATCAATGGTGATATCGACTTTTACAGGCTCTGACTCGCCGCCTTCATTATCAATTACAGAAAAAGTAAAGCTATCGCTACCATTAAAGTCAGCAGTGGGTGTATAGGTTAAGTTAGGTGCAGCACCCGATAGACTGCCATGTGAAGGTGTACCGACAAGATAACGGGCAATGGTGCCGTCACGGTCAGATCCTGACAATGTCATACCTACACTACCATCTTCTTCAACCGATACAGATTGTGCGTTCGCCATAGGTAAGTCATTTATCGACGATACAGTAATCGATACTGTTACAGCAGAAGAGACGCCGCCATCATTATCTGTCACTGTAAAGGCAAAGCTATCTTTACCATTAAAGTCAGCAGTGGGGATATAGGTTAAGTTAGGTGCAGTACCCGATAGGCTTCCATGAGAAGGTGTACCGACAAGATAACGGGCAATGGCGCCGTCACGGTCAGATCCTGACAATGTCATACCCACACTACCATCTTCTTCAACCGATACAGATTGTGCGCTCGCTGTCGGTAGGTCATTTACCGATGATACCGAAATCGATACCGTTGCAGCAGAAGAGACGCCGCCATCATTATCTGTCACTGTAAAGGAAAAGCTATCTTTACCATTAAAGTCAGCAGTGGGGATATAGGTTAAGTTAGGTGCAGTACCCGATAGGCTACCGTGAGAAGGTGTACCGATAAGATATCGGGCAATGGTGCCATCGCTATCGGTCCCCTTCAAGGTCATCGCTTTCGCCGTATCTTCAGCTAAAGAAACAGTCTGAGATGTCGCCATTGGCAGCACATTAACGTTTTGTATGATGACATTGACAGTAATTGTATCCATACCGCCTTCACCATCACTGACTCTCACGTTAAAGCGGTCAGTACCATCGTGATTGATATTTGGGGTATAGCCAATCGCTTTTGAAGTACCTGTGCCAGAAACGCTCGCGATACCATTGGTAGCATTTGAGCTAATTGACCAAGTCAATGTATCGTTGTTTTGATCGGTAGCGTTTAGCGTTAATACAAAGGCTGTTGGGTTTGCGTTTTCACTCATAGTTACCGACACTGAGGTTCCTTCGGTAATAACGGGTGCAAATTTAGGAGCTTCGGTGATAGTGACTTCAACAGGCATAATCACATTTGCCTTTGCGTCACTAACACTTACATTAAAGTTATAGATACGATCCTTACCATCGTCGTCTGGGATATCATAATCAGGTGCATTTTGAAAAGTAAGAGCACCATTACTTGAGTTTATATTAAACTTCGCAGAATCTACCCCGCCAGAAATGCTATAGGTTAAAGTGTCGCTATCCATATCTTCGGCATTAACACTGCCTACTACAACGTTCTTTTCTTCGACACTAAAATCAGCTTGACTCTTTAACCAAAAAACTCCCCCGCCAACTCTGTCGACTACCGCAATATCTGGGCTATTATCACCATCAAAGTCAACAGCATTGACAGCATTTATTAGCTCAAAACCTGAGCTTATCTGCTGTTTTGTAAAACTCCCTAAACCATTATTTTCATACCAAATGACATCGCTCTCTGAACCCATTAAAATATCGATATCGCCGTCTCCATCGATATCAGCCACATTTCCCTGCGAGCCATTATCGATAATAGGCTCACCTGGGTTGATCAAATGCTCGGTGAACGAACCCGTACCATTATTTTCAAACCAATATAATTCAGTTTTAGAAATAGCAAATATATCGTTGGTACTATCACCATTAAAGTCAGCAGTTTGAAGTGAGGGTAAATCAGTTGCTTCTGTGGCATATGGATTTAACCCCGCTTGAAACGTGCCATCACCATTACCCTTTAACCAGAAGTTACGTCCAGCTGTACTACCTAAGTCACCAGCAATAATATCAGGTATATCATCGCCAGAAACATCAGCAACTGTTATCTCAAATAACGAATAATTATCGCCATCGTATATCCGACTTTGGGTGAAATTACCAGCACCATCATTTAGATAAACATATATACGATCGCGATAATTTTGAGACGCTAAAACAATATCCAAACCATTGATACCATCTAGATCACTGAGACTGATAGACTGAGCACCATTTGGTGATGCGATATCTGTTGGTAGTGTCGTACGAGTAAAAGCAGGGGTCGGCGTCGCGCCATTATTGGTGTATAAATACACAGCGTCGTTCTTAAAATCTGCTACAACAAAGTCGAGACCTGGTTTACCGTCTAATTCACCAGCGGCGACTTCCCGTAAATCAGCACCATCTGCGCCTAATGGAGACACGACTGTTGCAAATTTACCATTGCCATCATTTAGATATACATTAACAGCATTGCCATACAATGACGTAACAATAAAATCAGGTAGATTATCTTGATTAAAGTCTGCCACATCACTTCGATAACCGTTTGTAAATGAAGCAATTTTATCTTTACTCCAATGCTGCCACACTGGGTTGTTATTGGCGTATGCCATACTGGTAAAAGCAAATAAAAGTAAAGCAAAGGCATTATATGCAAGTAATTTAATACCGGATTTCAACCTGAATTTTCCCAGATTAAATAAAGAGCTGATTGCTGAAATATGCTTAATACAAACCGAAGGTTTAATATTAGCAATGGTTTGAGCGGTGGTTCTCATAAAAAATTATTACCTATCAATACGAAGAAGTGGTATATGTAATCCGTTAATAAGTCGCGATACGCGAGATATTGCCAATCATTGCCCACAAGAGGAACATTCACCGTTAACCACTCACCCACAAAAGAAACAAACAATTAACAAACCACATAAATATTTGATTATTATAATTAAATATAAAAGAAAATGAGAGATATAATATCTTTTTTTTACTTATTTAGTTAAATCAAAACTAAATTAAACCACACTTCTATAGTCCCAGGGCGGGATCGCACTTTGTTAACTGATATGATCTAATAGCTCCAAACCCTTGGCTACAGCGCCATTCTGAGCATAATTGAACATTTATAAATCGATATGACATTAATCAAAAGCATTGCGTGATTAGAGTTGTAGGCCAAATGCTTAATATTGTTCAAACTTCAATAGTCAAGCAAACATTTGAAAGTTATTAATATATTACTTTAAAAAAGAGTAATATTCGTATCCAAACTTTTATTATCAAACAGCCTGAAGATCCACTGAGTTGGAGGCGTTGATCATCAATCTAAGAAAGACAGGCACATTTACATCGATAGTTCTTGGTGCTGGATATATGGAAAAAGTGTACTTATATAACCGAAAAAAGAAGTATAAGAAGCTGTAAACCCCCATTACATTTTGTTCAAAAAAGCCACACACTATTTATTAGTGTGTGGCTTCATTATTTATTTTTAAAGCGATTACTTGTTTAATAAGTGCTTTTCAAAAAAGTCAGCCATCATAGTATGGTAATGCAAAGTGGTTCCTTTGCCTTCACGTAAGCTATGTGAGCGGTTTGGGTATGAGAAAAACTCAAACTGCTTGTTATGCTTTACAAGTTCGTCAATTAAACGCTCTGAGCCTTGATAATGCACGTTATCATCGCCTGTGCCGTGAATAAGTAATAGCTTACCGGTTAGGTTTTTAGCAAAGGTAATAGGCGAGGTGTTATCGTAACTCTCAGGATCGGTGTTTGGGTTGCCTGCATAACGCTCTTGGTAAATGGTGTCGTATAAACGTATATCTGGCACCGGTGCTGAGGCAATGCCTACTTTAAATTTATCACCGTGGCGGAACAGTAAGTTAAGGGTTGAACTACCGCCCCCAGAGTGTCCCCACACGCCAACGCGGTCAGTGTCTATTACATCCCAACGTTTAGCCATAGCATCTAGGGCGTCTACTTGGTCTTGCACGGTAATTGAGCCAATTTTTTTATAAATCGATTTGCGCCAATCTCGGCCTTTTGGTGCACGTGTACCACGGTTATCAACCGATGCCACAATAAAGCCTTTTTGCGTTAACAGTGATTTATACAGGTAACTGTTGCCTTCCCAGCGTTCTTGCACGGTAGAGCCCCATGGTTCGCCGTATACGTAAAACACAATTGGGTATTTTTTACTTTTATCCATGTTCTCTGGGAACATAATGTAGCCGTCAAGCTCGGTGCCATCTTGCGCGTTTACTTTGAAAAACTCATGCTTTGGTAAGCTTTGCTCAGCCAGCTTTTGTTTAAGCTTTGTATTTTCAACTAAGGTTTTTACATTACTATGATCTGCCACTTTAATGATCTCTTTAGTCGGTGGCGTACCAAATTTAGAGTAAGTGTGCATTGCCCATGAGGCATCTTTTGACATGTAGTAGCTGTTTGAACCTTCAAACTCAGCAGGTGTTACTCGCACCGGTTTGCTGCTGCCATCAAGCGGTGTGCTGTATAAATAACGCTGACCAGGATCGTTTGGCGAGGCAATAAAATACATTACGTTTTTGTCTTCATTGATGCTCAGCATATCAATAATGTCGAAATCGCCTGGGGTTAGGTCGATAATAGTTTTGCCATCGCGCGATACACGGTAAAGATGACGCCAGCCGTCGCGTTCGCTATGCCAAATAAAAAACTCACCGTCTTTTGACCAGTTGGCTTTATAAAACCATTCGATAAACGCATCGTCTTTGTCTTCTAAAATTTTAGTCAGTTGCTGCTTTTGCCAATCAAACAACCACACTTTGTTATGGCTTTGTGGGCGGTTTAAGTCTTGAATCATTAATTCATTACCGGTGCCTGCCCAGCTAATACGCGGAATATAACGGTCGCGGTTATCGCCTTCAAGCTCAGCCCAACGGGTTTGTTTATCAGCAAGGCTTACCACACCAACACGCACGGCAGAGTTGGTTTCACCGGCTTTAGGATAAGGGAATTCTTTTAGGGTAGGGTAGAGCTCATCGGTGTTGTTGATCATAGTGAAAAATTTAACGTCACTAGTATCAAGCTGCCAATAGGCGATTGATTTGTTGTCGGGGCTCCAACGAAAACCATCGGCAATAGTAAACTCTTCTTCGTATACCCAATCAAAATTACCGTTAACAATGGTGGCACTGCCATCGGTTGTGAGCGCAGTTACATCGTTACTACCAACCGCTTGCATATAAATATTGTTGTCGCGTACGTAAGCCACTTTTGAGCTATCTGGCGAGAACTTAGCAAACATTAACTTAGTTGGCTCAACGTCTTTACCACCTAATTGCTGTAATTGGTTTGTCTCAAGGTTAAGTAACCAAAAGTCGCCTCTGCTGCGCGAACGCCAAACTTGCTCGCTGTTGGTAAATACCATCAACCATTTACCGTCTTTTGACCACTGATAGCTTTCGATTGCAAATGGCTCGTCTGCGCCCTCTGGCAACAGCTTTTCAAACTCAACCAATACTTTACGGCCTGTGCCGTCAGCATTGTAAAATACAATGTCGTTGCCTTTTACGCCGTGCTCTTTTTCGTCATCGGCGTTGTTATCATCTTCTTTTTCGCTTTCGCGCTCTTCAAGCACAGTGTAGCCAGTGCCATCGTCTAGCCATTTAAAGTAAGTGCTTCGCTGGGTTTTAAATTCTTTATCTTTATAAATTTGCGTTAGGCTTAATGGGTTATTCACGGTGCTCATCGCTGCATTATTGTTGGTTGTTATGCTGGTACTTGAACATGCTTGCAAGCCTAAGCCTGCAATAATGGCCAGTGCCAAGCCCGATATTTTGATCAGATTCATTATTATTGTTCCTTGGGTCTGCTGACCTTTATGGATTAAGGCGCTTATTACATTTACTGTAACAAAATAACCTACAGAATATCAGCATGCTTAACGCACAAAGCTATGGTTTAAACCCAAACTTTTATAATTTATTACCATGCTGGATTTTTAAATTCTTCACTGAGCGTGTCGATTAGTGCTCTTACTGTTGCCGATAAATGCTGACGAGAAGGGTAAAGCACATATATTTTCATTGGATTTAGTGTCCATGGCGCTAATACACGCTGCAAGCGACCATCTAGTATATATTGATTTGCCAAATACGTAGGCTGCACTGAGATACCACCACCGGCTATGGCTGCATGAAGTAATGTGGTGGCCTCGTTTGCACTTAAATTACATTTAACATCAACCGATTGAAACTCATCCCCGTTGTGTAAATGCCAAATATATCGGTCGAAGTTTTTATAGCCTAAACACTGATGAGCACTTAACTGTTGTGGTGTCGTTATTGGCGGATAATCAGCAAGGTAGCTGGCTGAGGCCACTAATATAGATTCACACTCGGCAATAGGTTTACCTATTAACGAAGGATCAGGATTGGCTGCAATACGTATTGCCAAATCAACACGTTGCTCTATTAGATCTGTGGTTGAGTCTTCAAGATCTATGTCTATTTGCACGTTAGGATGACGTTTCATAAAGCGTGTAAATATAGGGGCTAATTGCGCAAAACCTAACGACATACTGGTCGCTACTCGTATTTTACCTGACAACTGTTGCTGGCTTTTTGTTTGTTCAACTAAACGGTTAGCCTGTGCTAACCATTGCTCTATTTCGGGTAAACAGGCCTCGCCGGCGGTGGTAAGCGTTACTTTACGGGTAGTGCGATGCAATAAGCGCGTATTTAACCAAGCCTCCGCCGACTCAATATGACGAGTAACCATAGGGCGTGACATTTCAAGCCGATCGGCAGTGGCAGTAAAACTGCCTGAGTAGGCAACATCCACAAAAACCTGCGCTGCGGTGAGTTTATCCATAGTATTTGCACGATTTATGAAACAATGATGCTGATTATTGGTTGTTTTTCTGAACATATCAAACATTTATTATGCTCGCATTAGCAACCAATGATGAGAATACTATGAACCTACGCACTCTTTTACTAAGCACACTATTAGCCAGCAATATCGCTATTGCAGACGAAACCCCACTAACCCTTGATGTGTATAACGCTGACAGCAATAGCTTTCATGTTAATGCCACGCTGGTTTATGGCCGTACCGATGCAATTTTAATTGATAGCGGATTTACCAAAGCAGATGCACTGCGCATTGCCGCCAAAGTAATTGACTCTGGTAAACAACTAAAAACTATTTTTATTAGCCAAGCCGATCCTGATTACTACTTTGGCGCTGAAGTGTTACAGCAGTTTTTTCCTGACGCAAAGATTATAACCACACCGGCAGTGCACCAAAAAATAGCAGCAAAGCTTAAAGGCAAACTTGCTTTTTGGACGCCAAAAATGGGTGAAAACGCACCTAAAAACCCCGTCGTACCTAAGATATTTAATGGTAATAGCTTAAAAATAGAAGGCCATACCATTGAAATTCGTGGTACAGAGGGTGAGCATAATCATCGTCCTTATTTATGGATACCTGATAATAAAGCTATTTTAGGAAATGTGGCTGTATACGCTAATGTTCATTTATGGATGGCCGATGCACAAACTCAAGCAGAGCAAAATGCATGGGCAAAGCAACTTAATGAAATGAAAGCACTAAACCCTGAAGTGGTGATCCCTGGGCATATGAAAGCAGGCACCCAATTAGATGCTGCAAATATTGATTTTTCAATCCAGTATTTAAAGGATTTTGCACACGCTAAGCAAAGTAGTGATAGCAGTAAGCTGCTGATAGATAAAATGACCAACTCATACCCTGAGGCTGTATTACCTATGGCTCTTAGCATTGGTGCTAAAGTTCATAAAGGTGAAATGAAATGGTAATTGCCGCTTAACCGCTGCAATAAATGCAGTAGAACCAAAAAACACGCCTAGCAAAGTCTGGCGTGTTTTTTATTATTGCCACAAATACATACTGGCTCGCTTATTGGCAATATTTAATTCAAATACCTCAGTGCTTGAACACATAGCAGCACCATAGCATACATGTAGCGGTAACAAGTGTTCTTCTCTGGGGTGATTAAAGCGTGCAGCTGGAGCCTGCTGCCATGCTAATAATTGCTGTTCACGCTGCTGCTCGGTTAATGTTTGATCTGCGATTGTGCTTACCAGCCAATTTTCAAATGCCTGATTTTGCTGATTAACATCGCTTGATTGGGTAACACCAAAAGCGCGCATATTATGGAAGGTAAAGCCTGAGCCTATAATTAATAAGTTATCGTAATCAATACTTTGCAGCGCTTTACCAATTTCAACATGCAACAGCGGGTCGAGGCTTGGATGCAAGGATATTTGCACACAGGGAATATCTGCCTCTGGGTACATAATTTTTAACGGTACAAACATACCGTGATCGTAGCCACGCTGTAGATCGAGTTTTGAGTCAATATTGTGTGTTGTGAGCGCTTGTTGTACTAAATTAGCAAGTTGCGGCTGGCCAGCACAAGGGTAAGTTAATTGATACGCCTGCTTAGGAAAACCGTAGTAATCGTAAATAAGCGGCGGTGAAGAGTGCGCCGTTATACTAATTGGTTGAGCTTCCCAATGTGCGCTGACCATTAAGATAGCAGAAGGCTTTGGGATTTTAGCGGCAACTTGTTCTAAGCAGGCTCGCATTTCTGCATGGTTGGCATCACCTAGTAATGGCATTGGGCCGCCACCATGTGAAATGAAAAAAACGGTTGGGCGTTGCATGTGGTTAATCCTAAAGGACAGATATTATTATAGTGCCTGCGCAGTTAGTAAATAACTAGCCACATAAACGCACAACCTCAGTGCGCAAAAATTATGTGCGGTGTTTATTCATCAAGCTCTAAGTGAGCGCGTTCAACGCTTTCTTGAGGTAACTCTTTTTGCACCGATACACCAAGCTCCTTAAATTCTGAGGCTTGTTTAATTAAGTTACCTTTACCACGGTATAACTGAGAAAATGCTTTATCGTAAGTTTCTTTGGCTTTATCAAGCTGTTTACCCACACCTTCCATACTAGTTAAAAAGCCGTTGAGTTTACTGTAAAAACGCTCAGCACGATTAGCCAGCTCTTTTGAATATTTAGTTTGCTCTTCAAAGCGCCATAACTGTTTAACAATATTTAAACTGGTTAGCAGGGTAGTAGGGGTAGCAACCAAAATGTTCTTTTCTATTGCTTGCTGGTAAATGTCGCTTTGGTATTTAAGTGCTTCTACAAAGGCGGATTCTATGGGTACAAACATAATAACAACCTCAGGCGAGTTTATCCCTGGTAGGCGGTCATACGATTTACTGGCCAGCTCATTTATACGGGCAGTTACGGCATTTACATGCTCTTTAATCGCTTGTTGAGACTCAAGCTCTGTTTCGGCATTTACATAACGGGTGTAGGCATTTAACGATGTTTTTGCATCAATCACTAAGTGGCGACCTTGGGGTAAATACACCACTACATCAGGGCGCAAACGGCCGTCTTCGGTATTAAACGACACTTCTCGCTTGTAATCGGTGCCAGCGCGTAGGCCTGCGCTATCAAGCACATTTTCGAGCATGAGTTCGCCCCAATTACCTTGGGTTTTCTTTTGCCCTTGTAAGGCATTGCTTAGCTTATCGGCCTGCTCGGTAATTGCTTGGCTTTTGGCTTGTAAATGTAATAGCTCGGTTTTAAGTGCTGCACGTTGCTGTAAGTCTTCAACGTGAATAGACTCCATTTTATCTCTAAAGCCTTTTAGCTCACCTTGAACCGGCTTAAGTAACTGCTCTATGCTTTCTTGATTGAGGGTTTTAAATTTTTGCGACTTTTCTTCTAATATTTGGTTAGCTAAATTTTCAAATTCTTTTTTAAGCGTTTCTTTACTTTGCTCTATATGGGCGAGTTGTTCACTAAAATGTTGCTGCTTTTGCTCAAGTGTAGTGCGTATATTATTAAGCTCTACATCGCGCAGATTGTATTGCTCGCGCAGGGTGGTTAGCTCGGCTTCGGCTTTACGCCAATATTGATTATAAAGTTGGCTTTGTTTTTCTTGCTCGGTTAAACGGGTTTTAAAATGCTGAGACTGATCCCGCTGCTCTTGATGTGTAAGACCTAATAAATCGTGCTCTTCAACCAACGCGGCATATTGGCTTTGTGTTTGCTCATGCTGGTTTTGTAATAACATTAACTGTTGTTGTTGCTCATTTACTTGGCGCTTTATTTTTTTGCTTAATTGCATTGATACAACACCACAAATAGCCATGCCTGTTATAGCGCCAGCACTTACACTTAACCAATCTAAATGGGATAAAAACGAAGTAAACATAAAATAAACTTTTAAAATTTAGTGACATGCCATCATAACGAATAACGCTCTTTAGCAGTAGGGGTAACGCACTAAATTAAGCGCATAAAAAAAGCCAGCTATTAAAGCTGGCTCAATATTACTTAATCAGTAATCAAACAGGGAAATCAACATGAAACTTGTATAACAACACATCACTACAAGCATAATAGTAGACGCGTCCTGATTAAATTAGTTCAAAATAATTTTAAAAAAGTTGAATTTAGAGCATAAAAAAAGCCAGCTAATAAAGCTGGCTCAATATTACTAAATTAGTAATCAAACAGGGAAATCAACATGAAACTTGTATAACAACATATCAACTACAAGCATATTAATAGACCCAGCTATTATTGATTAGTTCAAAAATATTTTAAAATAAAATAGTTTAAAATATTCAGGCAAAAAAAAGCCAGCGCTGAACTGGCTGGCTTAATCATTACTATGTCTAGTAACTACTATATGGGATATCAACATGAAAACTTGGAGAAACTGCAATTTAACCAAGCTGTATTAATAGACGCCCACCATTCAAATAAGTTCAAAAAATTATTGTTAATTTTTAACTTTTAATTAAAGACAACATTTGTTGTTCATCAAACTGGGTAAAACTCATTGATTTTTCAGTAAATAATGCATCAACTAGCGCTTGTTTATCTTGCTGCATTTGAAACACCTTTTGTTCAATAGAGTTAGCCATAATCAATTTATACACAAATACCGGATTAGTTTGGCCAATACGATAAGCACGATCGGTCGCTTGCTTTTCAACAGCTGGATTCCACCAAGGATCAAAATGAATAACGGTATCGGCTTGGGTTAAATTAAGCCCTGTGCCACCTGCTTTTAAGCTAATTAAAAATACCGAAGTAGTGCCACTGGTGAATTCGTCTATCACTTTATCGCGATGGCGCGTTTGCCCAGTTAACATGCTAAATTTAATGTTAAGTGTATTCAAACGCTCGGCAATTAAATCAAGAGCAGAGGTAAACTGGCTGAATATAATCACCTTACGGCCAAGGCTGAGCATTAAAGGTAAATGGCTTGATAACCATTCTAACTTAGCACTAGCAGCGTCGGTTTCTGGCTCAATAAGTTTAGGATGACAACATATTTGGCGAAGTTTTAATAGTGCCTCTAGAAAGGCGAGTTTACTTTTTTGCACGCCTTGCTCGGCAAATAAATCAATGAGTTTTTCTTCAAGCGCATGTGTTATGCCTTGGTACATGTCTTTTTGTTTAGGCTCAAACTCAAACTCTTTAACAAGCTCCGTTTTTTGCGGCAGTTCTTGAGCCACTTGGGCTTTAGTCCGGCGCAAAATAAACGGCATAATTAGCGCTTTTAACTGCTCTGCACGCTCAATGTTACTTTCGCGCTCAATAGGACCTTGAAAGTGCTGTTTAAAGTGTGCCTGGGAACCTAATAGCGAAGGCATAGCAAAATCGAGTAACGACTTTAATTCAAATAAATTGTTCTCAATTGGGGTACCACTTAAGCAAAGCTTAAAGTCGGCATTCAAACGTTTGACTAACCGCGATACCTGTGCCGTATCATTTTTAATATACTGCGCTTCATCAAGAATAATGTTTTCAAAATACAGTGGCGAATAATAAGCAATGTCACGTTTTAATAACGGATAGGTTGTTAATATACACTGTGCTTGTGCCAAGTGTTTCAACGCATCATTACGGTGTGCACCAAAAATAGTGGTCACTTTTAAGTTTTTAGCAAACTTGTTAATTTCGTTTTCCCAATTACTCACTAAGCTTGTTGGGCAAACAATAAGCGTAGGGCCAGCCTGCGGAGTATTATAAGAACTGGCTAAATAAGCGATCACCTGCAAAGTTTTACCCAAGCCCATATCGTCCGCTAAAATACCACCTAGCTGATTACGCTTTAAAAAGTTAAGCCAAGCTACGCCTTCTTGCTGGTATTCTCTAAGCACCACAGAATCGTGTAAGCCATGAATGGCGATATTGGGCGATAACAATGCGTCATTACTTAGCTCATCAAGGTAGCGCTCTAATGAAGGATCATGTAGCTCAACATTAATGGCTGTGTGCTTAACTAACTCAGGTAAGTATGAAAGTGGAATATTAAATTCGTCGCGCGTTTTAATAAACTCAAATCGCAATTTAAACTCAATTAATAAATTAAACGCAGCCTTATCTATAACTCCAAATTGACGGCCAACGGGGTAGTAATAAAACAATTCGCTTTGACGATTTAACGATTCAAACAGTTTATTATTTACATTAAATAAAGTGGCCACTTTGGTATCGTTAAGCACAACTTTGCAATGCATTTGATGCCCAGCAGCTCTGTTTACATGCAAGGAAATTTGGTTTTTAGTATCGGCAATATTTATTTTGCTCATTGATACTTGCCAGCCACGTTGCTTAAAGCTTGGTAACACCTCATGCGCTAACCAGTGTAAGTGAATAGCCGATTCCTGACTAAAAATAAACTCGCTGTGTAAACCCCCTTTACAAAAATCAAAGCCTAAGTTGACCAGCTCGTTGGTAACGGTGTTTTCAAATGCACTATTTATTAGTTTTTCAGGCGCTGTACCTGCTAAGTAGTTTTTATTTTTATACTTAAACGATAACGAAATAGCCATTACTGAGCCCGACATGCTAACTTTAAGTACGGCATTACTCAACGACTTAACAGGCATGCTTGGTGCATTAGTAGGATGGGGAATAACACCGGCACCAAAATTATCAGCAAGCTGCTTATAAATTCGATCAAAGTTTGTATCGTGTAGTGCAGGTATTGTTTGTAAATGAGCAATTTCGTCAGCACTGAGCGGCGTGCGAATGCGGCCTAGCTTATATTTATCTAAATCTAAGTAGATGGGCGGCGTAGTTTTAATTAATGCCCAATTAGGAATTTGATCTAGGTGAATTTTTAACTGGGTGACTTCTTTTTGTTTTTCCCAAACAAAATTTAGGGGTAAGCCAGGTTGCGCTTTTATAGGTACTCGCGAACGCTGTAAAAATAATCGTTCTGTAGCTAGTAACTGCTGCAGCGCGTTAAAGCCCCATTGACCTTTGAGTTCAATATTACCGACCGCATTTTGCGAGCGGATCCAGCTATATAATCTAAAATCACTTTCTAGCAGGTCGCTAGGGGTTACAAAACTATTAAGCTGTTGCTCAGTTAAATTGCGACCTAATGCATAATTATTATTTTTATCGTAGTTGGCAATTTTAGGCGTTAAAAATACTTTATCGTTTTCAATATCTAATACAAACAGTAACACTTGCGATGGATGAGCTTGATCGGTGTTTTTAAGCGAGCTAAGTTCGCTAAACCAGTCATTAATAAAATAGTCTTCGCCGTATTCACCTGAGTGTTCAATTTTAAGTTTTAACAAAATTGCAGCCAAATGGCGGCATTTAGTTTTAACATTACAAGTACAGTGAGTGTCGACTGAATAGCCAGTTGGTAATTTACTGATCTCAATTCGTTGGTTAAACGCAATGCCCTTATCGCCTTGCACAGTAGAATCAACAACAGAAAAATCAGCATTATGTTCTAACCAACTTATTTGGCCGTTTTTATAATACGACTTACCTTTTGCTAACACCGCGGGTTTAAACAATTTTTTTATGAATCGCTCAGAAAGAGGAAACTGGGTAGCCTGCTCATTTTTAATTTCTTCAAAAATAGCCATTAAATCATTTTTTGATAAGTTAGCAGACATGTCACTCAAAGTATTAAAATTTAAAAACAATTTTTCCAGTATATGCCTTATCAACGCTGAGCTAAAGCAATATTATTTTTAAAATAAACTGGTTGGATCTGATTGGTTAGTAAAAAATTGGTTTATAAGGATTGTTTAATTTTACTCACTAAAAAAAGGCGTTTAAATTACAAAATAAAAACAATAAATTAACTTAACAGGGAGGCTTTGCTAGGAGTAGATCAGGTTTTTACTAACAAGGTAGCAATTTAATCAAATAGAGCAGGTTTAGTTAGTAAAAATACGATCCTTAGTAGTTTATCGGGCTTTTTTTGCTTTTTATCACCACGGAAGATCAGATTTTTACTAACTAATTAAGAGGGCTAGATCACTATTTAACTAACCTACCCTCTTAACAGATCACGATATTACTAACTAATTAAAAGCACTTAATAGTTTAGTCAGTTGTTCTAAGCGCTTGTCTGTCATCACTTTATTATTAATTTTTATTGAAACGTCACCACTTTTAAGGTTACGTTGCACACTAATAAAGTCGTTTTCAAGCACAGCCTCACGCTTTAATGCTGTTTTAGGCTCTGCGGTTAATAGTTTAGTGATCAGAATAGCGCGCTTGTCGTCGGCTTCTAAGGCGTTAACTTCATCATTGCTTGCAAGTGCTACAACTAACTCGTTAAATGCAACCTCGTCTCGCTCCTTTGCGTTAATCAGCTTTTTAGCGACTTCTCTACCAACATGGTTAGCTGTTGGGTAAAGAGCTATAACATCGGCAGATATTTGCTCATACGCTTTAATAGCATCCGCAATGGCGGTATGCGATACCCCTTCAATAACGGCAATCTCGCGGTACGATCCTTTTTTGCCTTGTTGAATGAGTTCGTTTCGAGTTTGCTGATACGCTTGACCTAACTCCCAAAGACTTGGAGCAATGTATTGATCCGAAGAAACTGCTAACACTTTGGCATCTTGCTCATTAAAATCACTTGAACTCAAAACAAGATAATCTGCACCAGCCAAAATACAGGCTTTGCGACGTCTTGAGCCTGCAAGAACAAGACTCATATCCCCTTGTTCCCAAAGCAGGGCGGGGTGCTGATTACGTCCATCTTCTTTAATTGCAGGAAGTATATCGGATACCGACTTTTCGTTTAAAAGCGCTTGTACACGGCGATTTTTACCATAAACCTGAGTTGATTTTTCAATCTCGTTATGAGCAATCACTTTACAAACCAATGTGATTTCGCGATTAGGATCGCTTGGCGCAGGCATACGAATAACATCGCCTGCATTAGCTTGCTCTAAAAGAGCGTCTAAGCTGCTACTGCCAACAGCGGTTGCAAAGGGATCTAAGCGGGTGTCATTTTTACGTTTTTTAGCCATTTTTAGTCAACATCCTTACTTAGGCGTATTTAATTTTGATTGTGTAGATTGCCAATTTGAACGAATTAGCATTTCGAGTTCGTCTACAACATCTTTGATATTTTCTTGTGCGCGCATTAACGATTCTCTACTCGCTAAACTGTCAGACGCTTTTTGATCAAAAATTGTATTAAACGAGGATGAACTCGCAGTAATTGCTGAGCTGTGATTAATAGGGTAGCTCATGACTTGGCGACCAAAGGCGCTTCTTACGTCTTTAACTATGTCACGTTGTGAATGATTACCTTTTACATAATTGGTAACCAAAAATTGCATAAAGTCCCAACCATCGTGACCAAGAGCTGCAACGGTATGATAAATCTCACCTAAACGTTTTAAATACTTATTATTAGCATCAAAGTCTACTGCTTCAGGATGAACCGGTATAAGCATCGCTGTAGAAGCCATTAATGCATTATAAAACATAAAGTTAAGAGTAGGCGCTGTATCTATTAGTAAAATATCAAATTCATCTTTTACTGGTTCGATAACACGTTCTAACAACTTATGGTAATGGCGAGTTTGCTCATAGTTTGAGGTGTCTTTAAGCAACGTTGCAGTTTCGTGTTCAAAATAAAAATCATCCATACCTGAGGGTAAAACACGAATATTAGGAATATGAGTTGGTAAAAAAGAGTTTGCAACAAATTCAGGCCAGGTTTCTCCTTCTTCAAGATCAATGCAGTCACGCATTAAATCACCAACAGTAATTGGATCGGGCTCAGAAGATGGGAAAAAGCTAGATGATGACCCCTGTGGATCTAAATCGACAATGCCAATTCGGTAACGCTTGATGTTAGTAGTTGCAAGTGCTGCTGCAATATTAACCATGCTCGTTGTTTTACCACAACCACCTTTTAGTGAATTAATAACAATAACTTGGAGTTTGTCTGTTGGTGCACGATGATCGGGTTTTATATCCATTATATCGGCCATGGCAAAAATATTAACCAACGTATAAGCGTAATGACCGTTTGCACCGCGTTTTATGTTTAAATCGTCAAAATCACCATTGTCATGGCGTCTTTTTAAGGTACGATTATTACAACCAAGTAAATCAGCAGCGGCTTTTTGGGTGTAGGTTCTTAATTCTTTTTCTTCAGATTTAAGATGGGCGCGGTAATGTTGAATACGTCCTTCTAGTGATTTTTCAGCAACTTCTGCGGTTGCTTTCAAAAGTCGGTAGGTATCTAGCGCATTATTATTGATAGACATACTTTATTCCTCAAAGTTAGGCGTTTAGTATAATGTCCATTCAATTAGCTGTAAACAACTATTTAAGGCGACATGCATTTTAAATACATGACATATAAAATAATTTTACTCCTTTAATATTGCTTAGTATAAATAAAGAAGTTTAAGTATGGTTAAATATATAAGGTATTAAAGGTTAAGGCTTCAAAATATACATATAACATTATGATTTATATAAACAATGTTAAAAAAAGTGGATCAGCATTGTACGTGGTTAAGATCAGATCCTTATCTACTGGCAGATCACTTTTTTACTAAGTAAATATTTAGCAGCTTAGTTACGCACAGGTTAAGCACTGAGTTACTCACAAAATAGATGCTGTAGATCATGTTTTTACTAAGTAAATTATAAAGTTATGCACCCACCATTAGGAATAATAAGCGGTTTAATTAGTATAGATCTGATCTGTAGTAAGTACAGATCAGATCTATGCTAACTGGAAGTAAGCTTATCCACAGGCCTCTCATTTTTGCTGTTATTTGTCGTGCTAAATTAAAAAAAAAACACTTTGCAATGGACAAATTTATTCTTCAGTTAGTAAAAATTCGGTTTATTAAAGCCTAGTTAGTAAAAACCTGATCTGAAATCTCATGTTTTAACTTTTTCTTAGTAAAATATTGATCTGTGCATTTTATTTGAAGTCAGATCACTTTTATACTAACTTAAACATTTAACTTTTGCGGCTTTATGTGTTGTTATTAGCTGTCACAATAAAAACGGAAATAAAAACCATGAGCCGAAAGGTCAACATCTCGGTAGATAACTTGCCCGATACACTTAGGGGCCAAATTCACGGGGTGGAAAGTGCAATTGATAACGAAAGCTTAGCACTATTTACAGATAATAAAGATGTGCGAATTTCGATAGAAAATGCAGCCCATGGGTTACGCGCTTACTCTAACACATTTAACCATTATGATCTGTGGGGACGCTTTGTTCGCTCAGGACATAAAAAGCTGCCACTTGAAGAAGCCCCTAAAAAAACCATAATTACACGTAAGATATCTGAAAAAGTAGACGGTATTTTATACGATGGTGAAATTAAAATAACACCGGCTGTGGTAAGTACTCGTAAAGATGGTGAAGACGTAGAATACTTAGTTTGGCCATCAGATAGAGAAGAAAAAGTTGAGCGTGCACTTATTCGCCTTGCTTCAAAAGGTAAAATAGTAAAAATTAATTTTAAGTCCGGTATTCAATATGCCGTTGTTTTTTCTATGAACGAATTAGCACAAGAACTTAAAGCGGTAGGTCAATCTATGCCTTATCCACAAATTAAAGAATCGCTCGAAGCATTACAAGGTTCAAAACTTTCTTTTAAATATTCTGCTACTGACACTAAAAACTCTGATATTGATGATTCGTTCTACGAGTCGAATATGAACTTTTTATCGTCTTTACACTTTAGTGGTAAAAAAGGCCAAGGCGGAAATGTTAAATGCGTAGCGTGTTTAAATGCGTTTGTTCATAACATGATCGATAACCTTGAATATAAAGGTTATTATTTTAATAGTGCTCAAGAGTTAAAGCGCGGATTATCGCGTTGGATGATGCTACGTTTATATCATTTATGGCGCTATGCTGCCCCAGGAAAAACATACCATTTTAGACTGCTGTCTATAATGGAGAAATATGGCTCTATCTATTCAACTGATGATATTACCGAAAATAAATTAAAAGCACTGCGCCGTGATATGACTACCACGATGAAAGATTTAATAGAAAAAGGAGCAATATCTGAGTACAGCATTACTAATGTAAAAGATGATAAAACAGGTAATATTGTAGATTACACTTATGAAATGCACCCATCTGATCAGTTTTGTGATGAAATACTGGCATTAAATAAACATAACAAGCGTATAGAGATACAAGGTGGTAAACGCATTGTTGAAAATGCAGTATTAATTGATGAAGATAAGCTAGAAGAAATTGTAGAAAAATAATTATATTAATTTTTACCAGTATTTATATTAAAGGCCACATTAAGTGGCCTTTTTAACATAATTACTTTGTTACTTGTTCTAAATATAATCGGTCTACCAGAAAGTCATACTCACGTTTTCGTGGATGTGATAACGGTTTTTCGTAACTCGGCAGTTGGCCATACTTAACATCGGGTTGTGGGTTTATAAGAATAAAAGGTAAGGCTGCACTAACATGATAACGATTTTGGGCCGTGTATCTAACATTAACTTGTGGGCTAACTCGGGTAGGGCGCCTAATTCGTAATTTTTCTTTTTCACCTAGACTGGCAACACGAACTTGCTCTTGAGCAACCAATGATTGCCATTTTTGCTGATCAATCATTCTTGGGTTTTTATACCCAGCGGACTTTTCGAGCATTTCAAGAGCCATCTTTTTTGTGAGTGTTTTAGTGGCGTGTTTATGCATCCAAGTAAAACGAACTGAAAAAGGGGATTCGCTTTCGCTATGAATTTTACGATAAGCGGCAAGCGTAATTAAATTTGGCATAGCATTATGCACGGCTTCAAATCGAGCATCGTTATTGTCTATCGCCAAAATACAATTTTTAAATGCCGCTTTTGCATTATTAACTTGAGCAATCCGATCAATAATGGCTTGTTTATTAGCGTCTTGTACAATTAATAAACCAGGGTGGCGCTTTAATACGCGACTACTCAGACCAGGCTTTTTATACATATCAGAAAAAGAATTTAAAATAGCCTTTTGTGCTAATTCCCCTGAAATTTTAGATACTGCAATTGACTCGGGAATTATATTTTCATCCACACTGCTTATTTCTGGCAGTTGATAGTATTCAGCCTTAGCAAACCCATATTCTTTAAGCTCCTCAATTAGCCTAAGCGTTAACTCATTGAGTAAATCAAACTGACTTCTAATTTGTACCTTCGTAACCATAACACCACCAAGAACACATCTTACGATTTAGTTATTTTCGCAAATAACCTTTTCCTTTGGTAGTTTTTTATTAAATTTTACTCTACCGCTAAGAATAAATTTTAAATAAATCAAGTATGATGTGTTCTTTATTGTTTGTGTGATCATTTTGATAATAATATTTTCTAACTTACTAATAGTTATATATAAACGCAGTATGAAAGAGTGGGTATAAACCAGCAGAACTACTCAGCTAGCATATATATTTGAAACTACATAACTGACGGCTTATATATTTAATTTTAACTGTAAAGTTAAGAATACATATAGTTGATTTAAGTATGATGTGTTCCTTGTGTTAACATTATCTTATACAGCTTAGCTAAGTGGCTACAAGCAAAGCTGTATAAATACCACTCTTACTATTTATCCTATTGTTTTTTAATGTATTAGTGTTCTTTATTTATATATTTATTATCAATAAAATAGTTAAATCATAGATAATAATCCTATTTAAATTTAACTAATAACTAAATAATTGGTAAATAGTCGATTTAGTCCTTGAACAAAGCCCTCTGCATACGTTAATTTCAATACATCAGGTAATAGGAATGAGGAATGAACATGCAATCGTGGAACCCAAATAGTTGGAGAGAACTGCCAATACTGCAGCAGCCACAGTACCCAGATCAAGACGTATTAAAATCGGTTGAAGGCCAGCTTAAAAGCGCACCGCCTTTAGTGTTTGCAGAAGAGACTAGAAGTTTGTTTAAACAACTTGAAGATGTGTGTGAAGGCCGCGCCTTTTTACTTCAAGGTGGTGACTGCGCAGAATCATTTAGTGACTTTAACGCTGCAAATATTCGCGATACATTTAAGACCATTTTACAAATGGCTGTAGTACTAACCTATGGCGGTAAATGCCCAGTTGTAAAAATTGCACGTATGGCAGGTCAATACGCTAAGCCACGCTCAGCCGACTTAGAAACAATAGACGGTGTTTCTTTACCATCTTACCGTGGTGATATAGTAAATAACTTTGAGTTTACTGAAGAAGCGCGTATTCCAGACCCTCAGCGTTTAATGACCGCGTATCATCACAGTGCGGCAACACTCAACCTACTACGTGCTTTTGCACAAGGTGGGCTTGCTGACTTACATCAAGTTAACCGTTGGAACATGGGCTTTGTTGCTGCTAATCCACAAAAAGCAAAATACCAACAGCTGGCAGATAAAATTCAAGACGCTTTAGAATTCATGGAAGTATGTGGTATTAATTCAACTATAGCGCCAAGCTTAAAAGAAACAGATTTATACACATCACACGAAGCGTTATTGCTAGGCTATGAAGAGGCATTAACCCGTAGAGACCATTTATCAGGCGACTGGTACGATTGTTCAGCGCACTTTGTTTGGATTGGTGAGCGCACACGTCAGTTAGACCATGCTCATATTGAATTCTTTAAGGGCATTAAAAATCCAATAGGCGTTAAAGTTGGCCCAGGTATGGATCCTGACGAACTTATCCGTTTAATTGATGCACTAAACCCAGATAACATTCCTGGCAGGTTAACGCTCATTACACGAATGGGTGCAGATGTATTACCAGAGAAGCTACCAGCGCTTGTTCGCAAAGTACAGCAAGAAGGGCGTAAGGTAATTTGGAGCTCAGATCCAATGCATGGCAATACAGAGAAAGCCAGCTCAGGTTATAAAACTCGCAGCTTTGATAACATTATGCGCGAAATTAGTCAGTTCTTCGCTGTTCACAAAGCTGAAGGCTCATACGCAGGTGGTGTTCATTTAGAAATGACCGGACAACACGTTACTGAATGTACCGGTGGTGCATACGGTTTATCAGATGATGACTTAGCGCAGCGTTACAAAACTCAATGTGACCCTCGCTTAAATGCCGACCAAGTATTAGAGCTTGGCTTTTTAGTTGCAGACCTTTTAAAGGATGCTCGCAAGTAATACACCTTCTTAAAATGTTAAAAGCCGCTATTATTTAGCGGCTTTTTTGTGTGCTGGGCGCAATTACATGCTTAAATTACATGTTAGTTTGTTAGTACTTACGGCGCTCAAGACCTGTATCAGAAATGATTTTTGCTGAGATCTCTTCAACAGAATGGTGGGTAGAATTTAAATGAGCAATTTTATGCTTCTTGTAGAGCATTTCTACTTCGCGCACTTCAATACGACACTGTCTAATTGATGCATATTTTGAATTTGCCATTCGTCTATCTCTGATCGCAGCCAGTCTCTCAGGGTCTATAGTTAAACCAAACAGTTTATGCTTATAAGGCACTAAGCACTTGGGTAACCCTTCGCTTTCTAAATCATCTTCTGTGATCGGATAATTGGCCGCTTTAATACCGTATTGCAGGGCCAAATACAGGCTTGTTGGCGTTTTACCGCTTCGACTAACGCCAACTAAAATAATATCAGCCTCAGCAAAGTTTTTAATATTACCGCCGTCGTCATTCATTAAAGCATAGTTAACTGCATCAATTCTAAAGTCATAACTTTTTTCGTGTATTGAATGGGTTCTATGTACTTTAGGTACTGGGGCAACGTTTAATTCGCTTTCAATTTTTTCGCTATACGTTGTTAAAAAGTCATACGAGACAGCATCTGCAGAGCGAATAATTTCCGATAATTTATGATTCACAAAAGTAAAAAACACTAGAGGCTTCTCACCTTGCTTAGACGATGTGGCGTTAATAAGCGCTTTAATTTCATGCGCTTTTTCTTCGGTTTCTACAAAAGGAATTGTTTTATGATTAAATTCGACAGGAAATAAAGACAAGGTCGCATGACCAAACACTTCAGATGTGATTGCCGTGCCATCTGAAATATAAAACGCAGTTCTCATAAAGCCTCTTTTTTATTACATTTAATTTTAAAATAAGTGTATCACGGTTTACGTGAGGACGTTTGCCAGTGTAGAATGGGGGCGACCTTTATAAAAGGTTTTCTTTCTTAACTCTCACAGTTAGTACTACAATTTGTTTTTTGGAGAAAGATCCGTGCAAGAATACGTTCTCTGGTATCAAGAGCTTGGTATGCAAGATGTTCCTCGAGTTGGTGGTAAAAATGCCTCACTTGGTGAAATGATTTCAAACTTAGCTAACGCAGGTGTGCAAGTCCCAGGTGGTTTTGCTACTACCTCAGACGCTTTTAACGAGTTTTTAGAACAATCAGGACTCAACGCAAAAATTCACGACATTTTAGATACTCTTGATGTTGATGATGTAAACACACTCGCCAAAGTCGGCGCCGATATCCGTCAGTGGATTATCGATACCCCATTCCAACCTAGTCTAGATAAAGCAATCCGCGATGCATACAGCCAACTTCATGGTGACGCTTCTGCAGATGTTTCATTCGCTGTTCGTTCATCAGCTACAGCTGAAGATATGCCAGACGCCTCGTTTGCAGGCCAACAAGAAACGTTCTTAAACGTTGTTGGTATTGATTCTGTAATGACTGCTATTAAACACGTATTCGCTTCGTTATTTAACGACCGCGCTATTTCTTATCGTGTTCACCAAGGCTACGATCACCGTGGTGTAGCGCTATCAGCGGGTATTCAACGCATGGTACGCTCTGATAAATCAGCATCAGGTGTTATGTTTAGTATTGATACTGAATCGGGCTTTGAAGATGTAGTGTTTATCACATCAAGCTATGGTTTGGGTGAAATGGTTGTACAGGGTGCGGTTAACCCAGATGAATTTTATGTTCATAAACCAACGCTACTTAAAAACAAGCCAGCTGTAGTACGTCGTAACATTGGCTCTAAAGCCATTCAAATGATTTACTCTCAAGACAAAGCTCATGGCAAACAAGTAGAAATTGTTGACGTAGACTCAGCACTTTCAAACAAATTTTCGATTACAGATGAAGAAGTGCAAGATCTTGCCAAACAAGCTGTAATCATTGAAAAGCATTACGGTCGTCCAATGGACATCGAATGGGCAAAAGATGGTAACGATGGCAAACTATATATAGTTCAAGCGCGTCCAGAAACTGTTCGTTCAAACGAAGACACAAACGTAATGGAACGCTTCCAACTAAATGGCAGCAGCAATGTTGTTGTTGAAGGCCGTGCAATTGGTCATAAAATTGGTAGTGGTGTTGTACGCGTGCTTGATTCAATCAAAGAGATGGACCAAGTACAAGTAGGTGACATTTTAGTTACCGACATGACAGACCCTGATTGGGAACCTATTATGAAACGCGCGGCTGCGATTGTTACAAATCGTGGTGGTCGTACATGTCATGCTGCAATCATTGCACGTGAGTTAGGTATTCCAGCCGTTGTTGGTTGTGGTAATGCAACAGACTTAATTAAAGCAGGTCAAGAAGTTACTGTATCATGTGCCGAAGGCGATACAGGTTTCATCTACGAAGGTATTTTAGACTTTGAAGTACTTACTTCACGTGTTGACGAAATGCCTGAACTTCCAATGAAAGTAATGATGAACGTTGGTAACCCAGATCGCGCATTCGATTTTGCACGTTTACCACATTCAGGTGTTGGCCTTGCGCGCGTTGAGTTTATCATCAACCGTATGATTGGCGTTCACCCTAAAGCGTTATTAAATTTTGATGCACAAACAGATGCATTAAAAGCAGAAATCACAGACATGATTGCCGGTTACGAATCACCTGTTGAATTCTACATCGGTAAACTAGTTGAAGGTATTTCTACCTTAGGTTGTGCGTTTGCACCAGAGCGTGTAATTGTTCGTATGTCTGATTTTAAATCAAACGAATATGCTAACTTAGTGGGCGGCCAGCAATACGAGCCAGAAGAAGAAAACCCAATGATTGGTTTCCGTGGCGCTGCACGTTATATCTCTGAAGACTTCCGTGATTGTTTTGCACTTGAGTGTGAAGCAATAAAACGCGTAAGAAACAGCATGGATATGACCAACATCGAAATCATGATCCCATTCGTACGTACCCTTGAAGAAGGTAAACGCGTTATTGAATTACTTGAAGAACATGGCCTTAAACGTGGCGAAAATGGTCTTAAAGTAATCATGATGTGTGAGCTTCCGTCAAATGCATTAATGGCTGAAGAATTCTTAGAATACTTCGATGGTTTCTCTATCGGTTCTAACGATTTAACACAGTTAACGCTTGGTCTTGATCGCGACTCAGGTTTAATTGCTCACCTATTTGATGAGCGTGACCCTGCAATCAAAAAGCTACTTTCTATGGCTATTAAAACAGCCAAAGAAAAAGGTAAATATGTAGGTATTTGTGGACAAGGTCCTTCAGATCATGAAGACTTTGCAGCATGGTTAGTAGAGCAGGGCATTGACTCTGTTTCGCTAAACCCAGATACAGTACTAGAAACATGGTTATACTTAGCAGACAAACTTGCTAAGTAAGTTACCTCGTTAAAAAATGCCAGCAACTGCTGGCATTTTTTATGACTAAAAATTAATTTTTTGCTAATTTTTTATCTAAATAGGCACATGAACGAGTCAGTGCTTTTTGACACCAAGTTAAATACCCTCTTGCTTTAGGGTAATACATAGAAAAGCAGAATAAGCCTGCAATAAAAAATATTAACGATGGCCCTGGCACCACAGCAAACAATAATCCGAGTAAAATAAACAGTGTTCCGCTGATCTGCATTAGTAGTTTTTTCATATAAACCTCATAGTAGGCGTTTAACTTGATTATAATTGCAGTTGCTCATATATCGATAAAAAGAGTGTTACAAACTGTAAAATCTTCAATTTCTATTAGCCATCGCCATGATATAATTACACAAATGCATTAATAAGCGCCGCCATGATAGCAACTATTACACAACAAGATGCCGCGACCGAGCTTGTCGCAAATTATTTAAATACTATAAAAAATCAAGGGTTTACTGGAGATACAGACGCAAGTTATGCAACCAGACTCACAGCATCAACTGATAACAGTATTTACCAGCAGCTTCCGCAAGGTGTTATTTTTCCTAAAAGCGAAAAAGACATTCAAGTTGCTCTGCAAATAGCATCGCAAGACCCTTTTTTATCGTTAACTTTTGGTCCTCGCGGTGGCGGCACAGGAACAAATGGTCAATCTTTAACGCCTGGTATTGTGGTTGATTTATCACGTTATATGCGTGAAATCCTCGAGATAAATGTTGAAGAAGGTTGGGTACGAGTTCAAACCGGTGTGATAAAAGATCAACTTAACGACTTTTTAAAACCGTATGGATTTTTCTTTTCACCCGATTTATCTACTAGCAACCGCGCCACTATTGGCGGCATGATCAGTACTGATGCATCGGGGCAAGGCTCCTTAGTTTATGGCAAAACCAGCGACCATGTTTTAGGGCTAACCACCTATTTAGTTGATGGCACTGCAATGTCTACCAGTCCAATAGACATTGAAAAAGCAAAAATAATTGCCGATCAGGAATCCTTAATTGGCAAACTCTACAAAACAGTATTAGACATATCACTTAATGAACGCGACGCTATATTAGCCAAATTTCCACGGTTAAATAGATTTTTAACCGGTTATGACCTAGAGCATGTGCTAAGTGAAGACTTACAAACTTTTGATATGAGCCGCTTAATAACCGGAGCAGAAGGCTCTTTAGGCATAGTTACTGAAGCAAAATTAAACCTAACACCTATCGCAGAATTTAAAACCCTCATAAATATAAAATATGACAGTTTTGATTCTGCGCTTCGCCATTCACCATTTTTAGTTGATGCCCGCGCAACTTCAGTTGAAACCGTTGACAGCAAAGTATTAAATCTTGCCCGCGAAGATATTATTTGGCATTCAGTATCGGACTTAATAACCGACGTTGCTAATAAAGATATGCAAGGACTCAACATGGTTGAGTTTAATGCCGTATCACCAGAAGACATAAAAGACAAAGTAGACACATTATGTAAATTATTAGATGAGTGTGTAGCTAACCAAACTAATGGCGTTATTGGCTATCAGTTAACCAGTGATAAAAGCGATATATTAAAAATTTATGCAATGCGTAAAAAATCAGTGGGTTTACTAGGGAATGTAAAAGGCAGCCAAAAGCCTCTCGCGTTTGCAGAAGACACCGCCGTTCCACCAGAAAATTTAGCCGATTATATTGTTGAATTTAGAGCGCTACTTGATAGCTATAATTTACAGTACGGTATGTTTGGTCATGTTGATGCTGGCGTTTTACATGTTAGGCCGGCACTGGATATGTGCGACCCTGAACAAGAAAAATTACTGCGCACTATTTCAGATGAAGTAGTAAAACTCACCGCTAAATACGGTGGTTTAATGTGGGGCGAGCACGGTAAAGGTTACAGAAGTGAATACGGTCCTGAATTTTTTGGTGAGCATTTATTTACGCAATTACGAAAAATAAAATCGGCGTTCGATCCAAACAACAAAATTAATCCAGGTAAAATATGTACCCCGCTTGAGAGTGAAGACTTACTAGTTAGCGTTGATGGGCAAAAGCGTTCTTACTTCGACAAGCAAATTTCAATTGATGTTAAGACCAGTTTCAACAATGCAATGACCTGTAATGGTAACGGCTTATGTTTTAATTATGATGAAAACTCTCCAATGTGCCCGTCGTATAAAGTAACTGGCGATCGCCGTAATTCGCCAAAAGGTCGAGCAGGGCTAATGCGTGAATGGTTACGTCTTCAAGAGTCAAAAGATGTTAATTTACTTGAGGTAGAAAAAGAACTTAACAAAGGTGAAGTCATTACTTGGTGGGAGCGCTTTGTTCATAGCAGAGAGAAAAAACAAGGCGTTTACGATTTTTCGCATGAAGTAAAAGCCTCAATGGATGAATGTTTAGCGTGTAAAGCGTGTACTACGGCTTGCCCAATTAAAGTAGATGTGCCAACTTTCCGTTCCCGTTTTTTAAATTATTATCACAGTTATTATGCCCGACCACTTAAAGATTACTTAGTGGGTAATATAGAAAACAGCGCACCGTTAATGGCAAAATTTGCGAGGGTTATTAATCCAATTGTAAAAACATCATTAGTTAGTGGCCTCATTAAAAAAACGGTAGGCTATGTTGATACCCCTCAGCTAAGTATTCCTGCACTCAACAAACGTGTAAACAAAGCGCAAAAATTTAATTTAGAATTACTTAAAAAACTAAGTACCGATGAGCAAAATGATTATGTACTCATTGTTCAAGACCCATTCACCAGCTTTTACGAAGCAGAATTGGTTGAGAGTTTTATTACACTAATTACTCAGCTTGGAAAAAAACCAATGCTGTTACCCTTTAAACCCAATGGCAAACCTCAGCACGTGAAAGGTTTTTTGCATGAATTTAAGCTAACGGCAAAAAATGCTGCAGAGTTTTTAAATCAGCTTAATGATATTAATGCACCGCTAGTTGGTTTAGATGCGTCGTTAGTGATGTGTTATCGCGATGAATATAATACAATTTTAGAAAATAACCGTGGCGATTTTAATGTGCAACTTGCGCATGAATGGTTAGAAACACAATCGTTCAGTGCTTTAGAAGCTAAACAAATAAATACTGAATTTACCTTATTAAGTCACTGTACCGAAACGACTGCATTACCAAAAGCCGCAAGTGTGTGGAAAAGTATTTTTGATCAGCTTGGTTTAACATTAAACACCACAAGTACTGGGTGTTGTGGTATGGCCGGCACTTATGGTCATGAAGCACAAAACCAAGCAAACTCCAAAGCACTTTATGAAATGAGTTGGAAACCTATCGTTGATAAAAATAAACCTGAGCAACTTTTATCAACTGGCTTTTCATGTCGTAGCCAAGTAAAACGTTATGAAAAATTTAAGCCTAAGCATCCAATAGAGTTACTGGCAAAAGTACTTAGTTAATAATTTAACTAACTAAGCTGTAAAATAAAAAGGCGCAACTTATTATTAAGTTACGCCTTTTTATTTTTGTTTATATTTATTTAGTTTTTTTAGCAAAACTGTCTGCAATCGGTTTTGTACTAATACCATGAATAAATACACTAAATAAAATTGTGGTCATAGCAATGGTCGCAATTTGAAATTTATTTTCTATTTGTGTATCAATAACCATTAAAGTAAAAACAATCGAAGCCAATCCTCGCGGCCCAAACCAAGCAAACGTTAAACGCTCTTTTATTTTTAATGACGTATATTGCAGTGACAACATAACAGGAATTATTCTGTTCAGTGTTGTACTAAGTAGCGCATAAATTATTATTTCAGTATTTAATTTCGGGATCACTAAATAAGCACAAACAAAACCGAATAAACACCAAATCATTAAAGAGGAAAAGTCAGCTATATGCTCTGAGTCTTCAATCAGCTCTTTGTTTATTTTGGTGCTCGCGTATTTATCAAATAAAAGCCCCGCTACAAATACGGCAATAAATCCACTGCCATGAAAATATTGCGTAAGTGAAAATACAGCCATAGCAAAACCCAATAGTAAAAACGGGCTAGTGTTTTGGGCAAAGTAATGTCGCTTCATTGCAAAGTTTAAACACGGAATAAAAACAGCAATACTTGCAAATGCAATTAATAATGCAACTCCCAACTCTCTACCAAATACACTTAACGTTTGTGTTGCAGTAATTGCAGATTCAGGATTTTTTGCGAGCAGAATAAATATTAAAAATATAGGCACACATAAGCCATCGTTTAAACCGCTTTCTGTATTAATACCTTCGCGTATTTTTTCAGGAACTTTTGTATTGCTTAATAATCCCTTACTTAACGCCGCATCGGTTGGGGTTAATATAATTGCGATAAGTGCTGCTTGAATTAATGAAAGCTCAGCAAATAAAAATAACGCGGTTACAATCCCGAGTAATAAAGTTAATGGTAAGGCAACAAATAAAAGTAAACTTGGGTATTGAAAACTATGCCTTAATACTCCTAATTTTGACTTTGCTGCATCGGTAAATAAAAAGATACTGAGCGTTAATTCTATAAAGGGCAGTAAAAACCGTAAGCCATTTTTAAAATTTTCACTTTCGTTCGGAGCTATCAATGCTAACAGCATCCCCCCTATAACAAAAAACATCGGCCCAGTAATTTCTGTTTTTTCTAATTGGCGTAGTGTTGTAGAATAAATTAAAAATAATGCACCAATAAGAGCAATAATTAAGTATTCCATTAAATCTTCCTTTTTATTCCAGACTTTGCCCGTTCTTTAATATTTGTTTGAATATATATTTGATCGGTTGTGGCTATTTTTGCGTGGCCTAAATCTTCAGATAAATGTTTTAAAGGTCGAGTTTGTGCATCATGCGTTGCACCGGTATGTCGAAGCCAATGTGCAGTGGCCGCTTCTAATTGTTCCGCGTCATCTTTAAAGCCATCATCAAGTAATGACTGCTGAGCAATATCAAAACTTTGTTGTACTAAACGTCGAATTTGTCTTACTGTCATACCACCTTGGCCACGAATTTTATGCACTAACGGGTCGGATTCGTCAACCCGGGGCAGGGCAGGTAAACCACGGTATAACCGATAACGTTTTAAATACTCAAGAAAATCATCACTTAAAGTTACATCTCGTAATTTATTACCCTTACCCATTATACGTAAGAACCAAAAGCCATCGTTATCTTGCCAAAAATGAGACATAACAGGTGACCATTGTGGACGTTCTGATAATTCTGATATACGTAAATATAATCCTTTTAAACAGGCGAGGGTAAAAAGGTTTCTTTCATACTCTGGTTTTTGTTCACACAGATCACGTGTTACACCAAATACGTATTCCCATTGAATATCGCTCAATGTATCGGGAATTTGAATCTGCGATTGTACTACTAAATAAGGGCTATTTTTTTTAACCACAGGTACAAAGTTAGCGAAGGTTTTTTCTTCTAAAATAGCGAACTTGTAAAATACATTAAGTGCAGTAAACATTGCGGATAATGTTTGCTGACTCGCAATAGATTCTTTTTGCATGAAAGGGCGCCAATTTTGGTTTAACCGACGTACTCCTTGCTCATCTTTATAGCGCCACTGCACCGAAGTTGATGCCCACTTTTTATCCGGCTCGACCATAAAATCAACATACGCCTCAATATCTTCACGCTTTAAATCGAATACTGATTTTTCAGCTATAAGCCATGACCACAAATAAAATCGTTCTAACTCATTGCGAAAACGACTATAAGTTGCTTCTGATTTTCGGCCATAAACATATAAAAACTGGTATAAAAAATTTAGATCGGCCTTTGATTCAGTTACAGTCAAGCTGACTTGCTGTATAAAAGAGGCTAGTTCTGGATATTCTGATTGGAGTGTATTATCTTCAAGGTGAGCTATTTGATAACGTAATTGTTTTAATGTATCGACCAGAGCAACAAGCATAATAGTAAAATATATAAGAAAATAATAGACTTATAGATTAACCTTAAAGTCCGATACTGTCTAGTATTGGACATAACGAAATTTTGATATTTATGCTAAATGCAGATTTATTAACCATATACCTTATTAAAGGAAAAATCATGAAAAAATTACTTCTGTTGAGCATGTTAGTTATTAGCGTTTTATTAACAGGTTGCGCTACTACAGGCAGTGCTTCTCCTGGAGAAAAACGTGCTTTAGTACAAAGTATGAAATCGAATACATTAACTGCTTTATACGAAAAAAAACCAGATGTTAAAACTCAAATTGCAAACTCTGCCGGTTATGCTGTATTTGATAATGCCAATGTAAACGTTATTTTAGCCAGTTTTGGTGGTGGGTACGGTGTAGTAAAAAATAACCTAACCGGAAAATCTACCTATATGAATATGGGCGAAGCTGGTTTAGGCTTAGGTTTAGGTGTTAAAGATTTCAATATTGTGATGGTTTTTCACGATCAAGCAGCCTTAAATAGATTTATTAAACATGGTTGGGCGTTCGGTGGTAATGCCGATGCTGCTGCAAAATACCAAGATAAAGGTGGCGCTTTAGTTGCCGAAGCTATTGCTGACCAAGTTACTGTTTACTCTTTAACCGAAAGTGGCCTTGCACTGCAAGCAGTTTTAAAAGGCACTAAATTTTGGGTCGATTCTGAGCTAAACTAAGCTATCAAAACCCTATCATAGGTGGGCTAGTTTGTATGATTACGCCCACTTTAATTTATATAACTCAATTTAACATAACGTAATTTATGGGTAGTTAACTGTCAGCTATCAGCTATCAGCTATCAGCTATCAGCTATCAGCTATCAGCTATCAGCTATCAGCTATCAGCTATCAGCTATCAGCTATCAGCTATCAGCTATCAGCTATCAGCTATCAGCTATCAGCTATCAGCTAAAATAATTTTACGCTTATAGAATCCAATATACGATGTTTATTATTCTCTTTTCATTTTTTAACGAATAGCAGAAAACATGTATAAAACATTTAAAGCATAAAATAAAACTTAGAACACTTATTTATCTGACCTAAAAAACCAGCTTTTAAATATAATTAAAACTTAAACACTTTAATATAAAGGCTTACACTCTTTCATTTATATCACTTGAGATGGTTATTTTAATTTTTAAAGTTAAATTAGTTATATAACTTCAAATCAAAGTTATCAGCATTTAATTTATTATCAAACGCTTCAGCTAATTTCTCAGTTTCACTAAACACGGTGTTCCAATATTTAATACGAGTGTCTGCATCAAGATCGGTAAAGTCGTTTCTGTCTGGAATTTTTCCATAAGGTAACCCTGCTACAAATTCTTTTGATGGGGTGATCATTACTACATTGTCGTAATTTTGTGGTGAGACTTTTCGTTTTAAATTTTTATCGAACCACCCTGCTTTTGGATCTGAATTAAAATGCGGATACAAAATTAAGCCTGGGTTATTAATTTTTAAATCAAAGTGGTAATCAATAATGCCGCCATCGCGATATATTCCTGGTGGTGAACCGGCAATATTTTTTATACCTTGCATTACTAGTGGTATAGAGCCCGATGCCAATAAGGCATCTTTCAAATTTGTTTGTGTGAGTGCGATATTTTTGGTTTTAAAATTGTAGCTGTCAGTAATACTTAAATCACTATTGGGCGCGCCAAAAATAAAACGCTCATATTGCGAGCCTAATAATTTTCGGTTTACGCGGTTGAGCATATAACTTTTTGATAAACCTAAAAGCTGAATTAATTTATGTTCGCTGGCAATAAACCCGTTAGATTTAGCGACTATAAAATGTGCTTTAAATACGGGGTTATTTATTATTTCGGTAACGCCATCATCACCAAATACATCATCTAATAATGCGCGGGCTTTTAGTGTAATTTCAGCGGGCGTTGGTTTATTACTAGAATATCGGGTTTGTGAATACGATTTTGCTAACCGCTTAATGGCTGCAACTGGATCGTTTTGTGCAAAACAGGCTGAACGAAAAGCCCCTGCAGATGAGCCAATTAAATTAAGCGGTTGGGTGCGATGTTTAAAAAATTCGCCAAATATATATTTGTCTAAACCAAATAAGGTAAACCATTTAGGGCCACCACTTGCCCCTAAAAAAGAGGTAAAAATCTCGGGTTTAAAACCTTGTTCGTTTATTATTTTTGTTGCAGTTTTACCCGCATAAATGTCGATCATCTAAAAATACTACCTGTAGAGTCGCAGTTTAATGTTGTTAAAGCCAAACTTAAAAATGAATACTTATGCAAAATAAAAATTTTAAACTTTAATCTTGATCCCAAATTCCGTCTTCACATTTGCCCTGCACTTTTACGTTTTTTACTTTAAACTCAGGCTCTATGCCTTTGTCTCTTTGTGCGTGGTAGTCGTTAGTAACAGACAAAATAGTCGGTGTGAGTAGTATAATAGCGATAACGTTTACCACTGTCATTAACCCTAGAGCAATATCAGCTAAATCCCATACTTGTTTTAAGGTGGCTGATGCGCCCCACAACATCATTGATAAATAAAGCAAAGTATAAATACCGCGGCCTACTTTGTTATCGAGCTTAAATAAGTGCAGGTTACTTTCGGCGTAGGCGTAGTTAGCAACCACCGAGGTAAAAGCAAATAAAGTAATGGCAGCGGCTACAAAATACACGCCGCCTTGCGCTAAGTGTGAGGTCATTGCGCTTTGTGTTAAGCGTATGCCTTCCATTTCACCGCTTATGTCTACATCGGCCAATAAAATAATAACGGCGGTACAACTGCACAATACGATGGTATCGAAAAACACCCCTAACATTTGTATGTAGCCTTGCGTAGCTGGGTGGTTTGGCATTGGACTGGCACTTGCCGATGCATGCGGCACACTACCCGCGCCAGCCTCATTAGAATATAAACCGCGTTGTATACCATTTCTAATGGCTGCCCCCATGGCGCCTGCGCCAGCTTCTTGCAAGCCAAACGCCGATAAAAATATATCTTTAAGCATGGCAGGTACTTGGGTGAAGTTAATCAATGTAATTACCACAGCAACAAGCACAAACACGATGCCCATAACAGGTACTACTCGCTCGGCGAATCGGGCTATGGCTTTAAAGCCCCCTAAAATAATAGAGCCTGCTAAAAGTGTGATCACAACACCTGAGTAAAAAGTGGGTATTTCAAATGCGTAATTTAGTGCATCAGTAATGGTGTTGGTTTGCATGGCGCTAAAGGTAAAGCCGTAACCTAAAAACAAACAGGCGGCAAACACAATAGCAAAGGCACGACTGCCTAAGCCTTGTTGAATATAATATGCAGGGCCACCTCTGAATTCGCCATTGCTGTCGCGAATTTTATATACCTGGCCTAAAATACTTTCTGCAAATCCGGTTGCCATACCTAGTATAGCAATGACCCACATCCAAAATATGGCACCGCTACCACCGAGTGATATAGCCACAGCCACACCGGCTAAATTACCTGTGCCTACTCGAGCACACAGCCCAGTACAGAGCGCTTGAAATGATGAAATATCGTTTTTATTACACTTACTACTGCCTTTTAGCAGGCTAAACATGTGCTTAAATTTAACTAATTGAATTGCTTTTAAGCGTACTGAAAACCATATTCCGGTAAATAGGAGAATGTAAATAAGTACTTGCCCTTCGCCCCATAAAAGGCCATTGACACTTTTTACTACTGTTTCAAACATCACCCGTCCTTTATTTGTTATTTTTATATCAGCTTGCTTCTACATTTATATCTTTAGGTGTTTAAAACAATAAATGCACCGCACGTCACGTGAATTTTATTTCAGTTATTGTGAATATAAAATCACACTCATACCTTATCGTTTTTTATAAAAAAATCAATAATATATTTGTAGCTTCAAACAACGCAGCACTAAGCCTTGCGTTAAAATTATACGGCCTCTTATATTTCCAAGATAAGAATAGTACGCTTTGTTAAATTTTGTGCAGGGTAAGTCGACTCACAGTGAGTTTATGAACTGAGATTGGTGGTTGAGTTATGATGCTAGACTGGTTTTATTATTAATATGATGCGTTACAGTGTGTGGTAATTACGCTAGCTTGAGTTGTTTTAGTTTGATCAGTATTTTTTATTAACCCATTAAAATTACAGGCTAAGTTTAACGCCAAAGCAATATACAGTAGGTGCATATTGCTTTGCATGCGGCTTGTTAATTAGCGCTATAAACGCCCTAGAGGCTTGCTTACATTGCGTATTGCGGCTCACTGAAACGGTTTAACTCTGTATGATAGTTTTTTAAATAATCACGACCTGCTTTCAAGCCTAATTTATGATCAAATCGGAGGTCATCATTAGAGCTGCCTAACAATTTGCTATGTAGCTTTTCGTTAGCAAAAATTTGAATAATTTCAGCATCATCTGGGGGATTAGCAATAAATTCAAGCTCGTCTAGGTATGCTTGCTCGTGTTGAATCAAGTAATCAAGTGTTTTTGGGCAGTAGCCCGATGCACATGCAAATGTTCTAAGCTTTTGAACCCATGCAGTTTGCGCTTGAAAATTCTCATCAACGGTTCTTATTACCACGATTTTTCGTGCGCCACGGTTATAAGCTTCGCGTACAGGCAATGGCGCAGCTAAGCCGCCATCTAAATAAAAATCTTCACTTGATTGCTCTGCAGCTAAATGTGCTTCGTTTGCCGCTTTTGAGCCTAACCAAGGAGTGAGTTGAACACCTTGTTTATACAAAAAAGGTAAAGCACTTGACGCTTTTAATAGCTCTCGCCAGTGTTTGCCATCGCCAGTAGGAGATAAATAATACGGTTTACGATCACGTGCATTGGTTGTAGTGATCAGTAGTTCTCTATCACCAAGGCTATTTTTTGCCGTTTTAAAGTCTAATGCTCTATTAACCTCAGTGGTTTTTTCGAAATACCAGTCTAAGTCAACAATGTGTTTACCCATTAGGCCTCGACCTAACTGAAAAAAACGTTTATGACGCGAAAGCCCTCTGATCAAGCGTTTTGCGTAGCCTTTTTGACGCGCTAAATAACTGGTTAAATTTTGCGAGCCAGCAGAGGTGCCTATAAATAAATCAAACGGGTCGTAGTTTTGCTCTAACCACGCGTCAAGTACACCGGCTGTAAATATCCCTCGCTGACCTCCACCTTCAGCAATCAATGCAGTTTTGGGGTGCATAGGCTTATTGAATGTGTGTGGAGCAACATTTATTTGAGATTTCACGGTGTACCTCTTAGTTGTTAACTTAACGGAATATGGTTTTATTTTAACGTGCTTGATTAAATCCTTAAAACAGATTAATTGAATCAGTTCGATTGAAAATATAAATCATTTATTTGTACTCAATCTTTATTCGATTCTCTATTTGGTTATTAGTGTAACTATGGTTGCGTGTACGCTTGCTTAATAAACAGCTTAGTTCTTTATTTCCATTAGTATTTTTAACGCACGATGACGTTTTTCATCGTCATATAAATCGTTGGTGAATATAAGCTCATCGACCTCTAATTGGTTCACGATCATTTCTAATTTGTGTTTAATACTCGCTGGCCCACCAGTAACACTTAATCCTAAAAAGCTCTCAACATGAGTACGCTCTTGTTCGCTCCATAAGCCCTCCATTGTTTCAACTGGGGGTTTTAACCACAACTCATCGCCTCTGATTAACGACAGTACCCGCTGTTTTGAAGTGGTTGATAGATATTGTGCTTCTTCATCTGTATCGGCAGCCACTAAAGGTAATGCCAACATTACATAAGGCTTAACTAATACACTTGATGGTTTAAATTCTCGTTTATACAAGGCTATTGCATCATGTACAAAACGCGGTGCAAAATGCCCCGCAAATACATAGGGTAATCCTTTTTGCGCTGCTAACTGGGCACTAAATAAACTTGAGCCTAACAGCCAAATAGGTACATTAGTGTTTTCACCGGGTATTGCTCGTACACGCTTAGCCCCATCGTATGGGCCTAATAGTGTTTGTAACTCGCTTACTTCATTAGGAAAGTTTTCAGCGCGGCTAATGTCGTTATTTAAGGCGCGACTTGTCACCGGATCGCTACCTGGTGCGCGCCCTAGCCCTAAATCAATTCGACCAGGATACAAACTCTCTAAGGTGCCAAATTGCTCAGCCACAACTAAAGGCGCATGATTAGGTAACATAATTCCACCCGACCCTACGCGTATTTTTTTAGTGTTGCCGGCTATGTGCCCCACTAAAATTGAAGTGGCGGCACAAACAATCCCAGGCATATTATGATGCTCGGCTAACCAAAAACGGTTAAAACCTAATTGGTCTGCTTTTTGTGCGTAGGCTGTACTTTTGTTTAAGGTGTCACTAACCGTGGCCCCTTTTTGCATAGGCGCCAGTTCAAGTAATGAAAAAGGGATAGTTGATAACAAAGCAGCATCTCCAAATTAAATAGCGACTTATGACGTGCTAGCCATAAATAATAAATCTAAAGTAAGAGATGGGTGTACATTACACCAATTCAAGGCAGCTTATCTTGAAACGCTAAGGTGTTGCGATTGAGCGACAAAAAAGCTAGCTACTTTTAGCTGCAGTTTGTTGGCGGTTTAGTTTATAGGCCTCTGAATCAAGGCCTTTTTTCCAATAACCCGATGAAACAATTTGACTGCGCGGTATCGCTAATTCATCAGTTAATACGGTTTTTGCTTTGCGTACTAATCCGGCCTCTAGTGCCATAAATACAATAGGTTGTTGCTCACTAAGCGGCACCGATTTTAATGCGTTTACCACATCTGTATCTGGTTTATGTGTTATTAACCAAGTTACATCTCGCGGCGACTCCAAGCTGATCACATCATCGTTTGTTGGTGCATGAATAATCGCGTCAATTTTTGCGTTTTTAGGCAGTTGCTGCATGTAGCCTTTAATTGCATTAACCGAAGTTAAATCGCCAAGTAGTATGTAATGTGAGTGTTCATAATTATCAAGCTTTTTAGGGCCTGGTCCTGCTATACCTACCTCATCGCCTACTTTTGCTTTTTTAGCCCAATTAGTTGCTGGACCTTGGTGCATATTAATTACAAAATCGAGGGTAAGTGCGCCGGTGTGCTCATCAACATGCCTTATAGTGTATGAACGCATACATGAAGTTTTAATATTATAATCAACGCGGCCATTTTGCGGAATAAGTACCTTTACGTAGTTACCAATATATTGAGCGCTCAAGTCGTTAAACTCATCGGAGCCAACAATAATACGTTGTAAATGTGGGGTTACTTGCTCTGTGCTTAATACTGTTGCTTTGCGTACTTTTTTACCCATATAAATTTACCTCATTAAAAAAGATGAATTGCACAACGCCCCATTGGTTGATAAAATCAACTATACCAATTTAATTGACTTTGTCAACCATTATGGATTCCCTATGCATATCTCATTGGCCAATACATTATTTGCTTTAATGCAAAATTATCGCGTTACCATACGTGAGGCGATTAATGCGGGCGAGCTTGGATTAAACGCAATGCACGTACGCTGCTTTCATATTATTGCAACAACAACTCAGTGCACTGCAAACGATATTGTTAATCAAACTCAGCGCGACAAAGCCCAAATAGCACGCTTAGTAAAAGAGCTACTCGCATTAAATTTGATTAACAAAGATGCCAGTGACCACGACAAGCGCTGTTTTATTTTGTCATTTACCCCTGAAGGTCGCACGCTTTATGACAAGCTATTAGCCGCCGAAGAGCAAGTAAATACGCAAATGTGTAAAAACTTAAACTCACAGCAAATCAATGACTTTTTACATACTGCCCAACAAATGATCAAAAACATGGATTGATCCGCCATTCATTACTTGGCATAACTGATACAAAACGCATATACTGTACACTTATACAGTATATGCGTTTTAGGTTGTGTTATGTTTGTTATTCCCATTTATATAGAGGCCGGTGTTTGCGGGTTTGAATCGCCTGCAGCGCAGTATAGTGAGTTAGGAATATCACTCGACGAGCTATTAATAAAACACCCTGATGCCACCTTTATTGGCGTTGCCTCCGGATGCTCTATGCAAGAAATTGGTATTTTTGAGGGCGACTTACTGTTAGTTGACCGTGCTGAAATTCCCAAAGATGGCGATGTTATTGTGGCAAACTTAAATGGTTTATTTGTATGTAAGCTGCTAGATAAAACTAATGCGCGGCTGCTCTCGGCTTCTGCTGCTTATAAGCCCGTGCAATTAACCGAGTCTGATGAATTTCAGCTTGAAGGCGTGGTAACCCGCTCAATTAGGTTGCATCGGCAAAGCCCTGAGTTACTTTCATGTATGCCTTAGTTGATGCGGTTGCTTTTTATGCCAGTGCTGAAAAGGTATTTGACCCCGCAATTCGTTCAAAACCAGTTGTGGTGCTTACCAATAACGATGGCTGCGTATGTGCGGTATGCCCTATTGCCCGTAAGCTTAATATTCCTAAATTTGGCCCCTATTTTAAAGTAAAGCAATTACTAGCAAAACATCAGGTGGTGGTGCGCTCATCTAACTACGAACTATACGCTAATTTAAGCGATAGAATGATGAACGTTATTGCTCGCTTTTGTGATACCCAGCATATTTACAGTATTGACGAATCGTTTTTGCACTTTAAAGGCTATCAGCCATTAATTACTGATTGGCACCACTACGGACAGCTAATTAGACGTACAGTATGGCGCGAAACCAAACTCCCTGTTGGGGTTGGCTTTGGGCCAACACCGACCTTAGCCAAAGCCGCGAATCATGCTGCTAAAAAACTAGCTGGCTTTAATGGGGTTGCCGTGATTGATGATGAAGCAAGCCGACAAGCTATTTTACAGAAAATGCACTGCCAGGATGTATGGGGAGTGGGCAAACGTATAGCTAAAAAGCTGGCGCTAATGAATATTAATACCGCATGGCAGCTGGCTGAGCAAAGTCCAAGAACAATTCGTCGTCAATTTAGCGTAGTGCTTGAGCGTACAATTAACGAGCTCAATGGCATTACCTGTTTAAACTGGGATGATGTGCGCCAAAACAAACAAGCTATTTTTTCAACGCGTAGTTTTGGCCAGCGCCTTAGCGATCCTGATGCAGTGAGAACCGCATTAATAAATCATGCCAGTGTAGTTGCACAAAAATTAAGAGCGCAACAGTCGCTAACTCATCGTATTTATATTTTTGCTGCCAGCTCGTCACATGAGCAAGCCTTTTATAAAAAGTCAGCTATGCATCAATTTGATCCGCCCACTAACGATACCCGTGTTATAGCAAGTGCAGTATCAAAGAGTTTTGAGCAGATATATCAGCCGGGTATTCGTTTTTATAAATGCGGAGTGGGTGCATTAGAGCTTAGCCCACAGCAGTTTCAACAACATACTTTATTTGAGAAACAAACCGATAACCCGCAGTTAATGGGCTGCTTAGATGCGATAAATCATCGCTTTGGGAAAGGAATGCTTAGCGTAGCAAGCAGCCAACTAAATGAACGCTGGCATATGAATAGAGCTTTTTTATCGCCGCAATACACAACCCGTTGGCGCGATATTCCTAAAATACAGTGTTAGTCAGCAACTTTAATAAATTCGCATTCTACACTTGGGTTATCTAAGGTGTATTTAAGGGTGTTATCGGTTAAAAAAGTAATGGTTTGTTTAATGGTTCTTTCGTGAATTGGATTATCACATCGGCTCATACGTAAACCATTTTCGAGGCCATTAGTTTTGTATTTAAGTGAGCTGGTAATAAAACAATAATTAGGCTTTTGAATAGTACGAGTGCCATTGTGTAATGAGTTAAACAAAATCTCTTTACCTAAGCTAAAACCTTGCTCAGGATCTTCAGGGTTATTAAATTGCAATCGACTATTAGTGCACAAACCCGAGTTACTTGAGGTAACTTCGTAATTACCTAGCTTAGTTTTTAATAGTGGAATAAAGCGAGTTTTATTACTTGGGCCTGCCACTGCGTAGCAGCTAAAAAGGCTTATGGTAAGTAAAACCAGTGTGAAACATTTCATTATAAGCTCTATCCTCGTGTATCAACCATGATCAAGCACTGTGACGATGCTTAGCTATTTCTAACTATAACAGAGATTTACTATAAAAGATGCGAAGTCGTATTACTATGAGCAGCTGCGCAAAAACTAAATTAAAATACGTAGCTAACAACAAATAAGATTAAACTAGGGTCTGTTTACCTTTGCGGATTAAAATTTGTTCAAACTAGAGGCTGCTTAATCGCGGCGCGAGATTTGTAACCTAGTGGGCTCGATAACTGCTCCTGCGTTATTCTACTGGCTTACATACATGTAAGAATAAGTAAAAAACCGAGCAAAGCTTCCGCGTCCTGCTCACGCCCCTTACCTACATCCATGTAGGCAACAAAGAGTAAGTCGCCCCTAGGCAGAACTCTTCGGGCAGCGCCTGTTTGGCATTGATGCTGCGTTATCGCCTATTTATGGGGAATAACCACACCACATAGGCTCTGCCTTGCCTAAATACCAAACAGACTGCTGCAAATTCAACCTTGAAAGGTCAACAGACCCTAGACGTAAGCTTTATTACATAAAGGGGGAAGAAAATGCATTACTTGTGATTAACCTGAACTCTGGTTAAGAGATTTACTAACATGTTGAATCAAAAAATATTTTTACCTACTTTTCTCTAGCTAGAAATTTTTAGTGAAAACAAGGCGAAATTACGCGTCAATAGCTAGCCTATTGCAAGTAAACTCAACGCAGTTAGCGCTGAAAATAGCTGCTTGAGATGAATTTATTATCCGCAGTTCAGGTTAATTAAGTAATGCATTAATAACACGCTGAGTTATTGCCAATACTTAGCAAATAATTGCGGGTAATTTTGTTTTAAAAACTTAGGTTTGTCTTTAAAGCGCTTACCTTTAGGTTGGTCAAGCCCTGATGGGATAAAGGGTAACTCATCGTCGTTACGCTCTTCATATAACAAACCTGCAATTAGGTCATACTCATCTAAATACGGATAAGGTTGCTCGTTTAAAAAATAAAGCGGCGTGCACTGAGCCAGGCTATCTGGGTTTTCTAGTGCAGCTTTAAATACGGCTTCACCACGAGAAATTAACCAACAACGAAATTCTGAAAAACCATATTCATCATTACAGCCCGCCATAACAAACGCGGCACCAAATAAATCCCAGGTATAACTTTGACGCATACAAATACTAAACTGCTTATCAAATTCAATTAATTGCTCATCTGATAAGTCACTCAGTGCCGACTTAAGTGATTGGCACACTGAATCGGGCTCTGCGGTTTTATCTTCCACAGTAACCAATCGCCAAAAATCAAATAAGGTTAGCTCACTCATGCAAGGATCTCTTTTACTCGACCCACTTGGCCGTCTTCTAATTGTACTTTAATACCATGCGGGTGATTAGGCGACTTGGTTAATAAACGCGACACAATACCGTTGGTTAAAGTACCACTGCGTTGATCTTGTTTAAGCACAATATTAACCTCTGTGCCTGGCGTTATTTGTGAGCGTGTTGGAACGGCCATATTTAATCTCTATTACAATTTTTTGCGATTATAGCCTGCTTAATAGAATCTCTCCATATTAAAGCTTTTACTAAGACCATAAATGCCAAATACAGCTTAAAATGAGGGATAATTAAACAAAAACACAATACCTATTTTTACTGCTTAAGAAATGAAATAGCATTGTTTTTTATATGAATATTTAAACTAGCTAATGCATTACAAATAAGCTGTTCGATATAATCTAATCGGTTATTTTTTTTAGCCTGCTCTAGTGCAATATCATCAATAAAATAACAACTTACGGTGAACTTAGAGGGTAAATTGTTTAAGTCTGCTGAATGGGTAAGATAGCTAAAGCCCTCAACATCATCTTTTACTTGCTCACAAGCCAGTGTTAATTGTTGACGAATACGTTTGTCTAGCTGCTTTTGGGTTTTGGTCATTGTTTACTACTGCTCGGCGGTTTGTTACTTTTTAAATTCTTTGTAGCTGTCTTGTTGTTGTTTAACACATTCATGGTATTCCTTGTCAGCCATATGGCTGCATTCATCTAATCGGGCTGATTGAATTTCATGATAGCGGCTATCGCTGCTACACCCTGTTAACACTGCGATTACCGATAACGAAAGTAGATACTTTAAGTTATTATTTAGCATTCAAAATTCCTTATTATTTTAACCGGAAAACTACTGATTTTCGTTATTTTTGCTGTATATTGCACTGGTTTTGTATTTATAACCGTTAAGGGCACGTTATGATGTTGTCGCAGTTACAAGAGCTGTTCCAGCGTATCGATAAAAGTAAATTATTTCAATCATTTGTTATTGCAGTTATTGTGGTTTCTGCACTGACCGTGGGCGCACATACCTATTCGTTGCACCCTACCGCTGAGCTATTTCTACATTGGATGGATATAGGCATTACGGTGTTTTTCTTAATCGAATTGGTTATTCGTTATATTGCCAGTAAAGGTATCAAAGACTTTTTCTCCAAAGGTTGGAACATATTTGACTTCATTATAGTGATCGGTAGTTTATATCCTGCGGCAGGTTCGACTATTTTTATTGCTCGACTGCTGCGCATTTTCCGCGTACTACGTTTAGTGTCTATGATCCCAGAGCTGCGCTTATTGGTAAACTCACTAATAAAAGCCATCCCGCAAATGGGCTATATCGCGCTGCTAATGTTTGTGATTTTTTATATTTATGCTGCCACAGGTAGCATGTTGTTTGCTGAGATAAACCCAGTACTGTGGGGCGATGTCTCTATTTCTATGCTTACCTTGTTTAGAATCGCCACCTTCGAAGATTGGACCGACGTGATGTACGAAACCATGGCGGTGTACAAATTAAGTTGGATTTTTTACTTAACCTTTATCTTTTTAACGGCATTTGTATTTTTAAATATGATGGTGGGGGCTATTTTAGAAGTAATGAGTGAGGAGCATCGCAATGCTCGAGAAGAGCAAGCGGATACAGACTCACTACCCGCAACTCAAGGCCAAGTAAACGAATTGAAGGCGCAACTGGCAGAGTTAAAACAATTACTTAAAAATAAGTAGCAGATTGAATAGGGCAAGTATGTACTTGCCCTATTATTTATACTTTAAACTTGCCAACTAAGTCCGTTAACATTAAAGAAAGACGGCTCATTTCATTACCGTTCTCGCTGGTGCTAACAGCAATATCGCTAACCTCATCAGCCGAATTTTTAATTTCCGTTACGTTTCGGTTTATGTCTTCAGCTACGTGTTGCTGCTCTTCTGCAGCAGTCGCTATCTGGGTGTTTAAATCACTAATATTAACAATAGACGCCGTGATCTCGCTAAACTGTTGTTGCGCCGAGTGCGCAAGTTCTACAGTTTTATTCGTGGTTTCTATGCTGCGTTCCATGTCTTTAGACACTTTAGACGACATAGTGCGTAATTTATCAAGCTGCGATGCTACTTCTTCGGTCGACTCGGCAGTACGTTGCGATAACGCACGAACTTCATCTGCAACCACGGCAAAACCACGCCCATGCTCACCAGCTCGCGCAGCTTCTATGGCTGCGTTTAAAGCCAATAAGTTAGTTTGCTCTGAAATGCCGCGAATAACGCTTAAAATCGACATAATGTTTTCGCTTTCACTATCAAGCTTAGTAATGTCTGCTGAAGCATTATTTATTACATCGCACAGCTGAACCACGCTTTCTACGGTTTGTGTAATAACCGATTGCCCCAAGTCCGATGCTTGCTGTGTTTGAACCGCTAAATCCGCCGCATTCGCACAACTGCTAGACACTTCATTAGCAGTAGCAGCCATTTCATTAATAGCCGTTGCCGCCATTTCTAAAGCTTGTTGTTGTTGACTGGTAGAGCTTGTTAATTGCACAGCTTGAGATGAGGTTTGCGATGAGGTTTTGCTAACATTTTGTGCGCATTCATTAATTTGCGTCACCAACTCACTGATCAGATTTAAAAATAAGTTAAAGCTGGTGGCTAGTTTAGCGGTTTCATCCTTAGTTTTAATTGCTAAGCGCTGGGTTAAATCACCGCCACCCTGCGATATTTCAGTTAAGCCATCACTTACCTCAACAATTGGAGCGGAAATAAGCTTAGAAATATAACTCGCTATCGCAATAAACACACCAATTAACACAGCACTAATAATTAAAATGGTATAAGCCATTGCATTGGCCGCGCTCATTACCTCGGACTTTTCTACCACCCCAATAAACTTCCACCCTAAAATGGGAGACGTGTAAATATTGGCCATATACTGTTTTCCATCAATATCGACATCAAACAGGCCTTTGTTGTTTTTAGCTAAATCGGCGTATTTTCCGCCCTCAAGATCAGCTAGATTTTTAAATCGGTAACCTGGGTGCTTCACATCCACCAGCACACTGCCGCTGTCTTCAATCAACATTAAGTAGCCTGTTTCGCCTAATTTAATATCGGCAATAATGTCAGTGAGTCCTCCTAATGAAACATCCATCCCTTGTGCACCAATTAACTCGCCGTTATCAATAATGGCTTTGACCGTAGATACAATCACTAAATCATCAGCGGCCCAATAATAAGCATTAGTACGGGTTGTTTTACCGTTGGCTTGTTTAGCCGTTTTATACCACGGGCGCTGGCGAGGATCATAATTAGCGTTTACGTTTCCCATAGGCCATTGAATATAACCACCTTGTTCATTCCCCATGTAAATATAAGCAAGCCCAGGGTGGGTCTCACCAAAATGATTAAATAAACTATAAGCAGCTTGCTCCGTCGGACTTTGGTTAGGGTGATCAAGCATTACCTTAGTGCCAACATTCATATGGGTTTTTATGTTTTCACGGGCATTTTTAATCGTTTGGTGGGAGGCTAAGTAGTCCACGTTTTTAGCAATTTCAGCAAAAAACATAGTAATTGCATTATCAACTTGGCGGGCTTCACGTTCACTTAACTGAGAAAAATTATCAAGTGCTTGCTCTCTGGTTTGGGAAATAACTAAAGCAGCTATAATTAATAACGGCAAGGCAATTGCAGATGCAAAAGAGAGCTTTAATTTTTTTGATATATTCATGCAATTAACCTCTAAAAACACTCTTAAGAATATAGTGTGGCTAAAGGGGTTGAGCAAGAAATAATATGAGAATATTTCGAAGAGGCAATAAAAAAGGTTAGCAATTAGCTAACCCTTTTACTTGGCGAACTAGAAAGTTATTCACCGTCTACAATAATTCGTAGCATCCGGCGAAGTGGCTCCGCTGCACCCCATAACAGCTGATCGCCTACGGTAAAGGCGCTGATGTATTTTGGCCCCATGGCAAGTTTACGAATACGGCCAACAGGAATACTTAGCGTACCGGTTACTTTAACTGGGGTTAAGTCGGTACTGGTAACGTCGCGCTGATTAGGAATTACTTTAACCCACTCATTGTGCGATGCTAAGATTTCTTCTATTTTCTCAACGCTAATGTCTTCACGTAATTTAATTGTCATCGCTTGGCTATGACAACGCATAGCACCAATGCGTACACATAAACCATCAATAGGTACTGGCTGCTTAGAAGAGCCTAAAATTTTGTTCGCTTCAACCTGTGCTTTCCACTCTTCTTTAGACTGGCCACTTGGCATAGGCACATCAATCCATGGGATTAAGCTACCCGCCAGTGGTACACCAAACTGGTCTTGTGGCAAATCACTCGATGCCATTTTTTCGCTGACTATTTTATCAATTTCTAAAATAGCTGAACTTGGATTATCTAATTGCTTTGCAACACTTGTATGAATAGCACCCATTTGAGCAATAAGCTCTTTCATATTGCGCGCACCGGCGCCCGAAGCTGCTTGGTAAGTCATTGGGCTTACCCATTCAATTAGGTCGTGCTCAAATAAACCGCCCAGTGCTAGTAGCATAAGTGAAACCGTGCAGTTACCACCTACAAAAGTTTTAACGCCTTGCTCAAGCCCTTGCTCAATGACATCTTTGTTAACAGGGTCAAGTACGATAATACTGTCGTCGCTCATACGCAGCGCAGAGGCCGCATCTATCCAATAGCCATCCCAACCCGATTCACGTAATTTTGGGTACACCGCATTGGTATAATCGCCTCCCTGACAGGTAACAATAATGTCCATTTTTGCAAGTTCAGAAATATCACTAGCATCTAAAAGCGGTTTAGCAGGACCAGCTAACTCAGGACCAAGTTGACCTGCCTGTGAGGTGGTGAAAAAGGTGGTGTCGATATGTGCAAAATCATGTTGTTGTTCCATTCGCTCTAGTAATACTGAGCCTACCATGCCGCGCCATCCGACTAATCCTACTTTTTTCATTGTTTGTTCCACTGTTTGATTCATAAAAGGAGCCTATACATTAAAAATTAAAAATTCATTGCGTGAGATTTAATTTTTACAGCCCTAAACTAACACCACCAGCACGCTAAAACTAGTGAATAAAGTCGAACTCAAATTTTTTTCATAATGTAAAAAATGCAAAAGCATACAACGATTATTTTAAACTTTAATAAAAGCTTAACCTTGTTGAAACCTGTATTTACCAAGCTTAGAAGGCACATTGAAAAAAGAGGTTTTGTGTAATTCTACATTCAACTAAAGGAAAAGATAATGAAGACACTTACTTTCGCTCTACTCGCTTTAAGCTCAGCATCACTTAATGTATTTGCAGATACAACGCTTTCAGCAAACACAATGGCATTTAAAGAAAATGAAAAAGTATATTTTGAACGCGCAGAAATAAATGTGGAAGAGCGACAAGGGGTACTAGTCAATACTGCAACAACTTATTACAGCCCAAAGGTATGGATAAATGGACGCTTAGAGCAGTTTTTTGTAGGCTCTACAAATGGAAATCAATTTTGTGAAGAACGTGGTCATAACCAAGAAATTTCAGGAAGTACAATCACTTGTGGGGAAGATGAAAGCGCTTATGGTAACTTTGATTGGTATAACCAATTATGGACAATGAAAAGCACCGGTAGTAAAAACCAATGCTACCAACTTTATGCAACTATAAAGTGTCAGTAAAATATTCAATTGTAGCCCTATGCTAATTATAGGGCTACAAACAATTTAGAACATTAGATGCGATGAACTGATCCTATATAGTCAGTAATGCTATCATTACAACTGCGCGCATCATCACCATTAAACTCCTCGAGTATATAAATTTTTACAGGCGTTTCTAAACCTTTTGCTTCAGCAAGCTTTTCTAAGATCTGGCCAAATTGATTATCTTGATAAGCTAAGGTTAACTTGTCATTAGCCAAGTGAGTAATACTATTAGTTGTTTTTACAATTACCTGAGAATGATTTAGTTGGATATCATCGACAATAACAGAACATGATCTTGCAGCTAGAGCATCATTCGCAAAACCAAAAGAACCAAATATAACAACTGAGCTAATAACCTTTCTTATTAAATTCATGGATATTGTTCCTTTTAAAATAAAATTATAAAACTTAATTACAGCCTGTTAAATGTAAACAACAATCATGCTTTATTTGTTAAAGAATCATTAAAGTTAAATGATTTAGAGGGAGTATGTGTATGAAGTGAATGATGCTTAAGATAAAAGAGAATAAAAAAAACTATTTATATAAAAAATATTAAACTACAACTACGTTTAAAACTGAGATACTAAAAAGCCCTACATATAGCAGGGCTAAGGGTTGTAACGGCTTATTTTAGTCGTTCGAGGGCTTTAAAACTCGTAGCTAAAGCTAACGCTTATCTCTCTAGGCGTTTCTTGAGAACGAATTAACACATCATTCTGTTCTACTTCAAAGTTTTGTCCCAACATATTTTTCACTTTAAGTGTTAATGTGGTATTGAACGTTGGGTAATAACTATAAACCATGTCTAACGAGTTTAAAGGTTGTTCGTAAGCGTCATCAAAGTTGTTAACACCCGCAGCTAAAATACGGTCGCCAAATACGTTATAAATAACTGAAGCTTGATGCATGCCATCATGCGAATCGTAATTCAATTGCAAATTGGCAACATACTTTGAGTGGCCAGTCATACGTCGCTTTAGATTTGTAAGGTCGGCGCGCTGTTCTTGTGCAATTTCAACTTCTGAATCACTGACCGTTAAATTACCAGAAGTAAAAAAAGCACCTCCTAATAAATCACTATGCAACTCAGTTAACCATTCTGCTTCTATACCGTAAACATAGGCTGTATCTGCATTGTCAAACTGCAGAGTAAAACGGCCGTCACTTTCGGTTAATAATGCTTCGATTGGGTTATCTATGTCTTTATAGAATGCGCCAACTGAGTAGTTATCACCATTGTCCATATAAAATTCGATACGTGCATCAAAGTTATCTAGGTAACTAGATTCTAAGAATGGATTACCAAGCGTTCGATAACCGGTCAACGGATCTTGGAATTGAACAGGGCTTAACTCACGCAAGTCAGGACGAACAACCGTGCTGCCATAACCAAAACGAACCTGGTACGACTGCTGACTATATGTCATAGATAATGAAGTAAAATACTCATCTTCCATCACACTTGCTTGCTTTATCGCATCTGCACTTAATTTATCTGCCAATAAAGCAGGATCGAATGCTGAGCGAGAAAAAGCAAGGGCAACTTGGCGAAAGTCCTCGTAACGCACACCACCACTTAAACGCCAATCTTGAGCAAAAGTGATATCAAAAGAGCCGTAATAAGCATCAATCATTTGCGCTGCTAGGTAATCATCGGCTGTAGGTTCTTGAAACAATAACTCTACATCCGTTGAATCGATAACAGCATCATTAGCAAAGAAACTACCAATTGACAGCGCTTCTTCTTCACTTTGTGCTAAATCTAAAGACTGTGTTTGGCTAAAACGATAGTTAAAAAAGTCTGTGCGGTAATCACGCGTTTTTTCAACAAAATAGCCGCCACCCGCGATTTCAACTTCGGCGTTCTCAAAGTACAAAACTTTGTTAACATTAACGCCCCAGTTTTCTACATCGTCTTCTAGCTCAACAAATCGATACAAATAAGGATTACCACCTAAGCTGCCATTATAAAAAGTACGTTGATATTCGCCATCGGCGTACTCATCACGCACCGTTACTTCAAGCTCGCCAGGTATACTCGTCGTCGCTGTTGAATCAGTGTATTGCCAATCTACACCCACACCTTCAAGAAAACTCCACTCTAAATTGTGCATTCCACGAAGTTGAAGTATTTCAAGTTCACGTTCCTCAAAAGAGGTTAGGTGGCTTCGCTGTAATTGCCCAGCATCAATGCTTAATGACTTTGAAGGCTCTTGGTAAAGCGCAACAGAAGCTTCATCTTCAGTATCTCGTAGCATCATATAGGTGGCTGTTAAATCATGGCCGCCAATTTTATAACCTAAATTTAGAGAGCTATTTAATTTTATATTATGCTTTGTTGATACTTCTTTCTCTGTGGCAGAGTAACAAGTAAAGTCATCTTTTGAACATTCAGATTCAGATGCGTCAACAGAAGAAAGTACTGCGCTAAACTTCTCTGCATTAGACCATTCATTTTCATAAGCAACTGATGCTAAGAAGCCAAAAGAGCCATCTAAACCAAATAAGTTATCAAATCGGTCACCATAAACAGCTTTAATGCCTGCATCAGGGTTTAAGCTTTCTTTTTCTAAACCAAAATCTCTTGGTAGTGCTTTTGATAAACTTTTATTTAAGTCTATTGCAGCTGCTTGACCAATATCAGCCCCCTGACGTCTTGACTCCACATCTCTTATATTTCTGTATGAGATATCAGACAAACCATTGATATAGGTATCTAGCGCCGTTTTAACAGCTCCTGGTAAGGCGCGTGTACCATCGTCTTTACCTAACCAGTCGTCACTGCCGCCATTGTATGTGTAGCCTTCATCGTTTGTATCTTTATAGCTAGCACCAATCTCAACTTTAAATAAAGTATCACTTGGAATGCTTTTCGTTCTGATATTAACGTCACCACCACCAAAAGCCGCAGGCATATTAGGTGAATAGGCTTTTTGAACAGCTAAAGATTCAATAATACTTGATGGGAAAATATCAAGTGGAATTACATTTCGAGTCAGATCTGGGCTTGGAACAACCGCGCCATTTAAACGCACGCTTGAGTAACGCTCACCTAAACCGCGTACATAAATAAACTTATCGTTAACTAACGATAAGCCTGTAACACGGCGAAGTGCAGAAGCGGCATCGCTATCACCTGTTCTAGATATTTGCTCTGAACCCATTATATCAGCAACAAATGCCTGATTTTTACGTTCATCAATTACGGCACTAGCACTGCCTTTGAGGCGTGTACCTGTTGCAACAACTTCTTCTATCGCTTCTTCATTGATTATTTCTTGTGCCTGTTCAGCGAAAGAATTAAATGAAGAAAAAAGGGAGAGCAGAGATAACGTTATTAGATTAGTTTTAAACTGCTTTTGATGTTTCATATTTATATCCTCTAAACCTAAAATTCCCTTAAAAAAGGCGCCAGAGCGCCTTATAATTAGAGCCGGTCTAGATTAATTACTAGCGCGTTGTAAAGATGCAGCTACAAAATCAGCCCATTCACTTGATTCACCTTCTTTAAGTGCACCAATGTAGCCTGCGTTAGTGAAGAAAGAGTCAACTTCACTCATGTCTTTCGCTGTTGTAGCTACCGCAGTACCTTGTGAGTCTGTAATAGTTGCTGCAGTTGAAACACCATCCGCACCAAGCACATTTGAAAAATCAGCAAAACCAATCAGCTGGTTATTTTCGCCACCAGTAAACCAGGTATTGATATCAAAGCTTGCTAACGCACCGGTTAAAGGAGTATTTACGTCTTCAAAATTCTTACCACACGCAAATATAGAACTCATAAATGCGATATCACCGTTGTTTGCATTGGCATGCACACCAGCATCTCCTGATTTATCTTTTTCATTATATAAATCAAAACAGCCAGCACCATCTACAGATGATGAGTTTACAAACAACATGTTAGCTAATTGCGCTTTACCCCATTCTTTCATTTCCATACCGGCACCAGTACGACGCCCTTCAGCACCTTGATCACCAGTAGTAACAACGGTTGCATTAGCAATAGTTGGGTTAGATACAGTCGTTACTAAATCTTGTGCGTCTGCAGATAGTGGATCAACTTTTGCGCCATCTGTTTCAAATCCATGATTTCCATATTCATTTGAACGTACAAGAATGTACTGTCCGTAACCTTTCCAACCCTCATCCCAGTCAATACCGTCATCACCAGTATCAGTAACAACAATATGTTTAAGATTAACGCTACCACCAAAGAGCTCTATACCATCATCAAAACCATTATGTACATGAACATAATCAATTGTTGTGCCTGAGCCAACAGCATTTAGTGTTAAACCATTTAGCTCATCACCTTCAACGCCAAATCCTGCATACTTAATAACAATATGCTTTAATATACCGCTACTATCTTGCGGGTCATTACCACCGTAATAAGATACAATACCTTCAGCTGAGTGATTACACATGTCTTGTGCCGCAGCTGTCGCTGTACAACGAATAGAATGACCACGTCCATTTACCTGAACGCCACCCCAATCCCCAATTTGAGCGGTTGTTGAATCATCACCATCAACTTCTTTAATGCTTGTGAAAATAATTGGCTTATCTACTTCACCAATTGCTTCAATATTTGCACCGCGAGCAATACGAATAAAACTCTCTGGCTTGGTAAACGCAATGGTAGCGCCTGCTTCAATAGACAATGTTGGGCCATTAACATCAATAGTAGCGCCTGTAGATGTGTCTACATCGTCACCTATAAATAAAGCACCTTCAAATACATGGGCACCGCCATCGTCTAGCGCAGGGATAACAAAAGAGCTAGTAATTTCTTTTGCATTACTTGCAAATGCTTGGCTGTATAAGCAGTTTACGCCTTCTGCTTCACCTGTAAATGTAGCTCCATCTAATGTGTATGTGGCGCAACTTACAGTATCGCCACCATTATCACCACCTGGGTTAGTCACTGAATTGTCTACACTGTTATCAACTGTCGTAGGTGTAACGTTAATATCTCCACCGCCACAACCAGCAAGTGTTATTGCTGTAGCCACTAAGCTGATTTTGAATAAGCCAGATAATTTCATTGTTCACTCCGTAAAAGTATTTAATTATTGTGTTAGCGCATTAAGTAATAACTTAAGTCACTTTAAGGCACGATACTCATGCATTAAGGTCACTTGAGTTATCGAATACGAAGTACAATACGGGAGTGTTATGACAATGAAGTTACACTTTAATAAACATAAAATGACAATGTTAATTAACTAAAAATCAATAGGTTGCTTTAAAAGTGCACGCAAAAAAACCACACAAACTTAATGTTAATGTGGTTTGAGTAGTGCAATTATGAAATGGTTTTTAGTGCGTCAATTAAGAACTAATAATCGCACTATAAAAATTAAAGTAGTGCTGTTTTTAATGTTTGCGCATGCACTTTTTCGCGTTTTACATATTTGATCCATTGCTGGGCTAAACGTTGTGACTTTTTGTGCTTTTCGGCTTGTTCAAACGCCAGGATAGACGCATCAAAATTTTGTAAATTGTATTGCGCCATTCCTAAAGCAACAAACGCATTTGATTCGAAATCAAGGCCGCCTTTATCCAGCGCCATTCGTGCTGCATCAGCAGCTTCGTCATACTGCTCTGTGTTTACATACACTTCAGCTAAGCGCTGGTCGTATTTACCATGCTCCGAACGCTCTGCAGCTTTGGTAAAGTAACTAATCGACTTAGCATCTTCTTTAGCTTGTACCATGGCCTCGGCTACAAAGGCATAATTTTTAGCCGTAGGTTCAGCAATGCCCTGCTCTATTGCTTTACTCATTACACTGGCGGCTTTGTAGGCAAGCTGATTATATAAATATACCTGCGCAAGCTGTCTTAGGTCAGATTTAGAGGTTAAAAATCCTTGCTGGTAAGCTGCTTCTAAAATACTAAGCTGCTGTTTTTCTTGCCCAGTTTCACCATACATACCGGCTAATTGCACCCAGTACTCAGGTTTATTGTAAAGCTTTACCATACGCTCAAGTACGCTCACTACTTTATCGGTTTGGTTAAGTGAGTAATACATAGCACGTTGCAGTACCAGCCAGTTTTCTTTTGGTACTTTGCCATCGCTATCACTTAAGTTAATGGCTTGGGTAATGTAACTTAGGCCTTGCTCATAGTCTTTTAATTGATAGTAGGTTTGCGCTCTTAATAAATAATACGCATCAGTTTTAGGCTTTGTATTAATGGCATCCCATTTGTCTAAAAATGCAATCACCTTTTTGTAGTCGCTGTTAGCCATTGCAAGCTGCGCTAAACTGAATGTCGTGCTCAAACGCAATGTTTCTGGAATGCCATCTTCTGCAATCACTTTTTCAAATGAGGCAATCGCTTTTACAAGGTCGTTTTCATTGTAATAAATAAACCCATAAAAGTTATGCATCATCGCAATTTCATACGAATTCATACTTGATGAGCGCGCTTGTATGCTGTCAAGCGCGTCTAAACCCGCTTTACTGTCGCCATCATCCGCAAGTTTTTGGGCGCGTGCTAATTGGCTGTATACCTTTTCACGAAGTGCGGGCACTCGTGTTGTTTTTTGTTGTTCAGCGGCCTGTACTGTCGCCAAATTTACACCCGGAAGTACATTCAATGCACTTGGTGTAACAACGCTGGCACTGATTGCAACAGTGCACAACATGCTAAGCTTTAATAGCTTGGTTGTTAGTTTTAATTTCATAATTGCCTCACGTTCACTCTTTACTTACTTAACAGAATTAACCATTAATTTGGAAAGAAATTTTATTTTGCACGCCGGCTACTTCAACGGCTTCGCCATTAACAACGCGCGGTTTATATTTAAACTTAAGGGCCGCATCCATCGCTGCTCTGTCAAACAGTGACTCTGGCTCGGCTTTAATAACTTGTGGCTCTTTCACTGTGCCTTGCTTGGTCACTGTAAACTCAACAATGACATACCCTTCAATACCACGCGATAACGCACGCCTTGGGTATACCGGTGCCACTTTTACTATGGGTAAATACTCACCATCACTGGTTTCTAACGCTAATCCACCCGCTAGATTTACATCAGCATCGACATTGGCAGCAAAATCAAAGTTGTTGCTAGCAGCGTTGTTATCGCTACTTTGCATTTGTGGCGATTCCATTGGCGGAGGTGGTTCTTTAGGTGTTGGTGGCTTTTGTGGTTTGCGCTCCTTTTTTTGCACCGTTTCTTCTTTTTTCAAACGGACAAAATCCAACACATTCCCTTTTGCAGGCTCCGTCATGGCGCCTTCTCCGCCGGTGATCAATGCCTGCATACCTAAAAACAGCATAAAGGTCACCACACCCGCTATAATTAACGCAAGTACATAACGCATCACTCGTTACCCTTCTTGAGCCGCTATTGAAACATCAAATACACCCGCTGCACGCGAGGCATCCATCACTTTTATCAAGGTTTCTGTAGTGGCTTTTTTATCGGCCTGAATAACCACACTGCCTTGTGGATTTTCAGCTTTTAAACGTTCAATGTTGGCTTGTACAGCACGTACATCTATTTGACGTTTATTGATCCAAATTTCGCCTTGATCTGAAATAGCTACTAATATGTTAGCCCGCTCTTTTTTAACAGCCGTTGCTGCTTCTGGGCGGTTTACATCAATACCGGCTTCTTTTACAAACGAGGCTGTAACAATAAAGAAAATAAGCATAATAAATACAACATCCAGCATAGGAGTCATATTTATTTCTTCTGCTTCATCTTCTTGGAATAAATTACCTAATGGGGCTCTCATTTTACTTCTCCTAGAACAAGCGGTGATTATGTACACCGCTTTTCAATAATTATTTAGTGGTCTAACACCATTGTGTCTTGCAACAATTCAACTTCACGCTTTGCTTTACGCTGTAAATAGGTTGAGGCAAACACCCCTGATAACGCACCGACCATTCCTGCCATAGTGGGTATGGTTGCTTTTGATACACCCGATGCCATAGAGCGTGCGCTGCCTGTACCTGTAATGGCCATTACATCAAAAACTTCTATCATCCCTGTTACTGTGCCAAGCAACCCTAATAGTGGACACAGCGCTACCATTACATTAATCATCGGTAAGTTTGCGTTTAATCGCATACTGGCGCGTGACACCATGGCCTGGCGTATTTGCTCTGCGTTCCAGCTGTTGCGTTCACTGCGCGTTTTCCACGTATTTTTAACGTCTTTTTTGTAGTGTCGATAGCCATTAAAAAAGTACATAAATCGCTCGAGTATCAATAACCACATCGCGAAAATTAACACGGCAATGACCAAGAGCACTTGGCCACCCGTGTCGAGAAAATCACGGATAGCATTGATTGAATCAACCAATAGCACCATGGTTTAAGCTCCTTTCTCGCTTCGCTCGGCAATAATACCTGCACTTTGTTCTTGTAAAATAAGCAGTAAGCCTTTTGAGCGAGTATTCAATAAGGTGTATAAAAACACCGTAGGGATAGCAACAACAAGGCCTAATACCGTAGTAACCAAGGCTTGCGAAATACCGCCTGCCATTAGTTTAGGGTCGCCAGTGCCGAATAAAGTAATTGCTTGGAAGGTATTAATCATCCCAGTTACCGTACCGAGTAAGCCCAGCAATGGCGCTACCACAGAGATAATTTTAATAAGCGTTAAATTACGGGTGATTTTTGGCATTTCGCGTAAAATGGCTTCGCTTAACTTAAGTTCAAGCGTGTCGTACGCCACATTTGGATATTGGTCTTTCACTTTCATGACTCGCCCTAGCGGGTTATCATCACGAGCTGTATCGTCTTTTAATTGACGACGGATTTTTCCACCCATCAGCAGGAGCGATACAAAACGCTCTAACGCAATTAATAACGCTAATAAGCCAACGCCTAAAATAACGTAACCAACTGCACCACCTTGATGAACTTGCTCGCTGGTATCAGGGGCTTGTACTAACAAACCTAAAATTGAACCACCAGTTGGGTCAAGCGCAAACGGCACCACACCGGTGTTTGCTTGCTGCAAATCAGCCGCAGTCGCAGTAAAGCGGCTGCTTGGTTGGCGAGTAAGTTGGCTAATAGTATTGGTAGAAGGTGTATACTCTAGGTACTGACCGTCACTAATAAGGTTAAATGCACCCACACGTACCACTTCTTTTTGTACTTTATTGCCACCGTCAACAATTACATCAGTATTGAAGCGGCTTACTTTTCCTTGTTCGGTCATTTCGCGTTGTAGCTCAAACCAAACCTTTTCGATATCTTCAATAGACGCAAGCTTTGAGGTAGACCCCATTTTTTGCGCCAATTCGTCCATAAAAGTACTACGCCCAGGTAACTGAGCCGATACCACCGAGGTTGCAAACTTATTGCTTGAATCACCAGCAACTTGTTGTAGCACACCAAACAGCTCTTTTAATGACCCCATACGCTTAGATAAAGTATCGGTCAGGTTAGCCAATTTAATTTCGTTTTCTTCAAACTGCGTTTCTAAACGCTCTGACTCGCTAAGCATTTGGTTTCGTTTAGCTTGGGTGTTTTTAAGCATTTGCACTTGTTCATTTTGACGTGCTGCAAATTCTTGTTCGCGTTGTTTATTTTGTTCTGATTGCGCTGATTTACCCTGCTCTAACGTTTTTAATAAGGCATCTAAGTTCATTGGTTCAGCGGCACACATCGCACCTGAAAAACCTAAGCTGGCTGCAAACACGGCCATTTTTGTCATTTTCGTTAATAATTTCATGGTAAACCTCTTATTCTGCAGCATGAATTGGCAGTGTTAACATATCGGGGGCTAGTTGTTTGCGCGCAATGCGAAGCCCTTTATTAATTTGACTAATGGTTGAATCAGGCAACGCAACAAACGACTGTGACTGTTGATCCCAACTACCTGCTTGTTTGCCATCGCGGGTAAGGTAAATGAGTTCTAAACGGCCAATGCGTAAAAAATCAACTTCACGTTCTTTATTGTCCACATCAAGCAATGCGGTATACGCTTCAATAGTGCGTCCGTAATCAACTTCAACTTGATAAGCTTCTAAGACACGACGGAATTTTTCACTTGATGAAATATCAGCACGTTCCATCATTGCATTTAACGATTCAAGACGCTGCTTTCGCTCTTGTTTTAAAAACGGCACATCTAAGGCTATAAACTGTTCAAGCCCAGTGATCATGCGAAGCATTAAAGGGGTTATTTGGCGCTCAATAATCGATACCTGATCCATTGATAAATTAAGCGATTCCATCTCTTCTATTTGGTTATTTAACTGTTTTGTCAGCTGTGCGTTATAAACGGCTAAACCATCTATTTCTTTATTTAGGGTTTTAAATTGCTGTAAACGCCCTTGCATTGAATCTGCAATCTTGTCTATTTTTGTTTGTGATTGCGCAGCTAAATTATTAATGTCGCTACTTTTATCAATTACCGTGTTTAAATCATTGGCGTGGACTGCTGCACTTGCGGCTACAATACCAGCTAAAATTAATGGTTTAACGCCTTTCATCGTATACACCTTTGCTCGTTAATTAGCGGATTTGCTAGTGTTTATTAGTCGCTTTAGCCTGTTTATGAAAAAACATTTTAAAGCGAGATAGTTTCAATGAGCGAAAGTGTATAGATTAAAAATGACAAGCGTGTTGCGTAAAAAAGTCGCTTTTATGACAACGGTAATAAATTAGCCTTATTGGCTGAATTTAAAGTGCAGGGTAATGTTTGAAGCGTAAATTTTATAAGTAAGACTGTATTTCACTAAGGGTATGCTGCCAATCTATGTAGTTAATAGCAATAGGGTAAGCACGGTTGTTATGTATTAATACTAACGAAGGGAAACCTTGAATAGGTAAACTGCGAACAAAGTTAAGCTCATCATAAAAGCGACGCTGAAGTTCCTTAGAGTGTAACTGCTGAGTAAATAAACAGGGATCTAAACCAATTTTTTCGCATAGTTTAATAAGCACGTCTTCATCCGATGGATTCTGCGCCTTTAAATAATACGCTTGTTGAATAGCGTCAATCATCTGTGGCTCTTTGTTAAAGCTACGAGCAATTAATGCCGCCCTACAAGAAGGATAAGTAGAGCGGCGTGGTTGGCATTCTCGCCAAAAATTAAAATTAAACTCAGTGCCTAATTGGTTGTTAATGTTTTGCCATATGCCTTGTAGTTGCAACTGCATATCAGCACTCATTAGCTGGTCGCTATCAGCCGCTAACCCTCCGACTCTATATTCTATAGGCAGAATATTTACTAAAGCAGTTTCTAGCTTTTGCCAAGTAGGTTTATAACCCCAGCACCAGCTACACATAGGATCATGCACATAGATAAGCTTACTGACTGACATGCTCGCCCTGCGCAAATATGACTTTATTACGCCCTTGTGATTTTGCCTGATATAAATATTCATCGGCTTGTTTTAATGCACTGTTGAAGTCGTCAACATGATTAGCTTGTGCAATGCCAATACTGCAGGTTAACGATACTCGTTGTTGTTTATCAGATAATATCACATGATGTTGCACGCATTCTCTAAAGCGATTAGCTAAAATACTTGCTTCAATGGTCGTTAGCTGCGGTAAAATTACTACAAACTCTTCACCACCATAACGGGCTTTAAGGGCGGTTGCAGGAAACTGCGACTCTAATAATTTAGTGAACTCTATTAATACGGTGTCACCAAAATCATGACCATAGGTGTCGTTTAATTGTTTAAAGTTATCTAAATCTAGGAGCAATATAGACAGCGGTAAATAATGTGCAGGTCGTGAAGCGGCAAGCTTTAAAAAATGAGAGGTAATAAAGCGACGGTTGGGTGCACCTGTGAGCTGATCTGTATAGGCGTATTGTTTTTGCTCTAAGGTAATATCAGCAATGGCAAGGTGGCTTCGGTGACGAAAATACTCACCGATAAAAGAAAAGACCAACACGAGTGAAAATGCAGCAACAAAACGGGTTTTTTCTACCTCACCATAAATAACCTGCCCCATATCGGGGCCATACAACATAACAATACAGCACAATAACATGGCACTGCTTAACCATGCGCCAAACTTAACACCCAATATGGCAAAAACAGCAACAGGATAAAACATAAGCCAATATAAAGCAGTGTTATCTTTACCGCCTGTGTATACCAATGCTAAACACATCAAAAATACAATCATCAGAGTAATTAACGCAATAGCATTGAGCTTTTTGGTTTTTATAAAATAAACGATGCACCCTACAATCGTTAAGTTAACTGAAATTAATGCGGCAGTTAATATAGGTGCATAAACGCGATAATTTGCAATCACCAAATAAGTAATTAACACCAAGGCAATCGCTATCATGGTAAATAAAGAAAACGCTTGGCGTTGTCTATCAAAGCTATAAACACTGTCAATATTAACTAGACTAAGCCAGTTTGGTTTATTTATTTTTGTTTTATTGATCATACTTTGAATTTTTTAACCATCCGATCTAAGTCGCTAAATTGATGCTTAAGCTTGGTACATTCCTCTAAAGTAAGGTTAAGGTTAGATTGACCTTGAGTAGATAAGTCGCTAATAACATGAATATCTGAGTGTAATGATTTAACAACTTGGTTTTGTTCATCTGTGGCATTAGCCACACTATGATTAGCATCCGTTATTTGCCTTATCGCACTAATTATTTGCTTCATTACGTCGCCGACGGCATCCGCTTGCTGAACACTTTTTTCACTTTCTTCTAAACTGGTTTTCATCAGTTCAACGGCAGAGCTTGAGCCTTTTTGCAGTTCAATAACCGTATTTTCAATTTCTTGCGTTGATTGTTGAGTGCGTTGTGCTAATTGCCTTACTTCATCGGCAACAACGGCAAACCCTCTTCCCGCTTCACCCGCACGTGCGGCTTCTATCGCTGCATTTAAAGCGAGCAAGTTAGTTTGTTCACTCACTCCTTTAATTACCGCTAATACATTACCGATATTGGCGGTATGTGAATCTAAACTATTAATTGTTTCTTGCGCTTGCTCTATATTTTGCGAAAGTTGATGAATGCTTGATACGTTGTTAGTCAGTGTTTGCTGATTTTTAGCACAATATTGATCAGCATCTTTAGCAAGCGTTGAGGCATTACTTGCACTGCTTGAAATTTCTGTGGCGGTAGCAGAAAACTGATTAATTGCCGATGCTACGCTGTTAGTACGTTCACTTTGATCGTCATACATAGTCAAGGTTGAATCTGTTTGCGTAACCAGCTTAGCAACAGCTGTTTCTAACAATTGCGCTGAAGACTTAACTTGAACAATTGAATTTTGAATTTTTTCTATAAAAATATTAAATGAATTACTTAACTGACCAAACTCATCATCGTTTTCTACACTGAGGCGACGAGTTAAATCGCCTTCACCTTGAGCTATATCTCTAATAGCATCGTTTAAGCGATACATAGGACGCATTAAGTAACGCAATAAAAGCTGTAGCGCAAAAACAATGACTAAGGTGCCTACTATTAAGTAAATCAGTGCTTTTTGACCAAATGCCGACACACTTTCGAAAGCCGTGTCTTTATTGATCACTGCTCCTAAATACCAATCAACATTTTCTATGCCATGAATTTTAGTAAATGACACTAAAACAGTTTCATCAGCAACTTGGTGCTCTGTAAAAGTATCAGCCAGCTCAATGTCTTTTCCAAATAATTCAGTAAGCGCTTTTGAATTTAACTTACTATTTGGATGGCTTAGTATTTGCCCCTTATGATCTAATAAAAAGCCATAACCTAACCCTAAAAAATCAATATTGTCGATAATTTTAGCTATGGTTTGCATATCAATATCAGCACCTGCAACTCCTTTAAATTGGCCATTAATATTTATGGGCGCAACAGCTGAAATGGTCAGTTCATTGGTGGTTACATCAATATAAGGGGTGGTGAATGCAGTGTTAGTTTTGTTTTCAACCAACTTATACCAAGGGCGGCTAGTTGCATCAAAATCGTCGGGTAAAATGACGCTTTGATCATTTAAAATAAACGCGCCTGAGGATTCGCCGATGTAAGTATTTTTAAAATCACCTGCCATCTCTGCAGTATTTAATTGCGATAATGTAAGCGCTTTAGCGTCTGTAACTTGATAGGTGTTTGCCAGCGAGATAACAATGGCTAACTTGTTATTCAGCCAGCTTGCAATGTTCTGCGATACAGACTGGGAACTTTGTTTTAATACTAAAGATAGCTGCTCTTGAGTTTGATGACGCATTGAAAAATAGTTGTTAATAGTGAAAACACCTAACACTAAAACTAAGACCAATGACGCAGCGATGGTGATTTTGGAGGTGAATTTCAGCGAGCTAAACATAAGTACCTTAAGAATTAATCATTATTATCACTGTCTTTTTAACAAATTTTTAACTGAAAGTCTTAGCAAATATAAGCTGGGATTGATTAAATTTTAAAAAATAATGATAAAGTATTGTTTTGATGTACAGAAAAATATCTATAAGATGATTTTTTAATAGACACGGTCTAACTAGTCGCAAAGAAAGACTCTATGCAACTATGCCTTTTAGGAAAGTAAAAAGATTAAAATTTGAATTTAATAATGACGTTACACTGAGTAATTATTATTTAAATCACTTTTTCCATTTCATTTTATTATTGGTATCGCGTGATGAAATAATGGTTTCATCACTGCTTTGAATCCCGCCCAATTTAGAGAGTCGGTCATAAAGAACAACATTACAGGTTGCCGCTAAATTCATACAGCCGATAGTAGGAATATACACCACTTCGTCGCACCATTTTAAAACATCTTTGGGGACAGAGCCGTCTTCTGGACCAAATACATAAAATGCGTTCTCAGGGTGAGTAAATTCGGGTAAAGGAGTGGCACCTTCAATTAACTCAATTACCACTACTTTTGCATCTTTTGGCTTGACTGATGCTAAATCGTCAGTGGCGGTTAATGGAATGCGTTGCACCACATTTTTCGTATCTGTATGAAATTTTTGTGCATTTAAATAACGGTTGCCGGTAAAAAACACCTTCTTGGCGTCATAACAACCTGCTGCGCGTAATACACCACCCACATTGGTTGGGCTTTTAGGGTTTATTAAACCAATACTTGCTTGTAACTTACTCACTAGTTGCAATCCTTGGTTGGCCACTCGGCAATATACAAGTCAAAATCGTCTAATTTTACATCACAATCTTTTACTGTTTTATCTTTGACTGAAATGTTTAGCTCATGCATTTTAGTTTTATCGCCGTTATTAAGTAACGGGTGCCACGTTGCTAAACCGCGCCCTTCATGAAGACGGCGGTAGCTACAGCTTTGGGGCATGAAAAAGATGTCTTTTAGGTTTTCTTTAGTGAGTTTAACGCACGAAGGTACTAATGTTTGGCGGTTTTCGTATTCACTACAGCCACAGGTATTGTTATCAAGGTATTGACAAACAATGTTGGTAAATATTAGTTGCTCGCCTTCTCTTAGCTGATCGGTAGCAGTAAAGTCATCTTCGTCTTCACTGTCAATAAAGGTGTTTAAACAACACTTTCCACATCCATCACAAATGGCTTCCCATTCTTGCTGGTTCATTTCATTCAGGCTTTTACTAAGCCAAAATTGGGTATTTGCTAATTGTTGATCAAACATGGTGTTCTCGCCCCTTTTAAGAGCGCGCATTCTAACGTATTGCAGCAAAGCGCGCAAAGCCAATCCCTAATATCTGCATGGCTTCGCGCGATTTTATTACTGCTGAGATTTAACCCAACGTTTAATTTTTTTCTCCAGAATAGGCATAGGTAGTGCACCATCAATCAATATTTGCGTATGAAACGCTTTAATGTCAAATTGCTCACCTAATTGCTGGTGGGCGTAATTTCTGAGCTCTTTAATTTTAAACTCACCCAATTTGTACGATAGTGCTTGGCCTGGCCATGCGATATAGCGTTCAACTTCAGCAATAACATCACTTTTTGCCATTGAAGAATTTGCTAGCATGTAATCAATGCCTTGTTGACGTGTCCAACCTTTGGCATGAAATCCTGTATCAAGCACTAATCGCATCGCTCTTAGCTGCTCATCGCTAAGACGCCCGTACCACATATACGGGTCGGTAAATAAGCCAAGCTCTTTGCCTAAGCTTTCTGCATATAATGCCCAGCCTTCAGCAAACACGGTATAGCCGCCAAATTTACGAAAATCGGGCAAGCTTTGCACCTCTTGTTGCAGCGCTATTTGAAAGTGATGACCTGGAGCGGCTTCATGAATAGACAGTGTTTCGAGTAAAAACTTAGGCTGCGCTTTTAAGTTGTATGTATTGATGTAAAATATGCCTGGGCGCGAACCATCAGGAGCGGGTCCTGCATACGACGCTCCCGCAGCTGATTGGGCTCGATACGCTTCAACCGCTTTGACAATATAAGGAGCCTTAGGCTCAATATTAAATAACTTTGGTAAGCGGGCGTCTATCTTTACTTTAATTTGTTCATAAGCGGCAATTAACTCATCGGCTGTTTTATAATAAAACTCATCTGAGTCACGTAAGTGGTTAAAAAAGGCTGATAATTCTCCTTCAAATTCGACGGTGTCTTTAACCGTTTTCATCTCACTTAAGATTCTTGCCACTTCACTTAAACCAATCTCATGAATTTCATCCGCTGATAAACTTAACGTAGTATTTTTCTTTATTTGGTATTCGTACCACGCTTTACCATTGGGTAAATCAGCATAACCAACAGAATCGCGGGCATAAGGAATATAATCGTTAAGTAAGAAATCGCTCATTCGCTGATATGCAGGCACTAATTTATCTAAGATCAGTGTTTTATACTGCGATTTTAGCTGTTGCTTTTCATCAGCTGAAAAAGAGTCGGGCATGGCTTTAATGGGCGAATAAAAGAGAGAATCTTCTGCGCTTGTAACAACATGCGCTTTAAATTGCGGGAGTAATTTTTTTGCTAATGGCATAGGCAGTACCACATCGTTTTTAACGCCTTGCGCCATTGATTGTTCAACACTTGCAAGCCATTTAACGAAACCATCTGCACGCTTGATAAATTTTTGGTAGTCGGCAACAGTATTAAAAGGCTGAGCACTTTGTCCTGAACCAAATCCAGCGAAGGTATTATGCGCACCCGACATTTGATTTATCGGTAACAAATAATTTTTATATTGCATCCCCTCAAGCTTGAGGGCTAAATCTCGGGATAATACTTCAAAATTCAGTAGCGCTTGACCGGTCAGTTGTGATTCATCAATCAGCGTTAAGCGTTGTTGATATTTTTTGTAAAATGCGGCTTTTTTATCGCGATTAAGCTGCGATATTTCAGGCAAAAATTGATCATCAAATTCATGGCGGCCATTATAAGTAGCGCTTAATGGATTAAAAGCTAATGATTCATCGTAGTACTGAGCAACGAGCACATCTAATTGCTGCTCGGCTGATAATTCGCTTATTACAGGTGCGACTGACTGATTTGTGTTTAATTGTGAGCTGGTGCTCATACAACCACTTAAGGCAAACATAACGCTACTGGCAACCAGAGCTATTTTAATAACTTTCATAAATTCCCTTGTTAGTTTTTACCCGCCAATTATGCGGTTTTAAATAACTTAAATAAAGCAATTACGGTCAATGCTATTCGTCGCTACATTATTTACTCAATAGCGCATGGTTGCTACATTCAAGTAAATGAAAATAATTATAATGACTTAAACATGAAAAAACATTTACTAACTGCATCAATCGTATTTCTGAGCTTAACCAGTGCAAGTACACTAGCCACAACCTATATATCGGCCAAAGCTTTACTAGATGTTGAAACAGGCGAACTTAAATCTAATCCTTTGATTGCCATAGATAACGGTGTTATTAGCCAAATCCAATTTAATAAAAAGCCCAAGCTTAGCAGTAATGATGAACTGATAAACCTACCAACGCTTACCCTGTTACCTGGGTTAATGGACATGCACGTACATTTAACCAGCGATCCTACCGTGTCTCGAAGTGAACGTTTAGGGCAATCTGTTCCGCGAATGGCCATTAAAGCCAGCTATTTTGCTAAGCAAACCTTAGAAGCTGGATTTACTACAGTACGTAACTTAGGTGCACAAGGCTACAGTGTTATTGCGGTGCGAGACGGTGTTAATGCCGGTGATATTATCGGCCCACGTATCTGGGCTGCTGGGCCTTCTTTGAGCATTACTGGTGGGCACTGCGATAATAATCGCTTACCTCCAGAGATGAAATATACTGCCACCGGCGTTGCTGATGGCCCATGGGCAGTACGTATTAAAGTGCGTGAAAATATAAAATATGGCGCTAATGCAATCAAACTATGCGCCACAGGTGGGGTATTTTCTAAAGGAACAAAAGTCGGCATACAGCAATACGCCTTTGAAGAGATGAAAGCCATTGTTGATGAAGCGCACATGCGTGAATTACCTGTTGCCGCTCACGCACACGGCACTAACGGTATTAAAACGGCGATTAGAGCCGGTGTAGATAGTGTTGAGCACGCTAGCTTTCTAGATGATGAAGCGATTGCGCTTGCAAAAGAGCATGGTACTTGGTTATCGATGGATATTTATAATACAGAGTATACGCTGAGCTTTGGTGAGCAAAATGGTGTTGATGAAGAAAACCTAAATAAGGAACGTCTGGTATCAAAAAAACAACGTGATAGTTTTAAACGCGCTGTTAAAGCTGGGGTAAACATGGTATTTGGTACCGACGCAGCAATATACCCACATGGTGATAATGCTAAACAGTTTTCCCGTATGGTTGAATTTGGCATGAGTGAATTACAAGCAATTCAAGCGGCGACCATTAATAGTGCTAAATTATTAAAAGCTGATAAACAACTAGGGCAAATTAAAACTGGTTTTGCAGCTGATATCATAGCGGTAGATACTAATCCATTAAAAAACATTTCTACACTAGAGCAGATCCCGTTTGTTATGAAGGCGGGTGTGGTTTACAAACAGTAAGCCCAAACGTTTCTATAAGGTTGAGCACCGCTCAACCTTAAAATTTTTTGCAAATGTAGCTAAGCTGCTCGTTTAGCCATCAAAATTTTATTAAAAAATCTTTCTGCTAAACCAACTAACTACTGCAATCCCCCTTTGAAATTTTCAAATATGATTACTTTTAAATCACATTGAATAACAATCAAGCAAACGTACCTATTGAAGTAAAAAAAATTGAACTTTTTATTTAAATTTAAAATGATAACTATTATCATTCGCGCAAATTAACAAATGCGAATGGTTATCAGTTTATGAAAAGGTTTCAATACTCTCTCCTCACTCTAGCGTGTTTAAACGCAAATTTAGCAATGGCTAACGAGTCACAAGTTAATTCAGATATTGAACGAATTAGCGTTTACGAGCAACAAAACCGAGTAGTGATGAATTCTGGTTTAGCGACTAAATCAGACATGTCACTAATGGAAACCCCAGCACCCGTGGTTATTGTTGATAAAGCACTGATTGAATCACAAGGTATTGATAGTCTTCAGGACGTGATCCGCAATGTGAGTGGCCTAACTCAAGCGGGTAATAACTATGGCATTGGTGACAATTTAGTTATTCGTGGTTTGGGTGCTAATTACACTTATGATGGCATGTATGGCGGCGCAGGCTTGGGCAATACATTTAACCCTACTCGGTCTTTAACCAATGTTGAATCTATTGAAGTGTTAAAGGGTCCCGCTACTGGCTTGTATGGTATGGGTAGTGCCGGTGGTGTGATCAACCTCATTGAGAAAAAACCACAGTTTAACGAGCAACATACGCTAGAAATGGATATCGGTCAGTGGGATAGTTATTCGCTTGCACTCGATAGCACCAATGCAATAACCGACGATTTAGCTTATCGGGTAATGGCAAAAACCGCCTCTAGCGATGGCTTTCGTGATTTAAAAGAGCAGCGCGATGAAATTTACTCGTCTTTAAAATATGTGCTTAATGACCAACAATCTTTTGTATTGTCTGGGGCATATATTAAAGACGCTATTGCAGTGGATTCTATTGGCCACCCTATTCGTATTTTTAACAGTGAATCGGTTAACGGTTTAACTGCTGGAGAAGTATCAGGCGCCGATTTAGTTAATGACCCTACAGCAAGTGGGTTACAATTGAGTGAAGCACAACGAAATGAATTAGCTAACTCTTTGGCAAGCAATGATGGTTTAACACCCTTTAACTTTGGCACTAATGGCATAATATCACCGATGGCAAAGGATAACGAAGGTGAAGAGCTGCGTTTTAAACTAGCGCATAATTATTACATTAGTGATGATTTATTTTTAAATCAACAGCTGCAGTATCGCAATTACACTTCAAGTTTTGCTCGTCAAACAGGTGCTTATAATTATGTTTATTGGAACCGACGCGGTGTAATTAACCAAGATCCACGCGCACCGTTAGTTGTAGATAATGTATTACATCCTTTTGCTGCCAGACGCCAAGAATATCGCCAAGTAGAAGCGGATGAAAAATCTTGGCAATACTTCTTAGATTTACGTTATGACTTTATGCTTGGTAATATAGAAAACGAACTACTAGTTAATGCCAACTATGAAGACCGTGATATTCGTTTTAAACAGTACTCTATTTATGATGCTGATAAGGTCATTAAAAACAAAGCCGGTGAAGTGATTTACCAAGGCGCACTGCCATATATTTTTGATATACGTCAACCAAATTGGCCTACAGGTGAATTTGCTGACTATGACCCGCTTAAAACCAGTGATTACAATAAAAAAGTACAAGCATGGGGCGTAGGCCTGCAGCATGTTGCTTATATTAACGACAAGATCACTACTCGTATTGGTGTTGCTCATAATCGCATAAAACAAAGTTATGAGCATTTTGGGGTAGACCCACGTTATAGCCAAAGCCGCGCAAATCCAACGCCTGAAGCAAACACATCAGACAGTGGTTTAACGTATAACTTAGGTGCTACTTATCAAGTAAACGCTGATATGGCTTTGTTTTTAAATCACTCGAAAGGACGCACAGCTTACAGTGTTCTTGGCTCTGTTGCTGGTAATGAAGCCGATAGAGACGATTCCGAATCAGTGAGTAACGATTTAGGCTTTCGTTTTAAAGCATTTGATGATCAATTACTAGCTTCGATTGTAGTATTTGAAAGTGCGCGCACTAATTTAGAATACGCCAATCCACTTTATGAAGCCGGCGTGTCAGCACCTGACGTAGTAGAGAGCTTTTTTGATGGCGAAGAACAGACAAAAGGTGTAGAGATTGATTTAAATGCGTATTTGAACGATCAATGGAAAGTTAATATTAACGGTGTTTATCAAGACGCCCGCGATAAAACTAATCCAAACAGCTCAAGCTTTGATACCCGCCAAAAAGGGGTGCCTTATGTAACAGCTAGTTCATGGGTTACTTACTCAGCAGCGCTGTTTGAATTACCACACGCAGTTGATTTAAGCGCAGGCTTAACATTCGTTGATAAACGCAGTACTAACTCAAGTTCATTCGGTATTGATAATGGTTACGTACCCGCTTATAACGTATATGATGCTGCGGTTAGCTATAAAGCAAACAATTGGCAGATGCAATTAAACATTAATAACCTGTTTAATAAAAAATACTATTCTAAAGCCATGTTTTTAGGCGGAATGCCAGGTGAAGAACGTAATGCAAAGCTAAGCTTTAGTTACACACTTTAATAATTTAATAATTTAAAAGCACGGTATTTCAATTGAGATACCGTGCTTTTTTCATGTAAAAACTTAATATTAAATCGTAACAACTATGCGACCGTTTATTTCGCCTTTAAGCATGTCATCAAAAATTTCATTAATATCTTCAAGTTTTTTCTCTTCAATGATAGCTTTTACTTTGCCTTGCGCAGCAAATTCAAGACATTCTTGCAGGTCTTTGCGCGTACCTACAATAGAGCCAACCACTGAAACACCATTTAATACGGTGTCAAAAATTGGCAATGGCATATCTTCAGGCGGTAAACCAACCAATACACATTTTCCCCCTCGGCGAACACTTTTATATGCTTGTTCAAACCCTGGTTTTGATACTGCCGTACAAACAACAGCATGCGCGCCACCTACTTGCTCAAAAATGGCCTCACTGGGCACCACCTCTTTAAAATCAAGCGTAATATCAGCACCCAACTCTTTAGCTAGCGCCATTTTCTCTTTACCAGTATCTACCGCAATAACATTAAAGCCCATTGCTTTTGAATATTGCACTGCTAAGTGCCCTAAACCACCCACACCGACAATAGCAACCCATTGACCTGGTTTAGCGCCAGATACTTTTAAAGCTTTATACGTTGTTACGCCCGCACAAAATAAGGGGGCAGCTTCAGCAAAACCTAAGCCTTCCGGTATTTTGATGATGTAGTCACCATGAGCTAAACAGTATTCTGCATACCCACCGTCAATAGAGTAACCCGTATTATGTTGCGATAAACACAAGGTTTCGCGTCCATCTAAACAAAACTCACAATGGCCACATGCGCTGTATAACCATGGTACGCCTACTCTATCGCCCACTTCTAAGTGCTTAATATTACTTCCTAGTTTTTCTATTACACCAACACCTTCGTGCCCAGGTACTAATGGCATTTTTGGTTTTACCGGCCAATCGCCATGACATGCGTGTAAATCAGTGTGGCACACACCACAAGCGGCTATTTTTACTAGGACATCGTTAGGACCTACTTCTGGGATAGGCAAATCGGTGATCGCTAACTTGCCTTTATATTCTGTATTTATTGCTGCTTTCATAGTCATTCCATCGTTTATAAAAAATTATGCTATTTAACATGGGTGTTAAACAACAATGTCATGTTGCATACCCGCAACATACCTCACTATAAATGCTTAGATATTAATCTATATCAATCATTAGTCGTAAAACGTGGCTTTTTATCCCAGCTTAAGTCTTGCCATACCTAACCAGCGTGCTAGCATAGATTTCATTTATTTTTGAAACTTGTAACAATGACATTATCAGAAAAAAACTTTGCCTTTGTAATGCATTGTGGTGAGATGGGCAGCCGCTGGGGATTTAATCGCACCATTGGACAAATGTGCGGTTTATTGATTATCACTAAAGACCCGATGACGGCAAATCAAATCGCTGATGCGCTAAGTATCTCTCGCGGTAACGTGAGTATGGGGATCAAAGAATTACAATCTTGGCAACTGATCAAAGTAATGCATATCCCAGGAGATAGAAAAGAGTACTATGCCCCTGCAGGCGATATTTGGGATATGGCAAATCGCGTATTCGAAGAGCGCAAAAAACGTGAAGTTGAGCCGACACTAAGTTTACTCCGGGATAACTTACTAGACGAAGCAAGTAACGACGATGAAATCTACGCTCAAAAACAAATGGGCGAAATCCATAACTTACTTGAAACAGTAACTAAATGGTCGTCAGAATTACAACGTTTAACTCCTGAGCAGCTTAATAAGCTAATGAAACTAGGTTCAGGGATTGGCAAAGTCATTGACCTAAAAGATAAAATATTTAAAAAAGAAATTTAGTCGATAGGTCACTCACAAAAAAGCCGCAATTTGCGGCTTTTTAGTTATTTGCTTTATTTAAATTTTTGGATAAGCAATTCTATCTGACAAATAGCCCACGCTGGTTGCAAAATAATATGACCGATTCCAGTGCATAAATACCTTGTAGTTGTCGTATGCTAAATACATGCGCCCATTTTCATCATCAGGCATCACTAGTGCAGCATCCACAGCAACATTTGGTAAATCGCTGCCATCAGCACGACGAACCCCTAATGCTTGCCAATCAGCGAGTGAGCGCTCTGAATTGTTCCAATATTCAAGCCATTGCTTACGTGTTTTAGTACCGCGCTTTAAAATATACTGCTGATCAAAATCAGCAGGTAATTGAACTTGGCGACCCCAGGTTAAGTTGTCATTCCAGCCCTCTTGCTTTAAGTAATTAGCAATAGAGGCAAACGCGTCTTCCTTAGTTGTCCAAATATCTTTGCGACCATCATTGTTGTAATCTACAGCATAGGCATTAAATGAGGTTGGCATAAATTGAGTTTGCCCCATTGCACCTGCCCATGAGCCTTTAAATTTATTAAGCGTAATATGACCCGACTTTAATATATCCAGTGCTGCCCATAATTGGCGCTTGTATAATGCTTCACGGCGCCCATCAAAAGCCAGTGTTACCAACGATGAAATCACGTTGTGGCCACCTTGAATGGCACCAAAATTACTCTCTAAGCCCCAAATAGCTACAATAAAGCGTGCTTGGACGCCAAAGTCTTTTGCGACCTTCTCTAAAACGTCTTGGTTTTCTTTGTACAACTTACGCGCGCGATCAATTTTCCATTGAGGCACTCGTTTTGGTAAATATGTTTCCAGTGTTTCTTTTACTTCAGGCTGATTTTTATCTGCTGAAATCACTTTTTCTTTGTAAGAAGCAGTGGCAAATGCTTGCTCAATTAACTGAGTATCGTAACCTTTCGCTATTGCCTCTTGCTTTAAATTAGTAAGGTATTGTTGAAACTCAGCTTGGGTTTTTGCCATCACCGATGAGCTTAAACAGATACCACACAATACAACTGCTAATTTTTTAATCACTATCTACTCCGTTTTGTTTTCTTAATTCACTCAGCAAGTTTTCTTCTGGTGGCGGAATTTGTAAATAATAGCCTTGGTCGCTGAGCGACTGTTTTAAAGTGTATAAATCCGCTACGCCTAGTTGAGTTCGCTTAGCTAAGTTAATGATCATCACGTACTGAGGTTGACCAAACATGGCCATTAAAGGTTCCGGAACTTTACTAAAATCGTCTCTTTTTTCAATAAATAAGAAAGTATCTGCTTTTTTCTTACTTTTATATACCGCAGTTAGCATTATGGCCCTATAAAATCTTGCTTAACAGTGCTACACACTATAACATGGCAATAATAATAAGTTATAAAAATTAGAGTGAAAACTACAATAAACGCCTTGTTCAGCCTAGGTTTATATAAAAATTTCACACTAACAAGACAATCCAGTTGAGCATCTATGTCGGACCAAATTTTTGAGCTAAAAGGCAACCTTTTTACGTTATCAGTTTTACATCTTTATAGTACTGATATCCCCCTTTTAGCAGAACAACTGTATATAAAAATAGCCCAAGCCCCAAAATTCTTTGAGGGTGCCCCCATTGTCGTGAATTTAATTGAAGTAAAAAATAATCCTATTGATTTTGTTCACTTAAAATCACTTATTGAACGTATGAGCTTTAATGCGGTGGGTGTATGTAATGGTTCTGATGAGCAGCACAAACAAGCGAAAGCTGCTGGCTTATCTGTTTTAAACTATTCACAAGACGTTAAGACTGAACCCGCAAGAGTAGAGCCTAATACGTCAGTGGTTGAAAAAACCGTATATTTACCAGCACAAATTATTAATGGTGCGGTTCGCTCAGGCCAACAAGTTTATGCCAAAGACCGCGATTTGGTGGTGTTAGGCGCAGTAAGCCATGGTGCAGAAGTAATTGCTGATGGCAATGTACATATTTATGGAACCCTACGCGGCCGTGCAATTGCCGGTGCAAAAGGGCTCGAAAACGCATACATTTTTTGTAATAAATTAGAAGCAGAACTCGTTTCAATCAATGGTAATTACTGGATCAGTGACTCACTGCAAGGTGAACACTGGGGTAACGCAGTTCAAATACAACAAAAAAATGAATCTTTAGAAATTTCAGCTTTGGTTAAAGGATAAATCTCATGGCAAAAATAATTGTCGTTACCTCGGGTAAAGGGGGTGTTGGTAAAACAACATCAAGCGCAGCAATTGGTACAGGCTTGGCATTGAAAGGCTATAAGACTGTTATCATTGACTTTGATATCGGCCTGCGGAATTTAGACCTTATTATGGGTTGTGAACGTCGCGTAGTGTATGACTTTGTCAATGTAATCAATGGTGAAGCCAACCTTAACCAAGCACTTATAAAAGATAAGCGTGTAGAGAAGTTATTCTTACTTCCTGCATCGCAAACACGCGATAAAGATGCACTCACACGTGATGGCGTTGAACGTGTTCTCAATGAGTTAAAAGAAGACTTTGACTACATAGTGTGTGATTCTCCTGCAGGTATAGAAGCCGGTGCTATGATGGCCATGTACTTTGCTGATGAAGCAATTGTAACCACTAATCCAGAAGTTTCGTCAGTAAGAGACTCAGACCGTATACTAGGTATTTTACACAGTAAATCTAAACGCGCCGAAGAAGGTTTGGAAAACATTAAAGAGCATTTGCTAATAACACGCTATAATCCAGATCGTGTATCAAAAGGTGAAATGCTATCTGTTGAAGATATCCAGGACATTCTAGCTATCGACTTACTAGGTGTCATTCCTGAATCTCAAGCAGTACTTAGTGCATCTAACTCAGGACAACCCGTTATTCTTGATAGCGAATCAGACGCAGGTCAAGCCTATGCTGATGCGATCAGTCGTTTATTAGGCGAGACGGTTGAATTTAGATTTTTAGATGTAGAGAAAAAGGGTTTATTCAAACGGATATTTGGAGGTTAATGTGTCTTTACTTGACTACTTCCGCTCAGAAAAGAAAAACAGTGCGTCATTAGCAAAAGAGCGATTGCAGATCATAGTCGCGCACGAACGTTCTCAGCGTGGTACACCTGATTACTTGCCGCAGTTAAAGCAAGATATATTAGATGTCATTCGCAAGTACGTGAATGTAGGCGCCGATGCAGTTCAAGTTCAGTTTGATCAAAATGAAGATGATTTAGCCGTACTCGAACTCAATGTCACACTACCTGACGAAGAAAAGAAATAATGATAAAGGGCGCTAAGCGCCCTTTATCATCTGTTTTTAACTCGTCTTGTAAACTTTATTTAATTATCCCACTCTTTGAGTGCACCTTTAAGATATTCATAGCGCCAAGAATTGAGTAAATCTGGTTTTATCTGCTGTGATTTTTGTTCATCTGTTAGCTTCCAGTTCCAACTTATAAGTTGATTCACTTGCTTTTTAGAGGCCATTACATCTTCTGGTATGTTTTGCTCTTTTGCAACCTTACTAATGTTTTGTTTGATCTCTTTCGCTACTTTTTTGTATGTAGGAAAATCAATTAAACGCTTTAGTACTTTTGGGTGCTGTTCAGGTGGGATAGCTTTAGCTTGCTCAATACACTTTAAAATTTCAACCCCCGAACGATTCACTTCAATAGGCTCAACACCCGGAATTTGTCTAAGCGCATTTAAGCTCGATGGGCCTCGCTTAGCGATTTCAGTCATGTTGTGCTCTTTAAGAACAAAATTAAGCGCAAGATTTTTACGAATTGCTTTATTTCTTCTCCACACGGCTAATTCTCTTAGTACCGCTAATTCATGCGGCTTGAGCTGCCATGCATTTTTAATCTCTTTATAAAGCAGTTCATCTGGTGTTTGAAAAGCACGCTTGTTTGCCACTAATTCACTTTCGTTAATAACAATATCAAATAAATCGGCCGCTTTAATGCTGTCTATAATTAACTCAAAACAAGGCAGTAAGTGAAACGTATCGGCCGCAGCGTATTCAAGTTGTTTTTGAGTGAGAGGACGTTGTAACCAATTGGTACGCGATTCACTTTTATCAATTTCAATATTCAACAAGGTTTTTACCATTAAGGCAAACCCCATACAGTTACCCTCCCCTAATAGCTGAAGTGCAAACTGAGTATCAAACAATGGATAAGGAACGAAACCTGCGTATTTTTGAAAAACTTCAATATCTTCTGAAGGAGAATGAAGTACTTTTAACACGTTTGGATCTTTAAGTATCTGCCAAAAATCAAACAAGGAAAGCTCTGCAAGCGGGTCGATGAGTGCTAAATGCTCGCCATCATAAACTTGAATTAGTGCAACTTCGGGATACAAAGTACGGCGGCGCATAAACTCGGTATCAATAGCAAGAATGGGTTTGTTTTTTATTTGTTCTACAAACGTATTTAGCTCATTTTGGGTTTGGATCAATTGGTAGTGCACTGAGTCTCCTACAATAAAAAAGCCGACTAATGTCGGCTTTTTTATAGTTGCTAATCTTTTAAGGCTCTTCTGAGAATTTTACCCACGTTAGTTTTGGGTAACTCATCCTTAAACTCAACGAGTTTAGGAACCTTATAATTAGTTAAATTATCACGACAATGTTTTATTATATCTTTTTCAGTTAAAGAAGGGTCTTTTTTCACAACAAAAACTTTAACTTGTTCACCACTAATGTCATGAGGAATACCAATTGCGGCAACTTCTAATACACCTTCGTGCATCGCAACCACTTCTTCAATCTCATTTGGGAATACATTAAAGCCTGACACAATGATCATGTCTTTTTTACGGTCAACAATATAGAAGAAGCCTTCATCATCGTATGTCGCAATATCACCGGTAGCAAACCAGCCATCTTTTAAACATTCAGAGGTTGCGTCAGGACGGTTATAATAACCAAGCATTACTTGTGGGCCTTTAACCCATAACTCGCCCGGTTCACCTTTAGCCGCTTCTTCACCGCTATCAAGCATTAGCTTGATATCGGTACTTGGCGCTGGTAAGCCAATAGAGCCATTATAAGCCTCTAAATCGTACGGGCTAATTGTAACTAATGGCGAACACTCTGTCAGACCATAGCCTTCCATTAATTTGCTGTTAGTGACCTTCTGCCATTTTTCGGCAACTGGACGTTGAACGGCCATACCGCCACCCAGTGACATTTTAAGGTTACTAAAATCAAGTTCAGAGAAACCTGGAGTATTTAATAAGCCATTAAACAGAGTATTTACACCTGTAATAGCTGTAAATTTATGCTGACTAAGCTCTTTTACAAATCCTGGCATATCACGTGGATTAGTAATTAAAACATTTAAGCCACCGTATTTCATAAATGCTAAACAGTTCGCTGTTAATGCAAATATATGATAAAGCGGAAGCGCAGTAATAACTACTTCACTACCACGGTCAAGCACTTTGTCTAAACAACCAGATACTTGCTCAAGATTACCTACCATATTGCCATGACTTAACATAGCGCCTTTTGATACACCGGTAGTTCCACCGGTGTACTGCAAGAATGCTAAGTCACTAAGGTTTACATCTGGACGTTTGTAACCAGTTGGATCTGCTTTTAACAAATCACAAAAGTTAATCGTGTTAGGTAATGTGTAGCTTGGCACCATTTTTTTGAAATGCTTAACTACAAAATTAACTAAATGCTTTTTAAGACCACCCATCATGTCACCGACTTGGGTAACCACAATATGTTTCACGTCGGTGTTGGGCAGCGCTTTTTCAAGAGTGACAGCAAAGTTAGCAAGTATAAAAATGGCTGATGTTTCAGAATCTTTTAACTGATGCTCTAACTCTCGTACGGTGTAAAGCGGGTTAACATTAACTACAACACATCCTGCACGCAAAATACCTAATATAGCAATAGGGGTTTGCAACAAGTTAGGCATCATCACAGCGACTTTATCGCCTTTTTTTAATCCTAAATCGTTTTGGATATAGGCGGCAACGCGTTTTGTTGCTGCATCTATATCGTTGTAAGACAATGTTTTACCCATATTAGTAAATGCAGGTAAATCTTTGTATTCATTAAAACTTTTTTCAAACACTTCGAGTAACGAGTTGTAGTGCTCAGGATCGATTGTTTCAGGCATACCTTCTGGGTAGCGCTTAAGCCAGATTTTTTCCACTCTTAGCCCCTGTTATAATTATATTTTTATTAACCTTAATCTAAGTAAGGCACTTTCACAATTGAGCAAATACTCTAATCTAGAGATAATCCCACATTTATCGGTAATATACAATTAACATGCACTACTTTGCAGCATAAATGCGTGAATGTGTTCAAAACATAGCCCACTACTTTGCATATGGCAATGATGTCCACCAGGCACTTCTAATACTCTCAAGTTATTGTAATAATTACTATACTTATCTAAGTTTTGTTTTACAAATGGATAACCTTTATCACCTAATATTAATTGACATGGTGCAATTAATTCTTTTATTGCACCAATACATTGCGCTTCATCAAATCGAAAACCTGAGTGATTTTTAAGCTTAGGATCAGTCGTTAACTCAAACCCACTGTGCATTTGTCTTATATTTCTGTCCATCAGCAAAGCGATTAATTTATCATTTAAATCAGTTGTTTTTGCACGCGCTTGATAAATTTGCTCTTTTGAAGTGTATATCCTTGATTTTTTAATCGTTAACCGTGCCCGGTTAAGTATGGCATTTCTTAGCTGTGAAGCGACTTCATTTGCTTGTGTGGTAACGCAGCCTATTCCTTCAATAAAAGAAACGGATTTAACATACTCGTTAAAACAACTCGCAAATAAACCCGCGACCATCGCCCCCATCGAATGCCCGACCAAGTGTACCTTTTTTAATTTAAGCGCTGTGATTAATGCATAAACATCATCCACATAATCAATAAAGTAGTAATGTGCCTGAGGGCTTCGCCAAGATGATAGTCCATGCCCTGCAAAATCAATACAATACCATGTTTGATTTGACGGTACGTCAGTTAGCATAGGTACAAAGCTAGCACTGTTATCTAACCAACCGTGAAGCGCAATAACAACCTCTTCACCGTCTCCAAATTTAAGGCCATGTATATCTAAGTCGTTAGCTTTGACAGAAAATGGTTGCAATGCAAACCTCTACTTTTTATTTGGTTATAGCAATAACATACAAGAGTTAATACACAAATAATAGAACCGAGCTAGAAGAGTACACACTTAAATTGCGAGATTTCATAACATATTCATTTATTTATCTCGTCATCAGTATACAATAATAGTCGCTATTAAAATAAGTACACTTAAAGGGTACACACAATGAAAAAACAGTTCGGCTTATTAGCGCTTTTATGTACAACAACAGGAGCATTTGCTCAAACAGCGCCTAAAAATGTTATTTATATGATTGGTGATGGCATGGGTCCCGCTTTCACAACCGCTTATCGATACTACAAAGATGACCCAACAACAAAAGAAATAGAAACCACCGTTTTTGATACCATATTAAAAGGCATGGCGCACACGTATCCAGATGACCATACCTATGTTACAGACAGCGCAGCAGGTGCAACTGCACTTAGCAGCGGCCATAAAAGTTATAATGGCGCTATTGCCGTCGATACAGCTAAAAAGCCTGTTAAAACCATGCTAGAAATTGCAAAAGAGCAAGGAATGACAACAGCGTTAGTAGCTACCTCACAAATAAACCATGCAACACCAGCAAGTTTTGCCGCACATAATGAATCAAGAAGAAACTACGATGATATTGCCAATGACTACATTGACAATAAAATTGCAGGTAAATTACCGGTAGATTTAATGTTAGGCGGTGGTACTGAGTACTTTATTCGTGATGACAGAAACTTAGTAGACGAATTTAAACAAGCTGGTTATCAATATGGCGATGATATTCAGAACCTTGGTCAAATCACTCAAGTGCCTGCTATAGGTTTATATGCACCTAAAGGCTTACCGTTTGCTCTTGATGAAAACCCAACAAGATTAAAGCAGTTAACTTCTAAAGCGTTTGATTTGCTTGATGGGCAAAATGATAAAGGCTTTTTTGTGATGATTGAAGGCAGCCAAATTGACTGGTGTGGTCACGCAAATGATATTGCCTGTGCAATGGCTGAAATGGATGATTTTGCTAAATCAATCGAAACGGCTAAAGCCTATGTAGATAAGAACCCAGACACTATTTTGGTGATCACGGCAGACCACTCAACAGGTGGTTTAACTATTGGTGCACATGGCCAATATAAATGGGAAACAGATGTCATCAAAGGTGTTAAAGCCACTGCGGGTACATTGACCAATTTGTTAATGGAGTCAGATAACCTTAAAAAGGTATGGCAGGAAAATACGAGCATTGAGTTTACAGCTGAAAACGAAATTAAGCTTAAACAAGCCAAAGCTATGGGTGAGAAAACCCTAAACTTAGCCGTTAAAAGCATCATTAATGATTTAAGCTTTACAGGTTGGACAACGGGCGGTCACACAGCGTCTGATGTACAAGTATTTGCTTATGGCAAAAATAGCGATGACTTTGTTGGCTCTCAAAATAATACCGATATAGCTAAAAAATTGATTGGTTACATAGAACAATAATCTCAGTAATGAAATTAAAAAAGCCCGAATGATTCATTCGGGCTTTTTATTTGCTTATTTTCATTTTATACCAATTCTCTTATTTAAGTGATCTATTTTGAGGATTGGTATTAGCTAAGCGTATATATCAACACCAATTAAATTTTGAACTTCAGCTCTTCGCTCTAAATTAGCAAACTCAGTATAAGTCGAAATCGCTTTACTTACTTGGGCTGAGGGTTGATCGTAAATAGTTTGGCTGTATTGGTTGTCTTTGCTGTTCGCTTTTGTAAACTCTTTTGCAAGTTCAAGCCCTTCAGGGCTGCTTTTGACATAATCGGTATTAGTTTTTTGTGGTTTGGCTTGCTCTAGTACTCGTTCAGGCTGCACCGGAACTACCGAAGTAGAACGCACATTACCAGGTATATCACCTGTGAAAAAACCAGAACTTATAGGTAGCGACACAGCGCTTCTCCAACCAACAACATACCTAAATTATGATTTAAAATCGCTTAATTTGCAAACAACCGGGTTTATCTTATTCTCGGCCCGGTAATTTTTTCCATGTTACCGTGTCACGCACATACTTTGGTTGTGCATCACTGGCTTGTACACCCTTACCTGCAAGGTACTGCGCCTCTACTAGTGCCAACATATAGTGTGCATCCGGTAAGCTTATTTCTGACTGTATGGTTACATTATTAAATGCCGTTAATGAATCAGGATAACTTTTAAACCCCGTCCCTACGCCTGCAGCATCAATGTTTATATCTATCAAGGTTGCATCTAACAATTCAGGTTTGAATACTCGCTCTTCGCCTTTAAGTGTCATCAATCCATCTTTTGCTTGGTACTGAGCAAAATATATTTCTCCCATACGCGCATCAATACTAGAATAAACATCGTTAGCACCAAACTGTTCTAATGCCTGCTGTGCCATGACTGCTAAAGTAGATACCCCGACTAATGGTAAATTAGTTGAATACGCAAGACCTTGTGCAATGGCTACGCTTATGCGCACGCCAGTAAAACTACCTGGGCCTTGGCCAAATCCTATTACGTCTAAATCTTTTAGTTTACAACCGGCTTTTCCTAGCAGCTCATCAATAAGTGGCAGAATTTTTTGGCTATGCTGCTGCGGGCACTCTTCAAAATGATGAAACGTTTTACCCTGATAATGCAAAACAATTGATAATGCTTCTGTAGAAGCATCTAGGGCGAGAATATTACTTTTGATCATTTTTGTACTCAATTAATATGTTTTAAAAATGTATTGGCATCTTCTAAGCTTCGTGTACGGCGCATTGGCGGTAAACTCTTTAAAAATACTTGTCCATATTGGCGTGTAACTAAGCGATTATCGCAAATCACTAACACGCCTTTATCTTTGTTGTCTCTTATTAAGCGACCTACCCCCTGCTTTAATGCAATCACCGCTTGGGGTAATTGAATATGTGCAAACGGGTCTTTACCTTGCATTTGGCAATCCTGCATTTTGGCTTGCAGTAAAGGGTCATCAGGGGCAGCAAATGGCAGCTTGTCTATAATAACACAGCTTAAGGTGCTGCCTCGTACATCAACCCCTTCCCAAAATGACGCGGTGCCCAGCAATACTGCATTACCATGGCGAGTAAATTTTTCTAGTATAATTCGTTTAGACATTTGCCCTTGCATATAAACTGGGTAGTCCATTTGCGTCGTTAAACCCTCAGCCACTAAATGCATCATACGATAACTAGTAAATAACACAAAACAACGCCCCTTAGCCGACTTTATGAGCTCTAAAGTCAGTTTTACAATAGCATGAGGCATATTATCTTCATGAGATTGTGGTAAATAACGGGGTAAGCACAGCAACGCCTGATTGGCATAATCAAACGGACTATCCACCATCATACTTTGCTTTGGCTTTAAGCCAAGGCTTGCATTAAAGTGGCTCAGTTCATTGTCGACCGATAACGTGGCGGAGGTAAATACAAACCCCGCACCAGATTCTTTCATCATCAATGCAAATTTTGCCGATACGTTTAATGGCGTTATATTTATTGTTAAATAGCGCCTAGTGGTTTCGTACCAGTAACTAAACCCAGTTTGGGCGGTATCAAATACACGTTCTAACTGGCCTTTAAAAGCCAAAACTCGTTCAAACGGATGTTCTATTTTATCGCTGCGCTCTAAGCATAACTTTAAAACCTGATACACAAATTCTAAATCACTAATAACGCGATGTAATGCCGAGCAAATAAGCTTATTACTGAGCTTTTCGCGCCAATCGCCACGGCTACCATCTACCCCAAACTGCAACCTTAAATCAGCGACACTGGTTTCGAGTTTATTTAAACTTTTACCTAATTGCAGCATATCGGGGATTTCAGCGCGATAAATAGCGCGCAAATCGTTAATTAAATCCACCAGCTTTTTGGTGCTCATTGTTTCGCCAAAATAGTCGCTGGCAATTTCGCTTAATTGGTGAGCTTCATCAAATATGTAGGCATCCGCATTAGGCATAAGCTCTGCAAAACCTGATTCCTTTACCGCCATATCGGCAAAAAACAAATGGTGATTTATTACTACAACATCGGCATCAGCCGCTTTTAAACGCGCTTTGCGAATATAGCATTCTTGAAAGTCAGGGCACTCTTTGCCTAAGCAATTATCAGCGGTTGAGCTTACATAAGGTAGCACTTTGGCGTCTTCTTCAATACCAATGCAATCGGCAAGATCACCGCTGTGGGTCTCACTGGCAAACTTTGCAACCATAGCAAGCTGATGCATAACATCAGGGTCGTCTGTTGGTACGTGTGCCACATGCTGAGTTAGTCGATACGTACACAAATAATTGGCACGCCCTTTTAACAAGGCCGTTTTCTTAGCAGCACCTAAGGCTTTTACTAATACCGGTAAATCACGATGATAAAGCTGCTCTTGCAGTGCTTTAGAACCCGTTGAGATGATGGTTTTACCTTTAGATTTAAGAGCGGGAGCTAAATAGGCAAAGGTTTTACCTGTGCCAGTACCTGCCTCAACAACAAGTTGAGCTCGGGTTTTTAATGCATCATCAACAGCCACCGCCATATCGATTTGAGGCTGGCGTGGTGTATATCCATCTATTGATAAAGCCAAAGGCCCGGTCGCACTAAACAGCTGTTTGATAATACCAATCACTTTGTAAAAAATAATAGCGGGATTCTACGTAAGCGAAACATCAAGGGCAAGTAATTAAGTTATATAATAAGGGGGGCATTGTCCCCCTATTAATTATTATTGTGCCGTAATAGATAAGGTAACTCCGCTTGCAGAACTATAGCCCTTTAAATCTATAAACCAAGTGCCTGCTTGTGGGTTATCAATATTACAAGTTTCTAAATTACCATTTTTAAAAGGCCTACATTGATAAACAGATTCTGTAGATGGGCTTGCAAAATTTACATATAAATCAGCATCTCCATTGCCGCCGCTAATGTTAACTGTAAATGCCGAATAGCCAGCATCAAGATTTTGTGTGTATCGGCTCCAATTGTTTGCTGCTACCGAAATATTATTTTCTACACGATTGATAGGTTCGGCTGTGTTACCTTCGTTATAGCTACCGGTTAAAGAAACATTCGTAATCGCATTCCATGCTTGAACCATGACATAATAAACGCCCGCTTGGGCATTACCTATTTCACAACTCTCATTACTTGAAGAGGTTGTACTTTTGCAATCAAAGCTTGTTAAGGTAGGTGCTGAATTAAATTTTACGTATAAATCGGCATCACCAGAACCACCGGATGTAATGAAGTTTAAGTTAGTCGCGTTATCAGGTACGTTTAATGTGAATACACGTTCCGCTTTTGCATTTTCTGTTATACCAGCAACCGTAACACCGTTTTGTAATTCGTCGCCAATTGGAGGGATCACATCGCCTGCATTTTTTGCCATTTCCGATATGTAACTAACAGCTAATTTTGCAAACTTACTAGCATGATCAGCGTCAAAATTAGTGTCATTAATGGTGTGAATTAATCGATTTATATCAGCCATTTTCGACTCAAATGGCATAGATGCTGTAAACCCTTGTTGATACCAAGATGCGTGATCAGAACATCCATATCCACATTGGTCAAAACCGTAACTAACAGAAGGCAAATAAGTATCGATTAGCTGACCTAGAAACTGGTTTTGAGCATTTGTTGTGTAATCTGTCATCATCACAATATCTTCATTGCTACCGTTATTACCAGTCATATCAAACTGCACCATACCAACAACATTTTTTCCTTGTGATTTGTATGCTGAGGCAATCGCTTTTGACCCCCTCAAGCCAACTTCTTCAGCTGCAAAGCCCATTATTTGAATTGTTCTTTGCGGCTTGTAGTCATTATCAACAATTGCTCTTAGTACTTCTGATAATACAGCGATACCTGATGCATTATCATCGGCACCAGGAGAACGTCCATTTGTAGGGTTTGATTGGTTAATTGAATCTAAATGTCCACCTATGATAACAATTTCATCAGCTTTTTCTTCCCCAGGTATTGTGACTATAATCGACGACTGCGCCCAACTATGAGTAAAATATTCAACGCTGATATCGCTACGACTTGCCGCTAACTGTTGCCAATAATCTTTTAACCATTGAGATGCATCTATCCCAGTTTGAGTTGTATAGTAGCGATTGTAAAAGCTACTCATTGAATTAACAGTATTTGTTAAATTATTAGGGCTAATACGATTAATTAGTTGCTGTGTTGTTTGCGCATTATCAATATTATAATCAAAAGCTAAGGTGTTTTGGTTTTGCACAGCTGCCAACTGTTCAGTATATTGTTTTGCTTCATCTAGTGATTCATGCGCTACAAAACCACCACACCGATGGTAATTATCATGCATAAACTCACTCAGCTGTGCTACATCCGAGGTCTTAACCTTTAAAAAATTAACGGTATCTAGCTCAGTTGCATGAATAGTTAATGATTGATGTGATTTACTTACTGTTTTTTTAGTCTGCTGATAATGCTTTGCTGCAATAGGATCTATTGTCACCCATATATTTTCGTTGTCTTGTGCATACAGTGGTTGAACAATTAAGGCGCTAGCGCTAACTAACGCAATATTTAATAAACGTTTCATAAATTGATTCCTTTTAAATCAAGCTATATTCATAGAAAGTGATATGACTAAGATAAAAAAGGGAGCGGACGCTCCCCTAGGAATTGATTTAGTTAGCTTGAATAGTAAGCGTTACACCACTTGCATTGCGGTATCCTTGTAAATCAATGTGCCAAGTCCCTGCTTGTGGATTATCGATAGTACAACTTTCGTTATTGCCATTTTTATATGGGCGACAAACATAAGTATTTGTATCTGATGCTGCTCCAAAGTTTACATATAAATCCGCATCGCCACTGCCACCCGCAATTGAAACATTAAGTGAGCTATAACCTGAACCTAAACTTTGCGTAAATCGAGTCCAGCCTCCAGAGCTTACAGCTACATTTTCTTCAGTTCGATTTATAGGCGTTGTACCCCCAGTATCGCCATCATAACTGCCAAGTAATGTGACTCCTGAGATTTGATTCCATGCCTCAACCATTACATAATAAGTACCGGTTTGAACATTACCGATAGCGCAACTTTCATTACTTGTTGACGTTGTGCTATTACAGTCAAAGCTATTTAGCGTTGGCTTAGACCCAAATTTTACATACAAATCAGCATCGCCTGTTCCACCTGATGTGGTAAATGATAAGTTACCTGCATCTTGTGGCACATCAAGCGTAAAGAATATTTGTTGTTTGGCTGCACCGCTGATCCCCGTACGTGGGATGTCATTTGTAAGCACTTCTATTTCGGAACCTGAATCACACGAACTACCAGCACTCAAACTAGAGTTTACACCAACAGCACTTAACGCCGCTTTTACGTCCTGTGTGTCGTAGTTTAGATCACAGGCTGCGTCCATAACACCATTACCGGCTATATCCCAGTTAGTACTGGCAGTCCAATACAGTTGATTAGCACGCGCCATCACTTCAAATGCTTTTTTTGTATTCCATCCAGCAGTCGTGGCTAGGTTATAAAACGCTTTGTTGTAAACACCTGAACTGTAATGTACATCCATACCACTAGTATAATCGCTTTGTTTATCAATCGAGCGCCCATCTTGTGTTGGATTATTCATGTATCGCAAAGCACCATTACCTTTGAATATGTCTTGACCTACAAGCCAATCATTACTTCCTCTCATGTAATACTCTGCAGCCTCACCTGCCATATCAGAAAAAGCTTCATTCAGCCCGCCTGATTTGCTGTTATAGATCAGACCTGAATTTTGCTCGGTAAACCCATGGCTTACTTCATGGGCTGATACATCTAAGCTTACAAGTGGATAAAATGTATTTTGACCATCTCCAAAAGTCATTGCACTGCCATCCCAAAATGCATTTTCATAATTGTTGCTATAATGCACTCTCATTTTTAATTGAAAAGATAATGGTGGCGTACCAATCCAATCGTTATACATGTTATAAATTACGTTGCCGAAATAATGTGCATCATTTAAAGGTGAGTAAGCACCATTAATTTCTTTAAAGGTATTCTCAGGACAGGTAAATGAATAAGCACTTGTTCCGCTCGTCCCACCATTTAAATTAATAGTTCTAACGTTACTATTTTCCATCACGCAATTACTGCCCGATTGAGTTACATTCAAACTATCAAAATCAGTGCCATAAACATATTTGCCCGTCTTCAAGTTTCCACCTGGGCCAGTCGCATCAGCATGTTGGAGGTTATCGATGCTAAATAGAATATCTCCATTGTTTGCATCAATAATTTGATAAGGTCTCGCAGGGTTTCGACCATAAGTTACATAAGACACCTCATAAACTAAATGAGCAGTACCTTGTTCGTCTAGCCAAATTGCTAGTTGAGATTTTTCATTATACTTTTTCAAATCAGCGGTTTTTATTGCTATATCTGATTGTTGCAACCCTTTTGTAATTGCTTTATTTTTACTTAACTTAGGAGTAACACTATTAATATCTGTAGCAAGATCATAAACAGCAGCGCCGTGAGAGTGTTTTAGCTGGCCATTTTTGAATGTTAGGCTAACGGTATCTCCTATAACGGGTAAATCGTTAAAGAACTGTTGATATCGTTTGGTTATATCTCCGTTTTTACTTTTAATTTCTTTTACTACGACTAATTTATTCCCTGACTCCAAGCCAATTTTTGCAGCTAGGTTAGTATCATTAGATGATACAACACTACTTTGCGCTTTATTGATGTTATTTGACTGCTCACTAAGGTATTTTTTATTCGCAGCTACCGCTGCTGGTGCTTGTACTAGTGTAAAAGCCGCAAGGGTTGCTATTGTGATTTTTGATAAATTCACGGTTACGCTCCATTTTGTTTTGTTAATAGTATATTTATACTAACCGGCACTACCTGTTCCCGATTCAGGATCAGCGTAGGTCACAAAATGATCAAATGGAAATTAAACAAAAAATTTACAATTAAAGTATGAGCCAATAAAAATAAAGTGTTAAAAATCAATACAGAATGATTTTTAATTTCGTTTTAATGAATTTTAAATGTTCAATTTGTAAATTTAAAGTTACAAAATAGAGATTGTAATTTGTAAAAAAGAAAGGCATGTAATAAGAATTACGAAAAAGTGGAGGGCATTTTCAATTATTATGCCCATGTATCGAGGTGTTTATCGTTACCATCTGTATTTTTATTATGTTCATCAGCATTTGTTGTCGATATTTTTTTTTGCTTTTCTATCTCTTTCTTTTTACGCTCTTCAAGTTCAACTTGTTTTGCTCTAGCGCTTTGTTGCACTCCTGCAATATGAAAGGCACCTTTAGATTCAAGCGCTAAACGGGTAATTTGCCCTAAATAGGGGATCATTATATCCATGTGTACCTCCAGCAGATTAGGCGTAATTTTATAAATATAAAACTGTTGATAAATAACGCAATACTGTTAATGTTATCGGCAGCTGTAAAATATTCATTAAATTTTCTTGCCGTCATATCAATTAATACATTATTCAATATTGCTAAAATTAAGCTTTAAATGCGGGTAATAAAGCTCACAATTTTGATTAATAAATGCTGTTGGCATTACAGCATATTGACCGTGATCTTTTAAATATTCCATGTGCTTTTTACCATCTGTAGTAAATTGATGAAATAAAGAATGATTAACCCCATCAAAATCTAGCGGTTTTATTTTAACTAAGTCGCATAGTTCCTTATTAAAAGCAGGGGTCGATTTAACCCATTCACCTTCAATAAACTGCTCCACGTAAGCATGCATTGTAAACACTTCATTCTTTAGTAACTCATCTAATTTAGGAGTGCTCAAATGGTTACGAACATCAGCTAAACCTAATCGTGCAGGAATATCACAAGCTCGGCTTAATGCTATTTGTAATGATGCCTTTGGAATACAATATGCTGCTTTATTATTTAAGCAATAATCACTACTTAGTGACTTTGCCCCATCTAAAAGTGTAAAAGGATCATATTTAATTCCGTCTCTTACAAGGTAATATATTGAAACGGCCTTAGTGCGTTCGTCATTACCTTTTACCTTTTTTAGCCAGCTATTAATTTCATTATGCTTGTGATTGAAAAAAGCATCATTTTGTAAGTACTGCTTCAAACCTGTCCCCTTAACGAATGTATTTATTGTAATTACAGATAGTTTAACTATATTTTTTAATAGTAAAAAAGCATTTTAAAACAATAACTTTAAAACTATATAAGTCTTTACAGTATCTTTTAATGTTACTTATACAAAAATTAAAATACTATGTCTGCACAGGCATTTTAAATAGTCCGATTGGGCCATAAGAATTATGAAAAATATAGCAATTATTGCCTATGAGGGCTGCTGGGCTGTTAGCGTATTTTTAGCTAAAGATTTTTTTACCATTGTTTCTTTACTCGACACACATTACTCATTACCTCAAAGTTATAACGTAGAAATAATAACGACCGACGGTGCACCTATAACAAGCTCGAGTAATTCACTGGTTATTGCCGATAAGTCACTTACTGATAAGCAGTATGACTTAGTTATTATACCGCCGATAGAAGGTTCTAAATTAAAAAATATGCCACGGGGCACTGAGTTAATTATTGAATGGTTAAAACCTAAAATAAGTAGTAATACGTCTATTCTTTGTTTAAGTAATGGCTCTTATTTTTTAGCGGCAACAGGTAAATTAAATAAAACGGTGATTGCTACGCATTGGAGCTTAGTCAAGCCGCTAAGTGGATTATTTCCTGATTGCCAATTTATTAGTCATAAATCGTATTTAAGAAAGGAGAATATATATACAACGGGCTCTTTTGAAGCGGGTATTAGCGTACTTTTAAGCCTTGTTGCTAGAGACAAAGGCGATCGTTTTTCTCAGCAGTGCGCTACTCATTTACTTATTTCTGACTCTGGTAAGTTAAACCTTATTTTGCCTCAATTTAATAATCACAGAGACGCAAAAATTAACGAAGTACAAGATTGGATTCATAATTACTCAAGCGGTGTAGTCACTATCAATAAATTAGCAAAACAATTTAACTTTAGTGAGCGCAATTTAAAAAGGCGATTCTCACAAGCAACAGGTATATCAATCAACAAGTATGTACAAGAAGTGCGCATAGATAGAGCCAAAAAACAGTTATTAGCAACAGATAAAACCGTGAACGAAATATCAGTCGATGTAGGATATGAAAACAGTAGCTTTTTTTCTCGCTTATTTAAAAAAAGCACAGGGTTAACACCTGCAAAGTGGCGTAAAAATGATTAATCAACTTTGTTTAAATAATGATTTAAGCCCAAGAGTTCAATTCCATCATCATTTTAATTACCGTTTTTTTGTGATTTAGTTTGCTCTTTATAAAGCACTTCGTTTTTTCTTTTTTGTAATTCAAGTTGTAATTTTTGGTAGCTGCACCGTTTTACACATCTGCGATATAAGACATACCTTTAGACTCATACTACAAACCGATTACTTTATCCAAATAAGTGGGCATCATAGCCATGCGTACACCCTTCAAAAACTCAGTCCATTGATGAGTGAAAATCAAACAATTCATGTAACACTAATTTAAATGGGTTATATTCTTAGTACCGGCAGTTATAAGATATTCTTTAATTAAAGAAAATTTTCCTTGCCATGATGTTAGTGAATATGTTTTTATAAATGCGAAATTTATTAAACAAACAGCAGCTAAGCGTTAACATAGTAACGAATAGCTAAACAGGATATAAAAATGCTTAATTCACTGACAGTTGTACATCACCACCATCATTCATCGGAATAACCTGTCAGGTCTTTCGCTGAGGGGTTGTTCCTAAAAGGAAACCTCTGGCGAATCAACATACCAAGATTCATTTTCGCCCTGAGGTTTCCCTCGGGGTTTTTAGTTTTTAAATTAAAGGAAAATGAGTAATGAATAATAGTAATCGTCTTCGTATCGCCATCCAAAAAGGTGGCCGCCTATCTAAAGATTGTCAAGATCTGCTTAAACAACTGGGTGTAAAACTCAATCTTCGTGAGCAGCGCCTCATAGCACACTCAACCAACATGCCTATTGACGTATTACGTGTGCGCGATGACGATATCCCAGGCTTAGTTATGGACGGTGTTTGTGATTTAGGTATTGTTGGCGAAAACGTACTAGTTGAAGTACAAGCAGAAAGAGAGCGCCAAGGTGTACCAAGTGAAGTTACAAAGCTTGCTAAACTTGACTTTGGTTACTGTCGTTTAGCACTTGCATGGCCACAAGAACTTGGTAAACAAGACAAGAGCTGGTTTGAAGGCAAACGTATTGCGACCACTTACCCAGAAATTTTAAGCCAATACTTAAAACGCGAAGGCATTAACGCCAGCACAGTAATGTTAACAGGTTCAGTGGAAGTAGCACCACGAGCAGGACTTGCCGATGCGATTTGTGATTTAGTCTCTACTGGCGCAACACTTGAAGCAAATGGCTTAATGCAAGGTGATACCATTTTAGAGTCAAATGCTTGTTTAATCCAAAACACTCAACTACAAGATCCTGAAAAATTAGCGCTCATCAATAAACTAATGCCGCGTTTACGTGGTGTAAAGCAAGCTAAAGAAAGCAAATACATTATGTTACACGCACCAAAAGACAAGCTTGATGAAATTTGTGAGATTTTACCTGGCGCTGGCCAACCTACCTTACTGGCTCTTGCGGGTAATGATGAATATGTTGCCCTACACATGGTGAGCAGTGAAACCCTATTTTGGGAAACCATGGAACAACTTAAGGCCCTTGGTGCCAATTCTATTTTAGTTATGCCAATTGAAAAAATGATGGAGTAACAACAATGCTTCGTTGGAATGAGGAATCATCACAAGTTCAAGCAGCGGCGCTTATGCGCCCTGCTGTATCAGCAAGTGAAAAAGTAGAAAGCATTTGCCAGACTATTTTGGCAAAAGTTAATGCGCAAGGCGATGCCGCTCTACTTGCATTAGCAAAAGAGTTTGATAACCGAGCCAAGCCGCGTTTACGTGTTCCACTTGATGAAATTAATGCCGCTGAGAAAATGCTAAGCCCAGAGCTTAAATATGCAATTGATACCGCTTATGCCAATGTGAAATGTTTTCACCAAGCGCAACTACCAAAAGATATTAAGTTATCGACTCAACCCGGCGTTGACTGTGAACTGAAATATCAAGCCATCGAAGCAGTCGGTATTTATGTACCAGGAGGGAGTGCCCCTCTTCCGTCATCGGTTATTATGCAAGGTGTATTGGCGCAGTTAAGCGGTGCAAAAACTGTGGTCTTAACCACCCCAGTACAAGGTGATAAAGCAATTAACCCAGCTATTTTATATGCCGCTAAATTATGTGGTATCACCACAATTATTGAAAGCGGCGGTGCAGGCGCGATTGCTGCAATGGCTTATGGTACTGAGTCTGTTCCTAAAGTGAATAAGATTTTTGGCCCAGGTAACAGCTTTGTCACTATGGCAAAACAGTTAGTCGCACAAACGATTCCAGGTATGGCGATTGATATGCCAGCAGGGCCATCAGAAGTGTTAGTGATTGCAGATGAACGTGCAAACCCAGAGTTTATTGCTGCCGACTTACTCTCTCAAGCAGAACACGGGGCTGACTCACAAGTTATTTTATTATGTAACAGTGAAACCATTATTGAACAAACGCAAGATGCACTTACTCGTCAACTTGCCAACTTAAGCCGAAAAGACACTGCCGAACAGGCATTGGCAAATTCGTCTCTAATTCTAGTTGATTCAGTAGCCCAAGCGTTTTACGTATCAGCGCAATATGGGCCAGAGCACTTAATATTACAGCTTGGCGATGCCACTCCTTATTTAGATAAAGTAAAGAATGCAGGCTCTGTATTTGTTGGCGATTACACCCCAGAGTCAGCGGGCGATTATGCCTCAGGCACTAATCACGTGTTACCCACTTATGGTTACAGTGCAACTTATTCTAGCTTGAATTTACTTGATTTTTTCCGTACTTACACAGTACAAACCATCAGTAAACGTGGCTTAACTGAGCTTTCAAAAGCTATTTTACCCTTAGCAGATGCAGAAGGCCTAGATGCCCACGCTAATGCGGTTTCAATTCGTTTAGAGGCAATAAAAAATGAGCAATGAGAGCCGCTTATTACCTGATAATATTGCAGCGCTTGCTGCGTATAGCTCAGCTAAAAGTGAAAAACTAACCGGCACAACCTGGCTTAATGCGAACGAAAGCCCGTATGCTAAAAACCTTGAAATAACAATTGAAGACTTGAATCGTTACCCCGATCCTCAGCCTCAATTGGTTATTGACCGCTACGCTGCCTATGCTGAGCTTGAAAACGAAAATGTATTAATGACTCGCGGTGCCGATGAAGGCATTGAATTATTAGTACGTACCTACTGTGAACCGTCAAAAGACAGCATTGCACTATTTTTACCAACATATGGTATGTACAAAGTAACGGCCGATACACACAACGTCGCAATCAATGGCCTAACACAAGCGCTTTTATTAAATGCCAGCGTGGATGAAATAGTTGCCGCTGTGGGTAGCTCAAAACTAGTGTTTATTTGTAATCCAAATAATCCAACTGGAAGCTTAACGCCGCTAGATAAAGTAAAAGCCATTGCCACTGCGCTTGCAGGTAAAGCATTAGTGATTGTTGATGAAGCCTACATAGAGTTTTGTCCAGAGCAAAGTGCAACACAACTTATAAACGAGTTTAGTAACATTGTTGTGCTTCGTACACTCTCAAAAGCATTCGCACTCGCGGGTTTGAGAACAGGGTTTACTCTCGCTCAGGCCAGTGTATTAGCGCCTATTCGTAAAGTCATTGCACCGTATCCGGTATCGGGTGTGGTGGCCAGCATTGCAGCACAAGCCATTGCCCCTGATGCCATTACCTCAATGCGTCGCCAAGTAACGATTTTAAATAGCTTAAAGTTAAAGCTTATTGACTGGTTAAACGCCTCCCCTGCAGTATTAGAAATACTTACTGGTGAAGGCAACTTCGTTACTTTAAAGTTAGCTAACAAGGATTACTTTAAACAAGCGCTTAAACAAGGCTTAGTAATGCGCGCCTTCACCTTATTTAATGAAGATGATTGGCTACGTATTTCAATTGGTAATGAACAAGAATTAGAACAAGTAAAAATTTGGTTAGATGGCCTGCAATTGCCACAAACCGCAGCACAACAGGAAGTATCATGAGTAACCCCTATTTATTTATAGACCGCGATGGCACTATTATTGAAGAGCCAATCACCGATAAACAAGTCGACAGCCTTGAAAAACTAGCGTTTTTACCAGGTGTCATTCCTGCCTTATTGCAACTGCAAGCAGCAGGCTATCGTTTAGTGATGGTATCGAATCAAGATGGCTTGGGCACAGACAGCTTTCCAACTGCCGATTTCGATATTGCTCAAGACAAAATGATGGACATCTTACAAAGCCAAGGCATTAGCTTTGAGTCAGTATTAATTTGCCCACATTTTGATGAACAAAACTGTGATTGCCGTAAACCAAAAACAGGCTTACTAACCGAACTGATGCGCTCAGGCAAGGTTGATTTAGCACGTTCATATGTAATTGGCGATCGCCAAACCGATATTGGTCTTGCGCAAAACTTATGTTGTGAAGGTATTTTATATGATGGTAGCTGGCCTGCCATTGTCACTAAGCTTACCACAGCTAACCGTGAAGGCCGTGTGACACGCAACACCAAAGAAACGCAAATAGATGTAGCGGTTAACCTTGATCAAACGAAAAATGGCAGCATTGAAACTGGCCTTGGTTTTTTTGATCACATGCTGGATCAAATTCGCACGCACGCCAACATTGGTTTAAACATTAAAGCCAAAGGCGATTTACACATAGACGAGCACCACCTTGTTGAAGACATTGGTATTGCACTAGGCGTTGCGCTTAAACAAGCGCTTGGCACTAAATCGCAAATAGCGCGCTATGGTTTTGCACTGCCAATGGATGAATGTAAAGCAGAGGCACAAATTGATTTATCAGGTCGAGCATCATTTGTATTAAATGCCAACTTTAGTCGTGAAAAAGCTGGTGATTTAGACGTACAAATGGTTGAGCACTTTTTTAAAAGCTTAAGTGATAACGCCGCAATTAGCCTTATTTTATCGGTAAGTGATGGTAACTGTCATCACCAAGTGGAAGGCTTATTCAAAGCGTTTTCTCGTGCTTTGCGTATGGCTATTGCGCAAGATACCAGCCAACAAACAGCCAGCTCTAAGGGATGTTTATGATTGCAATAATTAATACCGGCTGTGCCAATATTAACTCAGTGCGGTTTGCATTTGAGCGTTTAGGGAAAACCCCTACGGTGATTACTTCGCCAGAACAATTAGCAGGCTATGAACGTGCTATTTTACCCGGTGTTGGTCATGCATCTGTTGCTATGAAGCGTTTGGTTGATAATGGTTGGCAGCAAGCAATTAACGAATATCAGCGCCCGCTAATGGGAATTTGCTTGGGGATGCAGTTACTGTGCGAAAGCACTGAAGAAGGTAACGTGCAATGCTTAGGTAAAATACCAGGGCAAGTAAAAGCCCTTGATGTTGGCAGTTTAACGTCACCGCATATGGGCTGGAATAACTTAAGCATTAATAAAGAGCATGCACTTACTAAAGGGTTAACACAAGACGAGCAAGTGTACTTTGTTCATAGCTTTGCGCACACCGTAAACGACGCAACACTTGTAAGCGGCGAATACGGCCAAACCTTTTCAGCCATAGTTGCTAAAGACAACTACGCTGGCATGCAATTTCACCCTGAGCGCAGTGCAAAAGTAGGCACCCGTTTATTACAAAATTTTGTTGATTGGCAGTTATAAACAGCCCATTAACCAACAATAAAGAGATTATTTGTGATTATTCCAGCATTAGATGTACTACAAAATCAAATTGTCCGCTTGTATCAAGGTAAATACGATACTGCACAGTTTTATCCCTTTGAGCTTGGCGCACGGTTAAAAGAATACGCCGACAGTGGTGCCACCAAATTACATTTAGTTGATTTAGAGGGCGCACGCGATCCAAGTAAAAAACAGTGGCAACATATTCAAGCTGCAACTAAAGCGCTTAATGTACCGTACCAAGTGGGCGGCGGTATTCGCTCAGAGCAAGACGTGAGCGATTGGCTAAAAGCCGGTGCTAACCAAGTGGTTATTGGCTCAATGGCGGTAGAAAAACGCGAGCAAGTAAAAGCCTGGATTGAACAATTTGGCGCCGAGCACTTTGTAATTGCCCTTGATGTAAATAAAACAGCCACAGGATGGGCACCTGCTACTCACGGTTGGCTAAGTGAATCTGAGTTTGGTTTACTTGAGCTTGTTGATTTTTACGTTGCTCTGGATGTTATTGACTTTTTATGCACGGACATCAGCAAAGATGGCACCATGTCAGGCCCTTCTTTTGCGCTTTATGAAGATTTAATTAATCATAATGCAAATATTAAAGTGCAAGCCTCAGGTGGGGTAAGCTCGTTAGATGATATTAAAAAGCTCAATGAACTTGGTGTGGGCGGCGTAATTTTAGGTAAGTCACTACTTGATGGCGCATTTAGTGTTGAGGAGGCGTTAGCATGTTATCAAAACGCATAATCCCGTGTTTAGATGTAAAGGACGGCCAAGTAGTAAAAGGCGTTAAATTTAAAGGCCATGAAATAGTGGGCGATATTTTAACAATGGCAAAAGCATACAGCGATGCTGGTGCCGATGAACTGGTTTTTTACGAAATCAGCGCAAGTGTTGAAAAACGCCTACTTGATGTTAACTGGGTTGAAAACATTGCCCGCCACATTGATATTCCATTTTGTGTGGCTGGCGGTATTAAATCGGTAGCCGATGCAGCACGGGTTTTAGAGCGTGGTGCCGATAAAATAAGTATCAACAGCCCTGCTATTGCACGCCCTGAACTCATAAAAGAGCTACACGATGAATTTGGTAAGCAATGTGTTGTTGTAGGTATTGACAGCTTTTACGATGAAGTAACCGGCGAATACTTAGTGTATCAATTAACCGGCGATCCTAATGCATCAAGCCGCACACGTTACAAAACCGAAGAATGGGTTAAACGCGTACAAGACTTAGGTGCAGGCGAAATCGTTTTAAATTGTATGAACCAAGATGGTGTTCGCAACGGTTACGACAACGAGCAACTCAGCAAAATACGCCAGCTGTGTGATATTCCTTTAATCGCCTCAGGCGGTGCAGGCAGTATGCAAGATTTTGTTGATGTATTTCAACAAAGCCAAGTAGATGGTGCGCTCGCAGCCAGTGTTTTTCACAAAAACGTGATAAACATCGGTGAACTAAAACAATTTTTAACCGATAACCAAGTGGCAGCAAGATTATGCAATTAACACAAAAAAACCAAACCCAAGTTGATTTTGCTAAAAGCGAAATGATCCCTGCTATTGTTCAAGATGCCCGCTCTGGCGTTATTTTAATGCAAGGCTTTATGAACAGCGAAGCGTTAAAAGTTACGCTTGAGAGCAATAAAGTGACCTTTTATTCGCGTTCTAAATCGCGTTTATGGACTAAAGGCGAATCATCAGAAAACTACTTAAATGTGGTATCGGTTCATACCGATTGTGACTACGACTCAATTTTAGTAATGGCTAACCCAGAGGGCCCAACGTGCCACTTAGGCACACAAAGCTGCTTTGGCGATGATGCTAAACCAAGCTTAAGCTTTTTAGCACAATTAGAAGATGTCATTGTTGAGCGTAAAAATGATGACCCATCAAAAAGCTACACTGCGTCACTGTTCGCAGAAGACTTAAGCCGTAGCTGTCAAAAAGTAGGTGAAGAAGGTGTAGAAGTGGCACTTGCAGCAATGAAACATGACAACAATGAACTTACCAACGAATCGGCCGATTTGTTGTATCACCTCGTTGTACTACTACAACGCCGAGGGTTAGAACTCACTGATGTAGTTGCTTGCCTACAAGGTCGTCATAAGTAAATACAACGATTACTGTGTGCGCCATTATGTGGTGCACATCGTTAGACAAAGCCATAATTTTTCTTTTTAATTCAGCCTCTCAATAGCATTTATTCTCTCCCATAGGTATCCTTTAACTAGGGTCTGCTGACCTTTGCGGATTAATATTTGTTCAAACTAGGGGCGGTTTAATCCCGGCGCGAGGTTTGCAACCTAGTGGGCTCGATAACTGCTCCTGTGTTATTCTACTGGCTTACATCCATGTAAGAATAAGTCAAAACCGAGCAAAGCTTCCGCGTCCTGCTCACGCCCCTTACCTACATCCATGTAGGCAACAAAGAGTAAATCGCCTCTAGGCAGAACCCTTCGGGCAGCGCCTGTTTGGCATTGATGCTGCGTTATCGCCTATATATGTGGAATATTCACACTACTTAGGCTCTTCCTTGCCTAAATACCAAACAGACTGCTGCAAATTTAATCTCAAAAGGTCAACAGTCCCTAATTAACTTTGACTAAATTATTTATGCTTACCCGGTAACATAGAACCCAATACGCCATCTTGCTTTATTAAACCATGATAAAGTGCAGCGCTTACATGCATAAAAATAAACAGTAAAAATGCATAAGCAATGAGGCCATGTGCTTCACGAAAAAATGCATAGGTCTCAATATTTTTACTAACTAAATTAGGCAAAGTAAATATACCAAAAAAGCTCACAGAACGTTCGTCAGCACTTTGCATTAACCAGCCTGAAATTGGCATTAAAATCATAGACGCATATAAGCCCACTTGGGTTAAATGTGCCGCTAAAGCTTGTGCTTTAGGCACACTTTGGGGTAATGCAGGGCTTTTATGCATTACTTTATTAATTAATCTTATCGCCACTAATATCAGTGCTAACACGCCAAACGATTTATGTAGTTGTATAGCTTCTACTTGCCATACGGCTAAACTTTGTACCATCGATAAACCAAGAAATAACATACAAAGTATAATTAATGCCATTGCCCAGTGAATCAGCATACTCGACGCTGAGTATTTAGTAATTGTGTTCATTGACTCATTCCTGTGATTAATTATTTAAAAGTACTTCTTTAGCACGACGACGAAATGACTCTGCATACGCAGCGCCACGGGCACGTAAAATAGGATCGGCACTTGGCTCAATACCTGTTGGTAATACCAGCGGATCAAAGTTCATGTTTTCACATACCCCATCCTCTTGTGCCTGCAAGCGTGATATTACTAACGTACCGGCGTTAATGGTTTTGCGCGATTGTGGCCATAAAACAGTTGGGTTGTTTTCATCATCTTCTTCGGTTGCAAAGCTAAACAGCATATCTAACTTAACCGGAGACTGAGTTACTTGGTCTTTAAGTTGTAGTTGCAACGCATCTGGTGAATTATTATTAAGTGATTGAATATTTTCATCACTTAATTGTGGTTTAGCAATCCAGCGTACGGCATGCTTTTCATCATTCTCATCCATCAAATAAAACGCATTGATACTGTGGTATTGCTCAGTAGCAAAGCTACTGGTTGGCGTGTAGCTTGCTTTCCAGTTATTAAAAGCAGCACTTTCAGGGTGCGCTGCAAAAAATGCTTTAATTTTTTCTGGGCTGCGCTTTTTAGTCACCGGATCGGGTGAAAGTGCTTGTAGTTGTTTAAAAAACGCTTCTGGCGTAGCTACGGCCATAACCGGAGGCGTATTCATTGCCCCCCGCCATTCTTGGTTATCATCAGTAGTTATAGAAAACGCTAAACTACGCACAGGTGCTTTTAAGTCAGGTGCAGTTGGATTATTACCCGCAATAGAAAAGCGACCTACAAAAGGAGTGGCCCCTAAATCAAATACCTTCGCTTGCGAATACTTAGCAAGCTCACCCGTTGACTCAAAAGAGCCTGCTAAACAAATACCTTTTGCGTGTGCTCGGCGAAATCCCTTATGGGTTTTATCACCTTGCTGTAAATTAACAAAACGCTGTGCAGTCACTGCGTCACGATTAAATGCGCCAGTAAAATACAAAATAGTCAGGGCAAATAAGCTAATAATTGCTATTAAGATGATTTTTTTACTCATGGTAGGATTTGACCTCGTATGATTATTTTTTGAAGACTATGTTGGAATTTTTCACAGTTAAAATTACCCGCGAAAATAATGGCTAACCATTGCTGAGTGATGCTTTGAGTTGAAGTGTTTTTATCAAGCAATACCTACATCACTCTTACAAGACCGCTCCTAAGCAATTAATATTTCAATTTAATTTGTAAAAAGTATAGTTTGTGGTTTTAATACTATAAAGCTAATATTTTAGGCGTCTGCTTTTAAAATGCTGATTGTTAATTATACTTAGCCCAACATAAAGCAAGTATTAAGTTGCACTTTTGGTGCTTTCTACAAAATCATACAAATTAAAACAAAACGGTACAAGCAATAATAAACTATTGAAATTACAATGTTATTTATTACCTACTACCTTACTGCTTCTTTTAAAGTAGTTATAGTTTAATAACACACATTTCAGGTAAATTCGAAAATAAACGCAATTGGCTATTTTATAATTTTTACTGATTAAAAAATGCCAAAAATTAACAACGCACTTTTTATTTAAGGTAAACCATATGATCAAAACACGTTGTTTTACTCAATTTAATTTGATTAGTATCACGTTTCTACTTTTATTAGCCGGTTGCTCAGAAAGTGATGTCAGCACACAAAAACAAAACGAACCGCGTGCGGTTAAACTAATAACCATAGGTGATGTGTCGCAATCAAAAACGCTCACCTACCCCGCCACTATCGACACTATAAATAGCTCAAAGCTTGCTTTTCAGGTTAGCGGAAAGTTAGAAGCGCTTAACGTTATTGCTGCACAAAACGTAAACAAAGGCGATGTAATTGCTGTATTAGAACAACGAAACTTTATTAATGAGGTCAAGTCGAGCAAAATTCAGTTTGAAACAGCCGATAATGATTACCAACGTGGTTTGAAGCTCGTTAAAGATGGGGTTATTTCACAACGTGATATAGAGCAACTAAAATCTAAAAAAGAAGTAGCCGAATCGCAATATGACTCAGCGCAAAAAGCATTATCTGACAGTAAAATTATAGCGCCTTACGATGCTATTGTTGCAGAAGTACCGGTAAAGCAGCTTGAAAACATAAGTGCTGGGCAACACGTTGTTACTTTATTTGGTAAAGGTGAAATGGAAGCGGTGGTAAATATTCCCGCGTCTATTGTGGCCACAGTAGATTCTAAGCAGAACAATGTAGCCTCAGTAATTTTACAAGATGTATCAACTGCTCCCATTCCTGCAACATTTAGACGAGCCAATTTAGAAGCCGACTCAGCGAGCCAAACCTATGAAGTACGATTTGCCTTTACTGTACCAAATAACCTTAATATATTGCCTGGTATGAATGCCAGTCTAAAAATCACCCGTGAAAGCAGCTCAAATACAACTCGCTTACTAGTGCCAACCTTTGCTATTTTTGAACAAAACGGAGAACACTTTGTTTGGACGGTTGACGCTAAAACAATGCAAGCTTCTAAAGCTCCCGTTAAAATTGAAAATGGCATTGGCGAGCAACTCATTGTCACTGACGGTTTAAAAGCCGGGGATGTAATTGTTGGTGCAGGTGCAAACTATGTGACTGAGGGTATGAAAGTACGTCCTTGGACTAAAGCATAGGAGCGCGATAATGGATTTAGCAAAATGGACAATCAATAATAAGTTAATAAGCACTATACTCATTATTTTAACCCTAGGATTTGGTTTTTCATCCTATAAAAACATGCCTCGCTTTGAAGACCCCGAATTTATAATTCGCACCGCGCAAGTGTTTGTCTCCTACTCAGGTGCAAGCCCGCTAGAAGTAGCAAAGGAGGTAACTGAGCCGCTTGAACGTGCAATTCAAGAACTACAAGAAGTTGATACTATATCGTCCACCTCATCTACGGGCTTATCTGAAATTAAAGTAGAGATTAAATCAGAGTTTTCCCCGACTAAATCTGAGTTGCAAGTTATTTGGACTAAGCTCAGAAACAAAATAAATGACACACGTCCAACATTACCGCCTGGTACTGGCACGCCACAAGTTTATGATGATTTTGGTGATGTGTATGGCTTAAGCTATTTAATAACCTCCGAAGGATACTCACCCGACGAGTTACATGCCTACGCTAAAGATTTGCAAAGTGACATTTTACAAGTAGAGGGCGTAGCCAAAGTTGCTATGACAGGCGTGCAGCAAGAAGGCATATTTGTAGAAATAGCCCGTGAAGAGTTAGCCTCTTTAGGCGTTTCTATTAATAATATTTACGGCATTTTAGATGAGCAAAACGCTGTATTGAGCGCTGGTAATACTCAAATTGGCGATCAACGTATTTTTATCGACCCTACCGGAGAAATAAACTCCGTTGATACCATTAAAAATCTATTGGTTAGTGCCAGCGGTGAAGGTAAAACAATTTATCTTAAAGATATTGCCAATGTATACCGTGGCTTTCAAAGCCCAGCAACCAAGTTAGTCCGTTATAACTCTAAACCTGCAATTTCACTTGGGGTCGCCAGTGTCTTGGGTGCTAATGTGGTTAAAGTATTTGACCGCGTTGATGACAAAGTAAAACAAACTGAAAACCTCAGACCGCTGGGTATCACAGTGCATGAGTTTTACCACCAAGGTAAAGTAGTACAAGATTCAGTCGACAACTTTGTAGTGAATGTTTTAGTCGCACTGGTGATCGTAATGGTTACCCTGCTGCTATTTATGGGTTTGCGCTCAGGAATTATTATTGGCGCCGTATTACTGCTAACCATTTTTGCGACCCTTGCTACCATGGATTGGAGCGGCATACCCATGCATCGAATTTCTCTTGGTGCGCTGATTATCGCGCTAGGCATGATGGTTGATAACGCTATAGTTGTGACCGAAGGGATTTTAGTTGGTACACAAAAGGGCCGTAAAAAGTTAGAAATTGCTAGCGAAGTCGTCAAGCAAACTAAATGGCCATTACTAGGTGGTACCTTAGTAGGGATTGTTGCCTTTGCGCCTATTGGTCTTGCCCCAGGTGATACCGCTGAATTTACCGGTCATTTATTCTGGGTTATTTTAATTTCTCTATTATACAGCTGGTTATTTGCCATTACCCTAACCCCCTTATTTTGTTATTGCTTGTTTAAAGAGCAAGATAACGACACCTCAGGCTCAGCGAAGCCAAATAAACTTATGGCACTTTATCAATCGGTAGTGGTGTCAGCACTGCATCATCGCTGGCTCAGTATTGCCGTTGTAGTTGCCACCTTTAGTGTGTCTATGTGGGGATTTCAATTTGTAAAATCAGGATTTTTTCCAGCTTCTACCACACCACAAATGGTGGTTGATTTTTGGCTACCGCAAGGTACCGATATTGAAAAAACCAAAAGAGATATGCTCAAGTTAGAGAAATTTGTAAAGCAACAAAATGGCGTTGAAGGTATACAAACGCTTATTGGCGGCGGCGGGCTTCGCTACATGCTTATTTATGGTAGTGAGTCACCAAACAGCTCTTACGGGCAAATTTTAGCTAAAGTCGATGACTACAAAAAGCTAGATAAACTTTTACCTACCGTACAAAATTACATTGACGATAACTTTGTTGATGCTCAAGGCAAAGCATGGCGCTTTGTAATGGGCCCAGGTGGGGGCTCTAAAATAGAAGCCACATTTAAAGGGCCAGACCCAGATGTATTAAGAGAGCTAGCAGCACAGGCAAAAGGAGTATTAATTGATGATGGCGGCGCCTTGTCTATTAAAGATACATGGCGACAACGCATTAGTGTTATTGAACCACAGTACTCAGCCATTAATGCGCAGCGCGCTGGTGTAACGCGTAAAGCGGTTGCTGAAGCCTTACAGCAGAACTTTTCTGGTCAAGTGGTTGGACAGTATCGTGAAGGTGAAGAGCTCATTCCTATTATTGTTAGAGCACCACAATCGGAACGTGTCGACATAAACGATATTGGCAACATTCAGGTACAAAGCAATATCACTGGTGAAACACTGCCCCTAGCGCAAGTAACCAATGGGTTTAAAACCGTCTGGCGCGATGGCATTTTAAAACGTGAAGACCGCGAATGGACTATAAAAGCTCAAGCGGATCCTCTGCCGGGTGAACTAGCCTCAGAGTTATTTAATCGGGTAAGGCCTAAAATAGAATCCATTGACCTTCCTCAAGGGTATCGACTTGAATGGGATGGCGAATACGGACAATCGAAAGAGTCTAACGAAATGTTGGCCTCAACTATTCCAATGGGCTTTTTAGCCATGGTGCTGATTGTTATTGTGTTATTTAATGCTTTAAAACAACCAATTATTATTTGGCTTGTTGTGCCATTAGCCTTAATTGGTGTTGTGTTTGGGCTGGTAACCACACAAATACCACTAGAGTTTATGGGTATATTAGGATTACTGTCGCTCTCAGGTTTGTTAATTAAAAATGCCATTGTATTAGTAGATCAAATGGACATGGAAATTCGCCAAGGTAAACCTGCATATAATGCCATTATCGACTCGGCAAATAGTCGGGTAAGACCGGTAATGATGGGCACACTAACCACGGTGTTAGGGGTTATTCCACTGTATTTTGATGCATTTTTCCAATCAATGTCTGTGGTTTTAGTATTCGGGTTACTGTTTGCTACCTTGCTTACATTAATCGTAATACCTGTTCTATACGCCATTTTTATGAATGTTAAACAAGACGAACAGGCAACTAATTAAACGCCAACAAAAATATGGCCATGCTTAGTAGTAAGTCATGGCCTTTTTATAAGCTTTGAGCAAAATAATTCATATAATTATCACAATTAACTTTTAAAAAATACTGCATATACAACATACCTTTCAAACCTTATAGCTGCTAAAAACGCCCTCAGATACGGTTATTCTTTTTCAAAATAAACATTTTAATTTTAGTATTTTATAAATTTAAATAAGCATTGAAGCGGATATTTTTTTAAGGCATTAATTATCACTTTAAGTTCTAGCTTCAAGTATTAACATAGCCGGAGTTCTATTATGTGGTGAGGCTAAGAATTCATTGCATAGTAATGCATTAAGATTCATTCATTAAATTAACTATTCAAATTTATCAAATAAATAACATATCAAGTGCAGTCTATGTGTCTTCTATTTAGTCATACAAACGATAAATGTAAAAACAGCTTTATTTCAAATCAAAATTTTAAAAACTAGGCATTCTCATGTTATCAAAACGCATAATTCCTTGTTTAGATGTAAAAGACGGCTAAGTCGTTAAAGGAGTTAAATTTAAAGGCCACGAAGTGGTTGGCGATGTACTTACCCTAGCTAAAGCTTACAGCAAAGTCGGTGCTGATGAACTGGTGTTTTACAAGATCAGTTCAAGTGTTGAAAAACGCCTACTCGATGTCAATTTGGTGGAAAACATTGCCCGCCATATCGATATTCCATTTTGTGTAGCCGGTGGTATTAAATCGGTGGCCGATGCAGCTCGTGTGCTTGAACGTGGCGCTGACAAAATCAGTATTAATAGCCCTGCTATTGCGCGTCCAGAGCTAATTAAAGAATTACATGATGAGTTTGGCAAGCAGTCTGTAGTTGTTGGCATTGACAGCTTTTTTGACGAAACAACCGGTGAATATCTAGTTTATCAGCTTGCTGGCGATCCTAATGCGTCAAGCCGCACCCGTTATAAAACCGAAGAATGGGTTAAACGCGTACAAGACTTAGGTGCAGGCGAAATCGTTTTAAGTTGTATGAACCAAGATGGTGTTCGCAACGGTTACGACAACGAGCAACTCAGCAAAATACGCCAGCTGTGTGATATTTCTTTAATCGCCTCAGGCGGTGCAGGCAGCATGCAAGATTTTGTTGATGTATTTCAACAAAGCCAAGTAGATGGTACGCTCGCAGCCAGTGTTTTTTTACAAAAACGTGATAAACATCGGTGAACTAAAACAATTTTTAATCGATAACCAAGTGGCAGCAAGACTATGCAAGTAACCTTAGAAAACCAAACTCAAGTTGCTTTCGCTAAAAGCGAGATGATCCCTGCCATTGTTCAAGATGTCCGCTCTGGCGTAATTTTAATGCAAGGCTTTATGAACAGCGAAGCGCTAAAAGCTACACTGCGTCACTGTTCGCAGAAGACTTAAGCCGTAGCTGTCAAAAAGTAGGTAAAGAAGGTGTAGAAGTGGCACTTGCAGCAATGAAACACGATAACAATGAACTTACAACGACAAGGGTTAGAGCTCACTGGTGTAGCTGCTTGCCTACAAGGTCGTCATAAGTAAATATAACGATTACTGTGTGCGCCATTATGTGGCGCACATCGTTATAAAAAGCCATAATTTTTCTTTTTTAATTCAGCCTTTCAATAGCATTTAATCCTTCCCTTAGGTATCCTAATGTTCAAGGAATAATTGCTATTACAAAAGGATAGCGCACTATGAAAACTTATATATCGCTTATACTCACTGGTCTTATTTTGTCTGGCTGTAGCAGTTTAACCAGCGAGCAAAAAGCCAAATTAGACAGCTTAACGCCCTGTGAAAAAATGGATGGCTTAATAACCGAATTTGATAATCGCTTTGATGCGTTAAAAGACATCAAAGTACAAAACTCATATTTAGATGTGTGGACTGCTAAGTACAACGTATTTGGCGATAACTGCCAAGTGACTAGCTTTAACAATCAAACTGTGACCTATCAATGCCAAGAAAGCTACAAAGATCAACAGCAAGCGGTAGCTATGCATCAACAAGCAGTTGAACTCACTCGACAATGTTTAACTAAAACAAACAACTGGTTAGAAACACAAAAAGAGTCAGAAACGTCGCTGCGTACCACCTTTGTACTTGATGATAAGTCGCCGGTTATTTCTGTTTATACCAGCAAAACGTTATCAAAAATTAAAACTTGGTCGACCTCTTTAGAAGTAGGAAAGCCCGTCGCCACGAAATAATAACGAGAGAATGTATGCGCCAAACACCCAGTAAACAATCCACTCATTTAAAAACAGACTGTATCGGTGAATGTTATAGAATGAATGGCTACTGTACTGGGTGCGGTCGCACCAGCGAAGAAATATTCGACTGGATTATTTTAACTGCCGAACAAAAGCAAGCAATATTGGCCTCCCCTCGTGAAGATGCCAAAAAAGACTAGCTTAAATTTTTAACCGTTAAGGCGCATTACGCTGTGATGGGTCACGTTTAAAATCTTTGCTTAATTGCTTAGGATCTAACGCTTCACGTTGTTTGCTGGCGCCTTCTGCCCACCACATTAATTGATTAAAGGTGCGCGAAAAATAGCTATCCCACGATGTTTGCTCTGCCCTATTGTTTGCTTCACCACTTTCGATAAACACATCTTGCGCTTTTGGTACATGGATCATAGCTGATACCGGTAAACAACCTAGTTCACTTAAAAAGCTGCGCATGCCAACAGCAGCGCGTACACCGCCCCATTGCCCTGCAGAATAGGTCACAATCGCGCTGGGTTTATAGCCAAATAGAGAACTTCCAAAATGGTTTAGCAAATTAGCGAGTGCCGGACTCATAGAATGATTATATTCAGGGCTTACCATAACAAAGCCATCGCTGGCTTTAATTTTTGCAGCTAAGTCATCAAGCTGTTTAGGTACCTCAGCCTGCGAATAAGCAAAGTGCGGTTTAAACACAGGGTCTAAATCATAATCGAGCGGATCAATAAGCTCTATTTCATGCTCAGAGTAATGCTCAACCAAACAACGCTCACATGCTTTCGCTACCCTTTCCCCTAAACGCGCAGGCTTAGGTGGGGTACTTTTTCTAACCGAACCGAGAAAAATTAAAAATTTCATGTATCGGCACTCCTTTTTAATTGCAAAAATAAATACCTCAAAAAAGTTTGAGGTATTTACTGTACGGTTTAAGCTTTATCGAGTGCTTGGCTTACATCGGCAATAATGTCGTCAATGTTTTCAATACCCACCGATAACCGAATTAAATCGCGGCTAACGCCAGCATTGGCGAGCTCTTCATCATTTAATTGGCGGTGCGTGGTCGATGCAGGATGGCAAGCCAGCGATTTAGCATCGCCAATATTTACCAAGCGTAAAATCATGTTTAGGGAATCAATAAACCGCGTACCAGCCTCTAAGCCACCGGCAATACCAAAACTTAAAATACCTGACGCTTTACCATTGGTAATTTTTTGGCTTATTTCGTTATACGGGCTTGATTTTAATCCCGCGTAATTAACCCAAAGCACCTTAGGATGGCTCTCTAAATATTCAGCAATTTTTTGCGCGTTTTCGCAGTGACGATCCATTCTTAGCCCTAACGTTTCAAGGCCAATTAAAATGTCTGATGCGTTTTTAGGTGCAAGCGCCGCACCGGTATTTCTAAGTGGGACAACACGGCAACGGCCAATAAACGCCGCCTCAGCAAACGCATCGGTATACACTACATTATGGTACGACGGATCAGGCTCATTCATCATCGCAAAACGGGATGCATTGGCTTTCCAGTCAAACTTGCCCGAATCAACAATCATGCCGCCAATCGCGGTTCCATGACCGTTAATGTATTTAGTGAGCGAGTGCACCACAATATCGGCACCTAACTCAAATGGACGACACAGATACGGCGTAGCCACGGTGTTATCTACAATTAAAGGCACCCCTTTAGTGTGGGCAATTTTCGCAAGGCGAGCAATATCAACAATATTCCCAGCAGGGTTACCAATTGATTCGCAAAAAACCGCACGCGTGTTTTCATCAATCGCGTTTTCAAAACCGTCAAAATCATCGGCTTTAATCATTCGCGCCTCTATACCTTGGCGCGGCAAGCTGTGGGCAAATAAGTTATAAGTGCCACCATACACTTGGCTGGTGCTTACAATATTAGTACCCACTTCACATAAACATTGAATCGCATAGGTAATCGCCGCCATACCCGAGGCCACAGCCAGTGAACCAATGCCGCCTTCCATCGCCGCAATACGCTGCTCAAGTACCGCATTGGTCGGGTTCATTATGCGGGTATAAATATTACCCGGCACTTTTAAATCAAATAAATCAGCACCATGCTGGGTATTATCAAAGGTGTACGAAGAGGTGTTATAAATTGGCACCGCCGCTGACTTAGTTGTGGCTTCAGATTCATAACCATGGTGCAACGCTAAAGACTCAAGTTTCATAATTTATTCCTTCAATATAGTTACATCTAACGTAGCATTTAATGGTTACAAAATGCACATGAAATATACTAAAGAATGTTGAAGTAATTTGATTGGATGCTGTATCTAATTCTACCGTTCGATCATATATTCAAGAAAATGAGCCAAGCGCGCATATTACTCCTCTAAGTATTTATTAAACACAATAAAAACTTAGTGATAGTAATATGTTAGGTAATTTGTTAAAACTATATAAAATAGAAAAGTGAGCGTGACATTGGCAGAGATATGCACGATGAGCGCACTATTAAATTGTTATGCGTATCTAAGGATTGGAGTATGAAATATTATGAGGTGCTCGAAAAATTGTCACAAGAGCACCCGGTATTGATAGAAAATCTAATTGCTACAGATGACCTTGAAAAATGGGGAGGTATAACCAAAAACCTTTCTAAAGATGACAAATCTAAAATTTATGATCTTGCAGAGCCGAAGTGGATTGAGAGAAAAATAATAAATGGGACGTTGTTACTTCATCCAGATGTTCGCGCTGAATTAATAGCTCGCAATTACAAACCACTAAGTATTCATCGAAAAATGATCTGGGCTAGTGTTTTGGTTATGTATGAAGGCTCAGATAGCAAAGAGCGATATAATCGCCTTAAAAATAAGATAATTAAAAAGCACAGTAACAAATGGTGGTTTGATGTTCATAAACGAGTTAAACCGACATATGCAGCTAAATCACGAATCGAGAAACAAACTTTAGGTAATGCGACATCATTTGCAGCTCAAAATAGTTCTTTTTTGGGTGGTGTTGTACAAGACGTCCGAGATGATGCTCTAAAAATGATACCGAGTGAATAATACGCATAACAAGCTGTTAAACAAGGACAAAAAACAGTTGGCTTTTGTTCCTTCGTCACTATTTTAGCCAACAATTTTTTGCCTGTTAACAGGGCGTTATGTGAATAATCTACTACGGAGTTTCAATGAAAGGATTACTTTTAATATTATCATTTACTTTTGTTTTATCTGTTTCAGCAAGCGAAATTGACCTAGATAAATTTGCTCAAACCTACTTTAAAGCTATGGTCGCAACTCAAGCACCAAATGCTACGAAAGATGATCTAGAAAACTACTTTTCCTTACTTACTGATGATGTCGGTCATTCTCATTTACCATGGGTAACAGATGACTCAAGGTTACCTGATGGAAAGGAAGCAATGCGAAAAGGAATGCTATTTTATTTAGGTGCTCATACTGAATATAATGCCGAGTTACTTGATGTATTCATTTTTAATAACTCAGCTATTGCAATCAGGTATAAGAACAGCGCTAAAGGTATTCACCCTGAAAGTAAGCAGCCTCAGGCTTATACACAAACTATGATGGAAGTGCTCGAAATGGAAAACGGTAAAGTTGCTATTATTCGCAAATACCACGAGTAAAATTCACATAACAAGGACAAAATACAGTTGGTTTTGCCCCTTCGTCGCTAATTTTAACCAACTATTTTTTGCCCGTTATTAGGGCGTTTTATGTTTACAGGTGATTATGAATTTTCAAATCAGCAGAATTAATACAGAGATAGGAATTTTCCGCTTGTCAGGCGAACTCGAACAGATCAGCAGCACCAACAAACTGAACTACAAAAAGGTTGAGTTTATGGGGACTGATGGCTGGGTTGAATTAGAGTTAAGCTCTGAACATGGCCAACAGATTTTTTCTCGGATTGAAACTTCAGTCATAGAGCATCTTTTGGCAAACAGTTGAGTGCATTTACATGTGATTTCATCGCATAAAAATATGTTGCAGGCAGTGAAATTGTAAATATAACAAAGCAATATTTCAAGGAGGATTCAGGTTGTCATTTCCAGTTTTAGAGACAAATCGCTTAAGGTTAGATAAATTATCCAAAGAAGACTCAAATAGCTTATTTGAGTTATTCTCTGACAATTCAGTTGTCGAATACTATGATCTGGAAGCTTTCACTGAACTATCACAAGCGAGCAACTTAATAGAGCTCTTTAACTCTCGCTTTAATGAAAACTCTGGTATTCGTTGGGCTATTCGCCTAAAAGAAACAGATAAATTTATCGGAACTTGTGGCTTTAATACTTGGAGTCCAAAAATGAAAAGTGCCGTACTTGGGTATGATTTATTGCCTCAGTATTGGGGTATGGGTTTGACCACTGAAGCAGTCCATCGAATAGTTAAAGCTGCATTTTTAGGTGAGCTATCTTGCGGTAAACTTAACCGAATACAAGGAGATACTGTTCCGGGGAACTTAGCATCTGAATCACTACTTCTAAAGGTTGGTTTCAAAGAGGAAGGTGTAAGACGCCAAAGTGGTTACTGGAAAAACCAGTTTCACGACCTTAAATGCTTTGGTTTAATTCAGTCCGAGTACCGTGAAATATAGCAAGCGCATTAAGCATGGGACTGCTAACCGTTTGCTCGGTTCCGCTAAGCTACAGAGTTTAGCCAAGCATTTTTGCGCCCATTAGTAAGGCCTTAGGAGTAAAGTGAAATTCAAAGTTGCTAGTTCAATTCTGGCCTTATTTACATTGATAGGTTTGGGAGTGACTATATTTTCAGACTTTGAGAATATTGAAAGGTTGATCATTTGTTCCGTACTTTATGTATTAATACCGGCTTATGGTGCATATGGTACTTTTATAAGAAGCCGTACTGGAATATTAGTTTCTGTGATCTTATTTCTTTTTCAGAGTATTCGGAGTGTTGGAAGTGATAGCTTAATTCCACATATTGCTCCTATAACAATTTCCTTTCCCTTTGGTGATTTCTCAAATGGTCAAGGGTATTTAATCGACTACTTTGCTATTTTTATGGCAATATTTTTAGCATGGTTACTTAAGGTGGTAATTACCCCTAATAAGTCATTAAACAGGGACAAATAACAGTTGATTTTTGCCCATTAATGAAGCGTTATGTGTCAATCTCAATCAAACTAAGGAGTATTAAATGGAATTAGAAATAACATGGAAACGAGCCGCTCGAATTTGGTGGTCATATATTTGGCGTAACATCATAGCAATTATTGGAGCTGTTGTTATTGGCGCTATTGTCGGTGGTGTTTTAGGTTTTATTCTAGGTATGCTTGGTGCCTCTACTGATACGATTAAGTTAATTGTTCAACCTATTGGCTTCTTAATAGGCCTAGGAATTTCAATCATTCCATTAAAGCTTATTCTTGGTAAAAACTTTGGTGAGTTCCGCTTGGTTCTAATGAGTACTAGCGAAGAGTCCAACACATAACAAGGGTTTTCAGGGTGGACACAAAAAGCTGGCTGTTCGCTTCGCTCAAGTATAGCCAGCTTTCTTTAACCGCTTAAAGGGTATCATGAAACCGAACATAAAAAGCAAAATTCCACTGGCGTTTTTGACTACCATATCGATTTGGTGGTGGTATTATTACGCATCGTCAAATGCGCTTAACGAATATGGAAATGCTAAATATGAGTGGCTATTTATGCTCGATACACTCTTGGTAGTTCCAATTTTGTGCTTTCTTTGCGAATCAGATAAACAAAAAGCTCTTTTGAAAACGACTATTTTATGTTGTACTTCTGTGTTCATAGGAAGCCTTATCATTCCCGAACAAAATAAAGTTATTTTCCATTTTCTCGAAAGTGGCCGTTATTTTGTCTTAGCCATCATTCTTGTTTTGGAAGTCACAGCATTAGTTACTGTATGTTTAGCTGTCCACGCTTCACTTGTGAACAAAGAAGATCCAGATTTAGCCGTAGCTAATCCTATCGAGAAAATTTTCGGCTCATCGCTGTTCAGCTCAATTCTGTCAATTGAAGGGCGCGTCTGGAGCTTTGCACTTTTTGCATCCCAAATAAAAAGTAGCGCATATCGTGGCGAACAGCATTTTTTCTACGATAAAAAAGATGGTGCTCAGAGTAACCTATTTGGCTTTATACTCCTTATTATTATCGAAATTCCACTTGTCCACTTACTCCTTCATTTTTTATGGTCAAGCATCGCCGCAAATATCACAACAGGACTTACGTTGTTCGGACTTATATTTTTCTTAGCCGAATACAAAGCCGTTGGTAAACGCCCCATTTCAATCCATGGGATAAACTTAATCATTCGTTACGGACTTTATGCGCCTTTAACCATACCATTAAAGAGCGTATCTGAAATAAGTCTAAATAATTCGTTTGTGAAACGTTCGCGCAACGTAAAACGATTTAACTACTTTGGTGTTCCTAATGTTGCTATCAAACTCTGTTCTCCTATAAATGGAAAAACAAAAATATATTTAGGTGTAAATTCGCCAGAAGCTTTTATCACCACCGTTAATCGTGCAAAAATCGCGGTATAACAACGCTCGCTGGGTCACAAGCACGTGCGCAGCTTCGCTGTTTTTTCACACGTGTATACGCTCATATTGGAAGTTATGTGCTTCAGTAAGTCTGAGCATTACTCAAGCAAGGAGAGAGTATTTTGACATTAGATGAATACAGAAAAGAATTTGAACAATCTTCAAACAGATCTATTTCAATGCCGGTTGCTGGAACCATAATTTGGGGTTTAGTTGGATTTCTAAGTACACTATTTAGCGCAAATGTTTCTATATATATTTTACTCTTTGCAACAGGCGGGATTTTTCCTATAGCTTTATTAATTGCTAAATTTAGAAAAGAGAACTTAGTTTCCTCATCCAACCCTTTAGCAAAACTAATGGGTTTATGCATAGTGATGGTTAATCTTCTTTGGGCTGTCCATATTCCATTACTTTTAAATGCACCTGAATTTGTTCCTTTGAGTTTAGGCGTTGGCTTAGGACTTCATTGGGTAGTATATTCTTGGATCGTTAAACACCCTGTTGGCTTAATTCATGCTGTGTTAAGAAGTATTTTAATTGTAGCCGCTTGGTATTTATTTCCTAACAGTAGTATCTTAGCTATCTCATGCGTTATCGTTTTAACTTATATAATAAGTATTTATCAAATGTTAACCAGGGATATGACAAACACCTAAACTCTGACAATGTCCTTAAAATCATTTGAACATAGAGAAGGCAATTAGTAGTAAATGAGTACCAAAACTCATTTAACTCTTGAATATCATCAGCACTCTCCCCATTGAGTTACTATAACAAGATGGAGTGATAAATGGATTTACTCAACGCTATTGATATTGAAGTATTTTATTATTTAGGTGGAATGTTACTCGCCTTAGTCGTTTTTCAGGGAATGTTTAAGTTAGTTACTTGGAGCAAAAAATGCCAAAGGGGGCATTGGTCTTTTTAGCTTTTTTTCCATTAATATCAATCTACCCTATTCCTCCTCAAGAAATAAAAAAAATTGAAAGAATGAAGCAAAAACAAATTAAAAGCGAAGATGAAAGTGGTGATCCAGCTAATGAAGATGAAGTTATTTAATAACTAACATGCTAACTTAGAATAATAAGAATTTAATCTTTTTTAACTTAACGTAAATAAATGGTACCAAGCCTTTGAAAATAAATAATAAAACTCTAGGTGTTTTGCTTTACCTATGCTTAGCCTTAATATTACTTTTGATTGCACTAAGTTATAGCAGTGGCCGATTATCGCACTCTTCACCTCTCAACTCAGTGGTAAAGGAACCAAATACATTAAAAGCAACTCCCCCCCTTAGTTTAAAACAAGAAACACTCGATGATTTATCCGATAAAAACACTATCGCCCCTATAGAAAAAGGCATACAAGATCAAAATAACCAACTTGCTGTAATGGCCATTCCACGCTGGAAACAACAAGGGCAACTAAAAACACATTTAGCGCACTTAAAAAATAAGGCTGACAAAGGCGATATTGACGCAAAGTATATTGTTGCAGCCAATTTAAGATATTGCTTTACTGCCCCTATTGATGATTTTGCCTTACAAGCAAAGCTAGAAGCCATAGCTGATTATACCTATGCAGGTGAAGCAATTGATGCTACGTTAGAAAAATTTGATTACTGTAGTGGAATTAATCAGGATCAACGTCGTGAGTTTTATTTATATTTTTATGATGCAGCGCAAAACGGATCTGTTGCAGCGCAACAAACATTTGCTGATATAACAGCAGAGTTTTATATGCAATCACAAGGTTTTAAAACACAAAACAGAGAGGAGTACATTAAAAAACGCGATGCATTCAAACTACAAAAAATCGCTTTTTTAGAGCAAGCAGCCAAGCATGGCAGTGAAAAGGCGTTAATGAAATTGTCGGCTTTGTATCATTCGCAACAAATCAGCGGTAATAGCTTAGCAAAGTCGTACGCATTAAATCGCCTAATGATGGAAATAACGGAAAACGGTGAACTATATAATCGTTATGCATGGTTTGAGCAACGGCAATACCCTCAGCTTTCACAGACTGAACTCAGTGAAGCCAACACTATTGTAAATAACTGGCTGGCAAACATTTATCAAAATGGCAGTCTTTACCCTTATGAATGATCAGACCATAGGTAATATAACCATAACGACTACCAACTCATACTGAGCTAGTGCATTTGAACAACGCTGACTCAGTAAATTCTAATATTAAAATGACTTGTGTTTATCCAAGGCTGTTGTAACTTTCAAGTAACGACCGCCTTGCACTTATTGATATAAATTAGGGTTTAATATAATGTCGAATTCACCATCACTTCGCACGTAAATAAAGCTTTCATCATCATCGTTGAAAGAAAGTTGGTGAGCATGTAGGCCATTTGAACCAAAATAACTACCGGGTTTAAGTGCCTTTAAACTACTTTGTGTTTGATAGGCTATCTTTCCTTTGATTAATACAGCGTGAAGTGTATTTGCTTTACTGCTCAGTGCTGCTGATACACCTGGTGGAAATTTGAGAAGTGCACCTCTAAATTCACCTTCTTCAAGGCTACCCCACAAATATGTTATTTTGACGCCCGTTTTAGTCATCGACTCTTTAGCGACTATATCTGACCAAACACTATTTTTGGTATGCATATTAAAAGGTCTTTCACCATTATCAAACGCGTTTTGTGGTGACTTCACCAGATATGGACCAGTATTTATTTCAATAAAAGCAACGCTTTGTTTGTCATTCGCCGCCGTGATGTGTACTTCACCTGCCGGTTGAGTCCAATATGAACCGATTGGTAGCCACATATTGGCAGCACTGGGGTCATCGTTATGAAGCTCTCCATCAATAACAATGCCCCTGTAGGAGATATTGTGAACATGTGGGGGTGAGGAAAAGCGCTTTGGAAATTTTAGAAGAATACCCGCTGGCATATCTTTAGTTCTATCTCCCCATAAGTCTGCGGCGCTTGGACCTTTGTCACCTCTGGCTGGGTTTAAGTAGCCCCAATTAAGTTCTTCTGCAGATACAACACGAAAATTCTCTTGATTTGCAGTTACCTTCGTTACTATCGTCAGTGAAAGAAGCACGATCAGTTTGCTAATAATTTTCATCTAAAGCTCCATTATATTCGTTTAACTCTATTTCAATAACCTGAGTTGTTTACGCTCTATCAAACGTATCGACGCTAAATTTGCTAATAATTGATGCTAAACAAGTCATAACCAGTTCACTGTTATTTGCATCGAGCGCATAAGGGTGTGGCTCTGTAAATTGTTTTGAGTCGTTATCAAAGTACTGTCCAGAGGCGTTTGCAAACTCGTTTGATAAAGCTGCCTGCATTAAAATTTTTGCACCAATGCCAATGTCATTTCCTGAAACTCCAAAACCTTCTTTTACCATTTTAGAGGCTAATAAGGATCCCGGGTTAACTGCAACACAAATCTGTGACGGCAGCATTGTTTTTGAAAACTCTCTCGTCCAAATAGTAAGTGCTAATTTGCTTTGCGCATAGGCCTGAAAATCATCATTTACTGAAGTAACACCAGCCATTGCCTCAATATTAATAGGCGCTTGCGCAGCAGACGACAGGTTTACCACTCGACCATCAATTGCTAAATGGTTTACTAATAATTGGGTTAGTAGTATCGGAGCAAAGGTATTGACGACAAAGCGCACATCTAACTTATCTTCAGTTTTAGGGTTAGGTGTTTTAAATATACCCGCATTGTTAATAATAACATCGATAGTTTCATGACTATTTGCAATGATTTTACCTAAAGCCATGGTCTCGGTAAAACTAGAAAGATCAGCCAAGTAGGGAGTAATCTTAGCACTTGCTTCAGCTTGCTTTATATCAGCAATCGCCGTGTTAAGTTTCTCTTGGTTTCTGCCATGCATTAAAACATGGCAACCTAAAGATACAGCTAGTTTGGCAGTTTCTAATCCGATGCCATCGGTGGCACCGGTAATAAGTATGGTTTTCAACGTTAAGCTACCTTTATCACAACTTTACCCATCGCCTTACCACTTTCTAAGTGTGCATGGGCTTGCGATGCCTGCTCTAGGGTAAACGTTTCTTTGTCTACTATTGGGCGCAAATCACATGACTCTGCTATTTTAGCAATAGCTTCCAAAATACGACCGTGCTCTTTTCGCCCACTATTATGCAACATAGGAATGAGCATAAATACGACATGCAACGACAGACCTTTGAAATGTGCGGTAGACAAATCAATATTAACCATGGCAACGGTCGAAGCAACATGAGCGTTTAGAGCAGCTGCTTCAAAAGAGTTAATCATATTCTCACCGCCTACAGAATCAAAAACAATATCGAAACCGTTTCCATTAGTATATTTATCAACATATTGAGCGACTGATTCATTCTTATAATTAATACCGGTAGCACCAAGGGTCTGTATCATTTGCAACTGCGACTCACCACCGCCTGTAGAGTATACGTCTGCCCCAAAATGTTTCGCCAGCTGGATTGCTATATGACCAACACCACCAGAGCCACCATGCACAAGAACTTTTTGCCCTTTATTGACGCCTGCTCGCTGTAAGCCTTCATAAGCGGTAATACCCACTAGAGGTAGTGCTGCACTTTCTTGCATTGTTAAATTTTTTGGCTTTAGTGCAAGCAAATCAGCATCAGCAACAATATATTCAGCTAATGTTCCCGGTAAATCGGCTAGACCACCAGCACAACCATACACTTCATCGCCTTTGGCAAACGTTGTTACGCCCTCACCAACGTCTTCAACAACACCAGCAAAATCCATACCTAAGAGCGCAGGTGCAGCTGGCGATAACGGTAGCTCAGGACCCATCTGTCTGATCATAGTGTCGACAGTGTTGATACTTGTCGCTTTTATGCTCACTAAAACATGGTGTGGCTTTATTTGCGGTTTTGCAATTTCACTTAACTCGAATACATCTGTTGAACCGAATGTGTTTACAATCATTGCTTTCATTTTATTGCCCTTTCGTTGTTAGCTGACACTTTGGCGCTTAAAGTGTTTGTGACACAAATTAAACGCTGTTCGACTTTTAAATACAGTCTAATAGTTTTGATTATGGTAATAAATGATGTATAAATAGAAACAGTATTTCGATATTGGATATAATAATGGATACCAATGGCATACGTCTTTTCATTAAGGTTGCAGAACTTCTTAACATCAGTGCTGCCGGTGATCAGCTTGGACTTGCTCCTTCTGTTGCAAGTGCGCGGTTATCAAAATTAGAAGTACAATTAGGGGCTGATTTATTTCACCGCTCTACTCGAAGGGTTAGTTTATCCATTGAAGGCACTGAGTTTTTACCCTACGCAAAAGAAATCATAGCACAGGAAGACGCCGCTTTCTCTGCACTCGGAAAAGGTAGTTCAGAAGTGAGCGGCACCTTGAGATTCGCTGCATCTTCCACGTTCGCTCAAAGATTTGTTGCGCCGTTTTTACCCGAGTTTTTAAACAAATACCCAAAAGTAAACGTTGAGCTTAGCTTGTCTGATACACAAGTTAATTTAATCCAAGGTGGATTTGATTTGGCGTTAAGAAACTATACTGCGCAAGATAGTAGCTTAATCGGTCGAAAGTTAGCAAACGATACCCGTGTTTTATGTGCTTCACCTGAGTATCTAAAAAACAGAGGCACGCCGAAACACCCAGATGATTTGAATTCTCATCAACTGCTCATATTTATGAATGCAAAATCAAAAAAGTTAACCTCATCACAAAACCTCTCAACTTATTACTTTCCTCCACAAACAAGTCAGAGTCGAATCATGTGTGATGATGGTGCAGCTATGCGTATTGCAGCTGAATCAGGGGCAGGTATTTGTATGAGTTCTTTGTGGAGTATTTATAAAGAGCTGGAGAAAGGCACTCTTGTTCGTGTACTCCCAGACTATATCGTCGACGATGAGGCTGCGGTTTGGTTAGTATATCCAAAGTCGAATGTGTTAACGCCTAAAGTGAGAGTCTTTATAGATTTTTTAGTCGATAAAATAGGCTCTCCACCGGTATGGTCAACCAACTAGCCCAAAACAGTTAGCACGTTAATTATCAGAAGGCCTAATTACACTGTTAGTAAAACAGTTTTGTTTTATATCTTCCTCTAAAAGCGCAGCGTCTCTGTGCTCTCTTCGTTCATAAATCACTAAATACCTTATTTCACAAAGAGAAGTGAATGAGCAGAAAACACTGTAATAACGTTTACTCGCTCAGGCTAAAAAAAGTCGTTAGTTAGCTTGGTTTTTGGCTATTTTTCATCATTTCTAAATAGCGTCCCTCAATGAATTTTTTTTCTTTTGTAAGGTGCTTAAGTGCGTACTGGGTTTTTTCTAGCTCTTGTTTTAATGTGTCAAGCTCTTCACTACTTTCTGGCCCGTCAGTTTGTAACTGCAATTGCTGTAATAGTTGGTCTTGCTCTGCAATTTGCCTTTTATATTCGTTTAAAGTGTTAAGTAACTTTGTTTGATCGGGCGTTGAGGATGCATCTGCGTTTGATGTTTTATCACTATTTTCGCTCGCGGTTTTAAGCGCTTCATAATCTGCTTGTAACTGGTCTTTTTCTTCTTGAAGTACAGTCACTGCATCATATTGTGCATAGAGTTTTTGACGGGTAACTTTTAATTTTTCAACACTTTTATCCAAATCCCCTTTAAGTTTGCGAATGAGCTTATGCGAGCGTTTTAATTTTTTATTGAGATCATCGATTAGCTGTTGTTCTTTTTCGGTAACATGATCTTTGGTTGATGAAGTTACCTCAGTTAATTGCTGTTGTAATAGCATTTGTACACTGATTAACTCAGCGATAGTTTTTCGATTATCGTTAACATAACTCATGGCATTTTCAACAGACTCTCTGCACATAGCTAACGTCGCATCATCCATGTTTCCATTAGTTTTGACCATACTAAGTGCAAATGCCCGAAACTCCCTGAGTATCAGTAAAAGAATATAAAACCACGCGGCTAAAATAAGTAGCCCAAAATTTATAGCAATATAATGATAAACCTCTGGCGGAAATACGGCATATGGCATTATTTAGTTATCTTAAATTAAGTGTTTATTTACTAGAGTTTAGCGCTGTCAAAAAAATCTGCCATAATAACAACAACATTTAAAAAAAAGTTACCTGTGTGAAAATACTTATCGTGGATGATAGCCATGCAACACTTGAAATAGTACGCCGAGGGTTGGAAAAGTTTGGCTATCGGAAGTTATTAATAGAAAAAGCCAACAATGCTAAATCAGCGTTAACGCTGATTGGTAGTTGGCACCCCGATATTGTGCTTACAGACTGGCATATGCCTGATATGTGTGGAGTGACGCTATTACGTGCAATAAAGCAAAGACAACTTAATATAATAGTAGCAATGCTAACCACTGTTGATGAAAAGTCTCAAATTGAAGAAGCCATTAGCTTTGGCGCATCTTTTGTTCTATCAAAACCTTTTACTGATGAACAACTTCACGATAAATTATTACCTCTGGTGCAACTTGTAGAAAATAACGAAGTCATTCCTGATGAAATTGAATTAAATGATGATTTAGCGTTACCAAAGCTGTCGCAATTAGAACGGTTGTTTCATAAACATATAAGTCAGTCTTTAATCGTAAACACAATTCAACCGCAGGTATTCGATGAATCTAAAGTACCCTGTGTAATGGCTGTTTATGAGGATCCTAAAAGTCAAAAAGTACGCGCTATTGCCATACTTGATATTTATGCCGCCTGTGTAATGGCAAGTGGTTATAGTAGCTTGTCGGCTGAAGATATTAGTAACTCAATATTATCTGGCGTTGTAACAAATACAGCATTAAGCGCATGTAAAAAAGCATTAACGGAAACGGCTTTTGCCTTTTTAGACAAGCGAACACGCGTTAGTTTACAAATCAAAACGGTCAAAGTGATTACCACGCCTTTTCGTAAGCTCACTTTGCTGTATAAAACACCTGCTGAAAAGCGCATTGATTTTAGCTGCCAGCTTGAGGGCATGGCACAAGGTAAAATTATGCTAGTTGGCATTTAGTAAATTAAGCGTAACGTATTTACTTTTATCAAAGAAGTTTAAATTTAAAAACACCCTGCTCCTACAAAAGCGCAGCGTCTCTTCCCCCTCTTTGTGCATAATTCATTAAAAGCTATTTGAACATAGAGAAGACAATGAGCTGAAAATGAGAAACCAAAACCATCACACAAAGCCGAGTGTCAGTGAAAAGTTAAATATTAGCTCCCCCGAACCTCGTAGCCCGTAGCCCGTAGCCCGTAGCCCGTAGCCCGTAGCTTAAGTTAAATTAATCCAAACATGTTTAAACAAAAAAGGCGCTTCCGGTTAAGGTAAGCGCCTTTTGTTATTTTAACTGCTACTTATTTTACGATTTTCATTTCGTCTAATAGGTTTTGGGCGTTATCTACTTTATCCATTACCCACAGCATGTAGCGCGAATCTACATGAATTGAGCGGTTTAGTTCTGGGTTGTAATCCCAATCACCAATAATGCTTTCGTACACACCGTCAAACAGTAAACCCACCAGCTCGGCATTGCCGTTAAGCGTTGGCGAACCTGAGTTACCGCCTGTTGTATCTACATTTGATAAAAAGTTAACCGGAACAGTATTCATGCCACCAGTGTAATCACCATAAAGCTTCGCTTTAATTTGCTCTTGCAGCTTTTTAGGCGCATTAAATGGGTCAACATCGGTGTTTTTAGCCAGTAACCCTTCAAGTGAGGTAAACGGCGTAGCCACTAATCCATCTTGCGGAGAATACCCGCCTACCGTGCCGTAAGTTACACGTAATGTGCTGTTTGCATCGGCGTAAACCGGTTTGTTTTGCGCTTTGTTAAAGGCAATAATTGCACTCATTAACTCTGGGCGAGCAGCTTGTAACTTACCTGCCAAGGCTTTTGACTTATCTTCCTCAGCTTTCATTACTGTGAATATGGCTTTTGCATATTGCATGAACGGGTCTTGGCTTTGGTTAAGCTGACTTAGTGTTTGTTCAAATAATGAATTACGTACAATTTCATTATCTAGTCTTGATTTGGCATACATTTCATCTAGCAATGCACTTTGTTTTGCTTTATCAAAACCGTTTTCTAAAGCAAAAGCTTTATCAATTTCACTAAAACGCTCTGCTTTAGGTAATGCTGCATATTGCTCTAAAAAGTGCAGTAATATAGCTTTATCTACATTGGCATCAAAGCGACGTGACATACGCTCAAGAGAAGATTTAATACGCGGTAAATCGCGTTCTTGATAACCTGATTCGCGCTCACTATTTGGCTTTTGTTTTTCAACCGCTAAGCGATATAAACGACGTGCCGTGCTGATCATTTGTGAACGATGAACATAGCCTACCATACGGTCGCGCTCACTATGCTCTTGCGATTGTGCTACTAATGTCGATAACTCATTAAGCACATTACCGTAGCGCTGTTTACGCTCGCTATCGCTGTTGATCCAGCTTGTAAGTTCCTGTTCAAACTGTTTTTTACGCTCAAACATGGTGCCTTTTTTGAAGCTTTCAATCATTGAACCATAGTTTTTGATGTAGTTGTTGTAACCGGCTATGGTGCTTTCGTAAGCAATACGGGCTTTGCTGCCATCTTCTGAGTTTTCTTCAATTAGTGACACGTATTTAGTATTGTGCATGCGCGCTTTAGGGTAACTGTCGTTAAATACGTAATCGACCTCTGCGGCAATACGGTAGCGATTAGTACGCCCTGGGTAGCCAGTTACCATAACAAAGTCGCCCTCTTGCACGCCTTTAGCACTTACACTTAAGTAAGACTCTGGCACGTACGGTATGTTGTCTTCGCTGTACTCTGCTGGCTTGCCATCTTTACCTACATAGGCGCGGTAAAAACCAAAATCGCCTGTGTGGCGCGGCCACATCCAGTTATCTATATCGCCACCGTATTTACCTACGCCCATGGCAGGTGCATACGCTAAACGTACATCTTTAATTTCCAGTGATTTAATCAGGTAAAACTCTAAACCACCATGAAACGAATACACATTACAACGGTAACTAGCATCAGCTTCACACTGTGCAACGAGTTCTTTTTGATTTTTTTCTAACGCATCATAGCGTGCTTTTGCGCTTAGCTCGTTAGTGCCGCTAATCACTTTATCGGTCACGTTGGTCACTGTTTCGGTTACGTACACACGTGAACCTGGCGCAGCTGGTAAATCTTCAGCCGGTGTTTTTGCTAAAAAGCCATTTTCTAAAATGTTATTTTCAGGCGTTGAATTATATTGTACCGAACCATAAATACAGTGATGGTTAGTTACAACTAAGCCTTTTGGCGAAACAAACGAGGCTGTACAACCGCCTAAGCTTATAACCGCATTCATTGGAAATTCGGTTAATTTTGAAATTGAATCAACGCTAATTTCAAGCCCTTTTGCTTTTAATATTGACTCGAGCTCTGGTAATTGATGAGGTTGCCACATGCCTTCATCGGCATGGACCGCAGAAGAAAGTGCCAGTGAACAGGTTGCTACCAATGTGGCAACAAGAGGTTTTAAACGCATTATAGAATCCCTTTTATTATTGAACCAGCAGATTACTCATTAAGTATGAGTTAGGTCAACTGCGCTGAGATAAATTGTTACAATATAGCGATCAATAAACAAAAAAGGAGCTCAGGGTTTGTGACCCTAAGCTCCTTTTTAAACAAAAAGATAAGCGATGTTAGTCGTCTTTTTTCACATCATTTGGATGCGCTACACCCATCCATGCTTTAAACAGCGCTTTTTGCTCAGCAGAGGCATTTTTATTAGCGACTACTTTTTTAGGTTTGTCGAAATCTTCAGACAACACAAGCTCAGTCGACATCAAAGCGTCACGGCGAATAAAATCAACAGTTACCTTGTCCCCTGCTTTAAAGGTTTCTATGCTGGCGGTTAAGTCTTTCCCTACATGTTTTTTGTTAATAGCAACGAGTTTATCGTCGGTGGTTAAACCACCTTGCCATGCTGCACCATCGCGACGTACATGAGTAAGGGTAAGCAATTCACCGGTATTTTTAGTAAAGGCATCTAAACTTGGTGTAGCCTTGGCTTTTTCAGGCAGCTCAAAGCTCAAACCTACTTTTGCCAGTAATTCATCAAAATCTAAGCTGGCTGGTGTGCTAACATTTGCTTGCCACCAATTACTGTAATCACGCCCTGTTAGCTGCTTTAAAATTGCTAATACGTCTTTCTCAGTAAAACCCGCTGGTAGCTTATGCTGCTTATAAAGTTCGTTATGTACATTTTTATAGCTTATTTTACCTTGGCTTTTTTCTAGTAGGTCGATATCTAACGCCATCGACAATAACGAGCCTTCAAGGTAAATATTAGTGCCGTAGTTACGTGCATGATCGCCACCTTGATTTATCCATTTATCAAAGCTGGTTTCGCTAGCACTTTGCACTTCACGCCCTGGGGTTGTGAGATGGCGATTAATGGTTTTACTGAAGTTCTTAAAAAACTCATCGGTGGTTTGAATGCCTGAGCGCACTAATAAATGGTCTTCAAAATAGCTGGTAGACCCTTCAGCAATCCACAGCAGTTTTGAATAATTAATATTGGTATAGTCGTATGGTGCAAGCCCTTTAGGACGGTACGCTTTTACATTCCAAGTATGAATAAATTCATGTGCCGCTGTGCTTATAAAAGCTAAATAGTCTTCACGTTTAGCAAAGCGATCCCGTGGGCGTTGAATAATAGTTGAATTTAAGTGTTCAGTTGCGCCGCCCGCGCCCGATGTAGCATGTACCATAAATACATAACGCTCATACGGGTAGCTGTCCCAAATTACATTGCCCGTTGCTACAAGCTTTTTTAAATCGGTTAGCATCAGTTCTATGTCGTAATTACCTTCGCCCCACACTACTAGTTCGTACTCACGGCCATCAACTTCAAAAGTACGCAGTTCATTAACACCGGTTTCTATTGGTGAATCAACTAGCACGTCGTAGTCGCTGGCTTTAAAGCTGTGCTTATTCTTATAGTTTTCCATACCCGACACAGAGCGCCATGCTTTAGGTACGTTTAATTCAACCGTAACTGGCTCCTGGCGAAATGATTCGCTAAACATAAAAAAGCCAGATGCGTCAACAAACGCGTGGCTGTCGTCAATATGACGAGCGCGCTTACCTAGCTCATTGGCATACACTTGGTAATCAACATTGACTTGAGTCGGCTCATTTAAATGAACACGCCATGTGCTGTGGTCTATTTTTTCCCACTTTAATGCATTACCTTCATCGTCGCTGGCTTTAAAATAGCGAACGCCATTGGCAAGGTTTAAAATTTCGTAGCGACCAGTACGCCATGCTGGCAATTTTACATCTAAATAAGACTGCGCCGTTTTAGGAAACTCTACATTTACATCACCTAAATGATGTTCTGGCTGAGAGATATTTAAAGCGTAGTTAACGTCGGCAAATACTGGTGCTGAACAGGCAGCTAAAATTGATAAGGCAAGTAGCTTTTTCATGAAGGCTCTTTTTTATATAACGTATTGTTGTACCAAGGTTAACAAGACCCATTTTAAAAGTGAATTAAAAGCGGTAAATGCACTTATATTTAAGATCGCTCGTATTTTGTTATTAAAAACATTAAGTTTTTGATCTCATCCCTACTATTAATATGTTTTTGTTGTAAACTAAAACAATGAAGGTATTAAGATAATGGTGTGTAGGTGTCTAGGAGCTCCAATACGGTGGAACAAAAACTAAAGCAAGCAATCGACAGTAGAAAAGTAGTAGAAAGTGCTCGCCAACATCAAGTGAGTACGCTTTCTAATTTTGCAGCTAAGTTATCTTTAAGCTGTAAGGGACTTGATACTGAGCTTGATAACCGCCTAGCTAAGTTTCGAAGCGCATTAAACAAAGGAATGGGTTATGAAGACTTTGCTCCTTTGGTGGATGATATTTTAGCTTTGCTAAAAAACCAAGAAGCCATTCAACTAGCACATCAACGTGATCTTCTCACCAGTGTACAAAATGCAGGTAAGCAATTACAACAAACCAAAGGTTTACCTAACGATACCCGCAGAACACTGCGCCACTTACTCGATAACGAGCTAGACGATATTCAATCTGTACATGGTTTTATACCTGTTTTAAATCAGCTGATCACTTTTTATCATCAAGCTTTAATAGCTAAAAGCAACGATACCTTTAAGCCTCCAAATCTTAGTGCTCTCACTGAAAAGCTATTTAAATTAGTTAGTCAGTTAGTACTTGAAGAAGAAGCCAACGATGAGCTGTATTTAATAAAAAAACGTATCGCTAAAAATAAAGCCGTAGACCAACTTCTTGATGCAGCAATTGATGTAATCACACTCATTGTACAAAGCATTCAAGTTGAGCGTGCGTCAGCGCAAAGCTTTTTAACTTCATTAAATCAAACGCTTGGAGAGCTACATAGTTCATTGGTTTCAACCAGAGAACATTCTGAATCTATGAATGTTGAATTCGAATCAATTAATCAACGAATTGGTGAAAAATTAAAAAATTTAAATACACAAACAAATAAAGCAACATCAATTACAGAATTAAAGCAATTGGTTGAAAATGAGTTACGCTCATTGAGTGCAGACATTCTAGAAAAAGAACAACTGGAACAAAAAGATCGCCAAATTTTAATTTCTAGCTTTGCACAAATAAACGATAGAATTGGCAGTTTAGAAAACAAAGTTAGTAATTATAAAAAACGTTTAAATGAACAACGCTTTAAAAGTTTACTCGACAGCCTTACCAAGTTACCTAATCGAGCAGCCTTTGACGAACGCTACAATCACGAAATTAATTTGTTTAATGAACAACCGTCAGACATAACCTTAGTGGTTATTGATGTTGATCATTTCAAATCAATTAACGATCGCTTTGGTCACACAGCAGGTGATATTACCCTACAAGTGATTGCCAAAGCGCTGCAAAAATCGATTAGACAAACTGACTTTATTGCCCGTTATGGCGGCGAAGAGTTTGTGTTATTAATGCCTCGTACATCACTTGATAACGCTGTCGAGCATCTCAATAAATTAAGACTGTCGATTAAAAAGATCCCATTTAAATTTAAAGACAAACAAATTCAAATTACCGTTTCGTTAGGCGCAACCCAATTTGAAGTGGGTGATACGCCTCTAAAAGCGTTTGATAGAGCCGATGAAGCTCTATACGATGCTAAAAACTCAGGCCGGGATCGTCTGTGTATTAGTAAATAGTGTTATGCACTTTTACCTTTGAGTATAAGGCATAACTACGCAGTAAATTTACCCAAGAAGTTTCAAGGAGAATGTCGATGCTAATACAATTAAACCCTACAGGGGTATTAGACTTATTGTCGCAGCTAGAAGTAGACTTACTCGAGCAATCATCAACCAGCGAACGCTACAGACTATTTAGAAACTGTGTATTGGCCGTGCTTAATGTAGGCAGCCACACCGATGTAAGCAATGATATTTACGATAAACATAAAGATTTTGATATACGCTTGGTCAGCCGTGAACGCGGTATAAAAATTGAATTAGAAAATCCTCCGCAAACAGCCTTTGTTGATGGCCACATAGTAACGGGTATACATGAGCACATATTTTCGGTTATTCGCGATATTTTGTTTATTTGCCAAAAGTATGAAAAAAACCTGCAGGAAACAAAAGCCATTACTCACATGGTTTTTGACATGCTAAGAAATGCCGACGCACTTAAAGTAAATAGCGAACCTAACATGATTGTATGTTGGGGTGGCCATTCGATTAACGAAGTCGAATATAAATACACTAAACAAGTTGGCTATGAACTGGGGTTACGTGGGTTAAATATTTGTACCGGCTGTGGGCCTGGTGCAATGAAAGGCCCAATGAAAGGCGCAACCATTGGCCATGCAAAGCAACGTATTACCAATAATCGTTATTTAGGTTTAACTGAGCCAAGCATTATAGCGGCAGAGCCACCCAATCCGATTGTAAATGAACTGGTTATTTTACCCGATATTGAAAAACGTCTTGAGGCATTTATTCGTACCGCACATGCCATTATAATTTTTCCAGGTGGCGCAGGTACAGCCGAAGAGTTGCTATATTTATTAGGTATTTTGTTACACCCCGAAAACGAAAAGCAATGTTTACCGGTTATTTTAACTGGCCCTAAACACAGCAAAGCTTACTTTGAAGAGCTTTGTAAGTTTATTCAAATGACTTTAGGCGATGCCGCACTGAGTAAATTTGAAGTGATTATTGATGATCCTCAATTAGTTAGCCAAAAGCTTAAATCGGCTATGAGCGGAGTTCGCGAATATCGTAAAAGCCAAGGCGATGCTTATTACTTTAATTGGACGTTGAAAATAGAAAATGATTTTCAGCAGCCTTTTTACCCAACTCATGAAGCCATGGCGTCACTTGATTTGCACCTTGATCAACCCAAACAACAGCTTGCCGCTAATTTACGCCGTGCGTTTTCGGGAATTGTTGCCGGTAACGTAAAAGAAGAAGGCTTAAATGCAATTAAAGAGCATGGCCCCTATGTGCTAAGTGGTGAGCCTGACTTAATGAAAGCAATGGACAAGCTTTTACAAGCATTTGTAGAACAGGGTAGAATGAAACTCCCCGGAAGTAAGTATATTCCTTGTTATACAATAAAAGCGTGAGTTTATAATTGAATCCCCATTTACTCCTTATTGATGCGCTTAATTTAATTAGGCGCATTTATGCTGTTGATGCAAACCAAAGCCATCACAGCGACGAGCACATGTTAAAAGCCTGCTGTGCACGGGTTGCACATGCATGCAAAAAACTTTTAACGACCACCAATGCAACCCATGCAATTGCGGTTTTTGATGGTGACAAAAGCTGGCGTTACCACTTTTATAAAGACTACAAACATTCGCGTGCACCTATGCCAGAGACCTTAAAAAACGCGTTACCCCATTTTAAAGCGGCCATTGAAGAAACCGGTATAGTGGTATTTGAACCGACTAACGATGAAGCCGACGATATTATTGCGACTTTAGCGCATAAAGCGGCTAATAATCAGATAAACAACACCATTGTCTCTACTGATAAAGGCTTTTTGCCTCATTTGAATGAGCATATTGAAGTATACGATTACTTTAAAAAGCAACACCTCAATGAAGAACACATTGAAGAGCGCTTTGCTGTCGCTCAACATAAACTCATCGACTTTTGGGCACTCGCAGGCGATAAAACCAACGACATTCCTGGTGTTAAAGGTATTGGTGTTAAATCCGCGCAGCAATTGGTTAATCAATATAGCTCTATTGAAGAAGCGCTAAATGACGAATCGTTAAATACGCGGCTACAAAAAAAGCTTAATGAAGATATGGATATGTTTGTTATTTCTAAGCAATTGGTGAGTTTGCGTACAGATATCCATTTAGGCTTTAGTTTAAAGCAGTTAAGGCTTAATTAGTCGCAAGTTAATAGCACTGTACACTAGCAATACGTATACTAGCGATAGCTATTTTGGTCTGGGTTGGCAATGTTTAAAAAGTTTATTAGGTATTTAATATTAGGATTAGGTTTATACGCTCTAATAGCTACGTCAGTTATTATGTTCTATAAAGACGATCCACAAGCTATGATTTGGCAAGACAGAGAAGCATTTAATAAACGCTATATAGAAAAATTGCGTTTAGAAGATACCTTTACGCTAAATGATGTGCTTGAATATTTAGGTAGCCCAGATTTAACCTATGCTAAGCGTGATGGCGAGCAAGTATGGCAGGTGGTTTTTTATCGTACCCAACACAAAACCTCAGACGGTATCACCACCATGGATGAATGTACTGGGTTATTATTTAAAAATGGCCAACTAATAATGTGGGGCCCAAGTGCTTATGAAAAATATCTTGAGCATAATGATGGGAAGATTTAATGGAAGCTCCACTGTCGGGTAAACTAAAAAAGCTATTCGAAAGCACGCAACTGCTTTTAAGCTCCCATAACAATAAAAGTCAGTGGCATACCTTCTACCCTCTTGTGTGTAAGCTTTCAGAGCAATACGCTGCATTATACAAACAAAACCCAGCGGCCTTGCAAGCTCAGTTAAATTTATATAAAACACATTATAGTTACGCAACCAATTTAGTGGTTAACCAATGTGTATTAACCTGTGCTTTGTGTCGTAGTCAAAACTACGACAACGATTTAACCGAGCTTTATATTAGTGCCTCATTAGTTGAACACCTTTGTGTTGCCAAACAATTAAATAAGTTAGCTCAACAGCAAACGTTTAACGAAGCCGATAAAAAAATGTGGCAGTTACGCCATAAACTTGCAGCCAAAGTATTATTAACGGCTAAACAACCCGCGCACCAAATTGCTCATATTTTGGCTAAACTCAGCAAATACAAACATGCATTATTAGATACACCTAAAATTATGCTTTATGACGGTGCCAGTGTGTTGGTTTCTTTAGCTAATATATTAGCACTTAACGTTACTTGTAATGAAAAACAACAGCACATAAATTTTTATAAAGCGGTCGCTGATTTATATATAAGAACTCCCAACTCATTTGCACAAACGTTATTAAAAGCGCTAGTTGCACACGTTGGACAATACGTACCTGGCAGCCAAGTCGTGTATGCCGACCAAGCTATGGTTTATTTAGCCACGGATACGCAAGGCCGACATATTATAGTTAATAACGCCAATACTAAAATGGCATGGTATCGTATTAAAGCGTCCTTAATGGATGACTCAAAAGCATGGGAATGCAATGATAACCGCTTATTTTTAAAAGTATGGGACAGTGAATATCTTAATATCCCGAATAGTGAACTCTCTGCACAAGCCCCCTTGTACCAATTAGTTAAACAAATAAAAACGCAAAAAGAATACAGCTTTAAAGCTTTGAACACCTTACTTACCCCCTACCCTGACGTTATAAAGTCAGTATGCTTAGCAGTAAAGCACTACAACAAAGAGCTATTACCCGCTAAAGATTTAAGACATAGTTTATCTATGGTAGGTTACGATAAAGCACCGGCTATTATTCAAGGGGTGGTGTTTCAACAATTAGTAAATAGTATTGCTCATCCTTTACATGCCTTTTTGTGCACCCGTATTAGTTGTTTAGTTAATATTTTAGAGCTATTAGTAAAGCATAATCCCCGCGTTCAAGGTGAGCGTATTAGTTTAAGCTTATATGCTTACTTATATTATGTGTTGATACATTACAGCGCAGATGTTTCTAGAAAAATCACCATTGATCAAACACCGAATAAATCTCTCGATACACCTTTTAGTACATTTTTTGGTGTAAACAACGTAGATGCCTCTCATTTAAACAGTGAGCTTAACGAATTACTTAGTGGCGACCCATGGGCGTCGGCTTTATTAAATGCAGAGCAATTGCCTAAAAAGCAGCTTAGTGATGCTGGACAATTATGGGCGGCATTAAAGGTAGTGGCACAACGCATACTTAAACCTAACCAGCCATTAACAGCATGGCAACAGCAAATATTAAATCAACAACTTAGTCGCCATGGTTGGCAAAGTGAAGTCGATTTTAATCAATCGCTGCTGCGCTTAGGGCTACACAATAGTATTTAGCTGACTTATTACCACTATAACTCAAGGTTATACCCTGTATTCATACTATAAACTGGCAAAATGAGAGATAAATTGGTATAAATGCCGGCTCAAATTTAGTACCCCTGTCATATAAGTAGTCTAAACTCTGTTGAGTATTTTTATTTATGTGTGTATCCAAATCTTTAAAGGAAAAGTTCATGGCCAAACAAACCATAACAGTGATCAAAGGCGACGGCATCGGCCCAAGCATTATCGACTCAGCACTTGAAATACTAAAAGCCGCAGGATGCGATTTTGATTATGAATTTGTTGACGCTGGCCTAGCTGCGCTTGAAAAAACAGGCGAATTGCTTCCACAAGAAACAATTGACACAATTGCTAAGAATAAAATCACCTTAAAAGGCCCATTAACCACGCCTGTAGGCGAAGGTTTTACATCTATCAACGTAACACTTCGTAAGCAATTTGGTTTATACGCTAACGTACGTCCAGTTAAATCGTTTGCCGGTACTAAAGCCCGTTACGACGATATTGATATCATCACTATTCGTGAAAACACACAAGGTATGTATTCAGGTGCAGGCCAAGTTGTATCTGAAGATGGTACTGAAGCTGAAGCAAAATCAGTGATCACTCGCGAAGGCGCAGAAAAAATTGTAACGTTCGCATACGAACTTGCTGTGCGCGAAGGTCGTAAAAAAGTAACTGCTGTACATAAAGCAAATATTTTAAAATCAACCTCTGGTTTATTCTTAAAAGTGGCGCGTGAAGTAGCTGAGCGTTACCCAGAAATTGAATCAACTGAAATGATTGTTGATGCAACATGTATGAAGCTTGTAATGACCCCTGAAGAGTTTGACGTGATCGTTACAACGAACTTATTTGGCGATATTTTATCTGACTTATGTGCTGGCTTAGTAGGCGGTTTAGGCATGGCACCTGGTGCAAACATTGGTGAAGATGCTGCTATTTTTGAAGCTGTTCACGGTAGCGCACCTGATATTGCTGGTAAAAACCTTGCAAACCCTACGTCAGTGATTTTAGCCTCTATTCAAATGCTAGAGCATTTAAACATGGGCGATACAGCTGAGCGTATTCGTAGCGCTGTTGCTGATGTAATTAAATCAGGCGACCGTACTACCCGCGATTTAGGCGGCAGCCACGGCACTACTGATTTCACACAATCAGTAATTGACCGTCTGTAATTAGTACTGTTAAATTAAAAAGCCAGCTAATGCTGGCTTTTTTTATGCCAGAAACACAGCATTTAAATTTCCCCCTGACCATCCCCAAGCCTAGGTAAACACGCAAAACTGCATAATTTCTGCTTATAAAGTGAAAATAACTCATATCAAATAGATTATTAGATTAAAAAACATTTAAAAATGAATTTTTAATCCAAAAATAAGTTTAATGGGTTGACATATGTGCTCAAAAGCCTTAAAAATAACCACATACAAAAATTGTTATTTAAACAGCATTTTATTTTAAAGAGCAAAACATCATGAATACACAATTTCGCCTTTTAGTCTTACTCGTACTGGTCTTAGTGATAAGCCCAGCGGGGATGTATTAAAAGGTGAAAAATGCTTTTTAAAACCCTCGCACTACGCGGGGGTTTTTTTTTGCATGTAATCAACAGAGGAATGAGGATGAGTAAACAAGAATATAATGGCTCTGAATTGGTTGTTAAGTCATTAAAAGAGCTAAAGGTAAAGTATATATTTGGTTATCCCGGCGGCTCAGTATTAGATTTATACGACGCACTTTTTCAGCAAGACGATATTGAGCACATTTTAGTACGCCATGAACAAGCGGCTACACACATGGCCGATGGCTACGCAAGAGCCACCGGTGAAGTAGGTGTTGTACTTGCTACATCAGGTCCCGGTGCAACAAACTGTGTAACAGGCATAGCAACTGCGTATATGGATTCAATTCCTATGGTGGTGTTATCAGGTCAAGTGCCCACAAGTCTTATTGGTGATGACGCGTTTCAAGAAACCGATATTGTTGGTTGCTCTCGCCCGATTGTAAAACATAGCTTTAATTGTAGAAGCGCTAGTGAAATTCCCAATATTCTTGCTAAAGCTTTTTATATTGCCAGCACTGGCCGCCCAGGGCCTGTGGTAGTAGAACTTCCTAAAGACATGCTTAACCCAGAGCTAACTTTTGCTTACAACTTTCCAGCGGCAACAGAACTCAGAACCTACAACCCTAATACCAAGGGTCACTCTAAGCAAATTCGTAAGGCCGTTACTGCTATTTTAGAAGCAAAAAAACTGGTTATCTACTCTGGTGGCGGTATTGTGCTTTCAAACACCTCAGAGCAACTAACTCATTTAGTCGAGTCACTTAATGCCCCTATTACCAACACGTTAATGGGACTGGGCGGTATATCGGGCGTTCACCCTAACTTTATTGGTATGTTAGGTATGCACGGTACATTAGAAGCCAATAAAGCGATGGCCAATGCCGATGTTATTTTAGCACTTGGCGCACGATTCGATGATCGGGTTACTAATAATGTTCAAAAATTCTGTCCAAATGCCACTATTGTGCATGTAGATGTTGATCCAACCTCTATTTCTAAAACCATTAAATCACATATTCCTGTTGTTGGCTGTTTGGCAACGGTACTGGAGCAATTACAAACTTCCATAGATAACAGTTCAATTAAAATTGATCGCAGTGCACAAGAAGATTGGTGGCGACAAGTGATTAGCTGGCGTGAACAAAAATGCCTTAGTTACAACAGCGATGGTGACAAAATAAAACCTCAGGCAGTTATTGAGGCAATATATGAAGCGACCAACGGAGATGCTTATGTCAGCTCTGATGTTGGCCAACATCAAATGTTTGCCGCGCAGTACTACCCATTTAAACACCCTCGTCAGTGGATCAACTCAGGCGGCCTAGGCACTATGGGCTTTGGTTTACCTGCGGCTATGGGGGTTAAGCTGGCTTTTCCTGATAAAGAGTCTTTATGTGTGACTGGAGACGGCTCTATTCAAATGAACATTCAAGAGCTATCAACCTGTTTACAGTATAACTTAGCAGTAAAGGTGATCTCCTTAAATAACCGTTCATTAGGTATGGTAAGACAATGGCAAGACATGATTTATGGCGGTAGGCATTCTTCATCGTATATGGAATCTTTGCCTGATTTTGTAAAGCTTGTTGAAAGCTATGGCCATGTTGGGATCAGAGTAAACACCCTTGATGAGTTACAACCCGCGATAGACAAAGCCATGTCGATAAACGACAGATTGGTATTTTTAGATATTTTAGTAGACGAAAAAGAACATGTTTACCCAATGCAAATTAAGCACGGTGGTATAGACGAAATGTGGTTAAGAAAAGGAGTGAAGGCATAATGCGTCGTATATTATCTATATTATTAGAAAATGAACCTGGTGCGTTATCACGTATAGTGGGGCTTTTTTCTCAACGAGCATACAATATTGATAGCTTAACAGTGGGTACTACAGATGATGAGTCTCTTTCTCGTATTACGATAACCACTAAAGGTGATGACAGAATTGTTGAACAAATAACAAAGCAAGTAAACAAGCTGGTCGATGTACTCAAAGTTATTGATTTAACCGACATGAGTCACATAGAACGCGAACTGCTGTTAGTAAAGGTATTTGCCAAAGATGAAACTACTCGTGCGGCAGTAACTCGTGTAGTTGATGTATTTCAAGGGGCTATTTTAGATATGGGTCGTCAAAGTTACAGCCTACAATTGGTAAGTAGTACCGATAAAATAGAGTCGTTCTTAGATACTTTACGCCACGAGACCGACATAATTGAAGTGGTGCGCTCAGGCGCAGTCGGCATTGGCCGAGGAGATAAAGCGCTTAAAGCTAAATAAGCGTTGAATTTACAACAAAAAAAAAGGGCTAAATAGCCCTTTTATTATATTTTATAAACCTATAATTATAGATTTACTTGGTCTTTAAGACCTTTACCTGGTTTAAAGCTTGGGATAGTCGCTGCTGAAATTTGGATTTCTGCACCCGTTTGTGGGTTACGACCCGTGCGTGCAGCACGTTCTTTAACTGAAAAAGTACCAAAACCAACTAATGCAACAGAGTTGCCTTCTTTTAATGAAGAAGTTACAGCGCCTGTGAATGCGTCAAGTGCACGTGTAGCGGCTGCTTTAGAGATTTCTGCGTCAGTAGAGATTTTTTCAACTAGTTGAGCTTTGTTCATTATTAGATTCCTATTCGTTATTATTTTGCCTTCGCAAATCCTATCTTTATGCATTTTCGAAGAGTTAGCAACAGCAAATTACGTTTTTTATCTAAAATACTAAAAAATTAGTAAAAATAGTAAAATTCACTGTAAAATACAGCGAGTTGAGTTAACAAAAGCTTAATTTAAGCACACTATTAGTGCAACTTTGCACCTTAATGACTCACTCTACCTTTTCTATTACTAAGGTTACTTCCCCAACCTCAATACCAAACTTAACAATAGACGTGCGGTTTATCAAGCGTGTATTTGTTACTAGGTACATCCAATCATCAAAATTAACTTCTAAAGTGCTGCCATCGTAAGGGATCTCTACATTATAATTCCAATGAAACACACTGCCATCACTTTCTCCTGTAGCTATCCCTAAAACATCAGAGGCTGTTCCTGTTAATGTGTTATCGTCGTTTAGGGTGATTTTCCAAATGCGTTTTTGTGTTTCTCCATCATCGTAAACAAAGTCTTCTTCAATAGTGCCCTTATTGCCATCCCATGTAGCATTTAAGTCAACAACAAGCTTTCGGGTTAATTCACCTTTAAAGTCTTGTACAACGCCATAGGCTTTCAAATCACCACTAAAGAAAGTCTTAAAATCGAAGTTTGGTTCTGAACCCTTGTAATGTTCAACACTTGGAGCTGAACAACTGGCAATAAAAAAGCTAACGGCCAATACCATTGCAACTTTAACGCGTTTTAGATTAATCATATTAAATCCCTAATAGTTGATTTCTAATTGATGGTTCTGAGGTGTTTTCACTTAACCAAATAGCTAAAAAATCCTCAGCAAATGTGGCATCGTTAATACGACCTATTTGGTTCTCATTGTGAAAAAAAGTACTGTACCCTTGCTGATCAGTCAGTAGAGTTAACGATTCACCTTTTTTAATATTTGGCCATATCGAGAGTAATTTATCAGCATAGCGCTCTGAAAGTTGAGGTTTACCTAAGTGCTGCCACTGCTCATTAGTCGCTTTTACAATGTCTTTAGCGTCAAAATCGCGCAAATAAGTTAAGGTAAATTTAACAGGCGTTTGTTTTGCGGTGTAACTACCAGAAGGTGTATAAAGCGTTGCATCATAAACATCCCAAAACAGGTATTCCATGCGTGCTTCACCCACCTTGTTAAACTGAGTATCGGCATTAGCTACAGGGCTAAATAAAGCATAAACAATAAGTAAATTTAAAAGCGTTTTCATCGTTATCTCCAAACTGTATTGTGTTATTGCTTAACAAACTCGCCTATTTTACCGTTTAAAAATAAAATAAACGTAAATGTTGCAGCCCATAAAGCACCGTAAAGTGGCCAAAACTGCCACAGTGGCACCCCTAACTCTAATACCTCAAATCGTGAGCCGGCCCAATAACTGCCAGGGGCAAATAATAAGCACACAGCAAATGCTTGCCATGGTTTAAGGTTTGTCAGAAACGACATAGAGGTATTGATACACAGCAACAATGCGACCCATAAAAACACCAACCAAAATGGCAGAGGATCGACTTTAAATTCGAATAACCCTAACTGAACCGCAATAAACTCACACAACAGTGCTAGTGGCAGGGCTTTTAAAACCAGCAAAGCATCTTGTTTTTTTTGTGCTGATAAGTAAAACATCAAAGCGATGACTACAGCAGAGTATACAATTGCATGCTGTTCAAGTAGCAGGCACATAAACCACACTACTTGAAACAGCGCAAAATTAATAAGCGAGTGCAATCTCATCATTACTACTCGTAAAGCGGGGTTTGCGTGCCATTAAATGCACGGTACTGGTTGCTCGGGTTCTAAATGCGCCCTCGCAATAGGCAAGGTAAAAAAGCCATAAGCGATAGAAACGATCATCAAACTTTTCGCTATCAAGCTTTGGCCAGCTGGCAATAAAACGCTCTCGCCAATCAGCAAGAGTGCGGGCATAGTGAGCACCAATGTCGTTTATGGTGTGAATATTCATGTCGGTGTTATTTTTAATTTGTTCACTCATTTCGTTAAGCGAAGGCAAACACCCACCGGGGAAAATATACTGTTGTATAAAGTCTGAATTTTTTAAATAGTGTTGATAACGCTGGTCACTAATCGTAATTGCTTGAATAAGCATAGCACCGTTGTCTTTCAATAACTCACCGCACTTAGTAAAAAAGCTGGGTAAGTATTCATGCCCAACGGCTTCTATCATCTCAATTGAAACTAACTTATCGTATTTGCCAGTCAATAAGCGATAATCTTGCTTGAGCAAGGTTATTTTACTTTCAAGTCCAAGCTGGTTAACTTTGTTAGCAACATAATCGTGCTGTTCGTCAGAGATGGTTGTAGTTGTGACATGGCAGTCATAATGAGTAGCGGCATAAATAGCAAACGCGCCCCACCCGGTACCAATTTCAATAACAGTGTCGCCTTGTTGTAGCTCAACTTGTTCGCATATACGTTGTAGCTTGTACTGCTGTGCTTGTTCTAAGCTAGCATCTTTACTTGGGTATACTGCACTCGAATAAAGCATTTCTTTACTTAAAAAAGACTCGTATAAATCATTTCCTAAGTCATAGTGAGCAACAATATTCTTTTTTGAACCCGCATGTGAGTTCTTGTTTTTTATGTGGTTTATACGGTGAGCGATGTTGCTAAAAAACGCGAACTTTTTTTCAAATGCATCTAGTTGATCTTGGTTAATCGCAAAAATTTCGATTAGCCGAGTTAAATTATCACATTGCCATTGCCCTAAAATGTAAGACTCACCCGCCCCCACGCTACCAGAAAGAGCGAACGCTTTATACATGGCATTGTCGTTAACGGTGACAGTAACTTTCAGCTCTGAAGACGCATCCCCAAATACAGACTGTTGGTTATTCTCAACCAACACTATCTGCCCCGTTTCAATTGACGAAAACGCTTTAAACACTAACTTTTTATATAAATTAGTAAACCAACTGGTGCGTTCCTGAACGCGTAAGCTCGATACCTTTTCCATATACTTACCTATATTATTGTTATTACTTATAAAACAACATAAATTAAATTTAAAGTTTGCCTGAATGACCTAAAAATGGGACTTTTTTAACAAACAATTTAAATGCCTGATAGTAAATACCTCTGAAAATAGACCATGTCATCGCAGGAAAGCGCTTCAACAACTTGCTCATTTGTTTATTGCACAAGGGTTGACGCTGTAACCTTAACGATGCATCAAAAAGTAGTTCTTCATCGCGCTTATTTTCTATACGTATCAGTATATTGTCTTTCTTTTGACGAACAGTCCAATGATAGTTCATATCCAAATTCATAAAGGGTGATACGGAAAATACTTTCTTAAAGTTCACTTTTTTTTGTAGTGGAACCAAGTAATAATGTCGCTCATTCCATGGGGTATTACTCACCTCGGCCACCATATAGCTAAATTCATTGTCTTGTTGGCCAAAAAAGTAAAAGTTAACTGGACTAAAATAAATCCCAAAACAGCGTAATTGCCCTAGCATGTATACATGGCTAAACTTTTCATCTACCCCTAACTGGGCTAGCTGCGCATGAGCACGCTCTATGATGGGCTGATGATGAATATCGGGTAACCCTTTTAAATAATCAGATTGCTCAAACTTCAATGCTTTAAATCCTGAAGTTCCAAGCTGCTTATGGACGCCATTAAGTTCATGAGTATTATTTAAATCAACCCACATCATATAAAGTGGGTAATTAAACGCATGGTGTTTTACAGCAAAACGGCGATGCTTTACATCGCCAAAATACACTGCATTAGTCAAACTCTACTCCAAGTTGTTTTGCAACATCGACGGCACTGCGTACGCCATCTTCATGAAAGCCGTTATACCAATAAGCCCCACAGAAATAAGTATTGTTTTGCCCGTCAACCGTATTTTTCAGCTGTTGAGCAGCAATAGATTGTTGATTAAACACAGGATGGTGATAAGTAAACTCACGTAAAATCTTACTTTGATTAATCCCTTCTAAGTGATTTAAAGTGACACAAAATTGGGTATCAGACTCTATCCCTTGAAGTATATTCATTTGATAAGTAACAACAGCGGCTTTGTCGGTATTATTATTTAGTAAGTAATTCCAGCTCGCCCACGCTGCTTTCCTATCTGGTAATAATGAAACATCGGTATGCAATACCACCGAGTTCTCAGTGTATGGAATAGCACCCAACACCTTATTTTCTTGCTCGCAGGCATCACCGAGTAAAGCTAACGCTTGATCTGAATGACACGCAAAAATAACCTTATCAAACAGGGCTTGCTGGCCATCAGCAAAAGTAATGGTGGCTCCCTGCTCGTCTCTAGTTACCGATTTAATGTCAGTGTTTAACTGTATTTTATCAGCAAAACCAGCAATCAACGGTTTAATGTATTCACGAGAGCCACCCGGAATAACGTACCATTGCGGCCTATTGGTAATGTCTAATAAACCATGGTTAAAAAAGAATTTTACAAAAAATTCTACGCCCACGTTTTCCATTTCTTTAATGCTTGTCGACCAAATAGCTGCACCCATTGGCAAAATATAGTGGTATTTAAAAAAGTCATTAAAGCGATGTTGTTGTAGCAGCTCACCGAGTGATTGCTCAGTGTATTGGCCTTTTTCATATAAAGCCTTGCACAGTTTGTTAAAGCGCACAATATCGTACAAAAGACGCCAAAACTTAGGTCTCACTATGTTTCTGCGCTGAGCAAACAAACTAGTAAATGTATGCCCGTTATACTCAAAGCCAGTTGCTTCATTATGAACACTAAAGCTCATTTGGGTCGGTTTACGTTTTACACCAATACGTTCAAGCAGCTTTTCAAAGTAAGGGTATGTTCTATCGTTAAATACGATAAAACCGGTATCAACTGCGTAGTTAATGCCGCTGTGATTTACATCAACCGTGGCAGTATGGCCACCAATATAATCATTCTTTTCAAATAGTGTGACATCATAATGCTTATGCAATAGGTGTCCGCAAGTTAAACCTGATACACCAGTCCCAATTATTGCTATTTTTTTCAACGGGTTAATCCTTTTGCAATTTTAAGCCAAAGCGAAAGTGGCAATATTCGCAGTGCTTTTAATATAAGTGTGAAACGATACGGAAAATGGACTTCTTTACGACGTTTTTTTACGCCTTTGATTATATAGTCAGCCGCTTTTTCAGCACTAACAGCCATAGGCATAGGAAAATCATTTTTGTCTGTAAGCGGTGTTTTTACAAAACCAGGATGGACTAGTGTTACATCAACATCGTTTAAATCAACCGCAAGGGTTTTAGCTAAATAGCTTACGCCCGCCTTTGATGCGCCATACGCTTCTGAACGCGGTAAAGGTAAATAAGTAACACTCGAACTGACCATCACTAATTGGCCGCCTGATGTTATTTTGGGTAAAAGAGCTTCTAAGCAATACCCCATAGAAAGTAAGTTAACATTAATAACACGCTCAAAGAGGGCGCTATCAAAATTGCGTGCATCATCAACATATTCGCAATTACCGGCGTTAAGAATAACGCGGTCAAATTGCGGATAGCCGAGAGTGGCAGCTTTAATATCTTGCAAGTTGGTAGCATCAAACTGGCAGGTTTCTATGTTGTTATGCTTGGCAAGTTCTGCGAGCTTTTGCGTATTTCGTCCACACGCAATGACTGTGTCACCTTGCTCTGCATACTTTATCGCGAGTTGTTCACCTATGCCTGATGTTGCACCTGTAATAAGCGTAATCATAATTAACCAGCCCTTTTATCAATAAAATTAATAATGTTGCCCAGTAATGGAATATGCTTATACAAAAGCTCTCCAGCATTAAAGTAATCGCGGTGTTTAATAATTTTCGCACCTTCAAATACTAGTTTACTGTGCCCTTGCACTGAAATTGTATTGCCCGCGTTAAGTTTTGGGTGAGAATAATGCATTGTCCAGTATACAAATGCATTATTATCACTGGTAAATGAGTCGGTTATGTCAAATCGACAATACTTAACATTACTATATAAACCACAAAAATAACGTCTTAGATCTTCAAGACCATTAATTTCGTGCAGCGGATCTATAAAGTGAATGTTTTGAGCGTAAATTTCAGTTAATAACTCTAGGTTATTTTTATCAAGCTTTTGATATATTTCTACAAATTTATCGACTGATAATTGGTTATCCATATCACACCTTAAATGCAGCTAAAGCCCTCGCTCGTGCCGCTTTATGATCAACTATTGCTGGCCAGTAACAGTGTTCACTTTGTCCCGTTGCTGCTAAGTAAGTATGTGGGAAATGAATGTGTTTATCTGGCACTTTTTGTAATTCAGGCAGATATTTACGAATAAAATCACCATTTGGATCAAAGCGTTCACTTTGGGTGATGGGATTGAATACTCTAAAGTAGGGTTGAGCATCACAGCCGGTACTTGCAGCCCATTGCCAACCACCATTGTTTGAGGCTAAATCGCCATCAATAAGATGCTGCATAAAAAACTGCTCGCCTTTGCGCCAATCAATCAGTAGGTGCTTAGTTAAAAAACTCGCAACCACCATTCTTAAACGATTATGCATCCAGCCTGTTTGCAATAGCTGTTGCATGGCGGCATCAACAAGTGGATAGCCTGTACGGCCTTCGCACCATTGCTTAAACTCAGCGTCACTGTCACGCCAACTCACACTATCGTACTTTTCGTTAAAATTGGCACCGCGTGAAAGTTTTGGAAATTCAGCAATTAGGTGTTTGTAAAATTCACGCCAGATCAGTTCGTTAACCCAGGTAAACGTTTTACTTTTTGAGGTGGTCAGTATATCGGGGTAATGTTGTTGTATATTAACCATTAATTGTTTACTACTAACAACCCCTAGAGCTAAATAGGGGCTTAAGCCCGATGTTCCTTTTACACTGGGTATGTCTCGTACGTCATCATAGCTTGCTAATTTATCATGAATAAAGTTATCGACTACGGTTGATAGAGTATCATCATCAACGGGCCATTTTTTTGAACTTTCATCGCCACTGAGTAACTCACACGGTTCAATTTCTATCGGTTCTTCAGATAACGGCCACTGCACTAAACTAAAGTGTGTATCTTGATACTGCTTTAACCATGCGCGTTTAAACGGTGTAAATACTTTATACATTTCATTATTTTGAGTGCGTACACTACCTACGGGAGCAATGATATCACCCTCGTATAAAGTAAATGTTATTTGCTGTTGGTCGCACTGTGCCTGAATCGCTTTGTCCCTATTAAATTCATTTAGCTCATACTCAGTATTGGCTATTATGTGTTTAATATCGTGTTGCTGACAAAAATCGAGAAGTTTAGTTTGGCAATCGGCAAAAAAAGGGGCGTCTATTACATGCAAATTTACGCCATATTTGGCAAGCTTTTCGCGAATATAACTCACCCTGCGTTTAAGTAAGTCAATTTGAATGGCAGCAGTATTATGCTGTGCCCATTGTTTTTCGCACACAAAAAAAATGGCGTGTTTAGCACCATTATTTAGCGCTTCGATCAGCGCCTCGTTAGAAAAAAGGCGCAAATCGCGCCTAAACCAAAATAGTGTATTCATTACAAACCGTAACGTAGCTTAAGTTCATTAGGATAAGGGTTAAAGTAAATTTGCTTACTTAAATACTCATTTGGATGAACCTTTAAATGATGTTTAAGCAATGTTAGTGGTACATAAAGCGGCACCAACCCTTGGCGATACTCATCAATTGCACCTCGCATTTCTTCCTTTTCGATTTTTGATAAATCTTTTTTGAAGTAACCTTGCAAATGCATCAACGTGTTAGAATTATTTTTTCTTGAAGCAGGACGTTTAAGCGCATTCATTAAACCTAATATGTACTCGTCGGCCAAAGCATTAACATCGTCACCAACAAACGTTCCGAGTAGATTGCCTAAATCACGATACGCTTGATAATTATGAGCCATTAACAAATATTTGTATTGAGCATGGAACTGGGTCAATCGATGAACAGTAACGGGCTCTTTCACTAACTGTTGCCAGTTATGTAATGTATAAACACGCATTACAAAGTTCTCGCGCAAATGAACGTCATTTAAACGTCCATTTTCTTCGCAAGGTAGTAAGGGATTATGTTTCATAATTTGTTCAGCAAAGAAACCAACGCCTTCAGAGGTGTTACCGGTTCCTGCTTCATTGTATATTTTTACCCGCTCCATGCCACAGCTTGGGCTCTTAGCACAAAAAACGAATCCGCTTAGATGCCCCGCTTGTTCTGTAGCTATTTTTTTACCGTATTCTGTGAGCTGTGGGCCAACATCTCCCGTGCCATCCGGACGACACACTTTGATAGTATCGCCTGTTTTTACTTGACGAATGGTTGGACGAGGTATTGGTAATCCTACCGCAACCTCTGGGCAATACATTTTATATTCAACATGCTTGGCCAGCTCTTCCATACAAAAATTTGATTTTTTATGGCCACTGTCAAATCTTACCTTTTCGCCTGCCAAGCAGGCGCTAATACCTATTTTTATTGTATCTGTTTGCATAGATTCTCTTAATAAATCAAGCCACCAATTGGGTTAAGTAACTTGCTAAGTCCTTTATTGAAATGTAGAGCACTACTAACAACAGTAAAGCACAAACATCCCTCTTTTGTTAGGGGGGTGTGTTGATGACGGCCATCTTGCCAAATAAAGTCACCAGGAACATAACTGCCCTCTTCGTCTGTAAATTCACCATCAAGCAGTAAAGTAACTTCAAAACCGGTATGTGTGTGCTCCGGAATTTCTCCACCAGCATCTATATGTAACAAGCTTGAACGTAAATGGCCATCATCAAGGGCTATTCGAGAACGCGCAAGCTTACCTACTTGGGTAAATTTACCATGCGAGATCCGTGTTAAAGCTCTCGGCAAGCTGTAATTATGCTCATTAACATTAATACTAACTGGTTCAACAGAATATACTTCATCAATCGAGTCATCGGCCGTGATCATATCAAGTAAACTTGATTCAATTACATCATCGGCTTGATCGGCTTGCTCATCAGTTGCCACATCCATATTGTCACTAAAAACTGCTCGCGCATTAGCCGCTTCAAGTTTTTCAACTTTAGCTTGGCACACTGGGCACATATCAACATGTATTGATACGGCAAGGCTAAGCGATGCTGGAAGTGTTGCTGCACAGTATTGTGTCAGTAGTGTTTCACTCGGGTGATGTTTAATCATGCTGATCTCCCATTTCATTACGTAATTTCTGCAAGGCTAAACGTAATCGTGATTTTACCGTGCCTACTGGAATGTTTAATTGTTGAGCTAACTGCTCTTGCGACATGTCTTGAAAATAAACGCCGCGCACCACTTCTCTTTGCGCTTGAGGCAATTTATCTAAATAACGTTTAATTTGTTGGTCTTCAAGGTGGTCGCTGTATTCGTGATGTGTATCTTCAGATTCATTCAATAACGGCCAAATGTCTTCGCTAATATTTTCTTCTTTGTTACTTTTCATTTTACGAAGCATGTCAAAAGAGGCGTTACGCATTACGGTATAGACCCAAGTAGTAGCTGCACCCTTTTCACTATTGTATAAGTGGGCTTTACGCCATACGGAAGTGAGGGTTTCTTGAACTAATTCCATTGCTTGGGCTTCTACACCAAACTGCTTTATGCCGAAGCGCTTAATCTTAGGTGCAAAATATTCAAACAAGTACGCGAAAGATTTTTTATCGCGAGATTGAGCTACATTAACTAATGCTTCCCTGAGTTCCGTACTTGGTGTTTCTGGCATGGCAGTGTACTTACCTGTGTTAGGTTCACAACTTAGTGATTGTTGTTGACTTACCATAGTAAAATGTCCCGTTATTGCTTTAGTAAATACCATTACGAGCAATGGTTACAAGCGGATCATAATTATTTTAGGCAAATTCGTTATTAATCACAGTATGGAGGAAACTAAGCAAGTTATCAAAGTTAGTCTCAAATGCAAGTTGTTGTTTTTTCTCAATAGAAATGGGAAGTAATTCAAGCCAACGCGCCACAATCCACGCAAGCTGATTAAATTTGGTGGTTTTATAAAGCGATTGCAAATCGGGGTTATTCGCAAAAACGTCTTCTAGTGCTACTTGTAAAAGTTGGTGTTGACCAATTTCGTGGTTATCTTTGTTGTACCAATAAGGTGTGTTGCAAGCGGATACATCACCATGGCGAAGTTCCTGCTTATCTTGATACACGTTATCTATTTGCACACTCTTAGATGCAAATACATCAATTAACAGCATACCGCTTTCGTCTTGATCAAAGTCAATAACATCCATTAAACAGCCTTGGGCGCTTATGTTTAACGGGGTGTCATGCTCAAAGGTACATAAAACAAAACCGCTATTGGTTTTCAATGCGTTTTTTACCATCGTTAAATAACGAGGCTCAAATATACGTAATCGCGTATAGCCTTCAGGTAATATAAATATAGGTAATGGGAAAATCGCACGTTTCATAAAGTCTACTTCTTTCAAACACTCTGCCTTTATTTACGTGCGCTTTATTCAAGTCGATCAGCTTTAGTTACATCAATTGCTTTACAGTGCAAATGCATCCGCTAATTAAACCTCGTTCCCACATTTTTTATCATGTAAACCAAGTAATAAACACTCAGTATACTTGCCACAGGTGCCAACATTAAGGCTAATAATTCGAACTCACTGTTCATTACTTTTATTCCCTTTTTATTGCTTTGGTTGTGCTTTAACTACACGTTGTTTTTCGTCCATGTTGCTGTTATCAACCACAGGATTATTTTCAAGTAAGCTGTCAAGAATAACCTGTGCATCAAAAGAAACGGCTTCTTTTACTGACTTTTCAAGTTCGTTGCTAGCCTGTGACACATAAGTAGACACAGTATTAGTAAGCATATCAGTAATATTTAAATCGACTTCTGTTGCGTTAACGTTAGTTGAACCTAATACAAGTAAGCTTGCGATTGTGATGTTGATTGAAGTATTCATAATAGTATTCCTTGTTTGTTTATTGGTTAGTACGCTTAGTTACAATCAAGGGCTATGCCACAATGGAAAAACTGTATAAACCATTGTTTTAAATGAAATAAATAAATTCAAAAGAAATCTACAAAATCTAGATTAGTAATTTTGACCAATGAATTTAAAAATAAAACCAAATAATAGTGTGTTTGTTAATGTTCAGTAAATTAATGACTTTATTTCGTATTTGAAAATTTCAGCGTACACATGTACACTAAAATTTATTCGCAAAGTGGTAGGATCTGTTATGTCTTTTGAAGCTCCCTATTCTAAAAAAGAAGAGCTGTTAAATGTTATTAGTCATGCCTTAGGCATTGTATTCGCTGCTTTTGTTGTTTGGGATTTAGTAAAACAAACTAATAGTGTGAAAGGCTATGCCAGTACTCTGATATACGGCAGTAGCTTGTTTATTTTATTTTTATCTTCAACGCTTTATCATGCCAGTGTGCGCCCAAGATTGAGAGCGTTTTACAAAAAATGTGATCATTGCGCCATTTATTTACTGATTGCAGGCACCTACACGCCCTTTTTGTTGCTGTCGTTATCTGGGCTCTGGTCTTGGGCTACCTTAGCCTTTATTTGGACGGTAGCGTTTGCAGGCATCGCTTATAAGCTATTGGTTAAAAATGGCAATAAAAAAGTTTCACTGGCTACTTATTTATTAATGGGATGGTTTGCATTAGCCATTGTGTATCCGCTTTATTTAAACGTGCCTATCAATGCACTTTATTGGCTATTAGCTGGCGGCTTATTTTATAGTGTAGGTACTATTTTTTATAGTGCTAAAAGTACTCAATATAGCCATGCTATTTGGCACCTCTTTGTTATTGGTGGATGTGTTAGCCATTATATTTCGATCAGTAATTATGTTTATTAGGCTGGTTAAGCCATTTAGATTAGTCTGGTTTGAGCGAGGAACTGTCATTGAGATTGACTAAATATTGTCGTTAATAGATTAGTTAAACTGCTCTTGCGCATATATTCATGAAAATGAGCGCTGTGCGCATATTGGTTAATTTAACTTTACCTAAAAACTTTAGAAAACTTTGCGATAGTAATACCTTAGGTAATTTGTTAAAACTATATAAAGTAAATAAATGAGCGTTAAGTCGGCAGAAATATGCGCGATGAGCGCACTATTAAATTGTTAGGCATATACAGGAAGTATTGTGTTAGATTCAAAATCGAATAAACCTCTCATACTAGGCGCATTATTCAGCGCGGTTGCTGCTTTAGCTCATTTGGGCTGCATTATATTTGGTGGTGATTGGTATCGCTTCTTCGGTGCGGGGGAGCAAATGGCTAAGATGGCTGAAGCAGGTGATTCTCACCCTACAATTGTTACATCTGTTTTAGTTTTAATTCTTTCAATTTGGTCTGTTTACGGGCTGTCTGGTGCAAGATTAATCACTAAACTACCACTTTTACGAACTGCTTTAGTTCTCATATCATTAATTTATGTATTACGTGGTGTGTTATTCGTAGCATTAATGCCTATGTTTCCTGAAAATAGCATTACATTTTGGCTTGTAAGTTCAGCAATATGTTTAGGTATCGGTATGTTATATTCAATTGGCACTTATCAAAGTTGGTCAAAGTTAAGTGTAAAATATGCCTAACAAGTCATTTCAGCAGGACAAAAAACAGCTGGTTTTTGAAAATATCAAATCAGGGCACAATGATAATTATCTTATCACTGACACTACGTGGCGATTTTTTCTAAAAATTGAAGATAATAAACTCTATAGATGCCATTCAAAGAAAGTTGGTTGGTGTTCTGAAGCCCCTGGTGAGCTAGGTGAACAATTCAATTTTATAGACGTCGTTTCAGTTTCCAATGATGAAGTTGTTTTGAAACTAAAAGAAAAAACCAAAAATATTACAGTAGTAGACTCTGACGCAAGCCACTATTTTGGGCGGTAAGGTTTAGTGTAAATCGTCATATAACAAGAGCATCAAGGCTCGTAAACTCGCTCGGACAATTAACAATGGGCTATTGTCGCTGTGCTCAATAATTTTAGCCCATTATTAATAGCCGCTTATGCGGGCGTTACATACGTCATAGGTAGTCATGGGAAACTATAGCAAAAATATCTCTAAGAGATTTGCACATACAAAGATTAATGAAGGTTATTGTCTTATATGCGGTTCTTTCGGTCGGTTGTCGCCAGATCACGTTCCGCCTAAGGGGGCAATTACAATAACTAAGGTACAGCAACGCCATATCACTGAGCTAATGGGAGTCGGAGCTTCCAAGGTAAAAGGGGTTGAGTCACCAAATGGAAGTAAGTTTAAGACTATATGCCATAAGTGCAATAATGAGCATCTTGGCGGTAATGATGATGAGATCGCCAGAGTTTGTAAGTCTCTTACATTAAAAGTTAAAGGTTATTTTACGAGCTTAAACCACCCGTATAATTTCATATCTACAGATGTTGACTCTATGAAGTTTTCAAGAGCTATGATAGGCCATATCCTAGCTGCTACATCTGTAGAAGAGTGTAAGATCCCTCAAAAATACTCACCATATTTACAACCACTGAAAGATTTTGTTCTTGGTGATGACTCGGCACTTGATGATTCTCATGATATTTACTACTGGTTCTACCCATTTAACAAGCACTTAAGTGCTAAATGCGTTGGCTTTTATAATGAAGGCCACATTGCGACAGTTAGTCTGCTCAGTTTTTTTCCAATTGCGTTTATGGTAACCAAGAAAGATGAAGGAACATTTCCTGCGCACTCAAGAAAACTAGCGCTTGGAGATGACCAACTACATTTTGACTTGTCGCCTAGAGGTTATACGTTCTCGGAGTTTCCATTTCATGGTCTTAAAGGAAATCAAATGATGGCGTTCACTGACTTTCAAACAATTGTGAGTTACCCAATTGGTCAATGAGTATGTAACAAGGCCAAGCAGCATGGACCTCGCTACGCTCGGCCGCTGTTGGCGGCGTTAGATGCCTGTATTATTCAAGTCCGGAGTTTTAGTTGGAGATTAGAAAATTAAACACATTGCGTGGGTTGGCTGCATTAGTTGTGTTTATTACTCACTTTAGCGATATAACAAATTGGCTTAATGGAATGTTAGGCGGAGGCTCTGGAGCGTACGGTGTAATGCTGTTCTTCTTGCTGAGTGGCTTTTTAATGTCTCACCTATACCTGACCCAAGAATTCAGCAAAGTTAATATCAAGCACTACTTATTATCTCGAATCGCAAGAGTAGTTCCATTATTCTTGGTTATTGTACTTAGCTCTTATGTTTTGTCCTTAATCGGCAATGATAGTCTTTATAACATTCCAGATACGAATGCACTGATTAGTCATCTGCTATTTTTATATGGTGACAGTGTACTTTGGTCAATCCCCCCTGAAATACAATTTTACTTCATATTTCTGATTTTTTGGTCATTTTCAAAGAATAGGAGAGGCTATATTTACCTTTCAATATTCGCGTTTATGCTCCTGCTGTTTTTCGCAAACTTTCCTCGAGTATATGGAGACATAAACGGAGTACGTTACAATTTATTTAATACGTTAAGAAGTTTACCTTATTTTTTTATTGGGGTTATTTTTGGAATGCACTATAAGTCTTTTGAGGTACCGAAATACCTTAAGAAACATTACTTTATTCTAGTGTTACTATTAATACCTGCTATGTACCCAGAAATCTCATCTGTTACGTCTGATGCTAAGACAAGAATGTGGTTAAGCTATGAAGTATTACTTGTAATGAGTTCCGTATTTTTTTGCATTGTATTTTTAGTTCCTGATAACAATGCACTATTAGCTAACAGGTTCGGTGACTTCTTGGGAAAAGTATCTTATTCATTATATTTGCTTCACATGCCAATTATTATTTTTGTAAACAAGCTTAATTTAAATGTTGAATTGAAATTATTATTATCTTTCGTTCTAACTGTTTCAGTAGCATTTGTATCATTTAAATATTTTGAAAAGCCCGTTGCTAGGATCATACGTAACAAAACATTTTACAAGTCGTTTAAAAGGACAAAAAACAGTTGGCTTTTGCTCCTTCGTCGCTAATTTTAGCCAACATATTATTTGCCTCTTAACGAGGCGTACCAATGTTTGTAATTGGCACTCAGTCAATATAGATGGTTTAACTTACAGTATAAATCAGTTATTTATATCGCTAACGGGTAAATTGGGTTGTTTCTGGTAAATTCATTATTTTTGTCGGATGGCGTGGCTCCGCCACTTGTCCAACCTACACGGGCACTTATCTGACGAGAGTGGTGATATCACTCCCATCTACACTCGCGCATATTCACTTTATTATTCTTAAAATTAACACCTTCTAATAAAAGCTTTTGTCGTTGTTCTTGGTATTTATCACTTCCTTCGGGAAACGATATTTTACCTTGGCTATTAACCACTCGATGCCAAGGGATCGCCGAATCTTTTGGCATCTCTTTTAATAAACGACCTACCAACCTAGCATTATTAGGATAACCCGCAAGTGCTGCTACTTGGCCATAACTGGCAACACTGCCTTTGGGTATATTGGCTATGATAGTGTAAATAACTGTTTCTTTATTAACGTCCATTCTTGCTTAAATACTCCTGACTGAGTAATTTAAATTGCTGCCAGATTTTACGCGCTACAGGCCCATGATGCATAGCATGCTGACGAAAGGCTCTAATTTGCGCACTGAACTGGTGCTCTCTGTCGGTTACAATGATTTGCTGTAATGAGCCAGCGGCTATTTCTTTTTTACAATGCCCTAAACTCATCATTGCCCAACCAGCCCCTGAAAGTAGAAAAGACTTCAAGGTAGATATATCATCAATTTTCATCACCGCAGCCCCTTTTGAATAGGAAAGTCTATCGCTGTCTATGCTCAAGCCACTTTCAAACATAGCCAAACAGGGGTAAAGCTGTAATTCATCATAGCTAAGCTGCTTAGGTAAAACCCCTTTAGCTCCTACAATGCCAATATCTAGTTTACCAATGGGTAGACTTTCTAAATCACCAGTTGCATGAAATAAATCAAACCACGGGCCTATTCCAAGCTCGGCTTGACCGGTATTAACTTGTTCTAAAGAGACAAACCGCTTACCACTGGTTAAACGAAATTCGGTACTCGAAAAATGCTTAAAAGTATTACTTATGATCTCGTTATAACTTTGCATATGACAAATTTGCTCGTAGCAGACTCTATATTGCGCTTCATTGCCTAATGCCAGCTCTGTTGCGAGCTGAGTAAGTTGCTCATTAGCGGCTAATAGCTGTTTAGCCTCGCGATGAAAAATACGCCCCTTTTCGGTAAGTTGTAAACGATAATGAGAACGGTCCAGTAGGTCAAAGCCTAACTTAGCTTCTAAGTTTTTAATCGCCAATGTGAGCGCTGGTTGCGTTTTATGTAGCTTTAATGCCGCTCCACTTAAACTCGCGCTTTGCACAATAGCATCTAATATTTGTAATTGGTTAAGTTTCATCGGCCACTCAGCACATCATAAGTAAAACTTATTGAGTTTCTAAAATTTAATGAATTTTATTTTATATGTTTGCAGCGTATGCTGCACACACTTATTTAGCCTTTTTTTATCATGGAGATATCATGCCACTGTTTCGCTTATGTTTACTATCTGCGACATTACTAAGTTTAATAGGCTGCTCAGAGCCCGAGAATATAGCTAAGGAAGAGCCTATTCGTCCGGTTAAATTATTTAGCATTGGTCATGATTCACAAACTAACATTCGCAGTTTCCCCGCTGAAGTGGTTGCAAACCAAGGCTCATATCTTGCTTTTAGGGTCAACGGTGAGTTGGTTGAATTTCCTGTATTAGCTGGTGAACAAGTTGAAAAAGGACAACTATTGGCTAAGTTAGATCCTGAGGATTTTCAATTACAATATAACGAACGTAAAGCACGATACGAACTGGCAAAATCACAGCTAAAACGCATTAAACAATTATTCGACAAAAACATCACGAGTCAATCAGAGCTAGATCAAGCGGTTGCTAATGAGCAAGTTGCCGAGTCAGCCTTTAAAATTGCAGAAACCAATTTAGAATACAGTGAGCTTCGTGCTCCTTTTGCTGGCATAGTAGCTAAAGTGTTCGTAAAAAACTTTGAGAGTATTCAAGCAAAACAAAATGTTCTGCGCCTAGAAACTCGCGATTTTATGGATGTAGAAATACAGGTTCCTGAAAAAATCGTGGCGCGCATTCAAAAAGATACCCAATACCAACCTATGGTTGAATTTGATGGCTATCACGACAAGCAATACAAACTCACACTAAAAGAATGGGATACTCAAGCCGATCCGGCAACGCTTACCTATAAAGTGGTGTTTTCATTACCGGTGCCAAAAGATTTTAATTTGCTTGCGGGTATGTCTGGGCAAGTGATGATAGATTTAAGTAAAGTAACTCGCTCACAAACTCCCTACACTATTTTACCGATTGAGTCGGTATTTTCAGATCCGAATAAAAGCCTAAGCGATAATGCTTATGTGTGGGTTTTTAATCAGCAAACTGGCACTGTACATAAGCAAGCAGTGCAAGTAGGTCAATTACATCACGACACTATTGAAGTGCTTAGCGGCGTAAAAGAAGGCCAACAAATTGTGTCTGCTGGTGTTCACTCTTTACAAGAAGGCATGTCTGTTCGCCCTTGGAATAAAGAGCGAGGCTTATAATTATGGGCTTTGCGCAACTATCTATTGAAAAGAAAGTCATTAGCTGGATGTTTACGTTGTTGCTATTAATAGGCGGCAGCGTGTCTTACTTTGATTTAGGCCAGCTAGAAGACCCTGAGTTTACTTTGAAAAAAGCCATGGTAATCACTTTGTATCCGGGCGCATCTCCACAGCAGGTAGAAGAAGAAGTAACATTTCCAATTGAAAACGCTATCCAACAGCTCCCCTATGTTGATTATGTCACCTCTATTTCATCTAATGGTAAATCACAAATTACCGTAGAAATGAAAAGTAACTATCGTAAACAAGAGCTAAGGCAAATATGGGATGAAATGCGTCGAAAAATTAACGACCTAAGTCCGTCGCTGCCAAGTGGTGTTTACCCGAGTAATGTAATTGATGATTTTGCCGATGTTTACGGCGTTATGTTTGCCGTTACTGGCGATGGCTACTCTTATGATGAATTAAAAGACTATGTTGACTATTTAAAGCGTGAACTTGTTTTAGTCAAAGGTGTGAGCAAAGTCACAATTGCTGGGCAACAACAACCACAAGTAATGGTTGAGGTATCGACCCGCAAGCTTGCACAGCTAGGTATTGCACCTAGTCATATTTATGATTTATTGCAATCACAAAACACGGTGTCTAACGCTGGACGTATTCGTGTCGGTGATGAGTCTATTCGCTTACATCCAACCGGTGAATTTAAAGATGTAACGGAGCTGGAAACCTTATTAATCTCAAAGCCTGGTGCGAGCGAACTAATTTATTTAGGCGATGTTGCACAAGTGTACCGTGAATATGCTGAAGTACCGACCAATGTCATTCATTACAATCAACAACAGGCGCTGCTTATTGGTGTTTCGTTTATGTCTGGGGTTAATGTTGTTGATGTAGGTAAGCACATAGATGAACATTTAGCATCTCTTGAATATCAACGCCCACATGGTATTGATATTAGCTCGGTGTATAACCAACCAAAAGAAGTAGAGCAGTCTGTAGATGGTTTTATTGTTAGCTTAATAGAAGCCATTGCAATAGTTATTGTTGTGCTACTTATTTTTATGGGCTTGAAAAGCGGTGTTCTTATTGGCGGTATTTTATTACTGACGGTATTAGGCACCTTTATATTTATGAAGCTGTTTGCAATTGATCTACAGCGTATATCATTAGGCGCGCTAATTATTGCGCTAGGTATGCTGGTTGATAATGCCATTGTTGTTACCGAAGGGATTCTCATCAACCTTAAGCGCGGTCAAACAAAGCTCAAAGCCGCAGTTAATATCGTAGATCAAACGAAATGGCCACTACTTGGCGCAACAGTTATTGCTATAACCGCTTTTGCACCAATTGGTTTAAGCTCAGATGCCAGTGGTGAATTTGCCGGCAGCTTATTTTGGGTGCTGTTTATCTCATTGCTATTAAGCTGGATCACCGCAATTACCCTTACCCCATTTTTTGCCCATTTAATGTTTAAAGAAACCGAATTTAAACACGAACATAATCAAGAACATGAAGACCCTTATCAAGGCATCATCTTCAATGGTTATAAAGCGATATTAAATTTAGCTATGCGCTTTAGAAAAACAACCTTAGTCCTTATGGTTGCCCTTTTATGCAGCGCTGTAGTGGGATTTGGCTCGGTTAAACAATCGTTTTTTCCAGCCTCAAATACACCGATGTTTTATGTGGATTACTGGCAAGATCAAGGTGCTGATATTCGTGCCACCCTTGAGGGCATAAAACAGCTCGAAGCTTATTTGCAAAAGGATGAACTGGTCACAGAAATAACCAGTACGGTGGGCCAAGGTGCGCCGCGCTTTATGCTAACTTACGCGCCAGAAAAGTCTTATCCTGCTTATGGGCAGTTAATTATTCGTGTCACCAACCGTGATGCGGTCGCTAAAGTAATGCAAAAGGTGCGTGATTACGCACAGCAACATCCGCTGTCAGCAAAGCTAAAAGTAAAACCAATGGAAATTGGCCCGTCAACCGATGCTAAAATAGAGGCGCGGTTTTCAGGCCCCGATCCAGTGATATTAAGACAGCTATCATCTCAAGCAAAAGAAATTATCGCCAAAGACGACGGTGCTTTTAACATTCGCGATGATTGGCGTGCACGCACTAAAATGATTCGCCCCCAATTTAACGAACAAAAAGCACGCCGCTTGGGGATCACCAAGTTTGACCTTGACCAAGTTCTGTTAACGAGCCTGTCGGGTAAGCAAGTGGGTGTTTATCGTGATGGAACGCAATTGTTGCCTATTATTGCCCGCTCACCAGCTAGCGAGCGCCTAAATGTAGACAGTGTTCACGATTTACAAATTTACAGCCCGGTATTACGCGTGTTTGTGCCGGTAACTCAAGTAGTTGATGAATTTATTGTTGAGTGGGAAGACAGCTTAATTATGCGTCGTGATCGTAAACGTACCATAACGGTAATGGCAGATCATGATGTATTGGGTGATGAAACCCCTGCAAAATTATTTGCTCGGGTTCGCACTGAAGTTGAAGCAATTGATTTACCGCGAGGCTATGAAATGCAATGGGGCGGTGAGTTCGAATCATCAAGCAAAGCGAAAAAGGCTATTTTTGGTTCGTTACCGCTGGGTTATTTAGCCATGTTTGCGGTAACAGTATTACTGTTTAACTCAGTGAAAAAGCCCTTAGTTATATGGGCAACCGTGCCATTGGCTATTATTGGTGTAAGCGCAGGCTTGTTAGTAATGAACGCCCCCTTTAGCTTTATGGCGCTACTGGGTTTATTAAGCTTAAGCGGCATGCTGATTAAAAACGGTATTGTATTGGTCGATCAAATAAACTTAGAACTTAGTGAAGGAAAATCACCCTATCAAGCTGTGTTTGACTCAGGCGTAAGCCGTGTGCGTCCTGTAGCCATGGCCGCTATCACTACAATACTTGGCATGATCCCATTATTATTTGACGTATTCTTTCAATCAATGGCGGTCACCATTATGTTTGGCTTAGGTTTTGCCACCATACTAACCCTGATTGTGGTGCCGGTTTTATACACTGTGGTGTTTAGAATTGACTACCCTAAATAGTCTTAATCATTAATAAAAAACGCAGCCTAGGCTGCGTTTTTTATTTGCTTGATTTATACCAACTTAATTACTTTTTTAAGCTTAACGTGCCACTGCTCTTAGCTTTAGTTCCTGATGCGGAATTAGCTTTATTGGCATTTGATTTACCAACATAGGTGGTTGAACGTTTCTGATATGGCGTATTACGGCTGCTTTTGTTGGCTTGCTTATGTTGTTCGTTGTTCTTTGTACCTCGAGGCTTGTCACCTTGATACTCACGCTTATGCACTGATTTTGCTTGGTTGCTTGTGGTTAGCCCAACGTTATTATTCGATGTACTATCGTCATACAGCGAATGCTCTTGCGTTTTCCCTGAATCAGCAATCGAATCGTTAATAACCGCCATTTCTGCATCACTTAAATGCCGCCACTGCCCTACTTTTAACCCTTTAAGGGTTACATTCATAATACGCACACGCTTAAGTGTAATAACCTCGTAACCGAGGTATTCACACATACGACGAATTTGACGATTTAAACCTTGAGTCAAAATAATAGTGAATTGCTGAGCACCTGTTTGCGTCACTTTACATTTTTTGGTCACAGTATCTAAAATTGGAATACCGTTCGCCATTTTATTCACAAACTGACGATTAAGTGGTTTATCTACGGTAACCACGTATTCTTTTTCATGATTATTTCCGGCACGAAGGATTTTATTAACGATGTCGCCTTCATTGGTTAAAAAAATCAATCCTTCTGAAGGCCTATCTAAACGACCTATAGGAAAAATACGGTCAGGGTAATTAACCGCTTTTACAATATTACTTTGAATTTTTCGTTCTGTGGTACAAGTAATACCCACTGGTTTGTTATAAGCAATGTAGACTCGTTTTGGTGGCGCTTTTAGTGGCTTACCATCTACCAATACCACATCGTCCTGCGCAACTTTAACACCCATTTCAGGTAATTCGCCATTAACAGTAACACGACCTTGCTCAATATATTTATCGGCTTCGCGGCGTGAGCAAAACCCTGTCTCACTAATAAATTTATTTAAACGCTTTAAGTCTGTCATATGGCAAATCTTCTTAAATATAAAGGCGCATAGTTTAAACTACTCAAGCTATTTTTTCGCGCTTAATTTGCGCTAATTTACGCCATAGGTATTCAAGGGGTCCTTGCTTAAAATAACGACAGTAGAGTGCAGTAAATATAAGCTGTACAACTACTAAGCAAATAGCGACAAGCCAATAATCAATGCGGTTAAAACTAAGCGCCCATTGCGGGAAAAACACTTTAAACAATAATAACTGCATAATGGTTTGGCTTATGTATAAAGTAAACGCTAACCGCCCTACCTGTTGGATAAGCCCCCCTATTTGCGCGCTGTTGTTGCATAGTTTAACAATTAAATGAATATAAAGTAGCGCCACGCATAAGGCAGCTAATTCATTAACAGGCTCTTGTAACGCATAGCCAATACCTTGATCATATGGCGCTAACACTAATCGTAAGCTAGTCAGTAACACACTTAATACAACTAACTTAATGAGCCCCGATCTGTTAAATCCATCACTGAACACATTACATTTGTAAGCAACAATACCAATTAGCATAAAGCCAGCACTTGCCCACAGTAATAAAATAGGCACTGTTAGCAACATATAAATGCTCATTGTTATATTTTGGCTAAAATGCGCACCAATACTTTGGTAATAACTATTATATATCTGGTAAAACTCGGGAGAATCCCTATAAAGTGGTTCTTCATTAAGTCCTAACATAAACATTGCTGTGGCAAGTAAAGCGATAAAAGTAAAAAAGGCCGCTTTGTTTTTAAGCTCTTTGTCCGTGTAATCTAAATAGCGTAATACCAGTAATCCTGACACCCCATATAAAAACAAAATGTCACCCGCCCACAGTAACAACCCATGTATTAAACCAAACACAATAAGCCAATATAGGCGTTTTTTTAATGGCTCAATACATTGCTGTCGCTGGAACTGAATATAAAGACCAGCACCAAATAATAATGTAAATAATGTGCGAAACCGCCCTTCAACAAATATAAGACTTAAGGTGTGTAAAAACTGATCACTTACTGGTGGTGTAGTCAGAGGAGTGTAATTGAGTTCAAAAATTGCGAAGGAATAGCAGTTAATAAATACCAGGCCAAGTACTGCTATGCCCCTTATAAAGTCCATATTATAATTGCGCAAACCCTATCCTTTTAAATATTATCTTTATAGCTATCGGCCCATTTTACAGCTTGTTTGTATAATTTTGGTAAAAAAGCACTGTCTAAATTAATGAGTGATACCGCTTTCTCAAGCGCCCACCAGCTTCCCGTTTCGTAAGCTTTTACCGTTTCAAGGATATAATATAAATCATTTTTCTCGCCGGTTAGTGCCGCTTTAATTTCATCTGGGAATGGCAGTTTATCAACCAACAAGTCCATTGGCTTATCTAAAATAGCATCAAGAAGAGAAAACAGCCCAGTTAAAAATGCCTCACCTTGTACTTGTTTGGCGACTTTACTGGCTATTAATTCACAAAAGCGAGCGCGAATAACACACATTTGCATAAGCTCTATCGGCTTATCACGCACTGTGTGTGCTGTAACAATTAGGCTCACAAACTTTTTTAAACGCGCTTGACCTAAATATACCAGCGCTTGTTTTAATGATGATATTTGGCTTTGCAGCGGAAATATACCACTATTTAATAAACGCAGTAGCTTATAAGCCAGTGCCGCATCAAGCTCAAATAAACCAGTGATCACTTTAATGTCAGGGTCTGGTTTCATTACTTCTGAGTAAATGGCAATGACCAGCCCATAATTATAATGAATATCTTTTTGCTCTATCATTACTGGACGCGCAAAATAATAACCTTGGAAATAATCAAACCCCATTTGACGAGCTAATTTATACTCTTCATCGGTTTCTATTTTTTCAGCTAATAGCTTAATATTTTTATATTTTTTAAGTTTATTAACTACCAGAGGGATTTCGGCAAGAGGAGTAAGTCGAATATCAAATTTAATTAAGTTGACCAGTTTTAAAAAGCGCTCCCACTGTGGTGAGTAAACAAAATCATCTAGGGCTAACTTATAGTTGCTATGGAATAACTTGCGACATAGCTCGTAAGTATCGTCGGTGGGTTCTATGGTTTCGAGTAATTCAATAACCACATCTTTACAGGGTAAGAAATCACATAAATCAAGCTTTAAGGACTCAGGACCAATATTGATCAGCGCTTTTTTACCCGATGTAATATGGCGGGTACCTAAGTTTAGCTGGTTTTCCATGATAAGCCTTGCTGTAGCTTGACCATCAGATACACCAGGAAAGCAGTTCTCAGAACTATTGCGAAAAAGTAGTTCATAAGCTACTACGTTTTGATTTCGATTGAGAATTGCTTGCCTTGCAACAAATACCGACACATTACCTACTTTATTATATTTTCACCAGACTAAGTAATTAAAGCGTAAATAGGATCGGATGTCACTGAACTTTAATAAATTTTTTAATATAAGTATGTAATATAATCAGTTACAACGTCATCCCAGCCAAAGCGCGCATGCTTAGCGCTATTTTTTATTGCTTGCCATTCTTTAGGATTAGTTTGTTTTACACTCAAAGCCTCAGATAAACAAACTAAAAATGCCTCTGCCTGAGCCAATAAGGTATCACCAGTAAAACTAAAACCAGTCACATTATGCTCAACTGTATCTTTTAAGCCGCCAACACTGTGCACAAGACAAGGCTGACCTGCTCGCATTGCCAGCATTTGGCTAATGCCACACGGCTCAAAAGAGCTAGGCATTAAAAATAAGTCCCCTAGTTGATACATTAAATCACCAACACCTTGGCCATAACCTTTTAAAAACAATAAATTGCTATTTCGTGCCATCGCAGTGGTAAATAATTGTTCTAGTTTTTTATCGCCCGAGCCCAATACAATCAAGCGACCATTATATTGGTTTATAACCTTGCATACCTCATCAATAGTTAAACTATTGTTGTGTGGCTGGCACAGCAGCAATACTTTTTGCTCGGTGAGCCGCCCTACACTGGTCACTAAAGGCCCTTGCAGCTCTGATGCCATAAATTGTAAAACACGTTGGTGAGCAATATAGTGGCTGCTGTCTAAGTGTACGTTTTTTGCCATCCAACTAAAAAGCGTAGCTTCTATCTGCTCTAAAAGCTCGCTAAGCGTTGCCTGCTTCGGGTGTTGAGTTGTGTAATCACAGCCGTTGAGTATCCCAATCAGCTTGCCCTGCTCAGCCGCTTGTTGTAAGTCACGCTCGAGTCCTTCACCACCAAAAAAACCGCCTGCATTGTTACTCGCTATCTGCACTTCTTGGCTATAACTGGGTGAAACCACATGTACTTTATCGGCTAAATTAATAGCACTGCGCATGGGGTTAAAACAATGAGGGTAACGGGGATCACAAAGCAATTGACCATCATAACTTAATGAGGGAAACCACGCTTCTAAGCTAGAGTCATCGTCTTTAAAAGGGCGAATACCTTGTAAGGCTAAGTTATGAACAGTGTACACCAAGCGCAGCTTAGCAAGTTTACGATAGCGAGGCTCAAATTTTAGTAACACTGCCACACAAGCACTGTGCCAGTCGTGTAAATGTAACGTGTTTGGTTGTTTTAATACCCCTTGTAAAAGCGCTTCACAAATCGCGGCATTAAACAGTGCAAACTTACTCGCATCAGTAGCAAATGGACGATTGTCATCATCGTTGCAATACACACTATGTGATTGGCTGAACAAAGGGTGGCTTATTACTATTTGCCTCACTGCATTTTGCGTTTGTGGAATTTCAAACAGCGATAAAACGTGAGAGGCTGAATTGAACGCAACGTTTACTTCACCAATAAAACGGCGCTCACCCAATTCAAAACCATAATCAGGAATAGCCACATCAATCGTTAGTCCCTGTGTTGCTAACGCTTTAGGTACATCACGTATGACATCGGCAACACCACCGACTTTGGCATTAGGTAACGCATCATTTTCTGCGGCAACCATTAATACATGCATTTATTTACTCTTATAGTTAGCTGCAAGGCTTTCGCCTTGCTATTTAATTATTGATTTAACTTAGTGTCTAACTTTGTCAGCATCTCGCGGGTTACCAAAACAATTCCCTTTTTAGATACTCTAAAACCATTGGCTTCGTCTGTTTTACGATCATAACCAATTTCTAATCCTGGGGGGATCTCACAGCTTCTATCAATAATGGCACGTTTAATTTTACACCCACGGTTAACTATAACACCGGGTAAAATAACCGACTCTTCAATAGTACAATATGAGCGAATATGTACATTAGAAAACAGTAATGACTTTCTCACTAATGAACCTGAAATAATACAGCCGCCCGATACGGTTGAATCAACAGCCATACCTCGACGATCGTCATCATCAAAAATAAACTTAGCTGGAGGAAGCTGCTCTTGGTATGTCCAAATTGGCCAAGTAGGGTCGTACAAATCCAATTGAGGCTCAGGCATAACCAACTCCATGTTCGCTTCCCAAAATGAATCTAAAGTCCCTACATCGCGCCAATAAGGTTGCCCTACTTGTGCAGGATCTCTAAATGGGTAAGCAAACACATTATGCTCTTCGATAATGGCAGGAATAATGTCATGGCCAAAATCACGTCCTGAGCCTTCGGTTTGTGAATCTTTTTGTAATTGCTCAAATAAAAACTCAGTATTGAATACGTAATTACCCATTGACGCTAAGCATGTACCAGGTTTACCAGGCACAGAGGTAGGTTCGGCTGGTTTTTCGTCGAATCGCCGCACTCGATTTTCTTGATCAACGGTCATTACACCAAAGGTGCCTGCTGCTTCTTCAACCGCGACTTCTAAACAGCACACGGTCATATCGGCACCATTTTCTACATGCTTTGCTAATAAACCGCCGTAGTCCATACGATACACATGATCGCCTGACAAAATCATTACATATTTAGGTAGTTCATGACGAATAATATCCATATTTTGAAATACCGCATCGGCAGTACCGCAATACCATTCATCACCATGGCGCTGTGATGCAGGTAAAATCTCAACCGACTCGCCTAACTCCTTTTTAAAGTGTCCCCATGCACGATGCACATGGCGTATCAGCGAGTGAGATTTATATTGCGTTGCAATCCCTACTCGCCTTACACCAGAGTTAATACAATTTGATAGTGGAAAATCAATAATACGGTGCTTACCGCCAAAATAAACGGCTGGTTTTGCTCGCCAGTCTGTTAGCTCATGCAGACGAGAACCTCGTCCGCCGGCTAGAATCAGTGCATAGGTGTCTCTGGTTAAATTACTTATATAGCGATTTGCATAACTGGGCATATTACTCTCTCCGTTTAGTGTCAGCTGTCAGTGTTCGTTTTAACTATTTGGTGTGTAGTATCTAGTGGGGTTAAATGCCATATGTCATCACAATATTGACCAATCGTTCTGTCACTAGAAAATAAGCCACTGGCCGCGGTATTTAAAATACTCATTTGAGTCCAGTAGGTTTGATCAGCGTACGCTTTATCCACTTCACGCTGCGCTGAAATGTAACTGGCAAAGTCATGTGCAGTTAGCCACGCATCGTCTTTGCTTTTAATGCAGTTAATCACATCATCAAATAAGCCTGGTTCAAATAGATTAAAATGACCACTTTCGAGGAGATGCATCACGTTATTTAGATCTGGATTATTCGCAATAATTTCACTGGGATTATAATGCGCTTTAATTTCGTCAATATGCTCGGCTTGTGCGCCAAATAAGAAGAAGTTTTCAGCTCCTACTGCATCGCGGATTTCAATATTCGCGCCATCTAACGTGCCTATTGTGAGCGCACCATTCATCATAAACTTCATGTTGCCGGTACCGGATGCTTCTTTACCTGCTGTAGAAACTTGCTCCGACAAATCTGTTGCAGGACATATAGTTTCCATGGCGGTCACATTGTAATTTGGTAAAAAGGCAACTCTTAAAAACATCGATACTTCAGGGTCTTTGTTGATCACCTCAGCAACATTATTAATCAGTTTAATAATTTTCTTCGCCATCATATAACCAGGTGCGGCTTTACCTCCGAGTAATACACACCGAGGTACCATGCCTTGTGTATCGCCACGACGAATGCGGTCGTATAAATGAATAACATGTAGCACATTGAGTAACTGGCGCTTATATTCATGAATACGCTTTACCTGCACATCAAATAGCATATTTACGTCAAACTCAACGCCACACTTTTGCTTTACTAAATCGACTAAACGCTGCTTGTTTTGCCGTTTTGCCTGCTGCCATGTTACGTGCAATTGAGGATCATCATAAAAACGACGTAATTGGCTAATTTTTGCAAAGTCGCCTACCCAGTCTTTTCCTATTTTCTCGCTAATAATATGGCTCAGACCCGGATTACAATAAGCAAGCCAACGCCTTGGTGTCACCCCATTGGTTTTGTTATTAAACTTTTCAGGCCATAATGAGTAAAAATCTTTAAACAAACCCGCAGTTAATAACTGGGTATGCAGTGCGGCTACGCCATTGACTGAATAACTACCAACAATGGCTAAAAAAGCCATGCGAATTTGCGGCTCTTCGCCCTCTTCAATTAATGATAAGTCTCGTTGCTTTTGCACATCACCCGGCCAATGCCTTGCAACCTCTGCTAAGAAACGGGCATTAATTTCAAAAATAATTTCTAAAATACGTGGTAATAATTTAGCAAATAACCCCACTGACCACTTCTCTAATGCCTCCGGCAATAAAGTGTGATTTGTATAAGCCATGGTTTTGGTTGTGATGTTCCATGCCTGATCCCAGTCGAGTTCATGGTCGTCAACTAAAATTCGCATCAGCTCTGCCACGGCAATACTAGGATGAGTGTCGTTAAGCTGAAAAACATGATGCTGAGCAAAATCAGTAAAATTATCTCCGTATTGCTCAATCCACTGGCTCAGTACATCTTGAATGCTTGCCGATGATAAAAAGTATTGCTGGCGTAAACGCAGTTCTTTACCATTTTCACTGCTGTCGTTAGGGTACAACACCATGGTTATTTGCTCTGCGAGGTTTTTTTGCGCCACCGCTTCTGAATAACTACCGGCATTAAATTCTGCTAAATTAAATTCATCTGTAGCTTCAGACTTCCAAAGCCTAAGGGTATTAACAATATTATTTTTATAGCCCGGAATAGGAACATCATAAGGAACCGCAAGCACATCTTGGGAGCTCATCCACTGGCGATGTTCACGACCAAATTTATCGGTATAACTTTGTACATAACCCGAGAACTTAACTCGTTTAGCTTGCTCTGGTGCGCTCAATTCCCAAGGATGACCTTCGCGTAGCCAGTTATCTGGCTGCTCAATTTGGTTGCCTTCTTTTATTGATTGATTAAACATGCCGTATTCATAGCGAATTCCATAACCCACTACTGGCAGCGCTAAACTCGCGCAACTATCTAAAAAGCATGCCGCTAAACGCCCCAAGCCACCATTACCTAAGCCAGCATCATGCTCTGCTTGTTCTACATTTTCCAGCTCAGTACAGTAAGCTTGCAGTGCAGTACTTACCTGAGATTCTAAATCAAGGTTGAGTACCGCATTACCCAGTGCTCTACCCATTAAAAACTCTAGCGATAAATACGCTGTTTTGCGGCGTTTTTGTTGTTTAATTTGCTGATTAGTTTCTCTGCAACGCGCAACGAGTCTATCTCTTATTGTCAGCGCCAATGCATGATATAAATACAACTGCGACTCTCCCACCACATCACGCCCTAAGGTGTAATAAAAGTGGCGAGTTAAATCATCACTTAAGGTACTTTCATCAATAACCGGGCCTTCTTGCCAGCCTTTAACCACACACACTTGCTCGTCTTGCTTAGTCATAATCTTCGCCTTCTAAATTGGCACTAAAAACCCAACTACTTTGTGCTGAAATATTCACGGTTGCATCTTCTTCAACAACAGTTGATGCGTTATTTACGCTTGATAACACTAACGCCCATGTCGCAGTAATGGGCGATTGTGGTAATTGGCAGACCACGGGCTGTTTACTGGCGTTTAAAATAATTAATAAGGCGTGCTTATTTTGCTTATCAAGTAAGCTATACATTAAAAATTGTCGCGTATCTTCATGCCAATGTGTTTCATCCATTTCTTTACCTTGCTCGGTAAACCACTTAACGGTGAAACGTTCATCTATATCATCTAAAAATACACTGTGTTTAAACGCGCTGTGACCGCGCCTAATTTTTAACGCATCATCTATAAACTGAATTAAGCAATGGTTTAGCTGTGAGTCTTTCCATGCAAGCCAGCTGGTACGATTATTCTGGCAATAAGCGTTATTATTACCGCCTTGGGAGTGGGCCATTTCACTGCCTGAGGCTATCATTGGCACCCCTTTAGAGAGCAGTAAGGTAAGTAAAAAGTTTTTTTGTTGTTGTAGGCGCAAGCCCATTATTTCAGGATCGCTACTAAATCCCTCAACTCCGCAATTAAACGAATAATTAGCGCTGTGGCCATCTTGATTGTTTTCACCATTTGCTTGGTTATGTTTGTGCTCATAACTGACTAAATCGGCAAGGGTAAAACCATCATGACTGGTAATAAAATTAATACTATTAAGCGGGCCACGATTACTGTGTTCAAAAATATCAAAGGAGCCATGTAAACGCTTGGCAACATCACTAATAATGCCTTTTTCGCTTTGCCAAAAACGTTTAATCACATCACGGTATTGATCGTTCCACTCACGCCAAGGAGCAGGAAAAGCACCTAACTGATACCCACCAGGGCCTATATCCCACGGCTCACTGATCAGTTTTACTTTATTTAATATAGGATCTTGTGCAACGGCCTGTAAAAACGTGTGAGAAGCACTAAAGCCGGTACTTGAACGCCCTAAAATGGTTGCTAAGTCAAATCGAAAACCATCCACTCCCATAACTTCCACCCAATACCGCAAGCTATCAAGAACCAGTTGCAAAGTTTTTGGATGGTCAATATTTAAGGTGTTACCACAGCCGGTATCATTTATGTATACATTAGGTTGCCCAGTAATAGTGCGATAATAAGTAAGGTTATCGAAGCCACGTAAAGACAATATCGGTCCATCACTGCCCCCCTCGGCAGTATGGTTGTATACAACATCTAAAATAACTTCAATATTGGCGCGATGTAATTCGCTGACCATCTGTTTAAATTCGTTTATATCGTCATTAACCAAATAGTCTTTATGGGGGGTAAAAAAATTGATGCTATTGTAGCCCCAGTAGTTTTGTAGCCCTTTAGTAATTAAAAACTGTTCACTTATAAACGCATGTACAGGCAAAAGCTCAATAGCTGTCACCCCTAAACTTTTTAGATGCTCAATAAAACACGGATGGCTTAAGCCTAAAAACGTACCTTGCTGTGCTTTTGGAATACCTGGATGACGACAGGTAGCGCCCTTTACATGGCATTCATAAATAACCGTATTAGCCCAGCTGTGATCAGGCTTTTTATTGATATATGAAACAGATGTAGTCACTTTAGATTTAGGGATATCTATTGCATTATTAACCACGCTTTTAGTGCCTATCGGCATTTGCCCGTAATGGCGCTCGCTCCAAGTAAACTCGTTAAACAAGTCTTTTGCATAAGGGTCAATCAGTAATTTATGTTCATTAAATAACATACCTTTTTTATGGTTATACTCACCATCAACCCTAAAGCCATATAATGCGCCAGCGCTCAGTGGTGCAACGTGAATACTCCACACTCCGCCTTCGTTAATATTCATGGCCATTTTTAATATTTCTGTATGGCCACTTTTATCAAATAAACAAACAAATGCTTGGCTTGCATTAGGGGCGTATAAGGCAAAGTTGACACCGTTGCTTTGTACAGTCGAGCCTAGAGGCAAAGGTGCACCATGGGTAACCTCAAAGCAATTACTCATCATTCACCTTTTGTAAGTAGACCGTGGTTAAGCCACCCATGTGCAATGTAATACTGTGATCAAAGCCATGATTTGGTTGATTAATTGAATGTATTAGTTGGCTTGGCTCATCAGTGACATTAATACCGGAGCCAAAAAAACATGACTCATCAGTATTTAATTTCACCTTATAACTGCCTTTAGCAGGCACGCCTAAAATAAAATGTTGATAAGCAGTAGGGGTAAAATTAGCGACAATAACCATAAAATCGTCAGCACTTTTAGCATAACGAATAAAGCTAAATATACTTTGCTGACTGTTATCATTATCTATCCATGAAAAACCAGTAGCACAGCTATCAAGCTCATAAAGTGCTGGATGGGCTTGGTACACATGATTAAGGCGTTTAACCGTATCTTGAATACCTTGGTGACTTTGATGCTCAAGCAAGTGCCAATCTATTGAATGATCATGATCCCACTCTTTTCGCTGTGCTATTTCGGCGCCCATAAACAGAAGTTTTTTTCCTGGATGCGCCCACATAAACGCATAATATGCCCGTAAATTAGCAAACTGTTGCCAATCGTCACCAGGCATTTTGTTTAGTAGTGAACCTTTGCCGTGAACGACTTCATCATGACTCAGTGGTAAAATGTAATTTTCACTAAAAGCATACACCATAGAAAATGTCATTTTATGATGATGGTATTTCCTAAATAGTGAGTCTTGCTGCATGTAATGCAAACTGTCATTCATCCAGCCCATATTCCATTTGTAACCAAAGCCCAAACCATTATGCTCAACGCTTTGCGTTACTCCGGGCCACGCCGTTGACTCCTCAGCCACCATCATAATACCGGGATTATTCTTATAACTGCGCATGTTTACTTGTTTAAGGCACTCAATTGCCCCTAAGTTTTCTCTGCCGCCGTAACAATTAGCTACCCATTGCCCTTCTTTTCGGCTGTAATCAAGATACAACATAGATGCCACTGCATCCACTCGCAGTCCATCAATACCAAATTGACTAAGCCAATACATCGCATTCGATATTAAAAAGCTTTTAACTTCAGGGCGATCGTAATTATAAATATAGGTATTCCAATCAGGGTGAAACCCTTGACGCATATCAGCATGTTCATATAAATGGGTGCCATCAAAACAATGTAACCCATGAGGATCGCTTGGAAAGTGCCCCGGCACCCAATCGAGTAAAATACCGATATTGGCTTTATGGCATTGCTCAACTAAGTATTTAAAGCTGTTGTAATCACCAAAACGACTTGTTGGTGCAAACAAGCCTACCGGCTGATACCCCCATGAGCCATCAAACGGGTATTCACTAATAGGCATAAGTTGTAAGTGAGTAAACCCCATATCAGTCACGTAACTTACAAGCTTATCTGCCAGCTCGCCGTAGTTTAAATAACGATTATGTTCAGCGCGTTGCCAAGAACCTAAGTGCACTTCATAAATACTAATAGCGGCATCAATATGATTGCGCTGTTGCCTATTTACAATCGCTTTTTCACTGAGCTTAATAGGGGTAGGTTTGTACTGTAATATACTTGCAGTGCCTGGCGCTTGCTGCATTTTAAAGGCAAATGGATCGGCTTTATCTAAAACTTCACCACTGAGTGTGGTGATAGCAAATTTGTAACACATCTCGGCGCACAGCCCCGGGATAAATAACTCCCATACTCCACTGGCAGGATGAAACCGCATGAAGTGACGATTGGCCTGCCAAAAGTTAAATTCGCCAATCACTGAAACACTGGCAGCGTTTGGTGCCCATACACAAAAACGAACACCGTCTACGCCCTGTTGAGTCATAAATTGCGCGCCTAAGTGCGCATAGGCATGCTCAAGACTCCCTTCGTTAAACAGGTACATCGCTTGCTCATCAAGCGTACTACTGAAGCTGTATTCATCGTAAAAGGTAATATTATTGCTTTCATAACTAACTTGGCATTGGTAAATACTGCTTGGCATACTTGATAGCTCAGCTATAAATAAATCACTTTGTTTATAGCGCAATGCAGTAATTGTTTGATCACCAATTAACAATTCAACCTGCAGTGCTGCTGGCAAATACACTCGAATTTCTATGCCGCTTTGTGTACTATGCGCTCCTAAAAAGCTAAACGGGTCTTTAAAGCGTCCTGCTGCGAGCGCAGTAACTTGTGAATCATAATCAGTCACTGGCGTTGATTTCATATTTTTTATACTGCCCATTTACCCATTCCTCATTGAATGTATTGCAGTCAAAAGTGATGCATTATCAGTAAAAATATCCTCGCACGTATGTGTTAACACCCGTCTCCAATTGGGATACTCTTTATCTGTACCCGGAATGTTAACTGGGTAGCATTGTTTGTCTAAGTCATCAATCTGTAGGGCAAATAATCGCGATGGTGACTTTGCTAAACACAAAGCCAGCGCGCTATAAATCGCAAAAGCATCAGTGTTTAATGACATATCAGAATGTGTGTCGTGTGTATTAATAAAACCAAGTAGCCGCTGTTGTTCTTGTTGCCGTTGCTGCACGAGCTGCTGATGTTCAACGGCATCAATCAATTGATACTGTTGTTTGAGATTCAAATCACTATGCTGCCACCAGCCAACAAATGGCGGTACGTCATGATTGGCAATCATCAGCAGGCATTGTTCGCTAAGATCATCACGATTAACAAATTCATCATTTTGTTGTTTTTCGAAATAAAATAAACTGTTTGAAAAAATTCCACTGCTCACCAGCGCTTCTTTTACTTCAGGTGGCACAACACCTAAATCTTCGCCTATCACGACAGCCTGATTAAGGTGTGATTCAATTTTCAAAATAGCTAACAAGTGCTCGAATGGATAGTAAACATAGCAACCATCTTGGCTGTTATTATTGTTAAAGCACCACCATAAACGTCTAATTGCCATCACATGATCAATACGTAATCCACCCACAGCATTCATATTGGCGCGTATAAGTGAGCGGTAAAAGTAATAGTTATTGTCAGCAAGGCGCTGAGGATTTATTGCTGGCAAACCCCAATTTTGGCCACTTTCAGCCCAAGGATCTGGTGGAGCTCCCACAGTCGCATTTTGGCTAAACAACGCTTGCTGGTTTTTAAATTCACTGCCCTCTTTGGCACAGCCAACTGCTAAGTCGTTAATCAAACCAATCGCCATTCCTTGGTCGATACAATGTTGTTGGCATCGTGCGAGTTGGCTGTGTGCCTGCCATTGCAGGTAATGGTCGAATGTCGGCTGCGTAGTTTCTAGCATAGCAAGTACATCACGGTGCTGTTTACAAAATGCAGTAAATTCATCTTGCCTTGCTTGATTGCCCTGCTGTTGAAAGTGCGCATAAAGCAGTTTAAAGGCATTATATTTCTGCTCAGTAACCGTTTTATAATTAATAAAGGTTATATCTTGCTCGCTATGCGACGTTAAACAACAAGAGGATAAGTAATCATCTAAAGTGGGGTTGTTAATACTATCGGGCGATAAGTTAATTGCTATATACAATGGATTGAGTAACGCGCGGTTACTGGGGTTATAGGGACTGGCGCACTCTGGGTTATCTGCAAATAATAAGTGCAGAGGATTAAGTAAAATATAATCCATTTTTTGTTTTGCACATAACGTGGTTAATTCAAGTAAATCATTAAAATCACCAATTCCCATTCCGGCTTGGTTTTTTAATGTATATAACTGAATTGATAAGCCAAGGCGTTTACTATCGGCAATTTGATAAACTTGTTTAGGGATAGACCAAATTTGTGTAGTTGCCGATTGCGCTCCCATACTCAGCAAAGCATCATAATAACCCGTAGGTAAATGGGTAAGTGGTAACGCTATTTCAATATAACGGCAGTCCTTAAAAAAATACTCGCCTAATGGCGCATAGTCAGCTATTTGCTCAAATTGTAGTTTTATATTTAATGCAGGTATATTAAGCGTAATTTTATGGTGCGCGTCGGCTTCTTTAATACGTACTTTAAGCACATTGCTAGGCTGTTTTACTAAGCTAACAGCCGGTGCAAGCGTTAACCAAGTGGCCGCATCTAATTGATAATTTAACTGAGCTATTTGTGTTGCATCACTGGTGTCAACGCCACAGCACTGCAAGGCTAACTTGCGCGTTTGTTCACTAAAAATAACGTGTTTACCAGAATATTTAGTGTACTCATAGCCTATTCCATGCAAATAAAATGATTGCGATAGTGCGTCCATTCACCAACCTTAATTAATGCGTTGAGTATTTACTATACTATTTTCTGAACCAAAATTATTGGCCTGATAGCCATCAGCCTGATGGTCGTTGTCCCACTGCTTACCATTAATCAAGTAACGGAAGTGAAACTCTTTATCAACAGGCAAACGCTGTTTACATTTAAACACACCCAATTTTTTATTTAATTTCATTGGCACTGGCTGCCAATCATTAAACTCCCCAAGCAAACAGACATCTTCAGCATCAGGATGAGAAAATTCAAACGTAACTTCTGCTTCGTTTTTTGTCTTAAAAAAGCGTTTATTCAACATAATAGGCTCCAACTAAACCATAAGGGTTATTAATCTTTGCCACAGGCCAAACAGCTTAAATAGGCGATGTGGAATCCATTCATTCACATAAAAACAAGCTTAAAGTTAAACAAAACTTTATTTACGCATTATTACAGTGCGTTATTTATTTTATCGCACTAGGTTGGTGCAGTTTTTAACCATTTAAACAGGTTTTTAGGTAAGCTCCTTTACCGAGCAATTTTTAAACCAACTACACTCAATTAAATAACTTTTAAAACAATACACTCATAATCATTTTTATTACCGCATTATGGTTAAAAACCTTTAGCTTAGCGGCATCATCAGCGATAATAATTATCCACCTAGCCAATGCGATGAATATTTAAAGACTATGATTAAAAAAAGCATTTTTATTACCTCTGTTATTGTTTTTCTAACCATCATCGCTGTTGTGGGTAGTTCAATTTATACACTATATAGTAAAAAGCTTGTCTCTGTAGATCCAAAGTTAAAAGAAATTTCAGGTATAGAATTTGATAAATATAAACGTCTATGGGCTATTAATGACAGCGGTGACGAACCTAAGCTTTATAGACTCAATGATGATGGTTCTATCGCTAAAGAAATTTTGGTGAGCAATGCAAAAAATATTGACTGGGAGGACATGACGCAAAATAAATTTGGTCATTTTTTCTTAGGGGACTTTGGCAATAATAAAAATGAACGTAAATGGCTAACCATTTATAAAATAGAAAACCCCATTGATATCAAAACAAATACCACCGAAGCCGAGATAATTAAGTTTACCTACCCGGAATTAGACGGCAGCCCAATAAAGCCAGAGCAACGTAACTACGACTTAGAAGCTTTTGTGGCTTTTGGTCGGCATTTATATTTATTTACTAAAAATCGCACAGAGCCCTTTGATGGTATTACCAATGTTTACAAGGTAGGCGACCATGCAGCAAATTTTGACGCCCAGCTAATAGACTCATTTAGAACCTGCACCACTATGGAAAAGTTATGCTGGATCACCTCAGCGGCGCTCAGTCCAAATAGAAAAAAACTTGCACTACTAGATTCAACCAGTATTTGGCTGTTTGAAGATTTCAAAGGGGATAAATTTTTCTCTGGCGATGTGTCTAAAATTGATCTCGGCATTGTGACCCAAAAAGAAGCGATCACGTTTTATGATAACAATACAATTGCCTTTACCGATGAGGAATTTAAAGGCATTGGCGGTAATGTTTATTTTTTAAAGCTTGACCAAGTTACTAAAGTTAAAGTCAAACGAAGTCATACTCAAGCTAAGTAAGTTAAAATAAATCTATTTCTGAATCATTTTCTTGTACTTTGATTAGCTGTTCAGCAATTAAATCTTCGTAGATACAAAATTTATCTCGGCCATTATTTTTAGCGTAATATAGTGCTTTATCAGCGTTCTCTATTACAGTGATTGGAAAATCATAAGGGCTAATACGTGCTAAACCAGCACTGACCGTCATATTTCCAATAAAAGGAAACGATGTATTTCTGACGAGCTGTAAAAATTCTGCCATTTTATTACTTATAGAGTCTGCCTCGGTAGGCTCAAAAACAATCACAAATTCTTCTCCACCAAAGCGAAAAATCAAATCGGTTGAACGAAAAAAATGACGCATATTTTGCGCTAATATCAGTAGCACTTCATCGCCACAGATATGACCATACTTGTCGTTTATATTTTTAAAGTGATCAATGTCTAAAATAGCCAACCAAGATGTAGATGCGTATTTTTGCAGCCTTTTACCCTCACCCCGGGATAAACTGTGTACTTTCAATACTTGTTTTTCAATCAGTTGCTTTATTTTTTTCTCAAAGGTTTGTCTATTTAATAGACCTGTTAATTTATCTCTTTCATTTTCATGAAGAATGACTAAATAGTTTTCAAAAATACGACAAAAAGCATTCAACATCACTTGAGATGGACTATCTAGGCTGTTTGAAACCACTGAAATTGCGGCAACTGTTTTTTCTTGGCGGGTAATAGGTAACCAACGGCGCTCAATGCCATCTGTTGATTGCACAGTGATAATGCAAGCAGAACGTAAGCAAGATAGAAGTTCATCCTCAGGGTGTGTAACAATTTGTCGTTGTTGCCACTCAAATTGTTTTTCACCAGTAATTTTTAAACAAAGACTTTGCTCAATAGTAAGCTGGCCCTGAACTTCTACATCTTTGTAAACTGAGACTTCTTTACAGCCAATAAACTCTTGGATGGTCGATATCAAACTGTATTCAAGAGAATCTACATCTCTATTTTTAGTTATTTTGATGACTGAATTGAGTAAATTTTCTTGCATTGTACTCCCTAAAGCAAACTGGGCGTTAACAACTAATAAAATTCAGCATAGACCACGCCGTGGAATATGCTAGGTTTTATTAATGCCTGCCAGCTCAGGGAGATTTTTATTACTAATCTTAAATAAAGGAAACCTAACTATTAGTCATGCAATTTATAAATTTTTCAGATACCAGCGTTATAGCCACTTTATCAGTGTACATAACCTCACTATTTTTTGTAATAAAGTCAGCACACTGCGCTTGTGATTGTTTGAATTTTTGCTTGCATGAGTTTACTGACTCTCCAATGACTTCTTGATAAATACTTTCATCACATAAGCTATTGGCAAACTGACTCGCACCAGTAATAATCTCATCAATATTGATGGGAGAGGATTCTAGTTTGAAAAATATATCGCTGTAAGTTTCAACCGTTATATTATCGCTTGAGTCAAATAAAGTGGCCTTCGCACTTAAATATGAGCCACCTATTATTAATAAGGCTGCAGCAGCTAGTGTTGTGTATTTCATAACATTTCCTTGTAATGTGTTTGAGCAGTTTTTCCAAAACACCCTGTTTTACATAATATAACCAACTAAGGTTTATACATGTAATAAGTATATTTATCAGGTTTATTCAATACTTGGGGATTGTGGCAAACGAAGAGGCGAAGAGCCTATTGATTTGGTAAAAACAATCCTTGTTCCTAATAATGAGAAGACTACAATTAAGTAGGCTTAAATGCAAATAATTAATACTCACTGAATGGTGATAAACAATCAAATTAACGCTTAAATTTAGTTTCTAAAATAACCGATGAACGAGTACGCTCTACGCCATCGAGATTACCTATATCGTCCAGTAAATGGCTCAACTGCTCAAGGTTTTGAGCCTCAACAATGGCAATTAAATCAAACTCACCACTAATTGCATACAACTGAGATATAGCATCTATTTGCTTTAACTCTACGTTGGTTTTTGTCGTTAGCTTCTGCATAACCTTTATAGAGACGTGCGCAGAAACCAAGCTATTTAAAAAATCATCACCAAAGTCAACGCTATACCCTTTAATTACCCCACTTTGCTCCAACTTGAGCATACGGCTTTGCACTGTTGAGCGTGATAAATTTAAATGCCGAGCTAGATCAGAAATACTCGCTCGAGCGTTCATTTTTAATACTGATAGTAACTTTTCATCTTGGGGAGTTATCATAATGCTAATAAGTTTCGTTGATTTGACCATTATTCTAATCATTTTTCACAAAATAGCACTGCAAATTTAATTCATAACCTTTGATAATGACACTTTTAACAAGTAAAACACATTGTATTGCTGAATAAGCCTGAACTTAGCGTTATTTTTCAGCAACGTATTTTTTTATGTGATTAATTTAGGTGTAAAAATGCAAGTAACCAGAGATTTATTTAACGACGTAATGGTCCCTAACTACAACCCATCTGCAGTTATTCCGGTTCGTGGTGAAGGCTCACGCGTGTGGGATCAAAATAATAACGAATTTATCGATTTTGCCGGTGGTATTGCGGTTAATTGTTTAGGTCATTGCCACCCTGCATTAGTAGGCGCACTTAAAGAGCAAGGCGAGAAAATTTGGCACTTAGCAAATGTAATGACCAATGAGCCAGCACTTCGCTTAGCTAAAAAAATGGTTGATGCGACCTTTGCTGAAAAAGTTTACTTTGCAAACTCAGGAGCTGAAGCAAACGAAGCGGCTTTAAAATTAGCGCGTCGCTTTGCACTGGATAAATTTGGTGCTGAAAAATCTAAAATTATCGCTTTTAATAAAGGCTTTCATGGCCGTACTTTTTTCACTGTAACAGTGGGAGGCCAAGCCGCTTACTCTGATGGTTTTGGTCCAAAACCTGCTGATATTGTTCATTGTGATTACAATGATATTGCCGCTTTTGAAGCCTTAATTGGTGATGATACTTGTGCGGTAATGATGGAGCCATTACAAGGTGAAGGCGGTATTGTGCCACCAACCAATGAATTTGCACAAAAAGTACGTGAACTGTGTACTAAGCATAACGCACTGCTAATTTTTGATGAAGTGCAAACGGGTGTTGGCCGTACAGGTCACTTATACGCATACGAAGGCCTAGATGTTATTCCTGACATTTTAACCACGGCTAAAGCATTAGGTGGCGGTTTCCCAATTGGCGCGATGATCACCACTACTGACATTGCAGCTCACCTAAAAATAGGCACTCATGGTTCTACCTACGGTGGTAACCCATTAGCGTGTGCTGTAGCAGAAGCGGCTTTCGACACAGTAAATACCCCTGCGGTTTTAAATGGCGTAAAAGAACGTGAGCAAATGTTCCGTGATGGTCTAAATACTATTAACGAAAAATACCATGTATTTAGTGAAGTACGCGGTAAAGGCTTACTGATTGGTGCGGTATTAAATGAGAAGTTTGAAGGCCGTGCTCGCGACTTTTTAGTCGCAAGTGCTAACAACGGTTTAATGAATTTAGTCGCCGGAATGAACGTCATCCGCTTTACGCCTTCATTAGTGATCCCATTTGAAGATATTAAAGAAGGCTTAGCTCGCTTTGAAAAAGCAGTGAGCGAAGTTGTAAACGGTTAATCACTAAGTAAAACATATTAAGCCCTGAGATAAATGTTTACCTCAGGGCTTTATCGGAGCAAGTAATTAATGCAAGTATTACGTCCTATTACTGTCAATGATTTTGCAGCACTTAAAGAGATTGCCATTGAATCAGGCCATGGTTTTACCTCTTTACCTGTCGATGATGGGCAACTACAAGAAAAAATAGACCGTGCACAAAACAGCTTTACTAAAAACGTTGATAAGCCTATCGACGAAAGCTATTTATTTGTTTTAGAAGACAGTCACACTGGCAAAGTAATTGGTACTACCGCCATTGAAGCAGCCGTCGGCTTGTCTGTACCTTTGTACCATTACCATTTAGGTAAAACCGTCCATCATTCACCCACTTTAGGCGTTTACAATACCGTTGATATTTTAAGTATGTGTAATGACTACACTGGTTGCTCAGAAATATGTACTTTATTTTTACGTGAAGACAGCAGAAAAGGCTTAACAGGTCGATTTTTATCACGTTCACGCTTTTTATTTATGGCACAGCATAGTGAACGCTTTGCCGACACTGTAATTGCTGAAATGCGTGGCGTGAGTGATGACCAGGGGCACTCTCCATTTTGGCAATGGTTACAAGAACACTTTTTTAGTATTGAATTTCCACAAGCCGACCACTTAGTAGGCTTAGGCGATAAAGTATTTATTAGCGAGCTTATGCCCAAATACCCTATCTATGTAAACTTACTAAGTAAAAATGCACAAGCGGTGATTGGCCATGTCCATGATAAAACCAAGCCTGCACTTAAGTTACTTGAAAAAGAAGGGTTTGAACATCGTGGCTACGTTGATTTATTTGACGCAGGCCCCACGGTAGAGGCAAAGCTCGGTAATATTCGCAGTATTCGTGATTCACAGGTTTGCCCTATTACCATTGGTGAACTTGAACATATTAATGAGCAAAGCTCAGATACCCTTGCTATTTGTAATCAAGGAGTTAGCGACTTTAGAGCCACGTTCACTAAACACGCTCATTATAATCAAGCAAAGCACACCTTAGTTATCAGCCAAGAAGTAGCTGATGCACTTCATTTAAATCAAGGAGATGCAGCGCGATTTTTCCGCCTGTAACACTATTTATGAACACACAACTAATTAATAACCAATGGCACGCAGGCCAAGGCCCTGCTTTTAATTCTGTTAACCCAAGTAATGGCGAAATTGTTTGGCAAGGTAATGGCGCCAGCCCCGAACAAGTTAGCAGTGCCATAGAAGCGGCAAGAGCTGCGCAAATTCAATGGGCCGATATGCCAATTGAACAACGTATTACCATTTTAGAAAACTTCGTTGCCCAATTAAAAGAACACAGCGAAGAATTTGCTAGCATTATTGCTCGTGAAACAGGTAAACCATTATGGGAAACACGCACAGAAGTCGGTGCGATGACAGGCAAGGTTGCTATTTCTATCCGTGCTTACAATGAACGTACTGGCACAACCGAAAACCCAATGCCTGGCGCAAAAGCCTTTATTCGCCATAAACCACATGGTGTAGTGGCTATTTTTGGCCCGTATAATTTCCCTGGGCATTTACCAAACGGTCATATAGTCCCTGCTATATTAGCGGGTAATACCGTGGTGTTTAAACCATCTGAATTAACTCCTCATGTAGCGCAGTTTACTTTAGAGCTGTGGCTAAAAGCAGGCTTACCTGCTGGGGTTATAAACCTTGTTCAAGGTGAACTAGAAACAGGTAAAGCACTTGCCTCACATCAAGATATCGATGGCTTATTTTTTACTGGTAGCTCAAACACAGGCCATTTATTACATAAACAATTTGCAGGCCATCCAGGTAAAATCTTAGCGCTTGAAATGGGCGGTAACAATCCGCTGGTGGTTAAAGATGTTGCTGATGTGAGCGCCGCCGTTCACGATATTATTCAATCGGGCTTTATTACTTCGGGTCAGCGTTGTACTTGTTCACGTCGATTATTTATAGAAAAATCAGCCAATGGCGATGCGATTTTAGAAAAGCTGATCAGCGCAACCAAAAATATTCTTGTAGATGATAGCTTTGCAGCCGAACAACCTTTTATGGGTGCCATGATCAGTGAAAAAGCCGCATTAGGCATGGTTGCAGCGCAAGCTGAGCTAGTTAAACAAGGTGCTGAGATTCTTGTTGAGCTTAAACAGTTAAAATCAGGCACTGGGTTTGTAAGCCCGGGCATTATTGATGTCACTAATATAAGCGAAATTGCCGATGAAGAACACTTTGGCCCGCTTATAAAAGTATATCGTTACACTGATTTCAATAGCGCTATAACAGAAGCAAACAACACCAGCTTTGGTTTATCTGCTGGTTTACTTGCTGATAGCGAAGATGATTACAGTCACTTTTTAAAACGTATTCGTGCCGGTATTGTTAACTGGAACCGCCCTATTACAGGCGCATCAAGCGCAGCGCCATTTGGTGGTATAGGTGCCAGTGGCAACCACAGAGCCAGTGCATACTACGCTGCAGATTATTGCGCATACCCAGTGGCCTCTGTAGAGTCAGAAAAAGTTAACTTACCGCAAACCCTCGCGCCGGGCTTAATAATTGAATAACAATTTAAATAGATTTAAGGATTTACCATGCATACTGATGTAAACACATTATTTGATAACCTGTGGCAAAACTACCTAAGCGTAACGCCATCGGCTGACAAAATTCATGACCTATTAGGCTCAACGCAAAAAGACGACATAATCAACGATCATATTGCGCTGCGTACTTTTAATATTGAAAAAGTAGGCCTTGAAAAACTAGCTGCACACTTTTTAGCCATTGGCTACAAAGAATGTGGTGAGTACCATTTTGAAGCAAAAAAACTCTACGCTAAGCACTACGAGCACAGCGATCCAACGCAACCTAAAGTGTTTATTTCTGAGTTATTAGTTGAAAAATGTTCACCTGAGCTTCAAGCAATTGTTACTGATATGGTTGCACAAATTGACGAAAGTGCGGTGACTGCCGATAACTTTTTATATTCAGGTACACATTGGCAAGTAAGCACTGATACTTACAAAAAGCTATTAGCAGAGAGCGAATATGCGGCGTGGATGTCTGCGTGGGGTTACCGTGCAAATCACTTTACTGTGAACATTAATACCTTAGCTAAGTTTGATAACATCCATGATGTAAACCAAGCTCTTAAAGATGCTGGTTTTTCACTTAATACCTCAGGGGGTGAAGTAAAAGGCTCACCAGAGGTACTATTAGAGCAATCATCAACATTAGCTGATGAATACGCTGTAACCTTTAGCGATGGCGATATGCGCATTCCTAGCTGTTTTTACGAGTTTGCTATTCGTTATCCAAAACCTGATGGTGAAATTTACACCGGTTTTGTCGCTGCCTCTGCAGACAAAATATTTGAAAGCACCAACGCACGATAACCAAAGTGTGTTGAATTTAAAAAGCCCACTTTTGGGCTTTTTTTATGCCTAATGAATGGTTTAAAACAATTTTATGTATCGATAAAACAATAAAAAATGAGAACAATTAATTGCCCCCTTATGGGCATGCAGGCTTATGTGTGTAAACTTAAACGCAGTTGCTTATTCCCACTGCGTTTTTTACTAAAAAAGGAGCAGCTTTCCTCTTTAATATTATAAAAACAACGGTTTATAGTCATTTTCTAATTGTTCAAAAGACAAATCGCCAATAAATCGACCAAAGCTGAGCCACGTAGCAAGGCCTCTTAAATCTTTAAAATGAGGCGGCACAAATTGCGGATTTTCAATGACACCTAAGTCATGCAATTGCGATATTAATCTAAAGTCATCAATTGATATTTTACCCACCAGCAATAATGGCAACTGATCAATTCGACCAAGCTGTATCGCCACCCTAATTAAGTTGTAAACTAAAACAAAGCCTTTTATGTAAGCAATATCTTTGGTAAAGGGTAAGCCGGTTGCGGTACTGCCTCTAAAAACGCGCTGTGCAAGAGTATAGCTGTCGTCTTTTGATAAACCTTGAGCAACGTAATCTCGGTAAATATCGATAAACTCAGCACCATCAATCACTTTCGTCACCGCTTGAATACGGTTTACTAATTTTGATAAACGACGTGGTGTTGATTTAAGAGTAATAATTTCCGTCAGTACTGCAAGCCCCTCTTGGGTAACCGTAGAGCTTGGTGTGCCTTTACTCAAGCAAGTTAAATAAGGTTGCGCTAAGCCATTTTGAGTGGTGCCTACATGGATCCAGCCCTCGTGCACTTCTAAAATATCTAATTCGCGCTGAGAAAACTTAACATCTTGATTGAGCTTAATATTATTAGCACCTGCTGCCGCATCGCTGACAATACCATCACTTAGCATCACTTCTACGTTTATTCCCGGCATGCTGGCATTGACCTGTTCAGATAAAATCCGCACCGCGTCGCTGGCATCAATATTTTTAGGATCTTCAGGCAAAATATCCGCTGCAAGTAAATTTTTTAAAGGCTGTTCAAGCATATTAGCCAGTTCTGATAGCGATGGCTCACCAGCATGAAACAAATCTTTAGGATGACCAAATAGCTCCACTGATAAGTCATGAAACTCTGGCGTACCGCGGTATTCAAGCATGCTCAGAACCGTTTTATATTCGGTACACATTTTACCCATATATTGTGCAATTGGGTTTAATTGCCCCAACTGGTTAATAATATTGCGGTGCAGTGTTGAAAATGCTTGGCGCAACTCGCTAGGAACAAATCCTAAATCGCGCTGTTGATAATAAGCACGATCAATAAGTGGATTTTTTTGACATTTTTGTCTAAAAAATTCCTCTTTAATTTGTTTATCCCAATTTATTGCATCGAGTATTCTAATAGGTGTTTGCAATGCAATGAGTTGGTCGGATAATTCACGAGTTTTCGAAAGTAACGCTTTGTCTATCATGGTAAAAGCTCAACAAAAAGTGAACTTTGAGCATAATTTATAAATGAAAAATAACAAAGCAATATCATACTTTTTAGACTATTGTTTTTATGATGATCGACCCTCACTTCTATAGCGTATGAGTGATTAAATAAAAGGGACAAACAATGAAAAATGAAATCGACAATAAACAGATTCTAGCGGTTTACGAACGCATTCAACAACGCGGAGAAGTCACAGAAGAAGGTAAATTTTATCAAGGGATCACTGCATATTCTGATATAGATGGCTACACCGTCTATTTACAAGGCAGTGGTGTTTTACTTCGCTTTGGGTTTCATAATACTTATCACCTTGATTATGAACACGACAAACACAAAGACGACTTTTTGAAAAAACTTTACAACATAGCTAATGAAGAGTGATGCGATCAACAAATAGAAGAAACAGACCAACCAGTTCGCGCAATTTGCAGTTTATTAATCAAGTTATTGCGCAATTAAAAGCAGAGCCTGAAAAACTGCAACTCATCAAAAACAACCTTGCTTATTACCGTGCGCAAACGCATTTAAAACGTGGATTTTTACTTGCAATAGAACGTTTTGATTGGGTATTTGAAGCGACCGATAATATTGATGAAATTTGCGACCAAATTATGGCTGATGATTATATTGGCAACCGTTTAAGACGTTATCCTTTGCTCTTTAAAGGCGTTGTTGAAACCTAAACAGCGTCTTTATTTATCTCTTAACTAAGTTAACATTTCTGTAAATTAATCTCATATTTCACTTCCTAAATCTTTTTTCTTGGATCTTCCCACAAACTCGCCTTACCGCTTTTTAAAGTAATCTGCCCACAAAAAATACAATTAGTACTCTAATAGTTATCACACTAATAAATAAATCACTAAAAGTTTCGCCAATTATGTAAACAAATAATTACACCGCAAAAGGCAATCAAAGAAACACACATAACAAATTGTTATTAAACGATATTTTATAAAAACCCAGCTTGTTGATATAACTTCATTTTAGACTTATTTTATTAATTATTTATCCACATTTCAGACACTCACCATTTGCACGAACCTTGAATTGTTAGAGCTATTACCTTAAGCTTATCTTTATTGAACGATCAATTAATAAAAATCATGCCTAAAGTTGGAATGGAACCTGTAAGGCGTCAGCAGCTAATTGACGCAACAATAGAGTCAGTTGCTCAAAAAGGGTTACAAGCAACCACAATTAATAGTATTAGCAAAAATGCGGGGATGTCTTCTGGCATAATTAGCCATTACTTTGGTGGGAAACAGGGGCTAATTGAAGCAACTGTGCGTTACTTACTGTCTAACTTGAAATATGACTTGATCAGCAAAGTAGATGAAAACACCACGCCAACTCAAAGGTTAATGTTTATTGTTGAATCAAACTTTGCGCTAGTACAACAACGAAAAGACACCACTCGGACGTGGTTAAGTTTTTGGGCGCAATCAATGCACGACAAGGAACTTCATCGTTTACAAAATGTAAACAGCAAACGCTTGCAAAGCAATTTAACCGTTTCATTTAAGCAATTAATGCCTTTAGCGCAAGCAAATCTCGCGGCAGAGTTAACCGCAGCAATGATCGATGGTTTATGGCTACGAGCCGTATTAAGCCAATCAGACGAAAATCAGTTTAAACACAGTGAATCACTGGCTAAAAACTACGTGCATTCACTTATCAAGCAATATGGAGCCTAACGTGACTACACCTATCTATCAAAACTTTATCAACGGTCAATTCCTTGCAAACAAAAGCGGCGAAACATTTGATGTAGTAAATCCTGCAACCGGCCAAGTAATTTATGCCGTTGAAGTTGCCGATGAATACGTTCAAAACGCAGCAATTGAAAGTGCAAAACAAGGCTTTAAAGTTTGGTCAGCCATGACCCCTATTGAGCGCAGCCGTATTTTATTAAACGCTGTTGCTATTTTACGCGAGCGCAATGACGAGCTTGCCCTGGTTGAAGTTCTCGATACTGGTAAACCAATGCAAGAAGCTAACTGCGTAGATATTGAAACAGGCGCAGATGTTATTGAATATTTCGCAGGCCTTGCCCCTGCACAAGTTGGTCAACAGCAAATGGTTGGCGATGATTTTTATTATACTCGCAAAGAACCTCTAGGTATTTGTGCAGGTATTGGTGCATGGAACTACCCATTACAAATTGCATGTTGGAAGTCAGGTCCTGCTCTTGCAGCGGGTAATGCATTTATTTTTAAGCCATCTGAAGAAACACCACTTGGCGCAATTAAATTAGCCGAAGTGTTTATTGAAGCAGGCGTTCCTGCTGGCGTATTTAATGTAGTGCAAGGCGCGGGCGAAGTAGGTCAATGGCTTACTGCACATCAAGATATTGATAAAGTATCGTTTACTGGTGAAGTAGGTACAGGTAAAAAAGTTGTAGCCAGTGCTGCAGGCACATTAAAAGATGTGACTATGGAGCTCGGTGGTAAATCGCCATTACTAGTATTTGATGATGCCAATATAGAGCAAGCAGTAAGTGCCGCTATGCTAGGTAACTTTTATACCCAAGGTGAAATTTGCACTAACTGTACCCGTATTTACGTACACAAAAATGTTTACCAACAATTTATTGATGAACTTAAAACACGCACTGAAAACAATATTATTGCCGGCGACCCACAAGATCTAAACACTAACTTTGGCGCGCTTATTTCTAAAAAGCATCAAGATTTAGTGATGAGTTACATCGACAAAGGTCTTGAAGAAGGCGCAACACTATTAACAGGTGGTTCAACGCTTTCTCCAGAAGCAGCGCCAAATGGCTATTTTGTAGCGCCGACTGTGTTTGTTGATTGCAATGATGAAATGACTATCGTTAAAGAAGAGATTTTTGGCCCAGTAATGAGCGTTTTAGTCTTTGATGATGAAGATGATGTGATTGCCCGCGCTAATGGCACTCACTTAGGTTTAGCTGCAGGCGTTTTCACCAGCGACATTAAACGCGCTCATCGCGTAATTCATCAACTGCAAGCCGGTATTTGTTGGATTAATGCTTACGGTAACTCACCAGCAGAGATGCCAGTGGGTGGTTATAAGCAATCGGGTATTGGTCGTGAAAATGGCATAGAGACTCTAGATCATTACACACAAACTAAATCTATTTATGTTGGCATGGCCGACATAGAAAGCCCGTTTTAAGGAATCATCATGAACCACTCTTTTGATTATATTATTGTAGGTGCGGGCTCAGCAGGCTGTGTGTTAGCAAATCGCTTGTCTGAAGATTCAAGTAACAAGGTATTGTTACTTGAAACCGGCGGCAGCGATAAAAGCATCTTTATAAAAATGCCAACGGCACTCTCTATTCCAATGAATACAGATAAGTTTGCGTGGCAATTTCATACGCAACCAGAGCCACATCTAGATAACCGTGAAATGCATTGCCCACGCGGTAAAGTTCTTGGCGGCTCATCATCGATTAATGGCATGGTGTATGTGCGTGGCCACGCTAAAGATTTTGATGAATGGCAACAGCACGGTGCTAACGGCTGGGATTACCAAGCGTGTTTACCGTATTTTAAAAAAGCAGAAAGCTTTTACCTAGGTGAAAATAGCCATCGTGGTGGCAAAGGTCCGCTAGGTGTTAATAACGGCAATAACATGGAGAACCCGTTATACACTGCATTTATTGAAGCGGGTGCAGAGGCCGGTTATTCAACAACAAATGACTACAATAGTGCTCAGCAAGAAGGTTTTGGCCCTATGCACATGACCGTTAAAAACGGTGTGCGTAGCTCAGCCTCTCGAGAATATTTAGATCCTATTAAGCATCGTAGCAACTTAACAATCGTTACAGGTGCTCTTGCCCAGCGCGTTATTTTAGATGGTAAAAAAGCAACCGGCGTTGAATACAAGCTTAATGGCGCGGTTAAAACTGCAAAAGCAAATAAAGAAGTTATCTTAAGCGCAGGCTCTATTGGTTCACCACACCTACTACAGCTTTCAGGTATTGGTGATACTCAAGCACTTGAGAAAGCAGGCGTTGAAGTAAAACATCACTTACCAGGTGTAGGCCAAAACCTGCAAGATCATTTAGAGTTTTACTTTCAATATAAGTGTAAACAACCGATTACTTTAAACGGTAAGTTAGGCTTGTTTTCTAAAGGTTTAATTGGCGCAAAATGGCTACTAACTCGCAAAGGCTTAGGCTCAACTAATCATTTTGAATCATGTGCCTTTATTCGCTCAAAGCCAGGTGTTGAATGGCCTGACATACAGTATCACTTTTTACCGGCCGCTATGCGTTACGATGGTCGTAGTGCTTTTGCAGGGCATGGTTTTCAAGTGCATGTAGGCCATAACAAGCCTAAGAGCCGAGGCAGTGTCACTATTGCATCAGCTGATCCAACACAGCCACCTAAAATTGTATTTAATTACCTAGAGCATCAAGACGATATTGAAGGCTTTAGAGCGTGCGTACGTTTAACACGCGAAATCATTGAACAACCAGCATTTAACCAATTTCGTGGTGAAGAAATTCAACCAGGGCAACAAGTTCAAACTGATGAGCAAATTGATGCCTTTGTTCGCCAAGCCGTAGAAAGTGCTTATCACCCTTCTTGCTCTTGTAAAATGGGTGAAGACGACATGGCTGTAGTTAACTCAAATACCCAAGTGCATGGCATGCAAAGCTTGCGTGTAGTTGACTCGTCGATTTTTCCAACCATACCTAATGGTAATTTAAATGCGCCTACCATCATGGTGGCCGAAAAAGCCGCTGATATTATTTTAGGTAATAAGCCTTTAGCTCATACAGGAGTTGATGTTGTGAATGCCACTGATTGGCAAACTTCACAACGAAATAAAACCCTTTAATTTAGCCTGCCATAAAGGCCACTCTTTTAGCAAAATGCTTTAAGGAGTGCCTTTATGCGCCTTGCAGTGGCTCACAAGCATAAATAGGTTATGCCTGTGTTAATGCAAGCACAATAAAAAAACGGAGTATATATGTGTTATTTTTATTCATTCTGGGAGGGCGATAATGACTATTTGGCTTAATGCAGGCATTATTTTCACCTTACTTGCCATTGTTACTATTTTAATAAAATGGGGCAATGTACGCGTAGTGGGCGTCACACCAGTGAGAACATTCACTTTTATAGCAATCCTGTTTACCTCAGGCCTAGACGTTGGCCTTATTATGTTCCCTTTAACCGAATTTGCCGGTTATGCAGACATAAAAGCAAGCCCAGAATATGCATTTGCCAATCCTCTCTCAATTGAGTTTGGTTATTGGGGATTTTTAATTTGGGGATTTTATTTTCTTACGTGCTTTTATTTCTGTGTAATAGAACCCAAAGTGAAGTTTTTTGAAATTCCATGGGTTAAGTTTTTAAACAACGTGGTCATTATTGGTACTTGTGCGTTTACCGCTTACTTATTACTGAGTAACTTGCCGTGGTATTTACCTGAACTCGGTGATGGCTCAAATGTTATTCCTGCGTTTTACTTAATCGTGCTTGCCGCTATTTGCTTTGCGGTGTATTCAAGTACCGATATTAAATATGTGCGCTTTTTAAGTATTGCAACTACTTGGTTGTTTATCGCCCTAATTGGCTTTATGTGGGCTGATGCATTCTTATTTGGCGACAGTGAACTCTCTGCATTTACTAAAAACATCGGATTAATTGGTAATTACTTTGCCAACATCAATGAGTTTGTATTACCACTGAATGATTACCATGAGTTTTACTTATTTTGGTGGTTTGCGTGGAGCATTATGATTGGTCAATTTACATCGCGTTTTGTGGGCGGTTTAAAAACCTATCAAGTCCTTGGTGCTATGCTGATTTTCCCATCGATTCCAATCGCTATCTGGTTTAGTGTGTTATATCACTACCATGAAGCCGGTATTCCAACCGAGGGAATTAAAAACTTTGCTATGGTGTTTGTAGGTATCGTATTTGTTATTAATTCGCTCGATTCCCTGATCCGTTTATACACAGATAATTTAAACCTAACCGTAAAACGCTTTGGTAAATTTAAATATATTGCCATGAACGTTGTCGCTTTGTCGCTACTAACACTGCTATTTAAGCTTGAGTTTTTGCAAATTCAATGGGTTGGTGCTTTAGTTATAGGGTTATTCTTTATTTGCCTTGGTTTTATTGCCTACAGCAAACTTAAAACGGTCAGCAATATCGAAGGATCGCCTAAAGCGAATAAAATTGATTACACAAAAATAGAAACTATCAGCTAAGAAAACACATGAACAATAAATTAAAACAACTTTTTATCGCTTTACCGTTCACCGTTTTATCAACAACGGCAGCGGCTAACTGGTCAACAACGATTACGGCTGCATCTGATTACACCTTTAATGGTGTATCACAAACAGATAACGATCCGGCACTACAAGCAAGCCTTGACTACGCTTATGATAACGGTGTTTATGCCGGTGTATGGGCATCAAACGTAGATTTTGGTGATGACACCGACTTTGAACTAGATGCTTACGTAGGCCGATACATTCAGTTAAACGAACAAGTAAGCCTGGATTACGGTATTGCTTATTACACTTACCAAGGTAATAACAGCGATGGTAACTACGCAGAAGCGTATACTAAATTTGGTTACGCCAGTGACTACGGCCAAACAGAGCTTAACTTTTGGTACAGCTGGGATTACTTTGGCTACGATACTGGCCATGTGATTTCTATGATTGCGCACACTTACGAGCTTGCGCCAAATCATGCGATTCGTGCCAGCTTTGATATTTCAAACTCACTCGATGGCAATAAGTTCCAATGGGATGAAGCTAAGGGCGACAAATCGTATTATCACTACCGCTTAGCATACCAAACGAGCTATGAAGGGTTTGGCATTGAAGTGGCTGCTGAGAATACCAGCCTAGATTACGATTACGCAGATGAGCGAATTGTACTGGCTATCTCACGTACATTTGATTTGTAATAGTTAGCAGGGTCTGTTGTACTTTTAAGATTGAATTTGCAGCAGCCTGTTTGGTATTTAGGCAAAGCAGAGCCTATGTAGTGTTATTCCCCATAAATAGGCGATAACGTAGCATTAATGCCAAACAGGCGCTGCCCAAAGGGTTCTTCCTAGGGGCTATTTACTCTTTGTTGCTCGGTTTTTACTTAGCCCACTAGGTTACAAACCTCGCGCCGCGATTAAACACCCCCTAGTTTGAACAAATTTCAATCCACAAAGGTCAACAGACCCTAGTAAATATAAAAAAACACGCTACTGGTTAGCGTGTTTTTTTATTGCCTAGCAAAATCTTACTTTTATATTATTTATAGCGTTATAACTGCCACGCATAACTGACTTTAGTAAAGAAAGTACGTTGGTCTCGCTCAATGCTTTTTAACGAGTCATCCTGATAACCTTTATCTGAATACCCTAAGTAAAATAAGGTTTGTGCGTTAATTTTGTATGAGTACACCAGCTGACTACCGTAATCTTTGTTGATTTCGCTAACCTGATAAAAGTAAGCATCCTCATTTCTGTCTATATCTTCAAACTGTAAAATCAGCTTAAGCATAGCGCGCATACTAAACTTATAATAAAGCCTAAAATCAATAAGGTTTGCGGTAAAAACACGTCGCCCTTGGTAATCATCTAAATGGCTATAATTATGCCTAACATCGACCTGCCAATGGTTATTAATATCCCAAACAGCCTGCGATTGTGTGGTTAAAACATCGCCTAGCTGCTCATTAGTGTAATCTATACGGCTTGCATATTCGGCATATAACGATAATCTCAGATCTTTTGACGGTCTAAAAGCCGTATAAAAATAACCAATATTTTGGTTATAAAACTTGCCGTTATAATTTTCATAGCGATTTAACAAACCCAGCTCAAATACAGACTGCTTTTGACCTTGAAAGGTCATGTAACCTTCGTATTCTTCTTCAAGTAACTCGCCATTTTGCGCCCAGGTTTTATCCCAATCGGCGGTGTATGACCAGGTTGTTAGCATGTCATGTTCATCACCATACCAAGTTTGTCCGCCACCAAAGCCTACCTTTTCATAGTCTACCTTTTCTTGATAACCTAAATCGGTGCGGTAATCCTCACCAATATTGTCATAGGTCGCGTAGAGCTTATAATCACGCTTATCGCGTGTCAGCTTTAATGCATACGCCATATCCGACTGAGAGTCTGCTAAATTGTAGTTATCAACTAAAAACGGCGAGTTATTGGTATCAGCATTCGCGATTTGATAATTAAGCGTATCTGACTGATTAAACCAATAGCTTCCATCAACCGATAGCACCGTATTATGGTAGTCACTACTTTCTCTATGTGTAGAAGTGACACCAATAGTACCTTGTTGGCCAATATCATATTGATAACGTGCCACCACTGCTTTGGTTTTATCATTTAAGTTGGCAAAGCCTGAGCCTTGGTTGCTGGGCAGTAAAACATTACTGTTGTCGTCATCAGCAAACATTAGCGCATAACTGTGGCTATCGGTTTTACCGGTGAGCTTTGCACCAATATTAGGCTCAGCTATGGTACGGGTATAAAGCAGTTCAAATAAATTACTTTTGAAATATGATGCGCCATCTAAGAAAAACGGACGTTTTTCAGCGTAATAAATAGAATATGTGGTATTTACATCCAGTTCTAACGAATCGGTTTCTACTTGAGAGAAGTCAGGGTTTATGGTGGCATTAATAACTGCATCTTTAGTGACGCCCCAACGCAGATCAAGCCCTACTTCTGTATTTACATCGCCGTTATCCCATTCGCCAGGTACCTGTGTTTTTTGATCGTTTCTTAATGCGGTTAAGGTTGGCGTTAATTGCAGATTTTTGCTCGGTGCTAAATTATTAAATCCAGTTATTTTGTCAAACTGACATAAACTACATTTAATATCACGGTCAAAGCCGGTACTTGATAATTGATACAACACATCACGCTGATAGTTGCGCATCATCGAAAAGCCCCAAGTAGAGTCGGCTTGGTTTTGTGCAAAGCGCAGTGCTTTAAACGGAATACGCATTTCAACCACGTAACCATCCTCGTTTATGGTACCGGCACTATCCCAAATAGCATCCCAGGATAAATCTGACACCCACTCGTCGGTATCCGTCATGCGAATGTCGCCTTGAGCACCTAGTGGGTTTACATAAAACTCATAGCCTGTACGTTCATCGTTAAAGGTATCAATCACCAAACCGACAGTATCATCTTGCCAGAGGGTATCTCTGTCACGAAGCGCCGCGCGAATTTTACTCGGATCCGGGTCATAAGCTACAAACGCCACATATAAATTATGACCATCGTCATAAAGGTATGCATCTGTTTTTACTGGCGGTGTGCCTTTTTCATTCGGCTCATCTTGGTAATTTACCGCAACATGTGTTGCTTGTTGCCAATGTGGCTCGTTAAGCACGCCATCTACATCAATATTTTTATTAATGTGCGCGAGTTGATAATTAAGCTTATCGGCAAGTGCATTAGGGCTGAGAGTTAAACCGAGGCTGAAGCTGATCAACAACAGCCATTTTATTATTTTTGTAGGTATAAAGTACTGCATAAACATCCATTTAGATTTATTTACTTGTTAAAAGTAAACTTTGGTCTGGAGTGTAAATTATACAGGTACGTTTGTTAATACTTGCGCGTTAATATTTGCAATAAAATTAACAAAAAACTAATACACAACAAAATGGAATGATTATGTGTCGAGAAGTTTTAATTTATTAGCCACACCATTCCAACTATCGGCATCTTCCGGGGCGGGTTTAACTTGGGTGATGCGTGGCCATATTTCTGCTAGCTCCGCATTTAATTGGGTAAACTCTTTTTGCGATTCAGGTAATTCATCTTCTTGAAAAATAGCATCAGCGGCACACTCAGGTACGCATAAACCACAGTCAATACAGTCAATAGGACTAATAGCCAAAAAATTAGGACCTTCAAAAAATGCATCTGCAGGGCATACTGATACGCAATCAGTGTACTTACATTTTATACAATTTTCGGTGACTACAAACGCCATAATGGTTTAATACCTAATGTTTCACAATAACAGCTGCGGATCATACCCAACCCTTACCAAAACACAATAAATAAGTGCCAAAAGTGGGCAATTTAACGTAACATATGGCGCTTATAAATCAGCGCTTTGTGCACACCCCTTATTGTGAGCGGAATTTAATCCCCGCTATGACACCTAAAGAGATATTAATGATACGTTTAACCGAAATAAAGCTGCCGCTTGACCATGACGAAAATGCCATTGGCCAAGCCATCATCAATAAATTAAATATAAGCCCAGAGCAGCTACACAGCTACAATGTGTTTAAACGCGGTTACGATGCACGTAAAAAAAGCGCCATTTTACTGATTTACACGCTTGATGTTGAAGTGGATAACGAAGCACAACTGTTAACCTCGTTTGAAAAAGACCAACACGTTAAAGTCTCCCCTGACACCAACTACAAATTTGTAGCGCACGCCAATAGCAGTATTAAAGAACGCCCTGTGGTAATTGGCTTTGGCCCTTGTGGCTTATTTGCCGGTTTAGTGTTGGCACAAATGGGCTTTAACCCAATTATTTTAGAGCGCGGTAAAGAAGTGCGTGAGCGCACCAAAGACACCTTTGGCTTTTGGCGTAAAAAGGCCCTTAATACAGAATCAAACGTACAGTTTGGTGAAGGTGGCGCAGGCACGTTCTCAGACGGTAAGCTCTACAGCCAAGTAAAAGATCCTAAACATTATGGTCGTAAAGTCATTACTGAGTTCGTAGAGGCCGGCGCTCCTGAAGAAATTTTATACGTGAGTAAGCCGCATATTGGTACCTTTAAACTGGTAACCATGATTGAAAAAATGCGTGCACGTATTATTGAACTTGGTGGAGAAATTCGTTTTAGCACCCGCGTTGACGATATCCATTTAGACAACGGCCAAGTGACTGGGCTTACGCTTTCTAATGGTGAACAGCTTGAAACTCGCCATGTGATATTAGCGGTTGGCCACAGTGCCCGCGATACGTTTAAAATGATCCACGATAAAGGCATTTATGTTGAAGCTAAACCCTTTTCAGTGGGCTTTAGAATAGAACATAAGCAATCAATGATTGATGAATGCCGCTTTGGCGATAATGCGGGTAACCCTATTTTAGGCTCTGCAGATTACAAATTAGTACACCATTGTAATAACGGCCGTACTGTATATAGCTTTTGTATGTGCCCTGGCGGCACTGTAGTTGCCGCAACCTCTGAAGAAGGCCGAGTCGTCACCAACGGTATGAGCCAATATTCACGTAGTGAACGTAATGCTAACAGCGCTATTGTAGTGGGTATTTCGCCAGAAAAAGACTTCCCTGGGCATCCCCTAGCCGGCATTGATTTACAGCGTAAACTAGAAGAGCAAGCCTATGAACTTGGTGGTAAAAACTACGATGCCCCTGCACAGCTTATTGGCGACTTTTTAAAAGGTAAATCATCGGCTAATTTAGGCGATGTACAGCCTTCGTATACGCCGGGCATAAAACTGACTGATTTGAGCAACGTATTACCTCCTTTTGCGATTGAAGCCTTGCGTGAAGCAATTCCAGCCTTTAACAAGCAAATTCGTGGTTTTTCAACTAATGATGGCTTACTCACTGGGGTAGAAACGCGTACTTCATCACCAATAAGTATCAAGCGCGATAAAACCTTCCAAAGTATTAATACTAAAGGGCTTTACCCTGCAGGTGAAGGCGCGGGTTATGCGGGTGGTATTTTATCAGCGGGTATTGATGGTATTAAAGCCGCAGAGGCGGTTGCGTTATCGATGCTAGAAAACGCCTAACTCGATTTAATCGACCTTTATCGAAAAACCTCACAATGTGAGGTTTTTTTGTGCTAAAAATAACCTGTGTTTCCATAAAATAGATAATAACAATGATTATAAAACGGCTACTTTTAACCTTATGTGTTTGTACAATAACTAACTTACACGCAGCGGCTAACAATACAGAGCTTAAAACCATTAGTGACATTCACAGCGCCTATAAAAATAATAGCACTACAGCTGAACAGCTTACCCGCACTTATATCGACAGAATAAACGCGCTCAATCCTAAATATAATGCAGTAATTAGTATTGAGCCCACTGCAATTGAACAAGCCAAACAACTCGATGCACTGTTTAAAGCCGGAAAATGGGCAGGCCCTTTACATGGTATTGCGGTATTACTAAAAGATAACATTGAAACAACAGGTACATTACCCACTACAGCGGGCTCATTAGCACTTAAAAATAACATTACCAATAAAGATGCCTTTGTGGTTAAACAATTACGCCAAGCAGGCGCTATTATTTTAGGCAAAGCTAACTTAAGTGAATGGGCTAATTTTCGCTCATCGTATTCGTCATCTGGTTGGAGTGCAATAGGTGGGCAAACCCATAACGCCCATGATGTAACGCGTAATCCGTGTGGTTCAAGCTCGGGCTCTGCTGTCGCGGTTGCTTTAAATTTTGCACCTATTGCGCTGGGCACTGAAACCGACGGCTCAATTACCTGCCCTGCATCTGTTAATGGGGTGTACGCCATAAAACCCAGTATGGGACAAGTTTCGCGCGCAGGCGTGGTGCCACTTTCTAGTAGCCAAGATTCGGTAGGCCCAATGGCACATTCTTTAAAAGATGCACTCGCAGTATTGTCCGTCATTCAAGGGGAAGACCCTAATGATGTATCAACACTCAACGTAAATAGAAAGCTTGATAGTATAGCGCCTAAGCCGTCACTGAGAATAGGCGCTTTACCTGCCAGTAAGTTTACTGTGGAAACACAAAAACTTTACGCTAAACAGCTACAAGCATTAAAAGACGGAGGTCATACCGTTGTCAATGTTGAAGTAAAAGATGATTTAAGCACACTTTACGTTGATGAATACGCCATCTTGCTTTACGACTTTAAAGCCGAAATTAATCACTATTTAAGCCAAACACCAACGCAAGTAACGGTAAAAAGTTTAGACGATTTAATCGCATTCAATACCGCAAATAAAAAGCAAGAAATGCTCTACTTTGAGCAAGATATTTTACAGCAAGCCAACGCGGTTGATTTGAGTGAGAAACAACAATATCAAAAAACCAAGGCGCGTTATCGCGCACTAGCAAACCGCGCTATTAGCAATTTATACCGCAATAATAAGCTCGATATTGTGATTGCGCCCACCGTTTCGCCCGCCTGGAAAACCGATTTAATTAACGGTGATAACTTTAAAGGCAGTAGTAGTTCATTGCCTGCTATTGCAGGAACAACCCATATCACTCTGCCAGTAGGTAAAGTAAGCCACTTACCGGTTGGATTGTCGGTTATTGCTAATCAAAATGCTGAAGCGGCTGCTTATGCGTACGCTGCTATTATCGATAATGTATTAGGCATAAAAAAACCTGAGTAAACTCAGGTTTTTTTAATGGCTTAGCTATCTTACTTTTTAAGTGATAGCTTTTCGCCTTTTAAGCTTTTACGTACATTAGAAATACGCGAACGGTTCTTCGCTCTCGCTTCACCGGTAGCTTGGCCTGATGGCTTATTAGCACGGGTGCGGCGTAAATGCGCTGGCTTTTTACCAATTTTATCAATCAGTACTTCACGATTACTTACTTCGTAACCTTCTAAGTAAACACGTTTAATTTTTTGACCAATTAAGGTTTCAATTTCAAACAACATGTTTTCTTCTTCGCGGCTAACAAACGAAATTGCTTGACCTTGGTTACCAGCACGGCCTGTACGGCCAATGCGGTGTACGTAATCTTCAGCAAGCCAAGGTAAATCAATATTAATAACGCGCGGTAAACCGTCAATATCAATACCACGTGCTGCAACTTCTGTTGCAACTAGAACGCGTACTTTGCCTTCTTTGAATTCACGTAACGCACGACGACGGTTACCCTGCGATTTATCACCATGACACACTGCCGCTGGGATACCGTCTAGGTTAAGCTCAGTGACTAGCTCATCTGCGGTTTCTTTCATGTTTACAAACACCAGCACTTGCTGCCAGTTTTTCTTACCAATTAGCTCAGAAAGTAACTCTTGCTTACGGCGCTCTTCTACCGGGTAAACCACGTGTTGTACTGTGCTTGCGGTGCTGTTAGTTTGATCAACACGCACAATTTCAGGTTGCTTTAGCACTTTAGAGGCAAATTGTTTAATTGCTGCTGGGAAAGTTGCTGAAAACAATAAGATTTGACGCTCATCAGCACAGCTTTTTATCACGCTTTGCATGTCATTAATAAAGCCCATATCGAGCATACGGTCAGCTTCATCAAGTACTAAGTGTTTTACTTGGGCAAGGCTTAAGTTACCTAAACGAATATGATCAAGTAAACGCCCTGGTGTTGCTACTACAATATCCACACCTTCTTTGAGTGCAATTTCTTGTCCTGCGGTATTAACACCACCAAATAAACTCACTACTTTTAGCGAAGTGTACTTAGCAAAGTCTTTAAAGTTATTCGCTATTTGCTCTGCAAGCTCACGCGTAGGCGCAAGGACTAAGGCGCTTGGCGCATTCGTAGTACTGCAATCTGACTCAAATAACTTTTGGATAATAGGGAGTGCAAAGGCAGCGGTTTTACCTGTGCCGGTTTGAGCACTCGCTAAAACGTCTTTACCTTTACGAACAGCCGGAATAGCTGCGCGCTGAATGGGCGTAAGGGTGTGGTAATTAAGTTCGTCTAACGCCTGAATAAGTTCAGGGGCAAAACTAAAAGATTTAAAATTCATTGCTGTATAACCTGCGGCCACATTATCAAGGGTCGCAAATTATACAGTAAAATCGCTTAAACAGTTAGTTTTAAACACCAGAAACCACTAATTTATAAAATGCGGGGTAATTAGCTATTATTAGACGCTGTTTGAGTTAGCTAAATGATTTTAACTCGCAATATTAATCCTCGCTTATTCACTTCTTTATTGCGATTTTATAAACTTTACACCGTTGTTTTACATTGTGTTACATAACCATTTGCATTTAAATAAAAAAAGCAGGTACACTTTCTCGCCCATTTTGTTGGGTGAATATAAATTAAAGGAAATTAATAATGATAAAAAGATGTTTAACTGCTGCGGTATTAGTAAGCGCGTTTGTTTCAATGCCGTCACAAGCAAAAAGTGGCATCAACCCATGGCAACAATGTGGTATTGGCGCGATGGTTTTCCCAGATAATGGCGTTGCTGCAGCAATTTCTAATATTATTTGGGATTTAGGCACAACTGCAGTGTCTTCTAACATCTCTTCAGTAGAAAGTTGTGAAGGCGCTAACGTAAAAACAGCGCAGTTTATTCAACAAACTTTTCCTGTATTAGAACAAGAAATAGCACAGGGTGAAGGCGAGTATATCGCTGCAATGCTTAACGTACGTGGTTGTGATGTAACTGCACATCAACAAATTATCACTTCGGTACGTAACGATTACGCAAACGCGCCAATAGACAATGCACAAGCATTTTATGAATTAGTTGAAGGTAAAATTACAACTAACTTTTCATCTCAATGCGCTGCAATCTAATAATTAAAGGGCTTAACAGCCCTTTTTTTTGGTTAAACAATGAAACCTCTATTTTATTTAATTAGTGCTTTTTTATTCATCTCTTTCTCAAGCTCTGCCACGCAATCTATCTCTGTTTTAGCCAAACACCCAATATGGTTGAAATTAGGGCATTACAAAAACCAACCAGCTACCATCAGTTATATTACTAACGCATCACTTTTTATTGCAGATAACGGACGTACTGATCCGGCTGCCGAATTAAAAGCAACAATCCATGCTTTTAATAACCTGCCCTCAATGCCATGTCGCTACCCTGCTCGTTACCAATGGCTCAAAGAGCAAGGTTTAACCTTTTCAATGCCAGCTGCAGAGTGCCCAAAATTAAAGCAATGGCGAGAGCAACAAGCAATTCACTCTGTTAGTTTAGTATTTGCATCTGGTTATATGAGTAATCCCGCATCGTTATATGGTCATTTATTACTTAAACTTAATCGCTCGACCGAATCAAAAAACAAATTATTAGATTACAGTATTAACTATGGCGCACACGTTCCAGATAATGAAAACGGCTTGGTGTATATTCTCAAGGGCTTGTTTGGTGGTTATAAAGCCGGTTTTTCAGATCAATTGTTTTATCGCCACCAGCACAACTATGGTGAAATAGAATTAAGAGATTTATGGGAATATACCCTCAATCTAAACGAGCGCGATGTGGTTTTTATTGCTAATCACTTATGGGAAATTTTAGGCACTGAATTTGATTATTACTTTGCCGATGAAAACTGTGCATTTCATCTTGCGCAAATTATTGAACTTGTTATTGGCGATCAACTAACCAGCGAAGGCGCTCCTTGGGTAATACCAGCCACTATTTTTTCAAGATTAAACACGGCCACTTACCAAGGCCAATCGGCGGTTAAAAAGATCACATTTACCCCCTCGCGCGACACTGTATTTACCAAGCACGTTCAATCTTTAAGTGAAAAAGAGCTCAGCTTTGCTAAACAAATCTTTGCTGAATCAGCAGTACTTAAAAGCAAATCTTTTTTAGCTTTGCCAGTACAGTCTCAAAAAGCCATTATTGGGGCTTTATTTGAACTGGTACAAGTAAAACAAATTCAAAAGCAAACCCCAGTAAAAATAAGTGAGTTAAAAAATGCACTTATTAAAGCGCGCTTAAAGCTGCCAATGGGCGAAAACAAAGTAAAATTTCAATTTACCCAACAGCCACCACATCAAGGGCAAAAGCCCTCTAATAGCTCAGTTTCTGCTGTGCACACGGCTGAGCAAACACAGTACACTTTGGGTTTTAGGTTGAGTTATTTTGATACCCTTGCCTCTGATATTGCCCGCATTCCATTTTCTAATTTAGAAATGTTAGATACCGAGCTGATGTTTACTGATGGCGAAACTTACATAAACAAAGTTCATTTATTAGATTTGGAGTCATTCAATCCAAACCAATTATCTTGGGCTAATGAATCTAAGTGGTCGTGGAAAATTAATGTTGGATTCGACAGACAACCAGCACTGTGCAGAACCTGTAAACGTAGCTTTGTTATGGGGGGAGCCGGACAAGCTTGGCAATTTAGCAACAACACCTTAGCCTATAGCTTAATTAATGGTTATTTAGGTGATTTAGCTAAAAACAGCCACTTTTATGATTCGTCGGTAGAAGTGGGGATTATTACTGGTACTGACTCAGGTATTAAACTTAAATCATCCTACGAAAAGTCATTCTTAAATGCCAAAAACCCTGCGCAAACCAAACTAGAAATGGCAGTGCCTATTAGTCAAGATATTGATATTAGATTAGCGGTCACTCACGCTAATTCAGCTATGTGGCAGCTTAAACTCAACTACTATTGGCAGTGATATAAAAAAGCAGCCTCTGTGTTTACAGTAGGCTGCTTTGAAAATTTAGTATTTAATAAATAGTCTAACAGTTTAAGATAAAATCAAAACCTTACTAATATCCACACACTGCGCTCGACTACCGACAAAATCTTGCTCATTAAGCTGATTAATTAGGGTTTCACCTTGTTGCTGTTGCTCATCGCTAAGCGGCACATAAGGCATTCTAAACACTGGGTTAACCGCGCCTGTCATGATCATCGCGGTGTTAATGGCAATTGGGTTTGGCTCGCAAAACAACCAGTTCATTAATGGTTGTAATGAGTTATTAAGCGCATCATTTTTGCTATCCATTAATTGACGGAACAAACCCGGGATCAGGTTAGACGTAACTGAAATAACACCATGTGCTTTATGAGTATGGCGTGCATCGTGTGCTTCGTCATCATTACCAGACCAACACGCAATACCTTGTTGTTCATAGTGCGCTATACGCTCATTGCCACCACATTCTTTAACACCAATAAAGTGCTCATGCTGGGCCAGTGGTTCAATAATATCAGGGGTGAGGTCTTGACCTGTGCGCCCTGCTACGTTGTAAATAAACGCCGGACCAATATCAAGCACACGTTTAAAGTGTTCTTTAACACCGGCAATTGATGTGCGCCCGTAGTAAGGGTTAATTTGTAATGAGGCATGCATGCCGCTGGCAAAACCATATTTTGTTGCTTTAATTGCTTCGCGCGTATTATTACTGCCGGTGTTGCCTACAATCAGTAATTTATCACCAAATTTATTGGCACTGTGCGCAATTAGCATTAAATGCTCTTCCCAGTTCATTAACTGGCCTTCACCGGTGGTGCCACCAACAACTATGCCGTCAACACCCGCTGCAATTTGTATTTCAACGAGTTCATCATACTTTGCAAGATCGATCTCACCATTGGCTAAGTAAGGTGTTTTAATTGCAGTAATAAGGCTTGCTTGTTTAATTTGTTCTAGGGTGCGCATAAAAAAATCATTGTTATTAATACTTGCCCTATTTGTACCATATTTACCGCGCTATTTGCAGTGATAGCCAGTATTTAATTATAAAATGGCTTGTGTTATTGAGTTTGATGATACAAAATAAATAACTGTATAAATAAACAGTATTTTGTTTTTTACTATTAAGCGAGCCACTATGCGTTTATCTGACTATTTAAGCACTCACTTTTATCACACTGATGAGTTATGCCAAGCACTCAACATAGACACTGAAACTCTTGAAAATTGGCAAGCACAGAGCATTTTCCCTAAACCCAGTTATTGCATTAAAAATCAAATGAGCTGCAGCTCTTATTCAGGGTTATATGAATGTGAAGAATACGACGATTATTATCCCCGTGGCTGCGTAAATTGGGGGCAAGGATTAGTTAAGCAAAAAATTGAGTCATCTAACCAAGCTTTTAATCTGTTTGCCCAGCACTATACCCAGTGCTTGGCTAAGCTTGCACAGCAAGGCTTTATATTTAACGAAGAATTGTTTGGCTGTGAAATAGAAGAGCATTTACAGCAAGTGTGGCAACAGTTTTTATGCAGCAAATATGGCGTGCTCACCCAAAATGGCCTAATTGATGAAATTGTGGCTGTGGATATTGGCAGATTATTAGTAGACGATATAACCGAACTGCGCAGCAAAGCCAGTTTAGATAAGGATGAGCGCACCCGCATTCACCCTGCCATGAAGCTTCTAAATAAAGCCCTTAGCCATGGCGCCGATCACGAAAAGCAACTCACATTACGTAGCCGCTATATTGATGCCCTTATTTTAAAATACGACTTATCGATTAAGTAAAGGGTCGTGTTTGGCTGAGGAGTTTAGCTATGTATGGATTGTTGGTTTTATTAAACAATGCCAACACTGTGCTTTGCGGCTTATTTTTAGTGCAACGAGACAAACAGTCCGACAACTACGCCTTGTTAATTGCAGATTTACGATTTAGATATGATTTCATTAACCGCATGAGATACATCATCTTTTATTACTGACTCTTCAATAATTGGTATTACCCATGAGGCACCAAGCATTTCTAAAGAAAAGCGCCAATCTTTCCATAACTTTCCTTCAATGGTATCAAGACTATCAAGTCCAAATCTTGAAGATGCCCCCCACTGAGCAATTGAAGGCAGCTTAGGAACAGCACTTTGAGCTCCAAAAATAAACGGGCGTTCCATATTGTCTGGCATGATTGCAAAGTAATACTCTACTTTTTCAGTCTTATTTAGAAATCTCGAGATAATTATCATTTTTCACCGAGCTGATCGCGCTCAATTAGAACGCTAGAGTATTGAGTAAAGCTAAACAGAGAAAACAATTTTTATTTCATCTTATTGGCTTTTTGGTTTGCTCTTGCGCTTTACTATCATTTTTTTCTTCTAGCTCTAGAGTGGAATAACCAATTTGAGCCGCTTGAAATAATGAAAACACAACAGCTACAAAGCCTAGTGCTTTAACCGTCGGACGTTCTAGAAAAGTATTTACCTTATTACCCCAGTTCTTATTATGCACATTTACTTTGTTTTTTTGTAGAAGATAATACATATGCTGGAACCAATATGCTTTAGACATTGTGGATTTATGTAGCTTAACATACTCTTTTGCTGCAAAAGCATCAACTTCTTCTTTTCCAGCTAAATTATCACGATGCTCGCCGTCATTTAATTTCATGAAACTTGCCATCCTGGGGTGCTCAACACAGCCCTTACCGTATATAGATAAAATTAGGGACGATAAATTGTACTTCCTTGAATCTGGGATTCTTTTACCATCAACACCAGATAAAACCTTGTAGCGGTGAATTAAAGCTTCAAAACCATAATTTATATTAGACATATTCCAATGAAGCCAGAAAGCACCATCATTGTCGGAAAGAAATGCAAAGAACTGAGCTAACATCTCTTTTTCTAGGTCATCATAATGATCGTGAATGTTTTCGCGTGGTATCTTATTTACTTCTGCGATTAAATGAATCGAAAAGCTGTGCATTGTTGAGCTACCAACATGAAGAACTGCAATCGAAGTTATCCTAGGTGAGTAGTTTTCATTATTATCATTTAAATTCTGACACGAATAATGAACTATAAATAAACTTTGTTCATTCTCATGCAACTTTTTCAAAGTTTCCTTGGTACTCAATTAATACTCCATATTTTGATTGCAACCTAACCATTCTTTCTAAGACATCTGTCGTTATAAAAGCCGTCAAATATCGATATCTCTTCGTATTTATATTAACCATCAAAAAATATTTGTAAACAGTTAGTTATATCCGAATCTTTTTATTACAGTAAAAAGTTACACCAAAAAGGGTGTGTTTAGTAATATCAGACTAACCATCATTACCTATACAAACATTAATTTCTTATTAAAGGTGGCTATTATGAAATCGTTTTTATTATGAAACCGCATGGGTTGAAAAGAGCAGCTGAAAGGATGATATTTTAAAAGGACATTTGGAAGTGATATTTAAAAAATGGAGCTGTAAGTTACAGCTCCTACTTGGGCATTAGCTTTGTGCTGCTAACCAATGGTTTTGTACACATCAATATCGGTAGAGGTAATAAATGCACCTACAGCATCACCAAAGGCCTTGAAGTGTGGCGCGTTTTTATGGGCTTCGAAATGCTCATTAGACGCCCATTGCTCACTCACTAAATAGATAGTTTGCGCAGCATCGTTTTTAATTGATAGCTCGTAACGCAGGCAGCCTACTTCTTGGCGCGAAGACTGTTGTAAGTTTTCGAGCTCGGTTAATAGACGCTCTGCATCGCTATTTTCACTCGATAGTGTAGCAATTACCGTTAACATGGGTGTTCCTTGTTTCAAAAATAAAGGTGCAGCTCAACTGCACCTGTTTTAGTTCTGGCTTTTTGGTTATTGATCCCACTGTGGTGCAAAGTCAGGCGTTGCTTGGCGGTCGTTGCAATCAAGGCCATCAATTCGCGCTATATCTTCATCATCAAGTTTTACCTTGTCGTTAAAGTTATCTTCTAAGTTTTTACGCTTGGTCGATGATGGAATTGTGGTCATGCCGTTCGCATTTTCCCATGCAATAACCACTTGCGCTGGCGTTGCATCGTGTTTATTAGCAATATCTATAATGGTTTGATCGTTTAACACTTTACCAACCACAAACGGCATATAGGCTGTTACATGTATGTCATGTTGAGCACAAAAGGCGCGCAGTTTGGTATTGGTTAAATAGGGATGCACTTCTACTTGGTTAGTAAATATTTCACGCGAGTCTAACGTTTGCATCGCTTCTTTTAAGTTCGCAATAGTGAAGTTTGATACACCTATATGTTTGGTTAACCCTAACTTTTTAGCTTTTAGTAGCTCAGTCAGGTATTCGCTCATAGGCTCATTGTTTGATGGTGCAGGCCAGTGAACTAGCAATAAATCAACCGAGTCAACTTGTAACTTTTCTAATGATTTTTCTACACTTGCGATAAAGTCGTTTTTATTGAGTTTATTGTTCCATACTTTGGTAGTAATAAATAACTCATCTCTGGGGATATTACTGTCTTTAATGGCTTGGCCAACTTGCTCTTCGTTACCATAAATTTGCGCGGTATCAATATGACGAAATCCTACTTCTAACGCCATTTTTACAGATTCATAAGCAGTTTTACCTTCTAAACGAAAAGTACCCATACCTAAGTCTGGCATTTCAATTACACGTTGTGTCATAGCTTTATCCTTATTAAATAATTGGTTTAAAATTCAAACGTCGCGTTTACTAAATACACCGATTACTTTTTGATTTAAAATTTTGACCTCATGAAAATACTGAGGTCATTCATTTTTATTTCAAGACTAACCTACATAAGTTTCGCTTTATTTAGCCTGAACATTTTGTTTATCTAGCCTGCCACTGTACCGGGTGACTATTAAAGCCAGTAATGAAACAACGGCCCCAATCCATGCGGTATCTTTTAGTTCCATATGCTCGACTACAAGCCCCCCTGTAACAGAGCCTAAGGCTATTCCAATATTAAACGCTGCTATGTTTAGGCCCGATGCGACATCTACCGCATTAGGAGTATGCTTTTTTGCCTGTTTTACTACATAAAGCTGCAAACCTGGTACATTACCAAATGCAAATGCCCCCCATATTAAAATAGTCAGCACTGCGGCTACTTTTGATTCCATAGTAAAGGTGAAAGCCAATAAAATAATTGTTAACGCGCTAAATATAATACTCAGTGCGCTAATTGGGCCTCGCTTGTCGGCTAATTTTCCGCCCCATATATTACCAACAGCCACCGACACACCATAAACCAGCATTATTAAACCAATAGCGGATGGTGCAAAGCCAGTTTGCTGCTCTAATATAGGCGCTAAATAAGTAAATGCGGTGAACGTACCGCCGTAGCCTAATATAGTCATTAAATAAACGAGCAATAAGCGCGGCTTAACAATAACCTGTAGCTGCTCTTTAAACGTCGCCGGAATAGACTGCTTTAAATTTTTAGGTACTAATACAGCACTTCCAATTAAAGCGATAATACCAAGTGATGACACCACTAAAAATGTAGCGCGCCAACCAAAGTGCTGCCCTATCCAAGTACCTAATGGCACACCCGTTACTAGCGCTACCGTAAGGCCGGTAAACATAATTGCAATGGCGCTAGCCTCTTTATCTTTACTTACTAAGCTTGTCGCTATCATTGAGCCAATAGAGAAAAATACACCGTGAGCAAGTCCAGTTAAAATGCGTGCTATTATTAACGTTTCGTAGCTAGGGGCTTGCCAAGCTAATAAGTTACCCATAACAAATAAGCCCATAAGACTTATAAGTACCACTTTTCGGTTCCAGCGACCCGTTAATGCAGTGAGAACCGGTGCGCCAATAGCTACACCAACCGCATATAAGCTCACTAGTAAGCCTGCTGATGGTAAGCTCACGCCTAAATCGTTTGCAATAGTTGGCACTAAACCCACTATAACAAACTCTGTTGTTCCAATTGCAAATGCGCTTAAGGTAAGCGCCCATAAAGCCAATGGCATAGTTACATCCTCATTTTTAAAATAGATGTACAGTGTGAGTAAAAATGCCTTTGCAATAAATGGCATAAATGGCAAAATACTTTTGTTTATTTTGCAAATATAAATGAGTGAATTTATGCCTGTTCAAGCTAAAACTGAAGATCTAGAAATGTTTATTACCATTGTTGATTGTGGCAGTTTTTCCGGTGCGGCTAGTTTACTTGATTTAAATGTAGCTAAGGTTTCAAGAGCACTATCTCGTCTTGAAAGCAGGCTAAACTGCACATTACTAAATAGAACAACACGCCGCTTAGAACTTACCGAGGAAGGGCATATATACATAGAATATGCGCGAAAGGCTTTAAACACGCTGCTTTGCGCCGAAGAAACAATTAACCTACTTAAGCAAGCTCCAAAAGGGCATTTGCGTATAGATGCAGCAAGCCCATTTGTTTTACATCAACTAGCACCTCTAGTTAATGAGTTTAAAAAGCAGTACCCACAAATCACCCTCGATATTACCTCACATGACAATATTATTGATTTACTTGAGCGCAAAACAGATTTAGCTATCCGCATTGGTGACTTAAAAGATTCAAACCTTCATGCGCGTAAATTAGGCCAAAGTAAATTGAAATTGGTCGCAAGCGCAGGTTATTTAAATAATGCGCCACCGTTACAGCAGGTTTCAGATCTTAAAAACCATAATCTAATTGGCTTCAGTGAGCCCAACAAACTCAATCAATGGCCTTTTAAACATGAGTTATCACTGCACTTTGATTTAAGAGCTAGCAGCGGCGAAACCATTAGGCATTTATGTATTGCTGATCAAGGTATAGCACTACTCTCACAATTTATGATTGCCGAAGATTTGGCTTCTAAACGATTAGTAGAGGTGTTACCCAAGAGTATAAAAACCCCTAATAACCGAGAGTCTATTTATGGCGTTTATTACAAAAATGGGGCGGTTTCTTCACGTATCGTTGCTTTTTTAGATTTTATACAACCGCGACTGAGTTTATAAATCGCTTTCAAATTCAATCTTAAAAGTAACTTAATGAAATAAAATATAACAATGACGGTTTTAAGATTAATATCAGTATAAACACTGCAGTTGCATTATTTAGATGAGGTAGTATGGATTCTTTAACACAAGTTGCGTTAGGTAGCGCTGTAGGGTACGCAGTATTAGGTAACAAAGTGGGCCGCAAAGCGGTGTTATGGGGTGCTATTTTGGGCACTTTACCCGATTTAGATGTGTTTTTACCCTATGGCGGCAGTGTAGAGGCATTTACCTATCATCGCGGTTTTAGCCATTCTTTATTTGTGCATTTATTAATAAGCCCGCTAATTGTATGGCTAATATTAAAAATACACACAGGCATGCATACTTATAAAGCTCGTTGGTTTTGGTTGGTGTTTTTGTGCTTATCAACACATGCTTTATTAGATTCACTCACCGTTTATGGTACTCAGCTAATGTGGCCCTTAAGTGAATACCCTTTTGCGGTATCTAGCATGTTTATTATTGACCCCCTTTACACCTTGCCGTTATTAATTGGTTTAGCTTTTACTTTATTACCTAAAATAAGTACCAGTAAAGCCTATAAAATCAATGCAATTACACTTAGCCTAAGCACAGCGTATTTATGCCTTGCCTTTGTGTTTAAACTCAATATTGACGACAAGGTAAAAACAGCACTGAACAATCGCGATATTGACGCAACTGGCTATATTAGTACGCCTGCCCCGCTCACTACTTTACTTTGGCGTGTAGTGGTGATGTCTGACGGTCACTACTACGAGGGTTATGCCTCCGTGTTTGACTCGCCCAGTGATGTAACCTTAAATGCCTACAATACAACACCGTCTTTAATTAAGCCTATTGACAACCAATGGGGCATACAAAGGCTACAATGGTTTACAAAAGGGTTTTATTCTATTCGCCAGCAAACCGATAACGTGATTTTGTCAGATTTAAGAATGGGTATGGAATGCCAATACGTATTTAACTTTGTGGTAGGTGAACAAGTTGACTCGGGTATTAAAGTGGGTAGTTTTGAGCGACTCTCTCAGCGCCCTAGTTTTAGTAATGCCGGTAATATTTGGCAGCGAATTTGGCAACCTGAAGTCTCGCTGGCATCTCCATTGGCTAAAAATAACTGCTCGTTGCCATAATTAAGGGTCTTGTATTAAAAAAGTGTGATTTTTATTTTGCTTAGGAATAAAAACACACACTTTTTTTAACACTAAATTACATTCAAGCAGTTTTGTGCCACCTCAAAACGTAGTTATTGCAACCAAATGAATTAATTTTGGTGCTCGTACTGTCCACGATATACTTCAAATACTTTTAATAAGGTGTGTTGTTCTTTTGAAAGCGCGTCAAACCAGTCATCAAATAATTCATCATCTTCTTGTTCGCTTAATGCTAAATAATGAGCAAGTAATTCAATGATGTCGTTATGAGAACACCCTAACGAATCAACTTGCTTAGCTAATATACTGTGGTCACGCTCTCTGAGAGTATCCATGACTCCTTGGTCGATTTGGTCTTGTTGTGCCTGAGCGTCACTCATAAAACTACCTCTATTAACGTTATTAAATTCTTATTATTTTGTTCGCTGAGTCTAGTTATAGCAGCCTAAATACTAATAGCCAGTACTTTTGATCTAAGTGCTTATTTTTTGACTGTTTTGTGCAAATACACAGCAATTACACTTCGTTTAAGGCTATTTAAAATGATTTGCAAAAGGAAAATAAATACGTTAAATTAAATGATATACTATCACATAACACTAAAGGCGTTTTATGAAGCCCAATATTCACCCTGATTACCATGTGGTTGCTTTTCATGATACTGCAGCTGATTCTTACTTTATTATTGGTTCAACCATTAAAACCAATCGCACCATAGAAATTGAGGGTAAAACATACCCTTATGTTCCTATTGATGTCTCAAGTGACTCACATCCATTTTATACAGGCAAACAAAAAACGCTCGCTACTGATGGACGCGTTGCGCAATTTAATCGTCGGTTTAAAAACCTCTCTACTGCTAAAAAGGAAAGCAAATGAAAGTTTTAAGTTCATTAAAAAGTGCAAAACAACGACCAGGTTGTCAAATTGTAAAGCGCAAAGGGCGAGTATTCGTGATATGTAAAGATAACCCTAGATTTAAAGCCGTGCAGGGTATGAAGAAAAAGTAGCAAGATAAAATAATGCCGAGTTTATACTCGGCATTATTATTAGGGTCTATTTAACTACAACAGAAAACTCAGGCACTGCTTGAATAACCTTTTTCACGGTACATGTATTTACCGCAGCAATCAGTGCTTTTTTATATTTAGCTGGGAAACCTTCTGGCAAGCCAATTTCGATTGAAAAAAGCTTCTTACTGTTTTCATCTACATTTTCGTTATTTTGTGTCAGTGTCATCCCTTCGGTCGAGATCTCTCTTTGCTTACAAAATTTACGCGCATAGAAACCAGCACACAACACCATGCTTACTAAAAAATAGTCAAACGGTTCTGGATGTTCTGCATCACCACCAGCGTTTATGCTTTGATCGCTTATAACTTCATGCTCACCAAACTTAGCACTTAATTTTTGACCGTCTAACATTGAAACCGAAATTTCCATTACTATTCCTTATTTTCCAAACAATAATTCAAAAAAGCCTGGAGGCTCATGTAATTTGTGATATTTTTTGCGTAAATTATCAATTGCTTTGAGTGGTTTTTTTGCCGCCTCAAGCCCTTGCTCGTTCGCTACTTTTTTGGCTAACTGGGCTTGAGTAAGTACCTTATCTAACCCTTGCACCGACTTTTCAGCTTCTTTATAAAACTTGGCTTGCTTACTTTGCTCTATCAATTTAATAAATTCATCAATAGCGCCATTAAATTCTGCTAACTGGGTTGCTTCAACACTTTGTTTATAAGCAAGCCCAATGTTTTTCATGGTTTTTTCTAAGTCGCTCATTTCATTTGCGGCAACTGTTTGACTAAATATTAATACCATTAACAACAAAACTGCTTTCATTAATACACCCTAAAAAATAATTGTTGCATACATGCTAAACTTATTGAGGTATTATATAGCATAACGCCTAGATGTCATACGGAGTACTTTAGCAAGGATAAATTGAGCTTTAGAAAGTTTATAGAGAAATGTATGTCCTTGTTTAAATTATACCGCCTGCTAACATTTACCTGCCTTCTGTTGGGTAGTTATAGTGCTTATGCCCTAGAAGTCATATTTATTAATCCTGGTTTTTCCGACTCTGAAAATGCACAAAACAAAACCGGAAACTTTTGGTTTGATGTTTCTAAAATAATGCAAAATGCAGCCACTGATTTAGATGTGACATTAACGGTAGAATACGCAAATCGAAATCATATTTTAATGAAAGAGCTGATTCAGCAGGCTATAGATGATAAGCCCGATTACCTTATCCTCGTAAACGAAAAAAATGTTACCAGTAAGTACCTCTCTAAAATAGACAGTAAACATGTCCCGATTTATTTTTTATTAAATCGTCCCTCACCTGCGTCACTTGATATGTTACGTGAAAATGGCACTAACATAGTCGGTAGTATTACTCCAAATAATCGCGTTGCAGGTAAATCATTGATGCAGCAGCTTTATAAAAAGTTTACCAATAAAACAACAACTAGCGCACATATATTGGCGTTATTAGGCGACTATGCAACGCCTGCTTCTATTATGCGCACACAAGGGTTAATGGATTTTTTAACGCAAACACCGCAAGTTACCTTAACCGCTAAAGAGGTTGCCAATTGGTCTGAACAAGAAGGGTTTACAAAAACCTTAGCGTATATGCAGCAAGCCCCTGAAATTAACATTATTTGGTGTGCGAATGATGCCATTGCTTTTGGCGCAAAAAGGGCATTAAAACAGCTAAACATGCAATCTCAGGTTATTGTGGGCGGTATTAACTGGGAGGTTCCACCAAGTAATAAATCAGGACTTGATGTATCTATTGGAGGTCATGTGTTACTAGGTGCTTATGCCCTAGTTAATTTGTTCGACAACCATACTCAACCAAAACTTAGTCCTTTGCTTCATCGTACAGCTGATATTTTTGACCCGCTTACCGCTGAAAATATCCCGTTATACAAGGCGATAAATACTACTGGCCTTGCAGAAATAAACTTTATACAGTTTAGTAAAACACGCGCTGACTGGTATGAATTTACCATAGAAAATCTACTTTTAGCGCTTGAGCAATAGCACTGTAAAGCCCCTTTACAATACAGTTATTTTATTTAAAACTCTGAATGTATATTGTCTATTTTATTAATGCTATCTATGCCCTATTAGATAACCAAAGCGTTTGATAGGGTGCTAACTGCATGGTTTGTAGCGCGTCATCGAGTGTTGCTTTAGAAATTAGCTCAACCCATTGCTGAGTGTTTATTAAGTTTAAATCGGCTAAGGTTAAGCTTTGTGGCTGACTGCTAATATTATAAACACAAAAAATGCTTTGTTGGCGGTCTATACTTTGTCGCCAAAAACCAAATAACCCCTCGCCTAAGTGCAAAGTAAATTGTGTGGCATTAGGATGGAATGCTGCTTGCCTTTTACGCACAGCTAATAACTGTTTTATTCCCTTGAACACCTGATGATGATGGCTATATTTTTCTTCAATCGCCGCTAATAATTTTGATTCTTGCCAGCGATGGCGGTTAATTGCGCGATTATGCTGCGAATTTTCAAAACGTTCATAGTCATTAGTTGTGCCAAGTAAACTGTGAATATATATCCCCGGTATTCCTTCCATTGCAAACATAATGGAATGGGCACACAAGAAACGCTCAAGGCCATATTTATCTGCGCCGTTATGCGTCCCTTGTAGGGCATCAAATAAGGCAATATTTAGCTCGTAAGGTGTATGCGTGCCATCGTGACTGGTGCGCATTGAAACACGTCCCCCAAATTGCATGGTCGTGCTTACTAACGAAGCAACTTCACTCGGTTGTAATAAGCCTTCAATTGGCCTCAAACCAATGCCATCATGAGAGGCTATAAAATTAAAATATGCGGTACCGTTTTGCGCTGGCGGCATGCTCATCATCCAGTGCTTGAGCGCGGTACTATCGCCGCTAAGTAAAGTGTGCAATAACAACGGCGGCAAAGCAAAGTTATAAATTGCATGGGCTTCGTTGGCATTACCAAAGTAAGATAGGTTTTCTTGATTAGGAATATTGGTTTCGGTAATAATCACCACACTGGGCTCAGCATGCTCAATCAGCGTTCGCAATAAACGCACCACTTCATGAGTTTGTGGCAAGTTTATACAACTGGTGTTGAGTTTTTTCCATAAAAAGGCCACAGCATCAAGGCGAAATAGGCTAATACCGTTATCTAAATAGTGGCGAATAATGCCAACAAACTCTTTTAAAACCTCAGGGTTTTCAAAATTAAAATCCACCTGATCATGACTAAATGTACACCATACATGCTTATCACCGCTTGCTGTGGCTACCGTATGTAATAATGGCGAGGTTCGTGGGCGCACGACTTGGCTTAAATCATCAGTTAAACTGGCTGTTTTAAAGTAGTCTTTCCCTGGGTGAGTATCGGTTAAAAAGTTTTCAAACCAAAGGCTTCGGCTAGAACAATGATTAATCACTAAATCCGCCATTAACTTTACATCTTTTGCAATCGCGTTAATGTCTTGCCAGTCGCCCAGCGCTTCATTAACTTGCGCATAGTTCATTACCGCAAACCCTTCATCTGAGCTATACGGATAAAAGGGTAAAATGTGCAGCGCATTAAGCTGATGATCGCACTGCTCTTTTATAAAGCGGTGCAAGGTTTTTAACGGCGCCTCTAGGGGAGTTCCAACTGCTAACTCACTATCTTCATGATTTATAATAGAATCGCCATAGGCAATTAAAACAATATCTTGTTCATCCCAGCGATTAGTGTGCGGCGTAGGATCGCGAAGTGAGTTATTCCCCAATATCAAGGTGATTAATTCTTCAGCCAACTCAGCTACCGGCATAGGCAACTCAATCCCTTGATAAATAGTATGTAAGTGTTGTTCGACTCGTTGAAAAAACTGTTCCCTAACTATGTTCACAGGCGCCTCGTTTAAGTATACCAATTTAACTGTATTGTTCGTTATCAAGCTCAACGGCTTCTTTTAATCGATCTAGTACATCGGGCATCGCCGAAGCTACACGGTTCCAACTCGGCACAAATGGCGCTTCCATTGGGTTTTCTAAAAAGTGTTGGCCAGCATTCATAATATTTTGCGCAAACATTTCTACCGCTTTTTCTTCTTGGTGAATATCAAGTGTTAAACCGTTCATTAACGCATCATTATGATAGGTTTCAATAAAGTCTAAACCAATGCGGTAATATGTCGCTTTTAATGAGCGAATGGTTTCGCTGGTAAAGGTAACCCCCTGAGTCGCTAGCTTTCTAAATAACGCTTTGGTTATATCAATCGACATTTTAGAAAGGCCAGCAGTTTGGTCATCCAGCGATAATTCTTGGTGTTTATGATCGTAGTTATCGGCAATATCAACTTGGCATAAGCGGTTATGGGAGTAATTACGGTACATCTCGCTTAATACGCCAATTTCTAATCCCCAGTCACTAGGAATACGAATATCGTTTAATACATCGCGTCTAAACGAAAATTCACCGGCTAATGGGTAACGAAACGAGTCCATATACTCAAGGTAGTCTCTGCTGCCTAATATAGTTTTAAACGAGCGCAATAACGGAGTAACCAGTAAACGCGATACTCGACCATTTATTTTTCCATTAGCAGTACGCGGGTAAAAGCCTTTACAAAATTCATAGTTAAATCGAGGATGTGCAACGGGGTAAATTAATCGCGCTAATAAGCCTCGGTCATAAGTTAAAATATCGCAATCATGTAGTGCTATTGACTCAACCTCCGCGGTAGCGAGTTTATAGCCCATGCAATACCACACATTACGGCCTTTACCGAGCTCACGTGGCGCCACACCTAAAGCTTGAAGCTCTTTATCGAGCGCCTGCAAACGTGGGCCATCGTTCCACAACACTTTATGGTTTTGATCAAGCGATTTAAAAAAGTTCAATGCATAGCGATACTGGCTTTCGTCGGCTCTGTCTAAGCCTATAGTTATTTGCGATAAATACGGTACTTGTTGCAGTTCTTTAACAATATTTTGTAAAGCAGGGCCTTCTAACTCACTAAATAATGAAGGCAATATAAGCCCCATTGGTCGCTGTTTACTAAAGCCAAGTAACTCTTTTTCTAAATCGTCTACGGGTCTATTGGCAATGTTATGTAGTGTTGTAATAATGCCATTTTGATAAAAATCAGCCATGTAAACTATACTCCTCAGAACTGGGTAAAATACTGTTAATACAAGGTAGTGCTGTAATTTCTTCAACCCAGCCTAGCGGTGCCGGCAATTGAGAATAGCGCGCTTTGTTATAGGTTAATTTAACTGGCTTTTTACTCTCTGGATTGGTAATGATGATGGCGATATCAGCCTCTTCTAGCATTTGCTTATCGTTTTCACTATCCCCTAGCGCAATAATGCTCAGCGCTTTAGTAAACTGCGCGTTAAACTGCTGCACTAACCACTGCTGAGCCATGCTTTTATCGGTATTTTTTCCAATGTGAACAAAGCGCCCGCCTACTTTAACCTCGTAGCCATATACTGATATCGCATTGATAAATTCATTTAGTTGCTGCTCATCGCCATGCCAGTAGAGCGGATCTGAGTATTGACGGGTTTGTGCTTGCGTTGCTTGTAGCTGGTTTAATCCTGTCATTTTCATTACCTGCTCACTCGTAAGCTCACTAAACAAACTATATTGGTCGCCGTAGTCTTTTTTTAAGCGTTTTAAATCAGTCCATAAATTGCTAATGGGTGCAGCAAACGAGTAACACCAGTAGCCTTGGTATTCGCTGCAGCCAATTGGCCTGAGATTAAAATAATTTTTAGGAATATAAACAGCCGAGCCATTTTCAACAATGAAAGGCTGTGTAATATTAAGCGCTTGTTGCAGTGCCACTACTTCACTAAATGTTTTGCTGGTATTAAATACCACAGGTACACCGCTGTATTGCAGCTCTTGTAATAAGGTATCTACCGCATCGGTGTTGTAATCTCTGTGATTGAGTAATGTGCCATCTAAATCGGTAAAAATGATAGGTTGTATAATACTATCGCTTGTAAGCACCATCGCAGTTACATCTCGATTACTATCGAGCTCTATAAGTGCATTTGCTTTAGCACTAAGGGTGTTGAGGTTTTCACGCGTGATGCGTTCAAAATGAGAAATAAACCACAATAACTGCTCATCAGTCATAGTGCCTGCGCCCTGCCCTTGTTTGGCAATTAACTTGTGTTCTTGCTCTTGGCGCCACGCAAACACATCATCAAAACTCGGGGCTTTGAGCATAATTGTGTAATCGATTTTATCAAAAACGGTTTTATATTCATTGGCTAAACAGCTGTTAATACAGCGACGCCATAACCCTTGTTGATCGTATGATTTTTCTAGCTCGTTAATAGGCTCAACTAAAGTAAAAGGCTGCTGTGGTTCACTGGCTACACACCACCCTTCTAAAATAACAACATCGATCGGCTGACTATTAGTTAACCATTTATTTTTTGCTACGGGTTCATCTTGTTGCTTATCAAAACGCGGCAGCGGTACATTTACTTCAGTATTTAATAAACGGCTAATGGTTTTATCCATCAGCGCAACATCATGTGTACCCGGAACGCCTCTAGTGGCGAATAAACAATGCACATCTTGCGCTAACTGTTGGCGTTTTTGAGTTGATAAATAAAAGTCATCAATAGAAAGCGCAACACAGTTTAGGTGGGTATTTTGGCTAAACCAAGTTACTAAATAATCACCAAGTGTGGTTTTTCCTGAGCCTTGGCAGCCATTAATTGCGACAAATATAGGGGCTGTTTTTTTACTGGTTAGAATGTCCTGCGCAATAGCAGAAAAATACTGCTCGCTAATATACTGATATTTCAACGGCAGTTGGTGTTTTACTAAAAAAGCATTTATATCCACACTCTTGGTCTCCATATAACAATCCCTGAGTCAACTATAGGGTATGACTAAGGAAATGCAGTTACTAGACCAATATTATTTATTGTTACTTTTTAGTAGGTTAAAAAAAAAGCGCATTTAAAATGCGCTTTTTTGGTGCAATATTTTTAACCACAGTGCAAACTTAACTCTGGTTGCTCTGTGCTTTGGGTAATACTAAGTTTAATACTATGCCTAAAATAGCACATAAGCTCACACCTTCTAGGCTGAACTCACTACTACCTATGTACATACCACCAATACCACAAATTAAAATAAGTGCCACAATACTTAAATTACGCGGTTCACTTAAGTCATCGCCCGATTTAACTAAGGTGTTTAAACCAATAACCGCAATAGAGCCAAATAATAAAATCATTATTCCGCCCATTACTGGCACCGGAATGGTTTGCAAACTAGCGCCCATTTTAGCAACAAATGCTAAGCAAATTGCGATAATGGCAGTCCACATCATTACTTTAGGGTTAAAGTTTTTAGTAAGCATTACCGCACCAGTTACCTCTGAGTAAGTGGTATTAGGTGGGCCGCCAAATAAGGATGCGGCAGACGTGGCTAAACCATCACCAAATAAGGTGCGATGTAGTCCTGGTTTTTTCAAATAGTCTTTTTTTGTAACTTGGCTAATTGCCATCATGTCGCCAATGTGTTCAATAGCAGGCGCAATTGCCACCGGCACCATAAATAATATGGCTTGCCACTTAAACTCTGGTAACACAAAGTTTGGCACAGCTAACCACTGTGCATTACTTACGGCTTCAAATTGCACTATACCCATAAATAACGATAGCGTGTAACCGGCAACAACACCGGCTAAAATAGGTATTAATTTAAATACCCCTTTACCCCACACGGCAAACACTAAAGTAACGAGCAATGAGAACATAGAGATAATAATAGCGCTGTCGTAGGCAATAATTTGTGTGCCACCATCGCCACTTTTACCCATGGCCATATTAACCGCCGCAGGCGCAAGCGCTAGACCAATTACCATAATCACTGGGCCTACCACAATTGGCGGCAAAATTTTATGTAAGGTTTTTGTACCTTTAAACTTCACCAATAAACTTAATAGCATATAAGTAAAGCCCGCCGCCATTAAACCACCCATAGTGGCGGGTATACCCCACATTTGTACTGAGGCAATAATGGGTGCAATAAACGCAAATGACGAAGCTAAAAAAATAGGCACTTGGCCTTTAGTCACAAGCTGAAACAACAAAGTACCTAAACCAGCGGTAAACAAGGCTACGCTAGGATCTAGGCCGGTTAAAATAGGCACTAGTACCAATGCACCAAATGCAACAAATAGCATTTGGGCACCGGTTAGAATGGTTTTTATAGAAAATGTAGAATTATTTTGCACTGCTAAACCTTAGTAAACCGTACCGAAAATTTTGTCACCTGCATCGCCAAGCCCTGGGATGATGTAACCTTTTTCATTTAAATGGCTATCAACTGAGGCAGTAAAAATCTCAATATCAGGGTGAGCGGCTAATGTTTTTTCAACGCCCTCAGGTGCAGCAACCAGTACGATCACTTTAATTTCTTTACAGCCCGCTTTTTTAAGCATATCAATGGTGGCGATCATAGAACCACCAGTAGCCAGCATTGGGTCAATCACTAAGCTTAAACGCTCATCAATATTACCCACTAGTTTTTCAAAGTAGGGAACTGGCTCAAGCGTTTCTTCATTACGCTCTAAACCCACTACACTCACTTTAGCCGCTGGGAGTAACGACATTACGCCGTCCATCATACCAAGGCCCGCACGTAAAATTGGCACCACGGTAATTTTTTTACCCTTGATGTGCTCAACTTTAAGTTTATTACCGTCCCAGCCTGTAATTTCGTTATCTTCTAATTCTAGGTTTTTAGTGGCTTCGTAAGTTAATAATGTGCCCACTTCTGAACACAACTCACGAAAACTTTTCGTGCTAATTCCATGCGCGCGCATTAAACCTAACTTATGTTGAACAAGGGGATGAGAAATAACGTGAATAGCCATAGTAATAAACCTAGTGATAAAAAATTTGACGTATTTTATATTAAAACAGGCCGTTTGACTGTTAATTTTAGTCTTGATTTTATAGTTCGTGCCAAAATATTTAATTTAGCCACAACTATAAAGATTTTTGTGTTTATGAGTTGTTACTCGCTAACCAATTATTTACCTGATCATGCATGTAGCTGTTAATCTTTTTGTGCTCTGGGCTCCACCCAAGTAAAAACCGATAAAAGTCTGCCCATGCCACTGGCCATAAATGAGCCCATTGTGTAACAACATCATCAGCATTAATGTGTGGTTGATAGTCACTCAGAGCTTGCTTCAATTGGCTAAAATAATAATCAAGGTAGCTCTGTGCGTGTTTATGAAGCTCAGATTCATCCATACAACTGGTCATAAAATACATTACATCAATCACCCCAACACCCGCACCCACATATTGAAAATCGTAACCGCGTATATGCCCTTGGCTATTAGCGGCAAAGTTAGCAAGCTTGGCATCACCATGAATTAACGTTTTATAATCACACTGCTTTAACGCGCTGTTTAACAGTGATGCAGCCTGTTTAATATCGGACTTTTCAGGTAAGTTATTAAATTCATCAGGGCGTGTATCTAAATGCCAATAACTTCCTTGCTGCCATAAGCCATCAAACTTTGCATTTAAATGAAAGGCATGAAAATGTGCCAACCACTTTAATATTGCTTTTATATTCTCGGTGGTTGCTTGGCTGTACCCCAGCTTTGAAAAATCTTTAAACACCAAGGCAAACTCATCGCCTTTGTTGATTGCTTTAATGCATTCAATAGCTGCCGCTTGCTTGGGCAGCTTATGGCTAAATTGCTGATAAAACGTATATTCAACGTGGTAAGAGTCACGCTTTCTATTCAGTGCAAAGTTGCTTTGCTTAATTTTAGGGTGATTAATATGATCGGGTACTTTAATCGCTTTAATCACACAGGCTTGCTCATCAAGTTGGCACTTCACAATTTGACCACAGCCACTCCAAAGCGAGGTTAGGGTTTTGCCAATGGCTACACGCTCAAAATACGGGGTAAGTAATGGAAGATAAAAAGACATAGCCATATTAGGTTGCTAAATTTTAGTTAGTTTAACATTAGACGGTGTTTTAAATAAAAGGTCTTAATAAAAAACCCTTCGCGCACAACATGAAATACAGTGTTAATAACCAATCTAACCTGTCGTTTTTTTGCAATTCCTATGGCAAAGCCTATGCATTATTCATAAAGCCTAAAACATAATTTGAAACCATTAAAAGTACAAAATTAAAGATGGTGCCATGATTAGATTAACCAATGAATGTCTAGTACCCCAGTCTTTCCGAGGGGATATGGTAAGAGTCTAGCTGCGGTGAGATCGCAATAAAAGATTACTGCGTAACGCACACCATTTGTGTTTGCCTTAAGCTACTTACTTAACAGACAAAGTAAACGAATTTATTTGTTGATTTAGAATTGACCGTTCCTGTATAAAAACGGTCAAAGAGAACACTGGAGTCTATTGACAGAGTTAAGATTACAAATATTAGCTACGATGTAATTTGAAAAGTACCACTCATTCTCCCCTGACTAAACCCGAGAGGACTATTTTTTGCGTCAGGAACCACATAATTAAGGGTATGTATGACACCGTGCAAAGATACAACTTTTGGATTTTCCGTTTCTTGATAGCTTATCACACACATATACGTTTTATTTTCATCAGAGCTTTTCATGTATAGAATATTTGCAGGATTCACAAGTACAATATATTGATTCGCAGTTGCAACAAAGTGAATAGGCCCTGAACTCTCTTGGTTATATTGGTACTGTATATTACCTCGATTAATTGGGTTTAATTGATCACCATTAACTGTCAAGCCAGTCCACTCCCAAATATCTAGCGTTATAGAAAAAAGTCCGTCATTTTCACTTATATTAATATCCGCCATTTTCTTTTCCTCACATTAATCAAAATTAAGTACAAAATGTACAAATAAAGTTTAGGAAAGAAGCGGAAAATAAATATTACAGACTATTACAAATAAGAACAGCTAGACATTCTAACTCTCAAACGTTGTTAGCCACCGCTTTTCGCGGGTTAGCTTAATTCATAGCCAGAATTAGTTTGTAATAGAACACATAAATAGAACATATAAAGACACCCACCTAATAGAACATATAAAAACACCCACTTTAACTATCTATTGAACCTGTGTCACAAAATTTACTATTAAGCTCTGTAACTAGCTTCTTATCGCTATATATGCTCTAGTTTCAGCTCTAAATAGCTAAATAACTAAATAACTAAATAACTAAATAACCAAATAATCATTCTAAAACTAAAATTGACTCGCTCTAGCAAAGGAAGGTGGATATTGTCGATGTGTTTGCGGTATAACACGCTGCTTGCTGTTTATACTTCCTTAAAGCATTGACAGTACATAATTTGAGATAGGTGTGTGCTTTTGTTTTTAGTGCTCAAACCGCCTGTTATTTGCAGTTGTTGACCGTTGCTAAACCTAAATCTATATTTGCAACAATATAGCCATACTCTTTCTTAGTTAACTTTTTAGCCTGATATCGTTGCTTAGCTAATTCGTGACTCCAAGCCTTTTCACATGGAGCTAAGGGAATAGCTGTATCAATCATTAAAAGGTGTTCTTCCTGGATCACACCGCCTTTTTTAACAATGCTTTTAGCGCAAAGGCATAAAGCATATTCAACAGCAAATTTATCAACACTTGGCATACCTATAAATTCTACATCACAACCAAGTTTCTCATTACCTTTAGCATCAACATAATAAAGCTGGCCTGACGTAGTACAACCAGATATAAATAAGATGATAACGAGTAATAAAATATGTCTGATATTCACTTTGCCTCCTTGTACACATAAACCCACATATAGGGCAAAAACGTAACGGCGATTTGGTTTAACTTGGCGAAGCACTAAACTCAATCACTGCGTAGTTTTGATGTTTCAACGAGCTTGCGAGTGCATTGATGTGTTTGTTATTTGCCAGACCTTGAATAGATTGATAGCAAAGGAAACTTACTTTCACCAAAGTTGATGGTTAACGATAGTGTCTCATCTGCTTTGAATGATTGTAAAAACTCCAATGGTGCAATTCGTTGTCCGTCTGCAACGATAGCCATTAGGTGTTTGTTAGTTAGACTTCGTCGACCTGATGCCATATTAGTCAAGGTTACTACCGCCCAACGCTCACCAGAATCATTGCTCATTAATACAAAATTATTTACACTAAAATCACTCTGTTCTGGCTGAGTGTTTGATTCATTTGGGAAGGCCAAATCAAAACTATTAGGTACAACTCTATCAATAGAAAGTACCTCTTCACTTGAATGGGCACAAAATGTACAAACCAGCAAAATCCAAGACATCCTTTTCAACATAAATTCTCTCCTAATGACTTATAACGCCAAGCTTAACCGGCGCAAAGTAGCAGGCTAAGATTAAAGACAAAGGAGCGCAAGCCTGCTATTTTTCGTCCTTTGGTTTAAGCGTTTGTTAGTGTTACGCTTCCGATAATGCTTGCAAGTAGCTTGAATTAAAGTTTGTAAGTAGATTATTAAGGTAATTAAAATTAATCTGATTTGGTTTAAAACTTAATCCTTTTTCAATATTAGCCATGTGCTTTTTTAGCATTGCTTTATCTTTAGACCAAAAAGCGATATTCCCTAAAATGAAATCATTCCAATACATTGGGAACTCGCTTAAGTCTTCATTTGGATTCAAGACTTTTTTTGCATGAACAATCGCTTGTTGATAATTACCCGCTAGCCCTTCCATTTGCGCTAAATGCCATGTTAATGAACTTTCTTTTGAATTATTATGTTCGATAAATCTCTTGATTAAAATGGCTGCTTCGCCGTGGCAATCTGACTTTTCTAGTAGTCTAAATCCAGCATCATTTGTTTGATCAAATTGCTGATAGGTTAGATTTAGATCTTCTTTTAACCTTTTTTGCAGGGCAATTTCACAATCAGCAAAGGCAAGATTTGATATAAATAAAAAAGCAATTGGTAAAAGTCTAGTTTTCACAATAGTTCCTTAGTAATGCTAACGCCAAGCTTTGCTGAGTCCTTGCTTGAGCGCCTTGTTACAAGCCGTTTAATGCAAACCTATATCATTTAATATCCATTTTAATTGAGGGTCATTTTTTGAAATATAGTCATCAATTGATACTTTGATATGAACATTTGGGTATAACGCATCTTTATTATCACGAGTAAAGTGATACATGCGCTTTGAGTATGTTACCTCTAGGTTAGAGTTAGGTAAAATAAATTGCCCCATATCTTGGTAACCTGAAGGTTTGGCACCAGTAGGTTCACCAACTAATTTTGCATTCAATAATTGTGAAAACTGAGCAGCATTACTCATTGCTGCTGAGAAAGTTGTATTATCAATAAGAACATAAACACCTGACTTCCAATCTATACTGTCAGCCAGTACGAGTAGTTGAGTCAATTTTAAACCTACAAAAAAGTCCCCACCATAATTGTCTCTAAGGTCAATTATTAACTTTTTAGATTTGTTTTTATTAATGAAGGATAATAAATCTTCGCCCAGTGATTTCATTTTTGAGATTGATGTATAACGGCGAAATTTAAAATAGATCACTTTCTTATCGTTTAACGACCCAAACCAAAGATTCTCGTTAAGTTTTTCCTCAATCGAAAATATGGAATTGTTTAGATAGGTGAGTTCGGCTGTGTACTCATTTGAGTGAGATGGTTCTAATTGCTGTTCAATTAGTTCTTTACCTATTGTGAATGTGAATCGAGCTTGAAATGTATCGTTGATAACTCCCAGCCCATTAAGTAACTCGGCTTTTGGGATATATTGTGCTGCTCTTACTTGTGTTGAGTATTTGTTTTCAGAAAATGGTGTTAGTTGAGAAAATAAACGGTAGATTTCTTCTGCATTCATGTCGTTAATTTTCTCAAGTTTTGCACCAAGGAGGTGCTTAAAATCCTTGGTAGTTTTAATTACATAAAGCTCACCCTTGAACACCTTTAATTGAATAGGAAAACTTTTTAAATTAGCTCCCCACAAAGGAAATGATGTATGCCCATCACCTATTTTGTGAGTTAACCTCATCAGTTCAATTAATAACTGATTTTTCGTTAAGGAGGATAGAGAGCTTTTAAGTTGCGTTACCTCTTCATTAAAGCTTTGCCTAGAAATCGTATGGTAAAGATCTATATGTTTTTCAGACAAATTTCGTGAATAAAACTCAAGATCCTCTTGCCAACTTTCAACCTCTAAATCAGTAATGCCAAAACAATAGAGAGAAATCATTGATAATAAAATTGAAAGGGAAAGTCTCACTCGGTACTCCTTTAAGCTTATAACGCCCTAATAATGGGCAAAAAATTGTTGGCTAAAATGTTGAGGAACGAAAACAACCAACTGTTTTTTGTCCTTATTTAACAGCTTGATACTCATTGAGCCTCCTCCCCAGCATCGCGATTATTCGCTACGCTGAAAAGGCAACCAACCTTAAAGGTGAAAGCTCAATGAACTTTTACAATAACATGCATCCATATTATTGTGGAATCGATTTACACGCGCGATTACTTTACGTCTGTATCATTGATAATACAGGACTTATCCTTGTTCACAAGAAAATTAAAGATGACCCTGAAGCGCTACTAAAACTACTTAAACCGTATATCGGTGACATTGTGGTTGGCGTAGAGTGCATGCACTGTTGGTATTGGGTCGCTGACTTTTGTAAAGAACACACTATCGACTTTATTCTAGGTCATGCCCTATACATGAAGGCAATTCATGGCGGTAAAGCTAAAAACGATAAAATAGATTCGTATAAAATAGCCAAACTTATCCGTGGTGATAACTTTCCACTCGCTTATGTGTATGACAAATATATGCGTGCTACGCGCGACTTATTACGGCGAAGAACCAAAATTGTTCGTCATGGCGCTCCATTGATTTAAAAGCCCATGTAGCCAATACTGCCAGCCAGTACAATTTACCTGCCCACAATGTTAACTTAAAGAACGTTTGCGACAGAGAAAAGATGCGCTATTACTTCCCTGATCCCGTTGTGCAACGATCTATTAATTTAAATATGGCCATACTCGATTGCTATCACAATGAGCTTAAGCCTTTAGAGCATTATATTGAACAAATGGCCAAGCAACACAACCCTGTTCACCTTAATATTTTGCAAACAATTAATGGTATAGGCCGTATTCTTGCAATCACCATTATTTACGAAATTGGTGATATCAATCGCTTTTCAAGCGTACAAAAGTTCGCTTCATACAGTCGGTTGGTCAAATGCAAAGCGGAGTCTGCTGGCAAAACCTATGGCACCCAAGGTAATAAAATTGGCAATGCACATCTCAAATGGGCTTTCTCGGAAGCTGCCGTATTACTGCTGCGCCACAATCATAACGCTAACAAATACCTTGAAAAACTACAAAAGCGAATGAGCAAAGCCAAAGCACTGTCAGCGCTTGCGCATAAGCTTGGTCGCTGTGTTTATTACATGCTTAAAAAAGAGACGGTATTCGATGAAGCAAAATTCTTAAAGAGTTAGTCACGGTACTGAGTGAGCTGAACATCTAACTGGATTTAAGGCTGAGCATCAATCAATTGGGTGAGTTAATAACCAACAAGGTTTTACCTGATTATATGCCTACAGACCTAAGCCACTTCTCTTGATTAGACGCTCAGTACGCGTGCATTAATACAATAAACAAAGTCGCTTACACCTGACTTGATAACTGCGTTACGCACCTTAATCTAACTGGATCATCAAAACCAGCCGCCTTTAATAGTGCCATGATGAGGTTAACCGATGAATGTCTAGTGCCCCAGCAACCCCAAAAGGATATGGGAAAAACCTGACAGCGATGAGATCGCAATAAGATATTACTGCGTAACGCACCCTATATGTGTTTGCCGTAAGCTACTTGCTTAACAGCCGTATCGACAGACAAAGTAAACGAATTTGTTTATTGATTTTTAATTGACCGTCACTTTATTAAAACGGTCAAATAAATACTAGTGCCTATTGACAGAGTTAAGGCTCATATGTGTTAGGTGAGCCAAATTTATATGTTAGTCATTTGATAATAAAGCCCAAATAATAGACAAGAAGAAAAATATAAAGCATCCAATTGCACCATAAGTTACCCCTTGTATGTAAGCATCTGACCATAAATAAAATTCAATAAACTCACTAATATTAAGTTCTTGTTCAATTCCTTTTTTATAATTTTCTAATTGCCTTATAGAATCAAAGCTATCAAAGGCTTTGTGGATAGCAAAACCTCCCAAAAGGATAAACATCACAAACATTGAAGAAATGAAGCTACATATCATACGGAAAGTTGATTTATCTTTGTCCTTTTCAGTCGTTAAAGCAAAAATGTAGAAAATTATTGAGTGAACTATTCCCCATACAAACATTTAGTTTTTCCCTAACTCAGAAACGATAATCGACCGATCACCTAACGCCCAAATACTAGGCTACGTAATTGTTGGCTAAAATTGTGAGCGAAGCGAAACGTAGCCAACTGTTACGTGTCCTTTTTAATTTGCTTGTTAGTGTATTCCAGCTCACTTTTTTTTATGTTTTCTTTATGCTTTAACATATTAAGTTCATGCAGCTTGTTAAAAATAAGTCTGTAATTTACATAACTACCAGCAAATATTGCTGCAAATAAAACAGGAATAGTAGTAAGAACTCCTTTTAAATCACCTACTGTGTCTCGAGATTTTGATAAGGAAAGAAATACCTCTGAAGCACCACGTAAACCATTGCCTGAGTTGGGCTCAGTAGATGCTTCATCAATCAACGATAGCATTGTTCGAGATAAAATTTCACAAATTGATTGAAAAAAATCGGGCATTAAAACATAGATAGAAAACAACACGATAAAAAATATTGAGGTGTTAATAGCGCCAAGCATAGCACCTGCTTTAGCCTCATATGACTTTACGTCTTTCTCAATTGATTCAATCATATAAATTAAACACTCGATCCTTGATGAACACACTAACAATTTTATAGTGTGCTCATCGCGCATATTTCTGCCAACGACACGCTCATGTCTTTTTATAAATCATATTTACCAAATAACTTAACACATTGCTATATATAATTTTTTATTAGCACTCAAACTCTCAATAAAAGAGAAAATGCGCTCGCCGCCTCAATGGGGGACAATGAAGTCGAACGCTACTTAGAACATTTAGTGTTAAAGCAAAACGTTGCACCACGTACGCAAGCCACCGCACTCAATTCATTGTCATTTTTATACAAGCACATAATAAAAAAAGAACTCTCATTAAATTTAAATTTTGCCCATAGTAAAAAACAAGCAAAGCTCCCTGTAGTGATGACCCAAGAGGAAGTAAAAATGTTGATGACTATTTAAAACTGGATTTAAATAATACGGAATATTCTGGCGTATGGATGCCATATGCTTTAACAAAAAAATATCCAAGTGCCGCAAAATCGCTTGCGTGGCAGTATTTATTTCCTTCTCATATATTAAGTTCAGATCCTCAAAGTGGTGAAATAAGACGACATCATTTTCATCACTCTTGTATTAGAAAAGAGGTTAAAAAAGCCGTCCAAAAATCAGGATTAACAAAAATAATAACACCTCATACATTAAGACACTCTTTTGCTACTCATCTACTGCAAAATGGCGCCGATATAAGAACTGTTCAAGCTCAGCTTGGCCATTCTGATGTTAAAACCACACAAATATATACCCATGTACTGCAACAAGGTGCCAACGGGGTTGTTAGCCCTTTTTCAAGATTATAAGCGTCTCTTTTTAATCCTCTACGCATACATATTCGCTTTAAGACCAATACCGCTATCTATTTCTACTTTGAAAACCCATAAAAAAGCCCCGCTTGATGTTACTCAAGCAGGACTCCACACTAATTTTGTATCAATAAAAGCGCCTAAACTGCAGGCGCTTTGCATTATTGAATTTTATTGGTTAACCACGCTTTTAAGCGGATTAACTGGCTGTGCGTTGTCGTCTAGGATGTTCATATCGAAGTCGAACTCGTCAACACGAATCGCTTTTTCACGCTTTTTGTTGTAGTCACTTAACTGAACAAATTCAGCGTCGTTAATTACTTTTGCAGCAAGTGCATTTTCAAGTGTGATTGAAAAACGCGTACCCGGCTTAAAGGTTTTAGCACGTAGCGCTTTTTTCACTTTAGCTAATAGCTCAAGTGACGCCATTTTAGCTTTGTAAGCTTGCTCGTTGATGTGATGACCATCACCTTCAATTGGCTTAACTAAATGCGTTATTTGCGCTTTAAATGCTGTATCAAGCTGAGCTTGTTTTGCTAATTCACGGATTAAATCATCGCTGATTTTTGGCATTTTAGTTGAGTAGTTCATAGTAATGAAACGAATGAACTTACGAGTACCACTTGCAGGGAAGTTATCTAAGAACTTGTGCAATGCTTCTTCTGCACTTTGTAGTGCAAAACGAGTCGCATAATGGAAGTAAGGAGCCGCTTGCTCACGCTCGCTGCTTGCTACTTTTTGCTCGTAATACTTAATAGATGCCATAGCTGCATACAAGAAGCTCATTACATCGCCTAAACGTGCTGAAAGCATTTCAGCTTGCTTTAATTTACCGCCAAGTACTAGTAACGAGAAGTCAGCATATACAGCTAATTTAGCTGATAGTTTTTGCACTGCTTTTTCGTAGTCACGTACTTCTGGTAATGCTGAGTTTGCACTCGCGGTAAACGGTAGCACACCTAAGCGGAACGCACGTAAGCTGTTTGCTGTACTGTAGCCAATTGTTTTACGTAAAATACCGTTAAATTCTGCATCTGCGTTTTTGTCATCGCTGTGAATAGACTCAACCATGGATTGTAAGTATGGGTGACAACGCATAACACCTTGACCAAAGATCATCAGGTTACGAGTAAGAATGTTCGCGCCCTCTACCGTTATGGCAATTGGCTGCGCCACATAACCGCTAGCAAGCGTGTTTTGAGGACCATTCTGAATTGCTTTACCCGCTTGAATATCCATTGCTGAGTCAAGCACATCACGGCCAAGCTCTGTCATATGGTATTTAGCGATTGCAGTTACTACCGATGGTTTTAAGCCCATGCCTAAACCTTCAGTTGTCAGTACTCGCATTGCTTCTTGTAGGTATGTTTTACCTGCAATGTCAGCTAGCTTTTCTTGAATACCTTCAAATTGGCCAATTGATAAACCAAACTGCTCACGCACTGCTGCGTATTCTGAAGCTGATTTTAACGCCACTTGCGCTGTACTTACACCCAACGCTGGTAATGAAATACCACGACCTGCGCCTAAACAGCTAACTAGCATCTGCCAACCACGGCCGATATTTTTCTGACCACCGATAACAAAATCCATTGGTACAAATACTTTGTTACCACGTGTAGTACCGTTGTAAAAACGAATACCCATAGGATCATGACGATTACCAAGTTCTACACCTGGGTGCTCTTTTGGAATAAGTGCACAAGTAATACCTAGGTTTTCTTTACCACCTAGTAGACCATCTGGGTCAACTACTTTAAATGCTAAACCAAGTACAGTAGCAATTGGCGCGAGTGTAATGTAGCGCTTGTCCCACGTAATCTCTAGGCCAAGTACTTCTTCGCCGTTGTACATACCTTTAGTAACAGTACCTACATCAGGAATACCGCCTGCGTCAGAACCTGCTTCTGGGCTGGTTAATGCAAAACATGGAATGTCTGTACCATTTGCTAAACGTGGTAAGTAATGTGCCTGTTGTTCCTCTGTACCAAAGTGAAGTAGTAACTCACCTGGGCCTAACGAGTTTGGTACCATTACAGTTACCGCAACCGCTGAACTCTTAGTCGCAATAGTACCTACAATTGTTGAGTTAGCGTATGGGCTGAACTCTAAACCGCCAAACGATTTAGGGATGATCAGCGAGAAGAAACGCTCTTTTTTCAAAAACTCTAAAATGTCGTTTGGTAAATGAATACCATTTTGAATGACTGAATCATCAATCATGCTTAGTAGTTCTTGTACTGGACCGTCTAGAAACGCTTGTTCGTCTGCGGTTAGTTTTGCCGCAGGTACATCGCGTAGCGCGCTAAAATCTGGTTTACCTTGGTAGATAGACCCTTCTAGCCATACATCGCCAGCGTCTAGCGCTTCTTGCTCAGTAACTGAAATACTTGGTAATACTTTTTTTAATTTTGTACGTAAACTCATAACGAACTCATCCGACCAGATAAATAATACCTACATTACGTCATAAAAATCGGTTTAGATCAATTACTCTATTCAATTAATTAACAGTTTTTGCAATTTATTTTCTTTACCTGAACGTAAACTGTTGAAATAAAAAGGCTTACAACTGTACGCTGAATTATTATTTTTTTTGTAAAAAATTTAATAATTCAGACCTATATCGCCGTAAATACAGATTTGGTAAGAAAGTAGAAACAAAAAAGCGCAGCCTAAAATTAGGCTGCGCTTTTTAAATATGGGAATGTGAGTAAACCTAGCTTATTTTAACCACTTGTTTACCTGTAAAACCACCTGCTAACTGGTTGTTTAATGCGCTAGAAACAGCCTTTGCGTTAAAATCAACAGCTAATACTTCTGGAGGAATTATTTCGCCATTAGAGACCGTTTCAAGCAACAAATTACCCATAAAACTCATGCGCTGCTGCGCGCATAGGCTATTGGCTAACCACGCGCCACCTAAGGATACAATACTAATATTGGGTGCTCTACGGTACATTAGCTGCTGTTCAAAATTAGGCAGTGGATTTAAACAAGCAATACGACCACAAAAACGCATTAGCTCGATATTTTGAATGGTCGATTCCCCACCCATAATATCAATAACGGCATCAAATCCTTGTGGGCCAAGTTCTCGGCGAATTTTGTCACATAAGGTTTTGTCATTGTAATCAAAGACTACATCAGCCCCTAGCTGCTTAACCAATTTGTGGTTACGCTTGGAGGCGGTTGTAAATACATCGGCACCACGCTGCTTTGCAAATTGAATAGCAAATTGACCTACAGCACCTGCCCCGCCTTCAACAAAGAGGGTATCGCCTTCAGTTACGGCTAATTTATCTAAGCTGATAAGCGCTGCCATTCCGGCGCAGGGCAAAGTAGCAGCCTTGTCACTGGCTAATTGCTTGGGAATGATAGACACCGCATAATTAGGCACTTTTGCGTATTCGCTCAATACCCCTTGCTCACCAATACTAGCGTGCCACATTACACGCTCACCCACACCAGGAAATACGCCTTTACCCGCTTTAACCACCACACCCACTGCATCTAAGCCTAAAACATGCGGATATTGCCATAAACAAAAGCCTGATTTAGCAAATTGCGCATCCACCGGATTTAAACCAACATACTCCACTTTTACTAACAGCTCATTACCTGTGCATTGAGGCACAGGTACTTGCATATCAACTAAGTGAATATCCTCATTAGGCTCTATTAAGGCAATAGCCTGCATAGATGAAGGAATAGTATTTGGGTTTGTAACTACAGTATTAGGCATCAAAAACTCTACTAGTTAGTACTACTTAACGCGTAACTCCATCGTCCATTAAATGACTGGTAAGCATTTACCTTAGCCAATAACGATGAAATAGTTGAATCAACGGCATTTTCTTGTGCTATTAAAACATCCTGACGTGCATCTAACAACTCTAAGTAAGGAATTTGCCCTTCTTCATACATTGCTTGTGCTTGTAAAAATGCATTATTAGCAAACTGATACCGCTGCTCAGCAAAACGCGATTGCTGTGCTTGATTGACCAAGTATTGCAATGAAAGTTCACTCTCGTTAATGGCTTTTAACACCACTTGTTGATAGTCAGTATAAGCAGCTTGACTTAAAAACTGCTGCGCATCACGCTGAGCCAACAACGCAGGATAACTCAATAAAGACCATTGTACTTGTGGTGCAACTTGCCACTGCTGCTGGGTGTCGCTAAAACCATTACTGCCCAAACTTAGCACGCCTGCAAAACCACTTAAGCTGATATCGGGTAATAGAGCTTTACTGGCTGCCACACTTAAACTATTTGCTTGGCTAAAGTCATATAATGCTCGGCTAATATCGGGCCGTAGTGCAATCGCTTGATTTGGCTTGGCTAGTGACACTTGAAATGCCTTGCTCAATATAGCGCGTTCATCTTTAATGCTCAGTGATTGCGTTGGTTGTGCACTTAATACCGCCAGCGTAGATAAGTCACGAAACTTAGCATATTCAATCGCCGGAATGAGCGCTTGTTGCTGCCTAAGTTGCGCCATGGTGCGGTTTAAATCAAGCTCATTTGCCACACCTTCATCTACTTGCGCCTGCAGCACTTGAATGCTTTGTTCAAGTGCTTCTATTTGCATTTCAATAATTTGTTGCTTTTGCAGGTTGCCCTGATAGCTGGCAAACCCTTTAACCACAGATGACACAATTTCAATTTGTAATAGCCTAACTTGCTCTGCTTGGCTCATAGCTTGTGAATTTGCGGCATCAACGAGTGCAGTTATTCGACCAAATAAGTCGAGCTGCCAATCAAGTGCAACATTTGCACTTGATTGTCGGCTATTGGTATCGCCTAGTCCACTTCGTTTAGCTCCAACCTCAACACCGCCTTGCGGTAAGTATTGTGCTTGTTGTTCACCAATACGTGCCAACGCACTTTTAAGCACTAACTGACTCGTTTGTAAGTCGTAGTTATTAGCCAAAGCATTACTAACAAGCTGGTTTAATTGCGCTGAACCTAGCTTGTACCACCAGTTTTGCTCATCTTCACCAACATACTGTTCTGCTGATATTGCTTGAGCAACAAACTCGCTTACTTGTTGTTGCTCAGCTGCTGTATCTATTTTGCTCGCACAGCCAGATAACACTGCAATCGCTAACACAGAACCTAAAAATGCCGGCATTTTAAATTTGTTTAAATGTAATTTAGTCATTTGAAGACTCCTCAGCGCGCTGCTTTTTTACCACCAGCATGTAAAACACTGGCGTAAATAATAGCCCAAATACAGTCACACCAATCATACCTGAGAATACTGCGTTACCCATTGCATGACGCATTTCAGCACCGGCACCGGTTGCCAACACTAACGGAATAACACCCGCGGTAAAGGCAATTGAGGTCATTAAAATAGGACGTAAACGCATGCGACACGCTGCCAACATAGCCTCAAGGTGCGATAATCCAGTGTCATGTTTATCTTTGGCAAATTCCACCATTAAAATGGCGTTTTTAGAGGCCAGTGCCACCAGTACAATTAACGCTATTTGGGTAAATATATTGTTGTCTGAGCCTACAAACCACACCCCTAATAACGCAGAGAATATAGTCATAGGTACAATTAAAATAATGGCCAATGGTAAACGTAGGCTTTCATATTGTGCAGCCAGTACCATAAACACAAGCAATACCACCAGTGGGAACACGTACACCATAGTATTGCCGGCAAGTACTTGCTGATACGTTACCTCAGTCCACTCATATTCAATACCAGTAGGTAGCGTTTTCGCCAATACATTTTCAATCGCTGTTTGCGCTTGGTCTGAGCTGTAACCTGGCGCTGGGCTGCCGTTAAGTTCAGCACTTGGGTAACCGTTGTAGTGCATAACACGATCTGGGCCTATAGTTGGCGTTACCGTAAGCACTGAGCCTAGTGGCACCATATTACCTGCACGATTACGTACTTTTAGGTTTAGTATTTGCTCTGGGTCTACCCTAAATTCAGCATCTGCTTGAGCATTTACTTGGTAGGTACGACCAAACATATTAAAGTCGTTTACATACACTGAGCCTAAATAAATCTGCAATGAGTTAAATACTTCATCAAGCGCAATACCTTGGATAAGTGCTTGTTCGCGGTCAATATCAATATCCATTTGCGGTACTTGAATTCTAAAGCTTGAATACAGCCCCATTAACGCCGGATCTTTTTGCGCCGCGGCAATCACTGATTGCAAGCTATTAAATAATGCTTCAAAGCCTTTGTTTGCTCTATCTTCAATTTGCAGTTTAAAGCCACCTGTAGTGCCTAAGCCTTGAATTGGCGGGGGCGGAAATACAGCCACAAACGCTTCATCAATAGCTGCAAAACGTTGGTTTAGTTGCGCTGCAATAGCCGAAGCCGACATACTCGGATCGGTACGCTCTGCAAAAGGCGCCAATGGTGTAAACACAATGCCGCTGTTAGGGCTATTAGTAAACCCATTTACAGATAGACCAGGGAACGCCACGGTGTTTGCAACACCTGGAACCTCGAGCGCTATTTGCTGCATTTGTTTTACTACCGCTTCAGTTCTGTCTAAGCTTGCTGCATCTGGTAGCTGCGCAATGGCAACTAAGTATTGCTTATCTTGCTGTGGTATAAAGCCACCAGGTACCGCGTCAAACAGCTTAATCGTACCGCCAACTAAAGCAACATAGGCAACCATTACAACCACGCTCATACGAATAAGCTTTTGTACTAGCTTTTCATACCCTGTTGCACCACGGTTAAACAGTCGATTAAATGGCTTGAATAACCAGCGACCAAATAACTTATCTAATAAGCGGGTAAACGCATCTGGTTTTGCGTCGTGCGATTTTAACAATAAGGCTGCTAGCGCCGGCGACAATGTCAGTGAGTTAAACGCTGAAATAACCGTTGAAATAGTTATGGTTAAAGCAAATTGCTTATAAAACTGTCCAGAAAGTCCAGTAATAAAAGCCGTTGGAATAAATACCGCACACAATACCAATGCAATCGCAATAATTGGGCCGGTTACCTCTGTCATTGCAACGCGTGTTGCTTCAAGCGGCGATAAGCCGTTTTCTATATTTCGTTCAACATTTTCGACCACTACAATCGCATCATCAACCACAATGCCTATAGCCAGTACTAAACCAAATAGCGATAAGGTATTAATAGAAACACCAAGCCACTGCATTACAGCAAAAGTACCAATGAGTGAAACTGGCACAGCTATAAGCGGAATAATAGATGCGCGCCACGTTTGTAAAAATACAATAACTACAATAACAACCAATGCGATTGCTTCAAGCAATGTCGCTATTACTGCATCAATAGAGCCACGAACGAATACCGTTGGATCATAAACAATGTCGTATTCAACACCTTCAGGAAAATCTTTCGATAAACGTGCCATGGTTTCACGGACCTGATCTGAAAGCTCAATCGCATTTGAACCCGGGCGTTGAAATATTGGCATTGCCAATGCGGGTTGATTATCAAGTTCAGCACGCAGTGAGTACGAGTCTTGGCCTAAGTCAACACGCGCCACATCTGACAAACGCGTAAGTTGCCCTTGCTCACCGACTTTAATAATGACCTGCTTAAATTCTTCAATGCTATTTAGGCGGCCTTTCACGTTTAATAAAATTTGAAATTGGCTATCGTTAGAGATTGGTTGAGCACCTAAGCTACCCGCTGCAACTTGTTGATTTTGCGAGCGCAAAGCAGCCACAACATCGGTTGCTGTAAGCTCACGTGCTGCTAATGCATCTGGATTTAACCACACACGCATAGCATATTTACCACCGCCAAATAACTGAATATCACCCACGCCAGGTAAACGAGCTATTTCATCTTTAATGTTTAAATCGGCATAATTTGATAAATACGCCGTATCATGGCTATTCTGTGGTGAATATAAATGCACCACCATGGTTAAATCGGGTGATGACTTTTCAGCAACTACCCCTAAACGCTGTACCTCTTGTGGTAACCTCGGTAATGCACTATTTACTCGGTTTTGTACCTGTACTTGAGCACGGTCTAAATCCGTCCCTAAGGCAAATGTTACGGTTAAAGTCATGCGCCCGTCACTGGTCGCTTGTGAAAACATATATAGCATGTTTTCAGTGCCGTTTATTTCTTGTTCAAGCGGTGTTGCCACTGTTTGTGCAATAACCGTTGGGTTTGCGCCCGGATAACTGGCTGTCACTACCACTGTGGGTGGCACAACTTCTGGGTATTCACTGACTGGCAGCTGAAATAAAGAAATGCCACCTGCAATCAAAATAATCAGTGACAGCATGGCCGCAAAAATCGGTCGCTGGATAAAAAAGTGTGAAAATTTCATTTAATAACCTTATTGCTTAGCAACTAAATCGGCAGGGTTAGCAGTGAGTGTAAATGCCACACCTTGGGTATTAATTGTCACTTTATTTGGTGATATTGGCATGCCAGGTCCTACGCGAGCTGGCCCATTCACTGCAATCACATCACCTTGTTCAAGGCCAGAGGTAATGGCACGTAATGCGCCATAGCGCTCACCGACAGTAACCAATTTATATTGCAGTACATTATTTTCGCCCACGGTAAGAACAAAACGATTTTTTAAATCAGTACCAATAGCTCTATCTGGAATAATGACGGTTTCGCGTATTGCATTAGCAGCCAATTTAATGCGTGCAAAAGAGCCTGAGCGTAACTCGTTACTACGATCTTCAAATACCGCTCGTACACGTAATGTGCCAGTAGAAGCATTAATTTGGTTATCTATAAAGTTGATGTGGCCATTGTAATTAAAATCACTCTGCCCTACTTTTTGCATAACAACAGGTTGCTTGCTTGATGCAGTAACATCATCAAATGCATTGTTCCAAGTACGTTCATCGACATCAAAGTAAGCATACATTTTGTCATTTGAAACAATTGAAGTGAGCACGCTTTGCCCGGCAAGGACGTTGTTACCTTTAGTGATGTTTGCGCGAGAGATAATTCCATCAATAGGTGAAACCACAGAGGTAAACTCTAAATCAAGTTCTGCGGCTTTAAGCTGAGCTTTAAGTGCAGCAAGTTGTGCTTCACGCTGACGTAACGTTGAGGTACGAGCTTGTGCTTGTTCTGTAGAAATTGCTTTACGCTCAGTTAGACGCACTGCACGTGATGCTTCGCTTTTTGCTTGTTCAAGAGCCGCTTGTGCACTTTTAACCTGAGCTTGTAAACTAGCTACCGTGGCTCTAAATGAACGATCATCAAGGCGAAATAACACATCACCTTGCTTAACAGCATCCCCTTCTTTAAATTCAATTTGCTCAATAATGCCTGATACACGCGGCATTAATGCCACTTTTTGCGGTGACTCTAAGCGCGTTGTATAGGTATGCCAACTTTGTACAGGCTTGACCAGGACTTGGGCTACATCAATAGCTTGATATTGTTGTGCGGGTGCTGATTGCGCTGTGCTTTCTTCAGCACAACCGGTCAGAGTAATTAATGCAACAGATAAGGCTGTAGCAACTAAGTGTTTGTTCATAACGACGCTCCTGTTAATTAGGCGATACATAATACGGAACATACTTGTTGACAAAAACAATAGATTTTTAAATTCATTAATGCCAAAATGGCATCAAAGTGACACAATGGTGCAATAATGGATACAACAAGCCGACTCTTAATGCTGCTTGAAGTGGTTGAGCAGGGATCATTTGCTAAAGCTGCTGAAATACGCAACATTGATCGTTCCGTGATCTCTAAACAAATTAGCCGTTTAGAAGATGAGCTAGGCGTGAGGCTATTAAATCGAACCACCCGTTCGTTTTCACTTACCGCAGCAGGCGCTGAAATGATAAAAAAAGCGGACGAGTTACGAAGCCTACTCGGCGATACCCTGCGTATGGCAGAGAATTATCACTTAGAACCTCGTGGCGTATTAAAAATTACCTCATCGACTTTAATTGGTCGGCGTTATTTACAACCAGTGATCAATGATTTCCAAAAGCGCTTTCCGCAAGTGGAAGTAGAACTTCGTTTAGATGATCGGCTTGTGGATATTGTCTCAGAAGGATTTGATTTGGCATTTAGAGTGGGTGAGCCAAAAGACTCCTCTTTAATTGCTCGAAAGATTGCGCGTAATCGTTTATTACTTTTAGCTTCCCCTGCATTTATCGAAACCTATGGAATGCCGAAAAACATAACTGATTTAGCACAATTACCCGCCGCTAGTTACGCAAGTAGTTCACTGCGAGTTGATGGAGTAAGTTACTACAACCACCTTGGTGAACAATGCGAACAAAAAATTAAAAGTGTATTTAGAGCCAATGATGCTGAAGCACTATTAATGAAAACACTCTCCGGAACCACTTACGTTTTAGCCCCCGCGTTTATATTAGATAAAGAAGTGATTGATGGACAACTGGTGCCTTTATTGACGGATCTTAAATTAATGGAGCACAGTGCCATGTATGCGGTATACCCACATCGTGATTTACCGGTAAGAACCCGGTTATTTTTTGATGCCGTACGCGAATATATTGGTAAAGAAAGACCGATTTGGGAAAACAGTATTCCAGACTTTGAACAAATGTATTAGCCGCTATAAAACTTAACCATGCACTAAAATATCAGTGCAGACCCCATTACGGCCAGTCTCTTTAGCTTTATAAAGCTGCTTATCGGCCAAGTCGATTAGTTCACTTAGGCTTTGTTGCTGGTATTGTACAACGCCTAAACTGGCGGTTAAATTAATGGTTTCACCATTAGCGACTATGTGCTTATTTTGTATTGCGAGTCTTAACTTTTCTGCCATTGCTAAGGCTGCTTGCGGACTATCAAAGTTGCTCATTAGTGAAAACTCTTCACCTCCCACTCTAAACACATACCCTTTTGCAAAAGTGCCGCGCAATAATGTAGCTAACTCAACCAATACTTTATCGCCAACATCGTGCCCATACTGATCATTAATTTGTTTAAAGTAGTCTAAATCAAGTAAAAATAAGTAAAGCTGTGATTTATCTTTGATCTCTACCTCAAAAAACTGGTTCATTGATAAACGATTACCAGCCCCAGTAAGGGGATCGAGTAACGCTAAATTTTTCAAACGCTTCGAAAAATCAGCTCTATTACCTTCAAAAACATGAGATATAGCCCATATGCTTATGTATACAAATAATAAGTTAAGTCCTATGTTAAATGCTGAAAACGATGAATGTGGCAGTTTTTGAGATAACACCACCAGCTGTAAAACAAGTAATGCCGCAGACAAAAATAACCCGTAACGTCTACCAAGCAGTAAGTAGTAAAGAATAGGTAAAATAAATGTCCACAAAAACAGGCCGTTTTTAGGGGGGGGCTAAGTAGGTGCCACATAACACAATTAAAGAGATAGTTAAGCACATGGTAATGGCATGCCAGCGCTTAGGGTAATGTTTTTGCGAGTGCTTAAATATATATAAGCATAACAAGGAAAAGCCGACTTCGAGACCACCAACAAGGGGTAAATTATTTACCAATAAATTAAAACCGGCAAACACCAATGACAAAAAACCAAAGCAAATACACATCCATTTAAGAACGTGCTTGCGTAGCGTTTTTGTACTATTAAGTGCAGCTATATCCATGGATAACTTAAAATATTTTTGATAGCTTATGTTAACAATGAAATGCAAAAATCACAATTTTAAGCTTAAACAATTCAGAAAAAACAAGCCAAAAGAATTAGTGAAACGTTTATTCCATAATCAATTCATTAACAGTACCCACTAAATCTGCAAATTCTTCATCAACATGCGATAACTGTTTAGCGCTCAGCGTTTTGTTTAACTTGAGTAGCAAATGCGCATAAGCTTTTAAGTTTTGCTCATTTAGTTCACGCAGCTCATTACTCATATATTGCTCACGATCAGTGATGATGGTTTGTAATTGCTGGGTAAACTCTGCCTCGCTAAGTGTTTGCTGCCTAAAAAGGGCTTCAAGTGCGGCTAAACGAGTTAGTTTATAGTCGTGCCATAAATCACTGGTAGGGGTATGCTCACTGTTAGCTTGTAATATGAGCGTTTGCTGCTCAGAAGTGAGTTTGCCAAGCCACTGCTTGTAGTAATCTAGTTGTCTCTCTAAGCGTTGTTGCTGGTGCTCGTCTTGAGTTAATGAGGCATGCTCTTGGATTTCATCATTAATTTGCTCGCGAATATTTTCTACCATTTCACTGCGCTGTGATGGGGTTAAGGTCAGCGCTAACTTAATTAAAGGGGCACTAGTATGCAACAGCAAGTTTCGCCAATGCTGCTTCACTTGGGTTATTTTATCCATCAACTGCGCAGTATCGGCTTCATTGTTTAGCAATTGTCTTAGGTCGAGTAAATCGGCTTTATATTTTGGTAATTCAACTTCACGATGCCAATCTCGGGTATCGTTAATAATCGCTTTTAACTGCTTAGATTGGCTTTTATTCAGATCAACGTAATCATCAATCCAAAATGACGATAACCAACCTAGGTTGTTATAGGCAAATGACGTTGAACAGCTGGCAATAAATAACAAACTGGTTATAAAAATAATTTTACTTAGTTTTATATTTTTTAACATGAAAAGACCCCGTTGTATGATGCTTTAGTTGCCAAAAATCATCATAAGTAATTATGTAAGCTACTGCTTGCTTTTATTTTTTTCATTTTTCTATAGAATCGCAAGCTAACGCAATTTATATCATAGCTATGTGCTTAAGTTTAGAATTTTTGAGCTATAGTTAAAACTACTTGTTAATACGTTTGTATATCTAATTTATAAACGTTGGCGTTATTGATTTAGCTCATAATTTATTACCTACTCGAGTAATAAGTAAATGATTAACCGTTATGATGCTTACCGACAACGATAACTAATTTGGAGACATGCATATGTCACAGTCTAATTTAAAAGCAATGTTCTTTGCGGGCATTATACTTGCTACACCTTATGCTTATGCAGGGCTTGAGGAAGGCATAATAGCAGCAAACGCAGGTCAATTTGAGGAAGCACTAAAAGAGTTTAATTACCTTGCAGACAAAGGCTATGCCCCAGGTATTTACGAACTAGGTAAGTTATACGAGGGCGGACATGGAGTTACTCGCGACTACTACAAAGCTGCAGAGCTTTACCAACAAGCAGTTAAAAAAAATCATGTAGATTCAATGTTTGCACTTGCGGTTTTGTATGATGAAGGCAACGGCGTAAAGTTGGACAAACAAATGGCTATTAGCTTATTTGAGAAAGCAGCCAATAAAAACCTTCCTGCAGCACAGTATAACTTAGGGGTAATGTACGCCAACGGCGATGGCGTGAGCCAAGATTATAAAGCCGCCAGAACATGGTATGAAAAAGCCGCCGCTAATAATTACACGCTTGCACAATTTAATTTAGCCTTGATGTATTTTGAAGGCTTAGGAATGCCAAAAAACCTTGAAATGTCGTATGTGTGGAATACCATCGCTGAGTACAACGGTAACATGCAAGCTAGCCACAGTCGTAAACTTGATGAACGCACTATGCTCCCTAAAGAAGTCGCTGAAGCTAAAGAAAAAGCCGATGCTATTTATAATAAAATTTTAGCGGGTACTTATGCAGGTGAAGGGCGAATGTTTTAAGCAAATAAAATAACTAAAAAAAGCTGAATGAAGTGATTCATTCAGCTTTTTTGTTTTAAGTACTACAGGCTATTTTACATAAAGCCACTTTAGCACTTTGATCAGTAATTTATTTTGTTTGAGTAATAAACCTATACGCGGATTAAACGAGCCTGATACTAAGGTATTTTTTGCATGGCTAAAGGTTAAAAAGCCTTCTTTGCCATGATAATGCCCCATTCCTGAATGACCCACCCCGCCAAATGGTACATCATCGGCAGCTACTTGTATTAATGTATCGTTAACGGCAACGGTTCCGCTAAGTGTTTGCTTAATAATGTACTGTTGCGCTTGCTTGTCTTGGCCCAAAATATAAACCGCTAATGGATGATGGCGTAGTCGAATATAATTAAGCGCATCATCTAATTTGTCATAACTCATAATCGGTAAAATAGGCCCAAATAACTCTTCTTGCATTAATTGCATCTCGTCGGTGACGTGCGTCACAATATGCAGACCCATCCGGTGTTTTTCAGCATCTTGTTGGTTTTGCTCAAGTGGCTTTGTTATTTTAGCGCCTTGTTGTTGTGCTTGTTCTAAATAACCTAGCAGACGTTGATAATGAGCTGGACTAATAATAGAGGTCAGGTTTTTCCCTTCAACACCTTGCTTAAAGTGCTTTTTATAAAGTGTACACAAAGCTTTAATAAACTGATGTTCTAATGCTTTAGGAACAAATACGTAGTCAGGAGCCACACATATTTGCCCTGCATTAGCCATCTTGCCAAATAATAGAGCACGAGCGGCTTTATTTACGTCTGCTTTTTCTAACACAATGACTGGCGATTTTCCGCCTAGTTCTAAAGTGACTGGTGTTAAATTTTTACTCGCTGCGCCCATCACCAACTTACCGACCGCTGTTGAGCCAGTAAATAATAAATGTGCAAAGGGTAATGATGAGAACTCACTTGCCACCTCGCTGCCACCTTGAATAATGGTGCAGTGTTGGCTTAATTCACCTATAAATATTTTTTCAAGAACCGCATTGGTATTAGGCGTAAATTCACTGAGCTTTAGCATAACCCTGTTGCCCGCTGCAATCGCGGTGATAACCGGCACCAATGCCAATTGAATAGGATAGTTCCACGGTGCAATCACACCCACCACGCCAATAGGCTGATAGGTTACACTTACTTTTGAGGGCCATAAGCTCAAACCAGGGCTGCGGTGACTAGGCTTAGACCAGCGAGGTAACTTTTTAATAATATGTGCAAGCCCCTGCATGGTAGGCAAAATATCACCTACTAAGGTATCAAAGGCCGTTCGGTAACCAAAATCTTTGGATACCGCTGCAATCAAGTCTTGCTCTATCGTTACAATGTTAGCGCGTACTTGCTTAAGTAAAGCAAGGCGTTGCTCAATAGGTAAATAAGGGGTGTCTTCAAAAGAGTGCTTTAGTTCATTAAATTGTGAACGCAAAGACCCTGTAGATAATGTGTCAGTGATCAAAATAGGCTACTCGATTTATAACGTTTTCAAGACTATAACCTTGATCTGTCACACGAGCAATAAAGAGTGGTTTTGCAACATAATGAAAAGCGTTGCAAAAACACTCATAAGGTTGGTTGGAACTCATACCGATGCACAGCTTTTATGTGCATCGGTTATCTGTTTTGTTAGTTGATTAAAGTGGGTTATTAAAAGCCAAAAACCTGGGCTGCTATGGTCATTGTTACTAAGGTAATTAAAACTATAGCGACAATATTTAACACAAAGCCAGCACGGATCATGTCTTTCATTTTAATTTCACCCGAGCCAAACACAATCGCATTGGGTGGTGTGGCTACTGGCATCATAAACGCACAACTACACGCAATCGCAGCTGGAATAACCCACACTAACGGGCTGCCAGTTACAGACTCAGCAACAGGCCCCAATAATGGTAAAAAGCCTGCGGCTGTTGCCGTATTACTGGTAATTTCCGTTAAGAAAGTAATGAGTGCCACCACCACAAGAATGCTCATAACTAAAGGAATTGCACTGGCCCCCTCAATCATGTTGGCAATGTAATCGGCTAATCCTGATGATTTAATTTGCGAGGCTAGTGTCAAGCCCCCCCCAAATAAAAGCAACACACCCCAAGGTACTTTAGCTGCACTTTCCCAATCTAAAATTCGCTCATCACTGCCTTTATTTGCAGGTAGTACAAATAATAATAATGCGGCTGCAATTGCAATACCCGTATCTGAAATTTTAAGGCCGGTCACATCACCTAGTAATGGTCTAAATATCCAACAAATAGCCGCAAACATAAACACAAACAACACGCCCTTTTCAGCACGTTGCATGAGTCCTAGGTCTTTTAGCTGCGAAGAAAATACCGCTTTAGTGTCAATTCGCTTGTTTGCTTGCACATTCGCATCAACCTTGTAGGTAAATTTAGTTAGCCAAATCCAGCTGATGATTAACATGCCAAGTGCTAATGGCACACCAACTATCATCCACTGGGCAAAGCCAATTTCAATCTGGTAGCTATCTGATAGGTACGCAGCCATTAATGCATTTGGAGGAGTACCAATTAAAGTAGCAATACCACCAATACTCGCGCCATAAGCAATAGATAGTAAAAGTGCTTTACCAAACCCCTCATTACTAGGATCTGAGCTTTTAACTAAATGAGTGATAGATAAGGCAATAGGCAACATCATTACTGCGGTAGCGGTATTAGACATCCACATTGATAAAAATGCAGTCACTAACATCATCGCTAAAATTTGTAAGCTTGGTTTTTTACCGGCATAAAGCATAGTTCTTAATGCAATTCGTTTGTGTAATCCCCAACGTTCCATAGCAATTGAGATTAAAAAACCGCCTAAAAATAAAAAGATCAGCGGATGCGCATAAGGAGCTGCAACACTTTTTATAGCCGCTATATCTACTATAGGTGAAATCACTAACGGAAGTAATGCAGTAGCAGGAATGGGCACAACTTCACTTACCCACCACGATGCCATCCAAAATGCTAAGCCTGCAGTTTTAAATGCAGCAGCCGACATTCCTACTGGCGGCTCAACTAAGCAGGTCAATAACATTACACACGGACCAAGTAACAATAACAGCCATTGCATAAACGGCTTTTTATTGGCGTTATTTTCTAAAATACGTTTTGTCATTTTAACAGCCTTTAAAATTTATATTTAAGACCAAGTGCAACACTGTTATCAGCATTTTCTTCTAGGTCGAGGTCAGTATATAAAAGGTAAGCGGTAGTTTGCTTGTCAAAAATGTAGTCTACACCAGTAGTCCACTGAGTTGCGTCTGATGCTTGACGTAGCTTTGAATCATCTTTTGCAAATTGAACTTTAGGTACCCATTTGTCGAGCTTGTAGCTTGCACTTAACACGTAACCATTCCCTGATTTACTACCATCAATTGATTCTGAGTGCTGGTATAACGCACCTAATTGTAGTTTTTCAAATTTATACACGCCTGCGATACGACTTGCTTTAATGTTATTAAGCGAGTCAACATGGCTTATTGAAATAGAGTAAGGAGTTTTATTTAAACTACGATCACCATAAATAAGGGTTGCAGCAAATCCCGCTTCATTGTCTTTGTTGTCATCTTTTGGCGCATAGGTAAATGAAAACTGTGCATTGTGCCAGTACTTAGAGGTATAGGTAATGGTATCGCCTAAGCGATCTTGCCCGGCAATAACTTGTGAAATATCAGCTTGGGTTTCGTTAAAGTTATCGAGTTTACCTTCAGAGTATTTAAAACGCGTGTCATTTCGCCCTACGACTACTTCACCAAACGCACCTTTTAGGCCAAGGTAAGTATTACGTGCTGCAAAAGGCTCATTGGTATCATCATGTTCAAAGCCTTTTACTTGAACCTCGTATTTAAATACGGCAGTAAAATATTCATTTAATTTATGGTCACCTTTAATACCAATACGCGAAAAAGGGGCATCTATTTGTGTGCCTTCATCTGCGTAACGCATAATGCCAGTATCGGTGTTGGCAATTTGTACTTCGGCTTTACCATACACAGTGTAATCTGCAGCAAACGCTGTTACAGGTAGTGTGGCAGCACTGCATAACGCAGCAAGTACTGAACCTTGGAATAGATTATTTTTCATTATGTATCCTAATTATGTGATGTTACTTGTTGTCTACAACTGTAGAGCAAGAACATGACCAACTAGATAATAACAATAAATTTCAGTGACTTAAAAAATAAAACCATGATAAAAAGCTTTAAAATGTGCGGATTTCCACACACTTTAAATACCTACTATCACCATTTCCACCCACTAATCGGTAAACATATCTCGATTAAGGTTATATTTACTCATTTTATCGTAGAGGGTTTTGCGCGCGATTTGCAACGTTGCCATGGTGTCTTTAATACTGCCATGATTAAGTTCTAAGGCTTCTTCAATTAAAGACTGCTCATAAAAGCTGACCTTTTCTACAAGGCTTAAATCCAATGATAACGACGAGCCACTACTGCTTGAGTCACTCTGTGCAAAAGCCAGATCGGGGCCAAGTAATACCGCTCGTTCAGCCTGATTTCTTAATTCACGAACATTACCTGGCCAGTCGTGCGCAAGTAGGCGCTGTTGTAACTCAATATTAAGCGCACCCAAAGGTTTATGAAAACGAGTGGCCGCAATAGAGCTAAAATGCTTAAACAACAAAGGAATATCGGCTTTTCTGTCTCTTAATGCGGGAATACTGACTTTAACTAAACTCAATCGATAATATAAATCGGCTCTAAACTCACCTTTTTCTACCAACGAAAGTAAATCGACCTTGGTGGCCGCGACAATACGAATATCAAGCTCGATGGCTTTATTTGCACCCACGGGGGTAACTTTTCGCTCTTCAAGCACCCGAAGTAATTTAACTTGTAGTGACAAGGGAGTGCTTTCAATTTCATCTAAAAAAACGGTGCCGCCTTGCGCAAACTCAAACTTGCCTTTGCGATCTTGTGTTGCGCCAGTATATGCACCACTAACAGCACCAAACAATTCGCTTTCTATTAATTGCTCAGGCACCGCACCACAGTTAATAGCCACAAACTGACAGCTGGAACGGTTACTATGATCGTGTAAATAACGGGCAACCAATTCTTTACCTGTACCAGTTTCACCTTCAATTAATACATCTGCAGGTGTATCAATCACTGTATTGAGTAAGTTCATCATGTGCTGCATTTTAAGGGTCTCGCCTAAAATACGCACACCGGGTGCGGAGGTCTTTTCAACTGCACGCTTCAGAGCTCTGTTTTCCATAACTAAAGCACGTTTGTCTAAAGCTCTGGCAATGCAATCTAATAAATTTTCGTTCAGGGGTTTTTCAAATAAATCATACGCGCCTAATTGCATCGCTTTTACCGCCACAGACACATCGGCATAACCTGTTAAAAATATTACCGGAAGCTCACTGTCGAATGCTTTTACCTGCTCAATAAAAGTTAAACCATCCATAGTCGGCATATTTATATCACTGAGGACAACGCCATAAAAGTTGCGACTTAAACGGCTTAAAGCAATACTCGCATCACTAAAGCACTGCACCTCATACCCTTCGAGGGTTAAAAGCTGATTTAACGAATCACGGATCATCGCCTCATCATCAATAACAACCACTTGCTTACAAACAACGGCTTCAATCATTTTTTGGGGCCTCTATGCTTGATAAACTAATAATAAACTGTGCACCGCCTTGAGGACGATTGTGCGCCGTTAAGTAACCATTAAATGAATCAATAATTTGCTTTGATATTGATAAGCCCAGCCCTAAACCATTACTTGACTTGGTACTGTAAAAGGGTTCAAAAATAGATCCCAGCACATGGTGTTCAATACCTGGACCACTATCTAAAATAGAAAGCTTAACGCGCTCCTCAAAACACTCAACATCGAAACTAAGCTCTCGTTTAGGCTCACCTTTCATTGCTTGTGACGCATTGGTGATCACATTAACCAGTACTTGTTCAAATTTTAATGCATCAACCCACACCGTGATCTCTTGCGAAAACTGCGGAGCACTGACGTTAACATCGTCTTGTTTAAGTTGCGGGTGGGTGATCATCAACGCATTGTTTAATAACGCCGACAGTGGATGTGGTCGCAATTGCATTGTCGCCGGCTTACTAAAGTGTTTAAGCTGCGCCACTATTTTATGTACCCGCTCTACCAAATTCTCAATAATAGTTAAGTTTTCACTCAATGCATTGAGTTTTCCTTTTTTAAGAAAAATTTTAGCGCTTGCTAAATAGGTGTTCATGGCGCTCAGTGGCTGGTTTATTTCATGATTAATACCCGCACTTAGTTGCCCTATTGTGGCTAATTTTGCCGACTGTACTAGTGCAGTTTGCGCTTTTTCAAGCGCTTGAGTGCGCTCTAATACTTCAAGTTCTAAACTGTGACGCGAGTACAGTAATTTTTTATATCCGGCAAAGCGTGCCAATAAGCTGTATCCGACAAAAATAAATACCCAATAAAACAACACCAGCCATAACAATCTGGGCACCTGTAATGCATTTACGCTTGAAATATCAACCAATACCGTCATCGTTGCATTTAGGTGTGTCAGTGGTCTTGAAGCGGCAACATATTCATCTTTAGCAATTTTAAATTGCTCAATGCCCTGACTTTTGTAGCGCTGCTGCTTTATTTGTAACGGTTGATGATCTAAGTAAGCACGGCGCTGTTTAATATCGCGACGTGTAGTAATATCAAGCTCTGTAAACGTGTTTAAACGCCATGCTGGCTCATCTGACATAGCAATAATTTTATCCGCAAGCTGCAAATAAAAATGACTGCCTTTTGAAGTATTTAATAACGAACGATCGTTTTCAAATTTAGCGACATTAATTTTTAGTGCCACAACGCCAATGGCTTTACCATCTAGATAAATAGCCTGAGAAAAGTATATTCCGCGCTCTTTCGAGCGCTGTCCGAGGGCAAAGTAAGCGACCTTTTCTCCAGCAAAAGCCTGTTTAAAATAAGGTCTAAATGCAAAGTTGCTCCCTAAAAACGTATAGTCGGTTTGCCAGTTGCTACTTGCAATAACGTCGCCAAGGGGATCTAGTATGTATACATCTGAGGCACCGCTGGCTTGTTGAATATCAGCCAAGTAATTATTAATAGCATTAAAGTGTTGTGATTCATTATTAGTAAAACGAATCAATAAATTATTTTCTGTGAGGAGCTGAGGAATAGCTGCAAAGCGCGCGAGTTCATTATCAATATAATTATTTAATTGAATGACCTGTTGGTCAGCTTGAATTTTAGCTTGGCCTAAATCATAAGCGCGGCCAAATGAAAATGTAACCACCAACAACAGCACTAACAGAATACAAGCAAAAATAATTTTTTTAGGAACGGAGGACATAAACGCCTGTAACACCAAGGTGCTAATAATAACTAATAGCCACTATTGTATCGATTTATAGGCCTTTGCAGAAGAAACTTTTTGTTAACAAGTGTACTGAAACTAAAAAACCGTGAAACAAAAAATATTTCACGGTTCAATTCCCTGCAAAAGGGATGCTGTTTTAGCTTAGTCTACGCTTTTGCAAGCGCTGGTTTGTCTTTAAAGTACTTATACAAACCAATTAATGAGGCTGCAATCCAAAATATTTCAATCACAAAGCTCGCTAAGTTAAAGTTATAACAAAGACTGATAAGCAACAAAATAGCGCCGCTTAGATTCATTAAATTATACGTCAAACTTTTTGGCGATACTTTATTTAGTTGCAGTAAAAAAAACGAACCAACCACTAAAAAAGTGCCACTCATACCAACAATATCAAATAAAAGTGCAATCACACGTCTATCCTTTTCCATTTAAAACCCAACTGACTGGCCCAATCCATGGGGAGGGTTTTTTTCAATCATTGAAACAGCAAAACCAGCGAAGTTTACCAGTGAAAAAAAAGCAAACAAGGGCTTATGTCCGCCTCTTGATAATTTGGGTTAAATAGCTACTTTATTTAAAAGTGACTTTACCACCTATCATTTTATAAGCTACAGTCCCTCTTATCGTCGCTGGGCGGGCAAAAGGCCGCTCACAGCCAGGGCATACACATTCAGTATGGGTGTGATCTTGGGTTATTCGTTCTATAAAACATTTTACCAACGCCCCTTTGCCCCCTTTACGATATTTAAATAAAGGCGCTTTGCACGCAGAACAAAATATATCGACCGTTTTTGTAGGCCCTTTTTTATTGGGCTTAGCCATACTACCTCAATGGTTATTTTACGATTACTAAGGCGTACATGCTATCACATGATAGAAAAGAAATTGATGGGAGTAAGCATTACTTATCAGAGTTATTATTGATTAGGTAATTATGTTAAAAAATATTGTGTTATTAAACTTTATTAGCTAAACGTGTTAATTGAGCCGACAGTACATTCATACAAAAGGGCTTTATAATAAACCCTGATACCTTTGCATTAATTATCTTTTTTACGGTCTCAGAGTTGTCTTCACAGGTCACCATAAGTACCGGAAGCTGAGCATGCTCAATATCGTTTCTAATCGCATCAAGTAAGTTTAGACCATCCATTTTTGGCATATGTAAATCTGTTATAACCAAATCTATGAGTTGATTTTGCAGTATAGTCAATGCTTGCAGGCCATCGGTTGCTTCAACAATGTCTTTATAATCTAACTGCCTCAACATATTAATGAGCACATGGCGCATTAATGGCATGTCATCAACAACTAATATTCTCATATAAATGTTTAACCAAAGTAGGTGCAAACAAATTTTTATCAAACTGAATTAACAAAAACTGTTATAGGTAGTATCTACATTAGTTAACTATAGTTGTTGAAGCAAATAATCAGTTTTATTTACACTTTGCAAGTTTGATAATAGAGCATTTAAAAATTACCAAACGAAGCTTGAATAAGCCCAGCTAAGCATGCTGGACTGAGTGCAATTTCAAGCCCTCGCTTACCGGCACTCACATAAATAGTATCAAAGTCTAATGCGCTTGAGTGTATATAGGTCTTTAAGCGCTTTTTTTGTCCAAGCGGGCTAACGCCCCCCAAAATATACCCTGTACTTGCCTGTACTTTTTGCGGCTCTGCCAGCATTACTTTTTTAACTGCGCAGAGCCTAGCCAATTGCTTCAAATTAATCTGCTGAGTAACTGGCGTCACAGCAACAATTAGTTGTTGTTCTGAGGTTTCTAACACCAATGTTTTAAATACTTGAGCGCTATTAAGATTTAGCTTTTCAACTGCTTCAAGGCCGTAATTAGTGTTGTTTACATCGTGCTCATAGCTAAGTACGTCAAATTTAATTCGGGATTTTTTTAGCTGTTCTATCGCTGGGGTCATCTGATAAAATCCTCAATAAATTTCTGCTAACTTACCATACTAAACAAAAAACGGCGCTTAAAGAAGCGCCGTTTTTACCTAAGTTCTGTTGACCCTAATAATTACTTAGTTAGGTCATCAAAAAACTTTTTAACACCATCAAAAAAGCCTTGCTCTTTTGGACGGTTCTTTGAGCTATCTTTGCCCATGCTTTCTTCAAGTTCAGTTAGCAGCTCACGTTGACGCTCATTAAGGTTCACTGGCGTCTCAATCACCACTTTACAAATTAAGTCACCTTGGGCACCACTGCGTACAGACTTAACCCCTTTACCACGCATACGAAACATTTTACCCGTTTGTGTTTCTGACGGTATTTTAAGTTTTGCACGGCCATCTAATGTTGGTACTTCAATTTCACCGCCAAGGCCTGCTGTAGTAAAGCTAATAGGCACTTCACAGTATAAATTGTTCGCTTCACGAACAAATATCTTATGTTCACGAACCGACACTTGCACATACAAATCACCTGCTGGTGCGCCATGCATACCAGCTTCACCTTCGCCAGATAAACGAATACGGTCACCTGTATCAACACCTGCTGGAATTTTTACCGATAGTGTTTTGGTCTTCTCTACGCGGCCTTGACCATGACATTTGTTACAAGGATCTGAAATAATTTGACCCTGTCCATGACATGTTGGACATGTTTGTTGTACGGCAAAAAAACCTTGGCGCATTTGTACCTGGCCAGCTCCGTGACAGGTTGTACATGTTTTTGGCTTAGAACCCGCTTTGGCACCGCTGCCGTCACACGGGTCACAACTAACCCAAGTCGGTACTTTAATTTCAACGTCTTTACCACGAACCGCTTCTTCTAAGCTTAAGTCCATGTTGTAACGTAAATCGGAACCACGTTGCTGGCGAGATTGGCGTCGGCCACCGCCGCCACCAAAAATATCACCGAATACATCACCAAAAATATCACCAAAATCACCTTGACCGCCACCAAAGCCACCGTGACCACCGCCACCACCTTGTTCGAAGGCAGCATGGCCGTATTGGTCATACATTTGACGCTTTTGCGAATCTGTTAGTATTTCGTAAGCTTCCTTTACTTCCTTAAACTTGGTTTCAAGGTCTTTATCACCGGCGGTACGATCTGGATGATATTTCATCGCTAAGCGTTTATACGCTTTTTTTATGTCTCGCTCACTCGCATCTTTGCTTACGCCGAGGACTTCGTAATAATCGCGTTTTGACATATCTATCACACTACTCTTTTCTATGTGCAGCGCTAGCTGCTGGACAAACCGATAAATCATATCGATTTATCATTGAATTTTTAAAGCACTTTACTTACATCTCTTACATACAAAAGGCGCGTTAAGCTTTAGCCTACGCGCCTCAGGTGTTCATCCTAACTTAAACACGCAATGTAGTCATGGTGTTTTCGGTTAGCGAGAAGCGTTAGTAACAATTACTTGTCGTCTTTAACTTCTTCGAACTCTGCATCAACAACATCGTCGTCTTGCTTAGCAGACTGTTGTTGCTCTGCACCGGCATCACCACCTGCTTGTTGTGCTTTAGCTTGGGCAATTTCCATTAGTTTTTGAGACTTTTCAGCAAGTGCTTGTGTTTTAGCTTCAATTTCTGCTTTGTCGTCGCTCTTAATTGCTCCTTCAAGGTCAACAACAGCCGCTTCAATTGCTTCTTTGTCTTCGCTTGGTAGTGCATCACCCGCTTCTTCAATTTGTTTACGTGTACCGTGAACAAGTGCGTCAGCTTGGTTACGTGCAGCCACTAACTCTTCAAACTTTTTATCGTCTTCTGCATGTGCTTCTGCATCGCGAACCATTTTTTCAACTTCTTCATCACTTAAACCTGAAGACGCTTGAATGGTGATTTTTTGCTCTTTACCTGTGTCTTTATCTTTAGCAGATACATGTAAGATACCATCCGCATCCACATCGAATGTTACTTCGATTTGTGGTGTACCACGTTGTGCTGGGCGAATACCTTCTAGGTTAAATTGACCTAGAGATTTATTGTCGCTTGAACGTTTACGCTCACCTTGTAGCACATGAATGGTTACCGCAGATTGGTTATCTTCTGCTGTTGAGAATGTTTGCGATTTCTTAGTAGGAATCGTCGTGTTTTTCTCAATCAGTGCCGTCATTACTGAACCCATCGTCTCAATACCTAGAGATAATGGTGATACGTCTAGTAATAGAACGTCTTTCACGTCGCCTGCAAGTACACCACCTTGAATCGCTGCACCTACTGCAACTGCTTCATCAGGGTTAACGTCTTTACGTGGCTCTTTACCGAAGAACTCTGCTACTGTTTTTTGAACAAGTGGCATACGAGTTTGACCACCCACTAGAATGATATCGTTGATATCGTTCACAGATAGGTCTGCATCAGCAAGTGCACGCTTAAGCGGTTCAATTGACTTAGTCACTAAGTCTTCAACTAATGACTCAAGCTTAGCACGTGTTAATTTCACGTTCATATGCTTAGGACCAGACGCATCAGCGGTTACATACGGAAGGTTTACTTCTGTAGATTGTGCTGATGAAAGCTCAATTTTTGCTTTCTCTGCTGCTTCTTTAACACGTTGCATAGCAAGTGGGTCAGTTTGTAAATCGATACCTTGATCTTTCTTAAATTCAGCTACTAGGTAGTTGATAACACGGTTATCGAAATCTTCTCCACCTAAGTGGGTGTCACCGTTAGTCGCTAGAACTTCAAATGTGTGCTCGCCTTCAACTTCATCAATTTCAATAATTGATAAATCGAAAGTACCACCACCTAAGTCATATACCGCTACTACGTTTTCGCCACGGTTTTTATCCATACCGTATGCAAGTGCAGCTGCCGTTGGCTCATTAATGATACGTTTAACTTCAAGACCCGCAATACGGCCAGCATCTTTGGTTGCTTGACGTTGTGAATCGTTAAAGTATGCCGGTACTGTGATTACCGCTTCAGTTACTTCTTCACCTAAGAAGTCTTCAGCTGTTTTCTTCATTTTTTTCAGTACTTCAGCAGAAATTTGTGGTGCAGCGCGTTTTTCGCCGCCCGCTTCAACCCATGCGTCGCCATTATCAGCTTTGATAATTTTGAAAGGCATGATGCCGATATCACGTTGTACTTCTTCGTCTTCAAAACGACGACCAATTAAACGCTTAATTGCGAACAATGTGTTTGTTGGGTTAGTTACCGCCTGACGTTTTGCAGGTTGACCTACTAAAGTCTCACCGTCTTGCGTGTAAGCAATAATAGACGGGGTTGTGCGATCGCCTTCCGCATTTTCAATAACACGTGCTTTGTCACCATCAAGTACTGCAACACAAGAGTTAGTAGTACCTAAATCGATTCCAATAATTCTACCCATGAATCTTCTCCAACTTCTAAATTCGTTAATACGTTCGATGACTAGTTAATAGGGATGCCACAAACTTAATTCAACTGTAAAAATGAAAAAAAATTCATTTTTTTTAATTTATTTACTAAATAACCCTAAAAAGAGTAAGGATTGCTCATTTTTTGTTATTTAAGAGGACCTTTATTGCCTGGTCTGATGAGTTTGTGTGTGATATAAATTCAGTAAATAACATCAAAAGGACATTATTTGTGCACTTTGAACAATTATTACAACTCGCCTCTCAAGTAAGTCAGAAAACAGGCCCAGAAACCAATACTATGCAGTTCCCTGCTAATTGGTGCCAAGGTCGAACCGCTTTTGGCGGACTTTCTGCGGCGCTTCTTTATCAAGCAATGCGCAATAACGTTGATTCATCAAGACGACTGCTTTCTTTAAGTACAAACTTTGTCGGCCCATTATTGGCTGAAAAACCATTTTCTTTGTCGGTAGAAATATTACGTGAAGGGAAAAGCAGTACCCAAGTGCTCGCCAAAGCCATTCAAGAAGACGCAGTATGCGTTATTGTACAGGCCTGTTTTGCTAAAAACCGTAATTCATCAATTAATGTACCGGTATCAAAGTCGCTAAGCTTGCACCCTGTGAACGAACGTCACTGTTTAGGATTTGTACCTGGGCAAATGCCAGAGTTTTTCCAACATGTTGATTTATGCCCTCAACAAGGAGCCATGCCGTTTAGCAGTGCTGAAACCTCTCATTTAGGTGGTTGGATGCGCTTTAAACATACGCCAGAAGTAATTACAGAAGCCCATGTTATTGCCCTTACTGACGCATGGCCGCCAACCTTGCTGCAAATGTTTAAACAACCAGCACCGGCAAGTAGTATGTCGTGGTATTTAGAATTTGTGCAAGCGCCTAGCTTAGCACCGGGTGAATGGTTAGGCTTTGAAGCAATCACTCATCATTCAAAAGATGGCTACGGACTTGAAGATGGCTGTATTTGGTCGCAATCGGGCGAGCTTATTGCGCTCACCCGCCAAACCGTGGCTTTATTTGATTAACAATTAAAAACGAGTGAAGTCGCGCTGGGTATATTGTTTATCTAAATTAAGCATTATAGTGCGATATTCACCGCTTTGAATTATGTTGGCTAAGCCTTTGTCAAACTGCTGTCTCAGCAAATCATTATTAAAGTACGCAGGCCTTGCCGCAGATGGAAAAATAGCATGGATAACAAAATCTTTTGTGGCATTGGTTTTTTGATATTCCTTTAAGTAGTAAAGGAATATGCGTCTATCGAGAATAATCGTATCAACCCAGCCTGCCATTAAATGGTGAATCTGCGCTTGTTGATTAAGTACTTCTTCGTACCCTCTCAAGTTCTCTAAGTTGTGGCCAAACTCTTTTGGTAAATAAGCGGGGGCGTTTTGAAATGCTAAAACGCTTTTAGTGGCCAAATCGTAAATCGTATTAATAGTGAAGTTACTCTTTTTAAGACTCACCACTACATTCTCATAACTGACAACAGATTGGCTTCGATATATGCCAGTAATTAAAATACCCGAATAATTTAATGCAATATCGACATGCCCTCGGTTCAATAAAGCATCGGCACGCTGATTTGACATATATTGCACATCAACCTTATTTATATTTTGGTTACTAAGTGCTGCTTTTACAATCTCGAGCTGAATACCTGAATCATTTTCACTTATTACATAAGGTGCAACTGTAGGGTTAGCAGCAATAGTAACTCGCTGCTGATTAATACCTTTAACAAATGCCAAGCTATCGCCACATAAGCACACTAAGGCTAATAAAAATACCACTTTCACACTATCACCTAATCCGTTTTTATTTTCAGTTGTTGGGGTTACTTTTCTTATTATATTGTTAGTAATTTAGCCGCAGTGTTTGTATTTAGCTATTAATTATAGCAATATTTAAATTATTGAATTAACTATAAGCTAACATTTTGCAAACTGCCTGCCCAAGCTGTGATCTTATCATTGATATTCCCGACATTAATGCCAAACAGGTTGCGGTGTGTCCTCGCTGTAACCACAAAATTCGCGGTGTTAATGTTAACCATGATACCGAAATAGTCGCATTAAGCTTCAGCGCACTGCTGATGTTACTCAGCAGTATGTTTTATCCGTTTATTTCTTTTAGTAGCAACGGTATTACCCAAACAATTACCCTACCTGACGCTGCTCGCATTCTATTTAATTATGATAGTGACCTGCTCGGCCTGTTTATTGATATCAGCATTATTATTCTGCCTATGAGTTTGCTCATTATATTGATCCCTTTACATTTAGGGGTACTCAAAGCGCTGCCACAAGCGCTCGCCAGAAGGCTATTAAAGTTTACCTTAACCCTTGAGCCTTGGATCATGTCAGAAATCTTTTTGATTGGTGTTTTGGTCAGTATGGTAAAAATAATGTCATTGGCTGAGGTTAGTTTTGGTACCAGCTTTTTTGCCTATGTGGGATTTGTAATTTTTTATGTTAGTGCGTTAACACGGCTAAATCGTGCCCGGTTGTGGTCTCAGGTAAGCCCTGCAACTCGACTTGAAGGTAGTGCTGGCATAGAGCGTGCGATAGATGACAATATAAAAGCCTGCCATGTTTGCCACCAATTGAGTGTTGATTTAACCTGCCCTCGTTGCCATAGTAAAACCTACTTAAGAAACCCCTACAGCGTTCAAAAAGCAGCAGCTTGGCTAGTTACCTCCGTAATTTGTTATATCCCCGCGAATTTACTGCCCATTATGTACACTATCAGCCTTGGGGATGAAACCCCTGCCACGCTTATTTCTGGTGTTATTACTTTATGGAATAGTGGCTCGTACCCAATTGCGCTGATTATCTTTTTTGCAAGTGTGGTGGTGCCATTAGCGAAAGCGCTCATTTTAAGTTTTTTATGTTTTATGGTTACAAAACCCGCCAACCTGCATACAAAAGGTTACACAAAAGTGTATCAACTTACTGAATTTATAGGAAAATGGTCTATGATTGATGTGTTTGTTGTGGCTATATTAGTTGCATTAGTGCAGCTAGGTAATTTGATGTCGGTTATACCGGGTTTAGGCATCGTCTTTTTTACTGTTATGGTATTATGCCAAATGATGGCAGCACACGCATTTGACCCTCGTTTACTGTGGGATTCACCTAAAAATAAAAACGCAGAGAATAAAGCATGACTAAAACAGCCAACGTAGCACAAAAAACACGTATTTCTGCGATTTGGATTATTCCCGTGGTTGCCTTATTGGTAGGTATTTGGATGCTTTATCAATACCAATTAAATAAAGGTCAAACAATCTATATTTCTATGCCGCAAGCCGAGGGCATTGTTGCCGGTAAAACAGAAATTAAAGTACGTAGTGTTAAAATAGGACAAATTGATCACGTCCGTCTTTCTGACAGCCAAGACAGTGTTATTGCACGGGCACAAATAGATAAAAACTACGATAACTTGCTTACTGAAGATGCCCGTATTTGGGTGGTAAAACCTCGCATAGATGAAACTGGCATTAGTGGCATGAGTACTTTGCTCTCAGGCGTTTATTTAGAGTTTTCGCCAGGCGAAAGTAAACAACTAAAGAAGCAGTTTAAACTTCAAGAGGAACCCGCATTAATAGGCAAAGATGTACAAGGTGGACGCTTTAAGTTGCTCAGTTACAATGCAGAAGTACTCGATGTGAGTACTGGCATATTTTTTAAAAACTATAAAATAGGCCAAATAGAAACCGCCACCTTTGATTGGAAAAACCAAGCAATGCAATACGGTATTTTTATTAAAGCTCCCTACGAGAACTTGATCACCTTAAACTCTATTTTTTGGGTTAACTCAGGAATAGAAATAGATCTTTCCGCAGATGGTATCAACATTAACACTGGTTCTTTAAGCAAATTATTGAAAGGGGGGATCTCTGTCGGTTTACCTGACCAGCAAGCTCCCGGCGATTTGGCAAAAGACGGTCATAGCTTTTCTTTAAGTCAAAGTTACAAACAAGCTCTAGAAGAGCGCTTTTATGACTTTGATTATTACCTTATCGAATTTGAACAATCCATTCGTGGGTTACGTGTAGGTGCGCCAGTAGAGTATCGCGGTACACGCATAGGTACTGTAGTTGAAGCTCCCGCGAACGTAATAATAGATGGCAAACCCGCTCACTTTCGTGCTAAAAACACCGCTGTCCCTGTATTGATCAAAGTCGAATATGGACGTTTATACCACAACAACGCCTTAGCTAAAGAGTATTGGAAATCAAGCATAATCGAGTGGATAAAAAATGGTATGAGGGCATCATTAAAGCCAGGGAATTTGTTAACCGGTGCAGTTTATGTTGATTTTGACTTTTATACTGACGCCCCTAAAAGCGAGCTTAAAAAGCTTGCTCAATACGATGTGTTCCCCAGTGTATCGAGCGGTATAACCGTGCTTGCTGACCAAGTGTCTGATGTACTGAATAAGGTAAATAATTTAAAAATTGAAGACAGCTTGGCAAAAATGCAAACAACTTTCAGCGAGTATCAAGCGTTGGCCAGTGAAATGCGCACATTATTAAGTAAACCTGACACCCAAAATTTACCCGGTGACTTTAATCGTAATCTCGAAAAAATAACCAAAAGCATGGAACAGTTTGAAATAACCATGCGTCAATTCGATAAAACCATGGCAAGCTATCAAGCAGGCTCACAAATGCACCACCAGCTTGAACAAACACTGCTGCAAATTAAACGTTTATCTGAAGAATTCCAACCACTTACTCGTGGTTTAAACGAACAGCCTAACATGCTCATTTTTGATAAGTCACTGCCTAGTGACCCGCAACCGAGGAAACAATAATGAAAGCACTATTTTTACTTTTAACAAGTGTTCTCTTTATCAGTGGTTGTAGTTCGGCTATTCAAACTGCAACTCAATATTACCAATTTGAACAACCCATCAATGACTCTTCGCGAAATGTGCAAAATACAAAAGCACAACTCAGGGTGCACACAGTTACCTTAAGGGGGGCATTGAATAACCGTGGTATTGCTATGAAAGTAGATAATAATCAAGTTCATGCTGCTAATTATCACTTGTGGGGCGAATCGCCGGATGTAATGCTTACAACAACTGCGCAACAAACATTATTTAATGCCATGAGCAACTGGATGGTTATAAAAGGATTGCCGGTCATTACCGACCAACAACAACAAATATTTTATGAAATAGAATATGAATTACATCACTTTAACGGCGATCTGCAAGGTAACGCAGATATCTCAGGGTTATGGCGTTTGTACTATACCCACCCAGAATCAGGCAGACGTTTAATAAGCATTCATAACTTCTCAAATGTTATGCCAATAGATGACGATGGCTACAATTCATTAGTCGCGACCCTTGAAAAAATGTGGCTAGAGATAAATTCAAATGTGGCGAACACAATTGAAAAAACAAGACTCAATCATAAATAAACACTTTGATGGTGGTTTTATCAGCATTAATTACTGCCTTACCCACCTCAGTAAAACCCAGTTTATATAGTACATTTTGAGATCCTAAATTAGCCGTTGAAGTAATTGCGCATACATCTTTTATACCTAATTTATGCCTGTTATATAAAAGTATTGTAGCTGCTTCAAAAATATATCCCTTTTTTTCAAAGCCGACTTTTAACGCAAACCCTAAATCGGGATGTTGCATAGTCGCTCGCTGATAAAAACCAACAATACCAACCACAGTTTCATCATGGAGTGTGATCATATAAGGCCCAAAACCGTGCTCTTTATGGGCAGCTATAAAGCTGTCTTTGATGTATTTTTTAGCGTCGTCTAGGGTATAAATACCTTTATCACCAATGTATTTAATAAAGTTGGCCTGATTAACTAACTTAAGTAACTCCGCCGCATCTGCTATTTGTGCGAAGCGTAAGAGTAAACGTTCAGTTCTAAAAGCAATATTCAAAATAACTCCTTGGAGTTCAATACTATAATTTAACGACATTAAAACAAAACCCAATCAACAATGACTGGGTTTTTTGGTTTTAGAGTAATTTCAAACTTACTTTTGCAATTTTATATCGCTGTAGTAATCATCTAAACTCGTCACTTTAGTCTGATTTGGCAAATCAGCAAACTCGCTATCACTAAACTTAGTGCCGCGTAGCTGCACATTTAAACGTGCTGCTTTTGGGTTTAACATTGTTTGCTGGTAGTAATCTTTAATATCAGCAAGGGTGACTTTTTCCACCTCTGCAATTAATTTTTGTCTTGAATCAAAATCAAAGTTTTCACGATACCAATCGTTAATCAATGGACTCATTTCGTCGCTTAAATTCTTTGGCTGTTCTTTTAACGAAACCAAAGTTGCATTTTTAAGCTGTGCAAATGTTTCCTCACTCATGGCATTAAGCTCAGAAGCGTACTCTTTTTTAAACTTGTCAAAGCGCACTTGAATGTCTTTAGGCCCTTTCACCGGTGTTTGGATAAATAAACCAATACCTGAGTAATCTTCAATGGGACGCGCTAATGCGCCTACTGCATAAGCAAGTTGCTCTTCAGTACGCATTTTATCAAAGGCGATTGTTCTAAAGTGACCTTGCAATACTGCTGCCTGAGCTTTTTGTTTGTAACCAGGTATTGGGTGAATGGTCATATCGACCACCGCTACATCGGCTACATCAATATCTTTGTGCAACACACGCGCTTCTCCCGGTTGCGGTAACCACGCTTTACTGCGTGCAAACTCCGATTGAGTATGTGTGCTTGGTAAGATAGCCGCTAACTCAGCAGCAATAGCATCAATGTCTTTTTGGTTGTAGTTACCGTAGCTAAATACACGTAAGTTATTATTTGCTAAGGTGCTTTGCTTTAAAGCGTGTAAATCAGCAAGCGTTAATGTTTTTGCAGCCTTAATTAGCGCTTCTATATCAAAACTACCAGTACGAGTCAGCTTAGAATACTCACCAAATGCTTGTGCATACGGGAACTGTTTTTGTTGATTCAGTAAATCTCGCTGATAACGGTCAATCGCTTGATTAAACGCTTGTGCTGAAATTTCAGCATCAAACCCAGCTAACGCTTGTTTAAGTAAAATATCTTGTTTATCGGTAAAACCACTTAACGATAGCACCAACCCATTACTTGAGCTTAAATTAACGTTCATACCAGCAACAGCAGCTTCAGTTCGTAACTGACTTAATTGAGTGTTATACAGATCAGCCCAAACAGAATAAAGTACGGTTGAGTTAATATCATGCAAACCTGTTTGCGTATTGATATACACCTCAACTAATCCCTTGGGTTGCTCTGCAAACTGCTGACTTGCTTGGCGCCAAATTTTTACGCCGTTTTTATCGTAGCTAAGCTCAGGATGCTTCTGCTCTTTAAAGGCTTGCGTTTTAATTGCAAAACTCTCTGGCAGTAAATTGTTAACACTTGGCAATGCTAAATTAAAATCACTTGGTTTTTCCCAGCTGGCAATTTCTGCATCGCTAATATCATTAATTTTATATTTGCCATCGTAAAAATGCAGCTCAGAATCTGTATCTTCCTGTTGAGAAATATACCAGATGCGAAGTGTATCGGCATTAAGTTGCTTAAGTACATTGTTCACCGCATCAGCATCAAATTGAGCATAGTAGTACGGTGCGTTTATCGCATGATTTAACGGGTAATCTTGCATGCTTTGAGTCAACGCACTAACGTAGTTAAACTCATCGCCCTTTTCTAAAAATTTAAACTGATTGTTTAAAGAGGTGCGAATTTCATTAAAGTATTTACTATTAACGCCCTCACGCTTAATCAAGTCAATGTATTGCATAATTGTCGCAACAATTGACTCGCGGTTTTTCATACCTTCATCAGTCAACTCTATATTAACGCTCAAAGAACCGTAGTTGCCATATTGATTTGGAGAGGCCGAAGCGGATAACTGCGATACCCACCCTTTATCACGCAATAATTGTGCTGGACTACCTGGCATTTCATTACTTAGTAAATAAGCAACAAAGCGATTAGGTTTTACTGCAAATTCAGTTTGATTATTAGCAATTGTGAAATCGAGCTGTAGTTGTTTAACGTCTTCATTTGGTGAGTAAAAAACACGTTTTCCACCGGCATTATCAAAATCTAAGCTCGCAGTAACGCGAGGTTTTTCAATATTTTTATTTTCAATGTCAGCAAAGTATTTTTGTGCTTTTTTCTGCATTTCTGCAATCGGTAAATTAGAAATCAGCGCCACTTTCATAATATTTGATGAATAATATTTATTATAAAAATCAACCGTTTCTTTGTGTAAAGAACTATCCGCTTTGTCACCTAGTGTTTCAAGGTTACCAATTAAGAATCGGTTAGCTGGGTGTTCCCCCATCATTTTACGTGCTAATTTAAATTGGCCAAAAAAGTCCATTTCACGACGCATTGACCACTCAGCATTCACTGCGTTTTTTTCTTTTTCTGTGTATTCTGGGTAAAGCTTAGGGGCTTTAAAAAAGTCTGAAAAGCGGTCTAAGCCTTCTTCAAACGCATCGTTATTAATTTTAAACATGTAGTTGGTAATATCGAGCCAAGTATAAGCATTATGCGCACCACCATTTTTAGTCATAAAATCGGAGTACCCTTTGGTATCAGGGTATCGTTCAGTGCCTAGGAACAACATATGTTCTAGGTAATGCGCCATACCTTGTTGGCTCATTGGGTCATGTAACAGACCTACACCTACACTCAGTGAAGCAGCAGATTTTTCAGCGCTTGGATCAGAGACTAAAATCACTTCAATATCGTTAGCAAGTTTCAAGGTTTTATATTCACGGTTATCGTTAGGGCTAACAACGAGCGTTGGTGACAACAGTGATGTTTGTGAAGATTGAGAAAGAGTGGCGGTATTCGAACAACCGCTTAATATTGCCAGTGCAATTGCACTTAAGCCGATGACGTGTCTCATTTTAATTATATCCATTGCTGTTAAATACGTGTTTAGTGTTACAAAAATACTAAATCAGGAATAAACTACCATCATCAAGTAATACTATGCTACTAATTAGTACTTAATTGTGTAACACATTGTGAATAGTAATCAAATAATCAATAAGGTAAGTTATGGAAAAGATAATAATAATGGCCATGTTTGTGCAGGTAACACTTTCATTAGTTGTTATGGTGATTATGGGAAAACGTCGTTTTGCAGCGGCCAAAAATAAACAGATACAGTTAAATGATTTTGCCGCTATGCGCCTTGATAATGCGGGCGATTATGTCAGAGTCGCTGATCGTAACTTTAGCAACCAATTCGAAATACCTGTGCTTTTTTATGCGGGATGTTTACTTGCTTTACAGCTTAATATGGCGAGTGTCCCTATCGCAGTATTGGCGTGTATATTCGTAGCGACACGCATTATTCATAGCATCATTCACCTTGATAGTAATCATTTAAGAGCCCGTTTTAGAGTGTTTTTACTAGGCTGCTTATCTGTGTTTGTAATGTGGATTTTGCTAGTGCTGGGTGTACTTTACCACTAAAAAATAACGGCGAATTTAACAATTCGCCGTTATTATTTATAAGTTTATTTTGTACGTTTTAATCGAGGTGCTACTAGCAGTAGTGCACCTAATAACCACGCTACACTACCACTAGAGTCTGAAGTTTTTGGTGGTGTAACTTCTACGTTATCAATTAATGTATTTTCTTTAGGTGTCAAGTTTTGTGCTGAATTAGGATCATCATCAAGCACAACCACACTTTGAATTGATACCAAGTTTTGATTACTAATAACTAAATTTTCATCTGAACATTGGGCTTGAGTAATACCAACTAATGGTACCTCTGAACAATGGACTAAGGCAGCAATTTTATTTAAGGTTTCTTGACTTTGCGCAGTGACTTGTCCAAACACGGTAAAACCACCATTTTGTAAATCTAAGTTTTGGCTGTTATCACTCATGTTAAAAAACCATTGGCTGGTAGCGCTGTTTTCATTACCGCCCTGTTTTGCCATAGCAATGGTGCCTTTAACATTTGAATAAATAGGTTCGTTAATAACCGAAGGTTTGGTTGTAATTGGATCCATTTTATCAGAAAAAGTAAAACCCCCTCCTTGAATGATAAACTTATCAATAGAGCGATGTATTACCGTTTGATTATATGCAGCATCATCAACATAACTTAGGAAATTTTCTACTGTTTTAGGAGTTTGTTGATCAAACAAGTTAATTTGTATCGTTCCCTGGCTCGTTTGCATTTCGACTATAGTTGCAGTGCTTGAAAAACTTGTTGCAGTTAAAATTGAGGCTAAGATAAGCTTCTTCATTATTTTTCCTATTTTTATTGTCATTAGAATTAATATTTTATGCATCATAGAATAGTGCTATTTATTTTGTAAATCGATATATAAGTACTTAACGCTACAATTCATAGCAAGTTAATTACATCGCAGTTACAACTGTTTACATTTTTATTTTAAACACGTTATGGATAATTAATTGCCTGTGTGCCTTGGTGTACATTACGGTTACTCTTTTTAATTAATTTTAAACCTTGCAAGGTATTTAAAAAGCCCCTTATCAATCACTCTTTTTTTGTTATTATCAATCAGGGACTGTTGCCATTTAAAGGTCATTAGGCCCTAACACAGTGATAGGAGTACATGAAATGACTAATAACACGACTATTTGTGATTTTGGATTACATAAAGGTGAGCCATACACCCAATTGCCCGTGAGCTTTTTGAAATGGATGATTGATGTTAATCATCAAAAATCTCAATATGCACGAGATGAACTTGCTCGAAGAAACAGGGTTGTAGAGCTGCAGCGTGAAACCACACAGGCTGAAAAAATATAAAGAAGTGCGTTTTTTTAAACTCGAACTAGTTTACACTAACCACCTACTAGATAGAGCTTTAATTCATCGATAGGTATCTTATGCGTACTCTTTTTTTTCTTGTTTTTTTTCTTGGTTTATCTGGCTGTGCTAGCGATTCTGTCAATAAACCTGCAGCACAGTATTTAACAGTTCTTCATACCAATGATAACCATGGTCGCTTTTGGCATAATGAAAAAGGCGAATATGGCATGGCAGCCCGTAAGACCCTAATTGACCAGTTAAGAGCAGAAGCAAAGACACAGGGACATCAGGTGTTATTGTTATCAGGCGGTGATATAAACACTGGTATTCCGGAGTCAGACCTACAATTTGCTGAGCCCGATTTTAAAGGTATGTCGAAAATCGGCTATGATGCAATGGCTCTGGGAAACCATGAGTTTGATAACCCAATAAGTGTATTAAACCAGCAACAAAAATGGGCTAACTTTCCTCTTTTATCGGCCAACATTTTCGATAAACAAACTAACGAAACAGTTTTTGAGCGCTATAAAATATTTAATAAAGGGAACTTAACCATTGCCGTTATTGGCTTAACAACAACGGATACCGCAAAAATTGGTAACCCACAATACATTGGCCATTTGGATTTTAAAGATCCGGTTAAAGTAACTGCCTCACTCACCCAAAAGCTAAGAGCAAAATATAACCCGGACATTACCATTGCAGTAACACATATGGGCCACTATGCAGATGCTAAAAATGGGATCAATGCCCCTGGTGATGTCACACTTGCTCGCTCTTTAGATAAAAATGCCCTTGATATGATTATTGGTGGACACTCTCAAGAGCCAGTGTGTATGGCTGCTAAAAATGTTACTGATGAGAACTTTAAACCGGGTTTAGCCTGTAAACCAGATCAGCAAAATGGGACATGGATAATGCAAGCCCACGAATGGGGTAAGTATGTGGGCAAAGCAGAATTTAAATTAGAAAACGGCCAATTATCTCTACTGAGTTATCAATTATTACCCGTTAATTTATATGTCGATAAAAAGCAACCAGACGGCAGCATAAAAGCCGTTTTAGCTGCAGATTACATTAAACCTGACTCTGCATTACAGACCTTTTTGGCAGCATACCAACAAAAGGGGGCTAAGCAAATTGAGGGGAAAATTGGCTTCGTCAATGACAGACTTGAGGGAGATCGTAACAAAGTACGCTTTGAGCAAACAAACCTTGCGCGCGTTATTATCCAAGCACAAATGAACACCGTGGGTGCTGATTTTGGTATTATCAGTGGTGGCGGTGTTCGCGATAGTATTAATGCGGGTGACGTGAGTTATAAAGATATACTTAAAGTGCAACCTTTCAAAAACCGTGTCGCCTATATCGACTTTCAAGGCAGTGAAATCTTAACCTATTTAAATGTCGTGACACGTTTTCCACCAGACTCTGGTGCTTACATGCAATATCATAACTTAGCATTTGAATTAAAAGCTGGGCAGGTAACTAACGTATTTATCGGCGGCAAGCCACTTGATATAAACAAAACATACCGCATGAGTATTAATGAATATAACGCCTCTGGTGGCGATAATTATCCAAAAATCACAAAAATGGCCGGGTTTGTAAGCACCGATGAAACTGACTCGCAAGCTTTAAAACGGTTTTTTACTGAGCATAGCCCTGTTGATACACGTGAATTTGCACCTAAGTAGTAATCTAGTGTGAACAATAATGAGTGTCATTAAAATGCTAATGGCACTCTTCATTAAGGTTTATGTGATAGCAAAGCTAGGGTCTGTTGACCTTTGCGGATTAATATTTGTTCAAACTAGGGGCAATTTAATCGCGGCGCGAGGTTTGTAACCTAGTGGGCTAAGTAAAAACCGAGCAACAAAGAGTTAATTGCCCCTAGGCAGAACCCTTCGGGCAGCGCCTTTTTGGCATTGATGCCGCGTTATCGCCTATTTGTGGGGAACAACCACACCATATAGACTCTGCCTTGCCTAAATACCAAACAGACTGCTGCAAATTTAACCTTGAAAGTTCAACAGACCCTGGTTTAAGCTCACTTAAATCATTACCCTAAGCAGTTAATTCGAAATTACTTCCCTATTATCTCTATATTCCCTTGGTTAACATTTACTAAGCCATAGCTATGCATCCGTGATCGAGAGCCCTCTCCAAATGCCTTTGGCGGATAATACAGCTCCTTCTGCTCTGGGCAATCATTCAATACATCATCTAACGCCGCACGAATTTCACTCAGGGTTTTTTCTAAACTGTTATTAAAGTTTGGTCGTTTTCTGATGGTATGCCCGAGTTCAACTAAACGATAAAAGTACTTATTAGCAAGTTCTAACAGCTCCTCGGGTACATTTTTATTATGGTTAAGTTTAATCTCTGGATTATTAGTACAAAACTCAACAAGCGCTAGATAAAAACACAACGGCTTATTTGCTAACGCCACTTCTTGCTCGGGATAATAACTACTGGATAAAGTTTTACTTTTTAAATTAATCACGAGTATTAATGGCTTTGATTCTAGTGTACTTGGCTCCTGCTCAGTAATGAGTTTTTTATTTCTTTGATAAATTTCAGCCTGTTTTATCATGACCATAAATAATGCACTGACAACAAAAAGCAGTATATAAACGGTCACTCTTGTATACGAAAAATGAGGCTGCTTTAAGGATAAAGCTATAAAAACTACACTATTATTGCTATTTAGTTTTCGAATAAACTCATCGGTTTTTAAGGATGAAATAAACTCGTGCTCTGGCACTATCGAAATTACCCTTATACCCGTGCCTTGGATATGAGTATTTACTGTTTGTATGTAACGTTGTATTGCAACTTTATTACCAGAATGTTTAAGAAGCTCATTTGATAAATCGAGCAGAGGTAAGTCTAAAGCGATTTGTTTTTCTATTTGAGCTATTTGTAACTTATTTACCTGTTGCTGCTTATGTGTTGTTGAAATATAAAACACCAATGAAAATACAATGAATAATATAAAAACACCTAATGACGATACAAGCTTTCTCATTACGACTCCCCTATAAAGGTAACAGGGTAATTATTACATTGCCAATATGGCTCAACATCTTGATAGTATTGAAACGATTGTTCTTTAGACATACTCAATAAGTGAGACTGCACAGCACATAGTAAATCGGTATTGTTATGCTGCATTTTTAAGTACCAACGAGTACCTGCAACATTACTGCTTATGGGCGTAATATAATTCTTTGAGAAGCGCTTACTATCATTTTCTCTCCAAAAAGAGGCAATCAGGTCAACCTGCCCGTTCGCCAGTAATTCCCGCAATTCATTATGTGAGCTGGCATAGGTTATTTTTAGTTGAGCAATATTAAGTCCTAATTGCTTAAACGTTTGTTTTGGCAAAATATGTCCAGATCGGCTAGTTGGATAATCTAGCAGGCCTATTTTTTTGTCTAAAAAATACTGTTTAGTGATCAGAGGCTTCTCTTTTGAAGATATAAAAAACGCGGTGTAATCTGAAAAGCCGACCACTGGCTGATAATTGTAAGTAGTCTCGGCTCTAAACGCTTCCATAATATTATTTTTAGCTAAAATTAAATCCGCAATGCCTTTACCAACAAATTCTAAGCTATCTACGGTTCTGTAGCCCCAATAGCCAATAACAGACCCATATTGCTTTGCCACAACTTTATCATCACACAAGTTTTTAGTGAGCAATTGAGCAACATACTTTGAGGGTGTAAATACTATAAGCTGATTTTGATTAGCCGTTGCCGTGGTTTGACATGTCGTTGATGTTTCTATCATCACTGGGAAAGCTATTTCTTTTTCATCTACAGCCATTTGACCAGCAAACCAACTAAGCAACAACACTATAAACATAAATGTAACAATTGCTGTTTTATGCAACATTAACTTTTTAATATCCAAAAAACACCGATCTAAAATGAAGTTATAATACATTTGAACAATTTTAATTACTTATTACAATAGGTAATTTTACCCATCAAACATAAGATATTGATAAAAAACAACTTTAAATAAGAAAATATGAATTTTATTGAGTCCTTTCTATCAACATGAAAAATACGGACAATTGACCTTATAAGGTTTTATAAATTAAATTTCACACTTACTAGGATGCCTCGATGCAGATAAATGTAAAACATTCGCTTTCATTAACACTTTTAATTAGTGCAATATTTGCAAGCACAGACTGTAATGCATGGGGGCAAAACGGCCACCGCGTTGTTGGTAAAATTGCAGAGGCTCATGTAAGTGAAACCACCAAGGCCGCACTTATTCCTTATCTCAATGGTGAATCTTTAGCACAAATTTCAACATGGCCAGATGAAATGCGCTCTGCGCCGGGTGATTTTTGGCAAAAAAAATCATCTCGCTGGCACTATATTAATGCAGATGACAATGCAAAATTTAGCTTTAACCACGAACACACTGAACATAAAGAATCAGTAACAAACATATTAGAAGGCATTCACTATTCAATTAAAGTATTGAAGGATGATAAATCAAGCCTTGCAGCAAAACAGTTTAGTTTGCGTTTTTTAGTGCACTTAGTCGGCGACAGCCATCAACCATTTCATGCAGGTAGAGCTGAAGATAGAGGCGGGAATCGCATTAAGGTTTCTTTCTTTAACCAACAAACCAATCTTCATAGCTTATGGGATACTAAGCTAGTAGAAAATGAAAATTTATCTTTTACTGAATACGCTCAATTTATAGATACTAATAACAGCGAGTTAATTAACGAGTATTTAAACAGTACCCCAACAAGCTGGCTTGAAGAGTCACACAACCTTGCTTTACAAATATATAAATCAACAGAAGAAAATATTAGCTACGACTATATTTACAACCACACCCCTATTGTAAAAACGCGCTTACAACAAGCGGGCATTCGCTTGGCTGGATTGTTAAATACATTATTTGATCCAGCGAGTAAACGTTCACAAAAAGCTTTAACACTAAAAGCAACAAAATAAATTCAGTTTCTAACTTAAATAACCTAAACGGGAAATCAACACTATGACAAAGCTTCGCCTTTCGAAATTAACTGGGGCAGTAATTCTTGCTCTAGGAGTTTCAACAAGCGCTATGGCTGCTGACACTTCATCTGCAATGCGTGGTAAAATCACCACACCTTCAGGTGCGAACGCTGCAAACGTTAAAATTAAGGTTGTTCATCAACCTACTGGCACAATCAGTGAGTTAACAACCAATGAAAGTGGTACTTTTATAGCCAATGGTTTACGTGTTGGTGGACCATACATGGTGATTATCGACTCTGATACATTTAACGACACCACCGTTGAAAACATCTTTTTAAACCTTGGTGAAACTTATCGCTTGAAGTCGCAATTAGCACCACTAAATATTGAAAAGATTGAAGTCTCTGGATATAAAATCATCCAACAATCAGGTGGTTCTAGCAGTACGTTTGGTGAAGATACCATTAATAACATGCCTAGCTTTAATCGTGACATTAAAGACATTGCGCGTTTAAACCCACTTGCAAGTATTAATGGTAGCGGTCAACTAACTTTTGCCGGTAGTAACCCACGCACGAATGGTTTAACTGTAGATGGCATTGGCCAAAATGATGACTTTGGTTTAAATTTTGGTGGCTACCCAACCTCACAACCCCCTGTAGCACTAGATGCGATTGAACAAGTATCTGTAGATGTTTCGCCTTTTTCGGCTTCTAAAGGAAACTTTGGTGGCGGTACTATTAATGCGGTAACAAAGTCTGGTACAAATGAGTTTAAATTTTCTGGCTTTTATGAAATATCTACCCCTGATATATCAGGAGATCTTCTTAATATCGTTGAAGAAGATGACCTAGATGCGATTGGTCAAAAAACTTTTTCTACTAATAAAGTAGAGCCTATTCAAACAGAAGAAAGGTTTGGCTTTAATGTTGGTGGAGCACTAATAGAAGATGAGCTGTTTTATTTTGTAAACTATGCAGAATGGTCAAGTGAATCGGATCTTGATTATGGTTTTAGCGGATCAGGTGCTGCAAATGAATTTAATACCACTGAAGCTAATTACAACCGTTTCATTTCAATCTTAAATGATGAGTACGGACTCACTGATTCACTAGCGGGTGCTCCAGAAGATACAAATAAAAACTTATTAGTTAAGCTTAGCTGGAATGCAAGTGATGATCATCGCCTAGATTTTACTTACCAATGGCAAGACGATCAAGATGAGCGTAATTCAAGCTACGGTGGTGATAACATCGTTCTTCAGTCAAATACTTATGCGTATGTTACTAAGTTCAATAATTTTGCCACTAAACTCTACTCAGATTGGACTGAAGACTTTTCAACTGAAATTGGTATTTCTTATAAAGATGTCATTTCAGACAGCGCGACACGTTCTAAATTAGGAAGTATATCGGTAGACGAAGATGGACGTAATGGCCCATCTTACAGCTTTGGTACAGATCAATACCGCCATGCAAATCGCTCTGAAACACAAAATTTAACATTAACATTCGATGCTACTTACTTAACTGATGAGCATGAAATAAATTTTGGAGCTCAGTACGAGTCACTTCGTTTATACAATTTATTTGCTCAAAACTCATTGGGCTCATGGAAGTTTGATAGCTTAGAAGACTTTGCGAACCGCAATGTAGGCTTTTATGATTTCTCTTATCAAAATGCCTACACGAATAATTCGGCTGATACCGCTTATGATGTAAGACGTAATCAACTTGCACTTTACATTGAAGATACTTTCTATGTTGGTGACGACTTAGAGGTTACTGCGGGTGTTCGTTATGAACGTTTATCATCAGATGACAAACCTACTCTAAACGAAAATTTTGCCAATACTTATGGGTTCACCAATCAAGAAAATCTTGACGGCTTAGATATCATTTTACCGCGTATTGGCTTTAAATATTATGCGACAGAAGCGCTTACAATTAGCGGTGGTATCGGTCGTTTCCAAGGCGGCATTCCTAATGTTTGGTATAATAACTCATTCCAAAGTGATGGCATCACGCTTGTATCGGCACCTAATGATGTAATAAATGATTACTACGCTAATAACACTGCTGATATTACCCAAGTGCCTGATGAAATTAAAAACTCTTTGCAGCAAGGCGCTGGTAGTGTTGCATATATAGACCCAGATTTTAAACTTCCTTCAAGTATTCGTACCCAAGTTGGTTTTGAGTATGATTTTGACTCTGAGCTATTCGGTGACGGCTTTAAATGGCAAGCCGAAATCGCGTACCATAAAAAAGAAAATGAAGCCGTATGGCACAATTCTTCAATTACACCTGTTGGCTTAGCTGCTGATGGTGAACGCGTGATTAATCAAACTATATATTCAGGTTCACTTACTGATAACGTTGATATTGAAATGACGAACTCATCTGATGATGGTCGCTCAATCATCTTATCAACGGGTATTGCCAAAGAGTGGGATAATGGTTTATTTATTTCTGCAAGTTATGCGCATCAAGATGTTAAAGAGTCTTCAGCAGGTTCGGCATCACAGGCAGAAGGTAACTATAAACACAATATCACTGTAAACCGCAATGAAGATATTGCTGCTCGCGGGTTTTATGAAATAGAGCATAGCTTTAAAGTTAACCTAGGTTATACCGCTGAGTTGTTTAGTGGTTATGCAACTAAATTTAACGTCTACTTTGAACGTCGCTCTGGACGCCCATTCAGCTACACAATGGGAATGTATAAAGATGGTGATTTAGGGGATACTAGTTCACTGTTTACAAACGGTGCTTACTTACCTTACATACCAACCGGTGCTGACGATCCAAATGTAAACTGGGGCGAGTCAAAAATTTCTTGGGCTGAGTTAGAGCCTCTACTGCAAAGTGCTGGTATTTCTCAACGTGGCGGTATTTTAGCTAAAAACACAGCTACACAACCATGGGTTACAACCATGGATGTAAGTATAAAGCAGGAAATTCCTGGTTTTGCTCAAGGTCATAGTGGTGAGGTGTACTTTATGATTGATAACTTCGCTAACCTTTTAAATAGTGACTGGGGCATCGAGAAAAGTCTAAGCTATTCAAATCAAACAATTTATGATTTTGGTGGGCTTGACGACCAAGGTAGATATAAACTTGATAATACCTATGGCGGCGCTGATGTAAGAAACTACTCGCGAATTAGTAGCTCATCTGCTTGGCAAGCTAAAATCGGTGTTAGCTATAAGTTTTAATCTATAACTTACCCCGCAAAAGCTTATAAATATTAAAAAGCCATTACATTTATGTAATGGCTTTTTTTTTGAAAAAGTCACTTTTCATCTGTTTGTCATAAAAACTACTTACTATCTGCACAGTAAAATATTGAAACATTAATAAAACGCTAAAGTTCACACGAAAAGTGTTTTATAATAAAAAAGTTACAGTTGTATTTTATTTGTAACAATCAAATGAGGTACACTATGTAAACATTTTGGGTTAGGTGTGTTACTCAGCTTCCTAATCCAAAATTAAAATAAAAAAGCTATTAAAAGTTTATTTAACTACACGGGAAAATAAAATGAAAATTCAACTTCGCAAAACGGCTCTATCACTTGCTATAGCAGCATGTGTTGGTGTGAGTGGTGCTGCAATTGCAAACGAAACAACCTCAGCAATTAAAGGTCAAATAAAAGGTCCTAACGGTAACCCTGCTGCAGGAACTAAAATTACTATCCTACACGTTCCTTCAGGCTCAGTTAAAACAACTGAGACTAACGACGCTGGTTACTTTACTGCTAAAGGCCTTCGTGTTGGTGGTCCATATAAAGTAGTTGTAGACTCAGACACTTATGCAGATCAAGAGTTCAATAATATTATCTTGAACATTGGTAGCGACTACCCTGTTAATACTTCACTTGAAAATATCTCTGATATTGAGCAAATTGTAGTAACTGGCCGACCAATCAGCACTATGTCTGGTGGTACGGGTCCTGCTTCAACATTCACGTTAAGCGATCTTGAAAATCAACCAGCTATTAACCGTGATTTAAAAGATATTATTCGTATTGACCCTCGTGTTGCTATTGATGATAGCCGTGGTTCAATCAACTGTGGTGGTGGTAACCCACGCTTTAACAGCTTAACCCTTGATGGCGTTCGCATGAACGATAACTTTGGCTTAAGCTCAAACGGTTATCCTACTATTCGCGCTCCGTTCTCTTTTGATTCAATCGAGCAAGTAGCAGTAGAATTAGCACCATTTGATGTTCAATATGGTGGTTTCACATCATGTAACATTAATGCGGTTACTAAATCTGGCGGCAACGACATTCACGGTGGTGTATTCTACGATTACACTAACGATTCAATGAAAGGCGATAAGATTGAAGGTGATGACGTTGATAACGGTGATTACAGTGAAAAACGTTATGGCTTTAACGTTGGTTTACCGCTAATCAATGATACACTTTTCTTGTTCACTTCTTACGAAAAACTTGAAGGTGTTAAACAGTTTAACTATTCATCGTTAGTATCGTCAGCTGACATCGAGCGTATTAAACAAATTACACGTGATGTTTATGGTTACGAAGCCGGTGCAACACCAGCAAGCTCACCGGTAGAAGATGAAAAAATCTTAGTGAAGTTAGACTGGAACATCAATGATGATCATCGTGCTAACCTAATTTATAACTACAATGATGGCTTTACCTTATCGCAATCAGATGCTGATGGTGATGAGCTCGCATTTGACAGCCACTTTTATGAGCAAGGTGCTGAGTTTACTTCAATCGTTGCATCACTATACTCTGATTGGAATGACGATTTCTCAACTGAAGTTCGTTTAGGTAAATCAGAGCTTGACGCACGTGTTCAATCTTTAGACGCAGCAAGTGGTTTTGGTGAATTCCAAATCAGCACTGATGACGCTACAGTATATGTAGGTCCTGATGATTCTCGTCAATCAAATGATTTAAACTACGACACTACTACAGCTAAATTTTCAGGTACTTACTACCTTGATCAGCACACTATTACCGCTGGTTTTGAGTACGAAAAGTTAGAAGTATTTAACCAATTCGTACAACACACAGAAGGTGAATGGCGCTTTGCATCAATCGATGCGTATGAGCAAGGCATAGCCAGCGCAGTATTTTACAATAATGCCGCAGGCACAAACGATCCAACAGATGCAGCTGCTAACTTCGCTTATTCACAAAATACATTCTATGTACAAGATGAATACAGCTTTTCAGATATCGATGCATCATTAACATTTGGTCTGCGTTACGATAGTTATTCAAGCGATGATAAGCCTACTTTCAACCAAAACTTTACTGATCGCTACGGTTTTAGTAACCAGTCAACGTTTGACGGAATTGATTTAATTCAACCACGTGTAGGCTTTGAGTGGTTTGCAACGGATGAACTAGAAGTGCGTGCAGGGGTTGGCTTGTTCTCAGGCGGTAATCCAAATGTATGGCTATCTAACTCTTACTCAAATGATGGTATTACCAATATCAGTGCTCATCAATTTGGTAGTGTAGATTTATTCGCTCCTGAAAATGTTACTGTTACGGGTGCGGGCCCAGGTTTTGATATTCCAAAATCTCAGTTTGATAAAGTCGCTAACACGCCTATCGGTTCAGGTGACGGTACAGTGAATGCTGTTGATCCTAACTTTGAAATTCCATCAGAATGGAAATATTCATTAGGTGCAACGTACACTACTGAAAACGATTATGTAATTGCTTTAGATTACCTTTACACTGATAAGCGCGACGCTGCAACATTGCAAGATATCGCACTTCGCCCTACTGGTGAAGTAAGCTTTGATGGCCGTCCTCTATATGAATCAATTGAAGGTCGTGATGGCGAGCTATTATTGACAAATGTTAACGGTGATAGCGGTTCATCATCAATTATTTCAGCTGCAGTAAGTAAAGCGTTTGCTAATGGCGTAAGTATGCAATTCTCGTACGCTTACACTGATGCTGATGATGTAAACCCAATGACTAGCTCTGTGGCCAGCTCAAACTACGGTAACTTGGCAACATCAAACCCAGGTAACCCTGGAGTAGCATCATCTGATTACGAAATCCCACATCGCTTTACATTAAACCTAGGTTACAAGCACGAGTTCTTTGATGGTTATAACACTCGCTTCAACCTATTTGGTGAAGCATATAAAGGTTTACCATATAGCTTTACCTACAAGAGTAATCGCGACACGGGTGCGGGTGATATTCAATTTGGTGACGACAATTCAAATGGCGCACGTCAATTATTGTATGTACCGCTTGAAAACGATCCTAATGTTGTTTACAACATGAGTGCTGATGAAATCAATGAGTTTAACGACTTTATCGCATCTGAAGGTCTTAAACGTGGTGAAATCACTGGTCGTAACCAACAGAACTCTGATTGGTTCGTTAAATTTAACTTTAAAATCACTCAAGAAGTACCTGGCTTTATGGATGGCCATAAAGGTGAAGCATTCTTCGTAATCGATAACTTAACGAATATGTTAAACGATGACTGGGGTGTATTAAGAAAAGGTTCTTTCGTGGGTAATAAGATGGTTGAAGTAAATATTAATGACCAAGGTCAATACGTTTACTCAAACTTTAGTGCTCGTAGTGCTGAACAATCTGTACAACGCGATGCCTCTTTATGGGAAATGCGTGTAGGTGTTCGTTACACGTTCTAATTTGATTAATTAAATTAGTCTATTTAAAAGCCCACTTTGTGGGCTTTTTTATGCCTGTAATTTATTTTTTAATTTATCAAAAATAGCGATTAACTGGCGTTGTTCATCATCTGACAGGCAGCTTAATAATGCTTGTTCCCATTGCAATGCTTGTGGTGTTATTTTTTTATACAAAGCCATACCCTTATCACTTAACATCAAAAATGCAGCGCGCTTATCATGCTTATTTAACTCGCTATAAATAAGCCCTTCATCTATTAGCGCTTTTACCGCTCTTGATACTGTCGACTTATCCATATCCGCTTGAGTACATAACTGCTTTGCTGTGCTTTGACCTAATTGCGCTAAATTAGCCATTATTCGCCACTGAGGAATTGTTAAATCAAACTCTTTTTTATAAATGCTCGAGAAATCATTACTTACCTGAGTTGCTAAGTGTGTTAATTGATAGGGCAAAAATGTCGTTAAATCTATTTTCATGTTAAATCACTTGTTTATTTACATACGACTTTTATCTGTTCACTTTTATTTACAACGGTCATAATCAGTGCATTTGATATTAGTCTCACTTGAGAGTATCTTAGCGTAAATAACAAAAATATAACACTCCCCCATTTTTACAGGAGTCAGTAATGGCGACACAATTAAACTACATGACCGGCTTTGGCAATGAATTTGAAACCGAAGCGCTGCCTGGTGCATTACCGATTGGGCAATTCAGTCCGCAAAAAGTAAAATATGATTTATACGCAGAGCAATTCAGTACCACTGCATTTACCGCTCCTAGGGCCGATAACCGCCGCACTTGGATGTATCGTATTCGCCCATCGGTTGTGCAGGGCGATTATACAGCCATAGACAATGGCTTAATTAGAACCGCTCCCATTACTGAAGTACCGACTCCACCAACCATGCTGCGTTGGGATCCCATTGATATACCAGCAGAACCCATTGACTTTATCGATGGCTTAATCACTATGGCTGCAAATGGCAGCGCCAATGGGCAAGCCGGTATTGGTATTCATGTTTATGTTGCCAATAAATCAATGGACAAGCGCTTTTTTTATAACGCCGATGGCGAAATGTTATTTGTACCGCAACAAGGTGAACTACTACTTAAAACAGAACTTGGGCATTTAACTATTAAAGCAGGCGAAATTGCCGTTATTCCGCGTGGTATTAAATTTCAAGTAATGTTACTAACCGATACTGCGCGTGGCTATATTTGTGAAAACTACGGCCATGCCTATGTCCTTGCTGAGCGCGGCCCTGTGGGCGCCAACGGTTATGCGAATGATCGTGACTTTCACTATCCAGTAGCGGCTTTTGAAGATATTGAAGGTGATTTCGAACTAATTGCTAAATTTAATGGCAATATGTTCCGTTGTGATATTGGTCATTCACCTCTGGATGTTGTTGCTTGGACAGGCAACAGTGCGCCTTACAAATACGATTTGGCTCGCTTTAATGTCATGAATACCGTTAGCTTTGATCATCCCGACCCTTCAATCTTTACCGTGCTAACTTCACCATCGGGTACTGAGGGCGTTGCGAATATCGATTTTGCTATTTTCCCACCGCGTTGGATGGTGGCTGAAAACACCTTCCGCCCACCTTATTATCACCGCAATATTATGAGTGAATTTATGGGTTTAATTGAGGGAGTTTATGATGCAAAAGAGCATGGTTTTGTCCCTGGAGGGATGAGCCTACATAATTGTATGTCGCCACATGGCCCTGAAGCTGACGTATTTGAAAAAGCGTCAAACGCCGATTTAGAACCACAACGCTACGATAATACGCTGGCGTTTATGTTTGAGTCACGTTATGTAATATCGCCGACTAAATACGCATTAGAAGGTAAAGAGCGCCAAGCTAATTACACTGACTGCTGGCGCACAATCAAAAAACACTTTAATGGCAATCAAGGATAATCAGATTATGAAGCTTTATACTTATTTTCGCTCATCTGCAGCGTATCGCGTGCGCATCGCATTAAATCTAAAAAGTATTGATCATCAATTAGTGCCTGTTAACTTATTAAAATCAGAGCAGCAAAGCGCAGATTACTTACAAAAAAACCTACAAGGACTGTTACCGGCTTTAGAAACAGAAGACGGCGTATTAGGTCAATCTCTAGCAATTTTAGAGTACCTTGAAGAGCAATACCCTGAAACACCATTACTGCAAGGTAATGCTTGGCAAAAAGCACACATTCGCAATTTAAGTTATGCAATTGCCTGTGATATCCATCCTATTGATAATTTGCGAGTGCTTAAATATTTAAGTAGTGAACTTAATGTTGATGATGAAGCAAAAAATAAGTGGTACCGACACTGGGTTGAAGTTGGTTTTGAAAAAATAGAACAAATGCTCGATAGCAAAAATACATTTTGCGCAGGCGACTCGCCAAGCTTAGCCGATGTATGTTTAGTGCCACAGGTATTTAATGCCATTCGCTTTAAAGTAGATATGGCTGCCTACCCTAAAATAGCAGCCATTTATCAGCGTTGTAATGAATTGGCCGCCTTTATTGATGCAGCCCCAGAAAATCAACCCGACGCAAACTAACTTTTTAACGCACTGTGTATTACAGTGACGTGCTCAATTAAGTCTAAGCCCAGATCAGTTAAATAACCGCCATCTGGGCTATCAATAACGCCTTTATCAAACAAACGTTGTGCTGCACTCAGTAAAGCGGGTTCAGCATCTGAATGGAGTTTAATGCCCTGCATTTTGCTTTCGCGTGGGAATTTGGCAAGTAGTGTAAATTCGTCAATCATCGTTTGATTAAATAGCATATGTGTTCACCTTTTTATTGTTCTGTGTTTTACTGAAGTTGTCTTACTTACCCTAGCATGTTTTTTTGCTAAGTGTAGTTATTTTAAACACCTTGAGGTTATTCATGCGTTATTATTTTACTTTTATTATTGCTGTTTTATGCTTGTGTTTTTCAGCTTTAAGCTACGCTAACACAACAAGAACGCTTCCTATTGTTGATGCTACCCAGCTTATAAACAGTAACACTGAGTGCTGGTATGATAATAAACGCTATAGCGAAGGTGCCATACTGCAAGTTCATTCTGTTACGCTTATTTGTGCTGCTAAATACCCCCAACATAACAACAGTCAGTTAATTTGGCTAAAACTCGATAAACAAGGAAACCTTATTTATCCCAAGAAGCCTTCTACGATTACTGTAAATTAATCAAGATTAACAATCTGAAATTTGCCAGCCATCTCCAAACTATTAAGATGCGGTGGGATACGTTACAATACATGCAGTTTAAAAAAGCAGTGTGACTATGAATAATCAACCAAAAAACCCGCTTCATGGGGTAACTTTAGAGCAAATCCTTGTTGAACTAGAACAACGTTTAGGCTTCAAAGCAATGGGCGAACAAGTAAATATCAAATGTTTTACAGATTCGCCAAGTATAAAATCAAGCTTAAAATTTTTACGTAAAACGCCTTGGGCAAGAGATAAAGTAGAAGCGCTTTATATCCATACCATTAATAACAAGCCGTTACGTAAGCCTAGAAATAAACCGACTAAGCAGTCAGAATCCTCACAACCTGATACATCAGGTTTTGTATGGCCTTCTATTAAAAAATAAAAGGCTCAAAAATAGCAATGGCGTAATACATACGCCTTTCTAATCAGGTGTTTGCTCTTGGCATATTACATTTAGCGACGCAGAGTTAATGCTCACCACCACTTTATCTGCAGATTTAACCTCGCCATCAATCACGTAATTTAGCGTTTCATCTGCGCTTATTTCTACACGTTTTGCATTGGTATAATGCGAGTTAATAGCAAGATGCGTTTGCGTAATACTGCTAAACATCAGCTCAGCAATACTTAATACCGTGGTTTCATTATCTTTGTTTGGCGTTAACCAATTTACATCCAATAACCCATCGCGGTGATCGGGTTGCCCGCCCCCTTGTGCTAATAACGTAGTAAATGGCGCAGCATTTGCCACAATAAAACTATTTGTATTAATAGTCTCAGGCTCATTATCATCTAATTTAACTATCAGCTGTTGCGCTTTATTTTCGCCAAATGAGTGTAAAAAACCATTTAAATAAGCCAGTTGACCTGATTTATTTTTAGACTCTCGATCTGCTTTTTCAATCATTGCATGCTCAAAGCCAATACCAATTAATAATAGCATCAGCTCATCATTACAATACGCGGTATCAATAAGGTTAGCTTGACCATCAATGATTAAATCACATGCTTGCTCAACAGGAATAAATTTAGATTTTATCCCCATTAATACATGAGCGAGCGCATTTGCTGTGCCCAGTGGTATTATTCCTAATCGACAAGACGTACCCACCAACACACTAGCAACCTCAGTTACAGTTCCATCACCACCACAAGCAATAATAATATCGGGGTTGCTTTCTATAGCCTGTTTAGCCAATGTAATGCCATTTTGTTCTGGCGTAGTTTTTAAAATGGTTAAATCGTAATACGCAGATAAACGCGCAATAATTAAATGCTCTTTTTCAGACCACAACTTAGTACCTGATACCGGGTTAGCAATTAAGTACGCTTTGTTTTTTATCAGTAGCTCCCCCTTACGGTGGCGCTTAACTAAATGGCGTAATTGGCGTTTATTAAGATTGGCAGTTTCACGTGTTTCTTTTATTTGTGCAAGAATATCATGTACATCCGCGTCTTTATTTTGACTCAATAAATATGCCGCCATAACAAACACCGAGCGTCCACGCCCTAATGCACAATGCACCACAACACGACGGTCTTTTTTAATTTGATGATGTATCCAGTTAATGGCTTGGTTTAACTGTGAGTGTGTAGGCACACTGTGATCAAGAACAGGAATATTTAAATAATCGATATTTTCTTGGGTAGATGTCCATTCAAGGCCATCAAATTCACAGGTAACGTCCAAAATAGCGGTGATGCCATTTTCTTTCAATGTGTCTATATCCGATGGGAATAAACGACATGCTAAAAATAGGTTATCGTTTATTTGCTGAATAGGGGGTACTTTGTCACGCTTACGTGACCACGCATTATAAATTTGCGCACCTAATAAAAAAGGCACAAAGGCCCAGCGAATGTAAAAAGGGATCACGCCATTTTCGCGTTTTCTAAATACTTTCCCTGCGTTAAAAAAATAAGCACCGCTGACTAATAGTAGCGAAAGTGCGGTCCAAAAAAACGCAACTGCAAAGTAAATGGAGTTAACCGTTAATCCCAATACTATAAATACCAATGCTGTTACAAGATAACTTACTGCAGCCCACATGTGCTCTCCTTAAAGTTGTTAGCGCAAAATTAACGCTTTTAATATAGCTCGAAGATTGCAAGTAGCACGCCAAAAAGCAACTATTCTTATTTACTGTGTTTAGCTCTTTAGCCCAAGCTCACATAAAACCAGCTAAAAAAGATTAAGTTATTGATAATAAATAACTATATCTTTATTTTTGTTTTCCTGTTTTAGCAACTCAATGCTAGTCTTTATTTATGATATTGGCCACAAACTATTTGTATATAAGGCTAGCCCTTTCTTTTTTACAACAGTAAGGGTCAAATATTCATAGTAACTTAATAACTCAGTGTATTAATTATCAAATGGCATAAGTAATGTTTTCATTGCGGGATGTAGTGCAATAAGCACGGTTTCTTCTGTTAACTCAGGAAACAGCATTTTTCGTAATAACAATCCGGCCATCACTGAGAAAATCACATTAATACGGCTTTCTAATTCTTGCTCAGAATGTGATTTTATTAAGCTACTTTCACTCACTAATAGATCCCGCATTCTGTTACGCGCTTGCGTGTCAGCATCACGTAGTAGCAAAGCAACTTTTTTATTTCTACTAGCCTCTGCCATCATATCTAGGTCAATAACGCTGGCTCCGGTGTCCATATGACGCTGTACGCCATGATGTAGACCATCAAGTAACACCGTTAAAATATCACCGGGTTGTTCTTCAAACTCTTGAAATATAGAAAACATTTCTTCCATATCTTTTTCAATAATACGCTCGATTATTGCTTCTTTACTATCAAAATAGTTATAAATATGGCCTGCACTCATACCTGCTGTTCTTGCTATTTCAGCCATACCGGCGCCATGGTAGCCTTTGCGACGAAAACAATCCGCAGCAGCTGTTAATACCTGTTCACGACGCGCTTGTGCTTGCACCGGATCAAGGTGTTTTTTATTTTTAGAATTCATTCGACACTCCATTATCGAGTCACTAGACTCGAAATGTTTAACGTTTATCCCTAAAAAATATAGAGATAAGCGTTAAACAGTATTACTTTACTACGGATAAATCTGCCATAACTAATTAGTTTTATGCATATTAGTTATTTTGAGGAGTAGTTACTTCCCATCCACCGCCAACAGCTTTGTACAAATTAATTTGACTTGCAAGCAGCGCTTGTTGACCGGTGATCAGTTGTTGCTTTGCGCTATACCATGTTCGCTGAGCATCGAGCACTTGCAAAAAGCTATCGACCCCTTTATCGTATCGCGCCTGTGATAGGTCATAGGTTATTTTTCGGCTTTGTAGTAGCTGTTCAAGCGCATTTAATTGGGCATTGAAACCTTCTCTATCAGCAAGCACATCAGCAACTTCGCGAAACGCTTGTTGAATTTTTTGCTGATACGTTGCAACAGCAACTTGTTGCTCTGCATTAGCGACATCTAAATTAGCTTGGTTACGTCCCATATTAAAAATAGGTAAATTTACCGACGGTATAAAGCTCCATGTGCCTGACCCTGCATCAAATAAATTACTTAAATCACGTGATGCACTCCCTGCATTGGCTGTTAAACTAATACTTGGATAAAACGCCGCACGCGCAATACCTATATTGGCATTTGCAGCAAATAATTGGTGCTCAGCCGCTTTTATATCAGGGCGCTGTGTTAGTAAATCAGATGGAAGACCGACAGGAACAGCGGGTAAATCAAGTAATGTGTTCAACTCTTTAGTCGGTAGTAAGTCCTGACTCACCGGTTTACCTACTAATAAATCAAGCGCATTTTTATCACGTTTTAATAAACGCTTATACGTTGCAATATCAACCTTTGCAGTAGCTACGGTACTTTTTAATTGCTCTAGCGTAATTTCAGATGCTGCACCTAAATCAACACTTTTTTGCGTTAAAGATAAAGACGCTTGCTGCGATGACAATGTCTCTTGAGCCAAAGCAAGTAATTGCTGATCGGTCGCATAATTAAGCCACGCATTTGCCAGTTCAGAAATTAACGACACCTGCATGCCATATTCACTAAGCTGCGTAGAGTAAAGCGTTTGAAGTGCTTGCTCTGATTGATTACGCACTTTGCCCCATAAATCTAACTCATAAGCGGTCATACCCACAGTTGCACTGTATTGGGAGCTAATTTGAGGCTGACTGCTGGCTGATAAATCAGCAGGTAAACGCTGACGACTTCCCGTCGCGTTTAAATCAAGTGACGGATACAAAGCCGAGTCTTGAATTTGATATAAACCACGTACTCGCTCTACATTAAGCGCTGCTATTTGCAGATCTTTATTGTGCTCAAGGCTTTGTGATATCAGTGCTTTGAGCTTTTCATCATTAAAAAACTGCTGCCATTTTAATGATGAAACTTGCCCTTTGCCTGCCTCTGATGCATACGCATCAGGGACAGGTAAATTAAGCGCTTCTTGCTGAGGAGCTAACTGACATCCAGATAAAATGGCTAAAGTTAAAGCATTAAAACTGATTGCTCTTACACTCATTATGCTTCCTCCTGCGAGGTAGTTTTAGCTTTTCCTGAAAATAGTCTACGCACTAAAACAAAAAATAAGGGTACAAAAATCACCACCAATGATGAAGCCGCTAGTGTTCCACCAATGATTGAGATACCTAAGGCGTTTTGTGCACCAGAGCCTGCACTGGAGGCTATTGCAAGCGGTAGTACACCACAGATGAATGCCATTGAGGTCATTAAAATAGGGCGTAAACGAAGTCGTACGGCTGCAATGGCTGAATCAACTAAGCTCAGGCCTTCATCCATTTTATGATTAGCAAATTCAACAATTAATATCGCATTTTTAGAGGCAAGCCCTATGGTGGTTAATAAACCAACTTGTAGGTAAATATCATTTGATAAATTACCTAAAAAAGCAGCCATAACAGCCCCCAATATACCCAGAGGTACAATCATCATTACTGCAAATGGGATAGACCAACTTTCATAAAGTGCTGCTAAACACAAAAATACAAATAATAGTGAAAGGCCATAAAGAAGCGGCGCTTGACCACCACTTGAACGTTCTTGGTATGAAATAGCAGTCCATTCAGAGGCAATACCATTAGGTAATTGCTTTACTAAGCGCTCCATTTCATCCATAGCTTCACCTGTACTGTAACCTGGCGCAGCACTACCTTGAATTTCCATAGCTGAAAAACCATTATAGCGCTCTAAACGAGGTGAGCCATAAGACCAATACGAACTAGCAAACGCTGAGAATGGCACCATGTCTCCGTTTTTATTTCGTACATACCACTTATTTAGATCCTCAGGTACCATGCGAGCATCAGCCTTACTTTGCAAATATACCTTTTTAACGCGGCCACGGTCGATAAAATCGTTCACATAACTACTACCCCAAGCAGTCGAAAGTGTACTGTTAATATCACCTTGTGATAAACCAAGCGCTTCAGCTTTTGCAAGGTCAATATCCAGTTGTAATTCAGGCATATCTTCTTGGCCATTAGGACGAACACCTGCCAGGATTGGGCTTTGACTTGCCATACCCAATAACTGATTACGCGCTTTTAATAATTCATCGTGTCCTAAACCAACTCGGTCTTGTAAAAACATATTAAAACCATTCGCAGTGCCAAGTTCAATAATAGCCGGAGGTGGGAATGCAAACACAAACGCCTCTTTTATCGTTGAAAAATAGCCCATGCCTTTTCCTGCAACCGCTCCCACTGATAAGTCGTCACGTTGGCGCTCATCCCAGTGCTTTAAGCTCACAAAACCAATGGCTGAGTTTTGTCCTGAGCCTGCAAAACTAAAACCGGTAACCGTGAAAATTGAGGCAACAGCTTCAGATTGCTCTTCTAAATAATGGTTTTCTACTTTTTTAACCACTTCAAGCGTTTGCTCTGTTGTAGAACCTGCTGGCAGCATCACTTGGCTAAACAGAATACCTTGGTCTTCGTCCGGTAAAAACGCAGTGGGTAAGCTTGAAAAAATAGTGACCATACCACCGACAATCAAAACATAACTAAGCAAATAACGTTTAGAGTGCTTGATCATTCGCCCAACAAAGCTTTGTGCACCTCTATTAGTTTTATCAAAACCACGGTTGAAGCCTGAGAAAAAACGGCCAATAAAGGTACCATCAGTATGCACATGACTCGGTTTTAATAACGTAGCACACAATGCAGGTGTTAAAATAAGCGCCACTAATACCGACAATCCCATTGCTGTTACCAGCGTTATAGAAAACTGACGATAAATAACCCCTGTAGAGCCACTAAAAAATGCCATAGGAATAAATACCGCCGACAGCACCATGGCAATACCCACGAGCGCGCCCTTAATTTCATCCATAGACTTTCGCGTTGCTTCGACCGCAGAGAGCTTTTCTTCTGTCATTAAACGTTCTACGTTTTCAACTACCACTATCGCGTCATCGACCAACAGACCAATGGCCAGTACCATGGCAAACATAGTGAGCGTATTAATTGAATACCCAAAGGTAAATAGAACGCCAAATGTACCTAGCAGTACTACAGGCACGGCAATTGTTGGGATAATAGTTGCTCTAAAGTTTTGTAAAAATAAGTACATCACAACAAATACCAAAACAACGGCTTCTATTAATGTATGAACTACTTTTTCAATTGAAAGTGCAACAAAGGGAGTCGTGTCATAAGGCACAACCGCTTCAAGCCCTTGTGGGAAAAAAGGCTTAAGCTCTTCAAGTGCATCCTTTACTCCTTGCGCGGTATCAAGTGCATTAGCGCCACTGGCTAACTTTACACCGAGTCCCGATGCTGGTTTACCATTAAAACGAGCAACCACACCGTAGCTTTCACCGCCAAGTTCAACTTCGGCAACATCTTGTAAGCGAACAACCGAACCATCGCTGTTAGTTTTTACTAAAATATCTCTGAACTGCTCTGGTTTTTGTAATCGACTTTGCGCAGTGACAGTCGCATTAAGCTGCTGCCCAGCAAGTGACGGCATACCACCTAGCTGACCTGCTGACACCTGTGCATTTTGTGCTTTAATTGCTGCTGATACATCGCTGGGGGTTAGCTTATAGTTTTGTAATTTAGCCGGATCGAGCCAAATACGCATTGCATATTGAGAGCCAAACAGCTCCACTTCACCTACACCGTCTACACGCGACACAATGTCTTGCACGTTCGACGATACATAGTCTCCAATATCAATATTAGTCATACTGCCATCTTGCGACACAAAACCAACAACCAGTAAAAAGCTTGATGATGATTTAGCCACTACCACACCTTGGCGCTGTACTTCTTCCGGCAATAATGGCGTAGCGGTCGCTAATTTATTTTGTACTTGAACTTGGGCAATGTCTGGATCGGTCTCGGCATCAAATGTTAATGTCAGCGTTGCTGAACCGCTGGACTGTGAGGTTGATGACATGTATAACAAGCCATCTAAGCCTTTCATTTTTTGCTCAATAACCTGAGTTACCGAGTCTTCTAATGTACGTGCAGATGCACCTGGGTAGTTAGCCGTAATGGTAATCGCTGGCGGCGCAATAGACGGATACTGAGCAACAGGTAGGCTTTTAACGGCAATAATACCCGCAAGCATAACCACAATCGCCAATACCCAAGCAAAAATAGGCCTATCGATAAAAAATCGTGACATAAAACTCTCCGTTATTGGCTGTTATTTGCAGAAGGCTTCACAGCAGTTGCCGTAACAGGTGCACCTGGGCGAATCTTTTGTAGCCCTTCCACAATCAATTGGTCGCCATCGGCTAAGCCTTCGCTCACCAACCAATTAGCGCCTAAAGTTCGCTCTACTTTTAATACACGGCTTTCAACGGTATTGTTTTTGCTAACAACCATAGCTGTAGGTTCACCTTTGGTATTACGGCTCACACCACGTTGTGGGGCTAATATTGCGTCTGACTTAACACCTTCAACCACCTCAGCACGCACATACATACCTGGTAGTAATAGCTTTTCAGGGTTTGGAAACTTAGCACGTAAAGTCACTGACCCAGTACTTGGATCAACGGTCACTTCTGAGAACTGTAATGTACCTTTATGAGGATATACTGAGCCATCTTCCATTATTAGTTCTACATCGGTTTGTGTTGTAGAGTCGACACCTAAAGCACCTGATGCTAGCGCTCTTTTGAGTTTAGTTAGCTCATTACTTGATTGGGTTAAATCAACATAAATGGGGTCAAGTTGCGTAACCGTTGCCAGTGCGCTTGTTTGGCCTGCGCTAACTAATGCGCCTACCGTCACGCTTGATTTACTAATCTGGCCGCTAATTGGCGAAGAAACATGGCTATAATCAAGGTTAATTTGCGCACTTTTTAACTGCGCTTGTGCCGTTAATAATTCTGCAGAGGCTTGCTTAGAAGCAGCATCAGCTTCGTCAAAATCTTGCTGGCTTACGGCTTTAATTGCTAATAACTCTTTATAACGAGACGCTTTAGATTTACTGCTAGCAATACTCGCTTCTGCGCGAGCAACCGCCGCTTTACTGGCGGCTAATTCTGCTTCAAAAATATCAGGGTTGATTTGGTAAAGCGCTTGATCTTTTTCAACCTGAGTACCCTCTTCAAATAAGCGTGATTGCACAATTCCACTTACCTGAGGACGAATTTCAGCAATTTGAAACGCACTTACACGCCCTGGTAATTCTTTTTTAAGTGTTATTGCTTGGCTTTTTAATGTGACAACTCCAACAGGAGTCGCTGCAGGGGCAGAAGCACTGGGTTGCTCAGCTACCTGATCGCAGCCACTTAAAGCAACAGAACCAACGAGGGCTGAAAATACAAAAAAAGCGATGCGGGAGCGCTGCATGTTAAATACCTTTTAGTTTAGAATGAACGATCATTCTAAACTATAGTACAACAATTAAAAATAGCCACTGAGCAACATTTACACATTTTTACAATTGACTATAGTTGTCACCAAATAAACTCAAACAATAGTTTTGCTATATCAGTAACACCCATAAAAAAGGCAGCCAATGCATTGGCTGCCGTTAATCAATAATTTAATTTTAGCGGCTCTTATTCACTATCAGTGATTCACTCTAGAGACAAGTAATTGTTCTATACGTATACCTTCTACATCCACTACTTCAAATTTAAAGCCAGAAAATAAAACAAATTCTGCACGTTTGGGAATATGCTTCATGGTATAAATTAAATACCCAGCAACCGTTTCATAATGGCTTTGCTCAGGGAATTCATCAATTTCTAATACCTTAGCTAATTCAACAATAGGTGTTAAACCATCGACCAACCAAGAATTAGCGTCGCGTTCAATGATTAACTCCTCACTTTGATGCGTGATTAAATCACCCATAAAGCCTTTCATTAAATCTTTAACTGTCACTATCCCAACCACTAGCGCATATTCATTGACCACCACAGCAAAAGGATGAACGGCAGTTTTAAACGCATTTAGCGACTCAGATAAGCTCAGTGTTTCTGGTAAGTAAAAAATATCTTTATCAAGCATATCCGCATTAATATTTGCCGCCTCACCTTTAAGCACTTGGCGTAAAATATCTTTTGACTCAACCGAGCCAATTAATTTATCAAGGTTGCCTTTACACACTAAAAAGTGATTATGTGGATGCTCTATAATTTTATTGGCTATATCTTCACTCGACTCATCAATATCAAAGTAAACTATTTGCTCTCGTGGCGACATCACGCTTGATAAAAAGCGCGCTTCTAAATCAAATACATTACCAATTAAGTCATATTCCTGCTGTTGAAGGCTACCATATTCGGCACCCGCATCCATCATGGCAACAATATCTTCAGTAGTAACTATATCCTCACGCTCACTCGGTACTTTGAATACTCGTAATACTATATTGGTTAAGCCGTTAAAAAATAATACCAGCGGTGTGAGCGCGAAAGTGACCCAACGCATAATTGTAACTACACGCACAGCAACAGCTTCAGGTAAAATCATTGCTAAACGCTTTGGAAGCAAATCAGCAAATAATATGAATAATGAGGTAATAATTAAAAACGACAGTAAAAAGCTAATTTGACCAAGCAACGCCCCCTGATAAAATAACTGCAGTATTTCTTGCACGTAAGGCGACAATGCCTGCTCACCAACAATCCCACCTAATATGGCAATCGCATTAAGCGCAATTTGGATCATGGCAAAAAAAGCCCCTGGCTGCTCTTGCAGTTTTAAAACCGCCAGAGCTTGCACATTTCCTTCGTCGGCCATAACCCTTAATTTTATTTTGCGTGAAGCGGCGATCGAAATTTCTGACATCGCAAATAACGCACTCATCAAGATTAATAATGCAATCCCGATTAAATCACCCATTTATAACTCCAAAATAATCGCTTTTATTAGCAAAAGCAGCTGGATTATAGCCGCTTTTATAAACAGGGCAATTGATATTTAAAGTTGTGACTCATACAAGGCAAAGGCAGTGCTAAGTTGCTGCTGTAATTCATTCGGTAGGTTTTTGTTACACGCAAAATATAAGGGGGCTTGGTTGGCGTTAATAGGCATTAATGATTCGAGTTGAAGTTCACTTAATAAGTGAGATTGTTCGTGGCTTATTCTCTGCGCAGGTATAACAACCAAATCAATGCTTGAACTTCGTGCTTGAATTATTTTAAAAATATTATCAAAACTATTAAACAGCATTAAGTTTTCGTTTTCTTTAAATCCTTGGGAGAGTAAATAATGATGGCTATAGTTATCTTTTAAAACCGCAATTCTGTATTGCTTGGCCTGCTCTAGACTTGTTAAAACAATGCCTTTACTTTTAAAAGAATAAAAGTTTGTGTCGAATTGGGCAAGTTTAGCAAACCAAACAAAGCGACTCTCACGCTCAGGTGAGCGTGAAATTGAGAAAATACAGGTTCCGGGATCCCTCAATGCAATATTATAAGTCATACTCCAATCGTGAACTGAAATTGAATAATCAATCCCCGCACTATCAAGCACTAATCGTACTATATCGGCAGCATCACCAACTAAATTGTTGTTAGCATCGAGATACTGCGCAGGTGCAAAATTCTCTGTTACAACAGTGAGTTTAGCCGCACAGTGTTGGCTTACAATGAGTAATAATACAAAACACCATTTAATCACAATAACCCGCTCTATTAGATTTAAGACGTCACTTTTTTAATAAAAGCCAATTAAATATAGCGGGTTATTTGCAAATAGCCAATTTTTAGCTTTTGAAATTAGCGATTCATTGCATTAATTAAAAACGCCGAAATTTTAGCGCCTTCTCTCAGAGTTGTCTCAGAGCTTGATTGGCCCACTAAAGAGCTGTCAGTAAACGGAGCTATTTCCATCATATCAGCCCCCGTTATAGGGAACTCATCTGCAATCGCTGACAAAATATCAAGCGCGTGCTGTGGCGTTAACCCATTTTCTTCAGGCGTGCCTGTTGCTGATGCAAATTCTGCATCGAGGGCATCAATATCAAAGCTCACATACACTTCATCAACCTTGTCTGCTTTTAACTGCGCAATCGCATCTGCAGCAACCGCAGCTGCACCACGCTCTATAATTTCAGCAGCCCAGTGTTGTTTAACGCCAAAAGTACTTTCCCAATGTGATTTAGGTTTGCCACTTGAGCGAATACCAAATTGGATTAAATGATGCGGCGCTGGTAAGAATTCTAAAATATGTGTACACCAAGAGCCAAAACATAAGTCGATACCTAAACGCTCTACGAGTAAGTCGGTGTGAGCATCGAAATGAATAATTGCCGTACGTTTGCCTTGCTCACGTTTAGCTTTTAAGTACGCTTTTGTTAACGGGTAGCTAATTGAGTGGTCGCCACCAATACCAAAAATACCTTTGTCTTGGAATGTCGCATAAAAGCTGTCACACACATCTTCAGTAATTGACAATGGGCTCACATAATGATCATTATTATCATTACCGTACAGCGCTTTTTGGCAGTTGGTAATAGTGGCCTCATTTAAATACTTATCATGTAATAAATGCGGTATTACGCGTACATCACCTAAATCAAACGAACGACATTGTGTTTGTTGATCTATCAGTGCTGAGCGTAAAAATAAAGGCCCCCAATTAGCGCCACGTAAAATTCCACCACCGCAATCAGAGCTAATGCCTAACATTACTGCTTTGTGTGGTGAATTAGGCAGCTCGTTAAGTGAGTCACGCCATAAAACATCGACATTTTGAGTTTGTCCATATAATTTATTTCTTAGCGCTGCTTTGCGTTCTTTAGCCGTATTGACCGTAAAAACACCGTCGCCAGGCGCACATAGACAGTGCTCAACTTTATTTTTAAATGCTTGAAATTGTGTGCTCATTGTAAACCCTTTTTCAATCTGAATATCTTGTCTATTATTGAGTAGTTATGCAAAACATCACACGCTGAATTAATTCCAGATTATTCGCATAGTGTGCTAAAAAGTACAGTGAACTTTATTTTGCTCGCTTAGGTTAGTGGTAAATAAAAACTAAGCTTTCTTACTAACCCAATGAATATAAACAATTTAAAATACAGCTATCGGCTCTTTAGCCTAGCTATTGGTTTGCTATGAAGTATGAATATAGTGTCTGAGCAAACAAGTCAACTGGCTCATTTTGTTCGTAATTTTAGTCATTGATTGAATATTCAGAGTTGGTGAATAAATCAAATTAAGTCGATACGGACATCCGTCCTGTACTTAATTTTCATTTCTCGTAATCATGGTAAATTGACAACAATTTTTATTAAAAAGGCTTAGTTATGGAAAAGGTATTTCACTTAGGACTGTGTATTGATGACTTAAAAGGTGCAAAACTAGCTATAGTTCCAGGCGATCCAGATCGTGCAGCACGTATTTCACAGTTCTTAGATAATCCTACCTGCCTTGCTCAAACGCGTGAGTTTCACATTTATTTAGGCCAATTAAACGGTCACTCTGTAGTAATATGTTCGACTGGTATCGGCGGCCCTTCAACGTCAATTGCCGTTGAAGAACTGGCACAACTTGGCGTACGAAGCTTTCTTCGCATTGGCACAACAGGTGCTATTCAACCGCACATTAATGAAGGCGATATTCTAATTAGCCAAGCTTCGGTTCGCTTAGATGGTGCGAGTCAGCATTTTGCCCCGCTATGCTACCCTGCCGTATCTGATTTTTTTGCCACCCAAGCCATGGTAAAAGCCTGTGAAAACCTTAATATCGATTTCCATATTGGTATAACTGCTTCGAGCGACACCTTCTACCCAGGTCAAGAGCGCTACGATACATACTCTGGCTACGTACCTAAGTCACTACAAGGTAGCTGTGAAGAATGGCAAAAATTGGGCGTAATGAACTACGAAATGGAATCGGCCACTTTATTTACCATGTGTGCCGCGCTTGGTTTACAAGCTGCTTGTGTTGCTGGTGTATTAGTAAATAGAACACGTCAAGAAATACCTAACGTGGACCACGGCGAGATTGAGAAAAAATCTGTTGCCGTGGTACTTGAAGCCGCTAAAGTATTACTTGGTTAATGTTGCGCTAATAACCTCAAGTGTTGGCAAGCCAGTAAAGCTTGCTAACACGGCTTTTGCTACCCCTGATTGGTTTTCGTGACCAGTAGTTTCTAACAAAGTAATTGATTTTACTGTTTGTTTATCAAAGCTTAATCCTGCTAAAAATAGCTGACTCACTGCGCTTTGCAGTGGCGATAAACTTGGGCTATACGCTGCATTTTCAGCATAACTGCCATAAAAGTCACCATTTTCAAAGGTGCTTATTTTTACCGCACTGTAATTTTGACTGTATGGAACATAAGCCGCTAAAGCAAAACTCAGCAGCTTGTCATCAAGCTTTGTCTCTTCAAAGCGCTTAGTTTGCTCTACTGGGTTAAATAAGCTGTGCTCATTGTCTAAATCTGTTGGCCCAAATGAATACGGTAACAGCTCTGCTAATTTAAAATTTTGTGCTGGCAGTAAAATATCAAGCTCTCTGGCATCCGCCAGTTCATTCATAAACTGACGGCAATACCCACATGGTGCATCACTAATGGCTATTTTTAGCACTTTCTTAGCGCCATTTAACCACGCATTATTAATTGCTGATTGCTCACCATGCACCACTAAACTAAGTGCTTGATGATCAAACTCAGCATTGGCACCAAAGTAAAAAGTAGTATGTCCTTGTGAGTCGAGCCCTTTTACAATTGCGCCGACATGAAACTTGGAAATAGGTGCAACTGAAAATTCAGAAGCCATAGGCACTAGACCTTGCAATAATGTATCTTCGCTGACATTAAGTTCGGTGCAAAGCGCTTTAATATCGCTTGAATGTAAAATACCGCGTTGAGTTTTTAATTGACTACGTAGTGCTTGCGTTTGCGCTACGTTTAATGAGATGTGTGAATTGCTAAGTGCTGTATTATGTTGCACTTTAAAAGTTGCTGAAGCCATAATAGTTTTTATTTGTTCAATGGCTAAGTAGTGTAAAAGGTTGGCAAACTAAATACCAGCCTATTCAACGTAAAAAAAGGGAACACGTCGCGTGTTCCCTTTTTTGTTTTACTAAAATAAAAATTAACCTGTATTTCGCATACCCGCTGCAATCCCCGTCATGGTGATCATTAAGGCATTATCTATATCGCTTTCATTACCTTTATCATCGCCACGAGAGCGACGTAATAACTCAACCTGTAACACGTTCAGTGGGTCGGTGTACGGATTTCTAAGCCCAATAGACTCTTTGATCCAAGGTTGATCGGCTAATAGACTTTTTTGCGGGCTCAATGATTGCACTGAGGTTATCGCCTCTGCTAATTCCTCACGTAAGGCAACACCTAAAGGTTTATACATGTCTTCCACCAGCGCATTATCGTAGTGCTCACTTAACCAGCTATCCGCTTTACTAAATACCATTTCTAGCATTTCTAAACGAGCTCGAAAGAAAGGCCATTGCAAACTCATTTCGCTTAGGGTTTCAATCCCATATTTTTCAAGCGCTGCTTTAAGTCCGCTTAATGCGCCTAACCATGCAGGTAACATTAAACGATTTTGACTCCACGCAAATATCCACGGAATTGCGCGTAAGCTCTCTACCCCACCATTAGGATTACGTTTAGCTGGCCTTGAACCTAATGGCAATTTAGATAGCTCCAATTCTGGTGTTGCCATTCTGAAGTAAGGTACAAAGTTTTCATCGTGGCGTACAACATTGCGGTAGTGCTCACACGATACATCACTAATTAATGCCATAACTTCGCGCCATTCATCTTTGGGCTCTGGCGGTGGTAATAAGTTACTTTGCAGCACCGCACCTGCGTATATATTTAAGCTTTGCAATGCCACATTGGGTAAGCCAAATTTAAAGCGGATCATTTCGCCTTGCTCTGTCACCCTAAGGCCCCCTTTGAGTGAACCCGGTGGCTGCGAATGCAAGGCTTGTGCAGCAGGTGCACCGCCTCGACCAACCGTGCCTCCACGACCATGAAATAAAACCAGCTCAATACCGCGTTCATCCGCCAGTTGCACTAACTTGTCCATTGCCTCATATTGTGCCCAGCCAGCAGCCATCATACCCGCATCTTTGGCTGAGTCTGAATAACCAATCATCACATTTTGAGTATTTTTAATATGACCTCGGTACCACTCATTATTAAGCAATGTAGTAATAACATTATGACCATCGTTTAAATCATCCAAGGTCTCGAATAATGGCGCCACGGGTAGTTCAAAACCGCAGCCTGACTCTTTAAGTAATAACTGCACCGCTAAAATATCAGAAGCTGTTCGGGCCATAGAAATAATATATAAACCAAAGGTTTTTGCATCTTGCTGCGCAATAACATCAAAGGTGTCGAGCACCTCTTGCACTTCAGGGCTAGGTTGCCAATGCTTAGGAATAAGCGGACGACGAGAATTAAGCTCAGCAAGTAAAAAAGCCTGCTTATCTTGCTCTTGCCATTGGTTGTAGTCGCCAATACCTAAGTAACGAGTTAGCTCAGAAAATACATCACTGTGTCTCGACGAATCTTGGCGCACGTCTAGTTTTGCCAAACGCAGTCCAAAGCTATTTACTCGGTGGATCATATCCAGTAGTAAGCCATTGGCCACTACTTGCATGTTGCACTTTAATAAAGAGCGATAACATGCCTCAATAGGGTGCTTAATTTGATTAATATCGGTGATTAAATCTTGAGATTCAGTGCGCTTATTTTTAATTTTAGCGCTTAAATGCATCACCGTTTCTGCAACTTGGTTTTTAACATCTTTCAAAACAGCACGGTACGGTTCAAACTCTTGCCCAGCCAATTTAATGAGCTCATCGCTGGCATCCGACATAGAAAGTTCAGCACAGAGCGTTTCTAAATCACGCTGGTATAAATCCAGTGCCATCCAACGGCCATGGTCGAGCACTTGCTTGGTTACTTCGGCGGTTACAAACGGGTTACCATCACGATCTCCCCCCATCCAAGAAGTAAATTCTATCGGGCTGTAATCTGCTGGCAACTCTAAGCTTAAATGCTGTTTTACATGCTGGCTAAACTCACGTAGAAAACGTGGCACAGCTTCCCATAAACTGTTTTCAATGACTGCGTAGCCCCATTTAGCCTCATCTACAGGGCTTGGGCGTGAACGACGAATATCGTCCGTATGCCATGCTTGGCTAATTAACTGCGCAATACGGTTTAATATTGCTTCGCGTTCTTGCGCAAGATTGTCGGTACGCTCAAGCGATGCTAAACAATCGCTAAGTTCAACATGTTTATTAATAATAGTACGACGAGTCACCTCGGTTGGGTGTGCTGTTAGTACTAAGTTTATGTGGAGTTTTGAGAGGGTATCAGCTAAATGATTATGATTAAGCTGACCTTGTTCGGCCTTTGCTGCTAACGTTTTTAATGTTTGAGTGAGAGGGTTTAGTTGGCAAAAACCAACATCATTAAAACGTGATACAGTGTGAAACTGCTCTGCAACATTCGCTAAGTTTAAAAAATGATTAAATGAACGGGCAACCGGTAAAAGCTCTTCATCACTAAGCGCATGCAGTACATCTATAAGCGCTTTACGATCAGCTTCATTACCACTGCGAGATGATTTTGATAAAGCCCGAATCTCTTCTACTTTATCTAAAATATCTTGTCCTTGAGCATCTTTAATAGTTTGTCCTAATAATTGCCCAAGTAAATTTACATTACCTCGCAAGGCGGCATATTGTTCACTCATTTTTAGCTCTCCTTTGTTTCTTTGAGACCTATTAATATCATTATGTTTACTTATTTAATAGATCCATTTGCACCTGCATGTCGTAAAAAAGCATATGTAAAATAAACACAAAGCGATGACATGATCATTTTTTACGATGGTAATTGCCCCCTTTGCAATGCAGAGATGCAGCATTTAAAACGTGCCGATGTCGATCATAAAGTTACACTTGAAGATTTAAATGCTGATAACTTTAATGCGCGTTTTCCCGCAATCAATAAGCAATACGCCATGAATATACTGCATGCCCAAACTGATAATGGGCAGATGATTTACGGCTTAGATGTGACTTATCAAGCTTGGCGTACTGTTGGCAAATATCCTTGGCTTAAAATTATTCGTTTGCCCGTCATTCGTTTTTTTGCCGATCATGCTTATACTTTCTTTGCAAAATACCGTCATCAAATTAGTCGTTTTTTAATGCCTAATGCACAGTGCAACTTAGGTCAATGTAATATCAAAAGCAAAGGTGAAAAATGAAAACAGTGATTTTATTTGGTGCCAGTAGCGCCATTGCCCAATCTTACGTTAATCACTTAAACCAACAAGCAACACAATTTAATATTATTTGTGTCAGCTCATCGAACATTAATCACAGCGATATAAACGTAAACTATTTTCAGAGCGACTATTCAGCGCAAAGCCTAAACGAGCTAACCGAGTCGTTAAAATCCCAGCAAGTAGATATAGCTCAAGTGATTATATTTAATGGTCAATTACACAACGACCAGCACATGCCAGAAAAAAAGCTTGAAGAAATCAACAGTGATTATTTTATGCAGCTTATGCACTCTAATACGCTTGTACCCCTGCTGTGTTTACAAAGTATAGTGCCGCTGCTTAACCACAAAACTCACTGCACAATTACCGCTCTGAGCGCTCGTGTAGGTAGTATTAACGACAATAAATTAGGTGGTTGGTATACCTATCGCGCATCAAAATCAGCACTTAATATGTTATTTAAAACAGCCGCCATTGAGCTTGCTCGTCGCGCTAAAAATACTAAACTGATTTTATTTCACCCAGGTACTACAGATACACAGCTGTCTAAGCCATTTCAAAAAAATGTACCTGCCGACAAACTATTTACACCTGAGTTTGTTGCCCAGCAATTATTTAAATTTACTCACGAAAATCCACAATTAGAACTTAACGGCGAACCTGCCTACCTAGATTGGCAAGGAAACACTATAAAATGGTAAGGAATTAACACATGCATTTTTCTAAAGACCGCATAACCGCACTCGAAAAACACACACGCACGCATTTTATAAATTCACTGTCAGGGTTTAAAAGTGCAAACTTGATTGGTACGCAAGATGGACAGGGCAATACCAATTTAGCCATTGTTAGTTCTGTCATCCATTTGGGCGCCCACCCGCCCCTTGTAGGCATGATAATGCGCCCACACAGTGTACCAAGGCATACATTTGAAAATATTATAGAAACAGGCGTTTACACTATTAATCAAGTAAATAGTGACATTTACCAGCAAGCGCACCAAACCTCGGCACGTTACGCTAAAGATGAGTCCGAGTTCGATGCAACGGGGTTAAAAACAGAATACTTAAATGAGTTTAACGCTCCCTTTGTTGCACAAAGTCGACTAAAATACGCGGTAAAATTTGTAGAGAATCAACATTTAGCTGTTAATGGCACCGAGCTGGTTATTGGTGAAATAATGGATGTATATGTGGATGAATCAGCACTCCAAAGTGATGGTTTTTTAGATTTACAAGCCATTGATACGGTTGCAGTAACCGGTTTAGATAGTTACCACACGGCAAATAAGCTCACTCGCTTACCCTATGCAAAAAAATAGCCCGAGGTTATCAAGTCCTCCAAATAAGCGACTTGATAACTCCCCCCCATTTTTGAGCCCCTTGATCACTAATCGCAATTAGTTTGAATTTAAACTGTTAAACCTACACACTATGCAAAATTTTGTAGGAGAAATATATGACGACAGTTGGTATTGGTACTCACACACCCGAGCAAGCACTTGCTAGTTTAAGTAATATGACTCACTCAGTAACGCCAATTCAGGCCGATGAATATTTAGCGCGTATGGCCAAAGCGCAAACCTATATGCAAGCGCACAACATTGATGCCATTTATTTAAACGCAGGTACCAACTTAACTTATTTCACCGGAATGAAATGGTATGCCAGTGAACGACTTGTTGGCGCTATTTTACCTGCCGTAGGTGATGTGCAATACATTGCTCCACATTTTGAAATTGGCTCTTTAAATGGCTTTAAGGTTATTGATGGCCCAATACACGGCTGGCAAGAGCATGAAAGCCCGTTTAAGCTATGTGTTAAAGTGCTTAAGCAGCTCAATATTAGCGACACTGCTACCGTTGGTATTGATGAAAGCGCACAGTTTTTTATTTTTGATGGTATCAATAAAGCCAGTTCAGGATTAAAGCTGGTGAACGCACAACCTGTAACCGCACATTGTCGAATGCATAAATCAGTCAATGAATTAGCATTAATGCAATGTGCCATGGATATGACTTTGGCGGTTCATAAGGCTACAGCGAGCATGCTTTATGAAGGAATTAGCACCGTAGAAGTCGAAGAATTTATAAAAAAAGCCCATCAAAAAGTAGGTGCCCCAGGTAATTACTTCTGTATTGTATTGTTTGGCCTTGCCACCTCATTCCCACATGGCGTAAAAGATCCACAAATTTTGAAAGAAGGCGACATGGTGCTTATCGATACTGGATGTAAAGTGCACGATTACCTTTCTGATATTACGCGTACTTATGTATTTGGTGAAGCAACCAGCCGACAACGCCTGTTTTGGGATTTTGAAAAAGCGGCACAGTTAGCAGCTTTTAATCAAGCAGCCCTTGGCGAAACCTGTGAATCGGTTGACGAAGCAGCTCGCAGCTACTTAGCAGCACAAAATTTAGGACCTGAGTATCAAACACCAGGTTGCCCACATCGTACAGGCCATGGTATTGGTTTAGACATTCACGAATGGCCATATTTAGTTGGCGGTGATAAAACCCCGCTTGCCACTGGCATGTGTTTTAGTAACGAACCCATGCTAGTTATTCCAGATGAGTTTGGGGTGAGATTAGAAGATCACTTTTACATGACAGATGATGGTCCGCGCTGGTTTACTCAACCGAGTCATAGCATTGATGACCCATTTGGCTTAAACAGCTAATATATGAATCATTTAATAAAAAGAGCTGCACCTTGGCTGCTCTTTTTATGTCCAATGATTGATAAAGTAGACTTCATCCCAATATCCATTGTTATTACTAAGCAATCCTTCAAGGATCCCTATGAAAAACTTTAAAATTGATATCGTCTCAGATGTAATGTGCCCGTGGTGTATTATCGGTTACAAGAACTTAGAGACCGCATTGGCAGAATTAAAAGAAGAAATGAGTGCGGATATTATATGGCACCCTTTTGAGCTTAATCCAGATATGCCACTTGAAGGGCAAGACTTAAACGAGCACTTGCAGCAAAAATACAGTTTAACCGAAGAAGAAAGCGCGCGAAATCGTCAAAACATGGCGGATGCGGGTGAACGAGCTGGGTTTACCTTTAATTTTGACGGTAAACGCATCATGATCAACAGCTTTGATCTACACCGCTTGCTAATGTGGGCTCGTGAAGAGGGCAAGCAAACTGAGCTGAAATTGGCGTTTTTTGAAGCACACTTCACCGATTTAAAATATTTAAATCAAGAAGATGCATTACTGGATGTGGTAGAAAAAGTCGGCCTTAACAAAGACACAGCCCGTGATATTTTACACTCAGATAAATACGTACAAGCGGTTCGCGAAGAGCAAAATAACTTTAAGCAAATGGGTATTACTTCAGTGCCTACTTTCATTATAAATGATAAGTATGCGCTTACCGGTGGGCAGCCGAGTGAGTCATTTATTCAAGCGCTTAAGCAAATAAATGAAGAAGAAGCCAAGCAAGACACTTAAAAAATAAAGTTTAAAACCAAAAAAGGCTGCACATCGCAGCCCTTATTTATCTCAGTTAGTATTTTTTAAGAAGCGTTTAAACAACGTGCATAATATTTAAGAATTTAATCTGACACTGAACTTTGAACGCCTTCTCTATAGGTACCTAACAGTTAGATACTTCAAAATTAAATCTGCTTATGGTGCAAATTAAATAATGCTGCCTTTTAACGGACTCGTTCTTTTTCTGGATATACTAAATTTTTTATCTGTATTTTTAGCGTAATGATAGAAATTCAAGCTAGTCTGCGTGACATCTTCAATAAACCATCCAGGTATCTTAACTAAAGAATAGCCATGTTTAGAAAAGTGTATCTCAATTGATTTAATCACGGGCTTTTCAACAATCGTGATATGGTCTGCTTTAATTAAATCTATAACCTTTTCACCTTGAATCAATGTCTGCTCATTTAAATCGACAATAATCGGTTTATTTTTAAAAAAATCAACGAGAAAATAGGTAATAAATACCGGTATGAGAATAATTGATAATTGGCGCAGTGTTACAGCTCTAAAGTAGGTCTCTTGATGAGACCAAGTATCAGGCGTGGTGAACCATATTATGAAGATATAAACCGCTACCGCTAAAGTCCAGCGGTGTAGGCGAAAAAGCTTTTTAAGGTCAAAAGTCAATGTCATTCTTTTTAGCATTAATTTAATCTCACTTTCATTCGTATGCTATAAGCGTTCCCCACATGTGTAAGTGACTTAAATTTAAATCTTTGGTCGATTTCACTATCGAGTTTAAAGTTTATAGTATTTTTTATGTTCTTTTCAGTAAAATACAAGTTAGTTCCAAGGCTATAGCTATTAATCTCATGATATGTCTGCAACCTATCTTCGTTCTCATATTCCAAATAAATAACTTTAAACAAATGGGTATTACTTCAGTACCTACTTTTATTATAAACGATAAGTATGCTCCTACCGGTGGGCAGCCGAGTGAGTCATTTATTCAAGCACTTAAGCAAATAAATGAAGAAGAAGCCAAGCAAGATTAGCAAACAGTTTTACAGCGATAATAACCTTATCGCTGTTTCAGTTTAAACACTGTTCGCTGACTTAAACCAAGCCCATCCTCAACATCATGGTAAAATTGCGTATAGAGTGCATCAAGCTCCCCTTTTTTGGCTAGCTTTGTTAAGCCCTGCTGTAGTAAGTCGATAATTGCTTTATTTTTTTCATTTGCATAAAAGTAATAAAAGTTATCATACTGCAGCATAATATGCGGCTCAACGACAAAGTTATACTGTGGGCTTTTTTGTATTTCAGCTCTAATCGCAGTTACTGAACGAGGAAAGTAATCGCCAAGTCCTTCATCTAACGCTTTTAACATGCTTTCATAACTCAAATCACCATTAACTGTTAAGCCATTGTTCTTTAATACATAATAATCAGACCAACTTTGCTTTTGTAAGGCTATAAACGGCTTTAGTTGTTCAAGGGTTTTTATATCTGAAAATTCGCCCAGCCGGCTTTGTTTTATCATTAGTAAACGTTTTGAGTGCAAGCCGTTGTATATTGGAAAGGTTGTGTGTACGAGGCTATTTGCTTGCTCTTTTGACATACTTAACCAAGCAAAATTAATAGCCCCATCGTGCTTTAGCTCTTCTAATACTCGTTTGGTATTCATCGGCTCAACACTATAACTAATATTGAGTTTTACATTCATCTGCGCAAAGCTTTTTTCTAATAAGCTCAAAACATAGTGGTTTCTTGGCATATTAGGTGTGCTTGGTTTTCCTATTTTTAGCGTCACAGTTTGCTCGCTGCCCAAAGCAAAAGATGACAGGGTGATAAGGATAACACTGCAGCATAAATTAAATAACTTCATAGTCATTCCAAGTTACTTTGCATTTATAAAATGGGGAATAGTAAGTATAGCGGGAACTTAGAATTACGCTTTTAGGTGCGATAAAGTACTTTAATCACATGCCAACCAAATTTTGTTTTTACCAAATGTGGCTCTAAAATCTCGCCTTTAAACGCAATTTTATCAAACTGTGGAACCATTTGACCGCGTCTAAATTCGCCTAAATCTCCGCCCTTTTTGCCCGACGGACAAGACGAGTATTTTTTAGCTAAGGTTTGAAACTTTGCACCTTTACCTAATTGCTTAATGATGTCTTCTGCAATCTCTTTATGCTTAACCAAAATGTGAAGTGCGTGTGCTGTATTTGCCATGAGAAAGCCCTTAAAACCTATTTACTAGTAATTAAACGCCGCGATTTTAGCACAGCCTAAGTGATACAGCACTTGCTAAAAATGTGGCTATAAGTAGTGTTCTTCATCTTTTTGTTGAGGAATTCGACAGTGTTGGTATTTACCAAATAATGTATAACGGTTTTTAGCCACTTTGTTATAAAGCCAATCAGTCAGCCTTCGTGGTAATAACTTAAATACGCTAAGCAACTTCCACGGATACCCTAACTGGCTGAACACCCGAAAAACGGCTTGGCTACGGGTAAATGGCTTTTGTGCTTCTATATAAATCATCGAAGTAAAATCGGTAGTGGAAAAACCAAATTGAGCAAGTAGCGTTTGCCCTGCCGGCGATTGCACGCTGCACAATTTAAATTTTATGGTCGGATCGTGAGCTATAATAAAATTACACCACGCACTGCAAAGCTTACATTGCGCATCAAATAATATAATTTTTTGATTTAACATTAATGCCGCGGAATCATCGCTCATAAAACTTTCCACAAATTAAGTACTAAACTACTGCTGCACTGGCTTTTTTTGTAGCTTACGCTGCAAGGTGCGCCTATGCATATTTAACTGCCTAGCGGTCATTGATACATTACCGTTATTACTGTGTAAAACATGTTGAATATGCTCCCACTCTAAACGCTCGGGCGACATAACTCCCTCAGAAATTTCAGTTACTGTCGTACTTGCCACCTCAACTTTAAGTGCTTTTAATAAACTTGCCATATCAACAGGCTTAGTTAAATAGTCATTAGCACCTAAGCGCATCGCCTCTACCGCCGTTGCTATACTTGCAAAGCCAGTCAGCAATACAATATGTGCATGAGTGAGTAAATGGCGCAGCGGTGCAATAAGCGACAGTCCATTCTCATCAGCCAGTTTCATATCTAATAAAATACAATCAGGCTGTTGCTGTCGAGCCTTTAGAAGTGCATCAGTGTGATTATGTGCGATCTCGCAGTTAAAACCGTGCTTAGTTAGCCGCCGTGCCAACGTTGTCGCTAAATTAATATCATCCTCAATAATAAGTAGCTTCATGCTTTTGCCTCTGCTGTTAATAGTGGCATTGTTATCTTTGCAACCGCTCCGCCTTCGGGGTGATTATATACAGTTAACGAGCCATTTAACCGCTCAAAGGTAACGTTTGATAACATAACTGCGATTCCCATACCTTGTTCACTCGGCATGAGCTGCCCACCTAACTCCGCTAACTCTGAGGATGAAAAACCGGCACCAAAGTCCCGAATAATTAACGCAATGTTTTGTGCGTCAGGTTTCTGCCAACTTAGTTCAAGTTGCACTTGGGCGTGTTTTTGATTAGCAAGTACTGCATTTTGTAATAAATTTAAAATTGCAGGTAACAGCATAGCGTCACTTTGTAATGTGGCTTCAGGTGCCTCGTTAAGCCAGTTTATTTGTTGATTTGGGTATTGTAATAGTAACGTATCATGAATTTGATTTTGCAGCTGCTCTGCTTTAATTGGTGCTTGAGTGTTTTTATCTCGTAACTGCGTTGAGAGCTTTCTAAAGTCGTTAAGCTGAGTGCGGCATTGCAATAGCGGCGTTTGCATTTGCTGAATAACTTCATTGTTAGGATGCTCTTCTAAAAGCTCTTCAAATAATAATTGTAAATTAGCAATTGGTGTTGCTAATTGATGAGTAATTTGCGCCGCTGCGCCATCAAGTGTTACCAGTTGTTCATTGCGTAACTGTTTTTCTCTAACTTTGGCAATAGTGCGTTCACGCTGTTGCAAAGCGCGGTTCATAGCCCCTATCACTAACGCAATTACGCAAGCACTTATAACAAAATTAACCCACATACCAATAAAATGACCATTCATATTCATTTGGTGCATACTGTGTTCGGGCATTTTAATTAATAATAAGCTATAGGCGGCAATGGCCAATACAGCAATATAGGCAAGCCCTCGAGCGCTTAGTGTGATTGCAGCTATCATAATTGGCAGCAACAATAACGACACAAATGCGTTAGTTGCACCGCCGCTTAAAGACAACAAAATAGTTAAAAAAAGCACATCGGCGGTCAGTTGCATTAACATGCCAATTGGCTTTGCTTGGCTTACATGCCGGTAGGCAAATACACTGGCTAACTGAAAAACCGCCTCAACAGCAATAACCCCTAACAACGGCATAAGTGCAATTTGATGTTCTAGTAAAAAATACACACTGAGTACCGCAATAAGCTGGACAACAATGGCACCACTGCGCAGCATTAATAATCGGCTAATAGCTGGGTCGGTTTTAATTAACACAATAGGGTTCCTGGATACACTTGATTTTATTATTCATGATTAACATGCTTTTTTTATTGCATCTATTATACACTAAACCGCCTTATAGTATCCGCTCGCATAGCTGCACTCAAGCATACGTCACTAGTGCTTTAAGCAAGTGTTGAAGGTAATGGACTAGCTTATAAATAGCACCTAAGCTAAACACTCATTTAATTTACAAAGTAAAAACTTACAATTAACCTTTCACTAAAAATACAACAAACAATTGGTAAAATAGCAGTAATTACAGTTCTATAGCTGCTATAAACTAGAGTTAATAGCTAATTTTTGTTATAACGTATTCATAAGACGAACACGTCATACCACTTTTAAGAGAACACACTATGCCTTACGCACATATCACTGGTTGGGGCAAATGCATCCCACCAGCCAGCATCAGCAACGACGAAATAAGTGAAATTGTAGATACCACCGATGAGTGGATCACCACGCGTACCGGTATCAAAGCCCGTAGAGTAAGCCATGTAACTACCGCAGAGCTTGCTAGTGTGGCTGCAAAACATGCTATTGCTTGCGCTGGCGTAGATGCAAAAGATATCGATTTAGTTATTTTAGCAACGTGCACACCGTCAACTGTAGTGGCAAACACCGCTTCATTAGTACAAAAAAATATTGGCGCCACAGGCGCTGCAGCCATGGACACCAACGCGGCATGTTCTGGTTTTTTATATGCTTTACAAGCTGCGACAGCGCAAATTCAAGCCGGTATGATCAAAAAAGCCGTGGTTATAGCTGCAGAGCGCATGACGTGGTACGTAAACTGGGCTCGACGCGATAGCGCAGTATTATTTGGTGATGGTGCCGGTGCCGTTGTGCTTGAAGCAGCAGAAACACCTGCAGGCTTATTAGGGACCAAAACCGGCTGTGACAGCGAAGATCGTGATATTTTACACATTACTAATTTCGGCAGTGATTTAAATAAATATGAGCCAATTGGCCCATCAGACCTTTTATTTGAAGGCCGTGAAATATTTAAACGTGCGGTTAAAGGCATGAGTGAAGCCTGTGACGACGTACTTGAACAGGCAAACCTTAAGTTAGACGATATAGACGTACTTGTGCCACATCAAGCTAATTTACGCATTATTCAAGCAATTCAAAACCGTTTAAAGGTTGAAGACAGTAAAGTAATGGTTAACATTGGCGAATACGGTAATACCTCTGCTGCAACGATTGCCATTGCGCTGTGTGAGGCCGTTGAGCAAGGTTTAATTAAGCCGCATGCCAATATTATGTCGGCTGCATTTGGAGCAGGCCTAACGTGGGCGGCAAGCTATATCAAATGGGGCGAGCGAGTAACCCCCATTGCTGTTAGCGATGCTAAACTTCCACCGTGTGATAAAACAGGTTTAGAGCTTGTTGCACCGGCTGTAAAAGCGTGTAAAGACGCAGAGCCTAGCTAAAAGCTAATATTACACCAAGCAAATATGTATTGATAAACAGCGCACTGCTTTCAGTGCGCTTTTTGCTTTTTAAGGAAAGTATATGCAACTACTAGGCATTCATCATGTAGCCATCATTTGCAGCAACTACCCACGCTCTAAACATTTTTATAGTGAAATATTAAAGCTCACGATTATTAATGAGCACTATCGAGCAGAGCGTCAGTCTTACAAACTCGATTTAGCTTTACCTGATGGCAGTCAGTTAGAATTATTTTCGTTTAAAGATGCGCCAAGTAGACCAAGCTATCCCGAAGCACAAGGACTTAGACATTTAGCATTTAAGGTTAGTAATGTAGAAAACAGTAAAACGTATTTAGAGTCGCATGGAATCGACGTAGAAGAAATAAGAGTGGATGAAATAACCGGCAAAAAATTCACCTTTTTTGCCGATCCAGATGGTTTACCCCTTGAGTTATATGCGCTTTAACATCAAATAACTCAAGGCAAGGTATGTTTGATTTAATTAACCCAAGCTAGGTTAGTTAAATCGATTTTGTAGGTAAGTAAATACTGCACGAATACCTAGAGCTTCACCACCCGCAGGACGCCCAGGTAATGCTCGTAAGTTCCATGCCATTACATCAAAATGAACCCATGGTGTATTTGGCTCTACAAACTCTTTCAAATAAAGCGCAGCGGTAATTGCGCCACCAAATGGCGTACTTGAACAGTTAGTCATATCAGCCACATCGCTTTTCAAAAATGGGGTGTATTGCTCGAATAACGGCAATTGCCAAACAGGGTCGTTAACTTGCATACCCGAGTCCATAATCGCATTAGCTACATCACGTTCCGATGAGAAAAAGCCTGGCAGTTCTGTTCCTAAAGCAACACGACATGCACCGGTTAAAGTAGCGAAATCAATAATTAATTCAGGATCATCGTTTTGTGCTTCGCTTAGTGCATCACACAGAACTAGTCGCCCTTCTGCATCAGTATTATCTATTTCGACCATAATACCTTTACGTGTTTTTATTACATCGCCTGGGCGAAATGCATTACGCGAAACGGCATTCTCAACCGCAGGGACTAACACCCGAAGACGTATTGGTAAGTTAGCGGCCATAATTAATTGAGCTAAGGCAATAACATGTGCTGCCCCACCCATGTCTTTTTTCATGTTACGCATGCCTGAACTTGGTTTTAAATCCAGTCCACCTGAGTCAAAACATACACCTTTACCTACTAATGTAATTTGTGGCGCATCAACCGCCCCCCACTTCAAATCGAGTAAACGCGGTTTGTTTTCACTTGCACGGCCTACCATATGAATAGTTGGATAATTTTGTTCTAATAGCTCATCGCCTACCCATTGGGTAAACTCGCCGTCGAATGTATCAGCTAAATCGCTCATTACTTGTGATAAGTGCTGCGGCATCATATCGGCAGCGGGGGTATTTACTAAATCACGGGCTAGATTAATTGCATCTGCTTGTTGTTTTACTTGTTCATATAATGTTTTATCAGCAATGCCAAGCTGAGCTTTAGCTGTGGCTTTTTGTTTATACTCACTGAACTCATAACCACCTAACACAAACCCTAAAGCAAGTTGAGAAACTAACGATTCATCACCCTGAATTTGATAGCAGCCTTTAGGTAATTTACTTGCAAGCTCGCCAGCGGCCCAAAAATCATCAGCTCGTTGCATAATACAAAATACTTGGCTTAGTTCACCCGTTTCTGCGTTTGGTATTAACGCCAGTCCTGACTTTTCAAAGTCGGTATTTGCAAGCCACTGCTGCACAAAGCTCGGTTGCTGAGTAAGCCAGTCTGTTAATTCATTTTTAACAATAAAAGATAGAGGGATACCTGAAGAGGTATGACAAAGTAAAGCGCTCATTAATGACTCACATAATAGAAATTGATGCCCTAGCATAACAATAAGCACTATTAAAAGGTATAGCTAATTATACCCTAACTAGCTTACTTCTTTTCGGGAGGAGTTGAGTCTTGCTGTTGGTTTTGTTGAGTAATTTCTTGATCAATTTCTTTCATAGTCTTATTCATACTAAAAGAGCTCGGCAATACATCAACACCCACAAACTGCCCTAGCTTAACAACCAATGGAATAGTTAATGGTGCAAAGGGTAATAACGCAAAAATGCCTAGCCCCAACCCTTTTAATATATCAACAAACTGCTCATTGGCGCGTTTTAGCTCTGCTTTGTTTGTTTGCCCTTGAGTATAACGCTTGTAGGTTATTAGCATCTCTTTGGTTTCTTGCCTTTCTTGAGCAAGGGCTATTTTAAGCGCCACCATAGCACGGCGAAAACGCAGTTGCTGTCGCTTTTTACTAATTTTAGCAACCCGCCAGGGGGCACGATGAATGACTTTATATAATCGCATAGCCTGTATTCTCACACAGCGCTCTAAGTTCACAAAGAATAATTTACACGCTTTGTTCAATCATTTATTCTAAGTGTCCTTTTTTCCACTTTTGTAATAAAAAATGCAAAAAAATCGCCCCGACACTAAACCCGAAAGACCAAAATCTGATGAATGCTGTGGCGGAGGCAGTTGCTGCCCTTGTGTGTGGGATGAATATAAAGAAAAGCTGGCAGCGTGGAAAAAACATCATGGTGAAAATATCAACAGCAAATCAATTTAATTCAATAATATAAAATGACTAAATTAACTTATTTAGTTAGTCATTATGTATCAATGTCTGTTTTTTCCTCCTTTTCTCGCCCTAGCTGCAATTAACTCTGCGTTATTTTTAGATAAATCATTTGTTTCAACTTGTTAAATAGTGGTTAATTACCCATTGCCCTCTTTAGTTTTTTTATCTATAGTCTATTCGAGGACTCACAGGAGGTGCGCTTAATTAATTAAGCTTTTAGGAGTGAGTTAGCTATATTTGCTCCCCATTGAACGTGAAATGTCCACAATAATAAGTCAGTAATAGACTATACAAATTAATTCTAACTGGGGATATTTAGAATGAAATTAAAAAGCAATACGCTTCAACAGGCGATCAAATTTGCTCTAGCAACAACAGCCGCAGGCTTGTTTGTTTCTGGTTCAGCAATTGCTCAAGAAGAGCAAACCGAAGTTAAAGTAAACAAAAACGTAGAAAAAATTGCCGTAGTTGGTACGCGCTCTGCGCCTCGCTCTATTGGTGACTCACCTGTTCCTATCGACATTATCGGTGGTGAAGAGCTTAGCAAATCAGGTAATACTGATATGCTAGAGCTGTTAAAAGGGGCTATTCCTTCTTTAAACGTTCACTCAATGCCAATTAGTGATGCCGCTTCACTAGTGCGCCCTGCAAACCTACGCGGACTACCTTCAGATAGCACATTAATTTTACTTAACGGCAAACGTCGTCATCGTGCTTCAGTTATTGCCTTTTTAGGTGGTGGTATTAATGATGGTGCGCAAGGTGCCGACATTTCAGTTATTCCAAGTATTGCATTGAAACAAGTAGAAGTACTTCGCGATGGTGCCGCTGCACAATATGGTTCTGATGCGATTGCTGGGGTTTTAAATTTCCAACTTAAAGATGCCTCGGAAGGCGGGTCATTTGAAGTTCGTAAAGGCCAATATTACGAGGGCGACGGTGATACAACCCAAATTTCAGGTAATGTGGGTTTACCGTTTACCGATAGCGGTTTTGCAAATTTAAGCTTTCAGTACAAAACAGCCGATGCGACCAGCCGTTCAGTTCAACGCTACGATGCAACTCAACTTATCAAGGCTGGAGTACCAGACATTGCTCCGATCACCCAAGTATGGGGTGCACCAGAGGTTGATGACGACATCTCTATCTTTGGTAATGTTGGTTTAGAGCTAACTAATGACTCACAATTTTATATGTTTGGTAACTATTCTGAGCGTGATGTACGTGGTGGTTTTTATTACCGTAACCCACATACTCGCCCTGGTGCATACTCAAACGATGGTGGCGAAACACTCCTTGTTGGTGATTTAACCGGCGATATGAGCGGTAATTGTCCAACAATCATGATTGATGACAACGTTCTTGATAACCCTGACTACATTAATGGCGTAGCAAACAACCCTGATTGTTTCGCATTTAACGAAATGCTTCCGGGCGGTTTTACACCAAACTTTGGTGGTAATATCACAGATACGTCACTCACTATTGGTACTAAAGGTGAGTTTACTGGCGGCTTTTTAGAAGGCGCTTACTATGACCTAAGCGGTACTGTAGGGTATAACGAATCTCGCTACTTTATATACGACACAATCAATGCATCGTTGGGTCCAGATAGCCCGCGTGATTTTAGCCCAGGTAAATATGAACAATTAGAGAAAAACTTTAATTTTGATATTTCAAAGGGTTTTGACTTTGACTTAGCTTACGATGTAAACATTGCCGGTGGTTTAGAGTGGCATGAAGAAACCTTTACCGTGGTATCAGGCGATGAAGCTTCGTTTATAGCTGGCCCACTAACTGATCAAGGTTTTGGTATTGGTTCTAACGGTTTCCCTGGATTTAAACCATCAGATGCAGGCGAATACGACCGTCGAAACTATGCAGCTTACATTGATATTGAAGCGCCATTCACTGAAGAGTTCTTAATGGGCTTAGCGCTTCGCTACGAAGATTACGATACCTTTGGTTCAACCACTAACTATAAGTTAATGGGTCAATACCACCTTACTGATGATCTGAATATTCGTGGTTCAATTAGTACTGGTTTCCGTGCACCTACCGTAGGCCAAGCGAATGTTAGTAACGTACAAACTAACTTAAGCAGCGGTGTATTAGTAGACTCAGCGCTATTACCACCAACTAACCCAATTGCTATTCAACTTGGTGGTACTGAACTTGAGCCAGAAGAGTCTCAAAGTTATACCTTTGGTGCGGTATACACCATGGGCGATTTATTCTTAACAGTTGATTACTACAACATCCAAGTAGATGATCGTATTAGCCAATCAGATAAAATTGAACTTAGTCAAGCTGATAAAGACACGCTCGAAGCTGCCGGTGTACCTAACGTACAAAACTTAGCGCAAGTTAGTTTCTTTACCAATGACTTTGATACCACTACTCAAGGTGTTGACTTAGTGGCTAACTACTCAGCTGAATTATTCAATGGTAGTTCTACATTTAGCTTAGCGTACAACTGGAATGAAACAGAAGTAACACGCTCAAGTGATATCACAGGTGCGTTTAAAGTAAGTCGTCTTGAAAATGACTTACCTAATCACCGCGCAACACTGAGCTGGGCACAGCAATGGGAAAGCTTTTCAGCATTTTCTCGTCTTAACTACTTTGGTGAGTACCAAGGTGTTCACGTAGATTATGATGAAACCGCTAAAATAGCTGATGCAGCAGTAACATTAGATGTTGAAGTAACTTACTTTATGAATGACTCAATCAGTTTCTCAGTCGGTGCACAAAACCTACTGGACCAAGAAGCAGAGAAACTTGATTTTACCGTAGCACCTAATAACAATTGGGGTGGTAAGTACTACGAAACTTCTCCATACGGTATTAATGGTGGTTTTTACTACGCTAAAGCAACCTATACTTTCTAAAATGTGTTAACAACAAAAAAGGCGAAATGTGTAATGCATTTCGCCTTTTTATTGGCTCTAAGATGCCTATTTACTCGCATTTTTTATGGCGTTAGGGTTATAGTAAATAAAAAGAATATTAGTTGTATTATGCTACTAAAAAAAGCAAATGAGTTATTATCACAAAACAAGCTTAGAGAAGCTGAGTTTCATTTCAAAACGCTTTTACAATCAGAGCCAGACAATGGTGACGCCCTATTTGGTCTAGGTAAAGTAGCATTGCGTTTAGAACAATTTGATGCCGCTGTTTATATACTACAACGGGCGTGTCAGCATCTACCCTATGTATTAGAACCCTTATATGCACTAAGTGATGCATTTAATGCGGTCAACTCCCCTGAAGATGCGCAAAAAGTACTCGAATACGCAACCAGTATTGCTACAGAAAATCCAGACACTCATTATTATTTAGCTCAGCACTATTTAAACTTTGGCGAGCTTGATAAAGCGCAGGCCACATTTGAGGAGGCATTAAAGCTTGGGATAGCACCGGTTACGGCTTATGTTTTATTTGAATTGGTACAATTAGGGCGCTTTAATAAAGCAAATAATTACATTGATCAGTTACACCATTTTTTAACGCAAACAAATAACCTACGCTTAAAAATGGTCTGTTACTATGCTTTAGCTAAAAGTTACGACAAGTTAGATGATACTGATCAAGCATTTAATTACTTTGTTATTGCCAATCAGCAACAACGTAAACTCAGTGAATTTAATACTGAGGATTTAATTGAGTTTTATGATCAACTTATTGAATATAACAATGAAAGTGTGCTCAATTTAGCAAAACTAAATAAACAGTACCCTGTCACACCCGTGTTTATTATTGGCATGCCACGCAGCGGTTCAACCCTACTTGAGCAAATGTTATCAGGGCACAGTCAGTGGGCAACGCTTGGAGAAGACACCAGTATTAGTAGTAAGGTAGTTGCTTTTTTAGAACATAAAACAAGATTACGCTACCCTCAATGTTTAGCTAAACTAACAACGCCTTTAATTAACCAAGCCAGAGATATTTATTTAGAAACGTTAAGCTCTTTTGGGGGCAACTGCCCATTTGTGATCAATAAACTGCCGAGCAACTACCAAAACTTAGGGCTAATTTATATTTTATTCCCAGATGCTAAGTTTATTAACCTGACCCGTAACTTTCACGCAACCGCCTTTTCAGTGTTTACTAATTACTTTGCTGAAAACGAACCCTATTTTTGTGATTTAAATGAGTTTACTTTGTATCATCAGCTTTATGAAAAACTAATGAGCCATTGGCAGCAGTTTAACCGCTTAGCTATTTATAATTTAAGTTATGAGCAGCTAATTGAAAATCCAAAGGAACAATTAACCGCACTATTGAGTTTTACGGGCTGCGAATTTGAACACACTTGTTTAGACTTTTACAAAAATAAAAGCGCAGTTACAACGCTTAGTAAACATGCCATCAGGCAACCTGTAAATAACAAAAGCCTTGATAAGTGGCAGCGTTATGAAGCACCTTTACTTAGTTTGCTCTCGTTGCCTCAAACCAATTAAGCACATCCATAAACTGTTCTTGGCGTGCCTGAGGGTGAGTGAGCATATTAATATGGTCGTAATCTACTTTGTGCCCAAAGCGGCGGCCATATATTTGCATTTTTTGCACCCCAGTACCCGACTCATCAATAAACTTTTGAATATCGATAGGCTGTGCCAATGCTTTATCTTTTACTGCCGCAATATGTAACGTTGGAGGAAGCGTGAGATTTGCTAATGTTTTAGCGTAATCAAACCCGTCATCACTGTCTATCCACGGGTTTTGTTTCGCCCACTGCATACTTTGATAGTGCGACTTTTGAGTTTCATCATCACTGCCCCACTTTAAGCGTTTTGCCGGTAAATAACCGTGTTTTTTCGCTAAAATTGGTGCCATAAAATACCAAATCAAATTGGCCTGAAATAACTTTTTAGGGTGGTTATTAAATAGCGAACGCTTTGAACCAAAATAGGCACACGCTTTTACATCGTTTATCAGCTCAGGAAAGCGAGCAAACACGCTATTAAGCAACACCCCCCCCCAAGAATGAGCCACTAAAAAGTCAGGTTTTTTACTCTCTAACTGTTCAATTTTTTCAATGAATGCCGGAATATCCTCAACAATTGCCTCAGTTTGTCCATAACGTGCTTGTTTACAAATGGCAGGCTTACTTTCACCACGGCCACGTAAATCAGCAACGTAGCAACAATACCCTTGTTCAGCTAAAAAAGGCGCTAACCCTTTATTGCTATGAGTGTAAAATATTTTGCCATTTTCTACCGCGCCATGAATTAATAGCACCACAGGCCCACTTGGCTGCTGGTTTGCGATACGGCGCAAATGCAGTGTTTGATGGTCACCTAATTTAATAAAAACAGACTCTTGAGTAACTGCCAAAGCGAATTCCTTCTAATTGCTAACAACTCATCCTACCAGTAATAACTGGTAAGCCAAAGGGAAAATTATGCACTTTTTCTGTCTGTATTTGTTACTATTGGCTTTTATTCCTGTTGTTAAAAAAGCCTCATGAAAGCAAAATCAGCTCGTTCTAAATTACATCCGCGCAATCAACACAAAAATGGTTACGATTTTAATTTGCTTACCTCGCAAACCCCTTCGTTAACTGCTTTTTTAATTACGACTCCAGCAGGCAATCAAAGTATTGATTTTAGTAATAACTTAGCTGTAAAAACCTTGAATCAGGCGCTATTAAAAAGTCATTACAACATTAACTTTTGGGACATTCCTGAACACAACTTATGCCCACCTATTCCAGGTAGAGTTGATTATATTCATTACTTAGCTGACTTACTCAGCGAAGATAATCAGCAGGTTATTCCCACTGGTCGACAAATTAAAGTGCTTGATATAGGCACTGGCGCTAACTTAGTTTACCCGCTAACGGGTAATAGCGAATACCAATGGCACTTTACTGGCAGCGATATAGACTCTGCAGCAATCAAAATAGCCAAGCAACTTGCTCAGTTTAATGATTTAAAAATAACGCTTAAACAACAAAAAAATCCCGAGCATATTTTTAAAGGGGTGGTTAATGCGAAAGATTTGTATCATTTAACGATGTGTAACCCGCCATTTCACGCCAGTGCAGAAGAAGCCAATAAAGGCAGTGAACGCAAATGGAAAAACTTAGGCAAAGCGCCTTCGCAAGCACTTAATTTTGGCGGACAGAGTAATGAGCTGTGGTGTGAAGGTGGTGAGTTAGCATTCATTTCTAACATGATCAAAGAAAGCAGGGATCACAGTGACCAAGTAATTTGGTTTACCTCGTTGGTTTCTAAAAAAGAAACTCTAGCAGCCTTAGAAGCACAGCTAAAACAACAGCCTATTAGTGAATTTAAAATTGTTGAAATGGCACAAGGGCAAAAAGTCAGTCGCTTTATTGCATGGAGCTATTTTGATAAGGCCACCCGTGAACAAATTTGTGAAGAATTAGCATAAAAGCCACATAAGGACACCTCATGATAGATTTTCGCTCAGATACAGTAACAAAACCGTGCAGCAAAATGCGGGATATTATGTATCATGCCCCCGTTGGCGATGATGTGTATGGTGATGATGAAAGTGTAAACCAATTAGAAGGCTATGCTCGACTGCGCTTTAATGTGCAAGATGCACTTTTTTGTAGCTCAGGCACACAAACAAACCTGCTTGCATTAATGGCCCATTGTGAACGCGGCGATGAGTATATATGTGGCCAAAATGCTCATAACTACAAGTTTGAAGGCGGTGGCGCTGCCGTTTTAGGCTCTATTCAGCCACAGCCTATTGAAAATGAAGCCGATGGTAGTCTATGTTTTTCTAAAATTGCTGCAGCAATTAAACCCGATGATAGCCACTTTGCAAAAACCCGGCTGTTAAGCCTTGAAAACACCATAGGTGGTAAAGTACTCGGTATTGATTATTTACTCAAAGCACGCGAATTTGTTAACCAACATAACTTAGCACTGCATTTAGATGGTGCCCGCGCTTTTAATGCCGCTGCCGAGCTTAACGTTGATATTAAAGAAATAACCCAACATTTTGACTCTGTGTCTATTTGTTTATCAAAAGGGTTAGGTGCACCTGTAGGTTCATTATTGCTTGGTTCAACAGCATTGATAGCCAAAGCAAGACGCTGGCGAAAAGTGCTTGGCGGCGGTATGCGCCAAGTGGGTATATTAGCTGCTGCCGGGCAATATGCCTTAGAAAATAACACGCAACGTTTAGTCGATGACCACGCTAATGCGCGTTATTTAGCAAAGCAGTTAAGTGAAATTTCAGGCTTTAACGTAAATATGAGTAATACCACAAATATGGTTTACGCTACGTTTGATAACAGCATAAACATCACAAAACTAGCAGACGATTTAAAAGCACAGAACATTGTGTTTAGCCCAAGTAAGCAACTTAGGCTAGTAACCCATTTAGGTATTACCCAAGCGGATATAGATACCTTTATAAAAGCCTTAACGGCCCATATTTAACGCGGCTTTATAATGTTTGCGGCACACCGATTCATAACGGTCGTTGCCGCCAATTTCTACTTGGTTGCCATCGGCAATAGCCTCGCCATTTTCATCGGTACGTAATACGTGATTTGCTTTACGCCCACAATGACACACCGTTTTAAGCTCTATTAACTTATCAGCCCAAGCAAGTAAATATTGCGAGCCGCTAAATAACTCTCCTCTAAAGTCGTTTCTTAAGCCGTAACACAATACGGGAATGCCTAATTCATCGACTACATCGGTTAACTGCATAACTTGATCTTTAGATAAAAACTGACATTCATCCACGAGTACACAATGACGTTTTTTATCACTATTGAGCGATTTAATTAGCTCGTACACGTCTTTATCCGCATCATAAATATGCGCATCTGCTTGAAGGCCTATACGAGAGGATACTTTGCCCACTCCTGCTCTATCATCAATGGCAGCCGTGAGGATCACCGGCTCCATACCGCGCTCTTTATAATTAAACGCTGATTGTAATAAAGTGGTTGATTTACCTGCATTCATTGCAGAGTAGTAAAAGTATAATTGCGCCATGGCCGTGCCTTCAAATAAAAAGTGCGCTTATGCTACCCTAAAGTGCAGAGAATACAAATTTGGAAACGCTATTTTATTTATTTTGCTTCGTGCTCTAGTAACCATTGCTTACGCTCTAGGCCACCAGCATAACCAGTTAGCTTTTTATTTGCACCAATGATGCGGTGACACGGCACAATAATGCTGATTGGGTTTTTGCCATTTGCAGCCCCCACCGCCCTCACTGCTTTAGGATTATTTAATTGTATGGCAATATCTTTATAGGTTGCCACTTTAGCAAACGGTACGCTTTGTAATGCCTGCCATACGCTTTGCTGAAATGGCGTGCCGCCAGTATCAAGCTCTAAATCAAACTCAGTACGCGTATGAGCAAAGTACTCATTAAGCTGCGCCACACAAGATAAAACATGTGAATTAGTCACCTTATTTAAAGGCGTACTGATATAACTGGTCGGTGGATAAAACCCCACATAACTAATACCGTTTTCAGTTGCCTGAATAATAATATCGTCAATCGGACTGGGTAAACTGGTTTGCACTATCATAATTGCTGCCAAAGTTGAAAAGTTAAGTAAGATCGAAATGGTGCACAGTGCGCAGATTCAAACGAGCTTGCTGCCGCTTGGGCTTTTTTAACCCCTAAATCGCCATCAAGTAAAATATCGGGTTGGCTTTGACCGCGCAGTTTTGCGTAATTAACCGTCCAAGGGCCAATTCCTTTTAAAGTAAGCCATTGGTCTAAGTCATCCTCCTTGGGGTGAATAGCACAAAATTCAGCGAGATTATGCAGTGCATTTTTACGTGCCTGCGGCATTTTAAAAAAAGCAAAATCACTACCTGCAACTACTTCAGGTGTTGGAAAGTACACCTTTCCCTCTTGTTGCTCCGAAAGCTGTTGCACTAATTGAGTCACTAAATTATGCGCCGCAGTTACACTCACCTGCTGACCTAACACAGCGCGAATACCCGCTTCAAAGGTTGACCAAATACCTGGTAACCTTAAGCCTTTAGTAAGTGGAAATGCATTATTAATGTGTTCGCTTAAATGCGCCTCAATTAAATAAGTATCTGCATCTAAATCAAGTACACGGCGAATGTTGTTAATAACTGGCTGTAAATATTGCGTATTATCTATATCAATTTGCACCCGAAAATGATGTTTATCTGCAATAAATTCAGCATTAAAGCGGCCTCTACACGATTTATAAGTAAAAGTACGCCCATAACTGGTTGGCGTTAACCACTCTATTGGCTCTATAAGTCGTTTTGCTAAAAACCCATGTAATGCTTGCCAGTTATATGGCGGACGAAAAGGCAAAGTTAAGGTGAGCCCAAGATCAGTTGAGTGCTTGGCGGTTCTGAGCGCTGAGGGCGCGATATTAAGTTGTTTTAAAAAAGCATCATTGAATCGTCGCACACTTTTAAAGCCGGAAGCAAACGCTATCTCGGTAAGCGGTAAGCTGGTTTCTTGAATCAATTTTTTTGCAAAATGGCATTGATTAAATAACCGATACTGAGTTACTGAAAGACCAAAATATTGAGAAAAAAGCCGCCTTAAATAGCGACTGCTTATTCCTAAACGCGCAGCAAGTACTTCACAATCACACTCGTGATATTGATCAATTAACTGCTTAGCGCGCAATGCAGTGGTTTGTGATCCCAGCCAAGCAGCACTACCTGGTGCGCTATCGGGCCTGCAACGAATACAAGGCCTAAACCCGGCTTGCGCTGCAGAGTGCGCAAACTGATAGTAGGTTACATTTTTTTCATGCGCAGTGGGCGCGGGGCAAATTGGCCGACAATAAATACCTGTGGTTTTTACTGCTACATAAAAAAGCCCATCAAAACGCGCATCGCGGCTCTGACGCGCTTTTTGCCAATGCTGATTCACCATAAATTGCTCTTATAAATTATGTAGCGCTTAGCTTAACAAAAACTAGGTATATTACTGGCCATATTCGGCACTAATCTTTGTTTGCAAAATCAATCAATGCTTGGCCCGTTAAACGATATATAATCCATTCATTCTGTGGCTCAGCGCCCATGCTATTATAAAAATCAATTGCGGGTTTATTCCAATCAAGCACTACCCACTCAAAGCGGCCACAGTCTTTGCTTATTGCTCTGTTTGCCAGCTCTTTCATGATAGCTTTACCGGCACCATTTCCACGGCTATCTGGGCTAACATATAAATCTTCTAAATAGAGACCATTTTTACCTAACCAAGTAGAGTAGTTGTAAAAATACACCGCAAAACCAATCGGCTCACCATCTTGTAAACAAATTAAACTATGCGCTGTTGCGCCGTCGCAAAACAGTGTATCTAAAATTGCTTGTTCATCTGTTTTAACTGCATCTGGCTCTTTTTCATAAATGGCAAGCTCATTAATAAAATGCAAAATTGTTTTTGCATCACTTGGCTGTGCATCGCGAATGTCTATTGCTGTGTTCATTATTATTAACCCTTCAAAACGACTTTTATGCCTATTAAATTTAAAATAAAAAGTGCCTAAATAATTATGATAACTTAAGCCATTAATACATTTATTTATACCCTAGCATATCGTTTTTATATTCAATACGTAACTATCACGGGGTTATTTAAATTTAGCCATTACGATATCTAAAAAACAAATTAAAACAGCGCTTTTATAAATGGTAAAAAGTTGTCATTATGACTAAAAAGTAAAGCAATAAGGGAGTTTAACTAAAATGGGTCATGGTCACTCACACAGTCACGTTGATGATAACCAAAGTGATAAACAGCTCACCCTTGCCGTATTTATAAATGTTTTACTGACTGCAGTGCAAGTTGTTGGTGGCGTATTTTCTGGTAGCCTTTCATTAATTGCCGATGCATTACATAACCTAAGTGATGCGGCCTCTATTTTTATTGCCCTCGTTGCCCGAAAAATTGGCAATAAACAGGCTGATACAACCCATCATTTTGGCTACAAACGCGCAGAAATACTAGCAACCCTTTTTAATAGCACTACGTTAATAGTCATCGGGGGTTATTTAATTTTTGAAGCCATAAATAGTTATTTAAACCCCCAACCTATCAATGGCTGGATCATTGTATGGGTTGCCGCAGTGGCGCTACTCGTTGATTTAGTCACTGCGTTATTAACCTTTAAAGCCGGCGCTAAAAACAACATGAATATAAAGGCGGCGTTTATTCATAATGTGTCTGATGCAATGGCATCAATAGTCGTTATTATTGCCGGTACTTTAATCATTTTATACCAGTGGTATGTAGTTGATTTAATAGCGACAATATTAATATCACTGTACGTTATTTATCACGGCGTATTATTACTTAAAGCCAGCTGCAGCATTTTAATGCAGGCAGCCCCCATTGGTTTTGATCAGCAACTTATAAGCAATAAATTACTGCAACAGTTTGCTATTACGCAAATAAAATCAATAAAAGCGTGGCAACTGGACGATACTACCACTCATTGTGAAATTGTGATGCAAACAGACACCCCTATTGAGCTTAACGCCATCAAACACTATTTACATGATGAATTTGCAATTGAACACTGTGTAATTGAGTGTTGTTCATCTTAGTTTGATTATCCAAAGTGCTTTGTAATTAAAGCTGATCGCATCCTTATTTTTATGCCTTGTGCAACAAAACGCAGAAGGCCTGCTAACAATAATCAACTGCCGTCACGAGCATCTATTTTAACGCAACGTTATATTTGACCCCTATAGCTTGCAATAGCACACATGCAAATAAAAACAATTATCATTAACCTTGCGTTTACTTTAAATTACTCTTAATATTGCGCCCATCATTAATACAACTAAAACCATTCAAACGAAGGACCCGCATGTTTAAAACATCTCTGAGCTTAATAGCATTAATAGTCAGTGGCGCCAGTATTGCAGACGAATCAACGATCCAAAGAAATTTAAATCAAACAGAAATGGAGCACGTTATTGTTTCGGGTAGTCGTGTTTTTGAAAGTATTGATGAGGTCCCTGCTTCCATAACTATTATTAGTCAAAAGCAAATAGAAGCGCATTTAAAAGTTAATCCAGAATTACAAAGCCTTTTAGCACAAATGGTTCCTGGCCTTGCTCCAGATACTGGAAGCTCAAGTAATTCAGGACAAACTTTACGCGGGCGTGCCCCACTGATCATGATTGATGGCGTGCCACAGTCAACGCCACTGCGTAACGGATCATTAGGGGTAAAAACCTTAGATCCAAGCGCAATAGGTCGAATAGAAGTCATTAAAGGGGCAACGTCGATTTATGGTAACGGCGCATCAGGCGGAATTATTAACTATATTACCAAGCAAGCACAAAGCGATGGGCAAACCCGAGGTGAAATAAGCTTATCGAGTCGTTTTAGTGCGGTAAAACTTGAAGAAAGCGCAGGCGCAAGGTTATCTGCAGCATTGAATGGTCGTGCAGATAAATTTAGCTACTTAGTAACTGCAAGCTATGAAGAAAACGGTGTACAACGCGATTCGCAAGGCGATGTTCTCGGTTTACAATATGGTTTATCTGATGCCGTTACACAAAATTACTTCACTAAGCTTGGCTATGACTTTGATGATGAAAAGCAACTCCAATTTAGTTATAACTACTTCAGTTCACAACAAAAAACCGACTTAGGCGATGTTGTTGGTGATATGAGCCTAGGAGAAAAAACCTACGCCATTCACGTGCCGTCAGAATTACAAAAGCAAGGTAAACCACAAGGGCCAGAAGGCAACGAAAATATAACCTTAAAATACACCGACTACGCACTGTTTGAAAACACACAAATGACGTTAGACCTCTATACGCAAGATATAGAAAATGTGTTTTTCTTCTCTCCAAACCTTGCCAATCCTGATGAGAATTATCAAGGTGGTCAATCGGTTATAAGTTCAGAAAAAAAAGGCGCCAGAGCAACTTTTAATACCCAGGTAGACTTTGACTCAGTTGAAGCGTCATTTATTTACGGAATTGATGCGTTAAATGATGTAACTGCACAACCGCTGGTTGATGGGCGTGTTTGGGTGCCAGAAATGGACATGAAAAGTGTCGCGGGCTTTTTACAAACTAAGTGGGTTATTGCTAATGACTTAATAATAAAGGCCGGTGTACGCAAAGAAAATATCGACCTTAGCGTAGATGATTATCGCACGCTTAAATTATGTAAAACGGCCACGCAATGCTCTGTGCCAATTAGCGTAAAAGGCGACACGGTTGATTACAATGCTACAACCTATAACGTGGGCATTAAATACAATCTAGATGAAAAATTCAGCCCCTTTTTAAACTACTCACAGGGATCTGATATATCAGATATTGGCCGCCTACTTCGCTCTGCCACAGTAAATGATATAGGCCTTATTCAAACACAAGCTTCAATTATCGATAATTATGAAATTGGTTTTAATTCTCAATTTGATGCAGTTCGTTTAGAAGTCGCAGCATATCGAAGCACCTCTGAACTTGGTACTACAAACAAATTTAATGAAGTAACCGGTGTTTATGAACCGGTTAGAGCACCTCAAGAAATTTGGGGTTATGAAGCCTTAGTAGACTACACCATAAGCCCATCTCTTAAATTACTGGCAACTTATAGTTATGTAGAAGGTGAAAATACTGAAGCAGATATATATTTAGGCTCTAAGCAAATCAGTCCACCAAAAGCCACAGCCAATCTTAACTGGCAACCTACGGACACCCTGTCACTAACATTAAGTTACTTGTATGTGGGTGATAGAAAGCGCTTTGAGCCTAATGATAATGGTGAGTATGTTGGCGATCAGGGACCTGTCGATAACTACACTGTGTTTAATTTAAGTGGTCAGTATCAGTTTGCAGATAGTTGGCAAGGTTTTATCGGGGTAGAAAACTTATTTAACCAAGATTACTTCCCAGCCCGTGCGCAATCTTACACCTATGGTGGATACAACATTAAAGGTTTAGGTACCACGGCCACAGTAGGTGTTACTTATCAATTTTAATCACTTACGCGTTCATACTTTTACGGTATGAACGCGCTTATACCCTCAACTAACTTGCTGATCTAAAATACAAATAACAACCTGTCCGTTTATTAACCAGCAATGCAAACTTAAACGAGAATCAAACTCAATATTAACCATATGATTTATAAGTAAATTACTTGCAATTCTGTGCCTATATACTAGACTAGCCACAATTAGAATTTTTAGGATAAGCGCTATGAAAGGTAATCAAAAAGTAATCGACGCCTTCAATACATTGTTAGCTAACGAATTAGCTGCTATTGACCAGTATTTTATTCATTCTCGTATGTACGACGATTGGGGCTTAAACAAACTTTATGAGCGTCTTAACCATGAAATGGAAGAAGAAAAAGACCACGCTGACTGGCTAATCAAGCGTATTCTTTTTTTAGAAGGCGTACCAAACATGACCAAACGTCGTGACCTGTTAATTGGTAACGATGTAAAAAGCATGATGCAAAACGACTTAACCTTAGAACTTGAAGTGGTTGAGTGTGTTAAAGAGGTTATTGCTATCTGTGAACAACAGCAAGATTATCAATCTCGTGAAATTTTAGAAAAGCTATTATTTGATACCGAAGAAGATCACGTCTACTGGTTAGAGCAACAACTGGGTCTGATTGACAAAATTGGCACTCAAAACTATCACCAAGCTCAAATGGGCGAATAAGGACTTATATTATGAAAGGCGATAAAGACGTTATTGCAGCGCTAAATAAAGTACTTGCTAATGAGCTTGTGGGTATTAACCAATACTTTTTACATGCACGTATGTTTAAAGATTTTGGTTTTAGTAAACTAGACAAAGCTGATTACAAAGTATCGATACAAAAAATGAAAAACGCCGACCGTTTAATTGAGCGTATTTTATTTTTAGAAGGCCTGCCGAATCTTCAAGATTTAGGACGCTTACGTATAGGCGAAAACAGCGAAGAAATGATTGCCGCTAACATGAGCTTTGAACTTGATACAGTAGATGAGCTACGTACAGCCATTAAACTAGCTGAAAGTAAAAAAGATTACATTAGCCGTGAAGCGCTCGATAACATTTTAAATGAGCAAGAAGAGCAAATTGATTGGCTAGAAACACAGCAACTACTGATCAAAAACACTGGGCTTGAAAACTACTTACAATCGCAACTGTAAGTTAAAGTTATAAATACAAAAAAAAGTAGCTAAGGCTGCTTTTTTTATGTTTAATTTTTAAATGTTATACCAATTCGTTTAGGTAGGCCTATTTATGTAGATTACTATTAAGCCACTTGATCGGTTATATCTGCAATTTGAATCAGTTTACGATTGAGAATCTTTTTTGTACAGCAACAACACTTACCGCACTGGCTGCCCACTTTAAGCTCTTTAGTTAGCTCGCGCATGGTAGTAGCACCATCGTCGATGGTTTGCTCAATTTTTTTATCGGTCACACCGTGACAAAGACAAACATACATGAATACAAACAACTCTCAATTTCATTTAGTAGGTTTATATTAATCTAAACGAAAATAGTTATCAATTGGTTTTTTATAAAATTTGAATTTTTTGCATTTTTTTAGCCAGCGCCACTTAAGTTGAGAATTCGCGGCAGCTTGAGAATTGTTTGAATTTCATTCGAAGTATGGCACTTAAATTGAGATTTATTAATTAGAGCTCACCTTAAATCTAAGTAAGGTTAGGTTTAGGTAAATATGTGAATGGTAAAAAATTAATTACATTAAGGCTTTAAAAACCTAAATGTGTAAATACGGAATTTATGGAGGTATGATTTCCGGTTTGTGCCATAAGCGGTCATTGGTAACGCCCGCATAAGGGGCTGATAATAGTTTGCTAAAATGTGAAGCGAAGCGGAACCGAGCAAACTGTTAGCAGTCCCGTGCTTAATGCGCTTGTTAGGCTACACCAATAAACTCAATTTATTTATTCAGAATAGTACAATTTTTTATGAGCTTTTTTTCTACATACATTGCAATATCTTCATCTTCGAGAGCTTTTAATACTGAAACCATTTGTTCTTTTGATAGCTGTACTTTTTGACAATCAACAATTTCACTGCTGCTCTTAAAACTTACTAAGGCTAGGTTAACACCGAAACCATAATGGGCAATCATGGATGTGACAATAATTGTGCCGTATATGGCAAATGTATTTATGATTCTATAAAAGAGGCTTCTTCTGTGGTTTCTATTCTCTAACTCAGTCTCTAAAGCAACTGTTTCTTCAATGGCTTTAATGTACTGTCGTGATTTTCTTATTTCTTTAGTTAGCTTAGATCTAATTGCTGTTGATACATTTTGAGTACTTCCAGCTTCAACGCCACCAATTTTTATCTTGTAATCAGAGTCTTTAATTTCGAGCATTATAATGTCTAATTCAGGGTTAGATAAAACCTTCGCTGATTCTTTTAATAAGAAGTCATACTCTTCTTCGCTTACTATATCCCTCGATGCTGACTGTTGTGCGAGTTTTTTTGCCTCGGCTCTAACAGCTTTTGTACAATTAGATAGGTCTTTACTATTGGTCATTTATTCCCTTAAATCGATTATTCAACATTGTTAATAGGATTCACAATAAGATCTGGTGTGTAGCCTAACAATTTTATAGTGCGCTCATCGCGCATATTTCTGCCGACGCCACGCTCATTTTTCTGCATGATATAGTTTTAACAAATAACCTAAGGTATTACTATCACTAAGTTTTCTAAAACTTTAAAGAAAAGTTAAATAGCACAATATGCGCGCAGCGCTCATTTTCATGACTATCTGCGCAAAGAGCAGTTTAACCAATCAATTAACGACGATATTAAGCCAACCTCAATGACCGCTTCTCGCTCATACCCGAATTCTTTTGTAGCGGGCTAAGCTTAAAACTCCATAAACACCGGAGTACAACTAAGCGTTTGGTATTGGTTTCTAAAAAATATGTTAATCCGCGCTACTTAGTTCTCATAAAATTATAATGGAGCTGTATCAATATTGATTTGATAAGGCTTACTGACAAAGTCAGCCATTTTTATACACTCCTTAACTGCAAATCCTCGTCCTTTGTAGCTTGCGAAAGCAACATGAGTATTATCAGTTAACACTGCATATAATCTATAGTTATGTGTGTAGCCTTTTCTTGGTATAGCTTTAAAACCTTTAATATCTGATAATTGATAAACACGTTTAAAAATAGTATATAAACTACTCGACTTTAATTCCAAGGTTTGTTTCGCGAGATCAAAACGACATACATAGCCACCAAACGAGCCACTCCAACCTAGCCAGCATATAAACCCAGATACCCATATCGGTAATGATTTTGCTTCATCAGAATTAAACACATTAATTAGTCCGATAAATAAAAAGAAACCACACAACAAAACTAGCAATAATCTAGTTAACCTTGGTTGTCGATAAATAGCTAGCTCACTAGATAGTTCTTTAAAATACATTACAGCACTCCGTATTTAACTAAGCCGGCAATGGCTGTAAAAACAAAAAATGGCAGGGATAATTTTATTAGCGATTTGCGATCCCATATTTCAATGAAAACAAGATCCTCTCTATTAAAATCTACATCTTCCAGATGAGAGTTTGAATTAGCTTTTGTGCTATCATGAGCAATTTGTGGTGAAATATCTAATTCGCTTTGAGCAAACCTTATCGGCGTTTTATTTGGCCAATCCGATATGGTTTCAGCAGCAATAATATTATATTTTTTATATAAAAACGAAATGAACATTTTAGCATCTGTATACTGTTTAAATTCATATAACTGATCAACAAACTTAATTTGATAAGGACCTTGCGCGCCTATACTACTTAATTCAATTGATAGTGTATCAAACGATGTAATAACTTTACTTCTTTGAAAGTAACCCCATAATGCGATTTTTAAATTAAGCTGTTTTTCTGTCCCGTTAAACTCTAAGCGGCTCTTTCGACCAAAAAGCAATATAGATATACTTAAAAAGAAGCTTGCAGAAATCGCGAAGAAAATACTTTCCCCTCCTTCGCTTGTTACTGTCATCACAATGCTAGTAATTCCAGGAATAAGCATAATAAACGCAAAAATTTTGCTTGTCATTTCGCGTCTTGAGGGCATTGTTGTATTACCACTTTGATCTGTTTTGAGAACTTTTTTTACAAGCTTGGATAGATTGTTATATTCCATTACTTCAACCTTAAAAAGTTAATTATTATCTTATTTACATTAACATAAAGTAGCTAAGTAAACCTTATCTCACGATACTCATATCGTTCCTTATACAGGAGCCAAATCACTATTTACATCAAGTCAGGGAAATCTTAAATGCATTTGGTATAAAAAGGTGACCGTCCGGTTTTCGCTGTGAGTTCAGTCATTCAGATATAACTCATTTCTGCCTAAAACGCTTTTGGGTAAATACTTTATAGGTGCCTTTAAGCTAATTTATACGTTCACTCATTTTAGAAAGACAATAGCTTTGTGCCACAATGCAACCGTTAAGCTAAAAGCTTATTACCATGGAGTAGTTAACTATCCCTAACGGATGAGTGTCATAGGATAGTTATTAAATCCGCTATATGCTTATTTAGTTGCTGTTGTTGGTAACTTTGTTGAGAAAAGCCCAGCCAGTGCAATAAATACAAACGATATCGCTAAACAAGCCGCTAACCCATATAGCTGAAAAATCCAGCCTGACAATACTGTACCAATCAAACGCCCCATCGCATTAGCCATATAGTAAAAGCCAACATCGAGAGAAACACCGTCGGCATCTGCCATGCTAACAATCAAATAACTGTGTAACGATGAATTAATGGCGAACAGTACACCAAACAACATTAAACCAGCGATGAGCACTGTTTTTACTTGCCAATTAAAATACAGGGATAAGGCTATACCTAATGTAACCAGTGCCAGTGAACTCGCCCATTTGGTTGTTTCTATAGCAGGCGAGAACCCTTCTTTGAGATTCATTACCTTAGGTGCGATAGATTGTACGAAACCGTAGCCAATCACCCATAGCGCCAAGAAGCCGCCTACAGTCCAGTGATCCCAATTAAAGGCTTGCGATAAAAATACGGGCAGTGCAACCACAAACCAGACATCACGTGCACCAAACAAGAATAGTCGTGCAGCCGACAAAAGGTTAATTGAACGACTTTTTGAGAATATATCTGTGAACTTAGGTTTGCTCTTCGCTTTTCCTAAATCACTTTTTAAAGCGTAAAGGCTATAACACCATACAAGTGCTAAACCACCTGTCATCAGCAGCATTGCACCTTTAAACGATAATAAGGTTAACAGTAAACCACCTAAGAAAAAGCCAACGCCTTTTAAAGCATTTTTGGATCCTGTTAATATAGCTACCCATTTAAAAAGCGTGCCTTCTTGCCCATCGGTAACCAACGACTTGATAGCACTTTTAGCACTCATTTTATTTAAGTCTTTGGCAATACCAGAAAGCGCTTGGGCAATCATCACATATACAACTGTTAACCATTCAGAGGGAACAGCTAGCATGAGCAAGGCAACAATTTGAATAGCCAAACCAATGTTCATGGTTTTATTTAGCCCTAAACGAGCACCTAAGAAGCCGCCAATCAAGTTGGTTACAACGCCAAAGATTTCATAAAACAAAAACAGCATAGCAATACTAAGCGGGCTATACCCTAACGCATGGAAATGAAGCACTACTAACATACGTAGTGCGCCATCCGTTAAGGTAAATGCCCAATAGTTGCCTGTGACAACGAGGTATTGTTTAATATCGTCTGATAATGATGCCAAGCGCTTCATAGTGTCACATTACCCTTTTATTGATAGACCAACTTTGCGAGTAAGCTCAGCTGTTCTATTCGCGTATCCCCACTCGTTGTCATACCATGTATACAGCTTCACCTGAGTGGTGTTGACGACCATTGTTGATAGCGCATCGATAATGCTTGAACGCGGGTCAGTTTTATAATCAATTGACACTAGCGGCTTTTCTTCATAGCCCAAAATACCTTTTAACTCGCCTTCAGCCGCTTCTTTCATCCAAGCGTTAATTTCAGCTTCAGTTGTTGGACGCTCAACTTCAAATACACAATCAGTTATTGATGCATTTGCCAGTGGTACACGAACGGCGTGACCATTTAATTTGCCTTTTAATTCAGGGAAAATATGGGTAATAGCCGTTGCTGAGCCTGTAGTGGTTGGAATAAGACTCATGCCACAGGCACGCGCTCTACGCAAATCTTTATGCGGTGCATCTAAAATGGTTTGAGTATTGGTAATATCATGGATAGTCGTCATTGAACCATGTTTGATGCCGATTTTATCCTGTAATACTTTTATCACTGGTGCTAAGCAATTTGTGGTGCAAGACGCTGCTGTAACAATAGCATGTTGTTCAGCATTATAAAGGTGGTCGTTAACCCCCATCACTACATTGAGTACGCCTTCTTCTTTCACTGGCGCAGTGACCACTACTTTCTTAACACCTTGATCTAAATAGGCTTGCAGTAGATCGGTTTTTTTCATTTTACCTGATGCTTCAATGACGACATCACATTCAGACCAATCCGTATCGTTAATTGCTTGATTTTGAGTGACCCGAATAGCTTGACCGTTGATTATGACATTATTGTCATCATTAGATACATCCTGTGACCAAGTGCCATGCACTGAATCGTACTTTAATAGATGTGCCAGTGTTTCTGCGTTGCCAGCAGGATCGTTGATTTGCACAAACTCAATATTTTGCCAACCAAAGGCTGCTCTAAGCGTTAATCGGCCCATGCGGCCAAAACCGTTAATACCAATTTTAATTGTCATAGTTAAACTCCTACTTTTTGATATTCATTAAAAAATGAAAGTTGCACAGGATTAGAAAGCGCCTTAGGGCGTACTTTCTGTACTTGGTTAATAATGCTTGTCTTGTTGTAACCTAACTCATACATCAGTATGCCAATCACTAAGCCCGTGCGACCTGAACCGCCTTTACAGTGCACAGCTATCGTGCCCTGATTAGACAAAATAGCTAACACGTCATTAAGGTGAGATTTGAACGCCGTTGCAAAGCCATCATTAGGCGCATCATCATCTAAAATAGGTAACTGAAACCATTTTATGCCTTGTTCGCTACAAACTTGAGGAAGTGTTTCGGCCTCGTTTTTCTTTATTTCTGCGTCATACATCAGAGTGACAATCGCTTGTGCTCCCGCATCTTTGAGTTGCTTTACCGATGATGTTAAATCAACCTCTTTCGTTCCTGGGCATGGCGTAAATATAAAACTGGCGCCATTATCAAGTGTAAGTTTGTCATAAGGGTGAGTTTGCATAAGAGTCCTCTTAATTATTCGTTAAACCAATGTTTTGTTCTGTTTACAATCGCGACGAGAGATAGCATCACAGGCACCTCTACAAGAACGCCAACAACGGTTGCTAGCGCTGCACCTGAATGCAAGCCAAAAAGAGAAATCGCTACAGCTACAGCCAACTCAAAGAAATTTGATGTACCAATTAAACACGATGGAGCTGCAATGTTATGTTTAAGCTTGATTTTTATCGCAATAAAATAGGCAATGATGAAAATGCCATACGTTTGAATAACCAACAGCAATAGATATCGCGACCCAAACAGATAAATAGCGTTCAAAGATTCCCATAATGATCCTCCCTAGTTACAGCAGCTTGCTACACGCGTGGGACGATCACCCATCGCATTTAATCTAGCTAGCTCTTGTTCAATGAAAATGGGATCATTCACTACCGTTGATGTAATAGTTTGCTTCATCCACTCTGGTAGTGTTGGATTAATCGAATAAAAAACCCATTGCTGGTGTTTTCTATCTGATAAAATGCCAGTTTTTCTGAGTTGTGCTAAGTGGCGAGAAACTTTAGGTTGGCTCTCTTCACTCAGAGCAGTCATCAGCTCACAAACACATGCTTCACCTTCAACAGCAATAATTAATAGACTTTTCAAACGAATATCATCAGCTAGCGCTTTGTAAAAAGTAGTTGGTGTGATTGGCGCTGGTTTTTGCTTTTCTTTTGTTAGCAAAAACATTTTGAGTCGTTCATTTAGCTCTTGTAGTGTTTTTTCAAACGGGTTGGCTTCTTTGCGGGAACGAGGCTCAGGAAAATCCCATGCAAGGCAATTAGTGCCATTTACTCGACTATCGCATTCTTTGGCCGCTTTATCACACAGGGTAATAACAAAATCAAAATGGATATTGCTAACTTCATCAAGGTGTTTTGAGCGCAAACCATCGGTACGCAACCCAAAGTGTTCAATAGCTGATAGCGTTCGGCTGTCCACATTATTTGGCTCAGTACCGGCGCTGTAAACCTCATACTCACCTTTACCATGATGTTTTAACAACGCCTCAGCCATGATAGATCTAGCCGAGTTTTCAGTGCACAAAAATAGAACTTTCATAACCACTCGCATAACAAATTTGTTATATAATAAATTTGTTATGCGGAAGGTGCAATAGTAATCGTTGAAAAAGAAATAAATAGGAATATTGTTTGAACGATACTGTCAGTCTTTACTCAATCATTTATTTTCATCACAGTTTAATGAACGCCTTTTTTAGAGTTAGTTTTCCATTATTAAATTGATGCTTAGAAACTCTGTTGGGTGGCGTCTTCGGCTTAACCAACCTACCTTTTGACGTAGGTCGAATAAGTGGCGAAGCCATGCGTTCCACAATCAACTTGGCAATGAGAGTCCGCGAAAAATACTAGAATACGAAACACCTGCGGAACGATTTAAGCTGTATGTTGCATAGAATGGTTGAACTCACAGCGCTAAGCGGAACTTCAATCAAAACATAAGAATTATTAAACCTAAATATTTTATTGTAAAAATTCAGTAAAATTTTTTATTCATATTATACTTTTTTATTATTGCTGTAATTTTGGATAACTATGTTAAACAATTATTCTGTGCGTACCCGTTTAGCCGTGCTTGCATTGCTGCCAATTATGATTTTTTTAATTACATCGTTTTTTTCAATAAACACAATGGGAAGGTTAGTAGCAGGGATTGATAGTTTATACGACGACCGTGTCGTACCACTTAAGCAAATTAAGCATGTGTCAGATAATTACGCCGTAAATATTGTTGATTTACTTCACAAGTATCGTGCTGACTCTATTACCAAGTCAGAACTCTTAGCAAATATTAATGATGCTAGAAATACGGCTGATAATGAATGGAAAGCTTACTTGAGCACAAAGCTAACAGTTGAAGAAAAGCGCTTGGTAGATAACGTTGAAAAGAAACTAAAGCCTGTGCTTATGCATTTGAATAATTTAATTGTAAGCATTAATAATGGTGAGTTTTTATCACTACCACAAAATAAATTTGTTTATGAGCTTTACCAACTCTTTGATCCGCTTAGTGCCAGTTACCAGGCTTTAATTGATTTACAACTTAAAGAAGCGAGTGACTTTAGAGTCAAAGCTGATGAAAATTATAAATTAATAAAGTTAATAATGAGTGCCACGATCGCAATATTAATTTTACTATTACTGATTGTTGCCTACTTTATTTACTGCTCGATACAAAATCCCTTAATGTCATTACGCGATACCATAACGAATATTGCAACCAATGCCGATTTAACAGCTCGTGCTAAGGTTCAGGGTAAAGACGAAATTGCAGATACCGCATCTAACTTTAATGATATGTTACTTCGGATCCAAGATTTAGTAAAAGATATGGCAGGAGCAACACTAACACTTGCTTCAGCAGCTGAAGAAATGAACTCAATTAGTATTCAAGTAGCCAGTACAGCAACCCAGCAAGAACAACAATCAGCTATGATTGCAACTGCAATTACCCAAATGAGTAGTGCAATAGAGCAAGTTGCTCAAAACGCTCAAGTAACCTCTGACAAAGCAACAAATGCCGACATAAAGGCAGGTCAAGGACAACAAGCTGTTGCTGATAATATCGAGTCAATAAATACGCTTTCAACTTTGGTTAATACAAATACGCAGCTTATTACAGATCTAAATACACAAACCAATGATATAAACCAAGTTGTGATGATGATTCAAGGTGTGGCTGAGCAAACAAACTTGTTAGCTTTAAATGCAGCCATTGAAGCAGCAAGAGCTGGAGACTCTGGTCGTGGATTTGCCGTTGTAGCCGATGAAGTAAGGCAACTTGCCCACAACACTCAAAAAGCAACCGCTAGCATTAATGAAATGATCACAAAACTACAAGGTATGGCTCAGCAAGCAGTTAGTGCTATGAGTAACGCTGAAAGCAGTGCTAAAGAAAGTGTTGACCATGCTAATTATTCTTCACAGGTGCTCAGCGAAATTAACCAAGAAGTCACCGAAATTGCAGATATGAACACTCAAATATCAACCGCAACTCAGGAGCAAAAAATGGTCGCAAATGAGCTAAGCAGCAATATTAATGAATTTAGTTCTAGTATTACTTCGGTTAGCGAAAGCTCGCAACAAAATGCTCAAGCATCGCAAGAGCTCGCACAGCTTGCGGCAATGCTACAAGGAAAAGTCAATGTATTTAAAGTTTAGGTGCTTTAATTTTGAGGCATATTAGCGGTTATACTTTAAATAAAAACCTTATATGCCATCATTTAAATGATTAAATGATTAAATGATGGCATATTGGTTATTTTAAGCGCGAGTTTGATTAGACAATATAGTTATCCAATCACTGGGGTTTGAAAGTATAAACTGATATGAGCTGCCATCTTGCGTGAAAACCTCTATCGCATCAGCTGTTATTGGCACAAGGCCTGCGCCCTTGCCTTTACATTCAACCACTTTTAAAATTGTTTCGCGGGCAATTGTGTATTGTTCTAACCCCAATTTTTCATTAAAAGGTTCAAAATTTAAGTCGGTTTGCGTGATCCAAAACTTTCCGTCCGCTTTCATAACTCCATTTTGAATGGTTGCCATTGTTGATTTAACGATTGTTCCTTGCATATTTTAATCCCTTCACACACGTATATAATTTCAAATTGCTCAACTTCCATCTGTTTATTATTACAGCTGACTTGATAGCTCAAAGCAAGTTTATTTGTGCACTAACACCACAAAGAGACCTATTAAATTTAAAAGTTACCCGCATATATTTACCTGCTTTAAACTTTGTGGAATAATCGCCCTCCTCTTAGGGGAGTAGCCCGCTCAGTAATGAGTAAACTTATCAACATAATTGCACCTTAAGTGCATGGTAAGTTTGTAATGTTGTAGCAAGCGTTATCGGCGAGACCTAGGTAGACACTATCCTCATGGCGGGAGATAGCTGTTTGCCTTGGTTTAATATTCCCGCCTGAAGATTATATTAATGGATATTTTTTTAACCTCTACCGTCACTGTTGCCCTTGCCGAAATAGGCGATAAAACTCAACTTCTATCGCTATTACTTGCGGCACGTTTTCATAATAAAATAGCGCTTATTTTAGGTATTCTTGCCGCTACTATAATCAATCATGGTTTATCTGCCTGGTTTGGTGATTGGTTAAGTGGTAATTTTGCTGTTGAATACTTACCTTGGGTAGTCAATATAAGCTTTATTGTTGTTGGCTTATGGCTGCTTATTCCCGATAAAGACGAAGACGTTAGCCACAAGTACGATCGTTATGGGGCATTTTTAGTGGCCTTAATCTTATTTTTTATTGCTGAAATTGGCGACAAAACTCAAATAGCGACTGTATTATTGGGTGCACAATATCAATCTGTTTTATGGGTAACAATTGGTACAACTCTTGGTATGCTGATCGCAAATATACCCGTTATTTATGCCGGTAAGACGTTACTAAAAAGAATTCCATTAAACACAGTAAGAGCTATTGCCGCCACTGTATTTGTATTACTAGGTGTTTATGGCTTAATAACCATGGTGTGATTAAGTAACCTACAACAAAAAACCGCTTACCTAAAGTAGGTAGGCGGTTCAAGGAAGTATAAGCAGTTATCGTAGAATAAAAATGAGCCTCTTTTACACTCGGTTAATACAATAGCACCCTTTTGTGTTGGCAATTAACAATGATGAGTTAAAACCAGCCTGTAAATTACTTATCACGGTCTCTACAAACCCGCTACCTTGTGAACAAGCCAACCCTTCTGATAAAGGGCCTGCATAAACAAACTCACCATTTTTATCAATTAAAACTGCAGCTGGCGTTGCCGGAACCACTGACTTTAGTTGGCTATTGAGTTTAAATGTTTGCACCTCGACGCCCTGATTTTTCGCAAAACGCTGTAAGGCTGATAAGTGCGGTTTAGCTTGTATGGTACAGCCACAATTATCTTCAGTGATAATAAGTAGTTGCGCACTATCTTTGTTTTGCCAAACAACGTGTTCTTTAAATTGCGAAAACCAGTTACGGCGCTCAAGCATTTTATTCTCATCAAAAGGCTTTAATTGACCAAGTTGAAAATACACTAAGCCCGACACAACAACCACAAACCACACACCAATCAATGCAAAAGTAAAATAGCGCTTATTAGTTAAATTTTGCAATACTTTGCTCTAATACATCGATACTTACATCAATCATTTGTACCTTAGCGGTAAGTTGATCAACAATTTTTCCGTCTTCATATTGGCGTTGACGCATTTGATCTGTGCTTGTTGCAATCTGCTCAGTATTGCCAGCCTGTTCAGCAACTACTTGCGCAACTGAGTCAGAACTTGTGGATACGGCCTGTATTTGCTCGCTCATTGACGAGATATTCTCCTTCATGGTGGCACTAATTTTCGTAAGATCTACAACAAACTCAACACACTGATTCATGGATTGTGTTGAAGTACGACTGTTATCCACTAAATCTGTTAATGTAGATGCTATTTTAGCTGTTGTTTTCTGGCTGTTATTCGCTAAAGAACGAACCTCATCTGCAACTACAGCAAAACCACGACCATGCTCACCGGCTCTAGCAGCTTCAATTGCGGCATTTAACGCTAGCAAATTAGTTTGATCAGCTATACCTGATATCTCATTCAATAAGCTTGTAATTACATCTCCAGCAGCCACTAAATGACTTAATTGCTCTTCGGTATTAGTTAATAACGTGAGCAACTCTTTACTCTTACTGTCTGTTTGTAACACTTCTTGTAAAGCAACATGGGCAGAGTCGGTAATGTTGCTCACTTGCTGCTTTAAAATATTGCTTTCTTGCTCAACCAGTTTAAAACCATGAGCAACTTGTGAACCTGAATTAGCTATATCATCAGTTTGTGTATTTCGGTGCTTAGCACTGTCTGCCAGCTCATCATGGACATTTATTAACTCTTGGGAGTTATTTTTTAATGAATCAGATTGCGTTTGCACCTGCTTAATAACATCCGACAAGTATTCTAGTAGCGTGTTAAAACCTACCACTGCACTGCTATCTGTATCATCTGCTCGCATTGAAAGTTTTATTTGATTTGGGTCTTGCATTATTTGCTCTGTGGTATGACTTAACGACAAACCAGCTTGGCGTTCACGCTTTAATGTCACTGCAATAAAGCCAGCAACAAGCGCTTCAACTATGGCATAGGCAGCGTGAATAAGCACAGTTGAAAAAGCTAAACGATCAGGGTCGAAAACATAAAACCCAGTATTTTGCGTTTGTAAATAGTAAAAAGATAAATGATGAATAGCAACAAACACAATAGCCGTAATAAACACTCGCCATTCAACAAACATTATCAGCATGGCTAGGAAAATAAATATTTCGAAATGGACCTCAATAAGCCCATACGCTTGCTGAATATGCAAAAATGAAAACATCATGATTGCAGCAGCAACAACATGAGGTGTAACTTTACTTTCGGGTTGGGTTTTTAATAACCAAATAGGAAGCAAGCACAAGGGCAAGCCGACCAGAAACGCCTCTGTTAGTGTATCGAAATAAAGGCCGATACTAACAGATTCGACAAACAAAAAACAGAATATGATTGTAAACAATCGACTCACACTAGACATAAAAACCTTAATTAATTTTGTAATAAATTAAACACGCTAGTTGTTAGTATAGCCCTAAACAACTGGCAATTTTTTATTTTAAATCAAGCCGAACATTATCAATTAGGTTGATTTAAAATTTTTTAGTGCGCTACTTAACAATTGATAGTATTTGTTTAAAAGTAGACGTCCCTGCTTTTTTTGTCCATTGGAATATTATTGTTTCAGCACATGATATTACTGCTCCTGCTTGACGAAGCTGCTCAACTGCAATGGCTTTGTGCTCTGCATTTCTTGAGGCTATTGCATCTGTAGCAACAGTCACTGCATAACCATGTTGTAGTAAATCTAAACAAGTTTGTAATACACAAACATGCGCCTCTGTACCAGTAACTACTACATGAGGGCGCTGCAATAGCGAAATAGTATCTAAGAACCCTTCTTCGGCGCAGGCACTAAAGCTTATTTTTTCAATATACTGCGCGCTAGGTAAAGCTTGCTTTATTTTCTCATCACTTTCACCTAGCCCTTTTTTATAATGCTCTGTAATTATTGAAGGAATTTGATGAATAGCACTTGCATTTGCAAGTTGTAAAGCACACTCTAGAGTCGTATTAAATGAAGCGATGGCCGGAGCCAGTTTGCTTTGCAAATCGATGACTAAAAGCACGCTGTGCTCTGAGTTAATATTTTCTCTAAAATTCATATGGAGTCCTTTGACTTTTGCTAAACTGACTTTTAACACCCACAAAAAAGCAACAATTAATTCACACCTATGGTGCTTTTTGTAATTTTTAAATTAAACTCATGCTATATTACACCAATACTAAATACCAACCTTGTCGGCCAAAAAGGGTAAGTGCTTTTGAGTAAGTTTTTCTTCGTTGTTTACATATTTTTATTAGTTTGGATGCAACAGAGCTTTGCTTCACAAACTTACTCTGAACAACTACAACGTATTTCTATCAATGAACAACTTTCGCAAAGCTTTGTAGTAAAATCTGTACAAGATGATATTGGTTATGTGTGGGTAGCCACTACACAAGGCCTGTTTCGGTTCGACGGTTACCAGGTTACCCTTTACGAAAGCCCTACAGGTTTAAAAAATAATTATATAGTTAATATCTACAAAGCTAATAACGGTAAATTATTAGTTAGCACACAGCTCGCTGGAAGTTTTTTAATTGACCCAAACACATTAAATGCTGAACAAATATATTCAGGTCATTTGAATCAAAATGAAGAAAAATACTCTCCGGTTGTTGCAGTTGCTGAGCAACTTACACATTTTTATTTTTCTATTGATGCGCACGTATATCGGTTTGATAAAAAAACAAAAAAGTTATCTCTTGTCATATCTTTGCCCAATGAAAATATGTTTATCCGTGCGTTGTCACTTTACCAAAACACCTTATATATTGGTTCCGATCAGGGCCTATACACTTATAACTCTGAAAGTAGCGAACGCCAACAAATAAAACTTAACGACACGAAAAAAGTTACTAATGATGGTAACAACGTAAAATTTCTATCTATAGACGAGAAACTTGGATTGTTCGTTGGTACGGTTGAAGGAATGTATCGGATTGCTTTTGATGAAAATAAACATATAGATCCTACAGCATTATCAACACTTATTAGTGATTATAATATATGGGATTATGTAAACACACCCTATGGCGAATTTATTGCTACAGAAAGTGGTTTATTTGAGTTTGACAGAGCAACCTCAGAGCTCACTCATATTTTAAATTTTAAAGATAGTAGCTACAACATTACTGAAAACACAATCAACGATATTATGTTTGATGAATCTGGTTTGTTGTGGCTTGGTTCAAGAACTCATGGTGTATTAACATGGGCCGCACAAACAAAGAAATTCAAAAAAATCACCCTACCTGAAAATAATATTGTAAATGTTATATATCAAGATACACCGCAACTGCTCTGGATAGGCACTGACGACGGGCTTGTTCGTTATAACTCAAAAACAAAAACGAGTGATTTATTTTTACAATCTAAAGATAAGAAAGCAGCTTATGGTTTATCTGCTATCGGAGATATTTACTCTGCCAAAAGTATAGGCAACAACTACCTTTGGTTAGTGACTTTTTTTGGGCTTGAGCTTTTTAACAAAGAAACAGGCGCATTTGAACAAAACAAATTTATTACCGAGCATAATCTAAACACTGACTATTTATTTGGCCTTGCACAGGTAGCACCCAATACATTTGCTTATATTAATAATGATAACTTCTATATTTTTGACGGTTACTCTGGTGAAAATAGAGTTATAAAAGGTCTAAAAGAGCAAATATCTCCTTTACAGGCATACGCATTTCATACCCCTTCAAAAGCTTACCCCGATGAATTGCTATTAAGTACATCTGACTCGCTTTATCGATATAATGAAGCAACGGGCACTTTAACTACTATTTTTAAATCTAAAACAGCAAAAAATAATCTTTTTCATACCGTAGAAAACTATTACTTAGATTCAAAACGTGAATTACTTTGGTTAGCAACCACACAAGAGGGCTTAATTGCCGTTAACACTAAAACTTACGAGCAAGTTCATACTTTTGATAAAAACAATTCATTAAACACTAACTCTATTTTCGAACTTATTGCTGATGATAATGATTTTTTATGGGTTAGTTCCGATAATGGGCTATATCGACTTAATTTAAATACGTTAAACATAACCACCTATACAATAAAAGACGGTTTAAGCAACAACCACTTTACTGCAATTGCTGCACTAAAATTACAAAATAATGAGCTCGTGTTCGGTAATCGTAGCGGTGTACTGCAGTTTGACCCTTATCAATTTAAAAGTGGCCAAAAAAACACCCAAAGTAAATTAGCGATCACAAATATTAATTTGTTTTCAGAGACGCTCAACTACTCGCCTGAAAAATACCGTAATGAACCGTTAAAACTAAAGCATGATGATATGGGGTTGACGGTTAGATTTTCTAATTTTGATTATAACAATATAGGTAAAACCTACTACAAAGTAGAGCTGAATGGTCCGTCATCTTTAAGTTATAACGACTTAAAATCTAATCAGGTGTTTTTTACTAAATTACAACCAGGTGACTATGAGCTATCAGTGTCCACACAACAACGAAATGGGGTTATTACCAGCGAGCCCGTAATGCTTAAGTTTAGTGTTGCATATGCTCCTTGGCAGTCTCCTATTGCCTACGCATGCTATTTCCTCGCAGTGACCATAATTCTGTTTTTATTTTTTTGGCAATACCGTAGCCGTAAAATGGCGATTGAACGCGCCCACCGTGCAGCTATTCACTCTAAAACTCAAACTGAATTAGCATTAAAGAGTAACAAGAGTGGCGTTTGGAACTACAGTTTTATAGACAATACTGTTAATACAGCCAGAGGAACTGAATTAGGTTACGAGAATATATCGAAACGTATTGATATAAGCAGATTTTTTAATATTATGCATCCTGATGAGCGCCGCAGAATACAAAGTAAGTGGGATGCATTTATAAAACAAACTCAACCACAAGACTGGCAAGCGACTTACCGATTACGGCACAAAGATGGTCATTGGTTATGGTTTCATGACCTTGGGCAAATTATTTATAATCAAGACAGCAAAAAGCCTGAATATGTATCTGGTATTTTTACTAATATTACCGAGCAGTTAGCAAACGAACAGCAAGCTAAAATACTTGGCGAAGCTTTTAGCCAAATCAATGACTTTTTACTTATTCTAGATGAAAACCTTGTACCTTTCTCAGCTAATAATAGCTTTATGGAGGTATTCTCTGATGATGGTGAAGAGGGAGCTGTTACTACTGAGCTATTTATAAAAGCGATTGGTCAAACTAAATGCAAAGAATTTGCAACCACGTTAAAGGCACTGCAACCCAAAGAAAATTGGCGAACAAATGCCTATGTTAATACTACAAAAGCACAGCAACACCCTATTCATATAAGTGCCACTGCAGTCGCTAATGAAGAAGGTAAAGTTGGTTATTATGTAATTGTAATTACAGACTTAACCGAGCAAAAACGTGCTGAAAATGAGTTACGTTATTTGGCCAACTATGATGCGTTAACCGGGCTACCTAATCGTAGCTTAATGAATCAAAAAATTGAAAATGCCATCACAAAGGCCGCTAAAAACGACTTGCAATGTGCGGTTATATTTATAGATTTAGATAAATTCAAACCTGTGAATGATTCGTTTGGGCATGCAGTAGGCGACAAGTTACTGTGTAACATTACTGAACGAGTTGCCTTATACCTAGGTGACCACGCGACTTTTGGACGCCAAAGTGGTGATGAGTTTTTAGTCTTAATCGAGAACATTACTTCTATGTCTTCTCTGCAACACACGCTTAACGAAATGAGTAATGAGCTCGCAAGCAAAGTTATTATTGAAGACTTTTCTATTAATATATCTGCCAGTATTGGTATTGCCTTATATCCCCATGATGCATGCTCAACTGATGCTTTGATCCGCAATGCAGATATCGCTATGATGCATGCAAAACAAGCAGGTCGAAATGGATTTCAGTTTTTTAATGAAAAAATGAATGAGCAAATTAAACAAAAACTTATTCTTGAAAATGACTTAAAAGATGCCGCAAAAGATAACCAATTATTTAATCATTACCAACCCGTGGTTAATACAAAAGATAAAACAATAAGTGGCGTTGAGTTATTGATGCGTTGGGAAAACCAAGGAAAACTTATCTCTCCGGCTTTATTTATACCGGTGGCAGAAGAAACTGGCCTAATTGATATGCTTACTGAGCAAGCATTGCAACGTGCAATCACAGAGCTTGCGCCTATCCTTAGCGTAAACCCACTGTTTTATATTTCGTTAAATGTATCACCAAAACATATTTTAAAGGCCAATATAACCGAGCGACTGAGCGCTATACTTGAGAAAGCCAGTATTAAACCACAGCAAATACGCCTAGAAATCACAGAAAACACGCTGTTAGAAGATAAGTACAAAGCAGCAAAACAACTTAAAAGCCTTCAAGCTGCAGGGTTTAAACTATTTCTTGATGATTTTGGTACTGGCTATTCATCACTCACTTATTTGAGCCAATTTCCAATTAATGTAATAAAAATTGACCAAAGCTTTGTTAATAGTATTGGCACAGACAAAGGTGACGAGTCGATTATTAAAACTATTTACTCGCTTGCTGAAAACTTAGAGTTATATTGTATTGCTGAAGGGGTAGAGACGCGGGAGCAACTAGACTTTTTAACAAACATAGGTTGCTATAAACTTCAGGGTTACTATTTTGCTCGCCCTATGAGTGCCAGCGATTTAATGAGCCCTGCATGCTTTGAGAAGATTATTGATTTAATCTAAACCTAAAAGCGACTTAACCAAGTCGCTTTTAGGTTAAACTTTTTAATGGATGTGCTTGCATTCATAGCTTTCGATTTGTAGCACACTGTTACGAACATTAAATTTATCTGCAAGTAGTTTGATTACTTTTAAACGACATTCTTCATCATGCTTTTCTATAGTGCAATGTTGCTTTAACACTACGTGAGCACCTACTATCACTTTTTTATTTTTACGAACAACGGTAACGTTATGCACATTTGCAACATGCTCCATACTGGTTATTTCTGTTTCGATATCTTGGACTTCTGGCAACTTTGCTTTATTTGAGCGTAGCCCTTTAATGCAACTAATTATCACCTTAATTCCCGTAAACAGTACAAATGATGCAATTAACATACTCGATAAAATATCAATCACATTCCAGCCTGTAATATAAATAAGAACACCGGCAACAAAAGTGGAAACAGTCGAGATTAAATCAAAAAACGAATGTAAAAATACCGCATACACATTAATACTGGCTTTACGACCTTTATATAATACCCACGCTGCCGCACCATGAAATAAAAAACCGATAGCTGCAATCACCGACATTAAATAACTATTTATGATCAGCTCATGTCCACCTTTGTGGTCCAAAAAGCGCTCAGCTCCCTCAAATAAAATAAGTAAACTGATAGTAAGATATAAAATGCCGTTGATCAGACCGCCGATTAATTCAGCTTTTTGATGGCCGTCGTTATAAGTTTTAGCCAAATGAATAGCAAAGCTTGAGGCAATAAGTGCTATAAATAGTGAGCTGTTATGAACAAATAAGTGACCGGCATCAGCAAGAACAGCCAGTGAATTAGCATAATAAGCACCTATAAGCTGAATCACCATAAACGAACAGGTAATTGCAAGTGCAATTAATAGACGGCGACGGGAGGCGTGATGTGTAGTTATTTCTGTCATGAAATATAAAAGGCCTTTACTGAAAACAAAGTAAGCTAATGAAATAAAGCAAAATTAGAAAGTGCGAAATGATATACAGTCACAATTGTAATACGAAGACCAATTAAACGCACTAAAAACTTAGTAAAATGCAAAGAACTGTACTAAATATAAAGAGACATATATTATTAATAATTAAAAGATTTGGCGAGTTCTGCCTGTATAATTGCGGAGAAATCAGTGAGTCATGACTCAGACAAAACAATTTGGCAGGTTTTTAATCTTATTAATTTAGCCGTGATTGTTTATGATGATAAAAACCAAAACTACACATTAAATCAGCATGCCAAAACGTTACTCAAAATAGAGGATGAAAGTGCTGTTAAAAAAGGTGCTTTTAGCAATGTTGTGCTGCGCGACTTTAGTAATGATAAAGTTGTCAGTATTGAGCAATTATTTTCTTCTAATATAACAACCGTTTTATTAGATTCTGAATCCACTTTACAACTGTTAAATATTGATCATTCTATAATTGATGGCTCAATATCTATGCTCACTTTAGAGCAAGATCATACACTCACAGAGCAATACAACTTTGATCATATTATCTCTAAAATCTCTACCAAACTTATTGATATACAAAACGATAATATAGACCAACAAATTAACTTTGCCCTCAAAGCCATTGGCACCGTATTAAAGGCTGACCGTAGTTATTTATTTGAATTTAACACTGACAATGAAACTATTACTAATACTCACGAGTGGGTCAATAAGGATATTGTTGCTTGCAAAGACAGACTGCAAAACATACCAAAGGTTGAACTCCCCTATTTTTTTGAAGTGATGAATGAGAACCATCTATTTCAAGTAAATGATATTGAGCTATTACCTACTAAAGCTGACGCTGAAAAAGCAGAGTTTAAAGAGCAAAGCATTCAGTCGGTTTTATGCATAGGCCTTCGTTTCGATGAGGAACTGGTAGGCTTCATCGGCTGTGATTGCGTTAAAACTAAGCGCAATTGGAGCAAAATTGATTTGATTAGAATAAAGCTCGTAGGTGAAATCATCAATAATGCCCTCAAGAATATTAACTATAAAAAAAAGCTGCAGTTAACCCAACAGCAATTAATTAACGCCAACACTAAGCTCAATAAATTAGCGAATACCGATGCACTTACTGATATTGCAAACCGTCGCTTTTTCGATAGCACTCTCAACAGTGAAATTAAGCGTTGTGCAAGACATAATCAGCCTATTAGTTTGATTATGTGTGACATCGATTTCTTTAAACGCTATAACGATAACTATGGTCACCAAAAAGGTGATGACACATTAAAACAAGTGGCGCGCGCTTTAAAAAGCGTATGTAAACGTGAGGGTGATATAGTAGCTCGGTATGGAGGCGAAGAATTTACAATTATTTTGCCGGCCTCTAATAAAGAACAATGCCAAAAGTTTACTGTACTGATACAGCAAAAAATTAAAGCGTTAAATATTCCCCATGAATTTTCTTCTGTTACTCCTCATATCACAATGAGCTTTGGGTATTTTACCACTTACCCAAACGCTAATACTAATATGCAAACGATAATAAAAAATGCCGACATTGCTTTATACAAAGCTAAAAAAGCAGGCAGAGATCAAATATGTTCTTTTGAATAACGTATATATTAATTTTTAAGAACAAGTTATCGCTTCTATTCCCTGCAACCTTTGATATTTTCTTATCCTAACTAATAATTAAAACAAGTCCCGAATCAAAGCAAAAAGTTGCTCGCACAGTTTGAGCACACTTGGTAGCATAAGTGTATTGTCAAAGGAAGGAAGTTAATATGAGCAATAGCCAACATGCATTAGTGGTAGAGGGTGGTGCCATGCGCGGTATTTTTGCAGCTGGCGTGCTAGATGAGTTTTTAGCACAGCAATATCAACCTTTTACCAGCTATTTTGGTGTATCTGCTGGAGCAACGAACGTCGCGGCTTATCTATGTAAGCAAGCAACTCGAAACTACAAAGTGATTACTGATTATTCCTGTAGGCCAGAATTTATTAACCTTTCCCGATTTGTTAAAGGCGGCCATTTGTTTGATTTGGACTGGCTTTGGCAAGAGACCATACGTGAAATTCCTTTAAATACCGACGAATTCTCTCAATCCCCTCACGACTTTTATATTGTTGCAACGGCAATCGAGTCTGGGCAAGCTCATTATTTACAAGCAACAGGCAGCGAAATGGTAGAGCAATTAAAAGCCTCTTGCGCTATACCCATAGCTTATCGGGATTATCCAAAAATAAATGGCATGGCCATGACCGATGGTGGCGTTGCCGACTCTATTCCGGTAAAAAAAGCTTATGAAATGGGGGCATCAGAAATAACGGTTATCCTTTCTCAACCTTTAGGCTATCGTAAAAAAGATAACAAAGTACCGTGGTTAACTAAACAACTCTATAAAGATACCCCTGCACTTGCACAGGCCACTATTCAGCGTTCTAAAAACTATAATGACAGTATTGATTTTTTGCATAATGCTCCACCTGATTGTAAAGTAAATATTATCGCACCTCCAATGGGGTTTAAAGTCGGTCGCACCACTAAAAATCGGGCTATACTCAATTCAGGCTATCAAATGGGCATAAGTGAAGCTAAAACCTACTTGAATAACTCTCGATTTGCTAAGGAATGATCATAAGCTATAAAATCAACCTATAAGAAGTATACATTGATATAACCTTTGAATTTACAGCTTACTCCAGCTATTAATTTTTAAATCAACGGGGTAATGTAATAAAGAACGATGTGTTCGCCATCGTATTGCAAAAAACAGATTAAATTTAGGCGTGTTTTTTGCATTAAATTTTGTGTACACACCAAATAAATTAAGGGTTTTTGTGAATTTTCTTCGATGCTTTCATAATATAGTCTCAGATCAGCAGCTAAGCTTTGATCAAAAAATTGCAGACTTACTTGCTTTTGGGCTCGATGTTTTTCAACTCGACTTAGCTATTATCAGCCGTGTAAAAAATGATTCTTACATTGTTTTACATGCCATCACCCCTGACAATTCTCTTGCTATTGGCACTGAGTTTGAGTTAAACGGCACCTATTGCACGCATACCTTGTCGGCCAACTCTGCACTCGCATTTCATAATGCGTCGCAAAGTAGTATTGCAAATCATCCATGCTACATTAATTTCCAATTAGAAGCGTACATTGGTGCGCCTATACGAATAGGCACAGACGTGTTTGGTACCGTTAACTTTTCATCAGCTCAAGAATGCGCTCCTTTTAGCGATGAAGCCTATGATTATATTGAATTATTAGCGCAGTGGTTAGGCTCGGAATTTGCGCGCAATCAGGATAAAGCCAATCTCACTAAAAATAGTGACACTTTATTAAAGCTTGAAAGCGTGGCAAATATAGGTACATGGGAAGTCGACTTAATAGAAAATACTATTTTTTGGAGCCAACAAACTCGGCGCATTCATCAAGCCGAAGAAGGCTTCACTCCTGATATGAATACCGCTATCGAGTTTTATAAAGCGGGCAAAAGCCGAGATAGCATTAATAAAGCGGTAGAAAATGCGGTATCTAAGGGTGAAAAATGGCACTTAGAGCTGGAAATAATTACCGCTAAGCAACAGAACATTTGGGTTTCAACCTTTGGTGAGGCCGAGTTTAACAACGGCCAATGTGTGCGGTTATTTGGTACTTTTCAAGATATAACTGAAGCCGTAAAGTTACGCGAAGAGTTAAAACAAAAAAAAGCGCTCGCTGAACAATTACTCAAAGATAGAAGTATGCTGTTTGCAAAAATCAGCCATGAGCTACGCACTCCGCTAAATGGCATTACGGGTATGTTAGCGACACTCATAGATGAACACGATTATGACAAGCGGGCGGAAAAAATTAAAGTCGCCCTTCGAAGTGCTGATATTTTATTGAATATTATTAATGAAGTGCTCGATTTTTCAAAAATAAATCATGGTGAATTAAAACTGGAGCCTCATCACTCCCTACTTAAAACGGTATTTACCGATTTGGTTTCTTTGTATTCGGTATTGTTTAGCAATAAAAACATTGAACTACGAGCCACTAACCTCATTCCTAATGATGTTTGGGTATACTGCGACACCTCTCGATTAAGCCAAATTATCTCTAATTTACTGAGTAACGCATTAAAATTTACAGAGCATGGTTCTGTTTCTCTCGATTCACAGTTAGCATTAAATACAAAGCGCCCTTTACTTACAATTAAAATAACCGACACGGGTCGCGGCATGAGTAAAGCATATTTAAACTCATTATTTAAGCCCTTTACCCAAGAGGTTGATGCTAACAACAATAAAGGTGGCACCGGGTTAGGCTTAGCCATAGTTAAAGAGCTCGTTGGTTTTATGAATGGTAAAATTGAGGTAACCAGTGAGGTTAACGTGGGCACGTGTTTTACCTTAACTATCCCAATTGAGCTTGGTAAACAACAAACACAAAAACCTAGCCTTAAATTTATTAATAACCATAGTAATCAGCTCTCGGTTTTGGTGGTTGATGATAACGAAATAAATCGCCTGGTATTAGAATCTGCACTGGATAAATTTAATATAAAATCAGACTTTGCTATTGACGGCCAAGATGCCCTGTTAAAATGCAAACAAAAGCATTTTGACCTTATTTTTATGGATTGCATTATGCCTATCATGGATGGTTTTGAAGCCACCAAGCAACTAAAGGCACAAGGTATCTGTGACTCGCAAGAAACTTATATTGTGGCGTTAACTGCTAATGCATCCTCACAAGATAAACTAAACTGTAAGCAAGCAGGCATGGATATGTTTATAGCCAAACCGTTTAAACTGCCAGCGATAGAAGAAGCAATTACAAATACACTAAAAAGACTGGGCGTAGCCACATTATAACAACGAGTGTCGCCCAGATTAACTAGCACTAAAAACACAAAGGATCATTATGACAAATAAAATCATTGGTATTGTACTTATTGTTATTGGCGTAGCACTTGGTATGTGGGGTTATGATGTTTACGATTCTGCAGCTTCACAAGTTACTCGTGCATTCAATGGCGAAACCCCAGTAGAAGCATGGCTTGGCTTTATTGGTGGCGCAGTTTGTATTTTAGTAGGCCTTACCCGACTTAAATAGCACACAAAAAAGCCGCCTTTGGAGAGGGCGGCTTGGGTGAACAAACAGCTATGGGTGAGAGCTGTTTTATCAAGAGGCTTACGCTAAAACACTATTAAGCAGCATTTTGCTCTGCATCGGGTGCTTGGCGAATTAAATAGTCAAAAGCTCCTAAGCTAGCAGTTGCTCCGGCGCCCATAGCAATAATAATTTGCTTAAATGGCGTATTGGTCGCATCGCCCGCACCGTATATACCCGGTAACGACGTTGCACCCTTTGCATCAATGAGTATTTCACCAAATTGACTAAGCTCAAGGTCACTCTCTTTTAACCATTCGGTGTTTGGTATCAAACCAATTTGTACAAATATACCGGCTAAAGCTAGCTCCTTACTTTCTCCAGAAACACGATCGGTATAATTAAGGCCTATTACTTTATTACCATCACCGAGTACTTCAGTAGTTTGTGCATTTTTAATAATAGTAATATTTTTTAAGCTATTTGCTTTACGAATAAGTACTTCGTCAGCACGTAACGTATCGGCAAATTCAAGCACCGTTACATGCTCTACTATGTTAGCTAAATCAATAGCCGCCTCAATACCTGAGTTACCACCTCCAATTACCGCAACAGATTTGCCTTTAAATAATGGGCCATCACAATGCGGGCAGTATGCAACGCCGTGACCTTTATATTGTTGCTCGCCAGGTACATTCATTTCACGCCAGCGTGCACCGGTTGCTAATACGAGTGATTTTGCTTGTAATAAAGCGCCATTTTCTAAAGTAATGTCATAGCCATTACTGCCTTTTTGCAGATTTGCCGCGCGTTGGTTGTGCATTACATCAACATCATATTCTTTAACATGTTCTTCTAACTGAGCCACCATTTTTGGCCCTTCGGTTGCTTTTACCGAAATAAAGTTTTCAATGGCCAATGTGTCAGCTACCTGGCCACCAAATCGATCGGCAACCACCCCCGTATTTAGCCCTTTACGTGCAGAATAAATAGCTGCCGAAGCACCTGCTGGCCCACCACCGACGACAAGAACATCAAACACTGATTTTTCATTCAATGCTTTGGCTTGACGCTCTGCACCTTTGCTATCAACTTTATTCAAAATATCGGTTAGGCTCATTGCCCCTTGGCTAAAAGGTTCTCCGTTTAAGTACACAGCAGGTACAGCCAATATATTTCGTTGCTCTACTTCATCTTGAAACAGAGCACCATCAATCATGGTGGCTTTAATATTGCTATTTGTAGCAGCCATTGTATTGAGCGCTTGAACCACTTGCGGGCAGGTTTGGCAGCTCAAACTAATATACACTTCAAAATTGAGTGTTTGCTCAAGTGTTTGTATTTGTTCAATGTCATCTTTACTTGCTTTACTAGGGTGACCACCCGTATGTAATAGCGCTAACACTAAACTAGTAAATTCATGACCCATAGGTACCCCTGCGAAGGTAATATGGGTGTTTTTTTGTGGCGAATGCACCACCATTGAAGGTCTGCGTGCCGAAGTATCTGGATTGTTACTCACACTAAACTTATCGCTTAGTGATGCTAAATCATTCGCTAAACTTTCTACTTCTGTTGATTTTTTGCTGTCATCCAAGGCGATAAGCAGCTCAACAGGCTGAGTCAGCGATTCAAAATGGCTTTTTAATTGGTTCTTTATGTTGTTGTCTAACATGGCTTAGCCCCTTACGGAAAAATAAAACAGCAGAACCCCCATGCCATCAGTGCATGTGCGAATTTTAGAAAAGAGTGATGGCGTGGGAGAGTGCCCAGTGAGCCAAGTAGGCTCACTGGTATTAGAGTTATGTACTACTCTAAATTTAGTGAAGGTAAGGTTTAAATCTTACCAACTAGGTCTAGTGAAGGTGCTAATGTGTCTTCACCTGGCTGCCAAGATGCAGGACATACTTCACCGTCATGCGTGGCAATGTATTGTGCGGCTTGTACTTTACGAACAAGTTCTTTAGCACTACGGCCAATACCTAAATCATGCGTTTCAACAACTTTGATTTCACCCTCTGGGTTCATTACAAATGTACCGCGAAGTGCTAAACCATCATCTTCAATCATTACACCAAAGTTACGTGTAATGCGTCCTGTTGGGTCGCCAATCATTGGGTAAGTAATTTTACCGATAGTGTCTGACGTGTCATGCCAAGCTTTGTGCGTAAAGTGCGTATCTGTTGATACCGAGTAAACCTCTACGCCCATTTCTTGTAGCTGTGCATAATGATCTGCAAGGTCACCTAATTCAGTTGGGCATACAAATGTGAAATCTGCTGGGTAAAAGAAAAAGATAGACCACTTACCTAATACGTCTTTTTCAGTGAGTTCTACAAAGTCACCATTGTGGTAAGCTGTTGCATTGAAAGGTTGTAATTTTGTGTTAATCAATGAAGTGCTCATAGTATTCCTCATTTATGTTTAGTGTATTTAAAAAAGTTAACGCCTTGTGCGTTTGCTTGATTAATACAATAAGGCCATTGAGAAATTAAATAAAATTGATTGTTTAGATTAAAACAATCGCTTTTTAAGATTGATCGAGATGAGAAGTTACAATAATTGAATGCAAGCTATCTTAAAATTAAAAATACTAGTTACACTGAGCACTAAAGGTAGCCATCAGAAAATGAGATTTTCAAATTCATTTTCAGGTAAAGCTTTGCTAAACAAAAATCCTTGCCCTTCTTCACACTCAAGCGAAATAAGTGTATCGAGCTGTGCTTGAGTTTCAATGCCTTCACCAACAATCTTTAAATTAAGTGAGTGTGCTAAATGGGTGATTGCTTTCACAATATCTAGGCTTTGCTTATCATCAACCATATCTTTAACAAATGACTGGTCAATCTTTAATACATCAACAGGAAATAACTTTAAATACGATAAACTCGAATAGCCCGTTCCAAAGTCATCTATCGCTATGCTCAAACCAAGGTTTGAAAGCCCGTTTAATATCCTACTTGTTTCATCAAAATCACTCATTAAAGCGCTTTCTGTCACTTCTAATTCAAGATAACCACTAGGAAGCTCAGTATCCTCAAGTACTTGTGCTACGCTTTCTATAAATTTAGGATCTGTAAATTGTTTAGCAGCAACATTAACAGCAACTTTAATTGGATGGCCTTTATCTAGCCAGCGTTTAGCCGCTCTGCAGCTTTGTTTTAAAACGCTATGACCCAACTTATTAATTAAACCAGTCTCTTCAGCTAATGGAATAAAGTGTAACGGCGATATAAAACCGTCTTCCTCATCTCTTAACCTTACTAACGCCTCAGCACCTATGATTAATTTATTTTTTAAACTAAGCTTGGGCTGAAAGTGAACTTCCAACGTGTCTTTTTCAAGTGCATTTCTCAAAAGCTTATCTATATTTTGACGTTGATGAAACTCATGTTCTAAGTCATCTGAAAAATAACAAAATCTATCTCTACCATACTCTTTGGCTTTATACATTGCTGCATCAGCATGCGACATCATTAATTCGGCAGAATCAGAATCCGTTGGATTAATACTAATTCCCACGCTTATAGTTAAATTAAACTCTCTTCCATCAACACGAAAAGGTTGATGCATTGCATACAAAATATCAGATGCAACAGCATCAACATGACACGGCGATTTAATATCAGGGAGCAACAATACAAATTCATCCCCGCCAACACGGGCCAAGGTCGTATTTAAATCAACAATAGATTCAAGTCGTTTAGCAACCAGTTTTATGATTTGGTCGCCAACATGGTGTCCCTCTGTATCATTTAAATATTTAAAATGATCAATATCAATTAACATTAACGCCACTAAAAAACCATTACGCACAGATACCTGACAAGCATGCGCAACGCGATCATGTAATAAAATTCGATTGGGTAAATCGGTTAATTGGTCATGGTTTGCTAAATGGCTCATCTTAACAGCCATCGCAATCGACTCGCTCACATCATGAAAAACTATAATCGCGCCAATAATATTCCCCTTTTCATCTCTGATGGGGGAAGCAGAATCCTCAACCCGATGAATTCTGCCATTTAAGCTCGTTAATTGGCAATTAAGCGCCATAGCTACTCTTCGCTGCTCTTTTAAAGCAATAGAAATTGGATTAAGGCTTTTGTGCTTTGTGGTTGCATCCCTTAGTTGCATAACCTCTGAAATATGATTACCAACTGCTTCATGCATTACCCAACCGGTCATCATCTCTGCAATCGGGTTCATAAACGTTATTTTTTCGTCTTTGTCTGTTGCTATAACTGCGTCGCCAATCGAGTTGAGCGTTACGCGCAATCTTTCTGATTCAATAGCAAGTAAACGCTGTGAATGTTTTAGTTGTTGCTCTTGTGTTTTTAGTTTTAGATGATTGCCAACGCGCAAGCGGCATACCTTAAGATCAACGGGCTTTTGTATATAGTCAATCCCACCCAACTCTAAAGACAAATGCTCAAACTTACTCTCATTATGGGAGGTAATAAATATTACTGTTACACCACTAGTTTTGGGATCGTTTTTTAAGCGTTTACACACTTCTAACCCGCTAATATCAGGTAATTCAATATCTAATAAAATAATTTCTGGTAAGAACTGCTGTGCTTTTTCAATGGCGCCAAAACCAGTATCGCTACATATAACTTCTGCAATATCTGATAAAGCTCCCTCTAAAATCATTAAACTAGTGGGTTCATCATCAACAATAAGTACTCGTTGCGCAAAGCTTTGATCTACAGTGGTTAACACAATCACTTCCCATAAAAAATTAAACAAACGCAACTAAAGTCTAGCTGAGTTAACCCAAACCTCCACCAATTACCTAAAATATATACTTAAGTGTTATATTATTAGCGTCAATCAAAAAGGGTTGTAGAGTTCTAAATTTGAGATAAATGAATACAAAACAAAACTCTTTATTAAAAGTAAAACTTGATCAATTACCTATAGCCCTCTAAGTTTAGGGTAGCTAAATAATGGCTGGTCTTTAATTGGAGTAGTGGATGCCAATAAATCTTAAGAAAAGGATAATTCGTCAGGTAAGTAATTACACCCTTTTATTCCCAATTTCTTTATCCGCCATAATGACCTTAATTGTTGTAGCCATTATTATTAATGAAGCAAGTTTATCGCGCTCAGTACTTAGCTTTGTAGAGCATGAAATCATAGACAAAAACCAATCTATTAATTCACAAACGCAAGAGGTTATTGAAAACTACCGTCGAGATATTCGTTTTTTACACGCAACCCCTCCAATCAAAGGTTTAGCTAGGGCATCAAATAACAAAGGAGTAGACCCACTAGAAAACACCACCTATGCTCAATGGAAAACAAGGCTTGAAATTATATTTGCAGCGTTTTTAAAAAATAACCCCGATTACGAGCAGCTAAGAATCATCAGTACCAACAAAAAAGGACAAGAACTGGTAAGGGTTGATCGCGTTCAGGGTGCAGTAGAGGTTATAGATTTAAATAGGCTCCAAAATAAAGGAGCGCAAGAGTACTTTACGGCCAGTAGTAACCTCTCTGATGGCGAAATATATATGTCTGAAATTTCGTTGAATAGAGAGTACGGTAAAATAGAGTTTCCTTATCGCCCGATGTTGAGGCTGTCTATGCCAATTTTTGATGAAAATCAAAATAGATTTGGCTTTATCATAATTAACGTGAATGCTAACAACTTATTAACCCTTTTAAAAAACAGTATTAATACACCATTTCAACTCGCTTTAACTGACAGTAACGGCTATTTTTTATCACACCCAAATAAAGATTTCACCTTTGGTAAAGACCTAAATAGTGATATTAGCATCAATAATAATTACACTTTTAACCCCGTTGCTAATAGCTCATTGTCGCTTATAAAACCAAAAAGCAATGCGCAAACAAGTTATTACACCGCAAGAAAAAAAATCACTTTAGCGCTGGGTGAAAAACAAAACTTTTTATCTAGCCACGTTTTAGCGCCTGTTGAGTATATAAAAAATATTGAAATGGAACGTAGAACAAAGCTCTACGCCTTTTTACTTATTTTGGTTATTGTATTAACTATCATTCTCGCATTTTTCAATCGTAGTCTTCGCAAAAGCCAAGAGCTTGCAAATGCGCGCGCACAATCTGAGGCGATTATAACCGGATCATCTGATGCGGTAATTGGCATTACCAATAACGGTATTGTCTCTAGTTGGAATAACGCCGCAACTCTGATGTTTAAACTTGGAGAATTAGAAGCTATTGGAAAATCAATTAATGATTTAAAAATAATAGATCAGCTAAATTTTAACGAGATAATTGAAAAGTTCACTGGTGGTACTCGTCAATTTAAGCAAGACGCTAGTATCAGTAACGGCTCTACTAAACGCTACTTTTCACTCTCTTTATCAGCCATTATCGATCAATTTGGAATGTTTATTGGCATAGCAATAATAGCCAGAGATGTAACCAAAGAGCGCACCATTGAGAATGAAATAATAAAAGTAAATCATGAGCTTGAAAATAAAGTAACTATTCGCACTAAAGAGCTCAAACAAGCCAGTGAAGTAAAAAGCGCGTTTATTTCTAATATAAGCCATGAAATGCGTACTCCACTTAATGGCATAGTGGGTACTTTAAACTTAATAAAAAAAGAGCCATTAAGTGAAACACAAAAAAACTATTTAGAAATGACCGAAGTAAGTGTGAGTGCTTTATCTGTATTAATAAATGATATTTTGGATTTATCTAAAATAGAAGCCGGTAAACTTGAGTTGAACTTTAAAGAGTTTAATTTAATAAAATTAATCGAAAGCGTTTGTGGCAGTATGGCTGTTAAAGCTCAGGAGAAAGGCCTCGAATTTGTTTTAGATGTTGTGAATTTAAAATGTAAAACGATTACAACTGACCCCCATCGTTTTTCACAAATCCTGACTAACTTAGTAAATAATGCGATTAAATTTACTGAAACTGGGTTTATAAAGGTCACCGCTTATTGCGAGCAAACAAGCAATGATACTGTGACCGTTCACGTAAAAGTTACCGATAGCGGTGTGGGCATTGCACAAGAAAACCAGAGCAAATTATTTACCGCCTTTTCTCAAGAAGACAAAAGCGTGGCATCTAAATTTGGTGGAACAGGGCTTGGGCTTTCTATATGTAGACAGCTTTGTAGCCTTCTAGGCGGAGAAATTAGCTTTGAGTCAGAAAAGTCACTAGGTAGTAGTTTTCATATAAAACTAACACTGAGCAACGCTGATACAACTCATTATAGTTTTGCCCCACGATTAAAAAACAAAAGCTTTGCTATTGTTACCAAAAATAACGAGTTGGCCAACAGCATAAATAATTTAATAGCTGCTTTTTCGGGAAACAGCTTTTCAGCTGAACAATTACAACAATCTCTTGTTTCAGATGATATAAAAAACGTGTCTTTACCTGACTTTATACTTATTGAACAAGACGACACATTGTTAAAACGTTTAGATGAAATGTGGCCAACTATTGCTAATAATCATGTAATTAAAGTTATTTTATTAGCAAATCGCGGTTATCCTCAAATTAAAACAAGACACGTGCAAGCCAGCTTACTTTCTAAACCAATACTTATTTCAGAGTTTTTAAAAGCAGTCGCCGATGAACGCAGCCTTGAAGATAAAATAAGTGCTGGTAGCAGCAATATTAATATTAACAAACGCCGTGAATCAGACTCAGTTAAAACTGATAACTCTGACTTTAAAGGGGCACATATTCTTATCGTTGATGATAACGAAATAAATATAGAAGTAGCCGCGGGTATATTGTCATGTTTATCTTTAGAGATAGATACCGCGTCAAATGGCCAACAAGCAGTAGAAAAACTTGTTAACTCGGTGGCCAATAATCATCAATACCACTGTGTATTTATGGACTGCCAAATGCCTATATTGAATGGTTATGATGCAGCAAAACAAATAAGAGCTGGTGAAGCAGCGCCTCAAAATATTGATATTCCCATAGTCGCTATGACTGCTAATGCAATGATGGGTGAAAGACAAAAATGCCTAGATGCAGGAATGAGTGATTACATCACTAAACCAATCTCTGCAGAGGTATTAGTTGCAACGGCTACAAAGTGGTTGTCTTCAACTTTTATAAAAGAAGCTCCATTGGAAAATAATCAGCTTAACGAATTTAATAAACCAATTTCTGATACTTTGGATAGTCAAAGTTTACCTGATTGGGATAAAGATAACGCGCTATCTCGGTTATTAAATAATGAAGAGCTTCTTATAAAAGTATGTGAATTATACCTTCAGAGTACACCAATGAAGCTAGAAGAACTTGAGGATGCAATAAATAACAATAATTTATCGCAAATATCAAAATTAAGTCATGGCTTGAAAGGCTCATCGGGTGATGTAGGTGCGGCTAACTTGCATAAGTTATTTGATGAATTAGAAGTAATGGCCAGTGAAAATGCCATGGGCAGTATGAAGAATAAATTAGAGCTCATTCAAACTAGCTACAAAAAACTCGAATCAACCATTAACAGCTACTTAGAGATACAACCCAGTAGTTAGCATTTTGTGGGTAATAATGAATAAACCACTGAAAATATGTATTGCTAATTAAAGTTAAAAGCGCCTAAAGGCGCTTTTAATTTTTGAGTGTATTGCTAACCAATACCACCAAAAAATATAAAAGCACATAGGATATTTATTCTTACTCGCTATACTGGTCAATTATAACTTTTAAACTATTGAATTCTATAGGCTTGTTTATAGTGTTAGTTATACCCGCTGCCACGTACTCAGGCTCGTCTTTTTCAGTGATGTTTGCAGTAACGGCAATAATGGGCACATCGTGGTAATTGGCTAGTTCCCTAATATATTTAGTTGCCAAAAGCCCGCCCATTACCGGCATTTGAATATCCATCATAATTAAATCAAATTGTTGTTTAGTACATAGCTCAAGCGCTATTTCACCATTATCTGCCATGGTTATATGTTTAATACCCATTGCTTTTAAAAAGCTTTCTAGCACGATTTGATTTACCGGATTATCTTCGGCAATTAATACTTGTATATCTTTATTTTTAATATTTACATCGGGTAATTGTGCTTGCTGTTTTTCAGCCACATTTGATGATGGAGTACTAAGCGTTAACTGAAAATAAAATCTCGAACCCTTATCCAATTCACTTTCTACTTGTAAATTACTGCCCATTAAGTTTAATATTTTACTAGAGATAGTTAATCCAAGCCCTGTACCACCAAAACGACGTGTTGTTGAAGTGTCAGCTTGTGTAAAAGCATCAAATAACGTTTTTATACTATGTTGTGAAATACCTATACCACTATCGATAACGCTAAATAGTAACATCACTTCACTGCTATTTTTCTCTTTTAGAGCAACAGATAATGTTACTGTTCCACACTCTGTAAATTTAAATGCATTCCCCAATAAATTCATTAGTACTTGTTTTAAACGGGTTTCGTCGCCTTGTACCAAATCAACAGAATCTACTTTTTCTTTTACTATTTTAAACTCTATATTTTTATGGTCGGCTTGCGATTTAAAAATTTGTTCCAGCTCATACAATAAAGCACTTAATTTAAACTCTCTATTTTCTAGTAGCATTTTATCGGCATCAAGCTTACTTAAATCAAGAATGTCATTAAGAATAATCAATAAACTGTTACCTGAAGAGCTAATAACCTCAATCATGCGTTTTTGTTTAGCATCAAGCTCTGTATTACTCACTAGCTGTACCATGCCTAAAATACCGTTCATGGGAGTGCGTATTTCATGGCTCATATTAGCTAAAAACTCAGATTTGATTCGGGATGTTTCTTCTGCCGCTTTTTTTGCTTCAACTAGGCGCTCGTTTAGCACTCTAAATTTATTTGCTGCTTGGGCTAAAAACCCTATTTCGTCTTCACGGTTAATATCAGCTATGTTTGCTGAGAAATCACCATTTAGAAATGATCTAAAACTAACTGTGAGCCTGTTAATCGCTTTAATAATATGAAAGTGAAAAAATAAAGCGAAAAGAATAAACAAGGTAACAGACAAAAATAACGACACTTGAATAACAGTTTGCGCAGCATCAATACTTTCTTGACTGGTTTTCGAAATATCACTAAGCAACAACAATGCATCTTCTTGCAATTTTTTGGCAAGTGCTGAAAACTCGACCGAATCACCGGCAATAACAATATTACTTAAGGTTAAATAGTTTCTATTAGCTTGAATGGCCTGAGCAAATAAAGACTCGAATTTAGTTGTTAAACTATTTAGTTGCTCGACCTTGTTGTGGCCAATCATTTTGTTTGTAGCGCCACTGTTGGTTAATTGTTTAATTAATTGTAGCCGCTGTTTTACTTGACTACGTTTGGCGTAATCGCGTTGAGTTAAAAACAGGATTGAATTGCGATACAGATGATGCCAATGATCCTTTAGCTGAAACAATAATAAATCCTTGCCCAGCTTGGCCGTTTCTCCATCCCTGCTTGCTAAGGTAGTTAATGCTAATTCGTAGGTATTTGGTAGCTGTTGCTCAATAATTTTAGACTTTTCATCATATCGTTTTTTAAGACTATTGATACTTTTGCCATAATTTAAAACCAGTGATTGCATGGCGTTTAATGAGTTTTTAATCTCGGGTTGCTGAATTCGCTGCTGCGCTTCAATTAACCGCGCTTGAATACTTTGATGAGTACTTTTTATTTTATCAAAAATAACCTCGCTACCCGACACACCATAAACCGAAATATCTCGCTGAATCTGTAAAATATCTTTGTTAATTTCAAATACAACAACTGACAGCCCATTAATATTCAATACATTTTTACTGGCTTGTTCTATTTTATCGGTTCGCTCATTAATAACAACGTAAACTATTATTTGTATTAAAATAAAAATAGCCAACGAAGATAATACTTTAATAGATAAAGAACCAATTAACTGTTTCAGCATTCAATTCCCTTATGCGTTTAGTAGTTCAAACCATTTATCTAAACTGTAATCGTAGTTATCCATCACTGTATTCCACACCGCAATATTAGAAAAGCGCTTTTCATAGCTGCCGCCATCGCGAATTTGCCCTGGCATAATTATATTTTTGCCATCGGTACCCGCTAGTGGTTGAGTCGCTTCTTTGCCATCGTACCAATAATCCCATTCGGGGGGGGTAATTATTTCTTTACTACGTTCTGGATTAGAAATGTAATAACCCTGCTTTGAAATAAATGCACCAGGCCAGCCCGATAACCACCAGTTCATATATTCATAAGCGGCGTCTTTTACGTGCCCTACCGTATTAGCAGAGAGACACATTACCCCATGCCATGCTCGATACCCTTCTTTAGGAGATGCATTAACAACGGGTAAACCTTGGGCTCTACATGCAGTCACCCCCGGTGAAAATATGCTTTGAATATGCACGCGCTTTTTAAGCATAAACTCAACAGATTGTGGCACCGATGTCCAAAACCCAGAAAAATGCCCTGCTTGCTTTTTATTAATTAAAATTGCAAACAGTTTGTCTATTTCTGCAACACTCATATTGGCAATATTATTAAATGTCATCAGCCCTTGAGCCTGGGCTGCCAATGCGGCATCGAAAATACCTATGGTGGGGGCATTTACCAAACCTACATGACCTTTGTTACTCTCCTCAAGCAACCAGCCCCATGACTCAGTCTCGTAAGCCACACCCTTAGGTATAAAATTAGTGTTATAGCCAAATGAATCCACATTGTGAACATAAGGCATAAAACTTATTTTATCAGTTGCTTGGCTTCCAAGTGAGCCATCTTGTTGAACATATAAAATTTTGTTGGGCGCATCACCTGCGCCCAATTTTGCTGTGGGAACTAACTTACCGGTTTTGGTTAGTGGGTTTATTTCCTGCCAATATTTTAGTCTTTCTACTTCAATTGGTTGAATAGCATTGGCTTGCCACAATATATTAATTGAGTCAGACCATTGTTCATATAAATCAAATGAAGAGGGATCAGCTGCTGCTTTTTGTAAAACGGCCGCACTCCCCATAGGGGTAAATTCAATATCAATACCGAGCTCTTGCATGGCGCGGACTCTAAGCTCTTCTTGTAAAGTTACATGCGTTCCCATGACTCTAAGCGTAACCGGTTTTTTTGCAAACACATACGGCGCTTTAAATGCGACAGCAGAGGTCGCAGCACCGACCGCTAGCGTACTTAAAAATTTACGTCGAGTGACATTGTTAGCCATACTAATCATCCATTTAGTGATTCCCACAATCAGTATAGGTAATAATCGAATAATCACTAACTTAGCGCTTCAAAAAACACTATTTTAATTAAAATGAGTGATCGTCATAAATAACATGGTCGTTTAATCATTGTATAAATTTTATAAGATAACTCTATCTATCCTTGTTACACTAGCAGTGTTGAAATACCTACTCGATTAAGGCGCTTACCCATGGAAAAATTTGTTAATCACATTCAACTAGGCTATTTGGGCTTACTGCCGTTTTTAGGCTGTGTGGGTTGGCCACTTATGTTTGGCAGTAACAGTGTTAATTTAGAGTTTTTTAGTTTTTACAGCATCGCTATTTTAGCGTTTATGGCAGGTAGTTTATGGCATGCAGGGCAACAAAGCTTTGCCGATGCCATTAAAGCTGTGCTGCCGGTCATTCCTATTCCGTTTTTATCATTTTTGCCGATTGAGTGGATGCTTGCGTGGTTAGGCGCGAGTTTTTGGTTGGTTCTGATTTTCGAAAAAGCGTCGGTTAATTGGCAGAGTTACCACAAAGATTACCAAAAAATGCGCTTTGTGCTCACATCTGTGGTGTTTGTGTGTCATATCTTAATTATTGGTATGAGTATTTACCCTAAATAACACGCCATTACTTAACCATTGGTCTGTAATAGGGTAACATCCGCGCACTGTATTGAGAGGACACCCCATGATAGACCAATTGCGCCAACAGCTCACTGACCTTGGTGAGAATTTTGTAGAAAAAAACGCCGCTTTTAAAATAAAAGTGATCCCTTTTTTTTGTGCCATTAGCATAAAAAAAGATCATAAAAGCGAAGGTCGTCTTTCTTTTTATTCAAATCAACTCATTGAAATACTAATGGTTGTGTTGTTTGTATTGTTTGGTTTATCTATATTTGATCCTGACGCAGGATTTACCCATGGTCCTATCCACATTGTTTTTGCTATTTTGATTACCTTTAACCTAATTTTAAAACAGGTTGCTATTGAGGGTTTAAAAACACGTTTAGCTATGTATAGGTTGCATCAAGCACCTCAGCAAAATGATGAGCCCGAAAACCCAAACACATCTTCACGCTAATATGTATTTAAATCCAAACTGGAACATACTTACGGTAGGTGATGGCGATTTATCGTTTTCAAATGCGCTTTATCGTCATATTAAGCCAAAAATGTTAGTGGCATCCACTTACGACGACCAATCAACTATTGAGCAAAAATACCCAGATAATGCGCTCAATGCTTTAAAGTCGCAAAAGGTAGAAGTACTTAATAGCTTTGATGTAACCAACCCACAATGTTGGCAAACGCTCGGCCAGCATTTACATAGTTTTGATGTGGTTATTTTTCAATTTCCGCTTATTCCTGCGTTTGTTGGTCGCGATGCATTTGAACACAATACACGCCATACCAGCATGAACGTACTTAACCGCGCATTACTGCATCAATTTATAAAATACGCCAATGAGTTTGCTTTAAATACACAAGGTGCAGGGCTATGTTTCATCACTTCAAAAGATGTTAAACCTTATCGAGAATGGAATATTGAAGGCAGTTTAAATACCCATTTAAACGCACAATATCAGGGACAAATGCCATTTGATATTAGTCTCTTTAATGGTTATAAAATTCGCAATGTTGACCGTGATAAACACGTTAAAGACACCAGCGGCATTACCTATGTATTTAGTGAAAAACCCTTACCTGAACTGGCTAGCTTGTTAACTTTGCCTGCTTACTTATCCGATAATTATTGCTCGCTATGTCGTGTAGGGCCGTTTTTAGCTGACGAGGATAAAAGCAAGCATTTTGCTGCTAAAAAACACCTGCAAATGATCAAACTAGAGCAAGACTGGCAGCAATGGTTAACAGCGTTTTATAAGTCAAGCTAGCTTAATTAAGTCAGCTGCTTTTTCGGCAATGGCTATCACACAGGCATTGGTGTTGCCGGTAATTATATGCGGCATAATTGAGGCATCAACCACACGCAAATTTTTCACGCCATGTACTTGTAGTTGGCTATTCACTACCGCCATGGCATCTTGCCCCATTTTACAAGTGCCTACAGGGTGATATTCAGTCTCGGCCGTTTGCCTAATATACTCAATAAGCTGCTCATTATTGTTAACATCTAGCGGGTAAACCATATTACCTCTAATTACATCAAATGCTTCACTTTGCATAATCTGCAGAGTTTTTTTAAGCCCTGCTAACATCACGTTTAAATCATCGGGGTGGCTTAAATAATTAGGATCAATAAGTGGAGCACTCAAGGGGTTCGCATCGGCTAATCGAATCGTGCCACGGCTTTTAGGTTGCATAATACTACAGTGAATACTATAACCATGGCCTAGGTGCAGTTTACGGCTATGGTCATCCACCAGCCCAATTACAAATTCAAGCTGTACGTCAGGTACTTTTGAATCGGAAAATAGCTTTATAAAGGCATGTGATTCTGCAAAATTACTAGTAAGCTGCCCTTCACGTTTGGCAAACCAATCAACGCATCCTTTTGCAATATTAAACGCCCCACCCGCACTTATACCAAATGTGCCTTTACTGTATTTAGCTTTATACAATGGCACAACGGTTAAGTGGTCATGAAGGTTCTCTCCAACACCAGAAAGCTCGTTTACTATTTCAATATTATGCTGCTTTAGTTGCTCTTTAGGGCCAACTCCCGATAGCATTAAAATTTGCGGTGAGTTAATTGCGCCAGCGCTTAAAACCACCTCTTTTTTTGCATGCAATACAACGGCCTTATTGTTTATAGAAACAGAGACTCCGGTTGCGGTTTTATCGCAAAAAAGCACTTTATTAACGTGTACTTTGCTAAGCACAGTTAGGTTTTTTCGATTTAAATGGGGGGTTATATACGCTTTTGCCGCGCTACAACGCTCCCCTTGATGTTGAGTCACTTGCGATAACCTGGCTCCCACTTGCTGCCCTGCGTTTATATCGGCATTGTGCGGTACACCTTGTTGTTCGCAGGCGTTTAAAAACAGCTGATTTACTGGGCTTGGCTGGCTTAAATCCTGCACATGCAAAGGACCATAAACCCCGTGTAGATCACTTTCAGTAAAGGTTTTATTATTTTCAGCTTTAATAAAATAAGGCAATAAACTCTCATAGTCCCAGCCCTCATTGCCCAGTGCAGCCCAACTATTATAGTCGTGCTTATTACCCCGAATATAAACCATGGCATTAATGGAACTTGAACCGCCAAGCACTTTGCCACGAGGCATAAATCCGCAGCGGTTATTAAGTTCTTTTTGAGGTACCGTATTGTAATGCCAGCTATTAATGCCATAAGGCACGCTTGCAGCGACCCCTGCAGGCATTTGAACCATTGCACCTTTATCACTGCCGCCCGCTTCAATTAAGCACACACTCACATTTTTATTTTCAGATAATCGCGATGCGATAACGCAGCCTGCACTGCCTGCGCCAACAACAATGTAATCAAATGTAGTGATATGCATACTTATTCTCCAATTAAAAAACCAGTTTGCATGGAACATCGAATAAAAACTTGTTATTTTTAGACATCCTCACGCAAAAGTATATTTTATGAGCCGCTTAATTAGAGCCACCTCTTTACAAGGAATAGACCATTTAATTGCAGAACTTGGGGGAGATTTCGCTGCCATAATGCAGCAGTGCGCCATTAATGTGGACTTTAATAAACTAGAGCAAGAGACCCTTACTTACCGCGCGTATGCACAGCTATTAGAGCATTGCGCCAATACACTGAATTGTCCAAATTTTGGTTTAAAACTAGCAAGCCTGCAAAGCTTTGATATTTTAGGTCATATTGCAATAGCCGCTCAAACAGGCACTAATTTAGCCGAGGCGCTAGATTGGGTGATAAAATATTTACACTTGCATACGCCAGCGCTTAATTTAACCACTCTCCCACTTGATGATAATGAGCACGTGTTTTTATCATTCGCTATAAATCTCAGGCCATTACCGGCAATAAACCAGGTAATAGAGCTCACCATTGCATTGGCCATAGCTACCTTAAAAAATATGAGTAATGGCCGCTGTAAGCCACAAAGTGTATTTTTACCTCATACCCTAGGCGCAAATAAGCAGACCTACCACCAGCATTTTGGGTGTAAGGTTATTACTCACAGAAATAGCTCCGGTGTATTAATTGCCAAACAAGACTTAGATTTAACACTTAACATAACTAAGCAACATAAAACCCAAGCAGCACTTAACTTTTTAGCTGAAAATAATGCTTATGGCCAATCTTTACCCGATCAGGTAAGCGCGCTTATTCGCATTATGCTGCCGATATTTCAAAGCGCTAATAATACTATTGCCGCTGCGCTTAATATTCACCCTCGCACCTTGCACCGAGAACTTAAAAAGCACGATACCAGTTTTGTAAAGCTCAAAGACGCCACTCGCCGCGCCTTATGTGAGCACTATTTATTACAAAACCAATTGTCGGTGACTCAAATTTCAGAGCTTTTAGGTTATCAGGAGCAAGCTACGTTATGTACTAGCATTAAACGTTGGTTTAATTGCTCTGCCCGCGCATTTAGAGCCAAACATTGTTAAACTGCGCCCTTGTTTAAAAACAGCAAAGGCTATTCATGAATTTTGTAATTGTAGGTACTAATTTTATTAGCGACACGTTATTGGCAGCGGCTAATACTCTCAGCAATTTTAATTTATACGGTATTTGCTCTCGCCAAATAAGCAGCGGCGAGCGCTTTTTAGCTAATCATCCAACAAATACCGATGCTAAAATTTTTACCTCTATTGATGCTGTGTGCCAAGATGAACAAGTAGACGTAGTTTATATAGCGGCGCCAAATAGCCTGCACAGTGCATATGCAATACAGTGTTTAAAAGCGGGCAAACACGTATTAGGCGAAAAGCCCTCAGCGGCTAATAGCAAGCAACTTGCGGCTATTTTAACTGTGGCAAAGCAGCATCAGCGCCTTTATATGGAAGCGATGATGACAACGCACTTACCTAATTTTGCGCACTTACAAGCTGCCCTAAAAAAAATAGGCACACCACGTAAGTTTATTGGTCAATTTAGTCAGTATTCATCACGTTACGATAAGTATAAAAATGGTGAGCGCCCTAATACTTTTTTACCTGAATTTGCTAATGGTGCCTTACTAGATTTGGGTATTTACCCACTTTATCTCGTTATTGCATTATGGGGAGTACCACGCTCTGTTCACGCCAGCGGCGTATTACTTGAAAGTGGTGTAGATGGTGCAGGCGATGTGCTTTTAAATTATCCCGACAGACAAGCGGTGATCAGCTATTCGAAAATTTCACAAGGCGAAAATATCACTGAAATTCAGGGGGAATTAGGTCGAATTAGAATTGAAGCCGTGTCGCAGCTTAAAAAAATAGAGTTTATTGCTAACAATGGTCATAAAGAGCTTATCAGCACGGAATTTGACGAGCACTTTATGAAGTACGAACTCGAGAACTTTATCAATACCATTGAGCAAAATCAGGGGGAGTCTAGCGTTAATACTCATCAGCTTTCTGTCGATGTAATGCAAGTACTTGATACCGCACGCGCACAACTTGGTGTTGTTTACCCAGCAGATTTATCCTCTGAATAAAACAAAAACTACCGGCTAAGCGATAAGCGTATTTTATCGCTTGGCCTTTGGGCACACTTTACTAAACACTGCTATTTTGAATTAAGCTTAAAAAGATCACAAAATTTGACTTACCTCTGAGATCAAAAGCAGGTAACATGCCGCCAAAATTCATCGCAATCTTTAAGGACATCCATGCAAAAATCAACCAAAGATCTATTACTGGCTATTTTATGCATATTGCTAGCAATGATGACGATTCAGTCAGGCGCGTCACTGGCTAAACAGCTTTTTCCTATTGTTGGACCTGAGGGCACAACAGCCTTACGTTTAGGATTTTCGGCCGCTATTTTGTGTTTGATTTTTAAACCATGGAAACACTTCCCTGTTGCAAGCCAACGCTTACCCATATTAATTTATGGATTAAGTTTAGGCGGCATGAATATTCTATTTTATTACGCGATAGAACGTATCCCATTAGGTATTGGGGTTGCGCTTGAATTTACAGGCCCATTAGCTGTCGCGTTGTTTTCTTCTCGCAGAAAACGTGACTTATTTTGGGTTGCCTGTGCAGTGGCCGGTATTTTATTACTTTTACCTGATATGAAAGGTCAAGACAGCCTTGATCCAGTCGGTGTAGTACTCGCACTTGCGGCGGGTGCCTGTTGGGCTGGCTATATTTTATTTGGTAAGAAAACAGGCAGTCAAAGCTCTGGTGGCGCAACGGTTGCGATGGGCATGACAATATCAGCCATTGTGCTGGTACCTTATGGCGGCATTTCACAAAGTGCTGCATTTACTTGGGATATTATTCCATTAGGTATTGCTATCGCCGTGCTTTCAAGCGCCCTGCCTTATACTCTTGAAATGATTACTTTACGTAATATGTCGCCACAAGGTTTTAGTATTGTAATGAGCCTAGAACCTGCAATTGCAGCACTCGCTGGCTTAGTTATTTTAGGTGAACTGTTAAGCATTTGGCAGTGGCTGGCTATTTTACTGGTGATTATTGCCTCGGTAGGTAGTTCAATGTCTAATGGTAAAAAGCAGCCTGCTGCTTAGAGTTTAATAATTTAATTGCGTCATGAACTATCATGGCGCAACTTCTCATCTCCTATTTTACAACTCCCTCTTAGTATAACTAAGCCTGCGTTTTATCTCTCCTTTCACACCATTCATTGTTGCACTTAAAACAATATATACCATCTACTGTGTGTGCATTATTTATACAAACACCTTGTTATATTTAAACTTTAAATTTAAGTAAAAACCCACACCTTAATTTTTATTCTTAAAAAGTGAATTAAAATTCATATTTTTATTTCCATCAACAAAACTCCCTGATACTATTAGCGCTCATTTATTAACGTACTAAATCTAACTGGGATCAATTTTTATGTTTAAACCAAGCCTGTTAACCTTGGCTGTATCAAGCGCACTGAGCGGTGTATTACTTAGCGGTAATGCAACAGCACAAGAGCAAATTATTGAAAACAATAAATCGCTTGAAGTTATTGAGGTTACAGCAACACGCCGAAGTGGCTCTATTCAGGCTGCGCCTCTTAACATTACTGCGCTTGATGCCGATGTAATGAAAGACCAAAATATCAGCGAATTAGCCGATGTAGCGCGTTGGGTGCCAGGTTTAACAATTACTGATCAAGGTGGTCGCTCTGGCTCGCCTATTATTGTGCGTGGATTAAATACAAATTCATCAGGCCCTTCATCAGATGGCGGCACGGTAGCTACTTACATTAACGAAATTCCAGTATCGGTAGATATGCGCCTTGTTGATGTAGAACGAGTAGAGGTACTTATTGGACCGCAAGGCACACTATACGGGGCAGGCACATTGGGTGGCGCTATTCGTTACATGCTTAAAGAGCCAGAGCTTGATTTTATATCAGGTGAAGTATTTGGTGATGTTTTTCAAACTCAAGAAAGTGATTCAATCGGCGGCGAAGCCGGTTTTATCTTCAACTTACCATTGATTGAAGACAAACTGGCGGTACGTACCAGTTTAAATATTTATGAAGACCCAGGGTTTATAGACTACGCCTACACCGTTCGTGAACCAGGTGTGTCGTTTACCGACCCTGATTGGACAAACCTTGATGCGGTTAATAGTAATCTTAAAAATGTAAAAGACGCCAACGGTGAAACCACCACAACTGGGCGTATTTCATTGCGTTACAAAGCAAATGAGTCATTCGAAGGCACATTAAACTACTTCTATCAAAAGCAAGACACCGAAGGCCGCTCAATTGTTCATCACAATAGCCTTAACGAAAATAATGGTTTAAATGATCGCATCGGCAAATACGAGTCAGCGTACCGTTTTGAAGAGCCACGGGAAAAAGAAGATCAATTACTGAGCCTTGAACTTAAAGCCGACTTAGGTTTTGCCGAGCTAGTATCAGCTACCGGTATTTCACAATTTGAAGCTGATGGTCAGCGCGACCAAACTGACCTTTTAATTCGTTTAGACTATGGCTACGAGGAGTTTCCTTCGTTTTCGGCATTTACTCGTGAAATTGACGAAGTCGATACCTTCACTCAAGAGCTACGTTTGGTATCACAAAGCGATAGCGACCTAAGCTGGATTGTTGGTGGTTTTTACAACAAAACCGACACTGATGCATCAAGCAGAGAGTTTACGCCAGGCTTTGATCAGTTCGCGGTTGATAATTTTGGTGGCGCACAGCTAAGACCAGACTCTTTAGAGTATTTAGAAATTACTGGTAGCAAAGTCACTGAGTCTGCACTTTTTGGTGAAGTGGGTTACCAAGTAACCGATAAACTCGACATTACCATTGGCGCGCGTTTTTACGAATACGACGTAGAATCAAAAGCGGCCTTTGACTTCCCATTAGCAAATACCTTGTATGAAGGTGCAGCACCTGATGCAATTTCAGTTAACTTTGAAGAGAACGAAGCCGGTGATAACGGTAATCTTTTCAAATTTAATGCTAAATACCAATTTACAGATTCAGTGATGGCGTATGCAACCATTAGTGAAGGCTTTAGAATTGGTGGCTCAAATGGCTTAGTACCTTGTCCAACCCCTCTACCTGAGGAGCAACAAACAGGCTGTGGTACACCTGATGAAATGCTATACGATGCAGATACAACCACCAACTATGAACTAGGCTTTAAAAGTACCTGGATGAGAAGCCAGCTACACTTTAATGCCGCACTATTTAATGTTGATTGGGATAACGCACAAATTGCCGGTGCAACAACAGTAGGCCAACTACCGTATTTATCAAATGCTGGTAGCGCAAATGCGAAAGGGATTGAAATTGCCACGCGTGCAATTTTATCAGACTCATTTACAGCCTATGCAACTTATGCCTATACAAAAGCAGAACTAACCTCAGACGCTCCGTATTTATTTAATGCCGATGGCACTGATGGCGCAAAAGATGGCGACCGTTTACCGGGCTCACCTGAGCACCAGTTCTCTATGGGTATTAACTACCAAACAGAAGTGTTTAACGACAAAACCCTTGATATTAACTATGGTTTAACCGCACAAAGTGATGTAATTTCAAAAGTAGGCCTACGTGACAACGGTGAAGCACTCCCGGGTTATAGCTTAAGTAATATTTCAGCTAAATTAACCGCCGATGCGTGGTCGACTACTTTATATGTAGATAACCTATTTAATAAATATGCGGTTACTTCTGTTCGTCGTTCAGATGCGGATATTACAACAGCCAATGGCGCAGACATACAACGTAACTATGGTTACTTTATTAATCGCCCGCTTACTATTGGCATTAAATTTAACTATCAGTTTGAAATATAATTAAGCGACAAGTTTGAAATATAATTAAACGACAAGTTTGAAATATAATTAAACGATAAGTTTAAGTACAATCAAGAGGCTCAAATTAATTTGAGCCTCTTGATTTTGTAAGTATATTATTTATAAGAGTATTCATGCAGCCAAACTTAAAGCAACTACACCAAAGCGCTATCAACAACTTAAACCAAGGCAATATTCAGCAAGCGCATAAAGCACTGGTTGAGCTGGTAACACAAAAACCAGACTTTGCTGATGGCTACTTTTTGCTCGCTATGGTTAATTTACAGGTTGGCCAAATTTACAAAGCGATAAAGCTAATTGAAAAAGCATTAAGCTTTACCCAGTCTATTGAATATACAGCGCAACTTGCCAAGTGTTACGCTCTTACGGGCGACTTACAAAAAGCAAAAAACACCGCCCTCAGCGTTAAGATTGAATATATTAGTAAAGCACTTGATGCCGATACATTAGGCGTCGCGCTCACCCAAGCGGGTTTACATCAGCATGCTGCTGACTACTTTACATGCGCGTTAAATTTAGCTGAGGCGAGTAACAGCAGCCAACCGCAGTTTTATTATAACTATGGAGTATGCGCTAAGTTTTTAGGCCAGTTTGATAAAGCACAGCACGCGTTTGAAAATGCCATTGCACTGAACCCGCTTCATCATCAAAGTCATTTTGCCTTAGCCGATTTAACTAAAGTCACCGAACATAATAACCACATCACGCGATTAAAAAATGTATTCGAACAGGTCAATCATCCCGACGCTAAACTGCATATAGGTCATGCGCTCGCTAAAGAATATCAAGACTTAGGAGAGTTTTCAGCAGCCTTTACCGCGTTACAACAAGGTAAAGCAGCAAAACTCGCTAATAAGGCGTTTGATAACCAAGCGTCTGAGGCTTTATTCGCGCATATCAAACAGCTCAGTGATAAATACAAAAACCAACAAACGGCTGGCAACCAAAGCAGTGAGCCAATTTTTGTATTAGGCATGCCGCGCTCTGGCACCACATTAGTTGAACGCATTTTATCAAGCCACAGCGACGTACAATCGGCGGGCGAGCTGCAAGACTTTGGCCTAAGTGTAAAAAAACTTAGCCAAACGCACACGCCTCAAGTACTCGATATAGACACCTTAAGCCAAGCTTACCAGCTTGATTTTGCAAAACTTGGCAGTACTTACCTTGAAGCAACGCGCGTTGTAACCGGCAGCCATAAACACTTTATTGATAAACTACCGTTTAACTTTTTTTATATTGATTTAATTACCAAAGCCCTGCCAAACGCCAAAATAATTTGCCTACTTCGCGACCCCATGGATACCTGTATTGGTAACTATCGTCAGCTATTTACGATTAATAACCCCTACTACGCGTATTCGCTCGATTTACTAGACACCGCTAGATTCTACAGCCGCTTTTATAAACTGATGCTGCACTTTAGCGCCCTGCACAGCAATATTAAACTAGTAAAATACGAAGAGCTCATCGCCGCACCCGAGCAAAAGATAAAAGAGTTAGTGAGCTATTGCGACTTAGGCTGGCAACCACAGTGCCTTGATTTTCATTTAAACACCGCACCGGTATCAACCGCTAGCAAAATGCAAGTGCGCCAACCGCTTAACAACAAGGCCATAGGCCGCTGGAAGAATTTTAAGCCACATACAGATGAAGCGCAGACTTATCTTTTAAAGCAAAATATCAGTTTTGAGTAAGGGTTTGTGGTTTGAAAGTTAAATGTATGAACTTAGAAATAGCTTGCTTTGTGCCAGAATAGCTCGAATAAGCAATGCGTCGCCCGACAAAGTAAAATACCTTACCAATTATTATCAATTGTAAGTGCTTTGCATACATTATCGCGACAATTTCATTCTATTGTACTTGATGTCTTATCTTCATAATGGCCTCAATTAACCAAGACGTGGAATCGCATTATGAAAAATTTAGCACTTATAATCTCGATACTTATTACTGCACTTGCATTGCAAGCTTGCGGTAGCAGTTCAAAAAAAACAACTGAACCGACAACGACAACGGGTCCAACAACACCTGTAACCCCAGAAGCAATACATCATATTCAACCAGAAAATGTTGCTGAATATATTGATAACTTTAAACGTCAATTTGACGCATTAGAACTGCAAATTGACGGTGTAAATTATGACATCTCATTCGTTGATATAGATCAAGATGATAATCTGATTTTTGCTAAATATGATAAAGGCTTTTTGTTTTTTGGCTTTGATTTTGAAGAGAATGACCCTGTTGCATTTATCAGGGTAATAGAAAGTGAACTGGAGGATATTAATGAGGCACTTGCCGATGCTAATAACTATTTCTTTGGCAAGGACATTTCGGTATCACAAGATGATAACGAGAATGCAATATATGAGGGTAGTATTAGCCACCCTGAAAAAGGTGATTTTCCAATAAGAATGACTATTAATGAGTCTTTGATAGAAGGTGGCACTAGTACAGTTGAAGTATCTGGTACTCAAGCTCTGATAAATGGTGATCTTGGCAGTCTAACATATGTACAGATCAGTGATTTAATTAATGACCATCCTGAAGTTGATACCTTGTTGCTTCAGGAAATTAGTGGCTCGGTAAATGATGCTATTAATATGCACACAGGTAGATTGGTACGCAATGCCATGTTAACCACAATGGTTGAAGCAACTTCTGATATTAACTCTGGTGGTGTTGATTTATATGCTGCTGGTTTTAGAAGAGTATATACTGAAGGTGCAAAGCTTGGTGTTCATTCTTGGTGTTGTACAGACGGTAAACCAGCTAATGAACTTGGTAGAGATCATGAAGGTCATGGTGCACAACTTACTTTCTTTCGAGAAATGTTAGGCAATGAGTTGGGTCCAGAGTTTTACTATTTTACTATTGAAGCGGCGCCTCATAATACGGTGCATGTGATGACAAAAGCTGAATTAGATAAATACTTGTTACCATAATTTATGGTATTTGAAGTGACTGAAAAGAGGCATTATTAGTGCCTCTTTTTTATTTTTTTGCTATATTTGTACTAGTAACCTACTAAGTGAGCTATCTATCTTAAATGTCGAATATCCAAACTATTATGCTGGTTGAAGATGATGATAAATTAGCATCTTTACTGCACGACTACCTCTCAAATTTTGGATTCGATGTTGTAGTTGTTCACTCGGGCATTGACGCTGTCGAAAAAATACTTTCTATTCAGCCCTCACTGGTCGTGCTTGATTTAATGCTACCAGGCCTTGATGGTTTATCTGTTTGTCGTAAGGTTAGAAGTCAATTTTCTGGTCGAGTATTGATGCTGACTGCTAGTGGTGATGATATGGATCAGGTGGCGGCACTTGAAATCGGAGCCGATGATTTTGTTCAGAAGCCAATTCAGCCACGGGTACTGCTAGCACGAATAAAAAATTTATTACGACGAGATCAAGGCTCTACAGAAGCAACTACATCAGCTGAATTAAATCAAGCAAGTCGTTCAGATAAAGAAAAAGCTTTTGGCTCTTTGTGGTTGAATGAATCATTGCAACGCTGCAAATTAAATGATGAATTAGTACCCCTTACCCCATCTGAATTTTTACTGCTATGGCACTTAGTTAAGCATGCAGAACAAGTGTTAAGTCGTGAGGAACTGTTGCAATCGTTGAGAAATATTGAATATGACGGTTTAGATCGCTCGGTTGATAACAAAATAGCCCAAATAAGAAAAAAGCTTAAAGATGATGCTAATCGCCCACAAGGTGTAATAACGGTTAGGGGTAAAGGTTATATGTTTGTACCTGATTATTGGTAATTGATATTCATACAAACACATACAGAATAAGAGCATATTTCAGGCTAAACTACTTGCATAACATTTAATTGTGCGAACTTTATGACCAGATTATTTATTTCTTTGTATTTAGGGCTATTAGCGACACTCTATATTTTTATGATTGCTGCCCATTTAATTAATACCTATCTCTATGTTGACATAGAAAACATTATAAAAGCTGAAAACTTTGCTGCAGAAATAACATTACTTGAAGAACTTGATAGTCATATAACTTTGCAACACAGACAAGAGCTTATTGATGTTATTGCTGATAAAAACCAAATCATAATCAGCCCGGTTCCATTTGCTAATATTCCCACTCATATTCAAAAGGCATTAGAAAACCAGCCAACATGGTTTGATGACGAAGAGTATGATTACTTCAAAGTCTTTTCACCTGCGCAGTATTACCAAATTGAAGAAGATGAAACACATCATTTGTTAGAAGTTGACGAAGCTGTTGGCGATGCTATTTTCATCGCACTAATTTGTTTTGTTGCTTCGGGGTGTTTTATTTGGTTATTTGGTCTACACCGGAAATTAAAACGTGTTGAGTCTACCCTTGTTGATATTAGCCAAGGTAACTTGACTGCACGTGCGTCGACCAAAAAACGTTTTCAGGTTGGGAGACTTAATACCTGTTTAAATGATATGGCAAAGCAGATGGAAGGCATTTTAGGTAGCCACAAACAGCTTACCCATGTTATTGCTCATGAATTTCGTTCTCCTTTATTTCGTATGCAAATGATCTTGGAAATGCTAGTAACTGCCAAAAACGACAATATGATGGCTCATGTAAAAGGACTGGAGGATGAAATTTTCTGTTTAGAGGATTTAGTGAAGGAACTGTTAAGTTATGCGAAAATGGAAAGAGCAGAGCTTAATCTACAACTTGAAGAAGTAAATATTGCTGATTTTTCACAATATTTACAGGAAAAGTTATTGATTGAATGTAAGGCAAGTCTTCAATGGAATAATCAAATTTGTAATGAAATTAGCGTTTTACTTGATAAGTCGTTAACCGAACGCGCGATTACTAACCTTGTAAAAAATGCAGATAAATATGGTGAATCTGAAGTTTATGTTTGTATGGTTAAAATTGTTGACTCAATAGTCGTTTCTGTTGAAGATAATGGCAAAGGCATTCCACCTCAGCAGCAAGCCAATATTTTTGAACCTTTTTATCAAATCAATGATGGTAATCAGAAAGCTGGTTTTGGGCTTGGATTAGCTATTGTGAAAGAAATTGCGCAGTTGCATGGGGGAAGTGTTGTTGTCAGCGACAGTAAATATGGTGGCGCCAAGTTTGATCTAACTTTGCCAATTAAACACTAGTGAGCTATTGCGACTTAGGCTGGCAACCACAGTGCCTTGATTTTCATTTAAGCACCGCACCGGTATCAACCGCCAGCAAAATGCAAGTGCGTCAGCCGCTTAACAACAAGGCCATAGGCCGCTGGAAGAATTTTAAGCCTTATACAGAGCAAGCGCAGACTTATCTTTTAAAGCAAAATATACCAATTGAATAAAGAGTTGAGGTGCAGGAAGTAACTATCATATTCTCAACCACTAAATACGGGGAATTTTAAAGTTTGAGATTAGTGTTTAATTTTCACCTAGGGTGGGCTGAGCGAAACGAACCAACTAAAATATTCCCAACAAAAAACGCTTTCCTATAAAGCGTATAAGCCTAGACAAAACATTTCAAAATTTATCTTAAACCTCTTTTGTAGCGTCACTTTCATTACGTACTCTGCCCAAACGGGTTGATATAATAATTAACACGCCACACACTATCCCCAAACCAATAGACTTACTTAATCCCAGTGATCCTAAAACAGGTTTTATCATAAAATAATTAAAAATAACCATAGGTAAAAGCGCAACGAAAAACACTTTTACATTAAAGGTTACTGCAAATGGTTTTTTGCATTGTGGGCACTCTCTTATCTTGCTCCAACTTTGTAGCGCTTTAGAAAAAAATCCAATTTTTTCTTCACAATGAGGACATTTATAAAATTGTGCATTCGCCTCAAAACCATCCTCTACTTCATGACTCGTTGTTGGGTTTTCAAGGCGATTATTTAACTCTTTTTTTAACTCATTTGTTCTTTCAGGATACGCTTCTTGATCGATAGCACGTAATGACTCTTCTAGCTCTGAAATTGAATATTCTGAGTAATTTGGTTCCATACCTGTGTTCTCCTTGTTTAATAAAGCCCACTGAGAAATAGTTTCGTTAAAGTATCACTCAAGAGGCGCTAGTCGACTGTTTATTATATAAATAAAATAAATGAAAAGTCGCTATAAAGGGTGCAATAATAATATATATAAAAATAAACTCTTTTGGTTTCATCGTACTAAATTCAGCCGTTGTTAAAACAACAGGACAAAAACTACAACCTAATAACAATCCAAGTTTCACAATGATAGGATGCTTTAATACCGTTAAATTTTTCATCGTTTTTATTAATGAATGTAGTGACCATAAACCATATGCACCACCCAGCAAAAAATAGCCCAAAATAGGGTTTAATGTAAGTGAAAATACAACCCAACCAAATATACTATAAATCAAATAAAGCAATAACGTAGGTATAAAAACAAAAGCAGTATAAAGAGATATTATTTTTTGTAATTGAGAATTACTCATACGTCTTATAAACATCCAAAACTGTATTAAATAACAGATAATAGCTGGCTAAAGCATCGTGCGATTGCAATATGTCGCTTTTTCAAAATCACTAATATTCATTGCAATGTTAGAAATTTCAGGAAATAAAGCAACAAGCTTACTAACAATTGCTCGTGAGAGGTTCGCTTTTTGCTCTGTTGTTCTTCCTTGCATTATATGGGCAAACACATGAATAAAGTCTTCACGCTTATTCCCCACAGAGAAAGTATTAAATGGATTTATTCTGACTTTTATATCACCTTCGTCGAATAAACCTGTAGCGTGAGCTACAAAATGAATTTGTTCAATAATGTATTCCTCATCATGTTCCCCAAAAACACTTTCAGAACAGTCCATTATAAAATGAGGCATATACTCTCCTTGATATTAATCGCTGATGTAAATATTTATTCAATACAACTTATATAAACATTTCGTGAGGGTTTAAAAAAAACATTCTTTTCCAACCCTGAGTCTGTGTTGTAGCTAACCAAGGAATTGGAATTATTGATAAGATTGAATAATGAATGTGTGGCTGTTTTCCTTGAGCATTACCTGAATCCCCCAAAACACCAATAACTGAGCCAGTCTTAACAACAGTACCCGTTGTAACAGAGTAACTGTCCATATGCGCGTAATAGTGAATACGCCATTTAGGCCCTAATACTGCCACTACATTCCCGCCTTTACGTACTGTGCCCGTATAAATGACTAAGCCTTTGCTAGAAGAAAGTGTGGTAGTCCCTTTTTTACCAAATATATCAATCCCTTTATGGACCACAGAGCTTCCCCATGGCTCATACCAAAAAGTATTATGGTTCCAATCATTGGGTGTTGCACCCTCAACAGGAATAACAATGTCATCTGGTATGATCATACCTATAAGGAAAACTGCGGTAACTAGAACGAGTATAAATCTTAATTTTTTCAATGAGCTATCCTTGGCACATATTAACCGAAGTACTACCTGTTTGGGTGTCAGCGTGGGAACTATTCATACAATGGGCTTTAGTTTATAAAGGGAAGGTTTTAATGCCCTAATTAGGCCACGTTAATAAAATGCGCTGCCCTAAGTCGTCCCTGCATTACTAAGCATATTTATTGCCTGATATTAAACCGAATTAAGCGCGTTAAATCAACACACTAATTTCGACTATAAGTTAAGTTGAAGATGAGCGCCTCAATTAACTATAAGCGTTTTGTATTATCAATTGTCTGTAAAGTGCCATGAGCGGACTGTCGTAACCTTAGACTCTTGTTAAGTGCCCTATTGATCAACATATTTAAAGGTATCAGCACCATCGAAAAACCTAACATTAACAGACTTAAATAGCTCAGGAGTAGCCATTCTGGTGTTGATTGCGACCCTATTTGTACCGTCATCTCTTTTTTGTGTGTAGTGAGTCGTGCAACCACAAAAAGTGCAAGAATGATATGAGCGAACTTTGCTACCCCACAAATGAACAGTAGCCTCTGATTTTACTTTAATATCAACTTGATCGACTGTGTAATAAGCCCAAAGAGCACCCAGCCGGTAACACATTGAACAATTACAACTGGTAATAGATTCTAGTAGCATGTCTGCTGTTATAACGATATTACCGCAATGACAAGTAGCTTTGACCATGTTTCCCCCTTGAACACTTAACGCCCCGCTAAGGGGCACAAATATGTGGGCTATAATTGACGAGCGAAGCGAGACAGCCCACATGTTTGTGTCCCAGCGAATGCAATGAGCGACTTAAGCGGTTTGTTAGCTTTTACTTAACAGCCTTTCAGGGTATTTTGACGCATAAGTCATCATGGCAACGATGCCATATGAAACATAAGTGCAAACAGCAATTAGTACTGCATTGATAACACTAAAGTATTCAGGGACGTTTGGTGTGGTCGTTAAATAATAAATAATAATAGAATTAATAACAAAGAAGATTGTCGTTACAAGTTGTAATACTTGTAGCCCTTCAATAGCAAATATATCTTTAGTTTCTCTTGCTCCTTTCATTATCCAAAGCAGCGATATGCTGCATAGAAGTAAGCTAGCCATTGGTAATTCAGGGCTTAATAATAATGAGTTGACTTGACCTGAAAATAAATTAATCAAGAAGTAAATAAAAAATGGAAGTAGCACAAAAACTATTTCAAAACCTGCCCCTCTATATGCCCAAGTTTTGTCTATATCGCTTTTTTGCTTTCCAAATAGAGCAACATATATAGCAGGAAGTAATGTAACTCCTAAGATATGATAAGCCCAAACAAACGGATCTGTAAAATCAATTAAATCAAATAAACTTGGCAAAGTAGACCTCTATATTTAAAAAGCTAACAATTTAATAGTGCGCTCATCGCGCATATTTCTGCCGACTTAACGCTCATTTGTCTACTTTATATAGTTTTAACAAATTATCGAAGGCATTACTATCACTAAGTTTTCTAAATTTTTTAGGTAAAGTTAAATGAACCAATATGTGCGCAGCGCTCATTTTCATGAATATATGCGCAAAAAGCAGTTTAACTAATCTATTAACGACGATATTTAGTCAATCTCAATGACCGGTTATCGCTCTTTACCAAATTTTACTTAAGCGCAGAAGACGTTAATTTTGCTAGTTATTTGTGATAACAAACTCGTGGTAGCCTTCTGTTTCAGGAGGATCAACTTTATCAACACGCAAAACGTTTAATTTAGCAAACAAACTATTCCAAAATTTCAACGCTGAACTATCGTTTAAATGAACTGCTACATGCCACTGATTTGTTTCAACAGGCATCAAGTTTTGAATAACAAATTTGGCAATGCCTTGTTTTCGATATTTGGGTAGAATAAAAATATCAGCCAACTCAGGTATTTCTTTGCCAACGATCTCAGTTGGTTCTACGGTAGCAAAACCAGCAATTTGGTTAGAAACGAGTACAAGATAAATAATGCAGTCTTCCTCACCACGCACTACACATTCTAAATATTCTTCATCAATATCATAGCAACCATCTAAACCAACATCTTCTAAGTCAAATATACTCTGATGATATTGGTAAAACTGCCACAGCATTTTTATTGCAGCGATATCGGTTGATTCAGCTTTTCGTATTGTAGTGTCCATTTTATACCTATTTCCTTATGTGTGGTCCGACATTAGCTTTCACTAAAGAGGTGAAGATTCGCTAATAGTTATCTTTAAAAAACATCATGTTATTAAACGATAACTACTCAAAAATAACAACAAAAAAACTTTTAAGAATAGATTGAAAAAACCGCCAATAAGCTGATAGTCAAGCGAGCAAAACTTCACGTCACACAGAAAAACTCTGACTAACAGCTTCTCGCTCTTTGTCTAACTTCGCAAAAGTGTCAACTTTAGTTATTCAGGACTCTCTCGTTTATGCTTAAAAAGTTGTCGAAAATACGACAAGGTGGGCTTTGTACGATATCACAATAACGTGGTCAAAAAGGTTAGCAAGCAAACACAAGGGAATGGACGATGTGCATATTTTATTCAGGCGCTTAAATGTAGAAATACCATTGTTAATTTAATAAGATAGGCTACAAATTTAGAACCTTAGTTTCTGTTTGCTTAAATTATTGAGTCGACCGTCACTCTTACCTCTGCGATCGAAGATGATATTTAAATTTACCAAAAACTGGCTCTCTCCAAATTTTGTTATGGTTGTTTTGTTCTCAATAATATCCATGATCTCTACCTATTACTTACATGACTCTGAGTCTGTAAAGATAAAGGCTGCTTTGTTTGTTTCTCCTTTTTTCTATTTAACAGGGCTCTATTACTTTTTGCATTTATTAACAACTCCCAATGAAATTACTTTAGGCAACAACAGTATCGAAATTGATGGTAAGTTTTATTCGTTAGGCTTTAATACTAAGTGTAGTGTTTTATTTAATAAAGCATCACAGGCTGAATTCGAAATAACCATAAATAATAAAAAGATTGTCACAACGTCTTTTTTTTATTTATGTGATTTTAATGAGGAAGAATTTATCAGCTATTACATTGATAATGAATATGTGTTTGCAGACTCAATGGCATTTAATTAATAGATAGTATCAAGCTGCTTTTAGTTAAATGCACACCTGTCGGTTCCCGTTGATAGTAATGACAGAACTAACTTAGATTTTGCAGTGACGAGCTAAACCCATCCTTATGTGACTCATACCTATATGCTAAGTTTTGATCTAATAGTTAAAACTATATAAAACTCAGCATGTAAATTAATGGTTATTGCTCATCGGCGTCGCGAATGCGTTCTTTACGTTCTTGCTCTTCATCAAAGGCGGCTTGAATTTCGTCAAGTACTGAATCTACATCTGCAGCTTCGCTGTCGTCTTCAAATTCGCCACTGAGTTTTGAGTGCGGGGTTAAGTTAGCATCTGCAAACAATGCCCACATTTCTTTGGCGTATTGCGTGTGTAATAACGCCGGTGCAAATTGGCCATAATAACGGCGCATATTATTAACGTCGCGGGCAAACATGGCTTCGGCGCTATTATTAGCAGAGGCATTAACCGCTTGGGGTAAATCAATAATTACTGGGCCGTTGCTATCTACAAGTACGTTAAATTCAGATAAGTCACCGTGAATAATCCCAGCGCATAGCATTAGTTTGATGTAGTGCATCATTAATGTATGTTGTTCAATGGCTTGTTGCTCGGTTAAATCAACTGCGCCAAGTTGTGGTGCAACATCGCCTTCATCATCACTTACAAGTTCCATTAACAATACACCGTCAATGCAGCCGTAAGTTTGCGGTACCCGAACACCTGCTGAGGATAAACGCGACAGCGCGTCAACCTCGGCATTTTGCCAAATTTCTTCTTCTAATTGACGGCCGTAACTTGAACGTTTACCCATAGCACGGGCTTGGCGGCCACCACGTACTTTTCGCCCTTCTTGGTACTGTGCTGCCTTTTTAAAACTGCGCTTACTGGCTTCTTTATAAACCTTAGCGCAGCGAATGTCATCGCCACAGGCGACCACAAATACATCGGCCTCTTTACCGCTCATTAAACGGCTGATCACTTCATCAATAAAACCATCATCAACTAATGGCTGTAGGCGTTTAGGTATTTTCAAACGACACCTTCTAAAAATACAGAGTTGGCTTTTTGCTTTGCTATGTGGTTCAAACGAGGCATACCTTTGCGGATTGAGGAAAGTTATAAATTATTGGTAAACTGTAAAGTTTCATTTAATGACTAAATTACGCAGCTAGAATAAGCGACTATACAGAAAAAGCCAACCGCCTTTTTTGCTTTTTAAGTATTATTGAGCCCATATTTAATTAAAACAGCATAAAAATGCTAACAAATAAAAAAAACAATAAATACATAACTAAAATTGTTAACTTATTCCAACCTAACCAAACTTCTACCTACATCATTTAACTCCCCGCAATACGCTTCAGTCAATTAATATTATTGTCTTTGGTTAAAGTTTATACTTGCAGTTTTTCTGTTATGTAAACGCAAAACTAGCATATAGCTAAGCGCTCATTCAGTAAGACTGCATTATTATTAATACTTTATAGAACATTAATAAACACAGGATTATTACACAGGAGTATATATTACATGGCAACCACACCTAAAAAGTCACATGAGGTTAATAATGTACAATCGGCCTTATTAAACCCAGAGCACAGCATTCAAGTAAGAGGCGCACGTGTTCATAACTTAAAAGATGTGGATGTAAACCTGCCTCGTAATTCACTTGTGGTGTTTACCGGTATATCGGGCTCGGGTAAATCATCGCTCGCCTTTGGGACATTATTTGCCGAATCGCAACATCGTTATCTTGACTCAGTTTCGCCTTATGCACGCAGGTTAATCGATCAGGTAGACGAGCCTGATGTAGATTCGATTGAAGGGCTGCCACCAGCGGTAGCATTACAACAGCAGCGTGGTGCACCCTCGGTACGTTCATCGGTGGGTAGTGTAACCACTATATCTAACGCGCTGCGAATGCTCTACTCACGCGCAGGCGAATACCCCAAAGGGCAAGGCATACTTTACGCCGATGCGTTTTCGCCCAATACGCCACAAGGCGCCTGCCCAGAGTGCCATGGTATTGGCCGCGTTTTTAACGTCACCGAAGAGTTACTAGTGCCCGATCCCACTAAATCAATTAAAGAGCGCGCCATTGCAGCATGGCCGCCGGCTTGGCAAGGTAAAAACCTAAGCCGTATTCTTACTTCTTTAGGCTACGATATTAATAAACCGTGGAATACCCTGCCTAAAAAAGCCCGTGATTGGATTTTATTTACCGACGAAACACCTACAGTGCCCGTGTTTCCTGAGTACACACTTGAGCAAACACAAGCGGCAATTAAAAATGAAGAAAGCCCTAGCTATATGGGTACATTTACAAGTGCTAAACGTTTTGTTTTACAGTCGTTTACGAGCACTCAAAGCCCACGTACTAAAAAGCGCGTATCGCAGTATATGCAAATATCACAGTGCCCGCAGTGCGAAGGAAAAAAACTCAAAAAAGAGTCGTTATCGGTTAAAGTAGCTGGTCTTGATATAGGCGAAATTTCGCAGCTAACACTCAATGAGCTGGCAGATAAGCTAAGGTTTGCTGCTAATAATCCTGCTAAAAGTAACGCTGCAAACCCCGAAAAAGCCATAGTTGCAAAGCGTATAGCAGGCGACATTCTTAAACGCGTTGAAGCACTCACCAAACTTGGTTTAGGGTATTTATCGCTTGAACGCACCACCCCATCGTTATCGCCTGGTGAATTACAGCGCTTAAGGCTTGCAACGCAAATTCGATCAAAATTATTTGGTGTAGTGTATGTGTTAGATGAACCCTCAGCAGGTTTACACCCTGCCGATACACAAGCCTTATTAGCCGCACTAGATGAGCTAATTGCCGCTGGTAACTCAGTGTTTGTGGTTGAGCACGACGTAAGTGTTATTCGCCATGCCGATTGGGTGGTTGATGTAGGACCAAATGCGGGCTCCCGTGGCGGTAATATTGTTTATAGCGGCCCTGTTGCAGGCTTAAAGCAAATTAGTAACTCACACACGAGCCAGTATTTATTTAAAAATGACGAATCTCAGCAAGCTCAAATACAAAGTAAACAACGCCCAGCAAAAGCATGGCTAACGCTTAAAAATGTTGAGCGTAATAACTTACAAAAACTTAATGTAGAATTTCCGCTTGGGGTTATTACAAGTGTTACAGGGGTATCAGGCTCAGGTAAATCAAGCTTAGTAAGCCAAGCGCTTGTTGAATTGGTTTACGATGCACTAGGGCAAAAATCGCAGCCACAAATACCTACAGATGAAGCCGAGCTACTCGAGCAAGAGCTCGATATAACAACTGGCGGGCAAATAACACACGGCATTGAACACATAAAGCGCCTGGTAACGGTTGATCAAAAAGCCATTGGCCGCACACCTCGTTCAAACCTTGCAACTTACACGGGCTTATTCGATCACGTACGTAAACTGTTTGCCAATACCAAAGAGGCAAAAGCGCGTAAGTATGATGCCGGTCGCTTTTCGTTTAACGTTAAAAAGGGTCGATGCGAAAATTGCGAAGGCGTAGGCTTTGTAAGCGTGGAGCTGTTGTTTTTGCCTAGCGTGTATTCGCCTTGTCCTGTGTGTAACGCCAAGCGTTACAACCAAAAAACACTCGACATTACCCATAAAGATAAAACTATTGCCGATGTGCTTAATTTAACCGTTGAATCAGCGCATACATTTTTTGCCGACGAACCTATTATTTTGCGCGCGCTAAATGCGCTGCTACAAGTAGGTCTTGGCTATTTACGTTTAGGCCAACCTGCTACTGAGCTTTCTGGCGGCGAAGCCCAACGTATTAAACTTGCCACTGAACTACAACGTACTCAGCGCGGGGATACACTTTATATTTTAGATGAACCAACCACAGGCCTACACCCAAAAGATGTAGCTATGCTAATGGCGCAGTTAAATGGCTTAGTTGATGCTGGCAACACCGTCATTATGGTTGAGCACGATATGCAAGTTGCTAGTAACAGTGATTGGGTTATTGATATTGGTCCAGGAGCCGGCGACGAAGGCGGGGCAATAGTTGCACAAGGTAAACCAAACGAGGTCGCGCAATCTACAAAAAGCCGTACTGCGCCTTTTTTAAAAGCGCTGTAAAGTCAAGCATACTCAGATTAAAAGGTTAGCAGTTTTGTATGCGCCAAATAAAAAAAGAGCCTCGGGCTCTTTTTTAACCCAAAGCTAACCAAACTCCCACTAGCACCATTAAACTCCCCGCAATACGATTCATCCACTTAATATTATTGCCTTTGGTTAAAAATAGCCGCAGGCTTTTGCCACCTGTTGCGTAAATCATCATACAGATAAGCTCTGAGAGCAAAATAATGGCCACCAGCACCGCTAACTGTGGCGCAACATTGTATTGTACGTTAATAAAAGGAGGTAATAAGGAAATCATAAACGCCCATCCCTTAGAGTTGGCAATGGCGGTTACAAACCCCTGCGAAAATAATGAATATCGGCTCACGGCTGTTGTGTTATGCGTATCAACCGACATCTTTCCTTTCGCACGCCACATATTAATGCCAATGTAGATTAAATAAGCGCCACCTAGCCATTTTAAAATATCAAATGCACTGGGGTAATTAAGCATAACGCTGGCTACACCAAGCACCGCGGCTACCGCAACGCTAGCGACACCTAATAGCTCGCCAATCATCATCCATAAAGTTCGGCGCACGCCTATACTCATGCCTAAAGTCATGGCCAGTGTCATGCACATACCAGGAGTAATAGACACAAAAAAGAACGTAGGAACAAATACCGCAAGTGCAGCTACATCAATCATTTAAAGCTCGCAATAGGTTAAAAAAGTAGTGTTAATTTTGAATGAAAGGGTAAAGGAAAAATAGCTATCGGTAAATTAGAAATAACAGCATCGAGAGTCGGGCTAAGAGCACCGAGCTTAGCCCGAGTTAGCAGCGCAGTATTTCGCGCCGCCAAACCTCGAAGCCCTGAGCTTGAAACTCTTAGCAAATTAATTTACTGTTGTTTCAGTGTCTACTTCGTTATCACTTAATAAATACTTATCAAGCCACTGCTCTTGCTCCCACAGTACATGTAATAAGCTTTTACGGGCACGGTAGCCATGAGCCTCATAAGGAAGCATCACTAAACGCGCTTCTTTACCCAAGCCTTTAAGTGCAGCATACATACGCTCACTTTGCATTGGGAAAGTGCCGTGAGATTAAGAGTGGATCTTCTTGATCTCACGGCATAATACACTATTGAATCGGTTGTTCTTCCATATCAACTGGTTCAACGTTATCACTTAGCAAGTACTTATCAAGCCACTGCTCTTGCTCCCACAGTACATGTAATAAGCTTTTACGGGCACGGTAGCCATGAGCTTCGTAAGGAAGCATCACTAAACGCGCTTCTTTACCCAAGCCTTTAAGCGCTGCGTACATACGCTCACTTTGCATTGGGAAAGTTCCCGAATTAGGATCCTCTTGACCGTGGATCATTAACATAGGTTCGTTAATCTTCTCAGCATGGAAAAACGGCGACATGTTTGCATACACACTTTGTGCTTGCCAAAAGTCACGTTCTTCACCTTGAAAACCAAACGGTGTTAATGTGCGGTTATACGCACCACTTCGGGCAATACCAGCCTTAAACAAGTCGCTATGCGCTAATAAGTTAGCCACCATAAATGCACCGTAAGAATGCCCTGCAATGGCAATATTGTCTTTATCAGCAATGCCCTTTTCAATCAGTACATCAACCGCTGCTTTGGCGCTAGAAACCAACTGTTTTCTAAAGTGATCATTTGGCTCACTGCCATCAACACCTACAATCGGCATTTTAGGATCATCAAATACTGCAATCCCTTTAGCTAAATAAGGCATTGGGCCCCAATAACCTATATAGGTAAATTCATATTCTGATTCGCGCACTTGTGAAGCAACCGCTTTATCTTTATATTCAAGTGGATATGCCCACATCAATACAGGTAAAGGCCCTTGTGTTTTGTCATACCCAGGCGGTAAATAAAGCGTACCAGATAGCTCAACGCCGTCATCGCGGGTATAACGTAATTGCTCTTTAGTCACCCCTTTAAATGCAGGGTACGGATGCTCAAACTGAGTCAGTTGCGTTAAGCTATCTTTATCTAAATCACGAATAAAAAAGTTAGGCTGCTGCGTTTTAGATTCACGAATAGTAATAATACGCTTACCTTCATCGTCTAATAAAGCACGCACTCGCTCGTAGTAAGGTGCAGCAGATTGCCAAATTCGTTTAGAGCTGTTTGTTTTTACATCGTATTGATCTAAAAATGGAATATTTCCTTGCTCAGATGCTCCATTACCACGAAGGTAAATGTAACGTCCACCAACGACTTTTATAACACGTGTTCCTAAGTCGTTACGCTCATATATGGCACTACCTGGATCTTTATAGGCATCATTGTAGCTTCGCTCTGAAAATAACACGCGGTTACTATCTGCATTACGTGGTTGAATTACATAAGTGCGCACTTGTCGGTCACTAAAGCGCCAATCACTTAGCATGGCAATGTTGTCATTACCCCATTGTATGCCTGCAAAACGACGCTCTACTTTGGCAAATAATTTAGGGTCGCGTTTAAATGGTGCTCGTAAACTATAAAGGTAATCATGATGCTCAACCTCAGTTTTCATGTCGCCGCCATCTTGCGCTTCGGCCCAAATAACCTCCGCACCCTGATCGGCTCGCCACTCAAAATCACGACGACCAGTGCGAACACTGTCATACCCTTGTGGAATGTTGTCGGCAAGGGGCTGCTTTGCCAGCTCGACTAATGCATATCCACGCATTCCCCATATTTGCCATGTAGTTGCAAAACGGCTGTAAGGAACTTGATACGAAAATGGCTCGTCGATGGTCGCGACTAAAATATTGGTTGAATCAGGCGAAATTGAAAACGATTTAAATAAGCCAGCACGACCAATTTGCTGAGCCTTACCATCAAGCGTTATATATGCTAATTGCCCTTGGCCATAAAACTTAAACTGTGCTTCATCAAACGGGCTTGTTAATAAATTTTGATAAGTACGCGCTGGCGCTTTTTCACCGCTACTTTGTTGAATAACTGGTACCGTACTTTGGGTATCATTGGTTAATCTGGGTTTGTCTAAGTTAACCGCTAAATTAGCCACAATCGCTGTGCTATCGGGTAACCACTGATAAGGTGTAGCAGTTAATACTGAATTAAGTGCAAGCTCATTTAACTGCTTTGCTTGCTTGGTTTTAACGCTATAAACCCAAAGCCGTGCGTTATCCGATTGTTCAACAATAAACGCTAAATACTCGCTATTTGCTGACCAGCGAGGGGAGCGAATAATCCCCTGTGGCAAATTATTCACGTTAACCACAGTACCACTTTCTACATGCTTAAGTTCTAACGCACTGTATTTAGCACTAACCCGGGAACGTGAAAAGTTAGCTGGGTTGAGCTTGATCCCAGCAAGCTTAAACTCTTCTTTTGCCAGCTCATCAAGCGACACAACACGCTTTCGTTCAAACAAAGCAAGCCACTGGCCATCATTTGATAAAGAGCTAGTAGGGGCTAACTTAGCATCTACGAGTGTAGCAAGCGCAGGTGAAGGGGTTTGATATCCTTGCTCTGCATAACTTGCAGGCAATAAAACAATGCAGCCTATCAAGGCAATTAATAGCCTAAAAGCATTCATGTTTTTATCCTTTTTATTTTTGAATATTACCGGATATATAAACACGTTTTGCACCATTCATAAAGTGTTAAGCTAAGTAATGACTTAAGCAGCCTGAATACGCTAAAATACACGCCTATTTACTCAACGCTAAAATTGGTTGTTTATGTCCATTAATTTGCAGCATTTTAGTTTTTCGAAATCATTTTCTGCTTTTTAAATACCGTTACAGCTTTTAAAAATATACCACTGTGTTTGAGTCTGTTTTTCCATCAAATAATTAGAGAATCTAGCCAATGAAAAAAGTGCTGGTAATTGGCTATGTATGGCCAGAGCCCAATTCATCTGCTGCAGGTACGCACATGATGTCGTTACTAAATGCGTTTAGGGCGCAAAACTGGGATGTTGAGTTCGCCACGCCCGCACTGCCTACCGAACACATGGTTGACCTTGCCGACTTTGGTATAACCAGCCAAAGCATCGCTCTTAACTGCGATAGTTTTGATGACTATGTTAAAGCTTACAACCCCGATTTAGTGATGTTCGATCGCTTTATGATGGAAGAACAATTTGGTTGGCGCGTAGATAAGCATTGTCCTAATGCACTTAAGATTTTAGATACCGAAGATTTGCAGTGCCTGCGTAATGCTCGCCATGAGGCGCATAAAGCTGAGCGTGAATTCAACCATAACGATTTACTATCAGACATAGCTAAACGTGAAATAGCCGCTATTTTACGCTGTGATCTCAGCTTAATTATCTCAAGCTATGAGATGGAACTACTCAATGAAGTGTTTAAAGTTGAGCCTAGTGTGTTACATCACTTACCATTTATGGTTGATTTAAGTGCCTTACCTGAGCAAACTAAATCGTATGAACAACGCCAACACTTTATGACCATTGGCAATTTCCGACATGCCCCAAACTGGGATGCGGTACTCTATTTACAAAAAATTTGGCCGCTTATCCGCAAACAACTACCGCAGGCAGAATTGCATATTTATGGTTCCTACCCACCGCCAAAAGCCACCGCGCTTAATAATCCTAAAACCGGCTTTTTAATTAAAGGTTGGGCCGATGATGCGTATGAAGTAATGCAAAGTGCGCGTATTTGCTTAGCTCCTTTGCGTTTTGGGGCAGGTATTAAAGGCAAACTTTTAGAAGCCATGATCATGCAAACCCCAAGCATCACCACGCCTATTGGCAGCGAAGGTATGCACAGCACGCTACCTTGGCCAGGTGTGGTAACAGCAGATGCGCAAGCTTTTGCAGATGCCGCAGTCTCTTTATACAACAACGAGGCTAAATTTAGCGAAGCGCAAGCCGCTGGCGGCCTTCTGCTTAATACTCTGTATGACAAAGTGCAGTTAAGTGCTCAATTAATTGAAAAAATCGACTCAATAAGCAGTAATTTAGATGCTCACCGGATGAAAAATTTCACGGGTCAAATGCTCAAACACCATACCATGCGCAGTACACAATATATGTCGCAGTGGATAGCAGAAAAAAATAAAAAATAACTTTAAAAATCACTAGACAGGCGGCGATTTGTGTTTAAAATCGCCGCAAATAAACTTGGGCAATTTTAGCATTATTGCCTATATTTTTAGCTTAGTTATTTAATAGTTGGTTCAAAACAAATTTGAAAACCGCAACGTTTACTGAAAAACGCAAATTTATCGTTAAATTGGGCAAAATGCTCCATAAATACGGTACACCTGCCTATCGCTTAGAAGCCCACTTAATGGAAGTGGCGACTTATTTAGATCTTAAATCATCGTTTGTTATGTCGCCCACGTCGGTTACCTTTGTTATTTGGACCGATGGCCATGAAGATGAATATACCCATGTTGCCCGCGTTGACCCAGGCGATCACGATTTAGGTTCACTTGCCGATACCGACGATTTAGTTAATAAAATGCTCAATGGCGAGCTCACGTTGCAAGAAGTTGATCAGCAACTTGATATCATTTTTGATGCCCCAAATCCTTATAACAGAGTGCTGACAGGCGTTGCCTTTGCCACCTCTGGTGGCGCATTTGCCATGCTTATGGGCACCAGTTGGAATGACGTTATTTGGTCTGGTTTATTGACCTTTGTTGTGTACTTATTTGTATTGTGGTCGGCCCGTTCGAAACGAGTGGCCCACATGCTTGAGCCATTAGTGGCGATAGTGTCGGCCATTCTTGCTTGTGCTATTAGCGTTCATTTAGATGCACACATCAACATTCGATTAATTGTACTTTCTGCCATTATTGTGTTTATACCCGGTTTAGCCCTTGCACTTGGCCTTGCTGAACTTGCAGCCAGACACTTAGTATCGGGCACAGCACGCGTGATGGACTCATTTATGTTGCTGTTTAAGCTTTATTTTGGGGCTTTTATTGGTCTTGCTATTGGCTTTGCGGTCTTTGGTCAAGCCGATTTCGTACAACCTGAGCCGCTACCAAAGTGGACTGCATGGCTCGCTATTTTACTTTTGTGTAGTAGCTTAATCGTTATCTTTAGAACAAAGCTTAAACATGCAATGTGGTCTATTGCCTCAGGCTTTATAGCTTATGGCACTAGTATTGGGCCTGCCATTTATTTAGATTTAAATTACACATTAGGGACCTTTATTGGTGCATTTTCTGTTGGTGTGTTCAGTAATTTATTTAACCGTGTTGCTAATGCCCCGGCCTCAATTGTTGCTATGCAAGGCCTAATTGTATTGGTACCAGGGAGCAAAACGTATATTGGTTTAAACTCACTGATTGAAGGCCAAGACTTTGTTTATGCAGATCATATTGGTCAGCAAACGTTTTTAATCTTTATGTCGCTGGTGGCAGGACTTATTTTTGCAAACGTGGCACTTCCTCCTAAAAAGAGTCTATAGATTTATGCGCGGTTTTAAGCCGCGCTTTTGCATAACTACAACATTAAACCTCCTCTTTTGAGGATTAATCGCATTTTTTAGTATATTGAGAACACCTTGCTATAATGGCTGAAATCTAATAAAGCAAAGGAAATAACAATGCTAAAAACTAGCTTAGCGATAGCAATTGGGCTTTCAAGCTCACTTGCATTTGCGCAATCAGCAATTACTGTTGAAGACATTCCAAAAGTAAAATCAGTAATACAAACAACCGTTAGCCCCGATGGCGACAGTGTTGCATTTACCCGTTCGTTACCTCGCACGCTTTACGTTGACGAAAATGGCAGCAATTACAGTGAGCTTTATGTTGTTGACGATAAAGGTGTTGAACGCCCTTTTATTACCGGTTCAGTTAATATTAAAAGCCTACAATGGTCAAACGACAGCAAAACAATTTACTTTTTAGCGAAATTAAAAGACGACAAATATACTTCGCTTTACCAAATACCTGTTGATGGCGGCCAAGCACAAGCGGTTATGTCATTAAAAGACACATCTATTTCAAGCTATCAGTTAAGCCCTGATAACAAGCAAGTCGCTATTTTAGCAATGCCAGCTGCTGATAAGTCAGAAAAAGAACTTAAAAAACTTGGCTTTAAAGCAGAAGTGTACGAGCAAGGCCTTAAAAACAAGCAGCTTTTTATTGTAGATTTAGCTAAAGCCGACAAGCCACTTACCCCTACCGCACTCAATGTTGATAACTACGTGAGTGACGTTAATTGGGCTGCGAATGGTGAAAAGCTTCTGGTTAAAACTCAACCTACTGCACTAATTGATGATAAATACACAAAATCGATGTGGCACTTGTTTGATATTGCCAGCAACAAAGTCACCTTATCGTTTAAAACTGAAGGTAAGTTAGGCGATGCCGAGCTTTCTCATGACGGTAAATACATTGCTATTTTAGGTGCTGAAGATAAGCACGACCCTGCAACTGGCCGCTTATTTATTGCCGATACTAAAACCGCCGAAATCACTGAATGGTTACCTAACTTTATGGGCCACGTTGTTGACTTTGAATGGTCGCATAAACGTAACACGCTTAACTTTATTGCCAATGTGGGCACAGAAAGTTTTGTTGCGAGCATTAAAACCGGCTCTAACAAATACAAGAAGCTAGTAAAAGAGGGCAAATTTATTGCCTCACAGCTAAGTGTTTCTGATTCAGATAAAACACTAGCACTTCGTGGTAACACGGCAAAACACCCTAACGAAGTCTTTATTGTGCGCAGTAACAAGGCAAAGCGTTTAACTGATTCAAACAGCTGGTTAAACGACAAACGCTTTGCTAAACAAGAAACAATTACGCTTAAAGCGCGTGACGGTGTACAACTTGATGGTGTACTAGTTTACCCACTCGATTATGAAAAAGGCACACGCTACCCACTAATTATGTCGGTACACGGTGGCCCTGAAAGTCATGATAAAAACGGCTGGGTAACTAACTACTCGCGTCCTGGTCAAATGGGCGCTGCACGTGGTTACGCGGTATTTTACCCTAATTACCGAGGTTCAACAGGTAAAGGCGTAGATTACTCTAAACTAGGTCAAAACGATTACGCAGGTAAAGAGTTTGACGACTTAGTTGATTTTAAAAATCACCTTGTTGATATGGGATTAGTTGATACTAAACGCGTGGGTATTACCGGTGGTTCTTACGGCGGTTATGCATCAGCGTGGGGCGCAACAAAGCTAACCGAGCACTTTGCTGCCAGCGTTATGTTTGTGGGTGTCACTAACCAGCTATCTAAATTTGGTACTACTGATATTTCAAACGAAATGAACCTAGTTCATGCGCGTTCATACCCATGGGATAAATGGCAATGGTACCTAGAGCGCAGCCCAATTTACTGGGCGGGTCAATCTGAAACGCCACTGCTTATTATGCATGGTAAAGACGATCCTCGTGTTCACCCTGCACAATCTATGGAACTTTACCGTTACATGAAAGTGCAAGGTAAAGATGTTCGCCTTGTTTACTACCCAGGCGAAGGCCATGGTAACCGTAAAGTAGCGGCACAGTACGATTACAGCTTGCGTTTAATGCGTTGGATGGACAACTACTTGATGGAAGGCAAAAAAGACATGCCTGCATTTGAAATTGACCATGCGGCTAAATTAAAAGCAGTGAAAGACGCTAACAAATAAGTCTTAGCTTAATACCAAAGGCCAACATAAATATGTTGGCCTTTTTGTTTGTAATGCCAGGCATGCTTAGTGGCACAGCGCTGCTTATGTTACACTCTGACTAATTATTCTGATAACTGCTAATCACACTATTGCCATGTCAAACCCTGCTAGCTGCTTTACCACTTTTAATGAAAATATAGATAACCTTGCACTGCCTGAGCAGTTTACGTTTCCCTTTTATTATAAACCTCATCCGCTGGCCGTTGCCGCTGCAAAACAATTACAACAACAATTAAACAAGCTAGATAAGGCTATTTTAGATACAGATGATATTGATGCCGGTAAAATGTTTGGCGTATTGGTTGTTCAAGATGAGTCGCAACAGCTAGGCTTTATTAGCGCCTATTCGGGGCAAATAGCGGGGATAGATGAGCAACTGCATTTTGCGCCAAATGTGGCACTTAAACATATAGACGATGCAGAATTTAGTCAGCAGAGCCAAGTGATTAACGATATCAATGCGCAAATTACAGCCTTGCAAAACAGTGATAATTATCAAAAAATTGAGCAACAGTTAGTGACTGCTCGCCAACACTATGAGCAACAACTTATCGCCAAGCAGCAAGCGATGCAAGTAACTCGAAAACAGCGAAAACAGCAACGGCAAGCCGCCGGCGAACAACTCAATAATGATGAGTTTGAAAAACTGAAGAACCAATTAGCTGGGCAGAGCATTGTTGAGAAAAAACAACTACAAGCATTAAAGCAACAGTGGCAAACACGCATTGCAGCGCTTGAACAAGCACAACTCACAATAGATGATGAAATTAACGGATTAAAAAAACGCCGTAAAGTACTCTCTAAAAATTTACAAAAAAAGCTATTCGCTCAATACCAGTTTTTAAATGCAAACGGCGAAGTGACCGATTTGAATGCTATTTTTGCCAAACTGCCCGAGCACACACCGCCTTCAGGCGCGGGAGATTGTGCCGCGCCAAAATTATTACAATATGCTTATAAACATAATTTAAAGCCCCTGGCTATGGCCGAATTTTGGTGGGGCGCACCGCCTAAGTCGGCAATAAGACATCATTTACATTATTACCCATCGTGCTATAGCAAATGCCAGCCTATTTTAGGGCATATGCTAGAGGGGTTAAATGTTGAAGACAACCCGCTCTTGGTCAACCCTGCACAGGGTAAAGATCTAACGATTGTTTATCAAGACGATGATTTGTTGGTGGTAAATAAACCTGCTGAATTTTTATCTGTGCCAGGCATTAATATTGACGACTCGGTATATATGCGAATCAAAACTCAGTTCCCACACGCTTCGGGGCCACTTATTGTGCACCGATTAGACATGTCGACTTCAGGGCTGTTAATGATTGCGTTAAATAAACGGGTGCATAAAGCACTGCAAAAACAGTTTATAGAGCGTAGTGTAGAAAAACGATATATTGCTTTAGTGGCGGGTAATATTGCTGCTGAGAGTGGCACTATAGAGTTACCTTTAGTACTTGATTTTGATGATAAGCCACGGCAAATGGTGTGTTACAAAACGGGGAAGCCGTCATTAACAACATGGCAGGTACTGGAACGTAAAAATAATACCACCCGCTTACAACTCTATCCGAAAACAGGACGTACTCATCAATTGCGTGTTCACTGTGCCCACCACTTAGGGTTAAATACACCCATTGTGGGCGACACCCACTACGGTGAAAAATCAGACCGACTACATTTGCATGCCGAGTATTTAGCTTTTACCCATCCTATTAGTCATGAACGATTAGAATTTGAAGTAGCCGCTGATTTTTAAATCAGCGCTGCTTTTAGTTGTATCGGATTCTAAAACAGTGCCATTTTTTCATATTGCAAAGTAGGTAACTTTTACCGTTGCAATATAGAAAAAATTACCTGCATTATGCAAAGCCACAACCCAAACAATATAAATATCTATAAAATTCATACTGTTAAAAATTGGCATTAGCTTTGCTTTTATTGTTGTACGTATTTATTAAAGCAACTTAAAGCACCAATAACTGCTTTTAGTCACACACAGTAAATGGCTTGCTAACCGCTTACTGTGCTCAACAGAACTTCCTACACTCCCTGTGTACTTTATTGGTTATAGGCTAACGCTTATAACCATTTTTTTTGCTTATTATTTAACGGTAAATTTTACGTCTTGATCGCGTAATAAATAAAGCGCAAAACACGCAGCCCACATCGGCCATGCTGCAAAAAACAGTAAATTATTAAAGCCATCAATGTACTGGTTGTAAGAAGACAGCGTTGATAGTCCATGCATTATAAAAATAACACCGTAAGTAATACGTTTTTTAAAACCGACTAAAAATGCTATTACTAATAATAATTGCAGTGCACCTAAAATATAAGCAATAGTATCGGTAGAGCCACTGATCCCATAAAAATGTTCAAAAATACGGGCGCTATGCCCCGGATTTACAAATTTATCCAGTGTCCACATTACCATAACTATGAAAACCCCTAATCGCAGCGATAAAAGCGACCATTGCAAACGAGTTTGTACATCTGTATTGATTGAATCTGTCATAAAATTTCCTTAAAAAAGATATAAATAAACTAATTGGCAAGTAAGACCGTATAATCGTTTTTTTATTTTCAAATAAATTAAACTCTTTACAATAAAAGCACTATTATTTAAGCGCTAAGATAAAAAATAAAAATATTAGCAATTGATTGAAAGATATTTTTATCTGTCTTGGTCTTTTGTGTACATCAACATATAACAATAGAGAAACACGATTTGAAATACACGTATTTAGCTTTAACCCTCGCCCCACTATTAAATGTAGCTTTAGCTGCTCAGGCTAATGAAACAACTAGCTCTGAACCCATTGAGCGAATTGAGGTGGCAGGTCAAGCGCTTAAATCTAAAAACCTCTCTATTAAAAACACCACAGTAAACGGTCCTTTTGGCGACAACCTAGCTTTGCAAGACATAGCCCGCTCTGTGACCCCTATTTCTAAAGAGTTAATTGAGCAACTTAACATAACAACATTGCACGATGTTCTGGCAGTAAGTCCTAATACATACGCTGCAAGTGGTTTTGGTGCACCAAGTTTACCGACGATCCGCGGCCAGTTAGGTGAGTTATTTCAAGATGGTACTCGACGCCAAGCAGGTAATAATGGTTTTGGTGTGCCGTTGTCGTTTAATGCGATAGAACAAATCGATGTGGTTAAAGGCGCACCACCTGTATTGTTTGGTTCAAGCCAACGTAACGGTGGCTTTGTAAACTTACACTCTAAAACAGCGTCAACTGATCAGCGCAAAGGCAATGTGAAGTTGTCTGCAGGCAGTTGGGATAAGTATAGTGCCCAAGTAGATTACAACGCACCGATTGTTGAGGATAAAATTGGCTTACGTGTTAGCTATGAACATATTGATCAGGGTAGTTATTATGACTATTCAGCCACACAAAGTGATAGCTTGTTTGCGGCATTAAAAATTTTACCGGATGAGAAAAGCAGTTGGGACATTAACTTTGAACTGTACCAAACAGAATTTACCGATAACGCCGGTATAAACCGCCCTACCCAAGCGCTTATCGATCATAATCTTTACATTACTGGTCAAGGGTTACAAGCGAATGGCAGCACAGTGCCTAGCGCAGGCTCTATTATATCGCCTACAGGACAAGTCAAAATAGATACCAGCCGTGTGCTTACCGATCCTGATAATCTCAATCAAGCAACCACTTATTTAGTTCACAGTATTTATAAGCGCGCACTGTCTGATGTAATGTCGATTAAAAACATTAGTTACTTTCAACATTTACAGCGCGAAGAAATAGCACAAAATAGTTTTGTTGAAATAATTGATGGTGCCGATACCGCACAAAACCGCACTGAACTTACGTATCAATGGAGCGATGAGCAGCAAACCTTATTTGCTGTTGATGTTCGTTATAATAAAGTATTGGGTTACAGCCAGTTTACTACTGAAGCCGACACACCTATTGATTTAACCGGCCCACTTTCAAACCGCCGCATTCCATTAACTGATACTCAAAAAGCACGTTTGGTAGAGCTACGTTCTGGTGTATATGTATCCCCTGGTGGTCAGTACGATATTAACAATGATGGCAGTGGTGATTTTAATTTATCAGACACTACAGACTCACGCTCATGGCAAACCGGCATTGCCATTCAACAAGACTCACAATGGACTGACAGCTTACGCACCAGTGCTGGCTATCGTGTTGATTACTATGATGTAGAAGCACGCGACCCCATTGCGCCTCAAGGTCAAATAGCGGCTAGTGATAGCATAAATGATACACTGCAATCAGCGCAGCTGAGCGTTAATTACTCAGTTAATGACGATTTAACCACTTATGCGGCAGCAAGTTATAACGAAGCCACCTCTAACAGCATGGCCGGCGGCAATACGTTAGGTGGTGACAATACAATTAGCGCACAAAATTTTGCTACGGAAAATACTTTAGTCGAGTTTGGCGTGAAATATGCGCCAACACAAAGCGACTGGTATGCAGATGCTGCTGTATTTAGCCAACGCCGCAGCTTACGTAATCGCGATGGTAGCAATACTGGCATTCGTACAACCGGATTCGAAAGCCAAGTATTTTACGACGCTTACCCTTACTGGGTAAGCGCAGGCTACAGTTATATTGATGCCCGTTATGATAACTCTGCGACAGGCCAAGACTCAGCTCAAATAGCCGATGCGTTTGATAATTCGCGTCCCGATATTATTGCGGGTAACAGCATTGGTGCACCAAGTTATACAGCTTTTGCTCCCTCAAACCGTCAAGTACAAGGGATCCCAGAGCAATCGTTAAGCTTAAACGCTAACTATACAATTACTTCTCAGTGGCAAGCTGGATTTTCTGCCCTGTATACTAAAAGCTACCCATTGGATTTTTTGGCTACCGTATACATTCGCGATCAGCACACCTTAAATGTTAATACCAGCTATGCGTTTACCTCAGCAACTAAATTGAGGCTTGATGTAAATAATATTACCGATCAGCAAAACTGGCGCCCTGTATTTGAAGGCGGTTATTTTGGCGCGACACTCGCGTTCCCAGAATTACCAATTAACGCTAAGCTCACGCTTACCCATAACTTTTAAACCGTTTGAGAGATAGCATGTTAAAAAAATTAAGTTTGTTATTACTGGCGGCGATAGGTGTCGGCTTATTCTTTTTTTATGACCTAAACCAGCTTCTTACCCTTGACGGGCTAAAAGGGTCGATGGCGCAATTTGATCAGTACAAAGCTCAATCACCGTTTTTGGTGATCGGAGGGTTCTTTTTACTTTATATATTAGTGACCGCACTATCACTGCCCGGTGCAGCTATTTTAACGCTAGCCGCAGGTGCATTATTTGGTTTGGCGCAAGGTCTATTAGTTGCCTCGTTTGCCTCAAGCATTGGTGCTACGTTGGCATTTTTAGTGTCACGTTATTTATTGCGCGATACCATAAAAAAACGCTTTCCTGAACGTTTAGCCGCTATAGATACTGGGGTTGAAAAAGAAGGCGCATTTTACTTATTTACGCTGCGCTTAGTGCCTGTTTTTCCGTTCTTTTTAATTAATTTATTAATGGGTTTAACCGCTATTAAGTCATGGACTTTTTACTGGGTAAGCCAAGTAGGCATGCTGGCGGGTACCTTTGTATTTGTAAACGCAGGTACGCAACTTGCGCAAATAGAGAGCTTATCTGGCATTTTATCGCTGGGTTTAATTTTATCGTTTGCGTTATTAGGGGTATTCCCGTTAATTGCAAAAAGCCTAATAAATGCAATAAAAAAACGTCGCGTATACAAAAATTACACTAAACCTAAAAAGTTTGACCGTAACATGATTGTTATTGGCGCAGGTGCTGGCGGCTTAGTGACAAGCTACATTGCAGCAGCAGTTAAAGCCAAAGTAACCCTAATTGAAGCCGGCGAAATGGGTGGCGACTGTTTAAACTACGGGTGTGTGCCAAGTAAAGCCGTTATTAAAAGCGCTAAAATTGCCGAGCAAATTCGCCACGGTGAACACTACGGCTTAGAAAACATGGCACCGCAGTTTTCGTTTAAAAAAGTAATGGCACGTGTACATAAAGTAATTGCCGACATCGCCCCGCACGATAGCGTTGAGCGCTACACAAACCTTGGTGTAGATGTTGTAAAAGGCTACGGGAAATTATTAGACCCGTGGACTGTAGAAATTAAACTTAACGATGGCGGCACGCAAACACTCACAGCCCGTACTATTGTTATTGCCACTGGCGCACGCCCATTTGTACCGCCACTTCCTGGTATTGAAGAAACTGGCTATGTAACAAGCGATACATTATGGACTAAATTTGCTGAGCTTGAAGAAGCCCCTAAAAAGCTTGTTGTACTTGGCGGTGGTCCAATTGGTAGTGAACTTGCACAAAGCTTTGCACGCTTAGGCTCAAATGTTACGCAAATTGAAATGGCTGAACGCATTATGATCAAAGAGGACCTAGAGGTGTCTAAATTTGCACATGAAGCGCTAACGCAAAGCGGCGTAAACATTTTAACCTCGCATCAGGCACTACGCTGTGAAGAGCGCGATGGCAAAAAGTTCATTGTGGTAAAACATAATGATACCGAAATCGATATTGAATACGATGAACTACTATGTGCTGTTGGCCGAAGCGCTCGCCTTAAAGGTTACGGCCTTGAAGAACTTGGCATAGAAACTAACCGCACTATAGTTACTAACGAATACCTTGAAACGCTTTACCCTAACATTTTTGCCGCGGGCGATATTGTAGGGCCGTATCAGTTTACGCACGTAGCCGCTCATCAGGGTTGGTACGCAGCAGTAAATGGCTTATTTGGTAATCTTAAAAAGTTTAAAGTAGATTACCGTGTCATTCCGTGGACCACATTTATTGACCCTGAAGTAGCACGTGTTGGCTTAAACGAGCAAGACGCTATTGATAAAGGCATAGATTATGAAATCACTCGCTTTGAATTTGAAGAGCTAGACCGCGCCATTACCGACAGCGCAACCAAAGGCTTTATAAAAGTAATTACCCCTAAAGGCAAAGACAAAATACTCGGTGTTACAGTGGTATCTGAGCACGCTGGCGATTTAATAGCTGAGTTTGTACTGGCAATGAAACACGGTTTAGGCCTTAACAAAATACTAGGTACAATTCATAGCTACCCTACGTGGGCTGAAGGTAACAAGTACGCAGCAGGCGAGTGGAAACGCGCTCATGCTCCTGAAAAGGTACTTAACTTGCTGGAAAAATACCACGCCTGGCGCAGAGGCTAATATGTTTAAATCACCTTTTAAAGCGCTATTGTTAGGGTCAGCTTTGCTTGCAACATCGTTTGCAAGCAAAGCTGAAAACATGCACGACAGCTGGGATGCGTTATTAAACAATCATGTTGTAGCTATTAACCATGGTCACAGCACAGAGGTTGATTACGCAGCAATAAAAGCTAAGCACAGCGAGCTTAAAAGCTATTTAGATTCACTATCGGCTGTTACGCAAAATGAGTTTGATACTTGGGAAAAACCTAAGCAACTGGCGTTTTTAATTAACGCATATAACGCCTTTACTGTTGAGCTAATATTAACAAAATACCCAAACCTTAAATCAATTAAAGATTTAGGCAGTTTTTTTAGCTCACCGTGGAGCAAAGAGTTTGTGCCATTACTTGATAAAACTCGCAGCCTTGATGATATAGAGCATGGTTTAATACGTGGCAGTGGTAAATACAACGACCCACGTATTCACTTTGCTGTAAATTGCGCAAGTATTGGCTGCCCTGCGCTACGTGAAGAAGCCTACACAGCCACTGATTTAGAAAGCCAATTGCAAGAGCAAACGGTGCGTTTTTTATCAGATACAACCCGCAATATAGCGCAAGATAACACGCTAAGTGTGTCTTCAATATTTAAGTGGTACGGCGATGATTTTGAACAAGGCTTTAAAGGCGCCAATACGCTACAGCAGTTTTTTATGCAATACCCTAAAGCACTCAAGCTGACACCCGCTCAGCAAAAAGCACTTAAAAATAACAACATGAAAGTTAAGTTTTTAGACTACAACTGGGATTTAAATGCTCGCCAATAAATTTTGGCAAACATTATCGCGATACAGCTTATTCTGTGTCGCCTTTTGCATTTGCCTTGTTATTAGTTTTAAAAGCCTAGCAAGTACACAATTACAAAGCCGTTGGCAGCAAGTTGAAAAGTTAGGTAAAGACCAATGCGTATATTTTTATGCATGGGGCGGCGATGCGCAAATAAATGCCTATATTCAGTGGGCGGCTGAGCAAGTAAAAGCTAAATATAACATTGAGTTAGTGCATGTAAAGCTTAGCGACACCAGCGAGGCCGTTAGCCGCGTACTCGCTGAAAAATCAGCAAACAATAACGATAAAGGCAGCGTAGATTTAATTTGGATAAACGGTGCTAACTTTGCCACCATGAGCGAGCACTCATTATTACTTAAACAATGGGCTAATAAGTTGCCTAATTTTAGCTACACCGACCCTAGCAATAATCCCGCTGTTAATTTTGATTTTGGAATACCCACTAATGGAATGGAAGCACCTTGGGGTCAAGCTTCACTCACCTTTTACTACGACAGTTTAGCAATTGACGGCACTGCAAATAACACACTACCAATAACCCTAAACCAATTACTTAGCTGGAGCGCCCAAAACCCAGGGCGCTTTAGCTACCCAAAGCCGCCTGACTTTTTAGGCATGAGCTTTTTAAAATACGCGCTTGTTATGCTACATCAACAAAGCGATGACACACTTAAAGCACAGTTAAATCAGCTAGCTACTGCACAAAACACAGCCCAAGTATTAAACCCATTATGGGACTTTTTAAATAAGCTGCACCCAACACTTTGGCGCGGCGGTAAACACTTTATGCAAAGTGGTGCACAAATGCGCCGTTTAGTAGGCGACACCGAGCTAAGCATAGCGTTTACGTTTTCAGCACCCGAAGTGCCCGCCGCCGTTAAACGTTATGATTTACCTAAAAGTATTCGCAGTTATGCAATGCAAGATGGCAGTTTAAGTAACACCCACTTTGTAGCCATACCTTATAATGCAAGCCACCAGCAAAGTGCACAATTAGTGGCTAATTTTTTATTAAGTCCAAAGGCGCAAGCTCAAAAACAAAAAGCGCCTATATGGGGCGATAAAAGCGTACTTATTCAATCAACGCTAACACCACAGCAACAAGCCTTATTTAAAACAACGCAACCGCATCCAAGCGCATTACCCTTAAATAGCATTAAACGCACGCTAAGTGAGCCTCACCCAAGCTGGGTAAATGCTATTTTGCAAGGTTGGCAAGCGCGTTTTGGAGTAAGCCAATGAGTGTTGTTTCAAATAAGTTAGCAGCAAGCCCAACGCTTAAACCACATAAAAGCGCCGATATGTTTAGTAAATTAGTTACATTAAGCCCACGCTTTTTACTGGCATTGCTTATTTTACCTGTAATAGGCGGCCTAATTAGCGTGCTATTGCCCGCTTTTGGTTATGCGCCGGTACTTGAGCACACAACACTTGGCCTACATGGCTTTACTATGCTCATGCAAACACCCGGCCTAACACACATGGTTATGCTAAGTGTTGGCAGCGGATTAATAAGTACCTTACTAGCCTTTACCATTACATTAATGATTTTAGGGGCATTTTTTAATAGCCCGTGGCTTAACCGTATTCAGCGTTTATTGAGCCCGATACTGGTAATTCCCCACGCGGCAGCGGCTATAGCGGTTGGTTTTTTAATTGCTCCTTCGGGCATGATCTCGCGTTTAGTATCGCCTTGGTTTAGCGGGTGGGAACTTGCGCCTAACGGCATGTTTCCGCATGACGCTTTTGGTATTAGTATAATTTTAGGCTTAACCCTTAAAGAGCTACCTTTTTTACTGTTAATGGCGCTAGGTGTGCTTGCTCAGCCTGAGCTTGGCAAAAAACTGCGCCAACAACATCAAGTAGCGCTTAATTTAGGTTACTGCCCTATGACTGCTTTTTTTAAAGTGATACTGCCAAGCCTTTACCCATTAATGCGCCTACCCATTTTAGCCGTATTGGCTTATGCCAGCGCAAGTGTAGAAATGCCTCTTATTTTGGGGCCAAATACTCCACCCACATTGGCTGTAGCCATTATGCATTGGTTTAACGACGTAGATTTAAACCTGCGTATTAAAGCCTCTGCGGGGGCATTATTGCAGCTTGTACTTACTGGGGGGTTACTAGCTCTTTGGCTTGGCGGCGAAAAAACTATAAAAGCATTATTTAGTGATTTACTAACCAATGGCGAGCGAGAATATGGCGGTGTTTATTGGCAAAAAATAACGACCGCATTAACAGTATTTGTAATTGGCTTTATTTTGCTCTCGTTAATTGGCTTAATTATGTGGTCGGTTGCCGGATTTTGGCGTTTTCCGGCGGCATTGCCCGATCAGCTCACGCTACTTCACTTTAAAAGTGCACTAATGCAAATGCAAAGCCCGCTTTATAATACCCTTGCTATAGGGCTAGTTACTACGTTATTTGCCATTATTATTACCCTTTTGTGCTTAGAGTCAGAGCAGTTAAGTGCAAAACCCATGTCGCGCTTTACCAGCTTAATTATTTATTTACCGTTGCTTGTACCAAGTATTGCGTTTTTATTTGGCCTAGTGTGGCTGCAACAATTAGTAAATAACCAGGCCGCGTTTTTTAATGTGGTATTTACCCATTTATTGTTTGTACTGCCGTATGTGTTTTTATCGCTTGCGAGCAGTTATAGGCGATTAGACCCTCGTTTTGCTCATGTAGCAGCAAGCCTTGGCGCAACACCCTGCAAAGTGTTTTTACAAGTAAAATTACCCCAGTTATTTACCCCTATTTTAATTGCGGCCGCACTTGGTTTGGCCATTAGCTTTGGCCAATATTTGCCTACACTTTTAGCCGGTGGCGGGCGCATAGCAACCATAACAACCGAAGCGGTCACCCTTGCTAATGGCGCAAGTAGGCGCACCAGTGCAGTGTATGCCATTATGCAAATGGCATTACCACTCATTGGCTTTATACTGGCGTGGGTTTTACCTAAGTACTTTTTTAAAAGCGCACATAGCTAACCCATAAAATAAAAGGTTTTTAATGCAGTCATCTTTAGAGATTAAAAATTGTGAGCTTTATCGTCAACACGAGCAATTACTAAGCTTAAACGAGCAGGTAAAAGGCGGCGAAATACTCACTATTATGGGGCCATCAGGCAGTGGTAAATCAAGCTTTTTAAATTGGCTTACGGGTACATTACCCAGTGGTTTTAGGGCAAACGGCGAAGTGTGGCTTAACGGTAAAAACATTAATAACTTACCCGCACATTTACGCTACATAGGCGTGCTTTATCAAGATGCGTTATTATTTTCGCATTTATCGGTAAGCGGTAACATTGCCTTTGCTATGCCTAAAGGCAATAAAAAACAGCGCCTTGAAAAAATAGAGCACGCCCTTGAACAAATAGGATTAAAAGGCATGGCTAATCGCCACCCCGACAACCTCTCTGGTGGGCAACAAGCACGCGTTGCTTTATTACGTATGCTATTAAGCGAGCCAAAAGCGATTTTGCTTGATGAGCCATTTAGCAAGCTCGATACCCAATTAAGAGTAGATACCCGCGAGCTGGTATTTAGCCAAATACGTGAGCATAAACTGCCCGCTATTATGGTCACCCACGATCATAGCGATGCAGAAGCCGCAAACGGCAAACTGATCACCTTAAATTTAGCCAAATAAACGCACAAAAAGTACAAGGCACCAAGCATGTTAGACAAATACATCACCCCAATAATAAAGCCACTGTTAACCCCAGTTGTAGCGTTAATGCACAAGCGCGGCATAACGCCCGACCAACTTACTGTGGCAGGCTTTTTAATAGGGCTATTAGCAGTGCCATTAATTGCGTATGAAATGTGGTACGCAGCGTTAACGGCTATTGCTTTAAATCGTATTTTAGATGGGCTAGATGGCGCATTGGCACGCCATGCAAATTTAAGTTCAAGCGCTGGCGGTTTTTTAGATATTACCCTCGATTTTTTATTTTACGCGGCAATTCCGCTTGGCTTTATTTTGGTAAACCCCGAGCAAAACGCCATTGCAGGTAGCGTATTACTGGCCACCTTTATAGGCACAGGCTCAAGCTTTTTAGCCTTTGCCATAGCCGCCGAAAAATTTAAGCTCGAAAAACCCCAGTTTAAATACAAAAGTTTTTACTATTTAAATGGTTTAACCGAAGGCACAGAAACCATAGCGCTATTTATTGCCTTTTGTATTTGGCCGCAGCACTTTGCCATAATGGCGAGTATTTTTGCCACTGCGTGCGCTATTACTATTTTTACACGTATACATGGAGGATATAACACGTTAAAACTCCAAGAAGCTGATGAGGTTACACAAGCCAATGAGTAATGAAATTTGGTGGCGTTTAGGGTTCTTTTTTAGCATTTTGGTTATTATGATGCTGCTAGAATCGCGTATGCCTGCGCATAAATCGCCTATAAAAAGTAACACCCGATGGTTCGCTAATTTTGGACTGGTGTTTGCTTCATCACTAATTGCTCGCTTAAGTGTACCCATAGGCTTAACTGCCGTAGCGCTTTATAACCAAGAGCACGGTATCGGTTTATTTAATCAAATAGCCACACCAAGTAGTGTTGCTATTATTTTAAGCATGCTACTGCTTGATATACTTATATATTGGCAGCATAGGTTATTTCATAACGTGCCAATTTTGTGGCGTTTGCATCGTGTGCACCACGCCGATGCGCATGTAGATACCAGCACAGGTTTGCGTTTTCACCCTATCGAAATTGTACTCAGCATACTTATAAAATTGATTGCCGTTACCGCTTTGGGTGTACCTGCTATTGCAGTATTAATATTTGAAATTGCACTTAATGGATTAGCGCTATTTAACCACGCCAATATACGTTTACACAATGCAATAGAAAAACCACTTCGGCTTATCTTAATGACTCAAATACTGCATCGTATTCATCATAGCCAAAATCCCGAAGAAACAAATAGTAACTTTGGCTTTAGCGTAACTTGGTGGGATAGACTTTTTGGCAGCTACAAAACCAGCGCCACATTATCAGATAATAAACTAAACATCGGCTTAGCCCAATATCCCGACCCAAAACAAAACGCGTCCTTGTGGTATTTGTTAACGTTACCATTTAAAAAGTAGCAACTAGCCTAAACTAAGCAGAGAAATGGGCCTATTTCAGCTTAGTTTGTTACATTATCTAAGCTTTTGAGCTGCTACATTAACAAAAGCAGCTTATTTAAAGTAAACCAATTGTAAATTAAATAAACAAATTCTTGACCAAATTTGAAATCCCCCATATCATTTGTAAGCGCTTACATTCACCACACATAAAAATGTAAGCGCTTACAAAATGACAAAATCAACAAATACACTATATTCTGACAATAATCAGTTGAACGGGGTTCAGTTATGAACATTGAAACAACACGCATTACTCGCCTTTTGGCTGCTATATCATTAGCGTCTTTGGCTGGCTGTGGCGGCGATGCTGCGACAACATCCAATTTTGAAAAAGTAGATCCTGCCCAGCCAGTTTCAGATTGGCAAATGGTTTGGAGTGATGAATTTGATGGCACAAGCATTGATACAAATAAGTGGAACTTTGAATTAAACTGCGCCGGCGGTGGTAATAACGAAAAACAATGTTACACCGACAGTGAACAAAATGCCTTTATTAAAGACGGTGTACTAAATATAGTCGCCCTACCTGCTGAAGAAGGTGCAGAAAAACCATACACGTCAGCCCGTTTAAATACCCGTTACAACGCTGACTTTACTTATGGTCGCTTTGAAATGCGTGCAAAACTACCGTCAGGTCAAGGTAGCTGGCCTGCATTTTGGATGATGCCAACCGACGAAGTATATGGCACTTGGCCGCGCTCTGGCGAAATTGATATTTTAGAAGCGGTAAATTTAAAAACAGTCGCTGAAGATGGCACCGTTGAAGCAAATATTCATGGCACACTTCACTATGGTCGCGAGTGGCCAAATAACTCAAGCTCAGGCAAAGCTTATACTCTGCCTGAGGGAATGAATCCCGCAGATGACTTCCACACCTACGCTATTGAATGGCAAGAAGGCGAAATTCGCTGGTACGTAGATGGCTACTTATATGCCACACAACGTCGCTCTGAAGTACGTTACAACTCTAAAGATGAGGCTGTTGGCCTTAAACATAAAGGATGGTTTGCTGAATACTTTGAACAAGGTAATGGCGAACTTGCCACTCACTGGGATAATGCCCCATTTGATAAAGATTTTTACCTTATTTTAAATAACGCCGTTGGTGGTGACTGGCCTGAAAATGTAAACAACTTAGGTGTTGACGCTGCAGCATTTGCAGAAGGTCAAAGCTTTGAGGTTGATTACGTACGGGTTTATCAATGCGCTGCAAATACTGACACAGGTAAAGGTTGTGAAACTGTGCGCCCAGGTTACGATAGCCTAGATGATGCACTTGTTGAAGGTAAAGCCCCTGTACCTACTCCGCCAAGTGATGGCGTTGCAAGAAACCTTGATATATTCAATGGCACATTAAACGCCAACTGGATCGCATGGGATTGTTGTGGTGGAACCACACCAGAAACTATAACCGATGCTGAAAAAGGTGACGCTATTAAGTTTAATATTAACGATAATAACGGTACTGTTTTAGGTTTTTCAACTCGTGGTGGTCACTTCCCAGATGATTTTACCGGCACCTCATCTCCATTTGACGCATCACTCCTTCTTGATCTAAATGGTCGATTAACTTTTGATATGAAAGTAGTAACGCCGCCAACATCTTCGACAACTTGGCTATTAAAAGCCGAAGCGGGTGATGGCGGACCTAATACAGGCGATGTAGCGCTTAGCGATAGTGTTGAAGGCGTAACACCGGTTACAGGCCAATGGCAAACCTATACATTTCCGCTTTCTCTACTACAAGAAAGAGGCTTAGATTTAAGTGCCATTGATGTATTAATGGTATTCCCAGCATGGCAAACTGGCGAAGGCGCTGAATATTTAATTACCAACGTGGCTATTGAGGGCGATGTAGGTGAATCACCATCAGTAGACTTATTTACAGATGGACAAAACTTAGATTGGCCGATGTGGGATTGTTGTGGCGGCTCTACTCCAACAGAAGTTATGGACGATGCAGAACACGGCTTAACCGCAGAGTTTACTATTGGCGAAGCCCCCACTGTAATGGGCTTTAATACTCGTTCATCTGCTGGTGGTAGCGGTACTCCATTTGATGCAACCAGCATTTTAGAAAATGGTTTACTACAGTTTGATGTGAAAGTGATGTCAAACCCAAATAACCCAGATGCCACTTGGTTAATGAAAATAGAATCTAATGAGGGTGATACCGCGGTAGAATTACCATTAACAGATGCTGGCGATGCACCTATTGTAGGTGAGTGGAAAACTTACACCTTTACATTCGCTGACTTAGCGGGCGCAGGTTTAGATGTAAGTGCCATTGACGTAGTAATGATATTCCCAGCATGGGGCACAGGTGAAGGTGCGGTTTACCGTGTTGATAACGCTAAGATGTACGATCCTAGTGCATCAGCAGGCGATGAAATCACTATTTTCCAAAATACTGCCGCAGATATGTGGAGCATTTGGGACTGTTGTGGCGGCTCTACCCCAACAGAAGAAATTGACGATGCTGATCACGGTACTGTAGCTGAATTTGTTATTGGCTCTGCGCCAACGGTAATGGGCTTTTTAGCCGACGACGGTATCTCTTTCGATGCATCAGCAATACTAGCTAATGGCGTTGTGCAGTTTGAAATGAAAGTGGTAACCCCGCCAAATAATCCTGACGCTGTATGGACATTTAAAATTGAGTCAACAGGCGCAGCAACAGCGGTAGAGCTTCCTCTTTCACAAAGCGTTGAGGGGGAAGTACCCGTTAATGGCCAATGGCAAACCTACACATTTACATTACAGTCACTGTTTGCTGCCGGTTTAGACATTAGCGATATCAATGTACTTATGATGTTTCCAGCGTGGGGGACAGGTGAAGGCGCTGTTTACCGTATAGACAACGTGATTATCGCTAACCCGTAATCCCTAATTCAGTGGTAGGTAGTGAATTACAAGTACCTACTTACCGTAATAAATTAAGTAAAAGCAGAGCAATTATGAACACAAATAAGTTTAAAAAAAGCCAATTAGCGGCTTCTGTGTCACTTATCATCACTGCAAGCACGCTGAATATCGCTCATGCAGCAGAACAAAATACTGTGGAACCTGAAATCGAAGTAATACAAGTTAAAGGTATTCGCGGTTCACTTATCCGCTCTATGGATATGAAACGTGATGCATCGGGGGTCGTTGATGCTATTTCTGCTGAAGAAATGGGTAAATTTCCTGATACCAACTTAGCAGAGTCACTGCAACGTATTACAGGTGTATCGGTGAGTCGTGCAAACGGCGAAGGAAGCCAAATTACCGTACGTGGTTTTGGCCCTTCATTTAATTTGGTAACACTTAACGGTCGCCAAATGCCTGGAACGGGTAACTCTCGCTCATATAATCTGGAAAACATTGCCTCAGAAGGTGTTAGTGCCTTAGAAGTATTTAAAACTGCCCGTGCTGATGTGCCCAGTGGTGGCTTAGGTGCGACGGTTAACATTTCAACAACTCGACCTTTGCAAAGACCTGGTCAGCATTTTTCGGCAACAGCTAAAGCTATTCATGATTCATCAAATGAAGCGGGTAGCGATGTAACTCCGGAAGTATCGGCTATTTATAGTAATACCTTTAGCGATGAAATGTTTGGTATTGGTTTTTCTTTTTCGCATCAAGAACGCGACTTTCAAAAGCAAAGCGCCAATATTCAAGGTTGGCAAGCAAATGTAGACCTACCTACTCTTGCTGAAGGTGATTTTATTGATCCACGCGCAGTAGATGCGCAAGGAAATCGTGTAGGTAATCACTTTTTTGCAAAAGACATGAACTACGCAATTGAAGATTTACAACGCGAGCGTACTAATGGGCAAATCACACTGCAATTTGCACCCACAGATAATTTTGTAGCAACCCTTGATTATACAGCAAGTGAGGCTACAACAGGCTCAGAAACCCTCGGCTGGGGTATTTGGAACGACTTTGGTAGTAACATTAACGGCTACGAGTTAGACGAGAATGGCACAGCTATTTATGCAGATATAAGTGGTAACGATGCATCATTTACCTCTAGTAAAAATACCACTGAAGTTAAGGCTCGCTCTATTGGCTTAAATTTAGATTGGCAAATTAATGAAACATGGCAAGTTGAGCTTGACTACCACGACTCTAAAAACGAGACAGATAACGGCGCAGACAAAGGTCTGGGTAGTGATGGGCAAGTTATTTTAGGTTCTGATCAGCTTATAAATAAAATTTATGATTACCGCACTGGTGAAATTCCACATGCGCAAGTTAACTGGAAAAACGGTACTAGCGTATTAAGCCCTGGTGAAATTGATTCAAACTTTAGCCAGTTTATTCATTCACCTGGAGAATCAAATATTGAGCAGCTGCAATTACACACAACATGGATAAACGATAGTTTTGACATTGGTTTAATTGAAGTGAAGTTTGGTGGTTCGCGTACAGAACAAAATACCGGTGGTTATGAAGCATGGAGTGGCTTAGTTGGCGGCCCTGGTTTTAACCCTTCTTACACCGAGATATTCCCTGATGGTATGTTTACCCTCAATAACACTTCAGGACTATTAGACCAATTTGCTGGTGGTGGTAACAATTTACAACCTAACTATTATTATAGCTTTGATTTTGATGAAGCTGTAGCAAGACAAATGGCATACCTTACTGCTGATGTAACCGGTGGCGATGCCTATGCGCCTAATGCCTATCTTGATGGTATTGACAGTCAAAGCGCTGTTGAAGAAATTACCAACAGTATTTATGTTCAATCACGTTGGGAATTTGAAGTTAGCAATTACTACATAAAAGTAAATGCAGGTCTTCGTTATGAAGAAACCGATGTAAGTAGCTCTGTTCGTCAACGCGTTGAGCAACAAGTAAATTGGATAAGTGCTTCAGAGTGGATCACTCAATATGAAGCTGGCGGCGATGACAACTTCTTAGTTCAAGAAGGAAGTTACGATATTTTACTACCATCAATCGACCTAAGTGTTGACGTAACCGATGACTTAGTTGCTCGCGTATCATGGGGTAAAACTATGTCGCGCGCGCCATTGGGCGATTTAGCCGGTGGTCGTAGCCTTACAGGCAGCCCAAAACCGGGGGCACGAGTAGGTAGCCAAGGTAATACAGGATTATTGCCATTTGAATCAACAAACCTTGACCTATCATTAGAGTATTACTATTCAGAAGGCAGCTATGCATCAGTAGGTTACTTTAAAAAGGACGTTGATAACTTTATTCAAACCACCATTACTCCAACCACCATTGAAGGCTTACATGATATTTTAAATGGCCCACGCTATTTACAAGCGGTTAGTGATATTGAAGCTCGTGGTGATCAAGCAACAAGCGATGCTATTTTTGCACAAATGCTTGCTAATGGTGATGGCAATGCAAACGGCCAAATTGAACCAAATAGTAATGATCCACTTATTACCTGGAATATTAGCCAACCACAAAATACCGATAGTAAATCAGTCGATGGTTTTGAAGTAGCAGTACAACACTTAATTGGTGAGACAGGCTTTGGAATTGGTGTAAATGCAACGTTTGTTGACGGCGATGTTGAATTTGATACAGACAGCCTAGACCAACAAGCTCCATTAACAGGATTAAGTGATTCAGCTAACTTCCAAGCGTTTTACGAAAAAGAAGGTTTATCTGTAAAAGTAACTTACGCTTGGCGTGATGCATATTTAATTGGTGTAGGCCAAGCGCAAGGTTCTGCTGATGCACCACCACAATACGCCAAATCATATGGTCAATGGGATATGAGCGTAAATTATGACGTTAATGAAAATGTGACGTTATTCTTTGAAGGTATTAACCTTAATAATGAAACCGAGCAAGGGTATGGCCGTTACGAAGAGCAGTTCTTATTTGCTCGCCAGTATGGTCCACGCTACGCAATTGGCGCCCGTTATACGTTTTAAATTATCCCCTAGTTAGAAAGTTAAGCCGCTTGTTACAACAAGCGGCTTTTTTTATAACAGTTTAATTTTTTCTAATAGCTTATCGGTTGTCCAATCAATATCGTTATAGGCAATATCAGGTTTGTAGTAATCGCCCTTTCCTCTTGCTCTATTAACATACACTTTATTAGGAACTATCACTTTACCTAAGCCTGAAGGTAAATCGGCTAAACGTACCTCCATATACAGCGAGTCTGCGCTACTGGGTGCACCAAACAACGTGGTATTTTCAAAAAGCTTAAACTTATCTAGCGCATCTAAACAAGCACTAGCGCATTGCGGCGGCACTATAACAAACACCTTAGTTTTAAAGTCACTCACTAACGGCTCTTCTGGTAGGTTATTTAGCGTATTAGTCTCTCGTTCTACATAAAATGGATCACCACTTTTAAGTGATAAAACCATACCTGCTGCTATTTTTTTAATCAGTTCATGAAATTCAGGTTGATCTTTTACCACATCAATTAACGATTTAACATAGTTGGTATTGTCTTTTGACGCTCTCCACCACACTTGTTCGTTTTGAGTAGTACCAGCTGTTTTTTGTTCTACTACTTTTTTGCCCCATAATTCTTTGGCTATTTGTGAGCTCCAATAAGATGAACCACCTTGGTTATGGCGCAAGTCTAATACCACGGCTTTTGCTGTAAGTAGCTTGCTACGCTGCTGTTTTATTTTTTCAAACACTTTTTTGTAGTCAGCTGCTTGTTTATCATTTACTGAAAAGCTAGGCATAGCAATCCACGCAATGTTTTTTTCAGGCCAGATTAAATCAATGGGAAGTTCATCACCATTGTAGGCATTTTCTAAATGCTTACTGACTGATTTAGGCCTTACAGACCAATTTAAAACCTGTTTATGGGTATTGCCATTGGGTTTAACAAACTCGCATTCTTTTAGGGGGACTAAAAATGGATTCCCTACATCCGTTAGTAACCGCCAACCTTGCTGCCACCAATGCCCAAGCTGTGTAACCTGTCCATGAAACTTAAACACCCTTTGTCGCATTAACGTCTCGGTACTTTGCCCATCGCAGCCACTTATTACGTCGCCTTTATTTATATTATCTGTTTCACTGTAATACACTTTTAGTGCATCACCCCGCCAAACTGCACGAAAACCAGGCCAACGACGAGCTGGTCGTTCAACGCGTGAAAACACACCGGCATGACCATCTTGTAGCACAGTACTAAAACGCGCAATTGCTGCAACATGAACCTGTGGTCCGCTCGCTTTAGCAGACAGTGCAAGTGCTTCTGCTTTTGCTTGCTTTAATAACTCAGGAAAGGCTGGGTTGTTAACATCAAACATGCCAGGATGATTTTTTGCCGATATGCTGTAAGCAGCTTCAATATCACGCTCAGTAACACTGCGCCATTGCTCTGGGGTTTTAGGAGTAAGCGATAATTCGGCCATGCTCAAGGTAGGCGTCATCAATAAAGCGCTCAATAAAGTACGGCTAACTATTTTTGTTTTTATGTTCATGAAAATCCATTTTAAGTTAAGTTATATAATTACTGTAAACTCATTTGGTGGAACTAAAAATATCTTAAATCCAATAAGTTTCAGCAATTTTTTACAGCAATAACTTAGCAACATTGAAAGCAGCTAGCAATGATTAACATTTAAAATGAACTGGCTTTAACTTAAGAGCAACAGCTTACTTAGCGGTTTGTTCAATTTTGGTTTGTAATAGTGTTATGCGGGCGTTGAGTTTTCTAAAGCTATACTGTGAATAGCAAAAGTTTAAAAAGAAAACAGCAAAACCTGAACAAGCAAGCCCTATCAATGGGCTGAAATAGAACATTAACAACAAAACAATAGCCACCATCACTAACGTAAGTCCCAAATAATGAGATGCACTAAATAACTTTCGGTTATTTTTTTCAAGTTGAACTATGTGAGAATCTATATCCATTAAAAATTTCCTTTTTGACAAATAAACGTTAACTATTTTGAGTTTTACTACCTACAAAGCTTTATTTAAAAAAGTGATTCACTCCATTGCGTCTTAGTTAATCGGTATAACTGTACGGCACGACCATAAAATTCATGATTGCTATAATCTGTAAAGCCAATTTTCTTTGCTACTCTCAATGACGCAATATGCTCAGGTTCAATAATAACAACGACGGATTGATGAGTAGTTTGCGTAAACACATACTTTAAAACACTTTTAGCCGCTTCGCAGGCTAAGCCTTTATTCCAAAAATCGACCGCTAATCGATACCCTAAATTAGGCTCTTCGTTACCCGCAACACTTTGTGGGGAAATACCACAAAATCCAATCAATAAGTCGCTGCTTTTATCTATTAATGCCCATGGGCCCAAACCGTATGAGTCGTAGCATTGTAAACACCACTTTATAAAATCACCAGTTGCGGCTTCATCGCATACACCACGAATTGAATATTTCATCACTTCTTCGTCACTAAGAATTTTACTTAATGCCGGCACATCATCAATTGAAAACTGCCGAATAAGCAACCTTTGGGTTTCGCAAATTTTCACTCAAACCTCCTTGTAATTACAGCTAAAAACTTTCAAAAAACCAAGTAATTAAGGTAGGTCTCTCAGTTATTTAGTTCTTTTTATGTTTTGAATGCCACATAAAGTATCCAAATAATATGCCTACTAAAAGAAATATTATTAAAGATGAAATGATTCCATCAAAAAAATCTTGCTCACCTGTAAGGTGCATGATTAATTGAAATAAAATAGCTGTAGGAATTCCCCAGCCTAAAGGACCTCTTAGTAAAATAAAACGTAATTTAGTATCGTTTATATTCATGAGTCTTCCTTAATTTATAAGCCCAAATAATGAGCTAAAATCAACACAATGCTGATGTATTTCTTAGATTGACAAGCCGAACGTTTAAACAAATGATAGGCACTAGTGATTGTTTTAAATTAATGCTATTGAAAAAATACTTAACCAACTTAATTGAATACCATAAGAGATACGTTGATAGGTACCAGGTTTACTTTGTAGTTTTATTGCTTTAGCCATAGCAAACAGATAATAAACTGTAGCGATAACAGAAACAATTGAAAAAACACGAAAGTATAGAGAGATAACTTCTGTGGTTGGACTAATAGCTATTAATATTGGTGCTACAACCAGCGAAAGTAACATAATAAAACCAGCCCAAGAATGTACCTTGCAGCTAAAAGTTGGATGTTTAGTAAATGGGTCAGCATCCATAGGAAAATAACCCGCAACCCAGGTACCAATACCATGGACTATAACTAACCAACCAGCAATATTAACCAATATAGAAACATTAGCCAATTGCGCCAAAGACCAGCCAAAAAAGCAAAATAGAAAACCTAAAGGATAATTATTAATTAGCGGTGACAGTTTTTCAGTTGGGCTTCCTGTTGCACCTAATTCACTACAAAATTGTTTAGAATGGCTGTAACCTTTATAAAACCGACTTGCTACATAAACACCAATGAATATCCATAATGTGGCTATTAACCCTGAATAAATCGCAATCGTTTCAAACATCACCATAATCCTTTTTGTGATTAATTCACTAAAGCCTTTTTAAACACAGAGGAGAAAATGAGCCGGCTTCGAGTGACGAGCAGCGAGATTGTGCAAACAGCCTGAACCTAGCCATAACAGCCCTGAGCTAGAACCTTTAATCTACTTTTTCAACCCAGCGCCTTATTACCCTCTTTGTGCATGATTCACTGAGGTTTTATTTCGCCTCATTAATAAATCATTTCTTTATTATTATAATTAACCACTAATCAAATGCTATCAGTATTAGTTTTAAAAAAAGCAAAGCGCTACAACAATGCAGCGCTTTCATTACTTATAGGTTGTTTGTTTAAACTAAAACGCGTTATTAAAAGAAGCCAAGGGGATCTTCGCTGTAACTTACTAATAAGTTTTTAGTTTGTTGGTAATGATCGAGCGCGAGTTTGTGCGTTTCGCGGCCTATACCAGACTTTTTATAACCGCCAAACGCAGCGTGTGCTGGGTACATATGGTAACAGTTGGTCCATACGCGACCGGCTTCTATTTTGCGACCAAAGTGATAAGCGCGGTTCATATTACGGCTCCATACACCTGCGCCTAAACCAAATTCTGAGCTGTTAGCCAATTCGAGCGCTTCGGCTTCGTCTTTAAAGGTCGACATTGAAATAACGGGGCCAAAAATTTCTTCTTGGAACACGCGCATATCGTTAGTGCCTTTTAATAAAGTAGGTTGAATGTAATAGCCACCATTTAGCTCATCGCTAAGTTGCTCAACATGACCGCCACTGAGTACTTCAGCACCTTCTTGTTTGCCAATATCAATGTAACTTAAAATTTTATCAAACTGTGCTTTAGAGGCTTGCGCACCTACCATGGTTTCGCTGTCTAGCGGGTTACCGCGTTTAATTTGCTTGGTACGTTTTAAAATGCGCTCTATAAATTGCTCATAGATATCTTCTTGGATAAACAAGCGTGATGGACAAGTACATACTTCACCTTGGTTAAAGTAGGCAAGAATAGCGCCCTCAATTGCTTTGTCTAGGTATGAGTCGTCTTTTTCCATAACATCGCTAAAGAAGATATTAGGTGATTTCCCACCAAGCTCTACCGTTGAAGGAATAATATTTTCAGCCGCACATTTTAAAATATGTGAACCCACAGGGGTTGAGCCTGTAAAGGCAATTTTAGCTATACGCGTATTGGTTGCCAGTGCTTCACCAGCTTCTTTACCAAAACCATTTACTACGTTTAGCACGCCGCCAGGCAGTAAATCACCAATAATTTCCATTAATACTAATATTGAGGCGGGTGTTTGCTCAGCAGGTTTAAGTACCACACAGTTACCAGCTGCAAGTGCAGGTGCTAGTTTCCATGCAGCCATTAAAATTGGAAAGTTCCACGGAATAATTTGCCCTACAACACCTAATGGTTCATGAAAATGATACGCCACCGTGGTTTCGTCTATTTCACCAATACTGCCATCTTGAGCACGCAAGCAACCGGCAAAGTAACGAAAGTGGTCCGCAGCAAGTGGAATATCCGCGGCGAGGGTTTCGCGAATGGCTTTACCGTTATCCCATGTTTCGGCCACTGCAAGTAGCTCTAGATTTTGTTCAATGCGATCAGCAATTTTTAATAAAATATTACTGCGCTCGGTAACTGAGGTTGTGCCCCACTGCGTTTTTACGGCATGCGCTTTATCAAGCGCCAAATTAATATCGTCTTTGTCAGAGCGGGGAATTTTACAAAACACTTTGCCATTTACAGGGCTAATATTCTCAAAGTATTGACCATTAACGGGTTCAACCCACTCGCCGCCAATATAGTTACCATACTGCTGTTTAAATGTGATGAGTGCGTCTGCTGTGCCTGGATTTGCGTAAATCATATGTGTGTTCTCTTGTTGTTGTTAGCTAAAAGTCTAAGCCGAAATACCAGCAACTTGTTAGAGTAATGTAGCTAGTTGCTTTATATTTAATCGGTATTGATTGACATTAGACTATTAAGCGCTTAAAAACTTGATTAGCAGTCCAAAAAAATTGTCTGTGAGTCCAAACGATTTAATCATTAAAAAGGCTGATTATGTATTCGTCGCAGTTAAATAAAAAACGCCAACAACTTGATGTACTTATTGAAAACAAAGTGAGCTTTGCTGCCGACAACAGCGAACTGAGTATTTATGATACTTATAAAAGTGCGCAAAAAGTGGCGCTGCATTCAAACGAATTACTGTTTTGTGCCATGCTCAGTGGCAAGAAAATTATGCATGTTGAGAATAGTCAGTATCATAAAGCGTTTTTACCCCACGAATCGTTTGTATTAGCGCCCGAGCAAGGGGTGCTGATTGATTTTCCACAGGCAACCATCAACTCACCTACCACCTGTTTAGCGATTGAAATCAGCACAGATAAAATAAACAATGTTGCTAATGCACTTAATATGCAGCAAAACTTTGCTAGTGATACCTTATTTGAATACAGCCCTAATTTAGTGCATACCCGACATAATGCGCAAACTCAGCAGTTATTAGAGCGAATGGTGCATTTATTTAGTGAGCAAGGCGCCGAGCGACACTACCTAATTGATTTATCGTTAAACGAATTGATCACCCGTTTATTACAACAACAAAGCCGTGATTTATTGCTGGCAAACTGTGACAAGCTACGCCTAAAAAGTAACGTGAGTGATGCACTACATTATATTGAAGAGCATTTAAGCGACACACTCGACATAGACACCTTGTGCAAAATAACTTGTATGAGTCGTAGTAAGTTTTACCAGCAATTTAAACTCGCTTTTGGCACAAGCCCTGCACTTTGGCAGCAACAACTTAGACTTAAAAAAGCCCGCACGCTTTTATTAGAAGGCCAAGCTATAAGTAAAGTGTGCTACGACCTTGGTTTTAATAACGCCAGTCATTTTAGCCGTTTATTTAAGCAAACCTTTGGGATTGCACCTAAACAGTGTCGGCATTAATAGCTAATGCTTTACTAAGTGGTTAAAAGCGCAGTCATATTTTAATAACCATACTATAATAGCTTGCAATACATAAACTTACACCTGCCAGCAACCACACTACGCCGTAGTTATGCCATAAGAAAGCGTTATTGTAAACTTTATGAGGGTTGTGCTTATCCACCAATAGCGTGCATTGCTTACCCTGCTTAAAACGCCACATCATATTTTCGTTATAATCAATTAATATACTGCACACTTGATCATCAAAACGAAAACTCACTAGCATCGTTGGCTGATGTAAAAGTTCTGGCGCTGTTATTTGATTATTTGTCGCTGCCGTTATTTGTTCTATGTTACACACTCGCCAATGGCGTTTATTAACTTTACATTTTAACCAACGAACAAGTGGCAACAAGCCTATTAGTATAAATAAAACCCCTAACCCTAGCAGTACCATACATTCACCTTCATTTTAATTAATTTTTTGGTAAACAAAATGAGTAAATAAATCACTCAACGTTCTACCTACTGATTTAAATACTGTTATTTTTTGTCTACTTTTTCGAACAGGTATATTTTGTTTGGCTAAATAAGCTAGTTCAACACACGGCAAGCTCAGTAAATATACCTTCTTGCATTGGTAACAATAACTTACCAGTTTCATTTAATATATTAATTACTATCTACAAATAAACTGCTACGAGTGATTGCGGAAGTATCATATTCACGACTATCTTTATGATGATTTTCAATTAAATCAATATGTGTGTCTGATGCAAGCCATTTAAAATAATATATAATGACTCACCGTCCATATGCATATCAAGGGTATAGATGTGTAACCAATCTGGTTGTGACTACTGCCAATGAGAAAACAAAGCTGAGTCATAATTGTCCCTTGTTATTTTTGCATGCAATGTGCCTTCATTTCTTGTAATAAAAGTGCCAATAACTCACTACAAAAATGCCAAACAGCTGCCTGCCTAGCATCGAGGCTGTGTTGCTCTTGATGAGAATGTGCTTAAACATTAACTCAACTTTAGCATTCACCAACATAGTCATGAGATACTAAAGTTGAGCTCTTACAGCTTCTTACCAGGGAAAATTAAAACTCTATTCGTGCGGTCAATGACACATAGCGAGCACCTTGACGTCCTGTCACTAAGCCATAATCAGGATTAAGCTTTAAGCCATTTTCACCGTACTGAGCACGCTCTTCGTTGATATTTATCGCACTATCGCTATTAAGCAAATTATAAACAGTGCCTTTTAAAATCACGTTTGAGCCAAAAAAGTCAGTGTAGTACGTCAATGACATATCTATATTAGTGAGCCAAGGTAAATTACCTTTACTGCCACGTGGCGCAGGGTTGCCATTTTCATCATAATGAGATGCTTGATCGTAATATTTACTAACACATGCATCCCATGGGCTTCCTTGTTCGCAGCTATCGACACCTTCAGGGTGAACTGAGAAGTAGCTCTTTGGACGACCTGATGTAGTTCGCGCAACTAAACCTAGGGTCAGTGAATCGGTAATATTATAGGCGCCACTAAACTTAATAGCGTGGCGGTGGTCATTTGGTAAATTACCATAGCCATGATCCATCAAATCACCATAGTCGTAGGAGGTCGTCCAACCAGGATCGGCTTGGTTATTATCCGTTTTAACTAAACCTTCGGTATTACCATAGCTATGTGACCATGTATATGAAGTATTGATACGCAAGTCATCAGTTATATTGCCATCTAAGGTAAACTCAAGCGCCAAATATTTGCGTTGTGCTTCGGCAAGTGCAAGTTCATCAGCACTTAAATTTACGTTATCAATTTCTCCATCACCATCAAAGTCATACGACATTTGAATCGCTTCACCAGGGTTATTGAGTACGTAATATGAACCTTGCCCTACGTTATCGGTTATACCCATTTCAGCAAGCTTTTTAGCAAGCACAGGGCCTACATCAGTGTCTTCAACACTGCGACCTAAATCACGGTAAATAGCACGTACACCTGCAGACATCGTATCAAACACTTCTTGCTGATAACCAATTGTAAATTCATCGCTGTACATTGGTTTTAAAGAAGCAGAGGCAATTAGCCCTGGTTCAGTAATACCCCGCTGACGCCAGCGTCTATCACGTAACATATCCCCTCTGCTAGGTGAGCCATCAGCTAATAAAGAAGGTGAACCGCTACCTTCTAATTGATCCAGTTCGAAATACTCAAACCATTCAATAGATGCAGAACCTTGGGTGATATTCATGTTCGCAGAGACAGGTTGAAAATAACGCCCAAAGGTTGCAAATACTTTTGCACTACCATCACCATTAACGTCATAAATTGCTTGTATACGTGGCGCGATTTGATTATCTATATCAACAAAAGCCCGACCATCTGAAACAGTGTTTTCGAACTGGCTATAACGCAAACCCATATTAAGCACTAAATTATCAGTAGCTTGCCATGAATCATTAATGTAAAACGCTAATGAAGTGGTAGCAGAATCGACCTCACGGCTACGAATCCTTCTTTCGATAAAGTCAGTACCTAGTGTAGCGCCCGATACATCGTTTTCACCGGCCGTTTTTACTGTCCACCAGCCTTTAGCATCCCCAATACCATTTTGACCTTCAAAAAAATCGACCTTCACGTTAGTGTAATCAATACCAAATTGGATTGAATGCATATCCAAATCCCAGTTAAAATCAATGCGAGCTTGGTCTCGGATGTACTCTTCTTCTGTTATTCCTGAATTAGTGTGCTGGCTTAACGTAACAAAACCATTTCTTTCATCCCATACACCTGGGTTTGGAGACGCTACCACGTTCTCAACATTCTCAGTAACACGGCCAACAACGGCTGACACTGAAAAAGTATCTGTCAGATAGCCATTGTAGTTAATACTATAAACATTACCGCCATCTTCACCTGGTGCATCAACCCCTTGCTGATCACCCACAACATTATCTTTCCAATTATAAGCAAACGTTTTGTCAGTCCAAGTACGTTTATTGTTCATTGCAGAGAAACCAATAGAGTGATCTTCATTAATAAACCAATCCACTTTCGTGAACCAACGATCTTCATCACGCTCAAAATCAGAGAACGTGGTTTGCCCAGCGCTGCTAGACTCTTCTCTGCGTGGAGCAAATAAGCCATAGAAGAACAGCGTATCTTCAATAAGCGCACCGCTCGCCCATAACTGTACTTCTTTAAAATCGTAACTACTTTGCTTAGTGTTGGTACTGATGGTGCCACTATCTTGAAATATTGAATCATGCTGATTACGAAGACTATCAGGATCCCAGCGCACCTCTGCACCAAGTTTAAAATCATTATCGCCTGATTTAGATACAGCGTTTACAATACCGCCTAATGCCCCTCCAAATTCAGGGCTAACACCACCCGTTTTAACTTGAGTTTGCGAAATAGCCTCCCATGGAAGACGAATTGAACCTAACCCTGTGCGAATACTGGTTACATTCAAGCCATTAAAATAGTAGCCATTCTCAGCGGCTGATGAGCCACCAAAACTAGAGGCTCCTTTGAAATTTGAACCACCAGGAGCTGCAGTACCTGGCGCTAGTAACGCAATACTCTCAAAACCAGTATTTACCGGCATTGCTTTAAGTTCAGCATCACTAAACGTTAAGCCAGAGGTGGAAGATGCCATATCTACACGACGAATTGCCGAACCTGCTACCGCGATACGCTCTATATCAATACCAGCTTTATAAAGTTGTACATCAAATATTATTGATTGGCCAATAGTTACCGCAACATTTTCTTCAGTCACTGCTTGATAACCGTCTTTTACAATAGTTACATCGTATGTACCTACAGGTACGTTTCTTAATAAGTAATCACCCTCGGCGTTACTGGTAATGGTGTAAACCAACCCTTTGCTTTTGTGCTTAAGTGTAATAGTTGCGCCGGTTAAATCATTCCCCGATTGCGCAACAATATGACCTTTAACAATACTACTGCCATCAACAGCGTGTGCCGCTGGTGCAATTAATAATGCTGCTGTTACCGCAGTTGCCAGCAGAGTTCTAGCACCCACGCCCCGAGTTTGTTTTTTATTATTTGTAATCATGTAAGAATTCCTTGGTCCTGTAGATTTTTATTGTGAGACTAACCTCGACGTAAAATATACATAAATTACATATTGTATACAATATTAAATATATGATAATTTTTGGTTAAAATTTAAATACAAATTAAACAAAGTCAATTGCTCTGCAAGTGTGTAACTAAAGGAAGCTTTATTAAGTATCGTAATTTAATACATGAGCTGAAGTATTTAACCTGAACTCTGGTTAAGAGATATACTAATATTTTGAATCAAAGTGATATTTATGTTTATTTTCTCTAGCCAGAGATTTTCAGTGGGTACTAAGCGAAATTACTTGCAATAGTTAGCCTATTGCAAGTAGATTAAACTCAGTTAACGCTAAGAATAGCTACTTGGGGTAGGTTTATAATCCAGAGTTCAGGTTATTAAGAAGCAAACTATAGTTCGTGAAGATAGTTAAATGATTAACCCCACTTTATATAGTTAGCGTTACTCGCCTTTGCATGCCCCTGTATAATTTACATATACAATACCCTTTTAATTTAGTTCTTAGACTTGCCGAAGTTAATTTTACTGATACAATCGAAATGTATAATGTATACAATATTGCTTATTAGAGGAAATATAATGGAAACAAACTGTAAAGATTGGCGATACACAGTTATGCCAGCCGTATTTACATGGCTCAAAGAAACAGAGTCTGGAACCGTTGCAATTGACCTTGATGCAACGAAAAAATACGCTGCAGATATTTTAAAGGTGCAAGGCAAAGGTGGAACTCGTATGGGAGGCCTTGTTGGCTCTGGTACTCTTGGTGAGAACAGCTACCTAAGCTCCGAACAGCGTCTTTCTTTACTAAAAGCTCTCTCAAGTGTTGCTAAAGAATACAATGTTCCATTGATTAGTGGCGCAGCCGCAGAAACCAAAGAAGAGCTGGCCAAAATTGTTACAGAGCTAGCAACTGTTGGCGTGGACACCGTAATGGTGATGCCACCAAAAACCAAATACACGCCTTCTGATGAGGAAATGTATGCGTATTATTCCCTTTCTGCCACAGCTGCAAAAGAGGCCGGTATTACAATAATGCCTTATAACAACCCGGACGCCGCTGGCTATCATCCACTTTCAACTGACCTTCTAACAAAGCTTGCCGCTTTACCTGAAGTTACGGCGCTTAAAATATCCACCATAGATGTATCTGTCATTGAAACGATGGTGCTAGAAAATAAGGACATAAAAGTACTCGCAGGTGTAGATACGGTAACTATACATGCAGGACTCGCTGGCGCATGCGGTGGAATTACAGGCGTTGGCTGTATATTTCCAAAAGCGAGTGTCACTATGCAGGAATACGTGAATAAAGGTGAGTGGGCCGAGGCAAACAAAATTTCTCAAGCTATGAATTCTATATCTTACCTTGATGCACAACCGTTACTTTTAGAATACCTTAAGTTTGCATTTGGCATTCATCATAATGATGTAACTGGCGGGCTTCGTACTTTTGGTAAAAAGTTAAATCAACAGCAAATTGATGATGTACACACAAGGTATGCCTTAGCAAAAGAACGACTCGAGGGTCTGGATTTAATAGACTGAATTTTCAAAAATTGACAAGCAAAAGCTCCGTTTTTACGGAGCGTTTTTGTAGCTATAGATAAGCTGCTCTTACGGTGATTGCACTGACCTTATTAAATAATCATGCTTGAGCATAAAAGAAAATCAGATATATCGTTTATTCAAATATAGCGTAAGACTAAGCTTTGCACTTCTGAGTTTTTTACCCTATCTAGCTAAAGTATTTTTTACATACCCACTTAATAATACAGAAAAGTTGATGGGACCTTGTTCAGTTAGCTAACATCGCATTAAACAAACTAATCGAGGTAAGTTAAAGACAACATAAATATAGCATTCTTATTTGCCTACGGGCAGCAACAAGCTGAGCACATTATAAAAAATGTGCTAATAAGGGGCTTATTTAACACTACCTTTTTTCGTCTTCTATTTTAAGTAATAGCTTTTTAATGTCGTTTTTGGCGCCTAAGATATGCTTTTTCAAAAAGTCACACGCTTTTTTAGTGTTCTTTGCACGACAGTGATTTAACAATATACGGTGCTCTTCTGGTGCTGTGGTTAAACCACCCGCTAGTAAAATATGCATGCGCACATAACGCTCTGAATTTTTACTATACATATCAACTAGTTCACGAGTTTGTGGGCGTTGTGCGCGTGAATACAACTTACCATGAAAACGGCTGTTTAAATCGCCCGTTGCTAGGTGGGTATCACCTGCATCCATGGCGCTTTCTAGCTCAGTTAAGATAAGCTCAGCATCAATTAAATCTTGATCTGTTAAACCTTCTATTGAGTGACTTAGCAGCTCAGCCTCAAGTAATGCCCTTAAATCAAAGATTTCATCAATTTGTGATGCTGAAAGCTCTGTTGCCGTGGCTCCTTTATGCGCTTCAAAATTTACAAGCCCTTCAGCTTCGAGCTGAAGCAGTGCCTCACGAACAGGTATTCGGCTTACATTAAGCTCAGCAGCAAGTGCAGCTTGACGCAGTGGATCACCAGCTTTGATTTCACCGGTTAATATTTTTTCACGAATTGCTTCTGCTACTAATTGGGTGCGTGTTTTGTGTTCGATAGCCATGGTGATCCTTAAGTATTGCATTTAGCATACATTATACTCAAGTAACATGAGATGCCAAGTTAGATTCCGTCCTCAGTTAGCGTTTATAAAGGAAAAGCGGGAATATACAATTTGCATATCCCGCCCAATGAATCTTATGCTTGATAGCAAATTGGTCGCATAAAACGTAACATTGCATTTGTGCCTACAGAGGTACTACGTACATCCGTTGAGCTTGGAAATGGCCCACCGTGGTTCATTGAACCACACACTTCAACACCTGTTGGCATCTGATTTTTTATCAAACGACCCACTTTATATTGCAGTGCTTCGATGAGGCTATCTGCTTTGCTTAAATCCGCTTTCGTGCCATGAACGCTGGCTGTAAGCTGCCCTTGTAGTTTATTTATTAATGTCATAAGTTGCTGTTCACTGTCGTAACGCACAACTAATGCAGCAGGGCCAAACATTTCTTCATTCAACGCTGGGGTTGTTAAATAATCGTCGGCATTACAAACGAATACATGTGCATTAGCATGGAACGTTTGCTCAAGCTTACCTTTCCCTAACACGCTTACTTGAGCAAGTTGGCCTCGCTCTTCTACTTGATGTTTAAACGTTTTAACAATGTCTGGCGTGAGCAAAGTGTCTGATGGTGCATCATTAATGCTCGCAGTAATATGTGCTTCAAGCTCATCACACCCGGTTGGCACTAACCAAAGCCCAGGGCTGGTACAAAACTGGCCGTTACCCATAAGCATTGACTGGCAAAGTGACTGCGCCATTTCTTTACTCTGTTCAATGGCTTTATTGGGTAAAATAACTTGAGGGTTAATACTACCCAGCTCACCATAAAATGGGATGGGCTCTTCACGTTTAGCAATCGTTTCTTGCAGTTTACTAGCCACGTTAAATGAGCCTGTAAAGCCAACCGCTTTAATTGCCGGCGCTGCAACTAATTGATGCGATATGTCATGCTCCTTACTTTGCACCATTGCAAACACGCCTAATGGCATCGCACATTCTTTTATGGCTGCAAGCGCCGCACGTGCCATCAACTCGCCAGTTCCTGGATGCGCTGTGTGATTTTTAACAATGACCGGGCACCCAGCAGCAAGTGCCGCAGCTGTATCGCCACCCAATGTTGAAAAGGCATAAGGGAAATTAGATGCACCAAACACAGCAACCGGCCCCAATGGTAAATAGTTAAGTTCAGTGTGTGGTTTTGGTAACGGTGATCTTGTTGCATCGGCCTCATCCACTATTTTTAAACCCAAAGGTGATTCAGGGTTTTCGCGCAATGCACTAGCAAACGCTTTAAGTTGATTTACGGTGCGCATGCGCTCCCCCTGCAATCGCGCAAGCGGTAAGTTGGTTTCTTGCTGAGTTTGCTCAAGTAGATCATCACCAAGCGCTAATATTTGATCTGCAATACACTTTAAAAAATCAGCACGTTGCGCATAGCTAGTTTTACGATACTCATAAAAAGCCGATTGTGCGGCTTCGATTGCAACGTTTAATTCAGTGGCGCTGAGATTAAAAAAGCATGTAGGTAGTGGTTCATTACCAGCGGGAGAAAATGCATTAAATTCACCATTCGCTGAATCACCAACCCATTGTCCTGCTACTAAACTTTGTCCTGTTAATGTCATGTTTTGCTCCTGATTATATTACTTGAAACCCAAATGCATATGGGTCATCGTCATCGACTGTGATAGCACTTGTGCCTGTTACTCTAGACCAACCTTGAATACTTGGCAGAATGGCTGTTACGCCTGAGATTTCTGTTACCTGTTCAATGCAGCCGATAAATTGGCTACCGATATAACTTTCGTGGATAAATTCTTGCCCTTGGGCCAACTGCCCTTTCGCAAAAAGCTGTGCCATACGGGCGCTAGTGCCTGTTCCACATGGTGAGCGATCAATGGCTTTGTCACCATAAAAAACAGCATTTGCGGCATGTGAATTGGCATTTTTAGGTGTGCCTGTCCATAACACATGGCTTGCACCTTGAACGGTTGGGTCAAGGGGGTGAACACATTTTATTTTTGCGTTTATGGCATCACGCACCTGCGGGCTGTACTTTAAAATTTGCCCAGCGCTAAAATGCTCAATGCCTTTGTAATTGGCTTGCGGTTCAACAATAATGTAGAAGTTACCTCCGTAGGCAATATCTACTTTAAGCTCGCCCAGTTCAGGTACTTCAATTACAATTGACTGATATGCTAAGTACGCGGGAACATTATAAATTTTTACCCACTGAACTTTACCATCGGTCATTTCATAATTGATTTGTACACGTCCAGCTGGCGTATCTAATAGCAAGGTCCCGGGCACTTTTGCATGTAATAAACCATGCTCTAAAGCAAACGTAACAATACCCATTGTGCCGTGGCCGCACATGGGCAAGCACCCTGATGTTTCAACAAATAAGATAGCGGCATCGCCGTCTTCTGTGGTGGGCGGATATAAAAATCCGCCCGACATCATATCGTGACCACGAGGCTCAAACATTAGCGCTTGGCGTATCCAATCGTGATTTTGAAAAAAGTCTTGGCGTTTCTCACTCATGCTCTGTCCGCTCAATTGCGGGTGACCACTGGTAATTAGCCTTACGGGATTGCCACAAGTATGGCCGTCAATACAAAAAAAGGTCCCTTTGAGCATAACTTAATCCAACTTTAATTTTGTTACGTCAATACCGCTTGCCATTGCTTTAGTGTAAAGCGTGGTAACAGCTGCATTTTCATCTGATGCGTTTAGCTTAATAATGCTGTGAACAGTTTGATTATTTAGCTCATCGATCATGTTTGCGCTACTTGCAAAATGAATAGCGCCATCTTCATTAAACTGAGCCGAAAACGCTCCAAAGGCCTCTTGCCAATTTACTGTCATTTTAATTACCTAATTGATGTTTATGCTTGATATGGTAAGTATATTGTATACAATAATCAATATCCTATTTTAGCATTCCTTTCTTTAGTGGCATTGAAGGGCATCTATAAAACAGCAGAAAAAACATTAAACCTTTGAATTTAAACAACAATAAAGCTAAATAACAAGTATTGAGAAATCATATTTCGTAACTTAAAAAATAAATGCAATTTTGAGATAGACACAATACATCCGTCACAACAAACATATTGCATAAAGAGGTAAGCATTTTGTCTGATAATAAAACACAACATATTGGCGTGGTTGGAGCAGGTATAATCGGTATTTGTTGTGCGTTAAAATTACAACGCGCTGGCTTTACAGTTACTTTGTATGATGAAAATGGCTTAGCTCAAGGCTGCTCGAAAGGGAATGCTGGGCACTTTGCAACAGAGCAAGTATTTCCTTTAGCGCACTCATCGTTATTAAAAAAGCTGCCTATGATGCTATTAAACCCACTCGGCCCTCTAAGAATAGATTGGCGCTATGTGATCAAAGCACTACCTTGGTTTTGGCGGTTTGTTAATAACATGGCTAGCTCAACCTATAAAGCAAATACCCACGCTTTACAGGCGCTCAACCACCGTGCAATTACAGCCTACGAGACCCTGCTAGATGAATTCAAATTAAATCATTTAATAACAAAGAAAGGGAGCTTGCTCACTTTCGAAACAACGCCAGTTACACAAATACAGGCTATGTTTGAAAAATATTTATCACACGGTATCGCTGTAGAGCTGCTCAATGCTGAACAACTACAACGACTGGAACCTAATTTAGCAAAAACCATAACGCATGCATTATTTTTTAAAGAGGTAGCGCACAGCGTTGATCCTCATTTATTTTGCTTAAGTTTAGCTGAGCAATTTAGAGCTTTAGGTGGGCAGTTTTGCCAACAAAAAGTGATTGAGGTTTCACCTGTTTATAGTGGCTATGAAATTAATTGCCCTGACCAAAAATTTCAAGCCGATAAAGTCATCATCGCAGCTGGTGCGTGGAGCAAATTACTGCTCAAGCCCTTAGGTTACAATGTACCTCTTGATACAGAGCGAGGCTATCATTGCATGTTATCGAGTAATTATGGTCTATCTCGTCCTGTCGCCTCTGCAGAGCGCAGTTTTATTATGACACCCATGAGCCAAGGTTTACGAATTGCTGGAACAGTAGAGTTCGCAGGTACAGAACGTAAAATGAATAATAAACGCGCTTTGGCATTATTACCCAATGCCAAAGCAATGCTCAATCATTCAGCGGTAACACTTCAACCTAGTAGCGTGTGGATGGGCTGCAGACCATCACTGCCCGATTCATTACCGGTCATAGGCGAAGCACCTAACCACACTAATTTATTTTTTGCATTTGGCCACCAGCACCTTGGATTAACTCAAGGTGCTATTACAGGTGAGCTAATAACTAGTTTGTGTTTACAACAAGTACCTAGCGTAGATATAAAACCATATTGTATCAGCCGCTTTTCATCTCAAGCTGCTTGCAGTTCACACGCCCCACTTGCACAATAGTCACACTTACGAGGAAAGCACTATGATAGCCCAAGGTATTGGTACCCATACCAAAGAACAAGCACTTGCCAGTTTATCTAATATGACTGACGATTTAACCCCGATCCAACCGCAAGAGCACCTAGAACGAATTAAAAAAGCTCAAGTATACATGCAACAAAATGGTATTGACGCCATATATCTAAACGCTGGTACAAATCTTACTTATTTTACGGGAATGCGTTGGTATGCCAGTGAAAGACTGGTGGGAGCAATTTTACCTGCACAGGGCGATGTACAATATATTGCTCCTTTTTTTGAAATTGGTTCACTCAATGGCTTTAAAGTGATTGATGGCCCAATTCATGGTTGGCAAGAACATGAAAGCCCATATCAGCTATTTGTAGATGTAATAACCGAAATGGGCATTGCAAAAGATGGCACTATTGGCATTGATGAAAGTGCACAGTTTTTTATTTTTGATGGCATTAAAAAAGCACAAAGCGGCTTAAAACTGGTTAACGCACAACCCGTAACAGCACATTGTCGTATGCACAAATCAACCAATGAACTTGCATTAATGCAACGCGCAATGGATATGACCTTAGTGGTACATAAAGCCACAGCCAGTATGCTGTATGAAGGCATTAGCACCACTGAAGTAGAAGCTTTTATTAAACAAGCGCACCAAAAAGTAGGTGCGCCAGGTAACTATTTTTGCATTGTGTTATTTGGTGTTGCTACCTCTTTTCCCCATGGCGTAAAAGACGCGCAAATTCTTAAAAAAGACGATGTGGTATTAATTGATACTGGCTGTAAAGTGCACGATTACTTATCTGATATCACCCGCACTTATGTGTTTGGCGAAGCAAGTGATCGCCAGCGCCAATTTTGGGATTATGAAAAAGCGGCACAAATAGCTGGATTTAATGCAGCAAAAATAGGCCAAACATGTCAAGACGTAGATGCTGGAGCTCGTAATTATTTAGCTGAGCAAGGCCTTGGTCCTGAATATCAAACGCCAGGGTGCCCACACCGTACCGGCCACGGCATTGGCTTAGACATTCACGAGTGGCCTTATTTAGTCGGCGGCGATAAAACCCCTCTGGCCACCGGTATGTGCTTCAGTAACGAACCCATGCTCGTTGTACCAAATGAGTTTGGTATAAGATTAGAAGATCATTTTTATATGACCGACAACGGGCCAAAGTGGTTTACTGAGCCATCCCATAGTATCGACGACCCATTTAAATCAACCAGTTAATTTATAACACTCTCTGCTGCATGTATACGAAAACCATGCAGCCACTGGCACTACTCACTTCACTTAGCTTGTTTTTGAGTAATTAATAATAAATTTGCAACATTCCATCAGAGATTAGGCGCCTCTTGCTGTTCACCATATAGGTAGTGTTTTGTACTGCTATTACAGTGAACTGCTTGAGGTAAATAAGTGTATGAAATCACGTACTTTACCAAAGCGAAGCATTATGCTTCTGGCATAAACCTCCCACTTAGGCAAAACGTGGGATGTACTTTATAAGGTAAGCGTAGGTCAGTTGGTTAACCATTTTCCGCGCTAGAGACTTGGTAAATTAATGCTCATTTGTTTGGCCCTTATTCAGGTCTTACTACGGGTACTATTTCTTTTACTGCGACACCTTACGACCAAGCTGCGCCAATAAATACACAACAACAGGACGTTGCAATCACGCCTTATGAAGATAAGAAATACGAGTTTGAGTTAACCCCTACCTCTGAAGCAATGTTAATCACGATCACGGCACGATTAGATGTAGACGGAGAAGAAATTCGCATCATCAAAAAGCAACCAATATAACCTTTTGAAGACAAAAGTAGTGTAAGAACCTTTCAAAAAAATCAATGCCGACCAGTGAGCAAGCTGATCGGCATTTTTCAGTTTAAGTGTTATTCCATAGATAGTGTGAATAAACTTTTCCAATAAAAGTAATCATTAATAGGGCGAGTAATTAACGACATCCACTACTGTTATAGTCAACGACTAAACTAACACCATTACTTGAGCCTGATACCTTTAAGTAACCCCAATATTGGCTTGAATTAGCAATATAAATACACTCGTCGTTACCACTATTATTTGACTCAGCCAATTCGTTATTGCCATTAGGCCACGAGCTCTCGGCATAGCTAAGGCTTATATCGCCACTGCCATTGGCCGTGGTGATTGCAATCCCACTTTGACTTTGCACATCAGCAAGACTAAACCACATCGGACCGCTGTTACCTAAACAAACCGCTTCGCCATCATTTAAACGACCGTTGCTACGACTGCCTTGTGTGGCACATACATCGGGCACATTGGAAGTGGCTGGCGTATAAGACGCTGTTAATTGCACATTTTCAAATGCATTATATCCATGTAACATAACCTGATAAGTACCAACTTGTACTGGGTCAATGGCGCACTGCTCTTCGTTACCACCAATATAAGGACGACAATCGTAAACGGTCTCTGTTGGTGCCGCTTCATAGCTTACATACAGGTCAGCATCTCCTTCTCCTCCAGTAATTGTAAATACTAGTTCACTGGCACCTTGCGGAACGGCAAAAGTAAAGTATTGCTGCTCATTTTGCGCGCCGTTAGTCTGAACTGTTTGATTATTTTGCAATATGTTATCACCGACACTACTATCTTTTTCGATGGTCGCTGTCGTGATAGCTGATTGACTTGCTCCTTGATTGTCAGTAACTATCAAACTTACGTTGTACTCCCCTTCACTGATATACCTGTGAAGTGGATTAGCCTGATTCGAGCTACTGCCATCACCAAAGTTCCATTGATAACTTACAATTGAGCCATCACTATCAATACTGCCATTGCTGGTAAAACTGACGTCATTATTTTGCACGCCATAATATGGGCCGTTGATTTGAACTGTCGGCGGAATATTTGAAGGCGCGCCAGCAACTAAATCATCGCACCATTGTACAAATTCACTTTCGTAACTACTTTTCCACTGTTCTGTTTTTGCTTTGTAGGCAATCCAATCACCCACTCTGGTATGGGCAAGCATAGTATTAATTTCATCATAATGGCGTTCAAACATAAACCTCACAGCTAGGTAACCCCAACGATAGATTCGGTCTTGATCAAAACCATCATAAGTAGTGGAAAAGATTTGTGCTAGGGTAAAACGTGAGCCATCACTAATGGTTTCTTTTGCTGCGTCATTATCATTTAAATTAGCAATGTATTCAGCAACCCCTTCCGACCACCAAACAACATCTTCTGTAGGAGAGTTAAAGTCGCCATACAGATCAAATCGCCCATCGAGATAGTGCACATATTCGTGCTCTAAATTCCAAACGAAATGCTCTGCATTTGCATAATTTGCTTCATAAGCAATAAAGTTTGCTTGGTTGCCAACAACGGATGGATCACCTTCTAAATACATGCCACCATTATTGGTATTAATACCAAAAATGACCCCCGCATATTTACCGTAATCGTCGCTACTATCGAAAATATTCACTTGTAAAAAGCTATTATTATCATCAGCTACGGGGGTGTTATTAGTGGCAAGTTTAGTATGGAATAGCCCTTCCTCAGCACCCATTGCATCACACGCGGCGGCATGTTGCGCAACAGTCATATTTTGCGAACGAATTTTAATCGTGCTACTGCAACTATAGCTTTGTGACAGTGCTTGACCTATCAGGTTATCTACAAACCCACAAATACCATAATCATTACAATCTGCGTAATAACTAACCGAGTCAGCTGCCGCAAGCCAAACCGCATCACCATAACCAAAGCTAGTATACGTTGAAAAAATAGCATTTAGACCAGTATCTACAGCACTTTGAATCGGTGTATCTGAGTATTGCTTTAACCGAGCAAGTTCACTTGCTGCATTAACAATAAGGTACTGTGCGTCTGATCCAATCATCCATTGTTTTTGAGTAAACGCACTGAGCCTTGTTACTAAATCAGTGTCTTTGCCCACTGCCGTAACAAATTCATCATTCCATTGACCACGATATAACAAGGTAAAAATACCATTCACTGCACTTCGTACATTCCACTTAGCGCCGTAGCTTTCATTAAAACGGCTCAACCATTGTTTTACCACTTCAAGGTAACGATGCTGTTGCTCTGAGCTGTCCATTGTGATGATTACTTCGTTTAACGTTTTAGCATGACCGTCGTTATCGTCGTAAAAATGACTATTGGCAACAAATGCATCAACCGCCCCTACAACTGCGGTGGTGACCCACGTTGCAAAACTAACATTGTTGTTATAAAACTCAGCGTAAAAACCAGTTCGTAGGTATAAAAATAGCGCTTCCAACTCTACATTTCCGCCGCCAGCATAAGTCAGTGAAAGTGCCTTAGCATGATTTGCAACAGCAAACATTTTATCAGACGTAAACACCTGACTTTGTGTTAAAGCAGAGGCACTAAACAACTCATTAATACATTGTGTACCTTGGTTTTGAATTTCTGTAATAATACTTGATGTGCTCGCGTTTGCTAATGCATTCAAATCACACGTAACGGCGACTGCTTGCATCGTCATCACACGCGCATTAAAAAGTTTTTGCTGGCTTTGCATTTTTGCAATCGGTGCTTTTTCATTATGATTTTGTTCAACGCCATGATGATGTAAACGCTCTACAACGGCTGTCTGAGGTTTAAATGTTCGCTCCTCCACCTTGTCAGCCAATGCCATTGAACTCATACCTAATATCGGTAACGTCAAAATCAGTGTGTTAATTTTCATATTATACCTTCGATGATTAGTATGTTCTTAATCCAGAACTGGTTATTGAGATACAATTTGTAACACTTCATTATCATTGTATACAATATATTTTATATAACATTAACGAATATTGATATATTAGTTTTGAGAAAACGGTTTCAACCAATTCTTTTGTATTGATTTTTACTTACTTCAAACTCTATTTAATTTAGTGAAGCTGAATATCACTCCCTCAAAGGTTACCCCATAGGGGTGGGTCAGTTTGGCACACTAAACTCTCGCAATATTTAAAAGAGCGTCTTACAACGACTCTTTTAAATAATTAGCACTTTGATTTAAAGCCAGATATGGTAATTTACTCTTTCAACCAGCATCCTCCCTTGAGTAGGTTATATGAATACAAAAAACCGTTGGACATTAAAAAGTATTGCCAAAGAGTTAGGTGTGTCTAATGCTACGGTTTCAAATGCGTTTAATCGCCCTGATCAACTCTCGGCTAAACGACGCGAAGCCATACTTAAAGCTTGCAAAGAGCTCGGTTATTATGGCCCTAATAAAGCGGCGCAATCTCTGCGAAGTGGCACGTTTAATATTGTTGCTTTAGTGCTACCAGATAGCGTGGAATATATGGTGTCAGACCCTGTCGCCAGTAGCTTTATGCGTGGTGTAACCTCAGTGCTTGAAAAAAACGGCATTAATGTTTTATTGTTTTCAGGCAATAGCGAAAACCTTAATAACGTTGTTGATTTTGTTGATGGGTTTATTTGTTATGGGCGCCCGCGAAACAAAGCACTGGTAGAGCAACTAAAAACAGTACAAAAACATGTGGTTACTGTGGATTTTGATATTGCCCGCAACGCATCAATTAATATAAATAACGAACAAGCCAGTTACGAAATAGCCAAACATGTTTTGCACAGTGCAACTGATAACGTGGCAATATTAGGCTTGAGATTACTCGATGAAAATGTATTGTGCCGAGTTTACGAACATCATGAGTTTGAAACGGGTCAATCTATTTCTCACCAACGCTTACGAGGTTATCAGCGTGCGTTAAATGAAGCGAATGTAACGGTAGCCGACGACCGCATTTGGAATATTCCTGAAAGTAGCGAACGTTTTGCCAGCATAGCTGCAAAAGAAGTATTAAACGCCTCACCACGCCCTGATGTGATTATATGTATGAGTGATTTAATCGCCCTCGCCACCATGCGAGAAGCAATAAAACAAGGGATAAAAATAGGGAGTGAGCTACGTATTGTTGGATTTGATGGCATAGAAGAAGCAGCCCGTTTTGTGCCTCGCCTTACGACTATTCATCAAAATAGCCAAGAAAAGGGTGTAATAGCTGCTAACTTATTTATTTCTAAAGAAGAAAAACAACACGAAGTAGGTTACGCACTAAATATTGGTGCAAGTAGCTGAGCGTTGTTAGTAGCGCAAATAAAAAAGCCAAGCTTAAGTTGCTTGGCTTTTTGGTTTTCAACAAATAAAGCTATTTAAACTAATAAACTTTGTAAGTTTAAAGTGTTTTCTTGAGAACCATTAACCTGCGTAATAAGTGCAGTACGACTAGCAAAATCAATACTCAAAGAAATTGATTGTTGCTCAAGCTTCCACATTAAACAACATACACTTGCGCCACCTTGAGCAGTAAATTCACCAGCAAATGCAGGATGCTCATTACGTATTTTAATTAATGCTATTAATCCTTTTACTACCGGCTTATTTAGCGCTTCATCTATTTTAGCGGCATCTAGATAAGGGCGATTAATATCACGACCAACGTTCGTTTTCGCCAGAAGCTCCATATCATTTTTACAAGCAAATAAACCACCGTAATATACTTGTGGTACACCCGGTGCAAAAAATTGAATGGCGCGAGATAATAAGTAATCAAAATCATTTGCGCCCAGTGCATCGTAATACGTACAGTTAACTTGATATAGGTCGACATTACTTGCAGCTGCACCTGTTGCTTTACTGCTCTGGTTATTGCTGTTGGCATGCATGGTTTCTACTAAATTATCTATTTGAGATGCGTTTAACAGCCCTGGTTTATCGCCCATTGGACCCGCGTCAATAATGCCAATACCATCATGGGTGTCTAGCACCGTTAAACAGTTGCGCGGTGAAATTTGTAACCACTTAAGCAGTGCGTCTACATCATTATTAAATAAGCTGTGTAAAATAAGCGGGGGTAAAGCAAAGTCGTATACCATGTTTACGCGCTTAGCCACGTCAACTTGAGTTTGATAATGGCTATGAATTTCAGCAATGGTTTCCATGCCTAAATCATTTGCCTGCTTTGAGAGTTTATCTAAATAGGCAAATGTTTCATCGAGCATAAAACAGTTAGTACCTGCTTGCTTAATGGCGTAACCCGCTGCATCTAAACGAATAATGTTTACGTTGTTAGCAGAAAATTTAGTAAGTACGTTATTTAAATAGGCAATGCCCGCTTCTACTTTTACATTTATATCAATTTGGTTGTCGGTAAAGGTGGTCCAAAAATCATACGTTTGACCATCACCGCATTTCATTGGTGTAAAACAGCTTCCAGGCCGTGGACGGTAAATGGCTTGTTGTTCTTGGTTGCTCATGCCATTAGGGAATACGTCTTCTTTAGTTAAAAATAAATCCCAAAATTCAGAGGCTTTGCCTTTGGCCAGCACATCCTGAAATTGAAACGATTGCGCCGATACATGGTTTACTATTAAGTCGGCCATTAAATCATGGTCTTTTCCAAGTGCTTGAATATCTGACCAAGTTCCTATTCGGGCATCAACTTCACTGTGATCAATTGGGTCAAAACCTGCATCGCTACCATCTATTGGGTTATAAAATGGTAATAAGTGTACCCCTGCAAAAACGTCTTTAAGTGGACCCTTTAGAAGTGCTGTTAATGCGTTTATATCTTTACCGGTGATTCGATCAGCATATGTGATCAATTGAACTTTATTCTTCATCATGTGTGATTACCAAGTTGAAACTTAATCGATTAAGATATATCTTTAACTAGCAAGTAAGAATTTACAAGTAATTTTTAAATATTTTACATACAAATATCGTGGCTCGATTAATACTACAATAAGTTACTGACAACTTAATGTGTGTTACCAAGCATTTAACGAGGAAAAGCAAATGACAAAATCACACACACACGTAAGCAGCGATCCGTTGCAACAAATTCGTTGGCTCACATACATGATGTTTTTTATGTTTGCCATGACCTCTGACGCCGTTGGCATGATCATTCCCGAACTCATAAGCGATTTTGGTTTAAGTATGACCCAAGCCAGTGCGTTTCATTATGCGCCTATGGCCATGATTGCAATAAGTGGATTATTTCTAGGCTTTTTAGCCGATAGTCTTGGCCGTAAAAAAACGATTATGCTTGGATTATTAATATTCTCTGCAAGTTGTTTTTTGTTTGCGATTAGTAGCAGCTTTATATTTTTTGTTTTTTTACTGTGCTGTATTGGCCTCGCCATTGGTTTATTTAAAACCGGTGCATTGGCGCTTTTAGGTGATATTTCTAATAGCAACGAAGAGCACACCAAAACCATGAATAAAGTAGAAGGCTTTTTTGGCATTGGTGCCATTGTTGGCCCTGCTTTAGTTGGCGTGCTGCTGGTTCAAAATGTAAGTTGGACTTACCTTTACATCATTGCTGGCATTATGTGTTTGATTTTGGCATTGCTTGCTTGGCGTGCCGATTACCCTGCTGTGGTAAAAAATACAGATAAGCCAGCCTCACTAAAAACGACTATGAAAATGGTTAAAAACCCTTATGCACTGGGTTTTTCACTTGCAATTGCTTTATATGTTGCCACCGAAGTTGCCATATACGTGTGGATGCCTACTCTACTAAAAGATTACACTGGCTCATGGCCGCTGCTGGCCACTTACGCACTCACAATCTTTTTTGTGTTACGTGCTGCAGGGCGTTTTATTGCGGTATGGTTACTGAATAGGTTTAGTTGGCAAGGAGTTATGGCTTACTTAAGCTTTGGCATTGCGCTGTGTTACGTTGGCACTCTATATGGCGGCGTTGATTGGGCTGTGGCTTTATTACCTCTTTCAGGTTTATTTATGTCGATGGTTTACCCTACTTTAAATTCTAAGGGAATATCGTGTTTTCCTGTTCATCAACACGGCGCAGTAGCCGGTGTTATATTATTTTTTACCGCACTGTCAGCCGCTTTAGCACCTTTATTTATGGGTATGATCAGTGATTACTTTGGACACGTGCGCTACGGATTTTATTTAGCCACGGGTTTTGCAGTTATATTATTTTTAGCTATGCTGTTTAATTATATTCGTGACCCATCAGCAACTGCATTAGAGCAAAACAACCTAGTCGCTGAGTAAATAAACAACTTTAATGCTATAAAAACATTTTAAAAATCAATGTTTGAATAAAAAAACAGCAAATAATTAACAAAATAATTTGCTTATTGTAAAAACTTTGTTATTTTTACTTAATCGATTAAGTAAAAATAACAACTTCCCTTTGGGTTTAAAACGAGGCGTTCACATGACAACACACAACACACCTTTATATTTGATCAGTGCTTTAGCGCTCGCCGTTAGCCAAGGCGTTAATGCACAACAACAAGAGCAAAATACACAAGCGCAAGCTAACAAAGGGCTAGAAACAATTGTTGTTACCGGTGTTCCCCGCCGTACAACAATAATGGCGTCAAGTTCTTCTGTGAGCAGTGTTTCACTTGAGCAAGTTGAGGTGTCTACGCCTCGCTCTACCGCAGAGGCATTTAGAATCATTCCTGGGGTGCGCTCAGAATCAACCGGCGGTGAAGGTAATGCCAACATTGCAGTACGTGGTTTACCGGTTGCCTCTGGTGGTGCTAAATTTTTACAGCTTCAAGAAGATGGCTTACCTGTTTTACAATATGGCGATATTGCATTTGGTAACGCTGACATTTTTATGCGCTTAGATAACACAGTGCAAACCATTGAATCTATTCGCGGTGGCTCAGCCTCTACCGCAGCAAGTAATGCACCGGGTGGCATAATTAATTTCATTTCAAAAAATGGCGAAAACGAATCGGGCAGCGTATCAACTACACTTGGCCTAGATTACGATACTATTCGAACTGACTTTGAATATGGCACATATTTAAATGACACTGTACGCTTTCATGTTGGTGGTTTTGTACGTCAAGGTGAAGGCCCACGTGAAACAGGTTACACATCAAATAAAGGTGGGCAAATTAAAGCCAACCTGACCAAAGATTTTGAAAATGGATACGTGCGTCTTTATTACAAACATTTAGATGATAAAAGTGTTGGCTACTTACCTATGCCAATGTATGCAAATGGAGACTCAATTCCTGGGTTTGACGCACAATCAGATACCCCGCATTCAGCATTATTTACTAAAACAGTGCGCTTAAACGGCGAAAATCAAATAAGTAACGGCGATATTCGCGATGGTATGAATCCGCAAGTTGACTCAATTGGTTTTGAGGCTGTATTTGATTTAGACAACGATTGGCGTATTGAAAACCGTTTTCGTAAATCATCTGTAAGCGGTAATTTTAATTCGTTGATCCCCGCTGAAGTTGGCGATGCATCAGCTATAGCGCAAAGTATTGGTGGTGTGGGTGCAACGCTTAGTAATGCGACCACAGGTGCTGCATTTAACGATGATTTAGCAATGCGTATTCATACGTTTGATGTAACTATGAACGACTTTGACTCAATTGTTAACGACTTCAAACTGACTAAATCGCTAAGCGATGATACTAGCGTTACTTTTGGCTATTATGCGTCAACCCAAAATATTGCCATGTCGTGGTTATGGAATTCCTACCTAATGGAGCTCAAAGGTGATAACGCAGCGCTGTTAAATGTAACAGCCGCCGATGGGACTGAATTCTCTGAAAATGGCTTATACGCTTATGGCACGCCTTTTTGGGGTAACTGTTGCCAACGCGATTACGACACAGAATACGACACTCGTGCACCCTATATTGCATTTTCAACTAAGGTGGGTGACGTAAGTATTGATGCTAGTGCCCGTTATGACAGCGGTGAAGCGCGTGGTAACTATGCAGGCGCGGTTACCTCAACCGTTGATATGAATCGCGACGGTGTGATTTCTGTTCCTGAACAAAATGTTGCAGGTATTGACCTTGCAAATGCCAGCCCTGTTAATTACGACTGGGATTACGCATCATATTCAATTGGTGCCAATTACCAAATTGACTCAAGCCTTGCAACGTTTGCACGATTGAGCAAAGGCGGTCGCGCCAATGCTGACCGACTTTTATTTGGTAAAGTTCGCGCCGATGGCTCAGTAGCCGATGAAGATGCCGTTGATGAAGTAAACCAGTATGAGTTTGGTATTAAAAAGCGCTTTGATTCACTGTCAGTTTTTGCCACGGCATTTTATGCACAAACTGAAGAGCAAAACTTTGAAGCGACATCACAAACCTTTTTTGACCGCGAATATGAAGCAAAAGGAATTGAGGTTGAATCAACCTACTTTATTGATGCATGGGATTTTCGTGGTAATTTAACGTGGACAGACGCTGAGATTGCAAAAGATGCACTTACCCCAGAAGTGGTTGGTAATACGCCTCGTCGCCAAGCTGATTTAATTTACTCATTAATGGCACGTTACACTTATGAAAAAGGCTCTGCAGGCCTAAGCTTTATTGGTACTACCGATGCCTATGCTCAAGATAATAACGATCTTAAGTTTGATGGTTACACTCAAGTAAATGGCTTTGTAAGCTACGATTTATCAGAAAACCTTAATATTGCGTTAAACGTAAATAACCTATTCGATACGGTAGGTATTACTGAAGCAGAAGAAGGCTCAATACCTGATAACAACATTATACGCGCACGTGCTATTAATGGCCGTACAACGTCATTGACGTTTAAATACGCGTTTAACTAACCAACTTTAGTGTAACAATTGCTGAAGCTATGTTTGTTCAGCGATTGTTACACTAGTTTTAATAATTCTCCCTTGAATTTTGACCTAGCCATGCTAGGTTTTTTAGGATTTACACTATGACCAAATTACTTAGCCTTGGTGAACTGCTTATTGATATGCTGCCTCAAGACTCTCAAAACAGTGCTTATTTGCCCATTCCAGGAGGTGCTCCAGCTAATGTGGCAGTAGGTTACGCAAAGCTCGGCGGCAAAGCTGCGTTTTGTGGCGGTATGGGAGATGACTATTTTGCTAAACAATTAACTAATGCGCTTGAGCAATATAACGTAGATACTGAGTATTTATTTACCATAGAAGGCGCGCAAACAGCTATGGTTATTGTCAGCCTAGATGAAAGCGGCGAACGCAGCTTTAACTTTTATCGTCATCAAACAGCCGATTTACTGTTAACGAATGAGCATTTAAAGCGTATTAATTGGGATAAATTGAGTACCCTACACTTTTGTTCAAACACCTTAACCAATACAGCTATAGCAAAAACCACTGTGTGTGCTTTAAAGCAAGCTAAAAACAACCAAAAAATCGTTAGCTTTGATGTAAATTTACGCTACAGTTTATGGCAAAATAGCAATGACATTGAGCAAAACGTGCATGCATGCTACGCGTATTGCGATATTGTTAAGCTCTCACGTGATGAGTTAAATTTTTTAGCAACACAACGCCAACAATCAGCTGATGCCTACTTACAATCACTGCTTGATTTAGGCGTAACGCTAGTGTTTTTAACCGATGGTCCGGCACCAGCGACTGTTTACCATAACGTTTTTACCCTCAGTGAAGCAGCTCCAACAATTACCGCTGTAGATACCACCAGCGCCGGTGATGCTTTTATTGCTGGCGTACTGTACTACTTAAACCACAGCGATAATGCAGTGCCACTTACTGATAAGTTAAATGATGAGTTAATAGTAAAAAAAGCGCTGCACTTTGGTCTTCGCTGTGGCTCAAAAGCATGCTTAGCTAAAGGCGCTTTTCCAGCGCTTCCCACGCAGCAAACACTTTCGCAATAAACTAAGGTACTTACAAAAAAAGGCCACTGTTGGCCTTTTTTATTAAGCGTCATACATTATTGGTTTTTAACCACTCTAGAGCGGTAGTGGCATTTTCAAAGTATTGTATTTCACCCGACATAAACCAACTACCTAACTTAGCTATGGTTGATTGCCACTCTTTATTACCGTAAATCGCTATTTTTTTAAATTCTTTGTTGTGTTTCAAGCCAAGCTTTAAATCGTCCCAAGCAGCACGAAGCTCCCAACCATCTAACTCAGTGCCATCTATCAATACGTTAACAATAGGATGCTTAACTTCGCCTAGCGCTGAATCGATCATTGGGGTGATCACTTCATAATCTTTGTGAGTTAAGGTACCAATTGCCTTAAGTGTTAAGAAAAACTCACAGCCTGAGCGCTCAATACCAATCGATAAACCATGTGTTAAATTAACCATAACTCAACCCTTGAATGAAAAGAGCTTTGATTATAGGCAACAGTTAAAAATCATCATATGAAGCAGATCAAAAAACAGCCAGTTAATGCCGATTTATCCTTTGAGCTAATTATGTTTCTTTAACCGATTAACTTGATTTTCTACATCATTTAAATAACCGGTTTTTATCCATACTCTTGCGCCATTGTTACCCGCTGTGGCGTTAATTTCACTATTAACAGGCACTCTAAGCCAACTGTGTTTTTCAAGTGTGTCGTTATGCTCTTGTAAAGTGCCATCCAAAACCAACAACTCAGCACCACCACTTACCGTGAGCGTTAAAGATTGATTAGCATTAAACTGCAAAATACTCACTGTTTCATATGCATCTTGATATAACGAAATGGCATTTAGGTCATTAAACTCGGGGGTTTTCTGCCCTTGCATCTGCTGTGTGAGAATACGAACGTGCTGGCGATCTTCTGGCTGAAACTGCCACAGTTTTACAAATATAATGCAACCATCTTTTGAGCCTGGGGTATGTTTTGATTGCGGAGGATTACGAATATAGGCACCTTGTGGAAAGTCACCATGCTCATCTTGAAATACCCCATCGAGCACTAAAAACTCCTCGCCCCCAGTATGAGTATGTGGGCTAAAGTGGCTGTTTGGCGCATAGCGTACAATACTAGTGGCACGAGCAACTTCCTCGCCCACTCTGTCAAGTGGACGTCTATCAACACCCAGCATGGGCGAAGCTATCCATTCAAGTGACTCGCTATGCACCACCACACGTTGACTAAAGTCGGCAGCAATTTTCATATTTGACTCCAAATTATTAATTTATAACTAAACGCCAATACTTGGCTAAGGGTTTTTTGCCAAAAATGCCTCACTGCAGTATTCCCCATTTAATAAATCGATAGCAACTAACTCTTCTTTATCAGTCGGTTTTTTTTCAGCAAGTGCAATACGAGCCTGCAATGGGTTTGGGTAATTTTCTACGTCATAAATTTTCATAATGATCTCTTATATTTTTAACAACAACCTAGGGTCTGTTGACCTTTGCGGATTATAATTTGTTCAAACTAGGGGCGGTTTAATCGCGGCGCGAGATTTGTAACCTAGTGGGCTAAGTAAAAACCGAGCAACAAAGAGTAAATCGCCCTTAGGCAGAACCCTTCGGGCAGCGCCTGTTTGGTATTGATGCTGCGTTATCGCCTATTTATGGGGAACAACCACACCAAATAGGCGCTGCCTTGCCTAAATGCCAAACAGACTGCTGCAAATTTAACCTTGAAAGGTCAACAGACCCTAAGTTAATATTGGCAAACCAAACCTACCTACTGATAGGTAATTTATAGCAAGCGCTAAATGTTTGCAAACTAAAAACAAAAGAGCTTGAAAATAACTACCTACTGGTTGATAATTTTTTCAGATAACAGCAAGGAAATATCAAAATGAGTAAAAAAGCAGCCCTGCTACAAGCCGCAGAAAATAAAGTGCGACTGGGTGGATATAGCAACTTTAGCTTTAGAGAACTTGCTACTGAGATTGGTATAAAAAGTGCCAGTGTGCATTATCACTTTCCAACCAAAGCTGATTTAGGTGCTGAACTCGCGCATCAATACACCGATGCCTTTATTGCAGTACTTGGCGATCCGAATGCACATAAAGCAAACGGTAAAAATCCCATCGATATTTACACTCAGTTATTTAGAAATGCGCTCGTGATAGACAAAAAGATGTGTTTATGTGGCTTACTCGGTGCAGAAAGCGACAGCCTACCCGATAAAGTGCGGGTTGAAGTTCAGCGGTTTTTTAATAAAAACTTAGCCTGGTTAACTCAAGCACATCAAATAAATGGAGAGCTTAATCCTGCTCGGGCGGCAATACAAACAGTGAGCTTATTAGAAGGGGCAATGATTATTAGTAAAACCCTAGATGATATTAGCTACTTCGAACAAGCTACTTTTTAAGTGCTTATATAAAAAAGCGAGCTTCAATAAAGCTCGCTTTTTACATTAATAACTATGTAGTTTTAAGCTGGATGCACTTTATGTTTTGAGTGCACAAAAGCTAATGCAATAAAGCCTATTACCGCTACCACTACACCAATAGGCTTACCTAAGTCACTTGATAAGTTTAACCCAATTGCCGCAGTCATAATGTAAGATAAGGTCACTGCGGTTGCGATCACGGCGGGTATACTAGTGATCCAATGGAATGTACCACGGTCAAATAGGTACTTGGTCGCAAGCCACAACACACTGGTAGAAAGCAGCATATTTGAAAACGCAAAATAACGCCAAATAACAGAGAAGTCGAGCTTAGTCATAAAGTAAGCAATGGTTAAAATTGGCAGTGCTAACAACAAACGATTACGTAAACTTTGCGGAATACTAAACGCATCAACCACCGTTAAGCGCAGTGAACGGAACGCCGTATCACCTGAGGTGATAGGGAAAACAGCAACAGCAATAATAGCCATAATACCACCAAATACACCTAAGTAGCTGTTTGCAATATGGTTAACCACTAAGCCTGGACCGCCTAAATCAAGCATCGATTTTAAACCAGCGTACCCTTCTGGGAAGGCAGCAATACCAGCAAGCGCCCAAACACAACCTACAATACCTTCGCACATCATCGCGCCATAATAAACCGGGCGTACATATTTTTCGTTAGTTAAACAACGAGCAATAATAGGTGCTTGCGTTGAGTGAAAACCACTAATAGCACCACAAGTAATGGTGATAAATAGCAACGGCCAAGTAGGCAGTCCATCAGGATTTGGGGCTAAAAAGTCGTGAGCATGATCGGCTTCAAAATACGCTAAAAAGTCGCCAGCTACTGGTAAATGGGGTGCGTTGATTAACAGTGAGACTGCGATAGCAACTGTCATTACAATCATTAACAAGCCAAAAATAGGGTAAAACTTAGTGATGATTTTATCGATTGGTAATAACGTGGCTAAAAAGTAGTAAGCTAAAATAGCGAGAACCCAAAATGTATTACTAGCAAAAATGGTGCCTTCAAATGCATCTAAGTTACTCAATAATCCTGCTGGGCTCATAATAAACACTACACCAACAAAAAATAACAACATAGCAGTAAATATAAGCATAAAGCCTTTAAATACTACGTTGTAATAATGGCCTGCAATTTCAGGTAAACTTTTACCGTCTTCTTTAATACTCATTACGCCAGAGAAAAAGTCGTGTACAGCTCCACCTAAAACGTTACCAAGTACAATCCAAACCAGCGCTACTGGACCATACAAGGCGCCAAGTATAGGACCAAATATGGGGCCTACTCCTGCAATATTCAAAAACTGAATTAAAAATGCACGAACAGGGTGAATAGCAACATAGTCAACACCTTCGCTAAAACGCTTTTGCGGAGTGTCTACGGTTGAATCTAAACCCGCTTGTTTTGCAACAAACGGGCTATAAAACTTATAGCCTAATATTAAAATAGTCAGGCAAATAAAAAAGATGATCATAAAGCACGCTTCTCTTTTTGTATGTGTTTATAGAACGCTATTTTGCGCCCCACTTTTTAAATAACAATTGAACGTAGCATATGAAAAAGTAGCCAACAATGAGACGTTTGGCTAATGCGCTCACAAAATCAATTTTATTCGAAAAAATAAAACTAATTAACAGCATTCGTTACTCATGGAAACAGATGGAAAGCACTAAAAGTACTTATATTGCGACTAAAATCTATAAGCCAATTTGCAACAATAGCTACACCTGAGTGATTAATTAGCCTACGATAAACATTATTACTACTTTAAATTTACTTGCCTTTGCCGTACATGGCTTTGCCAAAAAACAAGGATGCCCTCAATGACACAGTTTACTACGCCCGATTTATACGATGAACATCGCGACCATGTGCAAGTTGCTGACAGTGGCTTGCAACACTTTGGTAATAAAACTCACTTTTATGGTCAAGTAGTGACCGTCACCTGCCCTGACGACAACTCGTTTGCTGGTAACATACTGCATGAAAACGGTGAGGGAAAAGTATTGGTTGTTGATGGTTTTGCCAGTAAACGTTTTGCCTTTATTGGCGATATGATTGCAGAGCGCGCACTAAAAAATGGCTGGCACGGCATAGTTATTAATGGTTGCTGTCGCGATATTGAAATTCTTGCCACACTTGATTTACCTGTAATGGCGCTAGGCGCAACCCCGCGCTGCACCACTAAGCGCGGCTTAGGCGCTAAAGATCACCCGGTTAATATGTTAAACACCACAATTAATACTGGTGATTGGGCATATGCTGATGTAAACGGCTTAATAATTAGCTCTAAAGCGTTGTTTTAACCCCTCGTAATAGTCGTTAACAAAAAAGCAGCTCGAAAGCTGCTTTTTTAATTTATATGGTTTTTTAAAACCCAAATTCTCAGGTTAAAATTAAAGTGCTAACCATACATCGGTTGAACCAGGTTCGTTCCCTTGAGTCCACCATTTAGCTTGGTACTTATTACCTTGATAAGAAACTTCATCACCACTGTTATAAATAGCCGTTGGCTGCCAAACTGCGACACCCGTACCATCTGTAGGTTGTGTTGTTGCTTCCCATGCACCACCTAAATCAGGACGCTCGCCTTGAGTCCACCACTTTGCTTTATATTCAACGCCGTTATAAGTAACGACATCACCACCAACGTATGCAACACTCGCATCCCAGCTTCCTGTAGGTGGATTTGTAGTATCAACGTTTGTAACTGTTACGCTAAAGCTTTGCGTTGTGGTTAATGCACCATCACTAACTGCAACAGACACGGTGAAATCTGTATCGGTATCTACAGCGCCTGCCTCAAGACTTATATTTGAACCGCTACCCACTAACGTTAAACCAGCAGGTACTGTCCACGAATACGTAAGGATGTCGTTTTGAGCATCATCAGCCACTACAGCTACACTTGCTGATGCGCCCTCTTCAACGCTGATATTAGCGATAGTATCAACACTCGGTGCTGTGTTTTCACCCCCTGATGTTGGCGCAATAACATTAACAACAACATCACGATTAACGGTTGCTTTACCATCTGATACCGCAACGGTTGCCACATACTGCGTATCTGCAGTCACTGTTGGCGCTATAATGACTAATGATGCACTATTTTGTCCAGATACCACCAGTGCGCTATCAACATTCCAGCTAAAGCTAAGTGGATCGTTATCTACATCAGTTGCAGAAGCTGTTACTGTAATACTCTCGCCTGAATTAACAGATACAGATGCAGATACTGAAACAACTGGCTTTTTATTTGTTGGCGGAGCAACTATTCCTCCTAAACCATCATGCATAGCATTAAGAATATCACCATTATCCGCATCTATTTCCCAAGCAAATAAACCACCTAAATTATACTGATTAACATACGCTCCTTTAGCCAGTACTGACTTACGGCTATCATAAGTAATTAGTTTACCGGTTGAACGATTCCATACATAAGCGGCCTGTGCTTGCTCATCATAACCCACTTCAAAACCATTAATACCTGTGCCCGCAGCACCAATCATATTGGCTTTAACGCCCTTGTAATCAATAACCCCATCTTCCCATACGCCTTGTGCCGTAGAGCCTTTTAATGGGCCATTACCAAGGGCAGTCATTGGGTTACCATCAATCGCTGCATTTTGCGGGTAAACACCTTCCCAACCACGGCCATACATAGCCGTGCCGACGACGATTTTTTTCGATGGTACATTTTGCGCAAGTAACAGCTGCACTGCATTATCGGTGGTATAAGCAGGGCCTTTACGAGGTTCGCCATTTTCATCAAGCCCGGTACCGTTACATTGGCCAACACTCATGTGTTCACCACAGTAAAGTGCAGTTTGGTGACCGGTTACATTACTCCATGCGCCATAAAAGTCATAGGTCATGGCAAAAATGTAATCCATATACTGACTAGCCGCTTGGTAATCTACATCTTCAATTTTATCGTAACCTGCACCTATAGCTGAGGTTAACTCGTATGTACGACCCGTTTCTACTTCAAGCTTATCAAGCATAGCGCGTAGTTCTTGCATTAATGCAACATAGGCTGGGCCATCGTTGATTGGATCGCCAATGTCTGGGTTGGGACCGTCACCACCTGGGAATTCCCAATCAATATCGACACCGTCATAGAATTTCCATGTTCTTAAAAACTCTTCCATTGAGGCAACAAAGGTGTCGCGGTTAGCTTTATTGGTAAAGCCACCGAATGGGTCTGATAACGTCCAACCACCTACAGATGGTAAAATTTTAATATCTGGGTAACGCTGTTTAAGCGCCATTAGCTGAGAGTAAGTACCACGGATAGGGTCTTTTGCATCAACCCCTGGCAGTGCTTTTTGTACTGCTGCCCATGGGTCGTGAATAACCACTTCGTAATCTGCAGAGCCGGCACAAGCGGTTTCAAGTGCACGTTTAGGACCACCCGATAACGATGCGTTTTCACCACAAATTGGAATAAAGCCATACAAAATATGACTCAGATTTTGTGCTGGCATATTCGTTACATCATAATCACGGCCATAAATTCCCCACTCAACAAAGTAAGCGCCTGTAACTAAACCTTGTTTGATACCAATGTCACGGTTATTTGGATCTACATCCATCGGCAATGGCGCTAAGTGGCCACCGTCAGTATCAGCAATTACAATAGGTTTGCCTGCACTACGCGCACAGGTAGTGCCACCTTCACATAGCTCAACATACATTGTATGGCGGCCTGCTTTATCATAAGGGAATGAAATAGTGCCACTTTTAGAACCAGCAGCAAGCGTGCCTTCATTCACTAGCATGTCATCAAAATATACTTTGTAGCTATCGCCACCATCACCACTCCATGCACTCCACTGAATGTTGATATTAACTTGTTCAACACGGGTAACTAGCTGCTTATAAGAGCCGTTTCCCTCAAGATCTACCTCAACAAACGAATATTGCTGTGGTTCCCAATTAATGCTTGGTGTAGACGGTGCAGCAGATGCTGTGCTTGCAAATAAAGCAACACCGATGGCTGCGCTTAGTTGTTTGATATTCATAGGTCTCTCTTATCCATTATTTATGTAATTATTTAATAAGTTTGAACTGCAAAACTTAGGCTTTATTAAAGTTTGGTCCATACATTGGCTTGCCCTGGCGTATCGCCCTGAGTCCACCATTTAGCGCGATAGCGCTGTCCTTGATACGTTACTTCTGCGCCGGCTTGGTAGGCTTTGCTAGTATTCCAAGTGGCTGCTGTGTCAGCTTTCGAGGCTGATTCCCATGCCGCTGAGGTATCTGGTTGTTGGCCTTTGTTCCACCATTTAGCGGTGTAAATAACGTTAGCAAAACGGGCTTTATCGCTGGCTTGATAGGTCTGAGTGCTTTCCCATTCAGGTACTATTGGGTCAACCGGATCGACCACAGGTACATCGTTAACCGTGACACTAAAACTGGTTTGGGTACTTAATTGACCATCCGATACAGATACTGCAATGGTGTAATCGGTGTTTGCTGATACCTCTGCAGTGGTTAAGTTGATGTTGGCACCAGAGCCTGTAAAGCTTAGCGGTGTAGGTACTGTCCAGCTGTAAGTTAGCTCACTTTGCTCATCATCAAAGGCATGCAGATGAATTGCTGTTGTGGTGTTTTCATCAACTAATAGGTTATCTGGGGTGTGTACAATGGGTGCGGTGTTTGTTGGCGCACCTTGCACACTCAAGGCATAGGTATAATTTGCATCGCTGCTATACACTTGATTTATGAGTACGTCGGTTGCATCAAACGTAATGTCGCCCGCTTGGTTTTGCACACCAATTTGCACTAAATGCGCGTAATCGAGGTTAAGCTGCTCAGCCAATGCTTGTTGCCAATTTGCTTGATTGTCGGCATTGATTTTAAGCTGTTGGTTGATCACCTCTTGGCCTGTTTCGTCAAATAATCGCGCCCATACGATGTCGCCTGCAATAGCATTTTGCCCTTGGCGAACAAAGTAACCGACGCTAGTCAACGAATTTGGATCAGTTGGGCCTGCGTCATTTACTATGTTGATGTCGCTACAGTTATAAAAGCCTTCACCAACCACATCATTACGTTGCCAACGGCTATATAAAATGGCCTCGCCGCTGCGGTCTTGCGGAATTGCAACATTCATTTCATAGTAGCGTTTACCATCGGGGTCTTTAACGACCTCAATGTTGTCGTGCTCTTGCACTAGCTGTAAGTCTTGCCAAGTTAGTACGTCAGTTGCGCTATTGAAGCTTGGCTTGGTAATGTAAAACTGCCAAAAGCTTGGGTTGTGCGGGGTTGATGCAAGATAACGTATTTGAATATCACCATTGGCATTGGGTACTACATCACTGCGCTGCCAATGTGGTGATGGTAAATCCATACCCCGTTTGGCTGTATCGCCACCAGCACATAAAGTGCCGTTTGGTACACTGGCCTCAACTGCGGTTTGATTTAAATAGTCAGGAGTATTAACCGAAAATTCAATCGCTTGTACAAACTGCACCGTGCCCGATTCTAAATATGCGGCTCGACACGCAAGGTTAGGAATATTTGTGCCGTCTTCAGGCCACCAGTATCCGCCATCAACTTGACAAATTGCTTGGCGCGCTTTAGGGCTATCCATATAACCATGTGCTTGCACTTGCGGTGCTAGTGTACTGAGTAGTAAACCACTAGTAATTGCAGATAGCGTAATCGTGTTAAATTTAATTGATGCCATTATTTTATCCTTTATTAGACTCAATACATGGGGCAAGCTCAGGCCTACCCCTCATTGTTTTGTAAATTACAGGCTACAACTTAAGGTCCAATCTGCTGTTGCACCCGGCTCAGAGGTTGTCCACCACTTGGCTTTATAAACTGCGTTGTTATGCACCATTAGATCGCCGCCAGCAGCATGACTTGGGTTGCCCGCCCAGTCTGTTTGAGGGAAGTTTGGATAAACAGGAATCGTGGCTATATCAACTCCTTCACACGTACCTACAGGGTCACCGCCACCGTTATCTGGATTGCCCGTGCCATCACCCGGTGTTGCATCTGGTAGCATTGGGTATTCAGCTTTGAATGCATAAGTTTTTCCATCTTTTTCAATGGTAAAGTTGCTAGGCCCAGTGATTGGCATGTAGTACATCACTTGTGCATTCACAGTTGCACCAGCGCTAAAGTCTTTTGGTTGACCGCCCCATTCATTGTTCAGTGTGATTGAGAAACGGTGGAACTCGTTCTCAAAACCGCCAATATTATTACCCGCTGCGTTCGAGCCATTTACTTCTACAGCCATGCCCAGTTTTTCTTGTGCATTCCAGTTAGATTTAAAAATAGCGGAAGTTGATACCGGCACATCAAATGAGATTTTTGCACCACTTAAATCAAGACTTGAGTTATTAGTAAATGCAAACGTTGGGCTGATTGGGTAATTATCATCACCAATTGGGAAGTCTTTTGCTGTAAATGTGATATCTACGGCTTCAGCAGGCACTGTGAAGTTTGGATTTCCGCCATGTACGTCGTAGGCAACACCGCTTTGATTAAACTTATCGTATGCAAGTGAAGTAAGCGTTGACCCCATGAAGTACTCGCCTTTCGCTGTATCGTAGTCAAAGTCACCCGCCAGCTCCCAGAACATAATACCGCCAAGGCCATTGTTGATAACGTAATCAACTTTTGTTGCCATTGACTCTTCATCTTCCATTGAAAGGAATACTTTTTTATTTGCGTTCCATAACCAAGGGGCTACAGCAACGCTGTCATAGTGACGAGTGTAAGTACCTGTTAAGCGGTCATCGGCGTCGGTATCAGGTGTTAAGCCATACACGCCTAAATACGAGCCAACAATGCCGTTTTCAAGGTTTTTAACATGCCATAAAGGGTTTGAACCTGCTGGCATTTCTTGGCCTGCATCGTTCTTATCATGCCAAAGGTTATCGATACCTAGTGCACCATTACCGCATTTGTTTTTCTCACCTACGCCAGTACCTTTAGCGCAATCAGCTTGGTTTGGTAGTGCCGCTTGGCCCCATAAACCGTTTGTTCCACCTGATACATCTTTAAAGCCACGGGTGTAATAAGGCAAACCAATATTAATACGACCTGCTGACATCGCACCACGGAAGTAACGTACGGCCCAATCAGTATTTAAATACCCAATGCCTTCAAACTCTTTGGTACCATATACATTCCACTGCGTAAGCTCTGAATCAAGACCCGTGTCAAACAACGCAGCGTTGTGACCTACGTGCGAGTTCCATGCGCCATGTAAGTCATAAGACATGATATTTACATAATCGAGGTATTGAACCGCTTGGAAGGTTTCCATTCCACGAAGTAAATAGCCCGACGAAGGCGATGCAATAGTGAGTAAATAATGCTTACCAGCGGCTTCACCTGCACGGTCTAGCTCTTCTCGTACCTTTTTCATTAGCACTTGATATGAAGCATTCAACCCTGCACGACGTGCGTTAGAAATAGGAAAGTCATCTGGATGACCTGAATCATTCATTGATGATGGGTATTCATAGTCAATATCAACACCATCAAAACCATACTTTTCAATAAATTCAACAGCACTTTGTGCGAATGCATTAATGCCAGCATGATTGATTGAACCATCGGCATTAGTGGTCATAGTATAAAAACCACCGCTTGCAACTCGGCCCGTTTCATCAAAGTAACCACCGGTTTCAGCCCAACCGCCTACAGAGATGAGTGTTTTTACATCTGGGTGTTGTTTTTTATATTTGTTTAACAGGTTAAAGTGACCTTTGTAGTTAAACTCTGGGTCCATTTCAGCGCCAACTACGCCCGGCCATTCCATATTAGTAGCAGGATTATTTACTGAAGCAGGATCGCCAATAGATACTTTATTGTTCGCATCAACATGGGCAAATGCATAGTTGATGTGGGTGATTTTATCCCACGGAATATCGTTTACTAAATAGCTGGGTTGACCATTAGCGCCATTACGCCAGCTAGTAAAGTATCCAATTACACGACGAGGGTGATCGGCCCCCATGATCTCGCGACCATTTGCGTCATACACCGTACAATAAGGTGTATTTACACCGGGAGTTTGATATAAACCTTGGGGACGACAGTCAGTGCCCGTAACTGGGCCTGTATTTTCATCAACAACCGTTAATACTTTTGTTACTTGCACTGTTGCACCGTCGTTATCGGTCACCGTTAGGGTGAAAGTTGCCTGACCAAGTGCCGTTGCTTGCCATGTATAGCTGCTTGTATTTGAGTCAGCTTGATGAATCTCAACACCGCTTTCTGCAAGGCTTAAGGCTGTTACTTGACCATCACTGTCAGTACCAGAAAGTGTAAACACCACCTGCGAACCAACAACCAGTTGATCCGGAAGTGTGCTAAATGAAATAGATGCCACAGGTGCTTGGTTTACAGGATCAACAATCACTGAATCACTTACACTTATGGTATTAACAACTTCAGCAGACATCGCTCCTTTATCGTCTGTTGCTACCGCGCTAATTTGATGTTCGCCGGGAATAGCTTGCCAGTTAACACTGAACGGCGCAGTGTTATCAACCGCTATGGAAATGCCGTCGACAAAAAACTCTACACCTGCAACCGAGCCATCTGAATCAGTTGCTTGCGCCAAAATGACAACGTTGTCTTTGTCGTTAAATAAAGAACCATTCCCAGGTGTGATCTCAGTAATTATAGGCGATTGATTATCATTGACAGCGCTGTCACACGCACCCAAAAGTAACCATTCTTGATATTGACCGGCATTCTCCAAAGGGTTTGCTTGTGTCCACCACTTGGCTTCATACGCATTATTTTGTGCCTTTACTTGGCTTCCTGCTGTATGAGTTTGCCCTAACTCCCATGTCGTCAATGTGCTGCAGTCTATTGATGCATATACATTTAAACTAAATGCACTTAGTGATAAGACACTTAATTTAAGGGCATTATTTATTATTTTCCGTGAGCTCATTAGCTCCTCCGCTTAGTGTGTTAAGAAATGCTATTGTCAGTTTCCATTTATGAAACTAGCATGAACAAAGTAAATATCAAGTAAATAAAGTGTAATTAATAAACAAAATAGATATAAATTGATTAATTAATAATATGAGGCTAGTGATTTATAACTACTATAAAAACTATTAAAATACCAAGTTCAATTAATAACATTTATCAATTGGGCATTAAAAAGCCCAGTAAAACTGGGCTTGGTTTACATTAGGAATGTATATTTTGCTTAATTAAATGAAACCGTAACAATATTCGAACATACGTTCTCAGAAACACATAACTTATAATCATACGCTGATAATGTTGCGTTACGAACGTAGTCACGGTAACGGCCATTATCTGATACGGTATCTACTAGTTCGCCATTTCGGTATAAGCTAAGTGACTCAGCACCCACTTCTTCCCAGTTTAGCTCTACACGCATAGTATCAAGACGTGACTTATTAGCGCGTTTTAGAGTCAACTCAATTTCAACATCACTTACAACAACTGTTTGTGTGAATGTATCTGAGTTGTTTTCACTATCTGTTACAGTTAGTTCAACTTCATAACTACCTGATTCAGTGTAGGCATGAACAGGGTTTGCATCAGTTGAAGTTGCACCGTCACCAAAGTTCCAGCTCCACTGTGAAATGTCATCATTAACATCACGGCTTGTATCTGTAAATGTAGCAGTTAAACCTTGTGCTGAAACATTAAAGCCGGCTTCTGGTGGTTGTGGACTTACTTCACCAATAGCACTAAATGTAAGTGACCAACCATTGATATTACCCGTATCTGCGCCTGCTGTATCTTCAACATTAAGTGTCCAATCTCCAGTCGCTACCTCAGAATTAAATACCGTTGATGTAAATGACTTCACAATGTCGTCGTCACTGCCACCTTCATTGCTTTGTAAAGTAACCTCTGTACCTTGTGCTGAAATAAGTGTAAGCACTAAGTCACCAGACCAAGTATGCGTAATGTCTACATCAGCCGTGGTACCAAAGATAGTTAAATCATCGGCCACAGTAATAACAGAGCTTGCACCTTCAGGTGAGTTATCCGGAATCTCAACGCGTTCATTACTACTGTAAGTAAAGTCGTTCAAACCAGCAGGTTGCAGCATTAAGCTTACTGTTTGATCTTTAACTTGCTCGTCTGTTGAAGCAGTTACAGTAAAGTCATAATTACCCCACTGAGTATCGCTATTAGTTGCTACCGTTAATACAACCTCATCACCTGGACGAGCTGTAGTTGCGCTTAGTGATGCGTCAGTAAGATCAGCAGCCAAAGCAAGTGAAACGTCACCATCCCATTGTGCAACTGAACCAATTGTAAAGGTATAGGTAACCGTATCACCAACTGTTGCTTGTTGAGAAACAGGTGATACTGATAATTTAAACCCAGGAGTTGGATCAGCATCAATGACTGCTTGGTTAACATTTAGACGTGTACCTGCAACCGTTTTACCATTTAATGCCGCATTAGCATCACCACTAGACATAAGTAACTCTTTAAGCTCTAGTGATGTTAGATCTGGATTTACTGACAATACAAGTGCAGCAGCACCAGCTACATGTGGCGTTGCCATTGATGTGCCAGAATAGCTTGCATAACCGCCACCTGGAATGGTTGATAAAATAGCACTACCTGGCGCGCCCATATCAACACTGGTTAAACCCCATTGTGAAAAGCCAGACATATTGTCACGACTATCTGTACTTGCTATAGATAATACATTGTCATTTTCATAATTAGATGGGTAATGAGGATTTACATCGTTGTCTACCGCATCATTACCAGCAGCAGCTACAAATAAAATATCAGCTTGTTCACTGGCAGTAATCGCATCAGCAAGTGCTTGGCTATAACCACCACCGCCCCAGCTATTGTTTAATACACGAAGGTTAACACCTGAGTTTTTAAGGCCTACCATGTAGTCAATACATTTAATAGCGCCAGATGTAGAACCTGTACCATCTGCAGCTAAAAACTTACAACCTGCAATAGATACATCATGGTTTACACCAACAATACCAACACCATTGTTACCACTGGCACCAATTGTACCTGATACATGTGTACCGTGGCCTTCGTCATCCATTGGGTCGCCAGCATCGGTAATCGCGTTAATACCGTGTACGTCATCAATATAACCGTTGCCGTCATTATCGATACCATCTCCAGCAATCTCACCGCTATTTACCCACGCATTCGCAGCTAAATCAGGATGGCTATAATCTACACCAGTATCAATAACACCTACAACAATATCACGGCTACCAGTTGAAATTGACCAAGCCTCAGGTGCATCAATATCTGCATCAACCGTACCACCAGTTTGGCCTTCGTTATTTAAGCCCCATAAATCTTCAAAGCGAGGATCATTAGTTGCGTTTGCTATGCTCACTCGGTAATCAGGCTCAACATACTCAATAGCTTGATGTGATTTTAAGCGCTCAATTGCTTCTTTAGCGCTCATTCCTGATATTTTAAATTTAGCGAGGCGACCAGAAAACAACGAAGTAAAATTATCATCAATTTCATCGTTATTTAGATCAGATATTTTGGCTTTTACTAACGAACGAGCTTGCTTACGCATTTCCGGCGAAGCATTCTTTTTATATTTAACAATAATTGAGTCACTACTCGCAGTAACTTTTTGAGTCGTACTGTTTACATCAGGCAATTTCGCCGCAGCTAAACAAGGTAAAAGTGCAAGTGTAATAATAGATAATTTTGTTTTCATCGTTTTATCCGTAATTAAGTTAACTTAGCTGTACTAAGTGGAAAATTTACGTATAAGAATTTAAGCAATCACGTGGCAAGTATTAAGAAAACGGTTAAACAGCGACTAACTCAAGTAAAAAAACAAAATAAGGTACAAAATCATTACTTTTAACTAGAAATACAGTGATAAAAACATAAAAAACATCCATTTTAATGAGCTAAACTCATTAATTTTAACATACCATTAACTCATTATTTTTTATTGGATTTTAGTGAGAAATAAATATAAATCCAAAATTTAATTTCAAGCCATTGAAACTAAACAGCTTTAAATACCATTAAAAAAGATGATTCAAAATAGGTTCATTGAAGAATACAGTGACTGAGCAGTTATGAAGTAGATAACAGTAAACATACTGTTCAAGCACTGAAAGCTAGATTCTACATTCATAATTAAAACCGCACCTTACGTTTAAGAATAAAAGTTAATCACACATTTAACAGCACGGCATGCTGTAACGACAAACACCTTATTAAAACTTAATAAACAACCAAGGTGTTTAATTTTGCATTTCAAGGAGAATAATAATGAAATTGAATAAATCACTTTTAAGCTGTGCTATTGCAATTGCAATGGGCGCAAGCTTTACAGCAAACGCAACTACAGAATCAAAAGCGGGTTCAACTTCTGAGCTTGCATCTAAAGTATCTGTAAGTAGCATTGAAAATGCCGTAACAGTTAAACAATCATTTTCTGATAATACAGCATTAGTATCTCAAGATGGGGATGGCAATACTGCACTAGCTACTGAAGTCGGTAACAATAACGATGTTAAAATAGCTCAATTACAAAATGGTAATTACGCCGAAGTTGAAACAACGGGTGATAACAACCAACAGACTTATGCGCAAGATGGTATCGCTAATGGTTTTATTACTCGTATTACGGGTGATCATAACGGCGTTTATGTTTCTCAATTCGGCCAAGGATTATTCCAGAATAATGAAGCAATCAATATTATCACCGGTAGCGACAATAATATTGACGTAGAACAAGGTGATGGCGGCCATTGGTTTTACAACATGGACATGAGAGGTAACGGCAACGAAATTATTTCATCTCAGTCAGGTATGTGGCAAGAGTTTGAAATACTTAGCTTATCTGGTGATGAAAACATAATTGAAATTGAACAAACAGACACTTGGAATGAATTTAAAATAGAGTCATTACGTGGCAACGAAAATGAAATTGATGTTAGCCAAGATGGCTCACGCAACATTGTTACATTCACTGATATAGCTGGTGATGCAAACGAAATAGCTATTGAACAAAGCAGCGGTGATAACAATACGATTACTTTTGCAGCCGTTACTGGCAATGATAATGAAATAAAACTAGACCAAGAAGGTTCAGACAATGCTATTGAGTCTGGTCTTTTTGACGGTTCATTCAACGAAGTAACAGTTAATCAAGTTGGTGATGAGAACCTTGCAACAACTGAGCTAATGGGCGATAACAATGAGCTTACAGCAATGCAAGTTGGTAACACTAATGAAGTATACATGGGTGTAATTGGATCAAATAATGAATTTACAGTAACTCAAGTTAGTAATTCCAGCTCGGTTCATTTAGCTAATTTTAATGGTAATGGCAATGATGTTGACCTTAGCCAATCAGGTGGTGATGAAAACGCAATTTTAGTGCAGTCTTCATACCCTGATGTCTCACTTACATCAAACGATAACGATATTGATGTTAATCAAGTCGGTAACCAAAACGAAGCCATTGTTACACTAGCGGGTGTTCTTGATAGTAATGCAAACCAAATTGATATCGCTCAAAATGGTGATATCAACGTTATTGACTTAATGGTAGAGGGCAGTAATCACTCTATTGATATTGCACAACAAGGTGAGGGAAACTGGGTAGGTGGAACCGGAGATTCAGCGCTTTTACTAGGTGGTGAAAACGTTTCATTCTCTGTTACTCAAACAGGTAATTACAATACTGTTGAAGGTAACGTAATTGGCTTTAACAGTACATTCTCTGTCACGCAAATCGGTGATGGTAACACTGCAACAATTACACAAATGTAATTGATGAGAAAGGGAGAGTAACCCTCTCCCTTATTTAACTATGAAAAATAATAAATATAACTATTTTTTTATACTTTTAACTCTTTTTATTCCTTGTAGTAATGCCAGTGATGATTTAGAAATCGATGGATTACTTCTAAACAAAAGTATTAGCCGCTTTGGGTATCAATTTTATAGTGAATTTTCAAACTATTGGCGCGAATTCCCCTCAACAGCAGGCTTCAATGTAGAAATAAAAGAAACGGTTATACCCCGTGCTGGCACCAAATTAGTATTAATAATGAATAATAAGATAATTTATGCAACCCACTTGGGACGAAAGCTAGAGCCTTTGGACGAGCGGGTAGAGCAAGCAGTACATTCTGTAATGGACGCAATGGCGCGATCGAATATGCAAACAGCGAGTCCTGACATGGCATTGAACGGATGGTAACAATGAAAAAAATAGTATTAACAATAATAACGACTTTAAGCTTTTCAGTCTCCGCAACTGAAATTATTTACACCCCTATTAACCCGAGCTTTGGCGGCAACCCTCTCAATGCCAATATGCTGCTTAGTAAGGCACAAGCACAAAATAAGCATAAAGCGCCTGTGATCGAAAAAGGGTATGCAGAGCAATTTCAGGATTCATTAGAGCGAACATACTTAAATAGGATGGTGAGAGAAATCACCGACATGGCTTTTGGCGAAAATATTGAAGACAGTGTTTTTAACCAAGATTCAATATTTATGAGTGGTGATTATCAAATAGAAGTAATCACCAGTACAACCGACACTATCACGGTTAGAATAACAAATATAATTGATGACTCGGTTGTGGTTATCGAAGTACCGAGGTTTGGATAATGTATAAAGTAATTATAATAACAATCGCTCTTTCTCTTAGTGGTTGCTCTACTATGGGTAATTTAATTCCCCCATCAAAACAAAGTGCGGTAACGTTAGAGCCAACAGATGTTTTTTCTGACTTAAAAAGCTTACCTAAACCTGCAGGTAGCATTCCAGTTTCAGTTTATTCATTTCGCGATCAAACCGGTCAATATAAACCACAAACTAATGTTAGCTCGTTTTCAACGGCCGTCACTCAAGGTGCAAACTCTATTTTAGTGCAAGCATTACATGAGTCTGACTGGTTTACGCCGGTTGAACGTGAGGGTTTACAAAACATTTTGACTGAGCGAAAAATTATTAGAGCGGCACAAGCGACTAACCCTAATCAGAGCGAGCTTCCGCCATTAACCACCGCAAAAATTATTTTAGAAGGTGGCATAATTAGCTACGATACCAATGTAAAAACTGGCGGATTAGGAATGGAATACTTTGGGATTGGTGCCTCAGAGCTATATCGTGAAGATGCAATTTCAATTTATTTGCGTGCAGTCGATGTAAGAACTGGCCAAGTACTATTATCAGTAGCCACCAGCAAAAAAGTATTGAGCCAAGAAATGCGAGCAGGCTTCTTTAGATATGTTAGTTACAAACGTTTAGCCGAAGCCGAAGCTGGATTTAGTGATAACGAACCTATGAGTATTTGTGTGACACAAGCCATAGAAAAAGCGCTTACTGATTTAATTACTAAAGGCATAGATCGAGGACTTTGGGCTAAAAAACAAGCTTAAAAAATAAAAGGCTATGCAAATAGCCTTTTTATTTAATTATCTAATGGAAGTAATACCGAAATGTAGCGCTGTGCCCAATTTGCAAGCTCTATACGATTACGCGATTGAGTCTTTTTAAACGCACTATAAAGATGAGTTTTCACTGTGTGATCACTAATATTGAGTTTGTTCGCTATTTTATCGTTACTCGCACCCTGCGCTATTAATTGAATCACCGATTTTTCACGTTTGGTTAAGTTTTCGTAATCCGATTTACTAAGCACTATGTCGTCATGCAGTAAATTGTTAGATGAAGCGGCATTCAATATATCTTTGAATGCATCAGAAATCACTTTACGAGTAAACCATAGCTCGCCGTCGGTTATTCTTACAAGCGCCTTAAAAATATCCTCTGCAGCATCTGAACTATAAAAAACACCATTGAAGTGATTTAATAATAAGTTTTTCTCACACACAGCATTTGGATCAACGTTAAATAAAATCACCTTATTTTGCTTAGCTAAACAGATTAGTTCGGCAGGGATTAATGAGTGCCAATCCTTATCCGCACCATCAACGAGATAAAGTTCAAAGGTTTGACGTAACTCGACTTTAGGGAGTGAGTCATCCATTTTTATTTCATTAAAAAGCGCTTTTAAAGTGCTTATAATCGTTGTATAGCAAAATGAGTGAGAAGAAGATTTAGGTGTTGTTTTAATAAAGGCAAATTTTTTACTTAACATAATTACCATCCCTGAAACAATTTCATTACATTACCTAAATCAACTACAAAACACAATGCTCTTTTGGTATACCTTCGTAGTGGAGTACTCTGTAAAGCAATTAAGTCGAACGGCCAAAACCCTCTCGCCATCACATTATGCGAAGTACAACACGTTTAGTTAAAGCAATTTAGAGTCAACTCCAAGCCGCTGGCGACTTGAAGATTGTCATATCTCTAAGAATAGCTTATCAATTAAACTACTTAGCTGTGGATTAACTTGCTCTTTTAACGCAAAAATAAAGTCCATTGAAGTAGCAGGCATATTAGGGTGAGAATGATTTTCCCATACTAAGTTAAGTGCCTTAATTATCGCTTCATCGCCTATTTTTTTCCTTAGTTTTGCAAATACAATAGTGGCTTTTGAGTATTGCTCATAGCTTTTTGTTGAATCAATCAATGCCATTTTTTCGGTAATATCCATACGTGATACTTGCTCGTAACGCTTTGTTTCGTAATCGACCAAAGCGTTCATAGCGGCCTTTCCGTCATGTCTTTCTATTACCACCAACTCAATATATTTGGCCATCGATTCAATTAGAAAGGCACTGTCAGCAGACACACTATTGCCAATTTCGTGGCCAAACCATTGATGCGCGGTTTCATGCACTGCACGGCGATAACGCTGATCAAAACCGGCATCATCGCTTGGCAGAGCCCTAAAGCCGACGGTATCTTCAACTAATATTATTTGTGGTAAAGCATAGCCAGTGCCCCCAAAAGGTGGGGCCGCAATTATGCTCAATTGCTTTGGTTTGTAAGCAACAATATTATTTTTAAACCAATCAAGTGTGTCCATCATCGCTTGAAAATTAACAGCAATTGCATCTGAACGCTCAATCAGCTGTTGTTTTTTTGCAAATACTTGTAACGTAACACCATCATGCTTTTTAGTTGCAGCAGTAAAAGGCACTGACAGCCAAGCAGGTAAGTTATTAATTTCAGTTAATGTTTTAAACTCAAATATCTCACGGCCCTGCTCACGTTGATGCGCTATTTGTTTGCCCTGCGTCACAACTTGATGCCCCGATGCGGTTGATATTTTGCTCGACATCGTTATACGCTTATAGTGTTTAGGCCTTTTTTGCTGTTCATTAAATAATGTTGAAGCTAAAGGCCGTGCCTTTTGCTGCAAACCATATTGAGCGCGTAACTGTGTATCGGTAAGCTCATAATTAACTTGATAGCCAATGGTTGGCAACGCAGGAACCGCACGAATATAACTAAATTCAGGCGTAATTATTTGATGCCCACCAGCAGGCCACAAGGTTGCTTGATGAATCTCAAATTGTGTTGTTAATTGCCGTGTTTCATGTGGCTTTAATGCAATATCAAACTCATAAACAGCTTGATTTAACTCAGGGTAAAACGCAATTTGGCTTGCGCCAGCAATCTTTACATCCGCCCATTTATAAAACCCAGCCCTGCCAACTAAAATTTGCTTAATAGCCGTTGGATGACGATTTTTTAAAGTGTAAGTCAGATCAAACTTAACAAACTGCTGCTGCGGGTAAAAATCAATCTTTGCATCAATATGGCTAACTTGAGGTTGCAACTTATGCTGCCAATCTACAAAGTTTTTTTCATAATTGGCTTTAAACGCTTCACGTTTATGCGAATTGGTAAGCGGTTTTTCATCAACCAAGCGTAGATGTAATTGCACAAATAAGCCAACGCAGAGCAATACTGGCATTATTAGCCACGCATCTTTTTGAACAACTGCACGCCTATCCAGCCCTGTACCGCGATGACTAAATACACAAGTTAGCAATATAAAACTTATACCGGCCAGCAACCACACCTGCATATAAGGCCAATAACTGCTAATACTCGCCCGATAACCCCAATATTCACTCGGCGGCTGCAATGGCGTCCAAGCTAGGCTCCAAAATGTGTGTGTGAGTCCTAAATAAGTCATAACGGGAGTAAATTTTAGCAACAGCATCACAAAAACGATTGCTCCTGCAACCAGTGTTGAGCGGCAAATATTAAATACACATACCGTTACCCAGCCAATTAGCATTAAGGGCAGTGACGTTAAACACAAAACATATACATGGTCGTAAGCGTCATATTGGCTATCAATAAAGCACTGCGCTAAAGAGGCTCCCACAAAACTCATTATTGAAAAAGTAATAACCAAAGTAGCCAATACCAATAATTGACTATATAAAATAGTGGCCGTTTTGATAGGCGTAGCAGCAATTAGCTCAGCCATATTAAAGCGCCGTGCATAGCAACTGATTTGCCAGCTCCAAAGCACCATCAGCAAACACCCAAACAGTATTTGCATATCAAAAGCATAGTGACTAATTGCATCGATACTGGTTGCATGTATTACACTCAATGGCTCAGCATAAGCAGCAGAAGAGGCTACGCTATTAAACACCATGACTGGCCAAGCTAATAAAACTATCCATGTTATTGGATGCTTTAACACATTGAAAAGCGCTACTTTATAAAATGTGATAAATATCGCTAGACCATGACTTTTTGCAGCCGCAGGTTGGTACGAGGCATTTGCTACTGTAACCGGTTGTAGCTTGCTCACTGCACTTTTTACTGGCTTATTAAACGAGTTAGACTGATTACTTGCAACAGCGCTAAAATAAATAAGACTTGTGAGTAATAATATCAGCACCCGATTAACAGCTATGATCCAGCCTTGTGGTTCACTAAAGCTAGCTATAATCGCGGTGTATGCGAAAGGGTCTAACCATATAAACAGTTGATAGCTAGTTTCACTGATAATACTACTGCCCGCCAGTATAGGATTACCAGTAACACTAGCAAGCAATAAATAACCAATCCACAAAGCTGCAAATACCACATAATTCACCAAAGCACTGCTGAACTTTTGACAAAACCAGAATGCAATTACACTGAGCAAACACGCATTAGGAAACAACATAAAAAGGCTATTAACAAACAGTAAATTAATAATATGCCAGTCAAACCCGTTACTGAGTAACTGTGTTACAACCACCAGCATACTAATAAACGCAATCGCAAACACACACATCACCAAAGCGCTCAAACGTAACCAAGCTCGCTTTCTAAAAGTAATAGGAGTCGCTGCTACAAGCTCGTGCATATTGTGTATTTGATCACGTAAAAAAATTGTCGGTGCAAGCGCACCTGTTAGTAAAGCTAGTTGCATCATTTGTAGGGCAACTAGGTGCAGCTTTAACTGGTTTATCGCATCGCTTCCTTCAATAGCTAACCCTGCTGACAATGTATACGCAAACAAAGGCGCTGCTAAAAAGCACAACCAAAGCAGAGGCTGACGAGTGATGTAACGCAGTTCATTGATCAATAACATGCGTGACACCCTCTTGCTTTCAATTCATAAAAATAGCTATCTTGCAGTGTCGCTTCTGCGGGTATCGCACTTTCAGCAGGGGTCGTTGTAGCATAAACACGAAATGAAGGTTTGCCGTACCGATAACTTTTGCTTAGTACCAAACTCTCTTGCGGTAGTTCACTAGGCAGGGTGTCTAGCAGCCATACACATCCATGCAATGGCTTGATAAGGGCGGCTACTTCACCACTTTGAATTAGCTGGCCTTGGTTAATCATTGCAACAAAGTGACACTGATTTTCTATGTCTTCTACAATGTGCGTAGATAACAGCACTAGGCGTTGTTTACTAATCGTCACCAATAAATTATTGAGACTTTCTCGCTCAGCAGGGTCAAGCCCTGCGGTTGGTTCATCTAAAACAATCAGTTTAGGAGAACCTAACAACGCTTGAGCAATACCAAAACGTTGTTTCATCCCACCCGAAAAGTGGCTCACATTTTTATTCGCAAACGAAGATAAATTTAATAGTGCCAAAAGCTCCTCTATTTGCTGCTTTCGATCTTTTTTATTGAGTCCCTTTAACGTTGCAATATGTTCTAACAATGCAATACAACTCATATTTGGATAGACGCCAAATTGTTGCGGTAAATAGCCCAGCTGTTTGCGCATCTGTTCGGGATGTTGCAGCACATTTAAGCCATCAAAATTTACCTGACCATTATCCACACTTTGCAAACACGCTAGGGTGCGCATTAAACTTGATTTACCCGCACCATTTGGTCCAAGTAAACCAACCATGCCAGCAGGCAAATGAACCGACACATCATTTAAAGCGTGCGTGCCATCTGGGTATTTTTTATTTATATTTGTAAGTGTCAGCATCTATTGCGTTCCTTAATTGACGAATAGTCACATTAAGCAACACCTTCCAAATCAGCTAGCAAGTAATGATCAAAGCCTATAACTAAGGGATAAGAGTAACGATTGGCTGCTCATCATTAAAAACCTTACTTTCATCATTATTTGTGGTTTTTTAGCAACGTAAAGATGTGTTAATAATGTTTAAAGGGTAAAGTAGTGTGAAGTTAAAATTATATTAAGGTGAAATGTGCAGACGGTTATTTCCTTTTTATCACAACGGATTAAGGTAAAATATGTCATTGCCTTATTGCCGTTATTGGCTGCCATTTTACTTGAAGCCCATATTCGCTTTCTATCGTTAAGGCTCAGCTCAACACCGCTTTACTTACAAATAAACCTGCAACTTCTTTTAGTATGCCTGCCTTTTTTAATCGCCCATGCAATTGCATTTCAACAGCCATTAAGACTAGCCTTAATGAGCTGGCTGTTAGGTTTTATTGCTTACCCTATCTTGATATACGCGCTCGGTGTGCTGCTTCCACAATTTGCTCAATGGCACTATTTAGCACCGCAAGGCTGGGCCTTATGTACGGCAGCAAGCCTAACATGGCTGATATCTCAACGTGTTGTCACTCAGCCTTCACTCAATAGCAAACGGCTAAGTTCATTAATATCATTGGATAATGTAGTGTTACTCACTCTTTTGGGCTGGTGTTTTCTAATGGCTGGGGTACTCAATACACATGAAGACCCACTATTAAATCAACCATTTAATTTAATTTTTGATCCAAGTAAAGTCGTCTCGCAGTTTGGTCAATTTATCACTTATTTTTGGCAACTAGGCGTTTATACTGCAATTGTTTACGGGTTATATTTATTTAACCGATACTTCCTCATTCGCCACTTGCTTGCTGTTCACGGCGTATTTTTGTTTGTAGCCGTTTGCGTTATTGTAATGCTGGTATTAACACCTTTGTTGATAGCTGCCGTTCTATCGTTACCCATTAATGACTTACCCCACGGCGTTGCTAACCTCACACCAAGTGGCGATCAAAATATTTTTAGTAAGTTTAATTATCAGTTTATGCTGCTTTTTCTTGTTATAAGTACCCCGATTATTTTGGCGTTTGAGCGTCAACAGCAACAAAGCAAGTTAAATGAAGTCGCTAAACAGCAAACTCAAACCGAACTAAAATTACTCCAACAACAAGTGAACCCTCATTTTTTATTTAATACATTAAATAATTTATATGCACTTACGCTGACAAAATCAGAACAAGCCCCTCAATTAGTACTACATTTAGCAGACTTACTACGCTACACAGTGTATGAAGGGCAAAAGTCATCCGTGCCACTGGCAAAAGAGCTAGACTACCTTAAGAATTTTATTGAATTACAAAAAATAAGAAGTGCGAATAAGTGTAAGTTTAACCTTGTTTGGCCGCACAATTGTGACGACCTCAAAATCACACCGCTGCTGTTGATTATTATTGTTGAAAATGCCATAAAACATGGGGTTGAGCCCGCGAGCGACAAAACACACGTATCAATTAAAATAACAATCAATGACAATGTTTTAACGCTTTATTGCACCAACCCAATACCCGCTCGAGTAGTAAAAAAAGAACATGGGATGGGGCTCGCTAATTTACAAAAACGACTGCAACTTTTATACCCTAATAAACATTCACTAATAACCCATAAGCAAGATGCAATGTGGCAAACAACACTGACCTTGGAGCTGTAAAAATGATAAGAGCCATTATTGTTGATGACGAGCCATTAGCGCACCAAGTCCTACTGCATCATTTAACTGCACACTCCAATATAAATGTAGTAGGTCAATACTATAGCGCTAAAGATGCCTTATGTGTGCTTGCCAAGCCGGGCATTGATTTAGTGTTTCTCGACATTAATATGCCAGAGTTAACAGGCCTTGAGCTATTAAAAGCACTTGCTAACCCGCCGCAAGTAATTATCAATAGTGCCTATCAGGAGTATGCTTTAGCTGGCTTTGATTTAAATGTTACAGACTACTTGCTCAAACCCGTTTCAGCGCCGAGGCTAAAGCAAGCTCTCAACAAAGTGTGTCAACGTGCGGCACAGCCTTTAGACCAACAGCCCCAATATATAACGCTTAAAGTAGACCGAGAAAAACGAAAATTCGTGTTAGACACCATTGAATATATTGAAGCTTACGGTAATTATGTAAAGTTGCATCAAGCGCAGAATACCACGCTTGCCACAGCGACACTTAAGCAACTGAGTGAACAGCTAGCAGATACATTTATACAAATTCATAAATCGTATTTAATTAATAAAAACAAAGTGACTGCGGTTAATCATGAGAATGTTGAACTAACCACAGGGGCTATTGTTAAAATTGGCAAATCATATAAAGAACTCTCTCGCACACTACTTTAAACAAAGGGTAGTAGCTGCTTTGCAAGGCGCTTATGTTCTTCAGATGGCCAATGAACCCCCTCACTTTCACAAGCAGCAAGAAGTGAAAAGCCATCGATAAACACACATGCCTGGCGTTCAGAGACAGCTTTAAATTCAATAGATAATTGTTCAGCTTTTATACCTGCACCTGCGTAAATACTTTTATAACTTCCCACTTCATGAACCTTGGGCGGGCTCAATATGATTACTTTTGGCTGTGCGTTACCGTGATAAAACGCTTTAATGGCTAAAATCAACTCCTCAAGCGCTTTGCTAATATCGATAGCAGACAGTGCAAAACGGGCTTTTAAATCATTGGTGCCAAGCGCAATGATAATGACATCCAACGGCTGCGCCTCAAGGTAAGGTTTTAAATACTTTACGCCTGATTTATCGCCGCTAAATGACGGGTTATTCACTAAGGTACGATTAGGCTGCCCAGCTTCAATAACGAGGTGCTCTGTACCTAACAGCTCTGCCAATATGCCCGGCCAGCGTTCATGCGCAGGCAGCCGCTTTCCATCAACGGGTGATGTACCAAAGGTATTGGAGTCGCCAAAACAAAGAATATTCATGTTTAAAACGGATTCAACGTATAGCCTTGTTGCTGTAACTGCGCATGCGCGGTCATCGCTGAAAGCGCCATTTGCACTCCAGGTATTAGTTGATCAGCCTCCACTTTCATATGCGTTGCCGACTGCCCGCATACATATACCTGCGTGTTATTAGCAAGCAGCTGTTTAATTAAAGATTCGGTTTTGTTATCTTTTTCAAACCGAGCTTTATAATCACTGTTTTTCAGTACATCAACGCTGGCTCCACCATGTACCACCAGCGCAAGCTGAATATTTTCTGGTTTTACGCCGTGAGCCACATGCATATTAATAAATCGCGCTAACGAATTAATATGATTATTTTGCACGCCCTTTTCAGCGCCTTTACCTACATCAAAAGCTATCTTGAACTGTGCTTGGTTTAAATCAGACACATGCTCGGGCACATTATAAAAATAACCATAGTCTTTAATAACAGGCGCAGGCTCTGCTGCAAGAGTACTAAAGCTAGCCAAAAGTAAGCTTGAGCCAATAAGTAACGTTTTCATACATCATCCTTTTTACTTTTTGTTTAGCCTAACGCTATTTAACGTGATTAACTAGCCTGAACATGTGAATGTGCTTTGAAAGTCATTCCTAAATAATTAAAGGTATGTTTAAACATATCGATAAATGCGTCTGGCGCAGAGGGAGATGCAGCATTAGACAACAGTGAAAACTGTTTTTGTCGTAAAGCTCTAAGTTTCGGTTGTAACGCCTCATCATCCATGTAATCAGTAATTCTATCCATAAACGCTTTCATTTGTGGCGTGGTGTTATACCAATAAATAGGTGACGCAATTACCCAATGTTCGTAACGAAGTAACACTTCAAACAAATTATAAAAATCATCATTGTGATACTGCTTATCGTAGCGATAAGGTGAAATAACATAATCATCTAAGCAAAAAACAATGCCGCTTTGTTGCTTACTATAGGCATTAACTTGCGCGGTAGTATTGCCATTTTTACGTCCACTTGAATATATGATTGCGATATTGTGTGCTGATTTTTCTTGCATTGGGTTAGCTCCTTTTCTTATGATGGAGCAAAGCTTAAAACCTCAAGTTAAGTTCAGGTCAATAAGAAATAATTTAATTTTTAAAAGGAATTAAAGTGATGGCGGTACAAAAAAAGCTTACTGAAGCCAACTTAACGGTTGGGTTTGTCGCTAAACGCAGTGGCGTTAAGGTATCTACACTGCACTTTTACGAAAATAAAGGGCTAATACGCAGTTGGCGAAACAGTGGCAATCAACGACGCTTTAAACCAGATGTACTAAGGCGAGTAGCAGTTATAAAAGCAGCACAAGCGATGGGGATCACGCTCGAAGAAATTAAACAAACTCTGGCAACGTTACCAGAGCAGCGTACACCAACACAAAAAGACTGGTCTGCACTTTCAAAGCAATGGCAAGAGAAACTTGATGAGCGTATTGCTTATATGCAACGTTTACGTGAACGGGTTGATGGCTGTATAGGCTGTGGGTGTTTATCAATGAGTAAGTGCCCTATTTATAACAAAGACGACCACTTAGGTGAAACCCAAAGTGGTGCCATTTTGTTAGAACGAGACTAAGGCTTATAAAACCTTAATCTAGACCATTTAAGCCTTCTCGGGCAGCGCGATATAATGCCCCTAGAGTTGAATCAAATACCGATTTAATAAAACTGTAAGTCAGCTCTACGGCTTTACTAATAACTTTGCCAGCAAACACTAACATGTGCCCGAGTAAACCTAAGGTTTGTGTTGCAAATGAAGCTGACGCTTTGGCTATTTTATCAAGCGTTCGCGCGAGCATATCGTAAAAAGTTAAACCGGTTCCTATGGCTGCTTGCGCCGCAACAGCACTGTAGTAGCCCGAATCTTTTAATAAGGTAACTAACGCAGCGCCAAGTTTATCTGCCCAATGCGAACTAAATGAAGCTTGATTTCTATCTTCAAACTTCAAACGTACCGGCGTGCTTAAAAAGTGGTTAGCTTTTACAGTTAAATTGCCCCAGTCATTACTGTTTGCGGTATTAACATAGCCTGGCGTACCACTTAATTTGTGTGCTGCGCCTTTAAGGCCCTGGCCGTTATCAAGGCGAATTTCTTGGCCATTGTAGGGCGCATGTGAAAATGGCCACAAAGGCACTTTTGTAACCGGATCAGCGCCGTGTGTACAGCGATATATTTTATCAATACGTGAGGTAGCAGCGCGTGAAAAGTTGTCAAGCCCCACTCTAGGCGAGCCGAACGTATATAATTTAACCGGCAACGAATACTCTGCTTTTATCCAATCGGCTGAAAGCGTAGCCAATGCACCACCTAAACTATGACCAACAATGTGCACACAGCCGGTCATTTTATCTCTTATATTTGCAGCAACGAACTCTTGTAGTGCAGGTTTCATACTATAAAAGGTTTTATTAAACCCAGCATGTACCATACTGCCGTTAGAGCCACCGCTTAAACCAAAGTGCGCATCTGTTAGGCCATCTCTAAGAGAAGCCGTGCCACGAATAGTGATTACTGAATCACCTTGAAATGAATTTTTACCGTGTGCAACAAGGCCAAACCCAGTACTTAAACCAAATAAATGAGAGAAAAACCCGCCTGACACACCTTGTATGGATCTATTATTGATAGAAAAATCAAACTGATCTCGTAAGGATGCATGCAATAGCCCATTTAATAGTTTTGTATTTTTTAATTCTTTAGCATCATAAGCAAGTGATGCTAATTGGACTGCCTGGGTAGGTGTTAACGCATTCATTTTAAATCCTTTTATTGGTTTTAAACGTTAGAGCTTGCAGGTGGTAAAAACTGCAAATGTATGCTGTTTATCATTTTTAGCAGCTATATCAAACGTTTCTGGCTCATTTGCGATATCACAAACCAAATTACTTAAGTATTTGGTTAGCGTATCTTTATGCTCATAAGGAAATAGCCTAACAGCCCAAATAGTAACTTCCTTTGCATTCTCATCTAATGTGTATATGTGTTGTATAACAGATTCGTTGTCGAACATGTTTGATGGCTTTGATGTTTTGATAACCTTTTTAGGGAAAGAAAAACGACCATCACTACTTGTTGTTACTTCATCAATATATTCATCGCCATAATTTAGTCTACGAAATACCTTTTTACCAGCAACAGGTTGCTCTTCAAAAAGCAAACGCCCTTCAACTGGAGCTGATAACACAAAATCTTCCTTACTAAAAAAACCAAACATATTTGCAAAAACCTGTGTTGTAGTAAATAAAATTAGAATAGCCACAACTACAATGAGTAATGGCAACTTAAACCGCTCCATCAAAAATATAATCTCCAATAAATCAAATGCATGCACCATATATCGTAAAGAAGTGCTCTGGCGCTTCTTCTATAGGTATGTCGTATGTTTGTGGGTCTTTGGCAATATCACACTCTAAGTCAGCGAGTAAGCTTTTTAGGGTATCACTCCCATCGTGCATAGACACGGTTATGTACCAAAGAACAACGCCCTCAGGCGTACCATTTTCTAAATAAACATGTTGAACCAGTGATTCATTATCAAACATGTTTGCAGGCTTACTCGTTTTTATAGATTTTTCTGTGAAGGTAAAAAAACCATTATGATCGGTTATTGCTTCATCTTTATATTCATCACCATAAGTAAGCGCACGTACAACCTTAGTATTTGCAACAGGCTGCCCTTTATCTAATAATTGCCCCTTCATCGGAGCCGATAAAACAAAATCCTGCTTATTGAAAAAACCAAATATATCTGCACAAGCTTGTGTTGTAGTAAAAATAATAGCAATAGATACAATTACCAAAAAGTGAGCTTTAAAACGTGATAGCAAAATATACAAGCTCCCAACTATTAAACTCAAAATACACGTGTCGTATTGCTATTTAATGACGTTTTAAACTCTTAACTATCAGCGTTAATGAAATTGCCCATTTCAACTAAAATTTACCCCAATTGGGTACAAAGCGCACTGCAAGCATTTAGAGTAAAAAATAAGCAACAAATCATTCCCTAAAAAAACAATTCATAAACTAGCTTACATATAATGCTAAACCCAAGTCCCATCATTAATATATAGCCATATAAAATAGCAATAGCGCCACCCGATGCATCCCCTATTTTGTCTATTTCAATACATGTAGAGCACACTATAAAAAAAATAAAAAAATTAGCAATTAAGCCTAATATATAAGCTTCGCCAAATAGTGGGGAAATACCGACTAATATAGCACTTAGCATAATAAGTATGCCTGAAAGTGCCTCCTTTAAAGAAAACTTGTACTCAATAATTTTGAGCACTAAGGTCACGACCATTAATGCTAAAAAATAAACCGTAGGTTTAAACTGGCTATACAAATAATCCACACTAAACATTTGGCTAATCGTTAATGAGGGCTCTTTAGCTGGGCTTAAATCTTCTGTTATCGCGCTTGAAGCGTCATCGATAAAAAAATACGCTACCGCAACAATAATTAACTTTATCATTCCAAAAAAGATAAAACTGGCGACCATAAACCCTATTGAATCGTCTCTGGTCAATCGCTTGTTTGCTTTGCTTTCTACAATTTTAGCTAGCAATAAACCCAATAAGCACACACTACCTAAATAAAGCAGCGCGACCCAAAACTGATCAAGATAAAAAACCGATAAGCCAGGGGCAATAAATAAAAACATTGAATCTTCATTATCTAACGAGCTTTTGGGCTTAACACTGTATTTTGACTGTTTAAATAGTGCTAAATAAACAAATAATGGCTGTAAAAACAGCATTAAAATGCAGGTGTTTATAAGAGTCATTTATCATCCTTGATTACAGCCAATACACTGCGCCGAGAGTATTGGCAATTACGAAACTAATTAAAGGTTTATTTTTTGCAGGTAGGTTTTAAGCTTTAATAAGCCTGACTCAAGCTCAAACTTTTGTATTTTAGGGTTTTTAAACTTAAACCCGTTTGAAATATGAGTATTGATCATCGTCGCCATGCCTTCAAACCCCGCAGGCGCAGTTGCAACTAAATCGCTCAATAATGGCTGAATAAGCTCTTGATGCTCTTCAATTTTGGTTGGATCCTCGTAAATATCGTATACAAGGTTGGTTAGTGTTTGTTGGTGTTGTTGTTCCATAATAATTCTATAACGCCTTTAGTTTGGCGTTTATAGCTCCTTTTTGGATTTGATATTTAATTGTTCATTGCTGCTACGGCATTTTCTTTTAATGTTTTAGCTAAAGTATCAGAGCCATCGTCTAGCTTTTGATCTATCACATATTGCGCATTAATAATAACATTTGGCCAATCTTCAAGCTTGGTATAGATTTTTGCTAAATCGTAATGAATCGACCTTAACAGAATTGGATATGGCTCTTCTGCCTGAGTTAAAAAAAGCTCATATAAACGTGCGGCTTCCTTTAAATCTTCCTCAACAAACAAACCACCATCATAAAGCCATGCAAGCCTGCGAATAGCCAAATTTTCATTTTTCAGCACACGGCGCTTTAACTCGTTAACATAACGGGAACCGTCCCCAGTATGATGGCCAATAAAAAGTAATGCTTCATACTCACCCATGTCGTAAGCTTTTTCGCACCACTTCTCAAGCTGTCTAGGCGCGTACATTAAGCTTTTTTGACATTGAAGCATCACTGTACTTTTAGACAAGTCAGGATTGTTGATATCAAGTTCTGGCCATAAAGTCTTTGATAAAGACTTAGCCTGAACTTGAGCAGTGATTGTGCTAAGAACAAACAAAGCTATAAATATTCTTTTTACCATTTGAGAGTTCCATCAGAATTGACTCTTTGTTCAGGAATATGAACTTGAAATGTTTTAACTAAATGTTTAGAAGGGAAACCTTCACGATAAAAATATTGCTGCTTGAGAGTTTTTATTTCAGTTGAATCGCCTTCACAACGCCTTTGAGATAGACAAGCAATACCCCCTATAAAATCTATAAATCTAATGCTATTGATTCCCCTAATTGGCATTAGGGTATCTAAACCAGGCTCGTAGTTTGAAGCCTGTACAGCATGCCATCGATGCATAAAAGCAACGATACGATTTGCCTTCGATTGATTTAAAACACCCGCTATATTATCAGCCCATATTTTATTACGACGGGTGTGCGTGCTCAAACAGTCCCCTCCAACATATTGATCATAAGAGCACTCCTTATCCATAACCTCCATCATTTCTTGCGAAATATCTAAGGCAATAATTTTTAAGCCAATATCTCTAGCAGCTTTTACTAACTCACCATAAGCTTTAGGAACTAAATAACCCCAAGCCCAGTTTTCATCGAAGTATTGTTGAATTTCTCTAAAGCCTTTACCCGTACGTTGGTAAAACTCAATTTTTTCTTGCATAGATCGTGGCAACATCTCCATCGCAAAATGAGTAAACCCTGCTCCTTTAAGTTGCTTTAGGGCTTTAATAGCTTCATATTTATAGCCAGCGGTATTATGGCTCGATTCGCCTAGCATAACTAAACGCGCATTACCGGCCATTGTTTTGTAATTTACATCCGTGTTTATTTTATTCATTACCTATCCTTGTTTTTTATTTAAATTTTCAAAACACCATCTATAAAATTCAATAGCGTTATTATTTTCAGAGCTGTAAGGAGCAACTGCATATTCATAGCTCATTGCAAATAAAAGCTAAAAATAGAGCATCGTATTTCAATAACTTTGCACATAGAAAAGAGCCTTGACTAACTTTAAAGTTTAAAAGGCAAAACATAATTCCAACGGAAAACAAAATACCCAACAGACACTCAGGACTTGTATCAAAGTACTGTGTTAACAATGTCATGCCTGAATAAACAGTTCCTATAAGTAAGATAACCGTTACTAATAAGAACCTACGTAAAAGCTTCCATGGGGGAAATAATAAAAAGATTTCGGTACCTTTAGCCATTAAAACCATCCCCACAGACCTAACTTTAAATTTTAGCTAATCAGAACTCTTGAGCTTTTTTGAAACGTACCAAACCATACCTATTTATTTAAGTAATTATTTTAGATAGTTTGGAGCCGTTATTACATTTAAAATGTTAAATATATGTCCATTAAAACTTGAATCATTAAAATAATCCACAAATGTGAACGGTATTCTCACCACAGTTTATCCCAACTACTCTGAACGGTGACAAACAAGTGGAGAAAAGTCTGTATTTTCAATCTTAATTGAACAATTCATATTAACCACATTTTGGCTTAGTAGAGATAGCTCCAACTCAAATGTTAGGGTCTGAGATTCAACACTCAGATTGTAGATATCTAAAAATGATAACTTTTTAAAATCATGTGTAACTTTTAAAGCTTCATCATACACGTTACAAATATTCTTTCGTTTGATAAGCGCATTACTACCTGCTTCTAAAATCTCTAATCTTAAACATGGGAACTCGCTATCAGGATGAAATTTTATCCAGCGGAATAAGTTATCATTAACCCTTTCCACATTCATCTCTATAACATCAAAGCTAACATAAGTTTTGTCATCATTACTTATTGCTTCAGTACAAAAAAAAGTAAAAATCAAATAAATGCTAATCATCAATTGTTTCATCATACACCTATGAGTTTATGTATTTAATACGCGCCTGTTGCCTGGCAAGCGGTATACCACCCCAGTTAGCACTTTTATTTATTTCAGCTTTAAAGGATATTAAATCATTGTTCGCAACATGTTTTTGTAAAATTTTACGACTAGCAGGGCGGTAATCTCCTCTAAACCTTAAATCTATCAAAACATTTTTTATCTTCGGATCTAAATTTAGCCAATCTGTTTTTCCATATGTTTGACTTGTTATAGGTTTATTACATATCCGCTTTACATCAGCTTCCATTTCTTTATAAACAATTTCAAATAGCTTTAATTGCACCTGTGCTGATACTTCAAAATCAAGTAAGTCTTTTTCTATAACAAACTGCTTAGCTGCATTACCCATTTTACCTGCAGCAAGGGCTATAACATTAGCCACTTTATTATCGATGCCCGATTGAATAAGTTGACCACTAATTTTGGAAGATGTTTTTTCACGCATATCGTAACCCCGACCAATGGTTAACCCAGACCTATTGGTTGGCACATGGAAACAGCGGCTGTGATAAACCCCACCTTCTGTACCCTCAGCATCCCATGTTAAAATACCGTAGTTAGGCTTTGTAATTGAGACTTTGGTATAAATGCTAGACAAAAATTCAACTAACTTTCTAAAAGTCCCTCGGTTCGCAGAAACTATGCCATCTGGATTCCCCATTTTTATAACTTGTTTCTGAAAGTGCTTAATTAGGTCAATAAAGTGGTGATCGACCTTACTATTCACAATAAGGGATAACCCCGTTTTACGTGCATAAGCATTTAAGAGTGAGCGTATCAGTTGTACGTCAGCCGATTTATTTGCTGATTTTAATCCAACACTTGCAGTCATATTTAAGTTGAACATGAAATTCCTTTTCTATAAAAATACTTTTTTAACTATTTATATTAGTACTATTCAAATTTTGAACATTTCGATGAAAATCGACTATATTATTATACAGCGTCCTCCCTACCGACGGGATTACAATTTCTAAACAGATATCAAGCCATAAAAATGACAATCATCTATATATATCTAAAAACTTACCGAGAGTGTTATCTCCCATAATAAATTCATATTGCTCTGTATCTCCCCATTCATTACCAGCTTCATTAGTATCTGGGTGAAATAATAGTGAAACACCTGTTTTTGAATCCATGTTTTGATTTAAACCGCGAAAGCTATAATGCTCTAAAGTAGCAATTTTGTATTTTTCAACATACTCACCATTTAACTTAAAAAGTTGAACTTCCATATCGGCATATGCTTCAACAAAAACTCGGTTTAGCTTTTTAGAAAAAACTGCACTAGCATCAAAGCTAAAATTTATTTCAATTAGCTCTCCTTCATAGACCCATGACAGGGTTGTATTAGGCGAATCACCTTCTCTGTTGAACACTCTTTTTATTTTCATAAATCCTAAATAACTCTATTAAATATACTTTGAAATTTGACTTTATATGAATCAGGTTTTGCTAGCTATTTAAGTATTTACTTTCGCCCACTCTCTGCTAGCCCCAGGTTCATACCTTACAAACCAGGGGTTTGGTTGTTGCTCTGCAGGTATAAAATTAATGGCGTTAGGCGTTTCAAAAACACCTACAGGCTGCCCTTTATCTTTCAAACATACAAATTGCCCATCAATTAATTCAAATATACCTTGCTCGCCACCAGCAAGGAAAATACGCTCTTCAATTGCCCCAACTCCGTACCATGAATATTTAGCAGATCCAATATCTGTGAAGCCATTTTTTGCATTACCTACTAGTAAACAGCCACTTCGACCAGCAATAAAAACCTTGTCTCGAGAAAGCACTTTTACATCAGTGAACGCATCTTGCTGCGGTATGCCTGAAGGTAAAGTTATTTTCAACCATTCATTCCCATCGAAATGATGTATGTTTCCATCATAACCGACTACATATACGTCATCAGAGGCTGAGCCATCTATTGCATTTGGCGCTTTTGGGAGTATGTACTTAGTCCAAGACTGACCGTCCCAATGAAATGCAGGGCCTGCAAAGGAGGTAACCCAAACATCTTCGTCTGTTGTTCCCCAAATAGCATTTAGTTGACCTTTAAATACTTCGGTAACATTCCACTTAATATCAAAACTACCTGAATTAAATTTTAATCGCTCAAAAGGCGGCTGCTTAAAATTAATATTAATATTAGCATTAGTAAATACGTCACCTTGATCATCTACAACCCATAAATGACCGTTTTGTGATGACCACATAGCGTTAAGCTGAAAATTTGCACCTAAACACGTCTTAACGTGTGTTTTTTCCTTTAAGCTTACACCGCCTACAGCATTTAACGCATCCGCCTCATTGTAATATGTTATTAATCTATGCTCACCAAGGTTTGATACCTTAAGATCAATTACATGTACTATCTCATAATCATTACGCATTATTTATACTTCCAAATTCATTAAAAATCTTCGCCTATCTCAATGGTATCATCATCAGGAACACCACCACCGCCAACTAAATTAGACATTTTGGCATCTTTATTAACCCCTGCATTATCTAAGTAGTTTTCAGCATCTATTCGAATCGCCTTAGCCACTAAAGCTGCTTCCTCTTCTGGGATCCTCGCCTCGTATACGCCTGACGCCCTCTCAATTGTCTCCATACTAAGCGACTTTGCCGTCTCACTCTCCATATGGTCTTAAACCAAACTAACCAAACAAGACATCCACTCTAATTCTGCAAGCAAATCTGTTTTTCTAGATTTATTTTTTTAGGCTAATAATTAATATTTTACGACTGCGTTACTTCATTTCATCCAGTAAATAAACCATTATCACCTTTAAACCTAAATAAACTAACCAAACAAGACATCCACTCTAATTCTGCAAGCAAATCTGTTTTTCTAGATTTATTTTTTTAGGCTAATAATTAATATTTTACGACTGCGTTACTTCATTTCATCCAGTAAATAAACCATTATCACCTTTAAACCTAAATAAACTAACCAAACAAGACATCCACTCTAATTCTGCAAGCAAATCTGTTTTTCTAGATTTATTTTTTTAGGCTAATAATTAATATTTTACGACTGCGTTACTTCATTTCATCCAGTAAATAAACCATTATCACCTTTAAACCTAAATTACACGCATAGAAAAAACTGCACCATTGCAGTAACAATTTTTTCTAATGAGTAATCTAAAGTTTATGCTAATAGCTTTTCACAATTACTTATATTAGCTCGCCGTTTTCTGTTTAAGTTTTCACAATAACTTGCTTGTGAGGACGGGCGGCCAACTGCACCATGAAATACGCGTGTAAATTGCGTAGTCAGTTTTACCCAGTTTTCTGGCGATATATTTAACCTTTCTAGCAAAGGGAGGTTCATATTATCAATATAACCGCGTTTATCCTCTCGCATTACTCGCCCTGTTAACTCAACAAGTTCAAGGTACGATTTAAGTTCAAACGGTAATCCTTTTGGCATTATTTGACGTGGCATACCTGCAAAGCGGAGCAATTTTTTTGTTTGTTTGCCATCTTTTGCGTATGTTAGCCGCTTTTGAACGCTCGTATGGTCAGAGTCTTCTGGTGTATTTGCCATTTTGGCTCTGATGGGGTTTAAATCTACATACGCCATGCAGGCCGCCAATGCAGCTTCATCCAATAATGCTTGTGATATAAAACGTCCCTCCCAAAACCTACCAGTGCAGTTATCTTCTTTATTTGCTCTGCGGGCTATGCTTTCATTTAATAATCGCATAAACCAACTAATACTTGATAGACGCTCTCGATATTCCTTTACCGTTTGATTAAAAAAGATAAGTTCAGCTTTACTTAGCTTTTCACCTTGTATGTATTTTTGCGTGAGTACAGTGCCTTTACAAAGTTTATGCCAGCGAATAACAATTGCCTTGTCATTCAGCCGATTCGCTTTTTTATCATCAACGTACAGGACTAAATGGGTGTGGTTACTCATAACAGCATAAGCACAAACGTCAATACAAAATATCTTGGCTAACTCTAGCAGTTTGTCTTCAACCCAGCCTCTGCGGTGCTCGTAAGATTGACCAGTAAAATGGTCTTCACCGCACAAAAAAGCACGCCGAACACAACGTGATATGCAGTGGTAGTACTTTGTATCAACCAAACTTACTTGACGCTTTCTTGCTATAGCCATAAGACACTCTGCTTGTTTTCACACTTATGAAAGCCTAGTACTTAGTTCGCCAAACAGCAAAAATTAGAGTGGGTGTCTAGTTTATTTTTGGGTGTCTAGTTTATTTTTGTTTCTAGTTTATTTTTGTTTTATTTACACTTATTAGAAGCCAACAAAATCATTATTTGCAGAAATGAATCGACAATTAATGATGGATGTATTCTATTTTTCTTTGATGAAAATATGCACAAATTATTAAAAGGGTCTAATTAAGTAACTGTTTGGCCTGAAATGTCACACTAACAGTGAAATCTTATAATGTACCCTTTTGATATTTTTCAGTTAAGTCTTTCCATAAATCCATCAAACCACCCTCAAATAAAAAACTATCAGAGAAAGTAATATCTTGAGGATTAGTACTGATTTTGTGATGATCCTTTCGGTCTAAATTATCCAGAATATACCCTCCTTCGCGACGTGCATTACCTGCATCCATTGCTCTTCCCAGAATAATATACTCCCCATTAACCTTTTCTTTATCTGTTGCTATTTTATTAGCGGGTAAGCCATTTTCTTTAGACGGTTTCCTAAAGAATTCAAGTTTATTAATAAACCACGGTAATATTTCTAACGGGGCATCAAATTGTTCAGTGGCTAAATAGGAGGCTTTATTTTTTGGCGTGATGATCCAGTGGTAAACGATAGATAAGAAGTTACCTTGTTTGTAAAATGAATATGAACGATTAGGGTAATTTAATACATCATAAATTCGTGCTATGAGTTGAATTCCGTGATCTGGGTTATCAGGTTCGGTAATTTCACTTAATGGCGGTAAATATTGTTTTGTCATGTTAACTACCTATAGGTTTTAATATGTCAGAAATTTGAATGGCATCACCAAACTCTTCTAAATTAATAAGCTTACGTTCGAAATTAAAAGTTTCGACAGCACCAAATTCTCCATTATTAGGGATCAAAGTTTTAGTTAAGCCGTTACCTAAGAAATGTTGATTATTCCCTAGTTTCTTTTGCATATCTAATCGTTTTTTCATTAGCTTATATTGTGTAGGATCGGTTGTGTTATTTTTAAAGTACTTTACCGCACCAGCGTTATCCCATTCATTTTCCATCTCACCAGAATCTAATGCCGCCTGATATTGTTTTGAATAGTTTGCTTGGAATTCAGGCGTCATTAAAATATTGATTTCTTCATGCGAGAAACTATCGGGCAATTCCTCTTTCGCAAAATTACCCAACCTTTCGTGTGTAGGAATAATACTATGAGTATCGGCTATTACTTTTGCTTTATCTGTATCAACGATCACCATGACAAATTCTTTACTTGGATCGTAATCTAACCCTAATTTTTCGCTAATAATTTTTGGATCAGTATCGGCATCTTCAATTTGATCGAAAGTAGTAGACCAATACTTAGCACCATAACCTGATACTCCCTCAAATGGTTGACCTAAGTTTCCAGGCTTCCCTTTATATTCAAGGTAACTAGCATCCATAAACCTAACATGAAATCTTTCATTTGCAACATCACCAGCTTTTGCCATAGCCAACAGTTCATCATCACTATATTTAGCCTTATAGCCATTTTTAATGATATTTTCTCTGGCAGTATTTAACCTCTCCTGACATTCTTCTAAAGACTTTGGTTCTGGATTAGGCTCAGGTTTATCCTCTGCAATTAATCGTTTAGCTGTGCCTGAATTAATATGATCGACCATTTCATCTGCAGTGTAAGGCGAATCAATCAGCTGAGCAATTTCAATCAATTGTTTAGCTAAGTCTGGGCTTATATTATCACTGTTATTGATTGCCTCTGCTACTTTTGCCTGTCCCTCCTTACACAACAACCCAAATGGATCCACCCAATTCACCGGGTTTGGCGCATATTGATAGTGGTTTATGCCACCCACTAATCCAATCGGGTCTTGGTTTATAAAGCGTTGTTGTTTGGGACTGTAGTAACGATAACGGTTGTAATGCAGGCCGCTCTCTTCATCTAAATACTGCCCTTGAAAGCGGATTGGCTGAGTGAAGCTACTTTCTTTATTAAAGTCAGCATCGGCTTCAAGCTCTTCATAACCATACACATCGGCTTGGTTTTCCCATATGACTTCTGCTTTGTTATTGGTAACAAAGCGTGGAGTATTCAGTTGGTCTAGGTGGTAGTAGTACACTTCACCTTTTTTAATCAGCGCGACTGGGTGAAATTGGTTTGGCAGGTTGATATACCAGGTATATTCACCGTGTTGGTATTCACCGATTAACTGGTCGTTATCCCAAATGTAATCAATTTTGCCCTGCTCGGTGTGCTTGGCTATACGACGACCGAGTGGGTCGTAGTCGTATTGAGTAAGCGTACCGTTGTTATTAAAACAACTTAGCTGATTAAATGCGTTGTATTCACGGCGGGTTTTTATGCCTTTACCGGTTTCGCGTATTTGGTTACCGAATTCATCATAATGAAAGTCGCTATCGCCAAAGTGAGTTAAACGGTCTGCATCAGTGATGCCTGTAATAATCCCATCGTCTTCGCTTAGGTTACTGGCTGCGGTTGCTGCACTTGAATCGTTATATTCACTATGAATTATATTACATGTGCTTTCTGACTGATTACTTTCAACCTTATTGATGGCATCGCTATTATCATTGTGCTGAGTCGTTTGCTGCTCGGCTAATTCGTTATTTTGTACCCTTGACTGGCTAACTGGGTTACCAAAGCTATCCCACTGGTATTGGGTAGTTTTTGTGTTCTCACCACTGGCAAGGTTTTGCTGAATTAACTGGCCAAGGCTGTTGTACTCAAAATTAATGTTATGGCTACTAACCCCTTCCTCTTTACGCGCAATCAGCTGGTTTACGCTGTCGTAATTGTACGTACAGGTATCAAATAGTGCTTGCGCAGGATGGGTTAACTGTTGCTGCGTTAAGCGGTTAAATACATCAAATTGTTGGGTAAGGGTTACGTCATTACCAAACTTTTGCGTTTGAATATTGCCTTGACTGTCATAGCTAAGCGCTGCAAGTTCAACAGCCGTGCTATTGGCTTGCTGTAAGTGAATGCCACTCAATTGACCAAATTTATTGTAGCTATATTTAAGCGTACTTGAATCTGGCAAGGTCAGTGACTGCCTTCTGCCGTAGTCATCGTAACTGTATTTTAGGGTATGCGCTTGTTGCTGATTATGTACTTGCTCAGCACGCAGTAACCGCCCGCCTTTATCAAACTGCTGCTTTAAGGTTGATTGTGCATTATGCGCACGGGTAATTTTACCTTGCAGGTTATAGTTGTAGTAATTGGCATTATTAACGATGTGAGTATCGGTTGCTAAACTTGCATGCTGCGCAATCACGCGGCCTAATTTATCACGCTCTATTTTTACATGGCGTTTATCACTTTGTGTAACCGAGGTTAGGCGGTTGCAAGCATCGTATTTATATTGCTGTAACGTACCATCAAACCCAGTAACTTGCGTTGGGTTTTCGTTAGCGTCATAGCTTATGCGGTATACATGGCCGTCGCTACGTTCGATAGCGGTTAGGTTGCGCTCTTTATCGTAAGTTAAATGCAGTGCACTGCCATCGGGCTGAATAACACAATGTGGCTGGCTTAGCCCTTCAAAGTGCTGCTCGGTGGTATCACCCTTACTGTTTTGCGAGCTAATTAACCGCCCTGCATCATCGTAACTAAAGTGTTGATGCTGTTTGTTTTCAGGGTCTTTTTCGTCAAAGGCAATAGTTTGCGCAAGCTGGCCGTGCTCATTGTATTTATATTGAGTCAACAAACCTGCGTTATTAATGGTGGCATTTACACGGCCTAAACTGTCGTAGCTATAACGAATAAGCTCATCGTTATGGTGCTTGGCTAAAAGCTCGCCTTGCTCGTTCCATACAAATTTAGTGACTTGACCATCTTTATTTATGTGTTGGGTTAGCTGGCCAAATTTGTCATAGCTGTAAAGTACGGTGCGACCGTCGCCAAAGGTTTCACTTTGCAGCAAACCCGCCACGCTGTATTTACGGGTAATGGTTTGGCCATCAGGCAAGGTGGTTAATACACGCTGACCCAATTGGTTGTAAGCAAATTTAGTGACACTGCCATCTGGCTGCGTTATTGATTCTAACTGGCCATAAGGGGTATAACTGTATTTTATTTCACTGCTATCTGGCTTTATTTCCGTTATTTTTTGACCTTGTGCGTTATAGCCATATTGCCACACATTACCATTAGGGTCGGTGTGCTTAACTAACTTACCTTGCGCGTTATGTACAAAGTGTTCTTTATGCCCACGCGAGTCTATACAGGTTGTTTCACCAGCGTCTAAATTATATTCAAACTGATATGTATAGGTGTTGTTATCGCCCCACTGTTTTATACATTTAGCACTTGATGAATAACTGTCCCATTCAAAGTGATGGCTAAAACCACTGGCACGAGTACGCTTAGTTAATAAGTTAGCGGCGTTATAGCCATAATGCTCTGTTTCACCTTGCTGATTGGTCGCGCGAACGAGGTTTTTGTTTTCATCATAATCATATTGCGCAAGTAACGGCGTAAGTAATACTGGCTTATTGTTATCGCCAGTACGGTAAGCCGAAATGTTTGCCAGCAACCCTTGCGGGTTATATTTTAAAATACAGCCACGCGCTTTATTTACCTCAACGCGATGCAAGCGCTCTTTCGCATCGTAATAAAAACCAATACTTTGGCCTTTTTCATTAATAACTTTTTCGAGCAGCCATGAGTTTTCGCCGGCTTTAAACGTAAGGTGCTGATCATCTGGGGTTACCAATACTTGCTTACCATTAGTTTGGTAATGCAACGCCAAATTACTGCTTAACTGATAGCTCGATTGCCCCGGTTTTACTTTTTCAAAGCGGTGTTTAGCGCCATGCTCATCTTGGTATTCTAACCAGTAGGTGCCCTTTTGTTTTGGGCCCACTTTAGGTGGCGGTAAATAGTGCTCAGTTAACTGCACCATAAAATCATGTCGCCAACCATTACCCATCACACTGCATACATCCGCATGCGATGAGCGGTATAGGCGTCGCCAAATTAATTGTTTGCTGCCTGCTAGGGTGAAATCAATAAGCGGCAAGATTTCTTCACCCGAAAGCATAGAAACTGGATCAGAGCGGCACTCTTGTTTGGTGATAGGTTCTTCACTTGGGGTATTATTACTTGCACCGCCACTATTTTTAGCCGGCGCTTGAGAGGCACTTTTACCTGAGGCAGTTGAACTGCTCTTACTATTTAGCTTTTTACCTGCTGCGCCGCTATTGGTGTTATCGCTTACTTGAATAGCCGACTTAGCTTTTTGGTGATAGCAACTAATTTTATCTGCAACCAAAGCTTGGGTTAATACACTCGCGGTTTCACGGGCTGACGAACCGCGCGAACAGCTTACTCCTGCAAGGTTAAGCAAGTTAATAACGTCTAAACGTTTAGCTGCATCGCTTGTAAGCGCACTGCCGACTTGTGCAATTTGATTTTTGGCACTTTCCGGCGTGTTAGCTGCTACAGCAACAAAGCCCGACGGCGCAGAACCTTTACCTGCGACGAGGCAAATTGGGTAACTTATTCCCTGTAAAACAACGGTATTACTTTGCATTAGCTGTGTACTTCCTCACTTATCCATAAGTATGATGCTGCACCTTGATGCTTAGCTTGCTCCTGTGAGAGCATTAATGCATAACTAAAATGCTCAACAATTGCAGGGCTTGTGGTTAATTGGTACAAATTAACCAACCCTTCTAGTGCGCCTATTTTCCCTAATTTATAATTGGGTAGTTCGTAATATGTGTGCTCATCAATTAAGCTAGTAAGTAGCTGTAAATTGTTTAGCCAACTATCATCATCTACCCCATTTCCTGGTGCAAAAATTAGATCTATCTTATTCTCTGTTTGTTCAGCTAATCGCGTAAGCATACCTGCAAGCTGATTATGTTTGCTAAAATCAATAGATGCTGCAATTTCATGGCTTACCTGCGACCACCCGCAAGGCACCATTTCAACTACAGCCAACGCACCACCTACACCTTGATATACAAACTGCTGCTGTTTATTTGCTTTAAAGGTTGCATCTAAAGCAATTACATTAAATTTTTGCCATTTTTTTTCACCGGCCAAAGCTATAGCAGAGTGTGCACCTGTTGATCCATGAAAAATCAGCTCATTGCTATGATCGGGGTATAACTGTTGTAAGCTCTGAGTTAATAACTGTTTTAGCTCATCTTGAAATGATAACGCTGGTAGTAACCAGATCATCGGCAATGTGCTGTCTGTGACTTCTGCCATTAATTCTTTAGATTTAATTATGCAATCGTAAACACAGGCATCCCAAGACTGCCATTGCAGTTCATTAAAAACAGCACTGTTATCGTCAAATAATAATGCATCTACGCTGCTAATATTTGGGGCAGAAAAGCATACCATCTCTATTGAAAATGCACTCATGATGCCACCTCGTCCTGAGCTTTATTAGCAGCGAGGTGTTGATAATAGCGATATAAGTTAAACACCCCTTGGCTATAGCTATCCATGGCCGATAAATAAATGGCATTAGGCACTTCATCAAGAGGGTGTCCTGCAATCAATCGTAAACTCGACATGGCGGTTTCATATTTAGGCCAGTTATGTTTTAACTGCTGCTGAAAATTTATTAACGCGCTTTCATCGCCTTGCCAAGCAAGTCGTTGAATATCGTACTCAACTAGCTGATCGAGTTTATCACCTAACATGCGCCTTATTAGCGCAATAATTAACGCGGGTTGCTCTACCTGTTGTAATAAAGAATTAGCTAAAACAATTAGTTTTACAAAACCGCTTTGTAATAAAATATGCAGTGTTTGATCAACCGATAAGTTATTACTGGCATGATTACTTAAGCTGTTTACTTGCTCAAAATTTAACGACAACAAAAATAATGACATTAAGGGAGATAGATGGGCTTGTTCACTTAATGCATCAAAAATAGCCGTTAATATCTGTATATCCTGGTGCTGCGCAAGGCTGGTAATTTGATTTATAGTGACCAGGGTTTGCGGGGGAATTTCATCATCAGCACTGTAAGCAAAAAACAGGGTGTTTAAATTTAATAGCCGGATTAAATTAAAGCTATGCTGTTGAATAACCACTTTATTTATAATGATTTTAAAAAAAGCACTCAGCGCTGGCTGATTAAGCAATTCATTTATAAATATAATATTCTTATTTTGTGGCAGGTTTGCCATGACTTCAATACATGCTTGGGCAACTAATTCATCGTTTTTAGTGTTAGTTATTATTTCGACTAGTTGCTCAGTGGTGGGCAATTCAAAATTATTTTTTTGATTATTGTTTTTTGCGTTCACCCAGCAGCTTTCTAATAGGGTTTTTCTTAAATAGCGAACATGACCTACACACGTAAACGGGCACAATTGAGCGTTACTAATTTGTAGTAATTGTGCTTGATGATCACTTAAATAGGTCGCTAGCAAAGTTAACCACCAATTAAAACTGTTGGGTTGCCCACAACGATTTTTCCGCCGTGGCCACTATCATCGCCCATTCTGGCCGCGGGTTTGCCATTAATTTTAACGCTCCCCGAGCCTGTTTTTACGCTATCTGGCGGGCCAATACACACTATCATGTCGCCTTTACGCGCCGCGGGCATGCCACCTATTAACACATTGCCAGAGCCGGCAACTATAGGTCCACCCACATGTGGCACTTTAGCGGTCACTTTAGGGCATACATGCATATGACCAATTGTAGCAGCGGGTTTACCCATTTTGACTCCTTGTCGTATCTTTGCTTGTTTATGAAAGACTATTCATACAGTGGAATAATTAGTAGCTTGTTAGTCGTTACTAATAGCGAAATTTCTTCAATTAGCTCATCTTTACTGTGATCAGCAAGTGCCACTGTGCTTTGAGTTGCATATTGATATAAATTTGAAATTACATTTTCACTATTAAGTGAATCACTTAAATGAATAAAAAACTGCTGTGCATAATAGCCATTCATAGCTTTTAAATGACTTAAAGCAGGACTTAATAATGGATCATCTGGCCTATTTATTGGTAAACACACTAAATGCGGTAAACCATAACGGCAGTAAACAACGTGCCCGTTATTTGCAATGCCGTTTCTAAATCCTGATTGAAAGTTATTGACTATTTCCATCATTAATTTAACTTAATTACACCAGCAGATAAGGTAATGGCACTGCCATCTACTTTTACATTACTGCCTTTAATATCAATGTTTGTTCCTTCTATAGTGATATTGCCACTACTGCTCATTTTAATTTGCGCCGAGCCTGTTTTAATCACTATTTCGTCACCCGCTTCAATATTAAGTGTTTTACCTACTTTTAAGGTGTCGTTTTCACCCATTTCGGCAATACGGTTTTTTGTAACGTTAAGATTGTCGTTATTAAGAATTTCAACATTACGATCGTTATCTATTTTTTCGTTTTGATCGTTTTTAACGTAAAGCTGTTTATCTTTTTCGGCTTGCATATACACAAGCTCGCTGCCTTTTTTATCCTCAAAGCGCAGCTCATTGAAATTATCTGCTCCACCTTCTTTAGTTGAGCGAGTTTTAATACCGCTTTGCGTTTTTTCGCCCGGTAAAGCGTACGGAGGCATTAAGTCTGCGTTATAAACAGCACCACTTATAATAGGTTGATCTGGGTCGCCATTAATAAAATCAACCAGAACTTCTTGACCTACGCGAGGGAAGAAAAATGCCCCCCACTTTTTGCCGGCCCAGTTTTGTGCAACTCGGATCCAACATGAACTTTTAGAATCTTTTTTGCCTTCGCGATCCCAATCAAATTGCACCTTTACGCGGCCATATTGGTCAATCATAATTTCATCGGCGCTATCACCCGTTACTATGGCTGTTTGTACACCATTGATAACCGGTTTCTTTTTGCTCACTTGCGCTCTGTATGGAATGTCTTTTGGCACACATTCAAAGTGGTTAGAATACACTTCTTCACTTGATGCTTGTGCAGCGCCTGATTGGTTTGGTACTACAATCGATGTCATCATCGAAGTAATAGCAAAGGTTTTACCTTCAAGGCGTGGGTCTTCATGTTTTTTGAAACTAAACAGTTTACCAACAGAAAATGAGCGGCAGTCACTGCGCCCGCTTGAGAGCTTCATGTCTCTTTGTAGTGACTCTAATTGTACAGATGCCAAATTAGCCGCGCGAGGATGGCACTCTGCCTCTGCTGTATATTCAAAAATTTCTGATACCGATTGCGTGGGTAACTCGGCATTTGCTTGCTCTGCATCAGGGTAACGCGACGGCTGTTTAAAATCGTAGCCTAAACGCTTAAAACTGCCTGGCGCTAAGCTTAATCCGCCTTGCCAACGCGAAACATGAGATTCGCTTAAATGGCCAGTTGAATGAACAACTTTAGCCTCACCACATGTTTCATAGGCAGTGATATCATCTGCCAAAACTAATGTATGGTTACTTTTTGTATGCTCAAAGAAGTAAAAAATACCTTCGCTTTGTAATAAGCGTTGGATAAAGTCAAAATCTGACTCTTGATATTGCACACAGTATTCGTATTTGGGGTAGGTTTTACTGGTTTTGTCTGAAAAAGCCACATTGTGTTGGCCAAACAAATCAGCAAATATATCTTTTATTGTTTTCTTTTGGAAAATGCGACTGTTTTTGCGATTACGCATAGAAGCGGCAAAAGGCACAATGGTAGCTTGATAATCAATGTAATTTTTTTGTTCGTCAACGTCCGCAGTGCGGCTGCCGTTAGAAACAAGCTGGCTCACAATACCGTGATAATAACGCTCACCCCCACCCTCGGCATTTTTTACCTTTATCGATACCGGTTTGCCAACCAGATCTTCATGTGCGATTTGTTGGCCTATGGTGTACATATTGGCCGACATAACAAACAAATCTGACATGGCTTCTTGTGCAACGAAGCGTGTTAAATAAAGGGCGTCTTTACCAACAGGGGTACTAATTTGAATTACGTTTTTATCTTGTGTTGCTTTTTGCATTCCTTGCTTTTCCCATCCTGAAGATCAAAAAAAGCTCTGAGCATAAGCCCAGAGCTACAATCGGGTAACAAATATTACATTTGTTGACCTTTAACACCGCTGTAACCATATACTAGTGGTGCAGTGATGTTGTTTTGATCGTCAGTTGGTGTAACAGTCATCATCATTTCAGTGTAGCTGATAGTGATTGTTTCAATTGGACGGTCGTTTTGAACTGATACTGAGTAGCTAGAGATCATGGCATCTGTAAGTTCGATTTTCATGATTTCTTCAACTTTATCACCTTGTTTAGTGATATGGAAAATAGCAGGTAGACCTTTACCAATAGTTGCTTCTTTGAAAAGATCCGGAGATGCTTTATCTTGAAGTTTAGTAATAGTCACATCGCCTAGACGAGTAGAGCTAGATTCACGGTCCATTGCTGTACCAGTCGCTGCACTAATCTCACGGCTAACGTTCCAATCTAAAGATAAAACTGTAATTAAATCTTTGAAAGACTCGGCAGTAGTTTCGCCTTTGATTGAACCGTATTTTAAATATGTATTTGCTTGCATTTGATAATGCTCCTTTTTATTAAACAATATTATCCATTATGTGGATTCGTTTACTTTGGTTACCCAAAATTCCTTGAAATCATTATCTCTAAAACAGCAATGAAAAGGTCTTCAGAATTCCTTTCCCTAGATGAAGACAATGTCTCAAAAATTCCATGTTTCTATATAAGACACACGAATTATAATGCTCTAAAACTAAAGAAACAACCATAAAAACAGGTTATTTTAAATTAACTTTAGTTAGCTCAACATCAAACTCATTATCCTTAATTAACAATGAGATAGATGTCACTTTTTCACCATCAACCATGCTCGAAAGCAAAATTTCAGACAATAGTGGTAGTACTTTATTCTGTAATATGGTGTGAATATTTCTTGCACCCGAACCGGCATTTTGACAATTAGCAATAATGTGTTCAATCACGTCATCGTTATACGTTAATTGCGCATCATAATGCTTTTTAACACGCTTAATTATTTTGCTAATTTGCAGCGCTGCAATTTGGGTCAGAATTTCATCACTTAACGGAATGTAAGGAATAACATTAATGCGCCCTAAAAATGCGGGTTTAAATGCGCCTAATAAATCATCTTGTAATGCTTTTAATAAACCTTTAATACTCGGCTTACTTTCTTCATCTTCAAATAAACTCATTGTGGTATCAGTACCCACATTTGAGGTCATAATAATGATGGTGTTTTTAAAGTCGATGTCTCGGCCTTCACCGTCTTTTATGGTGCCTTTATCGAATACTTGATAGAAAATATCTTGGACGCCTGGATGGGCTTTTTCCATTTCATCAAGTAGCACTACACTGTATGGTTTTCTTCTTACAGCTTCGGTTAAAATACCGCCTTCGCCATAACCAACATAACCTGGAGGTGAGCCAAGAAGTAATGACACTTTATGCTCTTCTTTAAACTCAGACATGTTAATAACTGTTACGTTATCTTCACTGCCATACACTTCTTGTGCTAGTGAAAGTGCGGTCTCTGTTTTACCAACACCGCTTGGGCCTGCCAGCATAAAAATACCATTAGGGCGACTTTCGTCTGCTAGCTGCGCACGGGAGGTTTGTACCACTTTAGCCATAAGTTCAAGTGCATGATCTTGGCCAACTACGCGCTGTTTCATTTGCTCAGCTAAATTTAAAATGCCATGAATTTCATCTTCATGCATTTTACCAACAGGAATACCAGTCCAATCAGAAATAACCTGTGCAATCAACTCTTCATCAACTTGCCAATGCACCATATTATGTTCGTACGAGGCTAGCTTAAGCTTGCTTTCTTTTAGCTGCTCAAGTACTTCAGCTGAAGAGTCTGCATCGTTGGTGTTAATCGATTCAAGCGCTTGGTTTAACTCGGCAACTATATCCTTCTCAACATTGAACTGCTCATTTAATGGCTCAAGTTGCTGTTCAATCTCAACTAGTTCAGATTTAAGTGCTGATAATTGTTCACTATGATCTAAACCAGTTTTTTGCTCACGATTTAACATTAAAACTTGCGCTTCAATTTCACTAAGCCTGTTTATTAACTGCTCAATCGCATTAGGTGTCGATGCTTGGCTCATAGCAACACGAGCACATGCCGTATCTAACAATGCAACGGCTTTATCGGGAAGTTGTCTGGCAGTAATGTACCTGTGCGATAGATGCACTGCACTTTCAAGTGCTTGCTCTGAAATAAACACTTTATGATGTTTTTCCATCACAGGAACTAAACCACGTAGCATAGCAACCGCTTTTTCTGGTGTTGGCTCTTCAACTTTAACCACTTGGAAGCGACGTGTTAGTGCAGCATCTTTTTCAAAAAACTTTTTATATTCAGCCCACGTAGTTGCTGCAATAGTGCGTAACTCCCCTCTTGCTAGAGCAGGCTTAAGTAAGTTAGCAGCATCATTTTGACCTGCTTGTCCGCCACTACCAATCATAGTGTGAGCTTCATCTATGAAAAGAATCACAGGATCAACAGCGTTTTTCACTTCATTAATTAGCGACTTTAAACGATTTTCAAATTCACCTTTCATGCCCGCACCCGCTTGCAGCAAAGCCAAATCTAGGCTATGTAACTTAACGTTTTGTAGCACTGCAGGTACATCTTTTTGAGCAATCCTTAGGGCAAGTCCTTCAACCACAGCGGTTTTACCTACACCCGCTTCACCCGTTAATATTGGATTGTTTTGACGACGTCTAGTTAAAATATCTACCATCTGGCGTATTTCGAAATCACGACCTAAAATTGGGTCTATTTTTCCCGCCTTTGCTTGAGCGGTTAAATCGACGGTAAATTGATCTAAGCTTGGTGTTTTAGATGAACCATTTGCAGGTGTAGTAGCACTTGCAGTGGTGGTATTACGTTCTTGCGATTGGGCAACAATTTCAGGCCATGCATGTAGTAGTTGTCCAGGTTCTATATTATTGAAAAGCTTGCTACAACGCGTTACTAAACTAGACAAGGTATCGTCTTTTGTGAGCGTATAAATAACGTAAGCACTTCGAATTTGCTCATCAGTAAATTCTATACTGGTGCTTAACCATGATTGTCTAAGTAAAGTAGTAACATGTACCGACAGACTAGGCGACGAATCACTGCCCGTTTTAAATGACTCTAATGATTGATTTAAATCTTGCTTTACCTGATCAATATCAATATCGAAAGCACCGAATATGAGTCTAACATCGTCTAGTTGCTGCTCAATCATAGCTAACAACCAATGCTCTAATTCAACCGTAAAATGGCTGCGGCTATTACAAATTGCGACCGCTGCTTCTAAGCTCTTTCTACAATCTGGGCTTAGTTTCTCAACTAATTTGTTTAATGTCATCGTTGACATACACTGTTCCTTTTAATTTTAATTATCCTTTAAACGATAACTTAGTAGGGTTAAATTTAGGGGTGTTTTTACTCGCCATTAAAAAGCTATTTGCGCCTAGTTGGCATTCACTTTTTGACAGCTGCACCGCATCAAGTTGTTGAAAATCTGACTCAATAACAAGTCGAAATGAAATAGCATTGCCGGCATAGTCTTTGACAATTTTTTTAGCTAATTCAAATAACTTGCCTTTAGGTAACAAGGATTTTGCTTTATCAAAATCGCGGGTACTGATATGGATCTCGATATTAGAAGAAATATCCCATATCTTTTTACCAATTACCGTATCAACACCTAAGCGGGCATGTTGTCCCTCATAAAGGCGTTCACTTGCTAAACATGTTTGCTCTTGTGGCTTCAAATCGTGCCACTTACCTATCATTTGTTTAATGACAACATCACAGCCAAGATATGAGCTCAGTACACTTTTTAAATCAAAAGCATTGCGAATTTTTCGGCTATAAAGGCCTGAAAAGTGCAACTGATGTTCATCATAACCGCCGCTTAAAAGCCCTAATATTTGCGTGTATGGATCTTTGTTTTTATCTTTATTTACATGATTTAAAGACGGTTTATATTTTTTCCACGCTCGATAATATAAAGACACCAAACGGTGATTAAACATGTCGTAAAAGTCGCGCATAGTTGTATCTTTATAGCGAAGACGCTGCATCACTAGTTCGCTATAAAATTGAGGCAAAGCGCCCGAGCAACCCGTTAGTCCCATAAAAGAGATCTGCATGTTGACTTTATGTAAGCCATCTTCAAAGCTTGCTTGTTCTAATTTTGTGATAGCGTTACCTGGGTAACCAAATTTTTGAGTTGCGGTAAACTTAATTAACTCTTGCTTTGGACTACTGTCATACCCTACGTAGCGATACTCCAAGCCATGCTTTTTCAGCTGGTTTTCAATAATGAAAACTGCTTTATAAAAGTCAACTTGTGACGCTTGAGAAATAATATGTTGGATCATATTAACGGGCTTTCCCCAACTCGCGCAGGCCATTGGTAATACACTTGCTCTTGTTCTTTTAGCCTTAAACTAACGCGAGTAAAGCTATTAATTGCTGCAAATTGCGCAAAGAAATGATCGAGGATAGAAGCAAAGAAAAACATGCCACTTCCTGAAAAGTCATCATTGGCGAAGGTAATTTCAATTTCACTTCCCGTTGCAAAGCTTACTCGCCCTTTTTGCACAACACGAGCCGTTGCAGGTTCTACAGCCACACGGTAAATATTATCAATAAGGCCTTTTGTTTGCGGAGATGCTCTAAAGTCATAAAGGCGTAGCACTTCTTTAAGCTTATTACATGCATCATCTCCACTAAACGCGTCGAGCGTTAAATGATTAACTAATTGCCAACGAGTTGCATCGGCTAATATCGGTCTAACTGCATGAGTAAATGGAATTAAACATCTAATTTTTTTAATTACATCGCCGCGTTCTGGCATCAATAAGCCTAGCTCGTCGTCTCCAAAAGGCATGCTTGCAGGGAGGTTTCGATTACTGCAATTAGCACGTACGGTTAGGACCGTGTTCCCTTCAGCATAATCCATAGCGCTATTTTCAAATCGTGCATCGACCAATGATAGAAACGATTCGGTGCCTGACTCAACATAACCCCCTGCCCATGAGGCAGTTTCTCTGCGGATATGCCAAAACAAATCATCATGGCCTTGGTATCGTGGATGAGTTTGTCCATAAAACGGACAAACTATTTGTTTATTTCCCTTATGATCAAAGGCAATTACTTCTGAAATACCAATTACTTCTGAAATCTCAGAGTCCATATAACGCGGCGTTAATTGGTATTCGTATTCGCTCAGTTCAGGGCGAATAGGTTCTAATTCTTGTTCAAACATATTAATTATGGGCGTACATCCCATCAAGAACATGTCTTTGTCTACTTGCTTTTCAAGCTCTGAAGATTCAGCATCAAGATAAATATACACTGTGCATTTATTAGAATTTTTAGGCAACGATGAGTGAATATTTTCAAGTTCAAAAAAACGAAACTTTTCAGGAAAAGTAAAGTTTTCGACGAGTAAGCGATAGCCGGCACTTGATCGCTGCGAATACGGTACAACCGCTTCATTTGCATCAAAGCCAACCGCTTTAAGTTGGGTTTTAGAAAGGTACTTTATTCCCTCATCACCATTATCAAAAGCAATGCCAATAGCGTGCTTAAACAATAATTCATACACTTTAAGCGTATGATGCCATTGGCCATTTATAAATAATCGTAATTTTTCCAGTCCGGTTTCAGCCAGTGATACACCCGGATATTCACCGGTTAGCTCAAGTTTGAAAATTGACTTCGCTTTTTCATGCCAACGTGGTTTTGGTGCCACGAAAGGACTGTTATCAAATTGCGCACTGGTAATTTCAACAGGCCATAAGTAAGTTTCATAACAGGTTTGAAACTTACATTGCTTCATTGACTCAACATTGGTTTCAACTTCACTCGCTCTTGGAATGACTACTCCCGTGGTTGAGAGGTTTTCAGCCTCTAATTTAACCACCGACATTGAAGGAATGGGCGCTTGATAGTCAGGTAACATTTGCCCTAATAAAGCATCAGTAAGCTCAGGAAAGCTATCATCTAACTTTTGCCTAATATTAGCCGTTAAAAATGCGAACGATTCAATTAACCTAGATACATGAGGGTCTTCAATATGATCATCGCTTAGCTTTAATCGCCCTGCAACTTTAGGGTATTTTTCAGAGAAGTCTTTACCCATATGACGAACAAACGCCAATTCACGATTGTAATATTTTAATAACTCATCGTTCATAAAGAAGCCTCTATAATCTTCATCCCTAAGTTCACAGGCTCAACTTCAGAGTCAAAGCTAATAAACTCTGGCTCTGGATCTGCATATAGTAAAGCGTTTATTCGCAAGTTTAATACTCTATTTACGGGTACTTCATCGTCAGTAAATACCTCAACTTCAATGAACCGAGGCTCAAATTTCAAAATTGTATTTCTAACGGTTTCACATAGCAGTGCCCGCCCTTCGTGAGAGCTCACCGACATACTCGAAAAGTCAGGTAAACCATACGATAAGCAGGATGTTGCTAACTCTGCATATTGTGCTGGCCACGTGTGCCATTGAATTCGCGCATTTAGCAGCGCTTCTATGTCTCTGCGCACATTTTTTCTCAGCTCACTAATGCTGATCCCCTCAGTACGAGATGGGGCATCCTGAAAGTCTGGCTCATCGTCAATGAGCCTATCTAAAATGGATGCTTGAAGCTGCTGCTTATGCTCTATCATAATTATTTACTATGCTTACTCAGCTGTTTCTAGGACGTTTATTTTCAGGTTTGGAACAGTGATGGCCTCATCGTTGACAAACAACATTTTCATTCCTTTACCTATAATAAATTCGTCTTGAAGTTCTTCCCAATCAGATACTTGGCCTAGCTTTTCTAGATCTGTATTTGAGTTTGCGTAAACTAGTGGCAAGTGAGCGATGCCCGATGGGCCGTCTTTAATAGTAATTTCAACGCGTAACCAAATACCCTCTAATAATGACGTTACAGGTTCTACTTTTAATGTTTCAATTTCATTAAAGTTAGCCAGGTAAAACTCGCCATTCGTGCCTAGCACTTCTAAATAAGGACTTAAGCTATCATCTAAATCTCGAATTGCTGATTGCTCGTCTTCAACACTCTCCAAGCGAAGCGCTTCCATTTGTTGAGCAAGACTGGCTGCTTCAGATGTTTCACCTTCAAGCAAAGCAACATGCATTTTTAAAAACAAGGTATCTAGCTCATTAGCTTCATGAAAAAGTTTAGGAATACCTTTACCTTGATAAAAATCTACGCGTGATTGCTGGGCACGAATTAAATGTCTAAGATTAACTGCACCTACAGCAAACTCTGGGTTCTTTTGCACCATAAAGTCGAGTTGTTTGTCTGCTTTTTCAAGCTCGCCATTAATGCAAAGTAATTCAGAATAAATACTTCTAATGTCAAAATTTAAAGGCTCATCTTGCAACTCGGTAGCGCAGCATAATAAAGCATCAGCAAGTTTTCCCTCGCGAATTAAACTGTGTATTTTTTTCATGATTATTCCTTTATTTTATGATGAGGACTGAGCTCTGTTATTAACTTAATACTCGAGACCATTTGGTCTAACTGAAAGTGGGGCTGTAACTGCAAAACCGAAAAGTAATGCCCCGGGTTTGCTTTATTTTCACTTACTTTTATTTTTGCATTACTCAGTGGATATTTGCTTCTAATATGCTCAGACGCGGAGTCTGACGCAGTAGTGTAGTTATTTATCCACGCTTGTAAGTCTCTTTCACAGGCCTGTGCTGTGCTGTAAGACCCGACACGATCGCGGGCTAATAATTTTAAATAGTGCGCAAAGCGCGATACACACAAAATGTATTGCAACATAGAAGATAGGCGCGCATTGATATTGGCAGCACTTGAGTCGTAATTTTTTGTTTTTTGAACCGATGCATTACTGTAAAAAACAATATGCTCCGTATTTGTAACCGAAGAAGCTGGGATAAAACCGAGCTCAGAAAATTGCTTTTCAAACTTACTGGTTACTAATAAATCAAGTGGCGGCTTTGCCTCTTTTTGATAGGTATCGTTTGCAAAGCTATCACGAGCAAGCCCTGTTACTAATCCCTTAGAGACTTTGCCTGGCTCTATACCACGAATGTGACCAAACCAACCGCTGTCGCAGTAAGCTCTAATTATTGTTGATACAAACTGATACGCTGCACTGCCCCATAACATATCTGTTTCTGGATTTTTTATTTGTTCTTTGAAGTAAAAATCTTGATGGCGTTTGCCATCATTAACATAAGGCGGCCTAACTAACACATGAGGCAACGTAAAACCCATAAAGCGTGCTTCTTCCATTTTTCTAAAACTTTGCCATTTTATATATTCAGGTTGTTCAAACTGATTAAATAAATCAGAGTAATAACCTAAATCAGAAAAGCTATCAGCACCAAATAAATTAGCCGAAGCCGAACATATAAAAGGAGAAAATGCAGCCGCTGCCGTTCTTGATACCTCTTTTATAGTATCAATATCATTGTAAATAGTGCCTGCTGAGCAACCATTACTGATTTCGTAATCACCAATTACAATACCAAAAGGCTCGCCTCCGGCACTGTCAAACTCGTTTTGATAAAGTAACTGAAAAAACATACTTTGATCAAAATCAATCGCTTTGTTCACGTCTTTTGAGAGCGTTGACCAATCACAATTGAGCAATTTAACTTTTACTTTTTTTTCTTTGTCTTGTTGCTCTGTTTGTAACAATAACCACCATAGATTACGCCAGCTAGCTTCTAAGCGTTGAAAGCTATCTGCATGAATTATGTGGTTGAGTTGCGATGAAATAAGTTGATCGAGTTCAATAATTACACGTTGTAAATAAGGACTCAAAGACTCCTTATTCCAAGAAAGGGGAGAATCAGAAGAGCCTTCAAGCCATAACAATAACGCTTTATCTAGGTTTTTTTCATTTAAAAACCTATCGAGCAAAGCGTCATTATCACTAATTCGAGACTGTGACTTTTGTTGAAAAGTGAAGTCTTGATTTATAAATGAAAACTCTTCGTGATTCATTCTATTGCATCATCCTTAATGCGAGAGAGCGGTATTATTAACCGATCTCTGGGATTTTAGCTACAAGACGTAAAGAAGACGTTAGTTCTTCCATTTGTAACCAAGGTTTCAACCAAGCAACAGCGTTGTAGGCACCAGGTTGACCTGGGATCTCTTTTACAGATACTTTTGCATCTGCAAGAGGGTAACGTGCTCTGATGTCTTGACCACCGCCCTCTGTCGCATTTACATATGACAGGATCCAACGGTTTAACCATGATTCAACGTCTTCAGCTTCCATAAAGCTACCAATCTTGTCACGTGCCATTACTTTTAAGTAATGCGCAAAGCGAGAAGTTGCCATTAAGTATGGTAAACGAGCTGAAATAGCAGCGTTAGCCGTGGCATCAGGCGTTGAGTAAATTTTTGGTTTTTGACAGCTTTGACCGCCAAAGAAAACAGCATAATCAGTATTTTTATAGTGACATAGAGGTAAGAAGCCTAACTGACTTAACTCTGCCTCACGACGATCTGTAATGCCAATTTCTGTTGGACACTTAAGATCTGGATCACCATCATCACTAGTGAATATGTGAGTCGGTAAGCCTTCCACTTTACCGCCACCCTCTGCACCACGAATAGCAGTACAGAAACCGTATTGAGAAAACGCAGCGGTCATGTTAGTTGCCATAGCGTATGCTGCATTACTCCAACAGTAATCACCGTTATCAGTGCTCACTGAACGACCGTCTTTTGGCTCAACTTCAAACTCTTCGTAGTTGAACTCTTCAACAGGTTTAGAAGCAGCACCATAAGGTAAACGCGAAAGGAAACGCGGCATAGTAAGTGATACAAAGCGTGAATCATCGCTGTCTCTAAATGAGCGCCATTTAGTGTATTCTAATGATTCAAATACTTTTTCTAAATCACGTGGTTTAGTAAGCTCTTCCCAATTATCAAAACCGAATAAAGACGGTGAAGAGGCAGCAATAAATGGACAGAATCCAGCTGCAGCCACATTAGACATTAAGCTCAATGTTTCAACATCTTCAGGGTGATTAGTAAATTCAAAGTCACCTACGATAGTGCCATATGGTTCACCACCTGGAGTACCAAATTCAGACTCGTAAATTTTCTTGAAGGTTTGGCTTTGATCAAACTCAACGGCTTTACTTAAGTCTTTATGTAACTCTTTTTTCTTCATGTTTAAAACACGAATTTTTAATGTAGAACTTGTTTCAGAGTTCATCACTAAGTGATGCAAACCGCGCCATGAGCCTTCAAGCTTTTGAAACTCATCCGAGTGCATTACCACACTTAGCTGTTTTGAAATTTTTTGATCGATTAACTGAATAGCTTCATTAAACGTCACAGTCATGTTTTTATTCCATTGAACTGTGCCTTTTAACGCTTCTTCTGTTAATGTTTTTAGTAATTCTTCAGCACGGCTCGACTCTGTTTGTTTAGTCGCGCCAATTGCTTGCTCTAATAGTGAAGAACTTACTTCTGATACCGATTCTGATTCTGTTGCTAATTGTTCAGTGCTCATTTATCAGTCTCCTCTAAGTTAAGTTCTTTAGCCATCGAGTCTAAGCTTGCTGTATTACTTAATACTTCTTCGAGTACATTTTCAAGCTCTTCTGAGCGGTCAATCTTGGTCATCAAGTCACGCAGCTTGTTGCGCGTTTCCATCAATTTGCGTAAAGGCTCTACTTGATTTACAACCGCAGCAGGCTCGAAATCGTCAATCGACTTAAAGTTCAAGTTAACTTCAAACTGAGAACCATCATCCGTTAATGTATTGTCTACTTTTAAACGCAGAGAAGGACTCATACGTTTTAAAACATCATTAAAGTTATCACGATCAATTTGAATAAAACGTCTATCTTTTAGTGGTTTAAGTGCTTCTGTGTTATCACCAGAAAAATCACCCATTACACCTACTACAAAGGGTAATTCTTTTTTTACTGCCGCGCCCTCAGTTTCCACATCATAAGTGATATGTACTCTTGGTTTACGAACTCGTTTTAACTTATCATGGATACTCATTGAGAACTCCTTTTACTATGTTTCAGTTTCGCTGATCTTAATGCCAGACAACTTAAAGTATCCAGTCCTAGCATCACTATCTGTAATTAACTCATTTAATAACTCAGGTAGCGATAATTCGCTCCATCGAATAACTTGTTCTATCGTGTAAGACATTGGTGAATGAGGTTCAGTCTTTCTGAAAAATGTCGCAATTTCTTGAAGTTTTTTTATTGCGTTTTCTCTCGAATCAATCTCATCACTGACACGCTTTTTAGGTTGCGCTGAGTCTGCTTCTATCTCATCCTCAACCACTTCCTCTTCAGGCTCAGCATTTGCCTTATCTAATGCAATTTGTGCTGCTTCAAGTTTATCTGCTGCAACATGATTTACCGCAGCTAAGCTCACTTCTAATGCTTGTTTAATATTAGATGTAGGTTGTGGCTCACCCGTCACCTTATCCATAACCTCACTCAAAGCGGCAAATTTTTCTATCGCATCTTCAATATCATTTTTTAAAGATACAAAAAACTCGGTACTGGTTTCGGCTGCACTTTTTTCAAGCTGTTCAAAATCAACGGCACCTTGGTTTATCTTCTTTTCGCGTTTTTCATCACTTAAACGTGAAATGTCATAACCTTGCTGATATTCCCAAAAAGAAAAAGGATCCATACTGACACTGTCTGTCATGTATATACTTTTAATTGGAATAATTAGCGTACCTTCACCAGCACTGCCATTTAAGCCAACTAATGCAGACACTTTGTCTGAAATTTCATCACCGTCATCAAGTGTTGGATAAAGTGACTCAAAATGATGTTCCAAAAGGTGCTTAGCAACACTAAAACCAAACGCAATGCCTTTAAAGCCATGAACGCGGCACAAGCCTTCAATTAGCCAAGCTAGGTATTCTATATCTTTACTTTCGGTTTTAATTGCCTCACTACATTGCTCAAGTAGCGGAATCCAATCTCGAGAAAGCGAAGCAATTCCTTCTTCATCGACTAGCGCATTTCTTTCAGCCGCACGAAGTTGGTTTCTTAAATCTTTTAAGGCGTAGTAAGTAGACGTTGGAGAGACATCTGAGCGCGGATCAATGCCTGCAAACTCAGTATCTGATATAGGGGAAATATACTCTTCAAATAAAAACATTCCATTGTCCTAAATATTATCCATATTCTCTAAAGCTTAGAGCGGAGATAATATTACATTCTTTAAATTAAATTACAAGCTTCAGCACCATTGTGCCGATAAGCTGGCTAATGTTATTTTGTAAATAATTGAAATAACAGTTTTTTGTTCCTGATATATTTACAACTTTTTTTCTTAAATATACTAAAACAGGCTTAATCAGCTACTTAGTGAACAATGGAATCGTTGCCTCATCTTGTAAGTTACAAGATTGTATCGATTGATTGGCATCTACATCATCATATTTTACTAATATACAAGTTACGTTATCTTTAGCACCTCTGACTAACGAGGAGTGCATTAAAGCCATTCCTGAATCAATTATGCTACTTGGCTCTAATGACAAACATATGTCCTCATCTGATAATTCACCTGTAAGACCATCTGAACATAATAAAAAGATATCGCCCTTGTTTATCTCACCCTCAATTACATCCACCTTCACTTTATCCATTACGCCCACAGCACGAGTAATAACGTTAGATAATGGGTGGTTTTTAGCTTCTTCAACAGAAATCATTCCCTCGTCGATTAAGTCATTAACTTGACTATGATCTCGAGAAACTTGAGTTAGTTTACCATTGCGTAATAAGTAAGCTCTGCTGTCACCAGCCCATAATATGTAATAGCGCTCATTCTTAACAAACAAAGCTGTTACCGTACTGCCTGCTGTTTTATTGCTTAAGTATTGCGCGCTATATTGATTTAGTTGCTTATTTGCATCTTCTATAGCGCTAACAATATGACTTACGGTCAAGTCCTCTAGCCTGAGCTTTTCAACAGTAGTTCTAATCACATCAACCACTAATTGACTAGCAACTTCACCCGCTTCATGCCCGCCCATACCGTCAGCTACGACCCATAAGTTATGGCTGTTAATTTCCACGTGCGCATCTTCATTAAGCTGCCTCACTGCACCTCTATGAGTAATGGCATAACTTGTACTTAAATTACTAATCACTATTTTTTACCTGTGTGTAATTCCATTCCCAATGCTTCCAACGTCCATCTAGCATAGCGGCTACTTGATTAACCGGCGGCAAAGCTGACGTGATCAGTACCATAGGCTTAATATTGCAAGAACCATGAGTCCACCAAACACTGTAATCACCATACTTTTTATGTAAAATCGCATGCATGGCATCTTGTAAAATATGGTCGCTTAACTCAGTGCCTGAAAACTCTAGAGCGATTGCTTGTTTGTTTTTATCTTTTGAATTGGCATAACTTACTTGCTTTTTATTTGCAGCAACGTCACTTAGTGTACTTGCCAGTTCTTTTCGCCAGGAAAACAGATCCACGGAGCCATCAAGTACTTTAAGAACAGCATCTTCGTATTCTAATGAAAAAACACCAGAATGAAGCACATCAACCGGAGCAATATGAGTTGCACGAGTAACAGTGAGTGGATAGTGCCTTCCTACTGCATCCATACTGGGCAATAACGTACCCATAATGCCAGTATCACCAACAATGTTTGGGCTTAATGCAAAGTGCCAAACCGGGCCAGTAAGGTAGCTTTCTTGCCAAACATCACCAAGTTGCTCTTTACTCACAGCAATGGCAGCTTGCAGCCATTGCTCCCAATGCTCTGAAAACTCTTTAGTTACATTATCTTGAACAAAGTCGCCTAAACAAGGAACCTTGCCAAGATAACCAATATCTACAATCGGGTCGGACATGAAAACTTCTCTACACTGCTGTTCCAAAACGGATGCCTGATTGAGCTAGGCAGTAATTCTACTTTTGCGTTGTTACCCATCAAGGAGAAATGTAACTCTAGATCTTGACGTGTTTTGCTACGCTTTTCGCTGAGCTCATCTAGCATTCGATAAAGTGACCACTCACCTTGATAAGTTGTATTAATTGAACGCCCACCGTTTGGCGGTGTAAACACAACGCGAGTTTTACTTTGACCACTAGCGCCAGGCCATACAAAGTTTGTAACTTTGAGTGGACCATGACGGTAAATCATTGACTGGCCATCAATTTCAATCATTAAACTAGATACCGTTTTATCTAAATTAAAAGTACGTAAGCCAAACTCAATTCGGGGTGTATCACTACCACGTTCAAAAAATGCGGTTTGAATTTTGAAAGCATGCTCAAACATTTTTAAGGTGTTATTGCTAATACCAATATCTTTTTCAAATTTCCACGGGCTAGAGCTCATATCCACACTCGGAGCTACATAGCTATTAAAAAAGTTATCTATGGTGCCATTAGGGCCAAAGAAGCGAGTAAAGTCTTTAATGCTGACCTCTTTTTCAGCCTGCGGAGCAAATGGGTAACGCCCCACAATTGCCGCGTTATACTCGCGCAACACTTTGCTTTTCCAAATTTCATTTAAATGTCTGTTGGCACTATTTTTGGTGATGTTGCTAGTATCTCTACTTATATCAAGTAACCAACTATTAAACGGATAAGGCAAATCACTACTTTGGTACTCTAATTGACGAATAAAACTCGGTTTGCTCTTACCACTTATTTGATCTTTAATTGAGTATTTAAGCTGATCGCCTCTATCAAGTTTTGTCAGATAAATATTCAACTCTCTTAAGTTTTTCTGAATATTATCAAGCTGCTGAATGTCTATATCGATAATGTCTTCAAACGCCTCTTCGACTTGATAGCCCGGTAGCTCTACCTCAAACTTAGGCGCCTCGTCAGGTAAAAAGCGTTTAATTCGATTTGCTTTCGTTTGCATCGCAACCTTAGCTGCATTAGCGGCAATATCTCCTGCGACCTTTTGGTTTTCAGAGATAGGTAGCTTAGTTAATTGAACATTCTTTTTAACTGCATTGATGATATTTTTTATTGGCGCCTCTGAGCCTGCTAATACATCAGTAATGTTCACACCCTCAGCAGGTGAGCTGTACTGATTAAGACTCAAGTCATCTAAAAACGACTGCCAATAATAAATATAATCTTGAAAATAACGTTGCTCTAGCTTCTTTTCTATCTCTGCTTTAGAAATATCATACGTGCCTGAGGCTTCTTGGCCATACACCCAGCTACTGGCCATTAAGTTGCCAAGCATTTTTCCTTTTTCAATATTAAAAATGCCATGGAAACCGTTAAAAGTGTATAACCCTGGAATACTGCGCGTTAGATCACCATTGTTACGAAATGTAAACTTTTGCGCACTTTCAAAGCTAATAATATCGGTTAATCTAAAAGGCGGAATACTGCTATCAAGAAAATCAGCTTGAAGTCGTTGGTATGCTCTTTCTGCAATCGGTAGTTTCGTAAGTTCTGCACGAGCTACTCGAACCGCCTGATTATCTATTTCAGTTTGTGTTACGCCCTCTTTTAACAACGCAGCAATATGATTCATCAGCTCATTACGCGTCTGCATGTTCAAATCACCAGGCAAATTTCTATCTAAATATGCACTAAACCAAACGTAAATATCTTCACTCTCAAAATATTCAGGTTTAAATAACATTAAGTAGCATCTGAGCGTTTCATATAAATAACTCAGATGTTCTGGATGAGCCTCCATTTCCTTTATTAACGTGTTTGCAATAAAGGGCTCTAAATAGGTTTGCAAAGAACGTTTGTAAGCATTAGTAGAAGATTCTTTAATTTCAGTAAGCTTATTAAAGCCAACTGAAGATGCATCTTCAGGATCAATTAACTGATCATTGGTTGCTGGCAAGTTTCTCAATGCATTTAATCGATCATTTAGTACCAGTAGATTATTTCTATCAAAAGAAGATGAGTCTAGCTCTTGGTACGTGGCAATTGCTTCATCTGTGGCATCAATTAAGTTGCTATTCCATGCAAAGCTAAAATACCAAGAAATTGAAAAGCCGAACAAAGCAACACATGCAAGTGACACACTAGCAACTCGAAGCCACTTATTTTGTTTGTCATGGTGTTTGTTGGTACTTGCTAAGTTTTGCTCAGGAAAAATAACGCTCTCTAAAACGTTTTTAATAAAAAAACTTTTAGATTGGTTTATATAATCGGTTTTACCTGCACTAGCATCATTTAAAAAGCTTGAAGGGGTTCCCTCTTGAGTAGCGCTGGTTAAATACACGCCTCTGAACATAGGTAACTCTTCATAAGCGTTAGGAGTAAAAATCTCTTTTAAGAAGTCATCAGCTACCCCTTGTAGTACACGTAGCTGTCTGGGGAATTCAAAGATTTTAGCTCGAATAGCTTCATTACGCTCGTTGATCAGTCGACGGTTCAACATCTCTGTAAGTTTAGAGATTAAAGCATGGAATTCTTTGTTAAATGCATCGACTTGAGTATCCTTATCTAAATCAAGCTCAAAGGTGATCCCCCAAACTTGCTCACATTCTTCCTCAGTAAGTTCGCCAAAGAACTCCCTGAATCCTTCAATTAAATCTACTTTAGAAAAAATAACATAGACGGGAAATGTCATACCAAGCTGGTTTTGTAGTTCTTGAAGGCGTTGTTTTATAGCTCGTGCATGAAGGTTTCGCTCAGTTTTGGTCTGACTCATAAGTTCAGAAATACCCATACTGATCATTACCCCATTTATAGGGCGTAATGGGCGATGTTTTCTTAGTAACCCGAGAAAGCCTTCCCATGCTCTAGAGTCGTGTTTAGCGTGGCTACTTTGCGTTGTGTAACGACCGGCGGTGTCGATTAATACCGCTTTATTGGTAAACCACCAATCACAATTGCGCGTACCACCAACACCATGCACTAAATCAACTCCAAGCTTATCCTTTAATGGGTAATCTAGGCCTGAATTATGAATAACCGTTGTTTTACCTGCGCCAGGTGGACCAATCATGATATACCAAGGTAATTGGTATATATTTTTACCTTTAAATAGTTTTACGTCTTTGAGTAAATCTATGGCTTCATTCATTCTGGTTTTTAAGGTGGTTATTTCTTCGTTAACTTCACTACTATTTGCATCGTTGTTATCTATTAACTCATCTGCCATTTTTTCATCACGTTTGCTTTGCTGCATAAGGCGATAAATTTTAGTCACAGAAAAAACAAGTAGTATCAATAAAATAGTTAGTAGTCTTGCTGCAACACCGGCAAGCGGTACATAATCTGCAATCGCAATTAGGGGACCACCAAACCAAATTAATAATGATAAGGCTAAAAAACCGATAATTAAAATAGCGGTTCGAGACGTTAGTGCGTAGGTTATTTTTTTAAATTTTTGTGAGAAACTCATTACAGCCTCATTAAAATAATAGATCGATTTCAATTCTGCGGTTTAACGACCGAGAAGCTGAATCTGAATTGCTGGCGATAGGCTCTGCTGCGCCCTTTCCTTCTGGCCATAGACGACCGCTCAAATTGGTACTTTTAGCCATTAAATTAGCAACTTGTGTTGCTCTAGCTAAAGATAGATGCCAATTAGAAGGGTACTTATCAGTACTAATTGGTAAGTCATCTGTATGACCTGTTATGAGGACTCGCCCTTTAGTTCCTTCTAGGCTTAACGCTAACTTTTCTAAAATAGGCTGGAATGAAGGGAGAAGTTGTGCGTCTCCTTGCTTAAACAAGTTTTCACTATTAATTGTAATGCGGATCCCATCGGAGGTTTTAGCAACGGCGACAATCCCCATTTTAATCTCTGTTTGCAACAACTGTTCAAGTACGCGTAATTGCTGATCTTTTTTATCAACAGTTTGGTTAACTGCTAAAGGGTGAATACCTGCTAGCTTTTCATTAATCTCTACAACATCGTTATTCAGCTTCATATTTATTGATAAATAGATCATCAATAATATGAGCCCCAATACCGAAAATATGACCCAAAGTGGAACTTGATTTCTCAGTTCAACACCCGCTGCTACTCTTTGCTTCCAGTTTGGAGACAGCTTATTGTTAATTGGCCCATTAAGTTGGTTTAATAAATGATAAAGTTGTGAACGATATTCTTCGATTTTTGTATCACCACCGGCACCTAGGCGATATTTACCTTTAAATCCTAAATTCAAGCAGTGATATTGCAACTCTAAAAATTGTTGATTTCTCTCTGGTTGAGCTAAGCCTGAATCAAGTAGCGTGTAAAAATATTCACCGCCAAAGGTTTCTTTATGAAAGGTAGAAAGTAGGCTTTCATCCGCCCACTCCATTGAACTCCATTTTGAGTTCAATACAGACTCATCAAGAATGGCGCACAAACAATAACGCGAATTATTGATCACCTCTTTTGATAAGTGCTGATTGCGAACTTCTACTTCAAATCGTTTGATAGCCTCAACACAACGATGTTTAAGCGCTGCAAGGTTACTCATTTCAAGCGATTGATTGATTGAAATTACAAGCGAAAAACAATCGGTTGCCGCTTCTAACAAAGGGTTTTTAAATATCGATACTTTGTTACTACCTAATGATTTTGCAGAAGGCGGCTCGACCGACATCACTGTTTTATCAGCATCATTTTGTGCAGGGTTGCTACTTGGCGTATTTCGCCCTAATCGACCTGGGCGAGGTTTGATAATGGTTTCGTCCATTGAAACTCTTCCTTTTAAAAAGTTAAGTTCTTATCGCCCAAAGGCTTAATTGTAGCTCAGGGTAGTTTCCTGAGAGGTGAATGGCAATTCCCCCACTGGAACGCAATTTATCCCAATGTTCACCATGCCTATTTAATTCAAAATAATGAAAACCAGCATGATAAGGAATTTGTCTTGGTGCTGTTGGTAAATTACTAATCGTAATACCTGGAATTTGGTTATTTACCAGATCTCGAATAGTTTCTACACTGCCAATTTTAATTTGTGAAGGTAGAATTTTTCTTAATTCTTCATGAGGCACACTTGCTTTAATTGCTAATACAAATTGGGCTGAATTAAGAATAGACTTATCTTTTAACGCACCAAAAGAAATACCAAATTTACTTTGCTCAAGTTTAATTTCAGTTGCTGTTTGCTCAATAACGTGGCTCAACGACTGATATAAAAAGTTAACCACTTCATTAAATACCTGCCCTAAATTAGTATGGTCATAATTGGGTAATTTAGGCACTCTCTTATTAGCAGTGCTGAAGGTTGATAACTCGCCCGCAAGCTCAATTAAACGACTGTAAAATACATTAGGGTGTAAACTATTGACACTAAGTAAGTTATTAAATATCGCATCATACTTATTTAATGTTTGTAGCATGATAAAATCTGCAACTGAAGAACTTCCTGCATAGCCCTGGCTGAGCCTTGCGGCGATGCTTTCAGCGCGTTGCTTTATCATTGAGCCTATTTCTCTGACTAGCCCTGATAAGGGTTTACATTGCCCTACTTTTAAAGATGGAGGAATATACTTTGCATCTAACTTTATTTGCCCTTCACTACTCACATCTATAATTCTAGCTAAAGGTAATACGATATAGCCTGAGTGATCATCAGACGACAGCATCAATTTGCTATACACTTTCGCAACTTGAATAATTTCTTGAGATTGCGCTCCTAATAAATCATCACTCACTGACAGGTCATTGAGTTTATAACGAGTCACTGTATTATCGTCGGCTGAAGATATATTAATCCCGCTATTTTTTAGCGCAGGGATGGCAAGATAAACAACTTCATCAAAAACATCTTTATTAACCACCAACGGTTCAGGTAGCGACGTTGATTGAGGCATATCTATTGGTAATAAGTCTGGAGTGATTGCTGATAATGCGTCCACGGCAAACTGCCCGCTGTTAAGTAATTCATTATCAATACTTATATCAATTATCCCCCATGGATCAGCAAGGTTGCCACTGCAAACTTGCTTGATAACATTGGAAATATATTTGTCTGCTTGTTGAAAGTGCTGAGGTCTTAAAAACATCCCTTCAGTCCAAGCAACACGAGTGTTATCACCCATTTTAAAAATCCTTTTTTATTGCTCTCTCATGTATGTCGCAATTGCTTCTACATTAACATTGATATCGTCATAGCCGGTAGGGTCAACTTCTATAACCGCTCTCCACCTTGCTTGGTCTATATTTCTATAAGCAACAACAACCCCAACGTAACGAGTATTACGATTAAGGCTCATTTTATATTGCTGCACAGAATCAGGCTGAAGTTCTAATTCATCTTTTTTTAATAAGTCAGGTCCGAGGATCTTTTCTGGTGTGTCGTACAAGCTAAAAAAGTCCTGCGTGTCAAAAATAGTTCTTGAGCTGAGCTCAAAAATTTTCATTACCACTGGAGAAGGACGTTCTGATGTATCTGGATTAACATTTTTAGATACATTAATGATCAGATCGGTAGAAGGGGGTACGATTTTATTCATCGTAGAACATCCCATTACCAAAAATAGTAAACTAAAACTCAATAAGTAGAGCTTAACTTTGTACATTATTTACTTTCCTTTCTAGTGCGTTTCTTTGATTCGATCGTTGTATGCCTTTAAGAAATCATCTGACATTGCCATGGCGCCTTTAGTGTTCACTTCCTGAGAAATATCATCATATAAACTTTGATATAATTTCCAGCATTTAGACTCTATTTGACCAGGGATAATTTTTAACACGTTAGAATTATCGTTTGCCTGTTGATTAATTTGCATGGGAGAAACCTGCGACAACATCCCTTTTAACACGCCATCTGCACCAGCGAGTAATGCATGCTCATGCTTACGTGTGTCTATAAAGCTTTCTTTAATAGATTCATTCGAAGACAGAAAGCTTGCACTATTTTTTATGAACAAGTTCTGAATAACGTCATCAATGTTGGCAGAAAATTTTAATGGATTGTTTTGCTCAGCCTGAAACATCGTATGATTCAATCTTAATTTGTTTTTTACAATAGCGCGTTGACGTAAAGATTCCATAAGCTCAGTGAGCAATAAATTAAGCCCTTGGCCCATTTCAAACCACAGCTTTTCATTATCTAACGAATTTTTAAGTTCATCTTTAATCCCCAACCCTTTTAAAAACGCACCTGATAACGCCTTGTCACTTTGAACCACGTTTTTTACTGGTGCAGACTGTATCTCAGGCTTATGCTCATTAGCGTGGCTACTTGAACGGGGGGGTTCTTGAATAGGCGCAGGGGTATCAACAGGTGCTGATGAATTGCTAACATTATTGCCAATGTCAAAATCATCGGTATTCATAAGGCGCGTTAATTCATCCCAGTCTTCCGGAATATGATTATCAGTTTGTTGCTGCGCAGTCACTGATATTTCAGGCATCGACTCATTCATAATCGAGTCATCGAATGAAGGTATAGACTGCTCAGACGGTTGAGAATTTTGCGCAGCTAAAGCATCTACTGATTGAAAATGACTTGGAGCAGAATTACTCACATCGGCTTGTTGAGCTGATGTTAGCACCACACTGACTTGAAAATCGCCAATGGTTAACACGTCACTGTCTGACAAACGTTGTTTGTTGCCTTGACCGAGCGGCGCTACGGCAAAATTAATAAATAATCCATTGGTTGAATTATCGTATACGTAAAAAGAGTCACCTTCTTTTTCTATTATGCCGTGTTTACTTGAGATTATTTTTTCGGGATCAGGTAAGTGCCAATCGCACGCTTCAGAGCGACCAAAAGTTAATGAATCTGTTACAGTTTTAGTGGCTTCTATTTCAGGTGAAAGTCTGTGATAACTAGTGATGTTTAGTATCAGTTCCATTTGATAAGTCAGTCCCTTATATCATTATTGTGAACAGGATAAAGTAGAAGCGAAACTATTGTCAACATTGAAATTAACACAAGAAAATATTGCCCTATTGATTTTGTCTCTAAAACAAGACGTTTGATAAACAAATTATACAGCGATGAAATATTTTACCGTAATGCTTTATAACTAGACCGAAAATAGCCTTCTTAGAGACTCCTTCTAGCTTTAAACCGACTTTTTCAATTTACAGTAAGGGAAATTTACCAACAATAATATGTCATTCAGGCATTGCTATAATTGTATATTTTTGTAAAATACATGCTCATATCAGAGGGAAAATTGATAGATAAGCAGAGAATATTTACCTTTGTAATTATTTAACTTAACACAATAAAAGGATTTTTTATGAGCAGTACTAATGATCACAACGATAAAACTCAGATTGCTTCCCTAGACTCAAACGCAAAAAAAACGTCAAACATTCGCAAGCAAAATCTACTTGGCAAAAAAATATCTGGCCGCTATTTAATTGAAGAGCTGATTGGCCAAGGCGGGATGTGTTATATCTATCGGGCGCGCGATACTTTTTTAGAAAACGGTAATCGCTCAGAAGCATCGGTAGCAATTAAAGTACTTCAAGAAGAATTCTCAAGCTCTGAAGAAGCTATCTCACTACTAAAAGATGAAACAGCAAAAACGCAACAGCTTTCCCACCCAAGTATTGTCAAAGTGTACTCAGCAGACTCTGACGGCGATCTATATTATGTCACTATGGAGTTAATTGAAGGGGAAACACTAGAACAAATTATTAAACGAAACAAACCCTCTGGCTTAGCGTTTAAAAAAGCAAAAATTATTTTAAAGCAATTAACTGACGCTCTTGTATATGCCCACTCGCGTGGCGTCATTCATAACGACCTCAAGCCTTCAAATATTATTTTTGATTCTAACGGTAACCTTAAGGTACTTGACTTTGGTATTGCCAAACACAAAAGCTTAGACGATCAATACGCTGTAAAAAATGACAGTGAACTGGCAACAATTGGCGGCTACACCCCAACATATGCAAGTCCTGAACAATTAAAGGGTAGTGAAGCATCAGTAAAAGACGATGTATTTTCTTTTGCATGCATTGCTTATGAACTTCTCAGCAGTAAACACCCATTTAACCGTGTTGCTGCAGATAAAGTTCCTAAAAACACAACAGTGAAAAAACCAAGTAACTGCCCTATTCTTTTGTGGAACAATTTAAATAAAGCATTAGTTTTAAATGCGAATCAAAGGCTTGAATCATTAGAGCCCATTTTAAAAAGTCTTACAACAAACTTAAACCCTGCTATTTTTGCTACAGCAGCGAGTATAGCCATTATTGCTTTGATTACGCAAAACTATTACTCAAACTCAGATAATACTAAACAATTACAGGCACAACTCGATAATGCCAAAGCAATTAATCAACAAGTAGAAGCGTGGATGTCTTGGCAGGGGCCAACAATTTTAAACAAACTTGAACAAATCCCGCCACAATATGAAGTGCTTAAACAAGGGTTACTAAGATCAAACCAGCAAAGCATATTAGAGAGCTTTAACGATGAAGCTAATCAGTTTAATAATATCGCAGGTCGTAAATTTAAAGATTTCGATAAAATTATAGCCGTTTACTCTGATGCATTAAATTATTACCCTGACTCAGAAAAACTATCAATGCAATTAGAAAGTGTGCTTAGGGAACGCCAATCAATTATTTTTGATATTACAGCCAGAATCGATTTATTACTCGAACAGTCGCGTTATAACGAAGAGCAGCCAAATAGTATTGCCCACTTGATTTTTGACTTAAAAGAAGTTGATAAAACTTACCGTTATCAGCCTACAGATCTTCACTTTGATAATTTTACAGTTGCGTTAAATACCGCGATAGAAAGTGACGATGTGATCACCCAAAAAGTTCTCTTAAACGTGGGTAAAATCGTTTTTACAAACAACAAAAAAGCGGATGAGTTACTAGCAAATTTAATGCAGCGAGAATCTGCTATTAATGCATTAACTGCTTATCAGCAAAAGATTAATTTAGGCGAACAGGCAGACTTTCCTCGTGCCGATGCCGTGGTGTTTTATGGTCCTAAGTTTCAACGATTCTCTGCTCAGTTAGAAACAATAGAAGATCATAAAGCTTTAATGGAATTCGAAGAATTTATTAAATCTGAATCAACAGCATTACCGGATGACTTCTCACTTTTAATTTCGTTGAGAAAAGAATTGTCGAGACGTTACATCAGTACAGCAAACGATTTAATGAAAAAAAGAATGTATAAAGCCGCTGAACGTTTAGTTGAAAAAAGTGAAGCGATTACTCAGTCGTTAGACAAAATGCTCTAAAAAATGCGTTTATTTATTGTTCAAAAATAACACAGCAGTGATTGAATAACGATTGCATAGCTATTAGACTAAAATCAAAATACAGACAACAAAGTCAAGGACGACGAGTGCATTCATATCATCATACACTCCGCCAAGATTTTACATATTTAGACTTTTTATAATTTATGGAGTACCTATGAAAAATTTAAGCTTGCTAGCTGCAGCACTCATACTCACTGGCTGTTCAGCAACATCTAAAACAAACAAAACTGAAGATGTTGTTATTGAGCCAACTCCTCAAATGAGCGAAGAAAATGCACCAATATCACTTACGGTTATCACTAACCCAGCCGACTCTAGAGTTCGTATAATGAATATAGTGCCTGTGTATCAAGATGCTATTGAACTAGATGCAGGTAAATATGATATTGAAGTAAGTAAGGCAGGTTATATTACTTATAGAAAATGGATAACGGTTGATAAAAAAACTATCTTAACCATAGAGCTCGATGAAAAACAATCAAGTCAATCTGCGCAATAGACTGTTTAATGCAGTAAAATGCCTTTTTAAATAAAGGCATTTTAACATTAATAATAAACATACCAAATATAACCGCCCAAGCTTAAATTCACCGCTATACACAACCACAATACCACTATAAATACGCGCTTTTTTGACTTATGCCGTAAAGCTTGCTGCGCGATAAGTGCGCCTGGCCACCCTCCTAATAGAGCACAGAGATGTAAATGTCGCTCAGGTATACGACTTACTTGTTTACGATTCGACTGCACTGCTTTTCGTTTATCCCAGGCATAATATAAAAAAGTAATACCACTGAGTAATGAAATATAGATCGGTATGAACATCTCAATTTTATGATTTAAATAAGCAAGCCATATTGCAGCTATAAACATACTCGAAAATATAATTAAGGTACTTTTTATCAAAAATAATCGCCTATAATGAAAATAATTAAAAAACACTTAGGTTAAATTATGACATATTTAAAGGCCGCGATGCTGCTGTTATCACTATCTATATTTAGTATTCAAGCAAATAATGAAGCAGACTTACTAGCGCCAGAACTTGCGATATTTACGCCTTACTTAGGCACATGGCAAGCGGATTTCAATACCGAAACAGGTCAGCCAAGCATTCAAGATGTCAGTAATTGGCAGCGCGCACTTAATGGTAAAGCCATTCGTACTTCACACTCGATTAATGAGGGTGAGTATGGAGGGGAGTCAATGATTTTCTATGATCGTAAAAAACAGTCACTGGTTTTCTATTACTTCACAACAGCTGGTTTTTATACTAAAGGCGTCATGAAAGTGCTGAGCCCAACGCAATTTGTGGCTTACGAAGATGTCACTGGTAGCAAAGAAGGGATCACTAAAGTTAAATCAACCAGTGAATTTAAAGATCAACAGTTTGTTGTTTCTACCTCTTATTTAAAAAAAGGAGAATGGACTAAACCGGAACAGCGTATTTATACTCGCAGTACAAAAACCGTTAAATTTAAGTAACTTTGGTCTTAAAACTCAAAAGGCAGCCTAGGCTGCCTTTGTTATTTATAAAACCGCTATTATTTTGCGAATTTTTTAAATGGTTCGTCAACGGGTGTATCAGCTAGGTGATTAGTGTAATTGCTCATTACTTTTTGCGATAAACCAACAATTATTTCTAGCAGTTGCTGTTTACCGTAACCTACTGCAAAAAATTTCTCAATTTGCTCATTGCTAATTACGCCGCGATTGCGTGTCATTGCAAGCGTTGTTTCACGAAGTACTTCAAGTTTTGCATCTGCAAGTGGCGTTTCATTAACCAATGCATCAACAATACCTTGATCAACTTTCATTGAAGCGGCAATTGCGCTGTGTGCTGGTACACAGTAATGGCATTCGTGCTCAACATTAATTGACTGCCATACCACTGTTAGCTCTTCTGCGTTAAACGATGTTTTTTGAAATAAGTCGTGCAGTACTTGGTAGCCTTTAAGAAGCGTAGGTGCTTCTGCCATTACTGCATGAAGGTTTGGCACCATACCAAATGCTGCTACTGAATCAGCCATAAGCGATTTTGATTCTTCAGGTGCGTTGTCTTGAGTATATAACGTAAATTCTGCCATGTTCTGCTCCAATAAATTAATGTAATTAACTAACTTCGAAACACATACTATTTGATTTTGAGCGACTGCTCAAGTTAAAATTGAACAGTCGCTCAATTTAATAGAAACTATTATGGCCAATAAAGTTAAATTTGAACGCGAGCAAGTTGTTCGTGCCGCTAGTCAATTATTCTGGGAGAAGGGCTTTCATGCTACATCCACTCGCGATTTACAAGATGCAATTAACATGCGTCCTGGCAGCATTTATGCGGCATTTGGCTCTAAGGAAGGTTTATATTGTGAAGCGATAAAAAACTATGCCAAGCAAATGCAAAGCTTAATAAATGAGCGTTTAGTATCATGCAGCAGTATTCTTGACGCACTTCAAGATTTTGTAGAGTATGTTGTTATCTCCTCAAAAAGTAATACTCCAAGTGCTATCTGCATGTTAGTAAAAGCTAATAATGAGTTCATTGAGAAAGACAGTTATCTTTACCAAATCAGTGTAGAGCTAATGATAGACTTTGAACATTACCTTACTGAACTATTTACACTCGCTATAGCTGATAAAGAGCTAAGCGGAAATATTGCCGCTATAGATTATGCTCGTTTTTTCCAAATACAATTTACTGGCTTACGTAATTATTTTAATCGACCAAACGTAGAGCATTTAGCCAAACCAATGATCGAAAACATGTTTTCACTCATGAAAAGTCTTTAGCCGAAAATAAAAAGGCAGCTAATCTAAATTAGCTGCCTTTTTAATTTAAAAACAAAGTTCGACGTCTAGGTTTTTAATTTATTAAGTTCAGAGTCTTGCTGCGCAACCAGTTTATTCAGCTCTTCACTGCTGTCGCCTGCCTGAGCAGATAAATCTGAAAGCTGTGAGGCGGCATCAGAAATTATTGTCAAGTTGCGATTTATTTCTTCGGTGACTAGGCTTTGTTCTTCTGCAGCCGTTGCAATATGGGTAATTTGATTGGTTATTTCATCTACTTTCACAACCACACTGTGCAGTGCATCAAAAGCCGTTGAGGTTTCATCTACTGCAGTTTCAGCGCGTACTACACCTTTTTCAATAACAGTTGATGCATTACCCACTTCTGAAAGTAAGCTGTCGATTAAACTACTAATGTCATCGGTTGATGAACGCGTTTTAGATGCTAAAGCTCTAACCTCATCAGCAACAACGGCAAAACCACGTCCGTGCTCCCCTGCTCGCGCAGCCTCAATAGCTGCGTTTAGCGCTAGTAAGTTAGTTTGTTCAGAGATAGTTCGGATCACATCAAGTATTTGGGTAATATCATTACTACGCGATGCTACTTTCTCTACCGCCTGATTAGCTTCTTTAATTTCCTCTGACATGGTTTTAACTTGCGTCATAGCTGATGATAAGCTCGATTCGCTACTTACCACTAGGGTATTAATTTCATCTGCTTGTTGCGCCGATTGCTCTGAAGCTTTTGCCACTTCAAGTGCTGTCGCGCTCATTTCGTTCATTGCAGTAACCACACTTTCAATTTCTTTAAACTGTGCTTGCACATTGTGCTTGGTTTCTACCGCAATGTTCGAAGTAACCTCACCTTGGTGTTTGGTTTGATCTGAGACCGCTTTTAGCTCACTGATCAATTCACGAAGTTTTGATAAAAACTTATTAAACCCTCCAGCTAGTGCAATCAATTCAGCGTGAGTATCCACATGCAGAGTTTGAGTTAAATCGCCTTCAGAGCTTGCTAAGTTGTCAACGCGTTCCTGAATTTGCTGCAGTGGCGCTACAACACTACCTACAACGAGCTTCATTACTATAAATGCCAATACCGCAATCACAGTACCGGTGATCAAAATAATCACACCCAGCTCTTTTGCTGCCTCAGACATGCCTGCAGTTAATTGAATTGGCCCCTCAAAAGCAAGTTCCGCGGGTACTTCAATTAGCAGCATCCATTTCACATCAGCAAGCTTAATTTCAATTGGGTAAGACACCATTATTTCTGCGGCTTGCTTGTTAATTCCTTTAGTGCCTTTTAGTGCTTTGTAACTTTCATAACTTTTAGCGCTAACAGCTTCTTTCAGTGGACGGCCTAATTTTTCTTTATAATGACTGGTACCAACAATTAAGCCCAAATGGCTAAGTAACGTTACTTTTGCTTTGCCATTGTAAAGCGCATTTGAAAGCTCTTCTGTTAACTTTTGAAATACAGGTAAGGTAATATCAGCCCCAGTTACACCAACAAACTTGCCTGATTTAATAACGGGTACAACAAGTGAAGTCATCATTTCTGAGTAACCCGGTGTTATCTCATATAAGTAGGGTTCCATAATGCATGGTTTTAACTTGTCTTTAGCACACAAGTACCACTCTGCCTCACGTAAACCAAATTCATTTATTTTATCCGCGTATTTTTCTGCCGCGTCTTCAACGACCTGTTGTTCAACCAAGCCATTACTGTTTTTAGTGAAATAAATTTCTAATGTTCCAGCACCGGCAACAGAGTGATCATAGCCTTGAGTAAATTCGCTATCTTTACCATCAAAGCCGTTTTGTTCAAACTGAGAATATATAGAAGAAATAACATCGTTACTTTCTAATAACGAGCGATTTAAAGAAACAACTGAGTCACGTTCTATTGAGGCTTTGTCGGCATCTTCTAAAATGCTACCAAGCGAAAAGGGTATTCGGTAAGCTTCATTAATAAAGGCAGCGATTTTCTCACCATAGGCGGCTGCATTTGCTGTTAATCGACCATCCACCTCATTTACAATTAAAGTTTCGGCCTCAGCAGAAGTATTCGCATTACTCGATGAGAGTTTAGACCACAGTATGCCTGAAAATAGTACCACCGTTAAAAGTATACTTCCGACGCTTATCCACAATAACTTTTTTGCTAACGCTATTTCCCGCATTTATAACTACCTTGCTTTACTTATTTATTTTTTAGTTTAGACCAATTTAAATAACATTTTATTAAATGTTTTAAATTAGCCTGAATAACGTAACCTCATAACCAACTACCATTTAACTTTGCTCATTTCGCCGCTGGGTTATTAGCACAACAACAAGCAAACACCTATCCACAGGCAAGGCTTTAATCCATATAGTTTATACACTAATCATGAGAATACTGTTCCAACCAGTCGGCCAGTTGCATCAGCTATATAATATAAAATGTTACCGTATCACTTTTACAGATTTATCAATTAAGATAGCTATCTAAAGAGGTATTGATTGCCAATGTGGCAAAAAATCAGCAAACTCTCCGATAACAACTAATCTATCGGCCGACTTTCTTGTTACTTTAGGGGTTTTTGTGTATGGGTCAACAAGCTATTCCTGAGCGAGCCATAACACCGCTTATCCACTCATGATAGCAATGGTAAATTTCATGACTAGGGTCTGTTGACCTTTCAGGGTTAAACTTTCAGTCATTTGGGTATTAGCAGAATGTTAAGCATTGAGTCGCATTCAATAGCAGCCTTTTCCTGCAACACTTTCACTACAGTTATTAAACTTCTATGCCTTGAGCCAAATTACAATAAGTGTGGATGTGTTTTAGCACCGCTGGTAACGTCGTTATTTTACTAAATTCAATTTTAAGTGAATCGAGTACAGCACCCACTGTTGTAAAGTGGAATTATCTATTTTTTTAATTCATGTTGAGTTTTAGAGGTATAGTAGCAAATAAAAAAACACGCGATGATCACTCATGACGTGTTTTTATAAACCATATAAAGGGATAGATTAAATAACTGAAAGTTCTACCTCAATATTGCCGCGTGTTGCATTTGAATATGGACATACTTGATGCGCTTTATTTACCAGCTCTTGGGCGGCTGTTTTATCCATACCACCTAATGACACGGCCAGTTTTACCGCAATGCCAAAACCGCCATCAATGGCACCAATAGATACCTCTGAGTTAATGTAAGTATCGCTTGGTAAAGCAACTTTTTCGCTACCGGCTACAAATTTAAGTGCGCCAATAAAACACGCTGCATAACCTGCTGCAAATAATTGCTCTGGATTAGTGCCCTGCCCATCGTCACCACCTAACCCTTTAGGCGTTGATAAGTTAACATCTAAACGACCGTCATCTGATTTAGCAACGCCTTCACGTCCGCCTGTTGCCGTTGCTTTTGCTGTATAAGCTACATTTTGTAATACATTCATAGTGAACTCCTAAGATTTAAAATTTTCAAATTAATTACTTTGCACGCAAAATAATAAGGCAATTAAATTCTTATTGCAATTACTTTGCATGCAAATTAAAATAAGCTATCTTGAAATGAAGGGTAATGCGATGTCGTTTGAACAGTTAAAATTAAAAAATCAGTTATGCCATCGTTTATATATGGCGTCTAACAGCATAGCCCGTGCCTATCGGGAGCCTCTAGCAGAGCTTAACCTTACCTATCCTCAGTATGTTGTTATGATGGCGCTGTGGGAACAAGATGAAGTAACCATCGCTGAGTTAATAGATAAAACCGCAATTGATGGTGGCGCGCTTACTCAAATATTAAAAAAGATGACCAGCAAGTCATTGCTTAACGTTATAAAGGACGAACACGATAAGCGTAAGCGTTTGGTGCAATTGACTCACACCGGCCAATCTTTAAAACTTAAAGCTGCTGATATTCCAAAAACAATTTTCTGTAAATTTGACAGTATCGACACTAACCAAGCACAGCAATTAATGCAGTTACTCGATTTAATCGTTAGCGACTTAAGCACCCAGACTGAAGATGAAAGTGTCGATGCTAAAGACAGTCCCAAGTTAGTGCAAACCTAGCGTAAATTTATCCAATGTGGTGCTTACGCTTTTTTATAGTTTAGTTATAAAAAATTAACTTATTGATTATTATTCATAAAATATTCAATTAACAGTTGGCATACTTCTTCCTACTCCCTTAATGACGTTAGCAACACCAAGGAAAAACTTATGTCTAATTTATACAACACTCTTTATTTTTTATGGCGCTTAGATATCACAGTGTGGCAAGTAAATGAGCCTACAAATACGCATACCACCAGTGAAAAAGAACGAATGTACTCTCGTTGAACTATTTTTAAACAGACTTTGCAAGCTACCCCATAGCGTTGTATTGTAAAAGACTATTTAATTGGCTAGTGGAACGTATATGCATGCTTTGGAAGTTAATTTTGACGGCTTAGTAGGCCCTACTCACAACTACGCAGGTTTGTCGTATGGTAATGTTGCTTCGTTAAATAACGCGGCGAGTTTTTCAAATCCGCAAGAAGCTGTATTGCAGGGCCTGGCTAAAATGAAAGCCATGCATGATAAAGGCTTAACCCAAGGGGTGTTTGCTCCTCATGCTCGCCCTGATTTAAATGTATTACGCCGTTTAGGATTTACTGGCAACGATGCGCAAGTCATTAATAAAGCTTTTAAAGCCGACCCTATTTTGTTACGCGCCTGTTACTCAGCCTCTGCCATGTGGACAGCTAATGCTGCTACAGTATCTCCCTCCCCTGATACCAACGATGGCAAAGTACACTTTACTGCGGCAAATCTTAATAATAAATTTCATCGTTCATTAGAGCCAAATACGACGACACGTTTGCTTAAAGCAATGTTTAGTAACGAACAATACTTTGCACATCATACACACTTACCTGAGCAAGGTTTTTTTGGTGATGAAGGTGCAGCAAACCATACTCGTTTATGCGACAGTCATGGTGAAACAGGTCTAGAGTTATTTGTATTTGGTGCAAGTGCCTTTAACAGTAAACTGGTTAAGCCAGCTAAATTCCCAGCAAGGCAAACTTTGGAAGCGTCTGAAGCCATTTGTCGATTGCATAATATAAAAGATACCAGTCAAATATTATTGCAACAAAACCCTGATGTGATTGACCAAGGGGTGTTCCATAATGATGTAATTGCTGTAGGTAACGCCAATGTTTTACTTTGCCACCAGCAGGCGTTTTTAAATCAAACGCAAGCACTAGACGATATCCGCGAAGCCTACGTAGGTAACAAACAGCTGTATATTATTGAAGTGCCAACTAGCAAAGTGAGTATTCAAGATGCTGTTAGTAGTTATTTATTTAATAGCCAACTGGTTAGCATGAATGACGATGCAATGCTGCTCGTTGCCCCACAAGAATGCCAGCGCAACCCTGCTGTAAAAGCGTATATTGAAGAGCTAATTATTGCCGATAACCCCATAAACCAAGTGCAGTTTTTTGATTTGCGCCAAAGTATGCAAAATGGTGGTGGGCCCGCTTGTTTACGTTTACGCGTGGCGCTTAATAGCCATGAATTAGCGGCAGTAAACCCTGATGTTATTTTAAATGACGAAAAATATACTCAATTATGTGACTGGGCTACTCGCCATTACCGCGATAAACTCGGCGCTAACGACTTTGCAGACCCAGCTTTACTAACCGAAAGCTATCAAGCCCTTGATGAGTTAACCCAGTTACTTAGTTTAGGATCAGTATACCCATTCCAACTAGAAGCTTAATTGCTTTGCTACTTTAAGGGCTTGATAATACGTTCAAGCTCTTAACGCTAATCTCTCTAAATTCAATTGAGGTTAAGTTTTTAACCTTATAATTATCCTGACTATTTACATACATATAACTCTCTTTGTCAGGGTATCAATTACTCTTGGGAGCACGCTAAAACAGTATCAGTATCAGTATCATTATCATTTAATTAGTCCTAAAACACTTATTAGAATGGGTCTTTGTACTCAAGCTTGGCAGTATTCCATATAAGGAGACAAACCATGACAACACATAAAGTCATTTTAATTACCGGCGCATCAAGCGGCATTGGCGAGGCGACCGCTAAAACATTAGTTAATAATGGCCACAAAGTGATATTAACTGCGCGCAGTGAAGACAAACTTAATAAACTAGTTGACGAGTTAGGCCATGAAAACGCATTTAGCGTTTCAGCCGATGCCACTGAATTTAATGAACTTGAAAATGTGGTGAGTAAAGGCGTTGAAAAATTTGGCCGATTAGACGCGGCATTTGCTAACGCAGGCATGGGTGTTTCATCAGCTGGCACAGAAAACGGCGATCCTCAAGAGTGGTCAGCCATGGTTGACCTTAACATTAAAGCGTTGTTGTGGACCGCAAAACTCACTTTGCCTCATTTACGTGAAAACCAGGGGCATTTTATTTTAACAAGCTCTGCAGCTGGAAGAAGACCCATTGATGGCTCTATATATGGTGCCACTAAATGGTTTGCTCATGGCTTTGGTCAAAACCTCGCAGAGGAAATGAAACCATGGCATAGTCGCTGTACCACTATTGCCCCAGGCATGGTAAATACGCCTTTTTTTGATGAAGCAAAACCCGATAAGCTCGACCCACAAGATGTGGCCGATGCGGTATTATTTGCTATTGAAGCTAATCAGCGTAATAGCGTACGCGAAATCTATTTAATGCCCACCAACTAACAAGTTAATCCAAAAGGCCAATACTTATTGGCCTTTTCTCTAAAAGTGCTTAATTTTGCTTTTTTAGAATCGCTGTCAACTAAATCGATGAAAAGTCACGTATTGAAACCTCCCTTACCATGCTAAATCTCAACTTTATGTCTATTATATAAGTAAAGTAATTCAATAATCGGAACCCATTTAATGGCTCCTCATAAAGCTAATAATATGTCTGCCCATCAATATGTTACTAATGATCCGTTGCACCAACTATTCGATGCAGTCGATTCTGTATCAGTACAAGGTTATGATGAGCAACGACGTGTAATTTATTGGAATAAAGGCAGTGAATTGCTTTATGGGTATTCACACCAAGAAGCCATTGGCAAAAAACTCGAAGATTTAATTATACCCGCACCAATGCGAGAGCCCGTTATTGAAGCGCATAGTAATTGGATTAAGCATGATATTGAAATTCCCGCCTCAGAACTAACCCTTAAACATAAAAAGGGTAATGATGTGGCTGTATTTTCAAGCCATGTTATGTTTACTAATCAATATAATACCAAACAAATGTATTGTATCGATATTGACCTTTCAGAAGTCCACAAGGCACAAGCAGAAGCCACATTTAATGCCAATATGTTGAAGACTATCTTTGAAGCCATTCCCGACTTATTTTTTGTACTAGAACAAGATGGCACTATTACAGACTATCACGCAGGCAATAACAACGATCTTTATATTCCACCCCAGCAGTTTATTGGTAAAAAAATGATTGATGTACTGCCCAAAAAGGTAGCGAAAAAGTTTCAGATTCATATTGAAAAAACAATAGCACAAGACAATATTGTTAGATTTGAATACGAATTAAGCATGCCTGAAGGCGTAATTTATTATGAGGCAAGGTTGCGCTTACTGCCCAGAAAAAATCAAATCATGGTGATTATCCGTGATATTAGCGAACCACACCGCTCAGCAGAATTGATCCGCCATCAGGCTCATTTTGATAGCTTAACCGATTTGCCTAATCGCTTTTTATCTTTAGATCGTTTGTCACAAATATTAATAGAAGTACAAAAAAATCATGAAAAAGCCGCGGTATTTTTCTTGGACCTTGATGATTTTAAAAAGGTAAATGACTCTTTGGGTCACGAAATCGGAGATAAATTATTAATCGAAGCCGCACATAGATTACAGCAAACACTAAAGCAAAATGACACTGTTGGTCGATTAGGCGGAGATGAATTTATTGTTTTAATATCTAGTTTAAACGATGAAAACGACGCTTTAGCGATTGCTGAGCGATTGCTTCAAGCATTTAGAAAGCCCTTTAAATTGGTAGGCAGAGACTTAATATTAACATTAAGTATTGGTATTGCTATTTCCCCTAAAGATGGCACATGTTCTTCGGTATTGTTACGTAATGCCGACACCGCTATGTATCAAGCAAAAGCGATGGGCCGCAATACCTCCTCTTTTTTCACCCCGCAAATGAATGTTGCAATGCGCCGGCGCTTTGAAATAGAAGAGCAAATGCATGGGGCACTGGAGCGAAACGAATTTGAGCTTTATTACCAACCGCAAATAGACGTAAAAACAAACACCATCGTTGGCGCTGAAGCTTTGCTACGTTGGCATAATATTGTGTTAGGGGAAATTACCCCTGATGAGTTTATTCCCATTGCAGAGCAAACAGGCTTGATTGCGCCTATTGGTGTATTTGTACTGCAACAAGCCCTTCGCTTTTTAAATGAATGGCAATCAATTAATAAGCAAAACTATACCATGGCGATTAATTTATCACCGCGGCAATTCAGAGACCCAGAATTAGTAAATATAATTAAGCGTACTCTGCATAAAAACAGTATTAGCAATGCATGCTTAGAGCTGGAAATTACTGAAGGAGTACTGATGAATAGTCAAACCTCAATTCGTGACGCCTTATTACAAATTGATGAACTGGGCATAAAACTGTCAATGGACGACTTTGGCACAGGGTATTCATCATTAAGTTACTTAAGAGAGTACCCCTTTGATGTGCTAAAAATTGACCGAAGCTTTATCACTGGGATAACAGATAATAAAGCAGACTGTAATTTGGTAAAAGCAGCCATAGCTATGTCACACAGCCTAGAAATAAAGGTTGTTGCGGAGGGGGTAGAAACCAAAGAACAGCTAGATTTACTTAACGAGCTAAACTGCGATATTGCTCAGGGATTTTATTTAAGTAAGCCCTTGCCCGGCGCCAAACTGCTCAATTTTTCATCGCGTTACTGCAAAGCGACTTAAAAGCACTTTAGTTAAAAAGTGCTTTTACAGCTGCGAGTTAGCTCATAATTTTAAAAAGTAGATCGCGTACAGTTGCAGGTTCAAATGGTTTATCACAAATGGCATCCACACCGGCTTGAGCAATATTAGCCAAATGAGTATCGTTGGCCTCTGAGCTCACCATCAGAACTGGAATATGTGAGTACGTATTCGACTTTCGAACGGTTTCAGTTAATTCTTTACCATCCATTTCTGGCATATTGTAATCTGTAACAATTAAATCAAAAGATTGATTATTAAGCATTTCAATCGCTTGTTTACCGTCTTCTGCCTCTACAGGTTCAGGAATACCCATTCCCGCTAATACACGTATTATATGTTTTCGCGCAAAACGACTGTCATCAACCACCAATACGCGAAGTAAAGTGACATCAAAGTGCTCTAGCTCCACCTCTTGCTCGCTAATAATATCCAGAGTCGCTTTAAGCGCACGGGTAATTTCGTCGGCATTAAACGGTTTAGGTAGAATAGCTAATACGCCCGATTGCCTAAGTTGCTCTAAATGGCGCTTATTACGCTCGCTCGACACTAGCATAAACGCCTGTTGCTCAGTGTTGCTGTTACTGCGTATAGCCTGTAATAAAGAGTCTGCAGTACCGTCACTAAAATACATACTACTGATCACTAAATCAGGGGAGTAGCTTGATAAAGCAGCCAGCGCATTTTCTTGAGTGGTGGCCGTTTCAATTTGTGTCACCCAACACTGAGCCAGTGATTTTTTTATTAGCTTTTGCTGCACTTCAGAAGGCTCAACTAATAAAATAGATAAGTTAGCTATTGCCGTTAAATCACTCATTTCAATCCTGTTAATATTAATTAAATAATTTTTATAATGCTCATTATAAAGTAATAACTTACAAGAAAAAGCTAAAACCGCAACAACAGGGCATGTTTACCCTAATCTACTCTTAAAAACGGTAGTTTATGCCCGCATAATAACGTCTTCCCGAATAGCTTGAGTTTAATAACCGAGACTCTGTATCGTTACCTAGGCGCTTTACCGACTCAGATTTAGTTAAATTAATCACAGCGGCTGTCAGGCTCAAGTCCTCTAATAAAGTAATTGATGCATTTACATCAACTTGCTCGTATGGGTCTTGATACACGTTTAAACCACTATTTAAACCCAACACGGTTTCTCCGCGTTTGTTATAAGAAGCACGAATATTAAAAGCATCTCCCTCATAATATATCGAGGTATTGTACTGGTACTTAGCACTGCCAATTAACGGCGATTTACCAAACTCTTTACCATCTACTTCTACATCTGCCTTATTGGTTTTGTTAAAAGTGTAGTTTGCGTAAAAACCAAAACCACTATCAAAGGCATGCTGTATAAATACTTCAGCCCCTTTAGATACAGCATCAGTGCCATTGCCTACGGTGCTATATGGCAATACAGTAATATTTCCCGAATCAACTATGCCCTCTTTACCAGCAAAATCTTGCTGTACATCAATAACTAAGGGAACAACAAAATTATCAACCGTTTTATGAAACAGCGCTAAACCAACAGCAGAGCCTTCGCTGTAATAATATTCAATAGATAAATCCGCTTGCACCGACTCGAACGGTTTTAAATTTTTATTACCGCCACTGCCACTAAAACCCGGAATTTCATTAAATTCAGCTCTGTCGTCGGCCCACTCATCTGAAACAAACGTAATGCGTTGTTGTGCGCCTAAATCGGCATAATCAGGGCGAGACATTACTTTTGCAATCGCGCCGCGCACAACAATATCTTCGCTTGCATCCCATGCAATATTAAAGCTAGGTAAAATTTGGGTATCGGTATTCTCTTGAGTATTGAGTTGATAATCTTCAACAAATCTATCGTCTCCGGTTACCACCTCCCCGCTTTCATCGTCAGTATGATCCAGCAAATATGTGTACAGATCGGTTGATGATGTCATGGTTTTCGTGCGAACAACACGTACCCCTAAATTACCGCGCACGCTATCAAATTCAAAATCACCTTGTAGATAAAATGCCGCTATTTGCTCTTCAATATCATAAATGAAATTATCCTCTTTACGCGTATACGGCACATAATTACTGGTCACAATATCGCGGTATTTATCCCAATCAATGCCGGGCATTTGATTTATATTAAAACCACCCGCAATATTACCTTCGTTGATAAACACATCTTGTGCTAGTGGCATACCGTTATTCCACTGGTAACTATCAAAGCGTGTGATCCCACCCTCACTGGCTTCTGCTGCGGCAATATCAAAATTAGGATCTAAAAAGAAGGTATTACCGGTTTCGCGGTGAAGCGAAGCTTCTCGATACTTAACCCCTGTTTTAATTGTTCTTAAAATGCCCCAATCGGTATAAATATCAAAATCAGCTTGGTAGTAATCTTCTTCAAGTTCACTACGCACAAAACTTGAATTTGACGAACCCGGATCGCGCCCACCACCCACACCATTGAGTAAGTTAGCTAACGTATTTGGATCTATATTTAAACTAATATCGTTCTCATTAATTTTCCAACCCGCTGTTTTAGCGGTATTTTCTATGCGGTTTTCATTTTCACCCGCGTTAGAACTTTTATAAGCTGCTTCCCAACTCTCTTTCGGGCCACCTTCAGAACGTGTATTACCCGCCACAAAACGGGCTTTGAAGTAATCACCTTCGTAGGTTAAGTTGAGATCAAAAGTGTCAGAGGTTGACTCTTCACGCACATAGCTGCCTCGCATCCACGGCAATTGCATATCATTTTCTATGCCACTTGCAGCTGCATCAAATTGCATTCCATTAACTATCGTGCCCGACTCATCCAAACTTACATCGGTTAAAAAGTCAGGATTTAAAGACCACTCAGGTATATCAATCACCGATTCAGTTCTATTTTTATCAAGTGAAAATCCAAAATAGTTAAAACCAATTTCTACTCGGCTAGTTGGGCGCCACTGCGTGCTAAATTGTATCCCTTCTCGCTCACGTAATTCGTTTACAATTGAACCTCGAACCACTTGAGGAAACCAGACATTGTCATAATTATTGCCTTGAGAATCGCTTACTGAACCCCACTGATTATTATTTTCAATCGGTGCGCCATTAACATCAACCGGGTTATCACCGGCAAAGCGCCACACATTTGCATCGGTGCCACCCGAAAGAGAGCGGTTAGTGCGTGTTTGTGAGGTATAACCAAACAACACACCAAAAGTATCAGCATCGTTCTTCCAAGAATAAAGTGCGGTTACTTGGGGCTCTGATTCTTCAGTTACATCGGCATAAGTGCTTTCAATATTAATCACCCCTGAGTTTGCATCCATACTTAGCGGTTTACGACTATGCATTAATACCGTGCCGCCCACTCCACCTTCATCTAAACGTGCCTCTGGCGATTTATACACTTCCACACTTTCAATCATGGCTGAGGGGAGTAATGCATAATCAAACGAACGAGATGGCTCTCCTGGTGATGACGCAATAAAATTACCATTTAACTGAGAAAAGGTGAGTTCAGATGATAACCCCCTAATACTAACTGATGAGCCCTCGCCTCCGTCACGGTCAATAACCACTCCGGGTACACGTTGTAATGAGTCGGCGACGTTCTTATCAGGAAACTTACCAATGTCTTCAGCTGTAATCGCATCAACCACAGAGCTAGACAAACGTTTTATATCTAAATTAGCCGCCATACTGGAACGAATACCACGCACCTCTATTACTTCCATATCTTTACTTTTTAATGCTTTATCTTCAGCTTCATCCGCATATGCGTGATTAAACACAGATAAAATAGAGATACACAGCGTTGATTTAACAAAACGTGGAAGTGAGTGAGCAGAGGTTTGAGTTATCCGATGAGCGGTCATAGTTTTAACAGTTCCATTTAAAATACAGTTAATACTTAAAGGTGAGCGTACCAAGGAAAGATGGTACGAAAAAAGTAGCTGTATTTTACATAACCAAGCTTAATAGCTTGTTAATGCAAACTGACGAATAAATGAATGCTGTCTCAATAAGTAACCTACTCTAATAAAAGTAGGTAGTTAAGCCGCAAAATGGCTATTTAGCTGCTTATAAAAGGGCATAAAAAGGAATGACGCGATTAAACAGCAATACGCCGTTATTTTTTAGCGCTAATCGCCTGAATATAATAGCCTAAACTCGCATGAGAAAGTTCTCCCATATGACTGGTAACTAACTCTCCTTGGCTATTATAAAACAAGGTGGTTGGTAAGCCTGCAGCACCGGATTCGCGACTCACACTACTGCTTTGGTCAAAAAACACATGATTAAGGTCGAGTTGCTGTTCATTAAGGAACGCTTTTACCGTGTGTAAGTCTTCACCTTGATTGACAAACGCCACCGTAATATTTGAGTTATTTTTTTGAGCAGCTTGTAGCACTGGCATTTCTTTTCGACACGGCGGACACCACGACGCCCAAAAATTAATAACCACAGGCTTACCTTTAAAGTTTTGTAAATTAACTTGCTGCCCTTGCATATTATGCACAACCGATTGCGGTAATTGCACACCCGTTTGATAAATAGACAATGCAAAGTTAGGAATAATCATTGAACAAAAACCTACAAACCCAGCAATAGCGTAGTTTTTCATTACCGCTTTTTTACCACGCGCATAAAACGCTAAAACAACTATACCGCTTAGCCAGCCATAATAACCAATAAAGCCACCGTCGCTAATATTAAAAAGCTGCCACCAATTACCTTGATAAGCATCCCACATAGTAAACACAAACGCTAAACGCGAGACTAAAAAGCCCACCACAATTGCTTTAAAAACCGTATCTAAAATTGCTTTTTGTAATGGATGTTGGCGCGTCAATAAATAGGTAAGCCCCCAAAAAATGCCTAACCCTAAAAAAATAATTAACTGAGAAATGGAAATAACTAAAGGCCCAAGAGAAATACTTAACATTTTACGACTCTAATCAATACAATTAATCGGTATGTTACACAAAGGCACAATTAAACCAATCATAATTTCCTTTTTACCCCTAACTCATTGCAAATCCGGTTCTCATATTTAAATACAAATAAATTAATAAAATTAAGACGCTAGCAAAAAATGTAAACAGATGGTTGTAAAAAAACAATTTTAGCTTTGACAATATAAATCCCCGAGTGGTATGTTGGTATAACAGGTTGATGGTATACTTTAATTGCATCATTGTTGCGTTAAAGTATTTCAAGGTAATTCATTTAGCTGATTAAAAATAAGCATATAAAAAATATAAATATTACTTGGGGATATCATGATGAAATCAAAAACGTTTGTTAAGTCACTACTGGCGATAAGTATTGCGTCTCTAACTACCGCTGCAGTTGCTGCTGATGAGCAGGACATCAAAGTAAATGCAAAAGTTGAAAAAATAATTGTTACCGGTTCACACATTAGCAAAGGTGATTTTGAGTCCGCTTCACCCGTTAAAATTTTAGACGCAGATGACATCGAAGGCGTAGGTGCAGTCAATGTTGGGGATTTACTGGCTAAAATGCCTTCAGTTGTTGGAGACACCACCTCAGCAAGCTCTAATATCAGTGAGCAAGACTCTGGTTTAAATACTGTCGCGTTGCGTAATCTAGGTTCATCACGGACACTGGTATTGGTTGACGGCAAGCGGTATGTATCTGGTATGTCAGTAGGATCTGGCTATGGTGTAGACTTAAACACAATCCCCACAACCATGATCCAAAGTATTGAAGTACTTACTGGCGGCCAATCTGCCGCTTATGGCTCTGATGCCGTTGCCGGTGTAGTTAATATTATCCTCAAGAAAAATTTTGATGGCGTTGCATTTAAAGCACAGGCAGGACAAAGTGGCGAAGGTGATAAAAACACCACTGATATTGAGTTTTCTATTGGTAAAAACTTTGATGACGGAAATGCATGGTTATCTGTAGGCTACTCAGAAGACGATGGCTTAATGGCAAGCGATCGTGATTACTCTCGTGTACACAAAGATGCTGTAGATACTGATGGAGATGGTATTAGAGATACCTCTGCTTACGTTGGTTCATCGCATGTTTTTGGCGGGCGTATAGATAAATATAACGGTGATGGCAGCTTATTCACTCGTACTGACGATCCTGCCACCTCTGATGCGTTTAACTTTCATGATTATCGTTCAATGATAGTACCACTAACACGGCATTTTGTTGCCAGTGGTTTATCTCTTGATCTAAGTAATAAATCACGTATGAACTTCACTGCTAACTTCGCTCGTGTAGATTCTCGTGCACGTTTTGAACCTATCCCACTAGATACACGAAATGATATTTTTAAGCTCTCTAAAGGAGGCTCTACGGGCATAGATATCGCTAGCCATCCTTGGTTTGCTGGAACAGAACTTGGCAATAACTTACTTGCAGATGGTATTACAAATCTTGATGATGCAAGCTTAACGTTCAGACGTCTTTATGAGTTTGGTGATCGTGGCGCTGAAAATACTCGAAGCACATTTAGAGTTGCTGGTGAATATGAATACGATATATCTAACGATATTTATTTAACCGTCAGTGGCACCTATGGTGTTACTGATCAACAACAAACTAACCATGGTGATATAAACCTAGACCGTGCTCGCTTTGCCTTAAATGTAGAAGACGATGGCGCAGGTGGTTATCAATGTGCTGATGAAATTGCACGAATTAATGGCTGTGTTGTATTTAACCCATTTGCTCTAGATGGTATTTCAGCTGAAGCAGTTGACTACTTAGCGGCTGACACTAACCTTGAGGGCAGTATAGAGCAAGTGGTTGTTACCGCTATTTTGGCCGGTACACTCGATTATGCAATTAGTGATAACGTTGACAACATCGGTTTTGCAGGTGGTGTTGAATACCGTGAAGAAAAAGGCCATGAAACGCCTGATCCATTACGCCAAGCTGGTATTGTACGTGGCGCAGCAATTGCCAAAACAAGAGGATCATTTGACGTTGTTGATGTGTTCGGTGAATTACATATTCCATTACACGAAAAACTAAGCCTATCAGCAGCTGTCCGCTTTGGTGATTATTCATCGGTAGGCAGTACGACAAATTGGACATTAGGATTAGATGCGCCTATTTCAGATAGCATACGTTTACGTGGTGCTTTAGCAACAGCGGTACGTGCACCTAACGTAAGCGATTTATTCGCTGGCGGAACGGCCACCGCAGCACTAGTTACCGACCCTTGTGATGGTATTACTAATGCTGATAACGGGAATATTGCCAGTAACTGTCGCTCAATAAATGCAATCCAAAACCGTATTGATAGCGACGGCGCATTCAATTTAACCCAAGTAGAACGCCAAAATACCTCAGGCTTATTAAGCGGCTCTACCGATGTTAAAGAAGAAAAAGCAGATACGTTCACAGCCGGTATCGTATTCACTCCAGAATCATTTTCTGGTCTGCAAATGTCGCTCGATTATTACGATATTGAAATAGATGATGCGATTGCAAAAACTGACCGTACCGTTATTTTAAATCGTTGCTACTCTGCAGATCCAAGTAACTTTGACGCTAATTGTGGTGGCTTGGTACGACGTGACGGACGCTCAGGTGCAGCCCTTGAAGTAAACGCAGCCTCAGGCAATGAGAACTTAATTGAAACCAAAGGGCTTGATATTGATGTGTCATACATGACCGACTTAGGTGATGGTGACCTATACGTAGGTTTTGCTGCAAATATTTTAGATACTTACAGTATTACAGGCCTTGAAACAGGTGACAAACAAGAACTGGCCGGTGAAGTATTATTTCCAGAGCTACGCTTTAATATAAATGCTTCATACACCATCAATGACTTCAATGTTTATTGGCAACTACGTTATTGGGATGAAGCTAAAGACCGTAACGACAATACTGTTCTCACTGAAGAGCTTAACTCTATTGACTCACAAGTTTATAACGATGTTCGCTTTAGTTATAACCTTACTAATCAAATTAACGCTTACTTTGGTATTACTAATCTATTTGACGAGCAACCTCCTCACTTAACCGCAGGTCATAAATATCAGCAGCAAGGTACGCTTACAAATGGCACCGCTTATGATTTAGTCGGCCGCGCTTATTATGCAGGGGTTAAGTTGAATTTTTAATTTTAACAGTAACTTAGCCAATAATTTTGATATTTAACGTATCAATTTAAGAAGGGCTGAATTTTAAGCCCTTCTTCTCAACTTCAGCAAAAACCGAGAACCCCTCATGAGAACCACACTAATAGCCGAGCAACTGTTTGATGGTAAAACACTACATGAAAATCATCCTATCAGTTTTGAGGATGGCAAAATCATTGCGTTTGATACCATTAAAGGCGCCATTGAAAATAAAGTAAGTGGTTTATTAACTGCCGGATTTATTGATACACAAGTAAACGGTGGCGGCGGTTATTTACTTAATCAAGACACCAATTTACATACTTTAAAGGCAATGACTAACGCGCATGCTAAATTTGGTACCAGTAGCTTGCTCCCTACCTTAATTACCAGCGATGTTAGAAAGATAGAGCAAACAGCAAACTTAATAAGCACTGCTTTAGCACAAAATACACCCGGCATTATTGGTGTTCACTTTGAAGGGCCGCATATTAGCGAGCCAAAAAAAGGCATTCACAGTAGCCAACAAATTCGCGGTATAAGCCAGCAAGAATTAGATATTTATTGTCGTGACGATTTAGGTATTAAAGTCGTTACTCTCGCACCTGAAAGTGTCGACTGTGACATTATCAAAACCTTAGTTGCAAGCAATGTACACGTTTGCCTAGGGCACTCAAATGCAACGTTTGCACAAACACAAGCTGCATTAGCAGCCGGTGCTAGCGGCTTTACTCATTTATTTAACGCAATGTCTGCACTGGAGTCACGCGAGCCAAATATGGTTGGAGCAGCCTTGCTCGATGAGCAGAGCTGGTGTGGGCTTATTCTCGATGGTCATCATGTGCATCCAAGCACAGCCAAATTAGCCTATAAAGTCAAAGCTGCACATAAAATGATGCTGGTTACCGACTCAATGTCGACCATAGGTAGTGAACAAACACATCTTCAGTTTGATGGTCATCAAATAAGCCTAACCGGCGATAAACTAACCAGTAATACCGGTCAATTAGCAGGCTCTGCTTTGAATATGATCACTGCAGTAAATAACGCTGTAAAAATGCTAAATATCCCATTTATCGATGCGCTTAAGATGGCCAGTTTATACCCTGCCCAATTCTTAGGTATTGCCGATTCTTACGGGCAATTAGCTATTGGCTCAAATGCCGATTTAACTTTAATTTCTACAACAAATTCGTCGCCGCACATAGTAAATACATGGATTGGCGGCAAAGCAAAATTTTAAAATTTCAGAGGCTTACTATGAATAAATTAACAGGACTGATCGCCGCCCCTCATACCCCGTTTGATGAAAATGGAGATGTTAACTTACCGGTTATTGATCAATTAGCAGAATTACTTATTAAACAAGGCGTTAAAGGCGTTTACATTTGTGGCACTACTGGCGAAGGCCTTAATTGCTCTGTTGACGAACGTAAAGCAATTGCACAGCGTTGGGTAAGTGCAGCAAAAGGTAAATTAAGCATTACAGTTCATACCGGCGCACTCTCAATTGTAGATACGCTAGCACTGACCAAACACGCTGAAACGCTAGATGTTTTTGCGACATCAATTATCGCGCCTTGCTTCTTTAAACCTGGTTCTGTTGATGATTTAGTCAATTACTGCGCGAGCGTTGCAGCAGCAGCTCCTAGCAAAGCCTTTTATTATTATCACTCAGGCATGTCAGGCGTGATGTTTGATATGGAGCAGTTTTTAATCAAAGCCGACAAGGTTATTCCTAATCTTGCAGGGATTAAATTTAACCATGTTGATTTGTACGAATTTCAGCGCTGTAAACGCGCTTGCGATGGTAAATTCGATATTCCATTTGGTGTTGACGAGTTTTTACCCGGTGGGTTGGCTGTCGGCGCGATTGGTGCTGTAGGCAGCACCTATAATTATGCTGCATCACTTTACCTCGATATTATTGACGCTTTTAAACGTGGTGACCAAGAGACAGTCACTACCCTGATGGATAAAGTAATTGGTATTATCCGCCCGCTAGTGCAATACGGCGGTGTTGCAGCTGGTAAAGCTGCTATGCAACTACACGGCATTGATGTGGGTAACCCTCGTTTACCAATACGCGCACTAAGCGAGCAAGAAAAACAAGATGTTGTGACCCAAATGAGCCTCGCAGGTTTTATGGATCATCAACCGTCATAAAGACTTATTAAAGCGCTGCATACTAAACTTAAGTAAGAAATTTAAACCTCCCTATGAGCCGCATAAATGCGGCTATTTCATAGCTAATAAGCTTAACTCATTCAATAGATATCTTCATGTTAGCTAAAGTCACCTTGTTATAAGTTGCCTCAATAAAAACGCTTCAATTACCGCTTGGCAATAAACAAAAAGGCAATGCAGTACTAATTACTGCATTGCCTTTCTTTAATAAATGTGAACTATTATTTATTGTTGATTGAGGTATAGCTGAACTTTACTGCTGTAGCTGAGTCACTTCTAAATTAATATACTTAATCAGTGTATTACCTGTAGCCTCATAAATAACAGCAATACTGCCATCTTCTAAAGTAATAATATCTGAATAAGCACTGTGGCCATAAACCAGTTGGTATGGTGTATTAAAATTTAAACCTTCATCTTCACTTATCCAAATTCCTAAATTTTGGCGATTACTGCCAACAGGATCACCAATAGGCCCTGACACCAAAATTTGATTTTTGTCATCTCCATCTGCTTGTGCGGAAAAACGTGTAATACCTATATCGACCCTAGATACGTTAAGGTCGTGCGATGTCTGCTGCCATGATATACCACCATCGGTGCTTAAAAAATGATAACGAGTACCTGAAGTGCCGCCATCATTTCGAGCGCTAAGTAAAATCTTACCGTCAACTAATTCAACTATATCTGCTTCTGTAGGGCCTGAAATAGGAGTTAACTCACCAGGCAACCAAGTGGCGCCATTATCATCACTATAAATACTCGCGACATAAAATAAACTATCCGCTGCACGTACAATTGCAGGGAAAATCATTCTACCATTAAGTATTTGTTGGTCAGCAATTTGCCTATTTAATTGAATTCCGTGTCCAGGACCTGCGTTAATAGAGCGCCAAGTAGAATCTTTAACACTAGCACTAACATTAATAGTATCAGACCACGTTACCCCGTTATCTTGGCTCATTTTATATAATAAGTAGTTTGGATCGCCCGGAGCAGCACAATTACCATTTTGAGCACATAAATCTTGCCATTGCGTATAAAAAACAAAAATAGTATTGGTGCTTTTATCGATAACAGGCCTAGGGTCTGAGAAGTCATATTGCGTGCTTTCTTCTAGTATTTGTACTGGTAACCACGTTTTACCTTTATCCAATGAACGCTTTAAAGATATATTTATTAAACCATTAGCACCTGGATCCGCTCCATTTGGACGGCCTTCAATAAAAGCAAGTAAACTGCCATCTCCACTTTGAATAAGAGAGGGAATTCGGTAGTTAGACATACCATTTATACCTTCTGCTCCTCCTTCAAATACAGTACTTTGAGTTATGGGTTCATCACTATTTTTAATTTTAAAACTAACTGATTTATAATTTGCTGTGCCACTAATACCTGTAGAACCGTTACCAAACACAATGACATTTTGACTCGTCTGTGAACCTGTCCAAGTTGTTACTTCAATACTATTAAAGGTAAAAGTAGCCATATTTGTGCGTGGATTAAATATTATCTGATAGTCATGATACTGTTTATCCCCACCCCCTTGAACAAGCGTATATTGGGTATCCCCCTCCACATCTGCAATTAAGTCGCCATTACTATCGAGCATCACATTAACTAAAAATCGTTTACTGCCATTGGCATAATAATTGGTTAGATATGATCCAGACTTTACTTTAAATGTACTAGACAAAGTCCATCCGTACGTTGTTGCATCTAGATTGGTTTGCGTACTAGGCGTTACTTGCCATTCAGCACGGCCATTGCTGCCATTAACAAACCATGCTTGTTGTCCAGCATCATCAACCAAATTACCTGTACCTTGGATTGAAGAATCATCTACCCAACCGGCTTGCTCCGGTGTAATATTTAAGTCTGCATAATAATGGGCAATAACATTGTCTGGACGCGTCAACGTTGAGGCTTGGGCATTATCCAGTGCGGTATCATGAATTTGTGTTTCGTAAATTTTACCTTTAAAAAACCACTGTCCCCCCTGCTGGTCAACATTGCGACCAATGCTCATGGTATTTAACTCTGAAACACTATTAAAAAAATGCGAACTCGGCGCTGTTATTAATAACTGACCATCCACAAACAATTTAGTGCCTTGCGCACTTATTACCACGGCCGCTTTATGAACTAAATTATCATTAAAAGAGGTGTTTGTTTTGATATCATTTATAAAAACGCCTTTCTCTCTTGCGTGTACTCTTAAAGTTCCATCGCCATTAATAAGAACCGAAAACTCACTGGAGCCATAAAGCGAGCTAGAAATACTAAATAAAGTTCCCAATGTACCCGTTGCTTGAAACTTTGTATAAATCGTTCCTGTTGTTAAGTTTTGAACTTCTGTGAACTCATTATCAAGCGATAAATACTCAGAACTTCCATTAAAATTAAGAGTTGATGTATCCCATTCTTTTAATATTGTTGCTTTTGATTCAAAAACACTAAATATTAATATAAATAGAAAAAACAGCTTATGAGTTTTTCTTAAGATATTCACTATGCTTTCCTCTGTATTAGTAAAGCTCTCAACTTGCAAGAGCCTGTTTGATCTTAATAACTAAACTGCTTAATTAGTTACACAGGTTTATAACGAACAAAACGTTCGCAAAATTGTGGTTTTATGCTCCAACAATATGCTCTTAAGCATCAATAAGCAGATGAATGCCATATATCGATTATTTTTCAGTAAGGTGTGAAACTTTAGCGCTGTATATATAAGGGCTACGCTGTACTGCTTTTACTTCACCTGACACCCAATATAGGGTGTCTTGATATTGCGCAGTTTGGAGGGGGCCGGCACCACCAGAAAAGGGGACAAGCTGTTTGAGTGCTGACCAAGCATCGCGTTTTAAATCAAACACGATTTGTTTACGGTTAAACTTAAATGCAGCTACTGACATAGAGAAGTACTGTTGTTTAAATTGCGCTAACGCTTGGCCTTGCAATGTTGTTAATTTTAATACTGCGTTATCAAATATTTGCTTGTTTACACCACCTAAAAATAATATTTTATTTTTGGCTAAACGCAGAGCACTACCTCCGGCAAGGGTGACGTCTTTATTATTCAGTTGGGTATTGGGTAACGCACGCCAACTCGCTGCGCTGTAATCAAAAGCATAAGCGTCTGTGAGTGCAAAATTATGCGAGGTTGCTTGCGGATTGAGCCCACCAAATAACATAAACTCATCGTTTATACTTATCGCCGGAAATTGCGTACGCGCAATGGCGGGTAAAGCAGGTATGTCACTATCACATCGCGCACTGACAAAAGAAAATTTACAGACCTGATTTGAAATTTTACCATCTACATTACCTGCAAATAGATATAAAAAGTCATCATGTGTGTCGGCTGCACCATCAGACCAAACAAATGGCAGTCTAGCGACTATTTGGGTTTGAGGTGTGTGGTTTTCATCTAGCGTTAACTCTATAACAGTGTCGTACGTCTGCTGATTATTTTTACCACCTACTAATAATAAGTGGTTGTTTTTAGTTACTGTTGCGCCATAACCCATTGCCATAGGCAACTTAGAGGTAGCCACCAACTTAAATTGGTTGTCACTAATATCGTATACATAAATAGTGTCATGGTAATATTTGCTAGCACCATCAAAATAAGGGTGCCCATTAGGGAAATTAGCCCCACCTGCTATAACTAAATATGACCCAATTACACCAGTATAGGCTGCTGATATTCCCGTCGGTTCTCCTTTTTGAGTTGAAAGTGGTAGAGAAGCCACTTTCGACCAATTAGAAATCACACTATCTGTTTTAGCCTCAAGTGGCACACTAAAAAAACTATTTAACACTAGGCAACTAAGCCACATCATTAATCGATGCATACCATCCTCACAATTTAATTAAAATGAAAAAAACCTAATCTAAGCGATTAGGTTTTTTTACTAAAAGTGAATTAAAACTTATATTTCAGACCAACAAAGAATTGACGACCAATGATGTCGTAAGCCCTTGGCTCAGTGTTAGTACCTGCAGCAGAACCGGTTACAGTACCTCGAGGAATAATATCCGGTTCTTCATTAAACAAGTTATTGGTTCCTGCATACACATTAAATGACTCATTAAAGCTATATGACGCACGTAAATCTACGTAATAAACTGAATCCAATGTATTTATGTCATCAGATAGTGTTTGATTAACATCATTATTTACATCATTTTGTGTTTCATCACGAAAGGTAACTTGAGCAAATAAATTAAAGTCATCAGTCACGTTATAAGTCGTGTTAAAGGTATATCTAAATTCAGGGTAAAGTACTTCGCCCTTATAGTCGCGCTCAACGCCCGATTTACTTGTTGTCACATACTCATCTAAATAAGATGCAGATAAACTCAAGTCTAACTTATCCATGGTGTAAAAAACTTCAACGTCTACACCACTTGTTCTAACTTCACTTTCATTAATTGCCTTGGAGGTAATATTTAAAATAGGGCCGTTAACAGCACGCACCACATTACCATTACACGATGCGTCAAATTCAGTTGGCGACACATCGTAACAACGATTAATGATCTCACCAGCACCTACATTTAAAATTGCATCTTCAATTTCAATAGAGTAATAATCTAAAGAAACCGAAAGTGAATCAATTGGCGTGAATACCGCGCCTAGGGTATATGTGTCCGCCGTTTCTTCTTGTAAGTCTTCAGAGCCCATTTTTAAGAAGCGTTCATTCTGACTTTCAGAGCCTACCAGTGTGAACGAGCCATCAGATGCAATACGTTGTGCAATAGAATCTATTGAGCGACAGTTCTCAGCTACATTACCTGTAGAACTTGCAGTTACCCCATCACATACATCATGACCACCAGTTGCACTTGCAGAGCCTGCAGCGTAAAGGTCATTAACATTAGGTGCCCTTACCGCACTAGAAAGGCTTGCACGAAGACGCACGTAATCATTAATTGGTGCATCAATTCCTAAACGATACGTTGAGGTATTGCCAATTGACGAATAATCACCAACTCGCATCGCCAAACTTACATTAAGCCAATCATAAACGGGTAATAATACTTCACCAAAGGCCTCATAAGAATAAAAGCTGCCTTTTGTTGGAAACACTTGTAGTCTTCGAGTGATACCTGCTTGACGGAATGCATCAGGCGTTTCTGCTCCCTCTTCTTTGCGGTATTCAATACCTGCAGCAAAACCGATAAACTCATCATTAAGAGTAAAAGGTAACTCACCAGATAAAACACTATTTACTACATACTGTTTAATAACCCCGGTTTGGCCAGTAGAAATACCAATATAATCAACTGCCTCATCAGAAAAACCTGTCACACCCGCTAAACCTAACTCACTGTCAGTTGTGCCAAATGGGTTAATAGGCACACATCCTTGCCATCTATCTGTAGCATCTGCACATTGATAACCTCCATTGCCATCTTCTTCAATATTCAAAGCCGAGCGAAGTGCGACTAAATTTACATCACCACTGTTTTTCTGTACTTGATTAGTTGTGCCATATACCGCTGAAGTGCTTAATAAAAGACCACTATCAAATTCATAATCTAAATTACCCGCAATACGAAAAGTGCTACGATGATTTTCTACACCTAAATTATCAAACTCAGCTAAACGTCTAAAAGTATTTACCCGATCTAATGACGTTCCACCCGACGCTTGTAAAGCCGGTAATAATTGACTTTGCGCACTGCTATCATTAAAAAACGGACTATCCGCAACATCAATTCCCGTCACTCCCCCTCGGTTAACAGCAAATACATCATTTACTATGCTCAAAGGTGCAGTTTCAATATTGGTAGAAGAATTTACTTCAGAATAATTAATTTCAAGCTCAGCAAATACCTTATCTGAAATATCAAATGTCATGCCTGCTGCTGCATATTGTCGCTTATAAGGTGCAATCGCTTTTCGATAAAAAGTTTGATTATAAAAATCACTCTCGCCATCAAGCTGCCCATCTGCGGTTATTTTTGGCGCAAATTGACTAAACTCATCACCGTTACCAAAAATACTTACATCAGCAAACTGAAATGCGCCACCATCTACGTGCATTGGTCCGTTTCTAACACGCAATGTTTCACGCAGACCATCACCGTCTTCATCATGCACATTAATACTATTTCTTGAAAAATCTCTGTCCCTAGCCATTAAATCATCTTGATTAGCAAGGCCAACAGAAAACCATGCATTACCAGAATCAAAGTTTTTCCCATAAGTAAAATCTATGTTTTGTCTAGCTGCGCCACCTTCATCTGAATCAGCACCAAACACATTAACCTCAACACCTTCAAAATTCTTTTTGGTAATAATATTTATTACACCTGCAATTGCATCAGAGCCATAAATTGCAGATTGGCCACCGGTTAGTACATCAACTCGTTCAATAATAGAGGTGGGAATAGAATTTAAATCAACACCATAGCCATCACCCGCGGATGTACCCGACACATATCGACGGCCATTAACTAATACAAGTGTTCTCGCTGTGCCTAAATTTCTTAATGACGTGGTACTAATACCTGAACTGCCACCGCCATCGCCATTATTCGATGCATCATTAGTACCGGCAGTTACTGAAGGTAATCGGCTCAATGTATTGGAAATTGAAATAGCAGCCACCCCTTCAATAGCTTCTTTACCTAGTTCGACAACCGGTGAAGACGAACTAAAGTTGGCACTGCCTTTAAAAATATTTGAGCCAGTAACATTAATACGCTCAATATCTTTTTTTGCCTCTGACTCTTGCGCAATAACTTGCGAACTTAATACGGCTGCAATACAGACCGATAAAGCGGATAAGTGATGCTGAACTTTATTTTTTTTCATGGTTTTCTCTCATTATGACAATGTAAATATAACTGGGTGAATAAATATTATACAATCAACCTATCATACCAGTACACCTTCAACAAGATTTTAATTAACATTTAAATCACATTAAATAAATAATTTGGTTGGGTGAAAAATAAAAGTAAGCACTTAATAACAGCAAAAACTGTTTATTTATTGCTCAAAAATAATCCGAGCAATAATTGTTCAACAGACAATCTTTGGATTATTTTTACCTTTTTTATTTAGTAAGGAGCTTATATGCTAAATCAGACATAAAAATATGCGTAAAATACACATTACTTTTGAAGAACACTGGCTTTAAAATTACCAGCCATCGTTACCTGCAACTCAGTATAAATTATCTTTTTTAGCTGCTCCCAACTCCGCTGGTTTTTTGCAAAACCAGGAAACATCGTGAAATGATCATCTTCTTTTAAAATGTGCAGCACTACTTTACTCAAGCAAGCGCACTCTATAAAACTCAAAGCTTGGTTTATATTTACTTCTTTATCCATATCACCATGAACGATGATATACCTAACATTTGCATCGACTAGCTGAGCAGGATTACTGTTTGCCACACTTGTTTTTATATTATTGTTTTTGTTTAACAATTTAATTATTTGCTCTGGCTGCCCTAAGTCTTCTGCACGTCTTAAGTCTAGGACTCCAGCAATTGAAATCACCGACTTTACCGTTAAATAGTTCGGCTTATACAAAATCGAGCATGGATTAATCATAGCCCTCGATGCTGCCCACGTTGCTAAATGCCCACCTGCAGAGTGGCCAATAAGTGTCACCTTGCTTAAATCTAGTTTATGCTGTTCAGCTAAACTTGATAAGAAATCGACCCCTTCGCCAACATCGTTCAGTATGCTTGGCCATGGCGCTGTTACATTAGCTCCTAGACTGTTCATCCTTCGATATTCTAAATTCCAAATAGCGATATTGAAGCCTTTTAAATACTCAACAATATGCTTCGTTGGGTAAGTGTCTAAGCTGTGGTTATCTTTCCAATATCCGCCATGAATCACAATAACCACAGGTAAATAATGATTGTTTTTTGGTCTAATTAATTGGCCGTATTGCTGCGAATCGTCACCGTATTTATATATATTCACTTTTAAACCTATCTATTAATTTAAAAAATCAGTAGTTGTATTAACCACACACCGCTGGTATAACAGCTACACCACAATACATCAAATGCTTAGTTCTACAGAATAATAATTAGGCTAATAAAAATTGATTATGCTCTGCTGCTACCGCTTTACTACAACTAAAGGAATTAATATGGACATACTTTCAGGCGCATACGCATCTGTTCCCGCTGACTCAAGTTGGGATCAGCAAACCGAGCAACTGTTCTATAAAACATTAAAAGAAGACGTCGCTATTAGTGGGTTGGAAATTCCATTTTCGGGGCAGCTCAACAGGTTTGGAAATGAGTGGTTTTATGCACAGTTAAATTCAAATTGGCGCAATGTGATTACCTGTATCCCAGGGATAATGGCAGAACTTAGTAAAGATCCCTATTTTGGTATTGCTTCAGACAATGAAGCAGGCCGTAGTAAAGCCATTAAATTTTACCAACAAGCGAATCAACAAATTCAACAGTTAAATAGTTATTTTAATAAACAGATGGTTACCCATATTTTAATCCATAGTGCACCGACAATTAATGAGCAAGTCCCCTCTTCAATCCGCGCCTTAGTTAAGTCGCTTAACGAATTACAACAATGGGATTGGCATGGTGCTAAACTAGTAATTGAACATTGTGATGCTCAAATAAATAAACAACACAGCGAAAAGGGGTTTATGCGCATTGAAGATGAAATTGATGCTATCACAACTGTTAATAAGCATGCTAAACAGAAGCTCGGCATTTCTATCAACTGGGGACGCTCGGCAATAGAGGCTAAAAGTTGTAATGGTCCTGTAGAACACATAAAGCAGTGTATTAAGGCTGATTTATTAACTGGGCTTATATTTTCAGGTGCCAGCGACACTTCTGATGTTTATGGTGTATGGAAAGATAGCCATATGCCACCTCAACTCAATGACTTTGATTGTATAAATAATCGAGACTCTGTGCTAAATGAAGAACAAGTTAAACGCTGTATGCAATTACAAGCAGGCACGCAATTAGACTTTGTCGGCTGTAAAATATCATTACTTCCTAATAAACAATCGTTAGCAACCAGAATAAAATATATACAAAAAACGCTAGCAATGATAAAAGACTGCATTAATTAAACTTTCCCTTAAATAGGTATATTTTAGGTAGAGTTAGCGAAATAATCGCGCTGTGGTACAATAGGTAAATAACCAAATAGTTGATAGGTTTTTAAATGACATTAAAAGTTACTCGCCCAGTTGAACGAAAAAAATTATCTGAAACCGTTGAAGAAGAACTCGAGCGGATGATCAGGCAAGGTGAAATCGCAGAGGGTGATGCCTTACCATCAGAAAGAGAGCTTATGGCTGCTTTTGGTGTTGGTAGACCATCAATTAGGGATGCACTCGCAGCACTTGCACGCAAAGGTCTTGTAAAGATAAGTAGTGGCGAAAGAACCCGGGTTACCCGCCCATCCGCAGATACAATAATTGCTGAACTATCAGGGATGTCTAAAGACTTTTTGGCTCAACCAAATGGTTTAAAGTATTTTGATCAGTTAAGACGTTTTTTTGAGTCAAGCCTTGTAAGGCATGCAGCAGCGTCAGCGACACCGAGCCAAATAAAAGAACTTGAAGAAGCGCTAGAGTTAAATGGAAAGTCTATCGAAAATGATAGTCAATTTAGACGGACCGATATTTATTTTCACCGTGTGATAGCCTCTATACCTGGTAATCCCATCTTTTTAGCTGTTCATCAAGCCTTAATGGATTGGCTAATTGACTCGCGTCCAGATCGCATTAATACCGCGGAATTAAATAAAAAAAGTTATGATGATCACGTGGCCATTTTTGAGTGCATAAAAAATGGTGATGTCGAGGGCGCAGATGCGCAACTCTCAGCTCACATAGACTATGTTTTTGATAATTATTATGGCTGATATAAGTACACTTTATAAATTAAAAAAAGGCTAATTTTAGCCTTTTTTTGTATCTTAAATGTTAAAACAATGGATTTATGTCAAACCTAGTGGTATAACAGGTATACACTACAAACAGGTATACAGTTGCACTATGAGAAAAATAATTACATTTTTATTGCTTCTAGCATCAAGCCATTCATTTGCGCAAACACAGTTAAACTGGCACCCCATAAAGGGGGGGGCTGAACATTTAACAGTAAATAAAAATACAGTTTACTTCGCAAATAATGACTCGGTATTTATTTCAAATAGTCATTACAACAAACTGATTAAATTCGATCTAACAAACAATAATGTTATCTCACTGCTTCCCCTTAGCCCGACTGAGGGTAATAGAGCGGCAGCGATCTCTCTACAATATGGCAAGAAAACGTTTATATTAGGAGGTGAGTTAGATTCGATTCAATCGACTATGGTAAATGTGTTGCAGTGGAATGAGTCATCTAAAAAATTAGTGTCTTCTCAGTTTACTAATTTACCGCGTCCACTTAAGCAGATCAGTGCACAAATATATGAAAATAATTTATATGTAGCTGGCTTCGACCAACAATGGTATTTTTTTAAGATTGCAGTTGATAGTGAACAGCGTAATTGGACTCAGCTCAACAGCAATATATTTACCTCAACTAGCACTCGCCAATTAAAGTTAGCAATACAAAATGATGGAAAAAATGACCGAATTTATGCCATTTCTGAAAACTATTCATCTAAAAGTTATGACGCTAACTCAGCGTTACTTATGCATATGTTTAACCCTGACACCAATACTTGGGCGCCCATCGTTAATCGTACAGCTAGCCAACTTGTTGAGACGAACTCGTTAATTTATGCTTCCGCTTTAGGCCAGTCTCATTTATTAATTATTACAAAAAATGGTCACGCTAAATCGTTTAATACCATCACAAAAGCCTGGTCAAGCTATGAAAGCTCAAATTATACATTTCATAACATAGTGGCTAATAGAGCGCATACTTATGCTCTAGTCACCGATACAAATACTGCTAAAACAACACTTGTCGAAGGCAAAATTAACAATACAGCTCGTGAATTTGGCTGGCAAAACATGCTGGTATTGGTAGTTTATTTACTATCTGTTGTCATGGTTGGTTTGTATTTTATGTTTAAAAACAAAAATACCGATGACTACTTTAGAGGGGGGCAATCTATTCCTTGGTGGGCAGCAGCCTGCTCAATCTATGCCACCATGTTAAGCTCATTAACCTATATAGCACTGCCCGCCATTGTGTATCAAACAAACTGGATACTGCTGATTGGCATTTGGATGATTATTGCCGTTGCTCCAATTGCCGTTTATGTTGCTATTCCATTTTTTAGACAACTAGATGCCACTAGCGCCTACGAATTTTTATCAAAACGATTCAATATGTCAGTACGCCTTTTTGCCAGTGGTTTATTTACATTATTTCATATTGGTCGAATGGGTATTGTAATGGCACTTACTGCGCTGGCTTTATCTGCAGTTACACCAATTAGTGCAACTGAGAGCGTGTTAATTATGGGCGTATTGTGCTTATTGTATTGCACTTTAGGTGGTGTAGAAGCGGTTATTTGGACTGATACGATTCAAACGGTAGTACTACTAATTGGAGCTGTAGTTTGCTTTTTTGTTATTATTGCTGGGTTAGATGATGGTTTTACAAGCTTCATTCAAATAGGCTTTGCAGATGACAAATTTACCATTGTAAACACCGACTTTAGCTTTGAAAGTATTACCACTTTATCAATTTGGGTGATAATTCTGGGCGGTATTGGGCAAAACTTATCAAGTTATACGGCCGATCAAGCCGTTGTACAAAGATACATGGTTACTAAAGATCCAGCTGCTGCTGCAAAATCTATTTGGGCCAATGCTATTCTTGCAGCCCCTGGCGCCTTATTGTTTTTCTGTATAGGTACGGGCTTGTATGCGTTCTATCAACTTAATCCTGAAAAACTCGATCCGAGTATTCAAATAGACCAAATTTTCCCTACTTTTATTTCTAATGAGCTCCCTATTGGGGTAGCTGGGTTAATTATTGCCGGTATTTTTGCAGCTGCGCAATCAACGGTTTCAACTAGCATGAACTCAATTGCAACCACAGTACTTACTGACTTTGTTAGGCCATTTAACTTAGTTAAAAGCGAGAAAGCTTATATGAGCCTAGCGAGAATTTTAACATTTGTATCGGGGGTTTTAGGCACGCTTGTCGGGCTTATATTTATTGACCCTGAAATCCGTTCACTAATGGAAGCTTACTTTAAAGTTATCGGTATGTTTATGGGGGCACTTGGCGGTATTTTTATACTCGGTGCATTGACCAAAAAGGCAAATTCGATTGGCGCTATTGTTGGCATTATTAGCGGAGTGAGCTTAATGATTTCAGCCTGGAAATATGGCTGGGCTAACGGCTACTTGTACGGGACGATTGGCATTCTAACCTGCTTAATTGTTGGCTACTTTGTTAGCTTACTCTTTCCTGCCCACAATAAAGATTTAACCCGATTAACCTTGTTTACGATGAAAGACTAAGCAATATTAAGAGTGAAAGTTATGAAAAATTACGCATTAGAAAACGAGTTAATTAATCAGTTGAAAAATAGCTTAATTGCATCATGTCAGCCTGTAGATAATGGCCCAATGGATAAACCTGAACATATTGTTGCTATGGCATTGGCAACACTTGCGGGAGGTGCAAAAGCATTGAGAATAGAAGGGATAGAAAATGTACGTGCGGTGGCAAAAGTAGTAAATGTCCCGATTGTTGGTATTGTAAAGCGAGATCTTGATGATACTGAAATTCGAATTACACCTTATGTTGAAGATGTAATTGCGCTTGCGCAAGCTGGTGCCACCATTATTGCTTTTGACGGTACAGACAGACCGCGACCAGTGGATAGATTAACGTTATTAGCTGAAATTCATAACCAAGGCTGTATTGCGATGGCTGACTGCGCCGATTTTACTGGCGGTAAACTGCTGCATGAGGCAGGCTGCACCTTCATTGGAAGCACCCTCTCGGGGTATTTAAATTTAGCACAAACACCCGATGAGCCAGACTATCAACTCGTCACTGAGTTGGTCAATGCGGGTGTGAATGTTATTGCTGAAGGGCGCTATAACTCACCAGAACGTGCAGCAAACGCTATAGCCTTGGGTGCACTGTGTGTGACTGTTGGCTCAGCAATTACCCGGGTAGAGCATATCACCAGTTGGTTTGTAAACAGTATCAACAATGCTCAGGGCGATGCTTAAATATGGATATTGCAATTGATATTGGCGGCACCAAAATAGCGTGTGCCCTTATTGATAACGACCAAATTGTCGACGCTATAAAAGTAGACTCCATCATTCATACAAATATTGATGATTTAGCATCCTATGTATATGCACACATTAAACATTGGGTGGTACAAGCACGCTCAATCAATATTGCCTGTACTGGCCAAGTGAGTTCTGATGCTGTTAATTTTTTATCCGTGCGTCGACAATTACCATTACAGGCTCAGTTTCGCAGTTTAACGGGTCTGCCTGTCACCATTATTAATGACGCCTCTGCAGCTGCTTGGGCAGAGTACGTATTAAATGAGCAACTGAATAATAAAAACTTTATTTATATCACCGTCTCAACAGGTGTTGGGGCAGGTATTGTTTTTAACAACGATATAATTACCTGCGCCGATGGCTTTTGCGCCCATTTGGGTCACAGCACAGTTAAAACCCAATCAAATCAACACTACGCTTGCCATTGTGGCCGAGAGAACTGTGTGGAAGCGATAGCCTCTGGCACTGCTATTGCTAAATATGCAAGCCAAGCATTAGGCAAAACGCTCAGCGCAAAAGATGTATTTACAGACTACGCTGAGCACCCAGATATTATGCCAATTATTAACAATGCCGCTGCAGCCGTGGCCGAACTTATATTTAATATGAAAGCTACTTTTGGTAATAACAACGTTGTTATTGGGGGTAGTGTCGGCTTAGCACCATTATTTTATAACAAGGTGGCGGCAAAAATTCAACACGCACCCGAGATTTATCAAGTCAATTTATTAGCACCTAAATCAGGAGCCAATGCCGATGTTATTGGTGTTCATCACTATGCTAAAAAACAATTAAGCGAGAGCTAAAATGCAAGTACTTATATTTGATGATAAAGCCGCTGTTGCCAACAATGCCGCTGAGCTTATTAAAAAGTTAATTAATACTAAACCCAATGCCAATCTAGGACTTGCAACTGGTAGTACGCCAGTTGATTTGTATAAACAGCTCATAGTAAAGCATAAAAATAAAGAGGTTTATTTTAGCCAAGTCAACACCTTTAATTTAGACGAGTATTACGACATTGATGCAAATAGCATCAATAGCTATCGTTACTTTATGGATGAGCAGTTGTTTAACCATATAGATATCGACCCAAAAAACACCTTTTTACCCACCTGTAATCGTCATCAAGATCCAAGACAACAAGGGGCGATGTTTGAAAAAAAAATCACAGAGCTGGGCGGAATTGATCTGCAATTACTCGGTATTGGTGGCAATGGTCATATTGGCTTTAATGAACCTTCATCCAGCTTTGCTTCGCGTACTCGAATTAAATCTTTAGCAAAACAAACAATACAAGATAACAGCCGACTTTTTACACCCCAAGAACCGCAACCGCATATGGCCATGACCATGGGAATTGCGACCATCATGGAGGCAAAATATGTGTTATTAATTGCCACCGGTAAAAATAAGGCACAAGCAATACAAGATATGGTAAACGGTCCATTATCAGCCAGTTGCCCAGCATCTATATTACAAATGCATCAAAATGCCATAATAATGATCGATAATGAAGCAGCCAGCTTGCTAGAAAATAAAGAATACTTCACGTGGGTGAGTCAACAAAACCAAGAAATTAACGACTCTTTTGGTTATTTTCCCAACTTATAAATTAAAAGAGTTTGGTGTACTGACTACAACTCAATACACCAAGCGATGCCGTTAACCCACTAACCTCACATACTTTTCTGCCAGCTCATCCACACTTTCTCGATGATTAGGGTCGGGCTTTATGCAGTCAATGGGGCATACACTGACGCACGTTGGCTTGTCGTAATGACCCACACATTCGGTGCATTTTTCAGGGTCTATTTGGTAAATTTTAGCGCCCATATAAATTGCTTCATTTGGGCACTCTGGGTCGCACATGTCACAGTTAATGCATTTGCTGTTTATGAGTAAAGCCATGATTAAACTCTCTATTATGAAACAGCTTGTTTGAAAGGGTTGCGGGTATCTTGGTTTTCATCTAAATTGCGCATCAGTATGGCGTGCTCTAAGTCGATAGTGTCAGGCAGTGGAATTTTTACGATATGGCCAGAGCCTTTAGCATCAGTAATACTTTCGCCTTTTTTGTTTTCCATGCACTCAAGGGTAAAGCTAATATTGCCTTTTGGCGTCATTAGCTCTAATGAATGACCAACACAAAATTTATTTTTTACATCTATTTCAACCAAACCATTAGCATTACGCCCTAGTACCTCACCTACAAATTGCTGCTTGGTAGAAACTGAATGGCCGTATTCGTAATTTTGATAATCTTGGTGGGCGTGGCGCTTTAAAAATCCTTCGGTGTAACCACGGTGCGCTAGGTTCTCAAGAGTTTTGAATAAATCAGCATCGAATGGTTTACCTGCGACGGCATCGTCAATCGCTTTACGGTAAACCTGAGCAGTACGCGCAACATAATAAAATGACTTAGTACGCCCTTCTATTTTTAAGCTATGCACCCCCATTTTTGTTAGCTGCTCTACGTATTGCACGGCGCGTAAGTCTTTTGAGTTCATGATATAAGTACCATGCTCGTCTTCAAATGCGGGCATGTATTCGCCTGGGCGGCCTTGCTCTTCAAGCATAAATACATCGTTACTTGGCGCGCCTTCACCTAACGTAGGTATAACCGTTTTAGGATCAATTTTATGTACCATTTCACCGGTTTCGTTCTCAGTGCCAGGTTTAACATCGTATTCCCAACGACACGCATTAGTGCACGTGCCTTGGTTAGGATCGCGCTTATTAATATAGCCTGAGAGTAAACAGCGCCCTGAATAGGCCATACACAGAGCACCATGAACAAATACTTCTAGCTCTGTTTCTGGGCATAAAGAGCGAATTTCACTTATTTCTTCAAGCGATAACTCGCGAGATAAAATTACCCGCTCAATACCCTGTTTTGCCCAAAACAATACACTGGCATAGTTTACTGCATTAGCTTGTACTGAAAGGTGAATGGGCATATCAGGCCATTTTTCACGCACTAACATAATTAAGCCAGGATCGGACATGATCAATGCATCCGGCTTCATAGCAATTACTGGCTCTATATCACGAAAATACGATTTTACTTTCGCATTGTGTGGGGCAATATTAGACACTACATAAAACTTTTTATTTAGTGCATGAGCTTCGTTAATACCTATTTGTAAAGTATCTAAATCAAATTCATTATTGCGAACCCTTAAACTGTAACGAGGTTGGCCGGCATAAACAGCGTCTGCCCCATAGGCAAAGGCATAACGCATGTTTTTTAAGCTACCTGCTGGACAAAGTAGTTCAGGAATAAACGGGGTTGAAGAAGTAACTGCTGACATGTGCGCTCCATACATCGAACCGAGTTCAAGCCGGTTGCATGAATAGTTAAGGGAAATAAAGCGCGCAAGTATAATGAATGGTCAAAAGAGAAACTTTGATCAAGATCATCAAAATTTCTCTTCTGTGTTAAAAATGAAGAGCAGCAAATTTAAGTTATTTTTTACTACTTAATTGATTAGAAAATTGGCTAACGGCATCAACAACTTGTTGTGCGCCTTTTTTAATGTCACTCATTACAACACCAGATTCTTTGGAGAGTTCGAGTCCTTGTTGCGCTTTATTTCTACCTTGCTCTATAACAGCAACAGTGGCTTGAGTTAAGTTTTGATTTTGCTGTACAACATCCACAATTTCTTCGGTAGCTTTACTGGTTCTTGAGGCAAGCAAACGGACTTCATCAGCGACTACAGCGAAACCGCGACCCTGCTCACCAGCTCTTGCAGCCTCAATAGCTGCATTAAGTGCTAGTAAGTTGGTTTGGTCAGCAATACTGCTAATGCTTTGCACTATGCTCGCTATCAGTTGCGATTGTTTATCTAACGCTGAAATTTCTTGAGCTGTTTGCTCCATTTGCACCGACAGCTCGTTCATAACCTGTGCGGTTTTTTGTACCACTTCTGCGCCCTTATCCGCGTTATTATCAGTTTCAATTGAAGTGCCATGCGCAATATTCGCCGCTTGTTCTGTGGCCAGTTCTTTTTCTACTTGGTCTGTGATCACAGTAGCAAATTTAACTACTTTATAAAGCTCATTTGCTTCATTAAAAATCGGATTATACGACGCTTCTAACCACACTTCATTACCATGCTTATCAATACGTTTAAATCTGCCGGCAATGAACTCGCCATTTCGCAGGCGCTGCCAGAAGACTTGATACTCTTTACTACTCGCTTCTTGCTCATCACAGAACATACCATGGTGCTTACCTAAAACTTCTTGCTTTGGATAACTCATACTTTTTAAGAAGTTGTCATTAACACGCAGAACCATACCCTGAGTATCGAACTCAATAACCGCTGTTGAACGATGCAATGCTTTGATTAAATCTTCGTTTTCTCTCGAGCTTTCAATTATTTGTGTAAGCACAGTGCAATGCAGGGTTAAATACTCAAGCTGACCTTGCTCATTTTTTATCGGGTGTAAAATACAGCGTAACCAATCTCGTTGTCCGTTTTGGTGGGATACTTGAATAGCGCCAGCAAAATGTTCGGCTTTACTTAACGCTTTTTTAAAGGCATGAAAATCCGCGTTATTTCTAGCGTTTTCTGGAATAAAATCTAAAATCTTTTTATTGAGTATTTGGCTATTTGAGTAATTAAATTCCCGTTCAAAGTTTTTATTTTGTCTTAATATTGCACCTTGCTTATCAAGCTCCAATACCAACATCTCACTATCTAAACTTTGCTTAACCTGCTCTCCTACAGAAAGCTTACTTTGTAAATCAGCAATTTGATTTTTTAAAGATTGGTTAAAAAACATATATTTACCTTAATTTTTGCATGTACTCGACCTGCATTTGGATCCATATAAAAGTGTATATTTAACAAAAGTCACACCATTTAGATAAAAAAGTATAGTTCAAGTTTATGAACATATAATAAATGTAAAAACATTGTTTTTAGTTCATAAATACAAGTTAGCAAATTTAAAAAGTTGGAAAAGTAGAATAAATTAGGTTTTTTTAACTAAAACGCGTATAATTCGCGCCCGTTAATATTCAACCTTTTATTTAAATTATTGGAGCACAAAGATGGCTTTAGAGCGTACTTTTTCAATCGTAAAACCTGATGCAGTTGCTAAAAACCACATCGGCGCAATCTACAACCGTTTCGAAACTGCGGGTCTTAAAATCGTTGCAGCTAAAATGGTTCACCTTTCACAAGAGAAAGCTGAAGGTTTCTACGCTGAACACAGCGAACGTCCTTTCTTTGGCGCTTTAGTATCTTTCATGACTTCTGGCCCAGTAATGGTTACCGTTCTTGAAGGCGAAAACGCTGTTCTTAAAAACCGTGAAATCATGGGTGCTACTAACCCTGCTGAAGCACTAGCTGGCACTTTACGTGCAGACTACGCTGATAGCATCGACGAAAATGCGGTTCACGGTTCTGACGCTGTTGAATCTGCTGCTCGCGAAATCGCGTACTTCTTCGCTGACGAAGAACTTTGCCCACGTACTCGTTAATTCGAGTTCACAGCTAACCCTGTGATGCAAAGTATGAAAAGGGCTTTCGAGCCCTTTTTTAGTCATTACGTAAAGTATTAGCCGTTTATTTATGATGTTTTACTTAATGATTATAGTGGATGAATTGTGTACAATTCGTCCTTGTAAATTTTTACCATCACCGCCACCGATTGAGGTTGTTACATGACCGAGCAAAAAAAGATTAACTTATTAGATTTAAACCGAGATGCAATGCGAGAGCTATTTGTATCATTCGGTGAAAAGCCATTCCGTGGCGATCAGGTGATGAAATGGATTTATCATTTTGGCGTAGATAATTTCGACGAAATGAGTAACGTAAACAAAAAGCTAAAAGAAAAGCTTAAAAATGAATGCGAAATTGTTGCACCAGAAATATCAGTTCGCCAACAAGCCAGCGACGGTACCATCAAATACGCACTCGTGTTAGAAGGCGGTCAAGAAGTTGAAGCAGTTTGGATCCCAGAAAAAGATCGCGCCACCTTGTGTGTATCTTCTCAAGTGGGCTGTGCACTAGAATGTACTTTTTGCTCAACAGCTCAACAAGGCTTTAACCGTAACTTAAAAGTGTCTGAAATTATCGGCCAAGTATGGCGAGTAGCCAAAGACATTGGCCTTGATGGCAACAGCGAAAAGCGTCCTGTCACTAACGTAGTGATGATGGGTATGGGCGAGCCGTTACTTAACGTTAAAAACGTGGTACCTGCAATGGAGTTAATGATGGACGACTGGGGCTTTGGTTTATCTAAACGCCGCGTTACATTAAGCACCTCAGGTGTGGTACCTGCTCTTGATTTATTGAAAGAAAAAATAGACGTAGCACTGGCAATTTCACTGCATGCGCCAGATAACGCCCTGCGTGATATTTTAGTACCGATCAATAAAAAATACCCAATTGAAGAGTTTTTAGCTGCGTGTCGTCGTTACATAGACGGTTCAAAAGCCAACAAAGATGTGACTATTGAATATGTAATGCTTAACGGCGTTAACGATAGTACCGATCAAGCTCATGAACTGGTTAAAACGTTAAAAGGAACACCCTCTAAGGTAAACCTTATTCCATTTAACCCATTCCCAGGTAATGAATATACTCGTTCAAGCAACAGCCGAATCGACCGTTTTTCTAAAGTATTACAAGCTGCGGGTATTACCTGTATTGTTCGTCGTACCCGAGGAGATGACATTGACGCTGCCTGCGGCCAGTTAGCTGGGGATGTTGTAGACCGTACGAAGCGTATGGCGAAAAAGAAAATGCGTGATGACAATGCAATTGCAGTGAATATTCATCAAGCCTAATTTTTTGAGTAATCAAGAGCCTTTGTGATATATCGTTTATTTTTAAATAAATGATGCAACACAAAGGCTTTGAGGTAAGATAGAGGTTATGGATATAAATAAAGAGACAAAGTAATGCGATCTTTACTTACGTTAGCACTATCAACACTGTTTTTAAGCGGTTGTGTTACCGAAAATAGTTACAACGGCAGCGATAAACCGGTCCTCGAGAATAAAATTAATAACGATGGTGCAGCTCGCACGCGCATAGCATTGGCATTACAGTATTTAAATACAGGCAATAACTCTCAAGCGAAATATAACTTAGAACGTGCCAGCGAGTACGCCCCAAACTTACCCGAAGTACACTACTCTTTAGCATACTATTACCAACAAGTTGGCGAGAACGGATTAGCCGACAAAGCCTATCAAAAAGCGTTGGCCATTAAGCCAAATGATCCTAACACCTTAAACAACTACGGCACGTTTTTGTGCAGTATTAATGAGTATGACCGCGCCACCGATCAGTTTTTAAAAGCGATTGAAATACCCAGTTATATTCGTGTAGCGCAAAGCTATGAAAATTTGGCTCTATGTGCCATAGAGTTTAACGATTTCACCAACGCCGAAAGCTATTTTCAGCAGGCACTAAACCATAGTTCACAACGCGCATCTACATTAATAAGTTTAGCAGCTCTGTATTATGCAAAAAGTGACTTGTACAAAGCCAGCAACTTAATAAAACGTTATGACGATACCGCGCAAGTTTCTTCTCGCGCTTTGTTGCTTGGCTATTTGGTTAAACAACGAATGGGGAAAATTGAAGAAGCAGAAAAAATTGCGACAACCTTACTACAAACCTACCCAACTAGTATGCAAGCTAACGCCATTCGCGATAATCAGTTAAGACGAACAGAATTTGAAGTACTACGTGAAAAATATCGCCAAGCCCAGCTAGATGAATTACAAGAAAGTAGTAATAACAACCAAATTATTGCTGAGCCGAAAATAAAAATTATTCGTAAAAAAAGCCCAGTACCGGCTTCAAATAACAAAGCGTCAGATGAGCAAATAAAAAAAATACGCTAGATAATTACACTCCTTTTAACTGTAAACTAAAATAAAGCACAAAGGGTGATGTGCAAATGCTTGTTTTAGGGGAAAGCAATTTAGCATTTCAGTGTGATACAATGCTAAACTGCTACAAATAAGGTGTATTAAAGGACTTAAAAACACATAAACTTTATCAAAACACGGTATAGTTTTTAAAATATTAAATGTAGTGCCTTTTTATAGTGCGCCTTAGCAACAAGAATTAACGAATACTAAAAAATAAAAACGAAGTCTTACTCTGGTTGTTAAGCCAAAACTTAAACTTTTACTAGTGGATCCAAACTGATACACATTATGAATGAAGATAATACACAACCGCAGAGCGATGAACCCTCTGTAGGTCAAATACTAAAAACACATAGAGAAAATGCAAACATTAGCCTTGCTAATATTGCCTCGTTATTAAAGTTAACTGAATTACAAGTTCAGCATATTGAAAACGATGAATACCATTTACTAGGCGGAAAAACATTTGTTAAAGGCTACATAAAAAATTATTGCCGCACACTAAACATAGATAGCAGCGCTATTTTAGCGATGTTGCCTGCCTTTAGTGCTTCAGATAAGCCTGTAGATATGCAAAGCTTTTCAAGGCGTACAGAAAAAGAAGCGCATGACAGTCGACTAATGACGGTAAGTTACTTAATTTTAGCCATTGTTATTGGCTCATCAGCCGTATGGTGGTGGCAAAATGCAACGCCTATTGATGAACAAACTAATACTATAAAAGCGAGTAACTCATTCATCACTGTGCAACAAGAAAATACAAAACGACTCGCTGATGAGGCCAATGAAGCTGTCGATGAAGCACAATCAAATGATATTGAGCCTGCACCACAAGCAAACCCAGCCGTAATCAATGAACAACAAACAATTCAGGCTGCGCCCCTTAACGATGCACAAATCCAAAGTGAACCAACAAGCAGTGATTTAAGCACCGTTATTATGATGTTTAATGACGAAAGCTGGGTTGAAATCCACGATGCCAACGATGAGAAAATTGCATTTGGTGTAAAAAAAGCAGGCTACGAAATGACCTTAACTGGTGTAGCGCCTTTTTCAGTGGTACTAGGCAAGCACGATGTTGTTCGTATTACCCTAAATGGTGAGCCAGTTGATATTTCGGCTTTTCCTAAAAACCGTTTAGCTAAATTTAAATTACCCTTAGCAGAGTAGTCGCTATGTTTTCAGAATCTCCTATAAAACGCAGAAAATCCACCCGCATTAATGTGGGTAATGTTCCAATTGGTGATGGTGCACCAATTGCTGTGCAGTCAATGACCAACACAGACACAATGGACATTGATGCCACTGTAGCTCAAATTCAAGCGATTCAAGATGCCGGTGCTGACATAGTACGTGTATCTGTTCCTACCATGGATGCAGCTGAAGCATTTAAAAGCATTAAAGAGCAGGTATCGATACCGCTGGTTGCTGATATTCACTTTGACTACCGCATTGCATTAAAAGTAGCAAAGTATGGTGTTGATTGTTTACGTATTAACCCAGGAAACATTGGCAGTGAAGAGCGTATTAGAGCGGTTGTTGATTCGGCCCGAGAGCATAACATTCCAATTCGTATTGGCGTAAATGGTGGATCACTTGAGCGCGACCTACAAGAAAAATACGGCGAGCCAACACCTGAAGCCTTACTTGAGTCGGCTATGCGCCATGTAGATATATTACGTCGCTTAGACTTTGACCAATTTAAAATCTCGGTGAAAGCGTCAGACGTATTTTTAGCGGTTGGCGCGTATCGTCTACTTGCAAAAGAAATCGACCAGCCACTGCATTTAGGTATTACCGAAGCAGGCGGTATGCGCTCTGGTTCAGTTAAATCGGCCGTTGGTTTAGGCATGTTATTGGCTGAAGGTATTGGTGACACGCTGCGTGTATCACTAGCAGCGGATCCAGTTCAAGAAATAAAAGTAGGCTTTGATATATTAAAATCATTGCGTATTCGTTCTCGCGGCATTAATTTTATTGCTTGCCCTAGCTGTTCACGCCAAGAGTTTGATGTAGTAAGCACCATGAATCAACTTGAAGAGCGTTTAGAAGATATTATTGAGCCAGTTTCAGTGTCAGTCATTGGCTGTGTGGTTAACGGACCAGGCGAAGCATTAGTGAGTGATATTGGCCTTGCCGGCGCAAACCGTCGCTCAGGTTTATACATTAATGGCGAACGCCAAAAAGCCCGTATTGATAACAATAATATTGTTGATCAACTTGAAGGCTATGTACGCGATTTCATTGAACAGAAGCAACAACAAACTCCAATCGACATAAAAATCGTAGAGTGATGTGTTGTTACAACACTATGTATTTAAATGACCTTTTTTAGTCGCGGCATTCACAACGTAGTATAAATTACGTACGCTCCGCTACGCTCGCAATTACCTTATAGTTAAGGTTATAATGCAGGGTCGATTTTTTAGTTTTACGTGGTTGCAGCCCAAGGTTGCACATAAACAGATTTAGGATTTATCAGTGGCAAAACAAATTCAGGCAGTTCGCGGTATGAACGATTGCCTGCCAGGCGATACGCAAGTTTGGCAGAAAGTAGAACACATTTTACGCGAGACCGTATCATCGTTTGGTTATCAAGAAATTCGTTTTCCAATTGTAGAATCAACCGACCTATTTAAACGCTCTATTGGTGAAGTAACCGATATAGTAGAAAAAGAAATGTACACCTTTGCCGATCGTAACGGCGACAATTTAACCTTGCGCCCGGAAGGGACTGCAGTGTGTGTACGTGCAGGTAACGAAAATGGCCTGTTATACAATCAAGAACAACGCCTTTGGTACATGGGCCCTATGTTTCGCCATGAACGCCCACAAAAAGGTCGTTACCGTCAATTTCATCAGTTTGGTTTAGAGACTTTTGGTATTGCCAGCGCCGATATTGACGCCGAAGTTATTTTACTCACTGCGCAACTTTGGGAAGCATTTGGCATTACTGACCATGTGCGTTTAGAACTTAATTCATTAGGTTCAAACGAAGCTCGCGCACAGTACCGCGATGCCTTAATCGCCTTTTTAGAACAACATACCGATGTACTAGATGAAGATTCAAAACGTCGTATGTACTCTAACCCACTGCGCGTTTTGGATACTAAAAATCCAGATATTCAGGCAATCTTAGTCGATGCACCAAAGTTATCTGAACATTTAGATGCTGAATCAAAAGAACATTTTGAAAATTTATGTGAACGATTAGATGCCGCAGGCGTCAAATACACGGTTAATGAAAAGCTGGTACGTGGCTTAGATTATTACAACCGCACTGTATTTGAATGGGTAACCGACAGCTTAGGTGCACAAGGTACTGTATGTGCTGGTGGTCGTTATGATGGTTTAGTAGAGCAATTAGGCGGTAAATCAACCCCTGCGGTAGGTTTCGCGATGGGTTTAGAGCGCTTGGTTTTACTGCTTCAAGCACTTGAATGTGTAGGTGACATACGCCGTAGTGCTGATGTATATTTAGCAGCTATGGGCGACAAAGCCAGTATTCAAGCGCCTATAATTGCATCTACCTTACGTCGTGATGTACCTGGATTACGCGTAATGGTGCACGCTGGCGGTGGTAACTTTAAAAAACAACTTAAACGTGCTGATAAAAGCGATGCTCTCGTCGCAATTATTATCGGTGAAGATGAATTAGAGCAAGGCGTTGTGACTATTAAATACTTACGTGAACGTAAAGAACAAGTCACACTAGAACTAGAACAAGCTAAAACGTTACTTGCAGAACTAATTAATAGCTAAATTATATAAAGCGTAAGTAGTGAAGCGCTTTAACAGAGGTAAGCATGGAAATTTATTCAACAGAAGAACAACAAGCAGAAGCAATTAAACGCTTTTTTCGTGAAAACGGCCTTTCACTAGCGTTAGGCGTTATTGTTGGTTTAGGTGGTTTATATGGCTGGAAAGCATACAACCAAAATCAAATAACGACTGCAGAGCAAGCATCTGATGCATACACTAAGCTTGTTGAAAGCGACAGCGTATTAGCGTCTGCTGATGCATTTATCAGTGAAAACAAAGACACTCAGTACGCAACTCTAGCGGCATTTGTTGCTGCAAAAGAAGCTGTAGATGCCCAAAACTTAGATTTAGCAAATGAAAAATTAAGCTGGATTGTAACTAACGTTGATAACGCCCAGCTTAAAGCCATTGCAACAACACGTTTAGCACGTGTGCAAATTGCTCAGCAGCAATACGATGATGCATTGAGTACATTAAATGCTCCTCTTCCTGAAGCATTTAACGCAAATGTGGCTGAATTAAAAGGTGATATTTACACTCAACAAGGCAATAAAGAGCAAGCACGCGTAGCTTACCAAGCTGCTGTTGATGCAGGTGGATTAACGAGTAATCCTCTTTTACAAATTAAGTTAGATGACCTAGCAGTAACTAGCCCAGCGGCATAAGGTTTTAGGCATGAGAAAAATAACAACAGCAACGCTTGCCCTATGTATGGCAACCCTAATGGGGTGTTCTTCAAGTGATGACGAAGAAGAACTGGTGCTTCCAGAAATAGCCAATCAATTTGAAACTGATGTGGTATGGCAAGAATCAATTGGTAGTGGTGTAGAGCATTACTTTTCACGCTTATCACCTGCTGTTTATAAAGAGACAGTGTATGTTGCTAGCCGTGAAGGCCAAGTAGAAGCCTTATCACTTGCCAATGGCGATACCCAATGGGAAACCGACGTTCGCCAAGATTTATCGTTTTGGCCTTGGAGCGATAACGATAGTGCAAAATTATCAGGCGGAATATTACAAGCTTATGGTAAAATCTATATAGGCTCTGAACATGGTTATGTAATTGCACTTGACCGTGAGACTGGTAAAGAAATCTGGCGTAAAAAAGTACCTGGCGAATCACTCTCTAAACCCGCTGCAGGCGATGGCTTAATCTTTGTAAATTTAGCCTCAGGTAAGTTACTTGCGCTTCACCCAGATACTGGTGAAGAACGCTGGAGCTTTGAGCAAGAAGTGCCACCGCTAACTCTACGCGGTCAAAGTTCACCTGCTGTGGCTAACGGTGGTGTGTTACTAGGCCTAGAAACAGGTAAGTTAAGTGTTTTAATTTCTGAGAGTGGCTACTCGGCATGGAGTGCAGAAATTGCAGTGCCAAAAGGCGCATCAGAGTTTGAACGTTTAGTTGATGTAGACACGCAGCCAATCATTAGCGGTCCATTTGCTTATGCTATTGCATACAATGGTAACTTATCAGCAGTAGATATTCGTTCAGGTAATGTTGTATGGAAACGTGAATACAGCAGCTACCGTGAAATTAGCATGGATTTGCAAACAATTTACGTTGTTGATAGTAACGGCGTTGTTTATGCACTTGATAAAGATTCAGGCATTGAACGTTGGAGCCAACCCGCTCTACGTGGCTGGTACTTAACAGGTCCAGCGGTTGCCGGTAATTATTTAGCGTTAGGTGACCAAGAAGGCAATTTGCATTGGTTAAATAAAGACACTGGCGAGCTAGTATCTCGTGAAGACTTTGACAGCTCAGGTTTTTTTGTTGAGCCCGTTGTCGCTGACGATAAATTGATTTTATACACCCGCGATGGTGAAGTTAGCGCGGTAAAAATACCGAACTAACTGTCTACTATTAGTGTAAGGCACTAATAGTTAATTATTTTTTGTAAGGCTTCGCACTGCGAAGCCTTTTGTTGTTTTTTAAAGAGGTAGTTTATGCTTCCCGTGATCGCTCTTGTAGGGCGACCCAATGTGGGCAAATCCACATTATTTAACCGTTTAACACGTACTCGTGATGCACTCGTTGCCGACTTTCCTGGCTTAACGCGTGATAGAAAATATGGCCAAGCAAATTACGATGGCTTTGAATTTATCGTGGTAGATACGGGCGGTATTGATGGCTCAGAAGAAGGTATCGAAACCGAAATGGCTGATCAGTCATTACTAGCCATTGAAGAAGCGGATATTGTTTTATTTTTAGTTGATGCTCGCGTGGGTATGACAGTGGCTGATCAAGCTATTGCTAACCACTTACGTAAGCAAGAGAAAAAATGTTTTGTTGTTGCCAATAAAACAGACGGCATTGATGCCGACTCAAACTGTGCTGAGTTTTATCAACTTTCACTTGGTGAAGTTCATCATATCGCTGCCGCACATGGCCGTGGTATTACTTTACTGCTTGAGCAAACTCTTCAGCCTGTTATTGCTGAACTTGCCGCTCTTGATGAAGATGTAGCCGATGACGATGAAGAACTTATCGACTTATATCAAGAAGGTGAAGAAGATGACACCGATCACCAAGCGTTTGCCGACAAGCCGGTAAAGCTGGCAATTATTGGTCGTCCAAATGTAGGTAAGTCAACCCTTACTAACCGTATACTAGGTGAAGATCGTGTTATTGTATACGATATGCCAGGTACAACCCGCGACTCAATTTACATTCCGATGACCCGTAACGACAAAGAATATATTCTTATCGATACCGCTGGTGTGCGTAAACGTAAAAAAGTAAGTGACGTGGTTGAGAAATTCTCAGTCATTAAAACGCTACAAGCAATCGAAGATTGTAACGTCGTGTTATTAGTGGTTGATGCCCGCGATGGTATTTCTGATCAAGACTTAAGCCTGTTAGGTTTTGCACTTAACTCAGGGCGCTCATTAGTTATTGCCGTGAATAAGTGGGATGGTCTAGATAACTACGTTAAAGACCGTATTAAGACTGAGCTTGATCGTCGTTTAGGCTTTATTGATTTTGCCCGCCTACACTTTATCTCTGCTCTGCATGGTACTGGTGTTGGTCATTTATTTGAATCAGTTGACGAAGCGTATGAGTCGGCAACTAAGCGGATTAGTACTGCTATGCTACGTCGTATTATGGACATGGCACAAGCCGACCATCAGCCACCACTTGTTCGTGGACGTCGTGTTAAGCTTAAGTATGCGCATGCTGGGGGCTACAATCCGCCACGTATCGTTATTCATGGTAACCAAGTACATGACTTACCTGATAGCTACAAACGCTACCTCATGAACTACTATCGTAAAGCACTAAAAATTATGGGTACGCCAATCAAAATTGAATTTAGAGAAGGCGATAACCCATTTGCAGGGCGCACTAATAAAGTAACCCTGTCGCAAAAACGTAAAATTCGCGCGTTTAGTAAAGAAAACCGCAATAAGTCATAACGATTCTGATTAAGTCAGTTTAATAAAACGGTGTACTTTATAGTACGCCGTTTTTTATGATTCAAAATTAAGTAATGCCAATTGCACCAGCCGTTCAACTGTGGTGCCTTGAAGGTTTTTAGGCGCTTTAGGATAATATTTCGATTTTGGCGTTTTAATAGTTATAAACCCATGATTGGTGGCCATTTCGTGGGCTAGCAGTTTTCGTTCTTTGGGTGTTAAATGGTTTTCATGTATTTTGCTTAATTCGCCACTATCAAGCCATATTCCCGCACAGCTTGGGCACTCATCTATTTCAACTGCTTTTAGCGGTGAAAAATACCTACGCATCATCACTATGCTTGGGCATTTAGGGCAATTTACTCGCATTGCGACTTCACCCTCACCTTCGGCATAATTACTTAAATACTTAAGTAAAACCTGACCATGTTTTAACTCTGGCGAGCTAAATTTAAAAATTTGGCTGTTATCGAAAAAAACGCCTCCTAACGACGATGTATAAACAGTGATACCGCCAACTAATATAGACTCCAATGGTGTATTCGTACGAGGGCACAACATTTTCAAAATCCTTTTTATTTTAATACCTAAAGTTAAATAGTTATTCTAACGCTTTGTGTATCAGGCCAATTAATGGTGGTAGCAATGTAGTGTGACCTGCCAATACAAACTCATGTGCATCATCTGACATTTTTTTCACCTACAGCGAGTAATCCAAATCCATTTCTCTTCATCATAATCGGATTTCGAACCTGCAAAGCTAAGCATGAAATGCTCAATAAATATTTGGGTGTTGGCTATTCGCCTTATCAGTTAGCAAAATACGTTATTAAATATCGCTACTCCAATATGTTTTATTTTAAACACCAGTAAAACAATAAGCTAGACTGCTGTTAAAAACCAACGCATTAATTGAGTGAACTTGTTATTATCGTAAAATAGGCACGCGCATGAATAACAATTAAAACTCTAAAAAGTGAAATTCAACATGTTTAAAAAAACAATTTTAGCTATTTGTTTAGCAGCCACCTCGCTGCCAAGCTTAGCCGACAGTAGCAGCGACTTAACAACCATTATTGATAACCATTGGGAAAATGCGAAAGCAGAAAAAATATTTTTTAGAACCGATCCAGACGGTTGGAAACCAAACGGCACATTGCCAAATTGGAGTGAGCAAGCCATTGCTAAGCGCCAAGCTTATAACAACAGCGTATTAAAAAGCTTAGCCAGCATTGACCCAAAAACACTCAACAACGAGCAGCTAATGAACTACCGCTTATTCAAATATGAGCGCGAAACCGAGCAACAAAGCTACCTTTATCAAGATAAGTATTTTCCGGTTAATTTTTTAAGTGGCTGGCATACTTACTTTGCAGAAGCGCCAGCTAACATGGCCTTTTTAACTGCCGAGGATTACGATGCATTTTTAGTTAGCCTTAGTGACTACCCTCGTTTTAATCAGCAAAACATTAATTTAATGAAACAAGGCATTCAAACCGGTTTTACACACTACTGCGAAACGTTTAAAAGTTATGGCCAAAGCATTAACGCTCATATAGTTAAAAAACCTGAGAATAGCGCCTTATATGAGCCATTTACCCGCATCCCTAATACATTTACTGCAGCGCAAAAAGAAACTTACCAAAATAAAGCTAAAACATTAATTGCCTCAAAAGTTGTGCCTGCTTACGAGCACTTTTACGACTTTTTTGAAAACGAATATATGCCGCACTGTAGATCGCAGCCGGGTATTGCAAGTATTAAAGGTGGCCTTGATTATTACAAGTACACGGTTAATTACTACACCACCACTAACGCTACACCTAAACAAATTCATGAACTTGGTCTAAAAGAAGTGGCGCGCATTAAAGCACAAATGCAAGCCATTATTGATAACGTTGGTTTTGAAGGCAGCTACAGCGACTTTTTAAAATTTTTAGCAACCGATGAGCAATTTTACGCAAAAGACGCCCAAGATTTATTAGAAAAAACCGCTTTTATAACGCAAAAAATGTATGGCAAACTCCCCACTTACTTTGGCCATTTACCGCGTAACACCTTTACTATAAAAGGCTCAGCGAGTCGTGGTGCGTTTTATATGCCACCGCCAGATAACCGCTCACCTGGCACTTACTTTTTAGCCTCAACACCTAAATTGCAGCCTTTATATAATTTAGAAGCACTTAGCCTGCACGAAGCTATTCCTGGGCATCATTTACAAAACGCCATTGCAATGGAGTTAGACGTTCCTGAATTTAGACGCACACTGAGTCACTCAGCATTTGGCGAGGGCTGGGCACTTTATACAGAGCGTTTAGGTAAAGAAGCGGGCTTTTACCAAAGTCCATACAGTGACTTTGGTCGTTTAGGCTACGAAATGTGGCGCGCAGTGCGCTTAGTGGTTGATACCGGCATTCATGCCTTTGGCTGGAGCCGCCAAAAGGCGATTGATTATTTGGCTGATCATACCGCCTTGCCACAAAGCGCCGTGGAAGATCAAATAGACCGCTATATTTCATGGCCAGGCCAAGCGCTTTCGTACAAAATGGGCGAAATTAAAATACGCGAGCTGCGTGCAAAAGCCGAAAAACAGCTAGGCGCACAATTTGATATACGCAGCTTTCACGACACCGTTATTGGTCAAGGTTCACTTCCTATGGCGGTACTTGAAGATGTAATTAACGACTGGATAGCACAGCAAAAATTAGTTCTCTAGGATACAACGAGAACAAAGTAAGAGGCGGTATTGTTATCGCCTCTTTTTAAAGCCCTATTAAACACCTCAAAACTAATCCCTACCCGTTTTTGCTTCGTAAAATAAATGATTTTAAAAACCAGAGCATAAGTATGAAAAAACGTATTCTGTATTGGCTGCAAAATGACTTGCGCATTGACGACAACCCCATACTCAATGATTTATCACAACAACAATGTGAGTTGGACCTGGTCTTTGTGATTAACCCTGCTTGGTTTAAAAGCAATAACTACCAACAAAAACCCTATGGTGTCCACAAACAACGCTTTTTAATGCAAAGCCTTTATGAGCTACAGGAGTCTGTTTTAGAGCTTGGCCAAACTTTACATATTATTAAAGGCGATCCACTTGAGGTATTAACACAGCGTATTAATGAGCTTAGCATTGACGAAGTTGTATATAGCCAACAAATAGGTGTATATGAGCAACGCCAAATTAGTGCTCTTAAGTCAAAATGCACTACTGTGGTATTTAAACCTGTGATGCAAGATACTTTATATCAACAACAGCAACTGCCCTTTGAACTAGCTAATTTACCAATCGGCTTTACACCTTTTAGAAAAAAGATCGAAGCGGCAGAAATTAGTTTAGCCACACATACATTTTCAGCGGCAAGATTGCCTCCACCTATTATACTTTGCGCAAAACAACCGATAGAAAAGCCAGCAACAGGGAATACACAATTACTTGGTGGGCATCAGGCTGCGCTTGAGCACTGCCAGCAGTACTTTTCATCGGCTTTACCGAGTAGCTATAAAATCACTCGCAATGAGCTGGATGGCTTTGATAACTCAACAAAATTTAGTAGTTGGCTGGCTTTTGGCTGTATTAGTGCCAAGCAAGTTTTTTGTGCTGTAGATGCTTATGAAGCGCAGTATGGAGCAAACGAGTCAACTTACTGGATCAAGTTTGAATTGCTCTGGCGTGAGTATTTCAAGTGGCATGCAATTAATGTTAAGCATCAGTTATTTATCTTTAAAGGTAAGAAACAAAGCTCGCCACTTACCACGTTTAGCCCGAATCGTTTTGCTAAATGGTGCCAAGGCAGTACACCTTACCCGTTAGTTAATGCCATTATGAAAGAGCTAAATGCAACAGGCTTTATTAGCAATCGCTCAAGACAAATCGTTGCTAGTTGTTTGGTCAACGAACTACAACTAGACTGGCGCTATGGTGCGGCTTACTTTGAGCAACAGTTAATCGATTACGATGTGGCGTCAAATTGGGGTAATTGGCAATATATTGCTGGAGTTGGGGTCGATCCGCGCGGCGGACGTCACTTTAATTTGCAAAAACAAACCCAGCAATATGATCCGCACGGTGAATACATTGCTAAGTGGCAAGGAAATGAGCACTGCGATACACAATTAGATGACTTAGACGCCGCTGATTGGCCAGTGTAATAACATAACCTCAAACATAATACTGGCTAGCTGACTCTCGTTATAAGCCCAAGGTTAAATCTTGGGCGAGAGTGCCGCTGGGTTTTTCTACTACGCGGTTAACTTCAACCCCGTTATGCTTAATAATAAAAGTGGGGGTATATTGTAAGTCATGCGCCAGGGCAATACCTGCCTCATCACGTTTGTCATAACCGACTGTAACAAAGGTTATTTTCGAAAGTTTAACCTTAGACTCATCGAGTAACTTTATTAATCGGGGGACTTCACGGGCACTGTCATGACACCACGTACCTAAAAGCACTAGCACCTCTTTACCTGCTAATTTTTGCATCAATACAACGTCTTGCGGTGTGGGCGAAAATGTTTGGTATTGCCTAGCAAATTTATCGTGCTCGCTTAATAAACGCTTAGCAGTCATAGCGTCCGAGTGTGGTTTGAGCGTTGCATTCACTGCCAGTGGTAAACTCAACATTAAAAGTAAAATTAATTGTTTAAACATATCTTATACTTAAATAGTGTTTTAGTTACTATACCCACAATCGAGCTTAAGTAAATAAAAGTTACTTGCTTTTATCCATAAAATCATCCACTTGTGATAAAACGGCTAAGTACTCACGTTTGGCTTCTTTGTTTTGTTCTAATTTATCTAAGTCACCGATTAACGTTACTAATTGCGTATGTGAATAACTCGACGTTGTTTTAAACTCGTTCGACGCCCCCACACCACTGAGTCGTTTTCTTTCATCCATACTATGACTGTCTTCATTTTTCTCGAGCCAAATATCATTAATAAGACGAATATTACTCTCACTGGTGGTGGTTTCTTTCAATTCTTTTTTTAGCTCGTATTGAGATATTTCGGGATTAAACTGATACACTTTTTTATCTACATCCACCTCATGAGCCTGATCAAGGGCAACCAATTCGTTATTTTTTACAGCGGTACCAATAGTGTAATTTTCTTGTTTATCATAATAATCAGGAGGGATGTCCGAGCGGTTACCTTCTTCATAATTAAAACGCGTGCTCGCCGTTTTATCTTGAGTAACCCCAGTTAACCCTGCTGATTTTTTGTGTTCTGTATTTTGACTCAGCTTTGTGGTGCTTGTTGCTATGTAATCCCCCTGATCCATTGCAAAAGAGAATTTTGCATCAAAATCAGCTAACTTAGAAATACCATCGCCTAAGGAATTTTTATTACTACTTCCTAGTCCTTGGTAGCGTGGATCTTTGGTGATCATGTTGTCAACTAAATTAGCGACAAGCTCGCGTCCATTAGTAAACTGCTTTGTAGCAACCGACTCAATTTCACTGTAGCGCTCAGCGGCTGATGACATACTACTAAACGCACTTTTAAATACAGCCAACCCTTGTTTCATTACTTCATCACTTTTTTGGCCAAACGCCGAACGTGTACTTTTCTCAGAGCTATTGAGCTGGCTATCTTCTAAGCTTTTATCGAGCGCTTTTATGTATTGTTGCATTTGGCTTTTGTCTTGAGCGCCAATGGTTGACATATCAAGCGAAAAATCAATATTGTTTTGTCCGTTTACCGATTCAAACTCCAGTATTTGCTGCTCAGAATCCTCATCAAGGGTATAACTTAAATTAAGCTCATTATCTATTCCAAGGAGCGCTCCATCAGCATCGCCAGTATTTCCCTCTGATGTTGAAAAGTACAAATCAAAACCCGAAAGTTCTTTGTTATCAAAATTGCTTAGAAAGCTTAAATCTAAATCAGCTTGGTTTGCGGGTACGTAACGACTGTAAGCGCTTTGTTTAGCCTTAAAAAATTCATCCGCCATTTCACCAACACCAGAAAGTACTTGCGTTAATGCTTGGTGTTCAGTCTCAGATAAGTCGCCATCTACTTCATAACTTATGCTAAATTCGTCAGTGGTTTCGCCTGTTTCCTCATCATAACCTTGCGCAGAATGAAAGGCGATATTGATAACATCACCTTCTTTGGTTTTTACCGAAAGCTCAAACCCATAGTTATCATCGTCTTCAAATCGCTCGCGATTAAAGCTTTCCATGAAAGGATTAAGTGAGCGTTCAACACGCTGTTGGCTAGATGCTAAAAATGTTTTTTGATTAAATCCCAGTTGCCCCAAGTTTGATAAAATATCGCTAGTGTTGGCATAAGCACCTTGGATATTTTTTACCGAAGAATTTAAGCGCTCAATTAACTGATCGCTACGTTCGTTTTTTAATAAGCCCTCTTGCTGAGAGCTTATTACCGTTCGTAGTGCAACCTCTTCACTAGAGAGCTTATAATTTGAGCCACTGGGTGCGCTGGAAATCGTGAGTAACGAGGATAATTGCTGATTAAGTATTTCATCGACTTGTTGGTCACTAAACTGACTAAGCATTTCATCAGTGATTGTTGCCGAACTTGGCGCTAAGTGAGCACGCGATTGCAAACCTGTGGGCATACTGGTTTGGTTTGAATTATTGACCGATTGGGCAAGCAACGCATTTAAGTTAGCATAATTGCCTTGTAGTTTATTAACCATGATTATCCTTAATCTGCAGTACAATATAAATACGGTATCGGCCAACGAATTAAAAGCTTTAATTATTTTTTTATTATTTAAAAATAAAGTATTTACGCAAAAAACATACTTTAAAAGTAATTAGCAGGTTTTGGCAAGCAGCGACTTTAATATGTCTGGTACAAACTTGCGTTGCGCGGTAATGGCATAGAAGTGCTCAAACGCATCGGGTAAACGCTGATATTCAACTAGTAGGCCTTGTTCTATTTCATCCTTTACTACAACTGATGGCAATACCGATAGTGCACCACTATCGCGGGCAAGTAATCGCAGCATAGCCATATCATCAGCCTCTGCTTTTATTTTTGGCTGATACTGCCAACGAGCACACAAAGCATTAAATGAGTCTCTAATAGCAGAAGTTTTAGCGGGTAACACCCACTGTGCATCCGTGTAACCTTTTGGAAATTGGCCACGTATTTTTTTATCAGCTGGACCCACTATAGCTAATGGCTGACGAGATACCAACTGACTTTGCCAAAGCTGATCGTAGTGCTCAAGCCCGATGGGTTTATTAGTTAAAACTAAATCCAGTTCGTGTTCTGCCAAGCCATTTAACAGACCATCCATACGCCCTGCAGTCAGCGAAAAGCGTACTTCGTCATTGCTCATTAAGGGATTAATAAACTCTTCGATAAAGTTACGAGAGAGCGTATTGAGCACCCCGATTGATAAATGCTGGGTTTGCGAAATCACCCCTTTATGAATAAAAGAAGACAGTTCTTCCCCTTTGGTGAATATATCGTTGGCGTACATTTGCACCCGCTTTCCCATATCGGTTAATGCGAGTGTGCGGCCTTTACGTTCAAATAACTCAATATTAATGGTGTGTTCTAATTGTTTTATTTGCGTAGAGAGCGCTGACTGCGACAAATGCAGCTCTTTCGCCGCTTGGGTTAAGTTACCAATGCGAGCAACCGACCAAAAATAATATAAATGATGATAATTTAAACGGCTCATTATTGTTCTCTTTTATAGAACGTTTACATGCATTATATCTATTTTTATTTAGTTATCTAGTTTGCCATACTTTGCTCACTAAATAAGGAGCACTGAATGAGTGAGTACATTATTTCGTTGTTACTGCTAATAATGCCTTTAAGCACATTTATAGCAGCCTGGTTAATTGGCCAACGATCGCGCGCTTCAAATGGTCATGTACTGTTTAAAGCAATGATGTTTAATAGCCTTGCATTTATAACAGCTATTACGCTTCATCAAATTTATGCTTTTAATTTACTCAGTTTCTTATCGCTGACCATGGCCCGAATTATTATGCTGGGGCTTATATTATTTATCACGCTGATATTGATTCGCTTTTGTAGGCACTATATGCAAGGTGAGCCACGCGTAAACTACTTTTGGCGATGGCTATTACTAACCATCACAGCCGTATTAGTTGTGGTTATGAGCAACCACTTAGCGCTATTTTGGCTAGGTTGGGTGGCGATAAGTTTAGCACTACATAAACTTTTAATGTTTTACCCTGAGCGCCCACGAGCGGTGCTTGCCGCCCATAAAAAATTTATTGTGGCACGTGTTGCCGAATCCTTATTACTAATTGCATTTGGTATTTTGTGGTTCACTCACAATAGCCTGTACATAAGTGATATAACCGCCTTTTATCACACCACCACACAACCACTGTCTTTTGCAGAGCAAGTTGCCGCTTTTTTAATTGCCTGTGCAGCCTTAATAAAATGTGCTCAACTTCCAATACACGGTTGGCTAATTAAAGTGGTTGAAGTACCGACACCGGTGAGCGCGTTATTACATGCGGGAGTCATTAATTTAGGTGGCTTTTTATTAATTTTATTTGCTCCTTTGTTTATTCAAGCTAGCGCAGCCCAATGGTTAATTTTAATTGTTGCAGGTTTAACTACGGTGATCAGCGCATTAATAATGACCACTCGAATAAGCGTTAAAGTTCGGCTTGCTTGGTCTACCAGTGCGCAAATGGGGTTAATGCTGGTAGAGTGTGCGCTGGGGTTATTTGAGCTGGCTTTACTTCACCTTGTTACCCACTCAACTTATAAAGCTTTCGCATTTTTAAACTCAGGTAACGGCGTAAATGAAGATCTGATCCGTCGCCATATGCCAAAACAATCACCCGCATGCTTTGACTGGTTAGCCGGTGCGCTTATTTCAATAATAATCGTTGGCGCAGCATGGGTTATTAGCTCTTATCAGGGAGCGGTAAGTATTTGGTTGCTTTTAGCATCAGCATTAACCATTTTGCTTGCTAATCAGCATGGTACGGCTACTGCAAAAACGCGCAGTAAGAAACTGCTATTTGCGCTATTAGTGGTCTTTAGCTATGTGGCAGCTAAAAATATCTTTGCGTTTGCACTTCCCCTTGAGCAGTGGCGTGAACCTGCATTTAGCCTGGCCGACAGTTGGGTAATAGCCCTTATTTTAACCTTAATGATAGCAAGCTACTGTTTGCGCTATCAATCTTGGCGCCCTCAGGTCAAATCACTGTCTACTTTATTATTTGCAGGCTTGTATTTAGATGAGTGGTTTACACGATTAACACTAAAACTATGGCCGATAAATTTGCCTAATAATGGCCACACTGATTTAAAAAATCATGCCGTTGGGATCACTATTGAGGAATCAAAATGAGCACTCTAACGCCTTCAGATAATAGATCACTCTCGCTAAGCGACAGTCAAAAGAGCCTACTAAATAAAGTATGCGGTTACATAGCACCAAACTGGCCGTTAGATCAGATGATTGCAGTTAATCCATTTTGGGAAATGCGCCATATGCCAATTGAAGATGTAAGCGCACGACTGGATACCTTATGTAATGCCAACATGCTAATGCCTAAAGATTTTTATTTGCAAAAATATAACACCGGCATAATTACCGACAAACACTTAGCCGATGCCGCAACGCTACTTAATAGTGACTTTAATAAAGAGCAATTATTACAAACGCTTAAGATTGATGTGCCATTAGTAGACTGGCACAACATTGCTGATTTACTCGACCAACAACGTAATAAGCATAAAATGGCTTGGCATGATGAAATTACTCATCAGTTGAGTCAGTTTTGTGCTGCACATTATCAACAACTCGGTCCTATGCTGCATCGTAATGATATTAAAGCCCCATCTGAATTATATCGCCATTGGCTAACTGTTATTCAAGCGGACAAAGGCATTAGTATTGTTATGGATGAACGGCATTTAAATGGCTACTTTAAGCAGTTACCTACATGCGCAGATGAACTGATTGCACTGACCCTTAAAACGCTTAATATAGACAATGATTCGTTAGAGTTATACGCTCACTCATTGCTTTTAGATATTAACGGCTGGGCATCTTGGCTTGCGTATTTGCGTTTTCAAGGTCAGCTTTACGACACGCCAGCAGATGAGATGAAGCAACTTCTGGCCATGCGCATGGCATGGGACTTAGTGATTTGGCAGTACCTAGCCAATCACGATAGTGCTACATTTAAGCAACTACAAAATCAGTGGCAACAAGAAAAAGCGCTTGTCGTTGAGCGCTTACATGCACATAAACTAGCACAAAAACCATTATGGGTGTGGGCAAAAGCGCTAGAACTAAGTTTTCAATATCCACTTAATGATGCGCTGCAAACCGCGACTAAAGCCCCCGTGAAAAACGCTCAATTACAAGCGGTGTTTTGTATTGATGTTCGCTCGGAAGTGATTCGCCGTGCGCTAGAGTCTCAAAGTCAACATATTGAAACTTTTGGCTTTGCCGGTTTTTTTGGTTTACCTCTGGAATATCAAGAAAATGGCAGTGCTATTACTCGCCCACAGCTCCCTGGGCTACTTAAACCGGCTATACATGCCACGCAAACTCACAAAGACGCGACACTTGAAGCATCACGCCAAAATAGTGCCACATGGCAAAGCTGGTCAAAATCGGCCCCTTCATCGTTTTCTATGGTTGAGTCAGCAGGTTGGCTATACGCATTTAAACTAATAAAAAATACCTTTTTATCTAAAGGCGATGCTAAAAAGTGCACCCCAACTGACTGGCAATTAACACAAAACCAGCAGCAACTTACCCTAAAAGACAAAACCGATTTAGCCCAAAAAGTGCTTACTACTCTAGGTATAAAAGCGTTGGCACCACAGGTGATGTTAGTGGGTCATGCTAGCCATACAACCAATAACTTACACAGTGCTGGCCTAGATTGCGGCGCCTGTGGCGGGCAAAGTGGTGAAGTAAATGTACGAGTACTCGCAAGCCTACTTAACGATGCTCAAGTACGTCAAGCGCTTAAAACTCGGGGACTCACACTGTCAGAAAACACCCAGTTTATTGCAGCCATTCATAATACAACCACAGATGTGATAACCACCTATGATGCTCAATTGGATGATAATCTAAAAAAATGGCTCAGTGTGGCAACACAAACAGCTCAGCGCGAGCGCTTAGTTAATATAGAGCCAAAGCTGGTTGATAAATCAGCGGATGAAATTAATCACGCTTATCATCAACGCGCCCGCGATTGGTCGCAGGTGCGCCCTGAATGGGGGCTTGCAAATAATGCCGCCTTTATTGTCGCGCCGCGCTCATGGACGCGAAGTATTAACTTACAGGGGCGCTGTTTTTTACACGATTATGATTGGGAAAGCGATAACGACTTTGCAATATTAGAGCTTATTATGACTGCGCCTATGATAGTCACCCATTGGATCAATAGCCAATATAATGCCTCAGTTAACGACAATCACAAATACGGCAGTGGTAATAAAATACTTCATAATGCGGTGGGCGGTAACATAGGCTTATTTGAAGGTAATGGCGGCGACCTGCGCATAGGCTTGGCCATACAATCGCTACACAATGGCGATAAATGGATGCACGAACCTATTCGCCTCAATGTATATATTGCTGCGCCACAATCAGCAATCGCAGCAATTTATAACAAGCATACGATGGTGAAGGAACTAATTGATAACCATTGGCTAACACTCATTCGTTGGGGCGATGACAACACCTTAGAGCGCTTTGAAAACGGGTACTTCACTACAGTTGCCCCCTCCACAGAGCGAGCATGATCAATGTTAAACGCCGTCATTGCCACTAAACATAAAAAGGCACCTTTGATCGCACCCGCATTGAAGCCACTTGGCTATAATGTGGTAACAACCAGTCTATTTGATACCGATACGCTTGGGATGTTTACTAATGAAGTGCAGCGTGATTGCAGTGCCCAAATAGCGGCACTAATAAAAGCTCAACAAGCGTGTGAACTCACTGGCGAGCAATATGGGCTTGGTAGTGAAGGCAGCTTTGGAGGTGGCCCATACCCTGGGTTAATGAACTGGGATGAAGAAGTAATTTGTTTTTACGATAAACGCACAGACATCGCTATTTATGGACATGCAGGCGGGCCATTTTCACCCAGCAGCTTAACCATTAACAGCGAGACTAATGTTGAATCAATCACGGTCGCATGCCAGCGCTTTAAAGAGCAGCACTGGATACTTGATGACACTCAAACACTTTTTAAAGGGCTAAGCTTTGAAGGCTTGGTTGCTTTATTTAAAGAAAAAGTGCCCAAAGCCGGCATAATCACGCCTGATTTAAGAGCTATGTATAGCCCGCAACGCCAAGCTATTATTCGCCTCGCTGCCGAGGACTTAGCAAGGCGGTTGGTATCAAAATGTCCACAATGCCAGTGTGCTAACTTTGTTGCCAAACAACTCACTAAAGGCTTGCTCTGTGAGCTGTGTAACATGCCCACACAACAAGTAAAATCAACAACCTCTTTGTGTGATAGCTGCGGCTACAACCATATTGAAGCGAATGAAAAACACGTTGCCGATGCAACATATTGCCAGTTTTGTAATCCTTAAGAGTTATTATGACATCATTACAACCAACTCAATTATTAAATACTGAAGAGCGTATTAACCAAGCCGTTGCATTATTAAAAGCCGGCGAATGCGTCGCTTTACCCACAGAAACTGTTTATGGTCTAGCTGCAGATGCGACTAACAGTGATGCCGTAGCGAAAATATTTACCGCAAAAGGACGCCCAACAAATCACCCGCTCATTGTGCATATTCCCAATCAGTCGCATCTACACAATTGGGCAAAAAATGTAAATAAGGCAGCCATCACACTTGCTGATGCATTTTGGCCCGGCCCACTCACCCTAATTTTAAATGCTAAAAATGATTTAAACAGTCCGGTAACAGGCGGTTTGCCCACCATTGGGCTTCGCGTGCCTGCGCACCCTGAGTTTTTAGCGGTATTAAAGCAATTAAACACCGGTCTTGCAGCTCCCTCGGCTAATCGCTATAAGCAATTGAGCCCAATCAGTGCAGCTCATGTAATACGCGATTTGAATGGTCGAATTAGTGCGGTATTACAAGGAGGTGAATGTAATGTAGGTATTGAATCGACCATTGTAGATGCAAGCTCACAGCAGTTACGCATATTACGCCCAGGGCCAATTTCAGCAGCTGATATTTTGCAAAAAACCGGACTGCATGTCAGCACACCACATTCACATAACGAAGTGGTACCGGGTAATGTAAAAGCGCATTATCAGCCTCATGCACCAGCCATATTGGCTAATACTGAAGATTTCGCTAAAATTTTAACTGAGAACTCTCAGGATAAAAGTCACTATTTAATCTATTCGACTCAAGTACAACAGCAATTATTAGCGAGCGACATTCCATCCGAACGTATTACTAAGCTAAGTAGTTGCCCTATTGAATACGCTAAAAATATGTATAAAGCACTGCATCTTATTGATGAGAAAACACCATTGAATATTTATATCGAAAAACCGCCAGTAGGCAGTGAGTGGGCTGCAGTGAATGACCGACTTAGTCGCGCCACCACAGTATTTGTAGGATAAGTTAATTAACCGTTAGGTATTCAATAACCGTTGCTGCTGCCACTGGTTTATAAAAGTAATACCCCTGAAAGCGTTTACAGCCAATATCCACTAACATATCAAACTGTGCCTGTTCTTCCACGCCTTCAGCTATAACACTTAAGTTATGGCTGTTGGCAATGGCGATAATACTTTGCACCATACTGTTAGACTTAGGGTCTATTAAAATATCATCTACAAAGCTTTTATCTATTTTCAGTTCATCTATGGGTAAGCGCCTTAATAAACTCAGTGATGAATAACCTGTACCAAAATCATCCATCGAGAAGCGTATCCCTCTAGATTTTAAGCTATTTATCGTATCAATCACATGCTCAAGGTTATCCATAAACAGTGACTCTGTAATTTCTAAGATTATACTTTGCGGGGCAACATTATGGGTTTCTATGCTTTGCAATAATGTTGTAATGAAAGCACTGCTTTGAAATTGCATCACTGAAATGTTGATTGCTAATTCAAGAGGGGTATCGCTGTGTTGTTGCATCTTTGCAAATTCACTAATAGAACGCGCTAAAACAAAGTCACCTATTTTAAATATTAAATCACTTTGTTCTGCAATAGCAATAAACTCGGCAGGTGAAACCATACCCAATTCACCGTCATGCCAACGAATAAGTGCTTCCATAGCATGGATTTTTCTCTGTTCATTCACTTGGCACTGATAGACCATAGAGAATGATTGTTCACTTAGCGCTACATTTAATCGCTCTTCTACTTTTAAACGGCGCAAATAAGCTTGTTTTATATCTGCATGGTAATGGCACAGCCATTGCCCTGTATCTTTTGCCCATTGATTAGCCAAATGCGCACTGCGGACCAGCTTACTTTTGGTTATGCCATGCTCTGGGTAGTTGGCCACACCGACACTCATATTTAAAGGACGTTCGGTATTTTTGGTTTCATATTGTTCAATAGAAGATGCTAATATTTGTTCAAAAGCGTGCCTATTTTGCTCATCCGATAAATGCGGTGTAATAATGCAAAACTCATTACCACTGTTTCTAAAAACTAGGTATGGAACTGCGAATGTAGCTTGCAACATTGCGGCATAGACTTTAATTGCCTTATCGCCATACTCCATACCAAAGCGATTATTCATTGAGCGTAAATTGGTAATATTTATGATTGCTAGACTAAAAGATGTCTCTTTTTTTGCTTCAAAGCTATCACGCAGTGCTTTTCGATTGGGTAGCTTTGTTAAATCGTCGTTCCGAGAAAGGTAAAACAGTTCATCAACTCGTTTTTGCTCAGCACGAGCAATAAACCTAAAACCAAAATATAAGAGCGTACAAATCAGTAAGTAGATTAAAAAGTACCAGCATACCTTCCAATAAAAGACGTTTTTTATTGGCTGTATTGCCCGATTTGAGAGTGTCCATAATTGATAGCGATTATCAAATTTTGCAGATGTTAAATAAGGCTTACCACCTACATATGTATCAATACTAAACACCTCTTCTGAGGATTTAAATATTTCTTTATCCTTGCCTGTTTGCTTTATCAAAGCATTATCAGATAACCCTAATGCCTGCTTAATTTTGGTTTTTGTATAGCTAGCTATATCTGCATCTTTTACGGAACTGTATTGAATAAAACCATCAATTTCTCTTGCTAGCATTATGTAATCGTCACTATTACTTTGCAAAATATTGAGGTATTTAGCGCCTCTTGATACCGCCATCCCTGCAGTCATTACAGCAATCACAGTGCCACTTTTGTCTCGTAATGACTTCCTTATTGGAATAACCCATTCTTGTAACGATAGATTAAAATAAGTTTGCCCTAACACCATTTTGTCTGAGCTAAGGGTTTGTGAAAAACTTTGGCGGGTTTTTTCATTTTCTTTCAGATTAATCATTGTTGAGGCATTTAAATTTGAGCTGTAGTAAATAATTTCCCCTTGGGGATTAAACAGTCCAAAGCCTAATAACACAGGATTCTCTAGTAAAATATTGTCTAGAAGTTTAATTGTTGATGTTTTTTCGGTTAAGTTATTGTTTGAAAGGATGTCTCTGCCAATTAAATCCAGCATAAGTTCTTTATTTCTAAGGGTGCTTTTAAGTGCTTGCGCAGAAAATTCGACACGGTTTTGGGAGCTTGTGCGGTATTCTTTTTCGATATTTCGCCATTCATAAGCCAACAAAACGCTTAATAGGACTAGACCGCCCAATAGCAAAAAACAAAAGAGTTTCCATAAATTATTTTTTATTAGTGCCATCTAATTTCTCACAACCCGTTTGGTAGTGTGTTATGTATTTGGGCCCTTAAATGCACTTTATGGCTAGCTTGGTTTTTTTTCAAGCTGTTTTATTGCAAAGTTGAGAAAAACACATAAAAAAACGCCCATTATTTAACATTAAAAATAAAATAAATTAACAATAAAGTTGGTAAGTGTTTTATTTTATTGTTAAGACAAGGCTCGTATACATTTGAACCCGGTAAACTGTATTTACGTTTATCGCAGAGGTTATTGAGCGACTATTATAGTTTATTTATTAAATATAATATTGATTTAAAACAATAGCTTTAGTTATAAACTGCAAGTCAAATTAACCCTTGCATCAAGCGCTTTAGTTTAGTCATAATTTTGCAATAATCATCAGCGATAATAGCTGCATTATTAGTCAACAAAGCTTTATAAGACCCTCATGAGCGAATCTATGGTGCAATTAACCTTTGCACTACCGTCATTTGAAGATCCAATGTCTGCGGCATTAAGCCACAGCATGGAATTTGAAACGCTGTCATTGCATGCTAATAGCCAGCATCAAATTGCTTTGCAATGCGTTTTGCCTGAAGCGGCCCATGAAGGTGATATTATTTCGCTGAGCGCAACTTTACCAAATGCACGAGCAGCTCAGTACTACACAGAAAAAAAGCTCAATCAATTTGATTTAGAACAGGGACGGGTCACGCTTAGGTTGAACCAAATAGCGCATAGTCGTGGTTTTGTAATGCAAATGATTTTGCACGGTAAACACGGCACGTTAAAGAATAGCTTGCAGTTCGATATGCATATTAACCAATTTGGTAGTGGATATACTATACCTGTAACTTCGATTACCCCACCAAAGCCGCACCGCGTTCGTCAGTACCTCGCCAGTATGGGAACAGCTTTAATCTCACTTTTTTAGCTCTTGTTATAAATTTTACCATTAAGCTTTAATTAGTTAATCAGCAAAGCTCACTTTACCCATAGTAATATCTAAAATTCCACCCCTTTTATTTTTTGCACTTTGGCACTGCCCAGCCAAACATTCATTTGCCAAAATAGCAAACAACACTGCTTCTTTGGCATCAGGGTGAACACCCAAATCATCAGTATTCTTAAACGCCTTAATATTTGGGCAATGTATTAGTAATTGCTCCATCAATAATGGATTATGAATACCTCCACCACTGGCATATACCACACAGTTTTGAACCCCTTTAGCACAGTCATTTAACGCCCTAGCAATCGTAGTCGCAGAAAGCGCATTTAATGTCGCCAACACATCTTCATGGCTTAAATCTTGGGTTGCGGTTTGGGCTTGGGCTGCACGTAATAAGGCTAAATTAAACACCTCAGGTCCTGTTGTTTTTGGCAGTGGTAATTTAAAAAACGCATTATCGCTGAGCGCTTTTAGCAGTATTACATTTACCTTGCCTGCTTTGGCAAGCTTTGCGCCCTCATCATAATGCATTCCTTTAAAGTAATACTGTACGTAGGCATCCATAATGGTGTTACCTGGGCCTATGTCGCTACTAAACACGCTACTAGCATCACCGCTTTTAGGTAAAAACGTTAAATTAGCAATGCCACCCATGTTTAATAAAATGCGGTTTTCGTCAGGGCTGGCAAAAAATAAATAATCGCCATACACTGCTAACGGCGCACCTTCTCCACCAGCGGCAATATGCTTTTGCCTAAAATCGCCAACAGTGGTAATGCCTGTAGTAACGGCTATTTGGTCACTATCACCTATTTGCAAGGTGCCATGTTTAAAGTCATGGTGGTTATGCTGCGACTGCGGACAGTGATAAATAGTTTGCCCGTGGCTTGCAATGGCATCAATACTCGCAGGATCAATTCCCCATGCAATTAAACACTGATTAACCATCTCGCCATGGAGTTTCCCCACCCAAGGGTGTAACAAAGTCAGCACTTCTAAATCGCATTCGCGCTTGGCAAATACCTGCTTTATTTTAGTTTTATACTCGTCGCTGTATTCAACCGTAGTAAAATTTTTAACCTCTATTTGTGTATGCAAACCTGCACCGGTTATTTTACATAGCGCCACATCTAAACCATCTAAAGAGGTGCCACTCATTAAACCAATAATTAAACGACTGGGCTTTTTAGCGCTATTATAAAGGGCTTCGATATGAGGATGCATAGAGACTCTGTCTGGGTGTTTTTTTACATTTTAAAAGAGTTTTAAGCAAAGTTATACCTGTATACACTTTAATTTTAATGAATTGTTTTTCATTGTTTAAGCGTTTAAAGCTTGCTAAGTTATTGGCTGATAATAACAAACTCATTTGTAGCATGATCACTTTACGAGCATTTAAACAACACGATACCTGCCAAATAGTCACCATTTTGAACGATCAACAAGTAGCTCGCTATTTGTCCTCTAAAATTCCATTTCCTTATACTCAAGCAGATGCAAACTGGTGGGTAAACGAAGGAGCAAAATGTGGCATCATTAAAGCTATTGAAGTTGATGGCCTATGTGTTGGTTGTATTGGTGTTATCCCTGGTGAGTTTGAGTATAGCCGCAGTGGCGAAATAGGTTATTGGCTTAGTCAGCAATATTGGGGGCAAGGTATTATTACCCAAGCCATAGAGTTGATTACTAAAGAAGTGTTTGAAAGTACTAACTTAAACCGTATTCATGCGGCTGTATTTGCTGGTAATGTTGGCTCAATGAGCGCGTTGCTTAAAAATGGCTTTAATAACGAAGCTATTTTAAAGAAAGCAATTTATAAAAATGGTCACTATTTAGATAGCCATGTATTTAGTGTGCTAAAACAGAGTAATTGTTCTAATTAAATTCTTTCGACGGTTGAATTAACCACCTCTCGCCCAAAGCTCGTGTATCAAGGTACAAATCTTTTCTACCTATCCGCGCATTATTGTTGAGCAATGTATAGTTTTAAAGCTTAAACATTCGGTATATAGGTCGTTTTTTCACTCTATCATGGAGATTTTTATGTCCACAACCAGTCGTCAATTTACTTTAGCATCGCGCCCACATGGCGCTCCTACCAATGAAAATTTTGAACTTAAAAACGTAGAGTTACCATCATTAAAAGATGGTGAAGTATTGCTGCGTACTATTTATTTATCACTAGACCCTTATATGCGTGGCCGCATGAGCGATGCTAAATCGTATGCCGACCCTGTAGAAATTGGTGATGTAATGGTTGGTGCAACGGTTTGCCAAGTCGAATCATCTAAAAATGATAAGTTTAGCGAAGGCGAATGGGTATTAGCATATACAGGCTGGCAAACTTACGCTATCTCAAATGGCGAGGGCTTAATGTCATTAGGTAAAGAGCCAACAAATCCGTCATACGCACTTGGTATTATGGGTATGCCTGGGTTTACCGCCTACATGGGATTACTAGATATTGGCGCACCTAAAGCGGGTGAAACCGTTGTTGTTGCAGCAGCTACAGGCCCAGTAGGCGCAACGGTTGGTCAAATAGCTAAAATTAAAGGCTGTAAAGTAGTAGGCGTTGCCGGAGGCAGCGAAAAATGTGCACATGCTGTTGAAAATCTAGGCTTTGATGCATGTATTGACCATAAAGCGGATGACTTTGCCGAGCAGTTAGAAAAAGCATGTGAGCAAGGCATTGATGTTTATTATGAAAATGTGGGCGGAAAAGTGTTTGATGCCGTATTACCTTTGCTTAATACCTCAGCACGCGTGCCTATCTGTGGTTTGGTATCGCAATATAATGCCACCAGCTTGCCTGAAGGCCCAGATAGATTAGGTATGCTAATGGGACAATTGTTAACTAAGCGTATTAAAATGCAGGGCTTTATAATTTTTGATGACTATGGCGATCGTTATGACGAATTTGCACAAGACATGCAAAAGTGGCTACAAGACGGAAAAGTTCAATACCGCGAACATCTTGTAGATGGTTTCGAAAAAACCATCGGCGCATTTAACGACATGATCAGCGGGAAGAACTTTGGTAAAACCGTAGTAAAGATTAACAGCCCACTATAATAACATTCAGGCTGTGTTGTAATTCAACACAGCTCAATAAGGAAGAAAATGATTAAACTACACCATTTAAATAAATCTCGCTCTAAACGTATTATTTGGTTATTAGAAGAGCTTGAGGTTGATTACGAAATTGTTGCCTACCAGCGCAATACTGAAACTTTTTTAGCCCCTGATGAGCTTAAAAATGTGCATCCACTGGGTAAATCGCCAGTTATAGAAGATGATGGCTTAGTGATCGCCGAGTCTGGCGCTATCACAGATTACCTGATCACTAAATATGGCAAAGGTAAGTTTGCACCAGTCACAGGTACTGCAGAATTTGTAGACTATCAACAATGGCTTCACTTTGCAGAAAGCTCTGCAATTTTACCTCTCCTGCTAAAAATGTTTGTCCAGAAAGATGGTGCTAAAACGCAATTTTTAGAGGGCTATGCCGATGCTGAAACCGCTAAAGTAATTAGCTACTTTAACAGCCGCCTTGAAGGCAAACGTTATTTAGTGGGCGATACTCTCACTGGTGCCGATTTTATGATGTCGTTTATTGTTGAAATCGTTAAAAACGCTGGCCAACTAGGGCACTTTAAAAACCTAGTTAAATACGATGAGCAATTACAATCTCACGAAAAGTTTCATACTGCCAACGAGCTTGAAGCTAAATACGATTAATTTTATGTTCGCTTTGATTGTGGTTAACACAATCAGAGCGACAACCTCGTTACTCAGGCCTGTCTAAATAAATTTGTTTAAACGCATTAAAATTCAACTCAAATAATTCAACCAACGTCGGATCGAAATGATTACCTGCGCCTTTAATTATTTCCGCCTTTGCTTCATCCATGCTCCAAGGCTCTTTATAACAACGACGACAACATAACGCATCAAATACATCAGCAATCGCAGTAATTCGCCCCTCTAAACTGATCTCTTGCTGTTTTTTTGCGTGTGGATAACCAGCTCCATCCCAACGTTCGTGATGATCAATTGCAATGTTAGCAGCCATATCAATTACAGGATTAGCTGTTCCTTTGAGGATTTCCCAGCCTTTGGTGGTGTGCTGTTTCATAATTTCCCATTCATCAGCATCCAATTTAGCTGGCTTATTTAAAATTAAATCTGGAACTCCCACCTTTCCTACATCGTGTAACTGTGCTGCTAAACTAATTTTATCGCAATATGATTGATTTTGATTATTTAGCTGCGCTAATAGTTTTGCATATAAACCAACCCTGATTACATGTGAGCCGGTTTCTTTGGAGCGTGACTCCATCGCTCCTCCCATCAGTGAAATAGCCAGTTGCTGGGTTTCTTCAATTGAATTAGCTAATAAGAGGCTTTCAAAGGTCAGTACTACATTACCCAAAAATAAATCTACTAGCTGTTGAGCTTCTTTTTTTACCGGCTGCAGCGACTGAAACGCTAAGATGGAATCTAAACCTTTTTGCGAATGATGAAAATAAACATAATGATCTTCTGCTATAAAATTCTGCTTAGTTTGCTTTGCCCTTAAAAAATACTCTTGATGTTTTTGTGGAATACTGTCAATTCCATTGCCCGTGAATAAATGTATGCCAGAAAGCTCTCCCTCAATCATCTGCAGCTTTTCATCTAACTGGCAAATACCAAAGACCTTAGGCGCATCAATATACAAATTGGCGGAGCTCATATTCAGTACTAGTTTTAGCTCTTCCATTACAACAGAAGTAAACTCAACCAAGTCACCAATTTGGGTAATAGTAGAAATTGCTATTATTAGCCTTTTTAAGTTGTGCCGATGGTTTTGTAGCATACAAATATCGCGATAGGCGCGCAAAGAAGTATAAAAAATCAACTCAAGATCTTGGCTTTGCAGTTGGCTCTTCGCTTTATAACCATCAATATCATAATCGCGAATAACACTGCGCTCTGGCGCAACCCCTGGCTGACCTGTGCGTAAAATAATTCGGCTATATACATTTTGTAAGTCTTGGCGAACAAATCGTGCAAAATCTAATCCTGCATGCTCAGTTTCCATTACTACATCTAATAAAATTAATGCATAGCGCTCTGAGCTTTGTAGTTTCTCTCTGGCCTCTGCCGCACTGTAGACACTATGTAATTCAATAGGTCGTTGCTCAAATTCAAAGCGCTTCATTGCAAGTTGAGTTACTTGATGTACAGATTCATCATCATCAACCACTAAGATTTTCCATGGTTCAACATGCTTGCTGTCGACCGCTTGTTTTACAACTTCATCATCTTGTAACCAATCCATAAACACACTCTACTAGTTATTAATTCGGTAGCGTTAAGGGGAATTGAATAAAAAAATAAACTCCCGTTGATTGTTTTTCCTTTATAAAAATTTGCCCCTTTAGGCGATGTACAACAAGGTTGTACACAATGTTCATTCCTAAACCACTGCCACCACCTGCTCTATTTGTGGTGTAAAAAGGATCAAATACTTTTTTCTCTGCCTCTTCAGTCATGCCTCTTCCGTTATCTTGATAATGAATGCAAACAGAATCTGAGTAGTCTATATGAACACTTATTTGCCCTTTTTGGCTGCCATTTTTAAAACCATGAATAATTGAATTCATTACTAAATTAGTGAAGATTTGTGCTAAAGCACCAGGATCAGAATACACTTCAGGCTCAGGTTCTTTCGCACTAATAGTAATGTCAACGGGTGTTGCTTTGAGGGTATGGTAAAGGCTTTCTTGCACCTCATTTAAATAATTACTTATATATAAATTACGTAATTCTTCGGTTGTTTGATCGACCGCAACACGTTTAAAACTGCTTATTAAACCTGCGGCGCGCTGCATATTTTTTAGTAAAATGTCACAACTTAAATCAACTTCACTAATAAACTCGCTAAACTGCGTTTTACTCAAGGAGCCAGAAGCCACCTTATTTTTAGTTTCAATCAGCATTTCTCTTAAATGCGACGTCGCAGTCACACAAACACCTAACGGCGTATTCACTTCATGAGCTACACCACTAACTAAACTTCCAAGTGACGACATTTTTTCTGCTTCAACAAGCTCTTGCTGAGTGCGACGAAGCTCTATGGTTTGCTCAAGTAAAGCTTGTTCTGCCTCATGGCGTTTACTCGACATTAAATTAATAGAATCACTTAAACGGTCATACGGACCGCGCTTAGAAACTGCTTTAGAAAAGTCGCCTGCTGCAATCGCAGAGCAAACCTGATCAATATCTTTACTGGCTTTAATTAAACGCTCAAAACTTCTAAACATAGTGCCAAGCTCATCATTTTGAGTCATATATTTTTGAACATGAATGGATAAATCGCCATTAGCTAACTGTTCAACAGATTTAATGGCAATATTAATACGCTTAGTTGTTCGGTTAATAAAATACCAAAAGAGTAAAAAAACCAGTAATACACTTGCAAAAGCCGCTGCCAGTAATGGTTTAAATTGCGCTTGAATAGGCCCAATAATATCGGCTTCAGAGCGGCGCACTATCACTGTCCAATTACCAGTGGCAACCTTGGCTTTATCAAAATAGAAAACCCCAGAATCAAAAGGATCGTTCGCAGATAGTATCTCTCTTTCTTGCCCCTGTAACTTTAGCTGTTTGGCTATACTTGCGTAATCTGTATCTAAAATGGCCTTCGTTTTTAATCCTGAATGATTTAATGTCGTTGCAATCACGTTGTCGCGCTGACTGAGTAACAAAACATCTATTTTTAATTGCTGCTTTATGGTTTGCAAGAATTCAGTGATGTCAGCGAGCGCTCTATCTACGCTTGCCATACCGACAAACTTATCATTAATGATAATGGGCGAACTTTGTTCAACCAGCATTCTTCCCTCGTAAACATAGGGCTCAGTGATCATCGTCTCTGTATTGCCATCACGTAAAAACTGTTGGCGTACTCCCTCATAATAAAGACTAGATTCCATGTCCACCAAGGGCTCAAGTAACAAGCGTTCAGAGTCACTAAAATCACGATGCCAATAAGGTAAAAAACGACCGGTTTGGTCTACATAAACGCCCTCTTTTAATGGCGAAGCATTCACATAGGCTTGATCTTGATTATCGGCATTAGGCTCATAACCAAAAGAAGCCCCCACGAATGAAGGATTCATTTTAAGCACTGCACGAACAAAATTAATACTTGCCTCTCTATCACCAAACAACCCATTTTGCTGTGCTAAGGCCATAATTTCGGTAGTGCGTACTGCCAATTGCGTCTCTTCATTTACTTTTGCAGCAATAGTATCGGCGGTCTGACTCAAGTTAAGCTTTGCTTGCATAACAGCCTGATTAAGGCTGGTTGAATACCAGTAACTCAAAATACCAGTAATAATAAGCATTACGGGAAATGCCAAATAAAGCAGCATTTTTCCTTGCAAAGAATGTATGAGTGTTAGTCGCATAATGAGGCTTTAAAAGAAAAAACCACTACCTTAAAACTTTTTAGGATGAGTTTAAAAATTAGACTATAAAAGTAGGGTAGGCAAATGAATTGTGTAGAAATTTATTTATATGTCAGGCTTTAGCAAATACTAGAATTAACAGCCATTTTGCATTAGAGCTAACTACTAACTTGTTAACGGAGTAATAGTGCAGTAATTTATTATATTCCTGCAATCTCGCGTTCGGTAATACATTCATCTGACGCCATTTCAAATTCTCGACACGTTAATGGGCGATTTTCGTAAATAGTACACATTAACGTATTACGATCGAGTGCTTGGCACCAACCATCGTCGCCGCGCTTCATGACTTCACTGCCCCATTTGTCGTAATCAATATACTGAAAAGGGACACCCGTATCGCTAACAATACGCACTTCTAATTGGCAACAACACGCTTGGCAATTAGCACAAGTAACGGCGGTTGTATCAATATTTTCAACAGCAATGATTGAGTTTGACATACAGACTTATGAGAAATGATATACAACCTACAGGATACACGAGCGGAGCAATGGTGACAGTAAAATAACTGTCAGATTTTATAAACATCGTCATATGTAATTAACCAATTACTAAAAAAGCGTGCTGGTTAATCAGCACGCTTATTAGTTACGGATTAAAAAGTGAAAACCACTTTAACGTTATCCGATACAGCCGATGAAGAAACAAAGCCAATGGTGTTAGGGTTAGCTGAGACCATTTTGATCACTTCACTGTCATTTTCTAACTCTTTAGGCGGTGTGCCTTTTCCTGTAAAAATCAGTTTTGACCAATACGCTTTTAACTGGTTAGAAGTTTTGTTGAGCAATTTACTATTAAATTGCTCGGTTGCAGCACTGCTTGATTCTTGAGATATTGGAATGATCTTATTACCATTACTAAATGACTTTTCTTTTCCTGTATAAATTCGACTAATAACAGACTCATCAAAACTACTTTCATTTGAGGGATGCACAATAATAGCAAAATCTGCATAGGCGAAGTTAGTAAACAAGAATATTACACAAAATATTAATTTTTTCATCTTACTTCTCCTTAAAATACAACATCAACACCAAGGGTGATTGCTTTACTATCACCAGCCACAGCTAAATCAAACGAATCATCTTTAACCCTATCGTATTGCACTTTAAATGCCGCTGACGGATGAAAGTCCCACCTCACACCAACAGCAAATGTATTATGCTGCTCTGTATCGCCCTCACCTTCTTGTTCAAAGTCTGAAAACATGACATAGGGGGTAATTGAGTCAAAACGATAGCCCGCACTGATCATATAAGTATCAAGATTACCATCTAGGTCTAAGCGGTTAAGTTCACTTAAAACAAAAAAATCACCAAAATCAAGATTTGCAGCTAAGCCATAAAATTTACCATCTCTGCTGTCTTTACCGTCCCACAAAACGGGTTCACCCGCGCGGAAACGCTTGTTGGTATATTGCATGTGGGTCACTCTTAGTTCGAGCCAGTCACGATTAAGTAGTAGTACGCCGCCTAGCATATCTTCCCAAATTTCTCTTGTCGGCTCTTGAAAGAAGAAGTCTGATAACAGTTTGTTATCGTCATCATCTTCTTTACCGGTATAAACATTTGCAGATACTCCCCAGTCACCTACAGAGCCTGAGTAAAGTAAATTAACCCCCTCGTAGTTAAATACTTGCCATGTATAGTTGTCAGCAGGGGCCCGCATCCACACATATGCATAACCTACATCGAAGAAGTCTGAATAATAAAATAGTGGTAAACGCTTCTTACCGGCTTGAATAGTCCAATTATCGTTAATATCGTAAGAAATATAGGCCCATTCAAAATTTGCCTCAAAGTCGTTAACTCCTCTGGCAACTAGCTGACCAGTGACAGAAAGGCCTTCACCTAAATCGCCTGATACCTGTAATCCAATCAAAGACTCTGGCGAAAAGGATAAATCTTCAGTGTAGGCACTTACATTTGGGTAGTCCGCAAGAAAGGTTGGTTCAACGCCATATTGCGGGACACCGGTGCCGCTTAGCACTTTACCCGCATTAATACTCGCGAAACCTGAAATATTAATTTCAGCATAACTACTTGCTGATACAAATACCCCCAATAGTATAATTTTTTGCAGTTTCATTGATCACCTCATTATTATAATGGCCGTCATAGCCAATTTGAGTATAGTAAAGCGAAGAAAAGAAACAAAAAATTAACACTTTTTTATTTTTAGACTGGTTTTTCATATTAATTAGGCGCCGACCTTGATAGCAATATTGCTTTAATTTCGCTGTAGCGCTGTTGCTCACACAATGCGAAACCACTTAATTGGCGTACTTTATTGCGTGCAAATAGCGGCACACTCATTCCCGCTAAAAATCGACATTGGGTTTCAATGCCAACATTATGCACCCCTTTCGTTGCCATATGTGCCAAAAACTCATCCACCTTTTGATATATAAGTACTGTATCAATTTTTGCAGGAGTGATTGAATATTCAAGCTTGACCGCATGTCCACGGCACACACTACAATGCCCACATTGCTCGGGCGCATTCGCATCATCAAAGTAACGGGCTAAGTTATAGCTTAAACAAGATTGCAGCTCAAAAAAGCGCACCAAAGCAGCAATCCGTTTTATTTCAGCTTGCTCTTTATCGGTAAAGTAATCATGTAACTGCTGGGCAAGTGCAGGGTTATTAATCACCTCGCTATGCACTTTGTACACTTGAGTAATACGCTTAGTTTCAAGGGTGATAAGGTTTTTTTCTGCTAAATAATCAAGCGCGGCTACAACACGTTTACGGTCAACCTGTGCGGCTTGCGTTAGGGAGTCAAAGTTAAGTGTGCCCCATATTTTTTTAAAGTCGGTATGGCTAAATATTTGCGATAAAAAAGCTTGGCGCTGCTGATCAAACTGATTAAGCAACTCATTTTTATCAACTAAAAATTTATACTTAAAATCGGCGTAATACGCATATTGCGGGGTTATTGCACCTTGTATTTCCAATTGTACCAGTAAGGTTTTAAGGGCAAGCTGGCGAATATTACTTTCGCTAGATAAGCTATATTCTTGCATTTCCCATTGCTGTTGAGCTTGGCGAATATCGTTAATAACATATTCAATACCGCCGAGCTCTGGGGTATCGCCGTACACAAAGTTTTCGACTGTATTTAAGCCATCTAGATTAGCCAGCGTATAGCAATTCGATGGGTTGCCATCACGTCCTGCACGGCCAATTTCTTGGCTGTAGTTTTCAATTGATTTAGGTAAATCGTAGTGAATTACAAAACGAATGTCTGATTTATCAACCCCCATGCCAAAGGCAATAGTGGCGACCACTACATTTATTTTTCCCGCCATAAAATCATCTTGAATTTGCCCGCGTAGGGTGTCTTCAAGCCCGGCATGATACGCCACCGCCTGCAGGCCCTGTGCGCTTAACATATTGGCTACTTGTTCAGCACTTTGCTGCAGCGTGACATACACAATACCGGGGCCGGTTTGCGCACGGACAATTTCAGTAAGCTCAGTATTTTTATCAGCCGTTTTAACACTCAGCACATTTAAATCTAAATTAGCGCGATAAAACCCCGTTTGCACAATGCATTGTGGATCAATAGCAAATCGCTCTGCCATATCGCGTTTAACTTTTTTAGTCGCGGTGGCGGTTAATAGTAGCACTAACGGAATATTTAGCTCTTCACGGTAACGCGGTAACTTTAAGTAATCGGGTCTAAAGTTATGACCCCACTCAGAAATACAATGCGCTTCGTCTACTACCAACATAGAAAGTGCCACTTGGCTAATAAATTCTCTAAAGCGTTCGTTTTTAAAGCGCTCAACTGACACCATTAACACTTTAATTTTACCACCGCGCACATCGTTCATTACCGTACTGCTTTGCATTTGATCTTGGCTTGAATCAAGACTTGCGGCATAAATGCCTTTACTGTTTAAAAAACTTATTTGATCTTTCATCAACGCTAATAATGGCGATACTACCAAGGTTAAATGCGGTAAATGTAACGCAGTAAGTTGATAGCACAAGGATTTACCCGACCCCGTTGGAAATATAGCCAGTGATGATTGGCCATTTAGCAATTGCTCTATGGTTTGTTGTTGCCCTGCTCTAAACTGATTAAAACCAAAATGTTGCTCAAGAGACTGAACTAGCGAGGTACTCATAAAAGCGTCCTTTTTATGTCGGTGCCCATAAATACTGTAAATGCGCAGTAGATGAAATATTTGCATATCAGTATACAGCATATCATTGGATTTATTGCTGACATATCCTTCAATTAGGCGCACACTATAGCCCTATAAAAGCATGCTTTGCCAAAATAATTTTTTGATACCCAAGTCATTTTAAAAATCAACGTACAGAAATTGCTTCGGTATATTATTTTTAAGGGCATAGTCATGGACAAAACCATACCAAAAATTGTCATCATAGGCGGTGGCGCTGGTGGGCTTGAGCTAGCAACTCAATTAGGGCACAAATTAGGAAAGAAACAACACGCAAATATATTACTCATTGATAAAAACCGCACTCATATATGGAAACCGTTATTGCATGAAGTAGCAACCGGCTCTATTGATGCCGATTTAGATGGCGTTGTATACTCAGCGCATGCGGCCAAGCACCACTATAACTTCCAACTTGGTACCTTTTGTAACCTCGATAACAATAATAAAACCATTACCTTAAGCCCTCTATATGACGAGTTAGGGCATCAAATACTACCTAAACGAACCGTACACTATGATCATTTAGTTATTGCCATTGGCAGTGTCAGTAACGACTTCAACACCCCGGGTATTAAAGACCATTGCTTTTACCTTGATTCCAACCAACAAGCCGAGCGTTTTCAACACGCCTTACTAGATAACTTTACTCGCCTTCATCAAGACGACGACCCATTGCATTCATTAAACATTGCTATTGTTGGCGGTGGGGCAACTGGCGTTGAACTCTCAGCTGAGTTGTATCATGTTTCTGATTTACTCAAAATATACGGTTTAACCAATATGTCGGCGAAACGCTTGCACATACATTTGATTGAAGCGGGTCCCAGAATTTTACCGGCGCTGTCTGAGCGAATTGCCAGCTCAGCCAAACGTGAATTATTAAGATTAGGGGTTACCGTACGAGAAAACACCCAAGTTAAACAAGCAACCGAGCATGGCTTTATCACTAATAATGACGAGCAAATAAATGCGGATATTATGGTGTGGGCAGCAGGAGTAAAAGCACCCGATTTCATTAAAGGGCTAGACATATTTGAGCTGACACGTAGCAATCAAATAAAAGTGAATGATTACTTACAAAGTAGCCAAGACCCTCAAATCTATGTACTCGGTGATTGCTGCGCGTTTACTCAAGACGATGGGACTCAAGTGCCGCCACGCGCACAATCGGCTCATCAAATGGCACAATGCGTTGAAAAAAATCTAATTGCCACACTACATGAGCAGCCCCTGAAAAAGTTTGAATATAATGACCATGGCTCACTGGTAAATTTATCGCGATACAGCACGGTGGGCAGCTTAATGGGTAACCTAACCAGTAGTAGCTTTTTTATTGAAGGTAAAATTGCCCGCTTTATGTATATCTCACTATATAGAATGCATCAGCGCGCTATCCACGGCAGTGCCAAAACCTTTGCTTTGTGGATCAGCGAAAAAGTACTGCGTGTTGTTCGCCCAAAAATGAAATTGCACTAAATAACCTGAAACCCGGATAATAAATCCATCTCAAGCAGATTTCAGGTTAAATAGTTACATCAGTCGCGGTAATAAATACAATTAAACAAATATTTATTACCGCCGTCTTTAATTTTTCATAATTCACATATAAATTTACATAAACCACTCACGGAATTTAGTAATGACCTTTAAAACGCTTATTTTTAATTTTGATGGTACCGGCAGTGAACCCCGCGACGCAGACCAGTTTAGTACAGAGCATTTTAAAGAAGACGCCAGTATTTCTAATATTTTAAAACTGCATTTATTGCTCGGCGGTAAACTTGATGATTCCCCCACTACCCCATTTTCACAGCAATTAAGTTTTTATTACCAAGGCATAGGCACCAAAGGAAGTCGTTTAAAACGAATTTTAAATCAAACACTTGCCCCACGCTCTGAAGACGTAGCTAGTATTTTGACTCAGGCTATTACAGATTTTAAGCAACATTATCAAAGTGGCGATACTGTTCTACTTACCGGTTTTAGCAGAGGCGCTGCATTAGCACGGCGTTTTGCTAAATGCCTAGAGCCATTAATAAATGAGCAAGTATATTTATGTGTGTTTGACACTGTGGCCTCAATAGGCCTATCAAAGATAAGTAAAGCTGCCCGTGGCGCAGAGCATGTGGTTTTTGAAAATCATACTATTGCCAATAATGTAGCTGAGGCCCTGCATTGTGTCGCGCTCGATGAAAAACGACGGGCCTTTGAGCCCACATTAATGAATCAACAAGCTAACATTACCGAGCTGTGGTTTGCAGGAGCCCACTCCGATGTAGGGGGCGGCTACTATCGCGATGGACTTGCCGATATCTGCTTGCGTTATGCGCTTGAGTGGCTCATTGCTCAACCGCTATCGGTCTCGTTATTAACCAGCCATGACATAGACTATGAAAACCTTTTACCTGAGAGTAACTTAGTTGCCCAAGATGATGTGACAGTTATTCCCGATCCACTGGCGCTAAGTCATCAACAAAATTACTTTTGGTTAAACCCATTTTTCAAGCTGGTTGATAGGCAGTGCTGTGTATTAATTAACGATGAAATTAGCCACAACGCTCCATTAATACATCACAGTGTTGCACAGCGAATTAATAAACTAACCAGCTATCGCCCTGAATCGTTAAAAAATATACATTATAAAATGATTTACAGCGATGACAGTACACTAAACTTTATGGGGCTAAGTGCTCATATAATGCTCGCCAATCAAAATATGAGCTTACTGAGTGTTAATCAAAGCAAAGATGTGATGGTGTACGCTAGTGAAGCCTACAACGCTACCGGCTTAATGCTTGCCCAAGATGCAACGTATCGCTTTACTCCTTACCCTAACCAATTTTGGTATGACGATGGTGTAAAGTGCCCTCCTTCTGGCTGGCATCGCGATAATGTGCAACTCGGCGTTAAAGAAATCCCTATGGCATTACTTGAGCCATTTAGGCGTTTAGCCACGGCGCAGTGGTTTAGCTTAATAGGAACAATTGGCCAAAGCGATGACCATGCATTTGAAATTGCCGAGGGCGTTGAAATAACCATTAAAAAATCAGGAGAATTTTGTCCATTTGCTAATGATTTAAGTCGTTTTTATGGGGCGAATGCTGGCAGAATAAAGCTCAAGGTAACACGCTTAAGCTGATAAAGTGCCCTAATAATCAGTGCACTTTATACTGCAAAGTGCACTGAGCTAGGGATAGCTGGTGGATGTTATTGCTTTTTCATTTTATGCCCTTTCACGGCATAAAATAATATAAATAAGTAACAAGGTAACAATACAGAGTAGCCAGTTTGTAGCGAGGTAAAGCCGCTCAGTAAGCCCCATAACACCGGACCAAATGCACCGCCCGCTATACCCATTACTAACAGTGCTGAGCCTGTGCTGGTTAGTTTACCTAAACCCGATAACGCAAGTGGGAAAACCGCTGGCCAAACAATGGCGTTTGCTAAGCCTAAAAAGGCAATTAGTAGTAAAGCGTCTGGTAAATTAGCGCCTCCTAAAGGCACCAGTATGGCATTGGCAATAACAAAAGACTGCGCATCAATAAACAAAATGCACAGGGTGATCACAATACCCAATACAGCCGATGCTGTTAAGGCCGCTTGTTGAGAGATAAATTTAGGGATAAGTAAAATACCTAAAATATAACCAAACACCATAAACATCATAGTGTATGAAGTCATTACCCCATAGTTTTCAATACCCAGCGATAGTGCAAAAGTACCTATGGTATCGCCAGCAATAACCTCTACCGCAACATACAAAAAGATAGCAATTGCACCTAACACTAAGTTTGGATGAGAGAGTGTTTCACGAATTTCACCTTTGTCGTTTATTGCTTCTACTTCATCATTGATAAGCTCAGGCAGCGGAGACTTTTTAACCGCAAAAGCTAATACACCAATAAATAAGGCCATGCCTAAGTAAGGTAAAATAAGACCATTTGCCATATCATCAACTTGCTGTTGGCTTAGATCTGTGCCCACGGTACCGGTAAAGTTACTTAAAATTAAGGCGGTAAAAACCATCGGTGAGATAACTCCTGCGCCTTTATTTAAAATCCCCATAATACTAATACGTACAGCAGCCGATTCTTCTGGCCCTAAACGTACTACATACGGATTAACCGCGGTTTGTAATAAGGTTTGCCCTGCACCCATTACCAACTGCGCTAGTAAAAACAAAGGAAAAAACTGCGACATAGCAGCAGGAATAAACATTAAGCCTGCTAACATCATACAGCCCATCCCCAATGCCATACCGTTTTTGTAGCCGACCTTTTTGATCAGTACTGCCGAGGGCAGCGCAGTAAATGTGACCGCAATATAAAAGGAAAATAAAATTAACGACCCTTGAAATGGGGTTAATTGTAAAATTTGACTTAAGTAAGGCATTAACGAGCCATTGAGCCAAGTAGCAAAGCCCAGTATAAAAAATAATACCGCAACAATGGCCATGGGGACCACGCTACTATTTTTGGACGTATCCATAACATTGGTTGTCATGTTATTTTCCTTTATTTATATTTATTATGTTGTTAACAAACCTGAGCGCCGCCAATCCACGTGCTAATGACTTGTTGTTGTGTGTTTAATTGTACAAAATCTGCTGGACTACCCAATATTAATCGCCCGTGTGTGGCAGGCAACTTTAAATACTGAGCAGGATATAAACTCGCCATTTTAAGCGCTTGCGCTAATGGCTGCTTTAAATGAGTTACAGTGTTTCTAACAGCGGTTGCCATATCAAGCGCAGAGCCGGCCAACTCACCTGTTGTAGAGGTGAGTTTACCATTATCTAAGGTGACAGTTCGGTCAAAAAAAGCAAACTGAGTATCATCTGTTCCCACTGGTGGCATCGCATCAGTAACTAAAAATACGCGCCCCATTGGTTTTGCTTTTAATGCCAGTTGGCATGCTGCGTAATCAACATGATGGCCATCAACAATTAAGCCACAATAAGTATCATCATTTAATAATGCACAGCCCACCACTCCCGGCTCACGCCCTTGTAGTGGTGACATAGCATTATACAAATGCGTAAATCCGGTTGCCCCAGCATCAACGCCCTGTTGAGCCTGTTCAAAGCTTGCGTTGGTATGACCTAAGCAAACCTGAATCCCTAAATCGCACATTTTGGTAATATCGCTTGGTAGTACATTTTCAGGCGCTAAGGTGACTACGACTTTACCTAAATCTTGGCGAGATAACACCTGCCACTCTTGTTCAGAAATAGGACGAATAAAATCAGCGCTGTGAGCCCCTTTTTTTGCCACTGACAAATGCGGCCCTTCAAAGTGAATACCAATAATACCTGGCGTTTTTTGGGCTATCGCCTGAGCAATTACATCGGCTGCTTGGCGCATTACTTCTACGGTGTCGGTAATTAACGTTGGCAGCATAGCAGTTGTACCGTATTTGGCATGTGCTAGCAGTATTTTTTTAACCCCTGCAACACTGCTAGTACGGTTAAACAACTCACCGCCACCGCCATTAACTTGTAGATCAATAAAGCCAGGTGCGACTAAACCCGTTAGGTGCTCATCTGCCTGCTGTACGTTATCATCTATTGCCGTAATAATACCCGCATCAACTCTTAGCACTTTGTCGTTAACAAAGTGCTCGCCATCAAAAAACTGGGCTACATGAATTCGTTTAACTGACATTTATAATGTCCTTGTTACTTTTTTAAGCCCCTTTGGCTCATCAGGATTAAAACCACGGCTTAATGCCACTTTTGCCACATCAAGGTAAAAACGCTGTAATACTAAAAATGGCGCTAATCGCGGGTGTATTTTAATACCTTGTTGGTTAAGGCTAATCACTTGTGCACCGCGCTTTTTAACCTCAGCAATTTGCTGCTGATGTGACTCTTTGGTTTCATCATCAACCGAACAATCTAAAATCACTAACCCTTGCTCAACTAAGGTCACCGGACCATGTAAAAACTCCGCACTACTAAATGATTCAGCATGAATAGCACACACCTCTTTAAGCTTAAGTGCCATTTCTTTTGAGATAGAAAACCCTAAACCACGTGCCAATACCACCATATTTTTAATATTTGCAAACTCAGTAGGTTGTAGCTGAGTTGGCGAATCTATAATGGCATTAAGCGCGCTAGGTAACTCGTCAAGCCCTTGTAATAATGACTCATTTTGAGTCCAATTAGCAACAATATGTACTAGGGTTGATAACGTTGCCAAATAGCTTTTTGTTGCCGCCACCGAAATTTCGTCGCCGGCTTTAAGAGGAACAAAATCATCGACTATGTCTTGCAGGGGTGACGCTTCATCGTTAACCAGCGCAATACAATAAGCGCCCGCCTCTTTCGCCATTTTTGCTTGGGCAAGAATGTCTGGGCTGCGTCCTGATTGAGAAATTACAATCACAACAGCGCCTTCAAGCTTTAATGTTTTACCATATACACTCGCCACTGATGGCGCTGCTGAACTGACCGGTACACCCGCTTCAATTTCAATTAAATACTTACCAAAAACGCCAGCATGATCTGATGAACCGCGACCAATCATCATAACCACCTTAGGGGCCATATCGCGAAGCTTATGACCAATTTTTTCCACTAAAGGTTGGTTGGCAATAATTTGCTTTTCAATAACATTTGGCGTTTGCGCCGCTTCTTTTTCCATTAGTGTGTTAAACATCATAACTCCTGGCTGCTGTAATTAACGTGCTGTTGTTTAGCGTAAAGTACAGACCCCATTTCTGGTGACGATAATGGGGCTGATAAAATAGCTTGTATGTCTGGGTCTAACCATGTTGTCATCACGGTTGATAAGCCACCAATAAACGAAAGCCTTGGTGGGTTTTTATCTAATAATTGTCGTGCAATGTCGCTTAAATAAGCGCCACCTTCTTTTAAAATGGCAATTGCTGTGGCATCGTTCGCCTGTGCTGATTGAAAAACACAACCTGCAAGTTGCGCAAAAAAGGCTGCAGGCTTATTGGCAATCACTTCAACAAGTTGCATTGCATCGCTGACTTCTAAATACTTCATTAACAAGTTAGTAAGCGCACCACTTGGGATTAATTTATCTAGGCTAAGCAGCACATACTGACAAGCAGTAAAGCCAATCCATGCACCACTGCCTTTGTCACCATGTGGAAAGCCATGACCACCAATCATAAACGATTGGCCATTAACGTATGAAAATCCACACGAACCAGTGCCAGCAATCATCACTGCGCCATCCTCGCCCTGATGAGCGCCCATACAAGCAATAAGTAAATCAGTAGTTAAGTGCATGGCTTTAAATGGGTGTTGCCATTGTGTCATTTGATTATGCAAACTTGGTAAGTTAACCCCTGCTAGGCCAACCCCTGCAATAAGCTCAGATAAAGGCATATCTTTAAGCCCTGCATCTTGTAATGCTAAACGCGCTGATTGCTCAATAGAATGAGTTGCTTGATTAAAACCATGTAACGGGTTACCTGGGCCTGCCACACCGGTGCCGACTATGTTATTACAGCTATTGACGATAATTGCTTTACATTTAGTGCCGCCGCCATCGATCCCCACAAAGAGTTGATTGTTTTTAATATTGTTGGTGATCATTTTTGCCTCTTAAGTTGTTCGACCGTTTTGCAAAACACTAAAATAAAGCCGGACTGTCATACTGTATGAATCTTATACTAGCACAAATGACAGCGTTGTCATTACTTTTATTTACAAATAAATAACTTCTTCAATCGTCAATAATTTAACGGAAAAACGCACCTTAACGGTGCGTTACTTTAAGCTTTCTGCTTACACGACTAGCTGATGGAGTCTTAGATCGAACCCATACATCTTGTGTTACTTTGACAGGTTGTGTGTAGGTTTGCCATTGCTCATCACCTTGTTTGTATTCAATCACTAAACCAGGGTAAGCAATATTAGCGTACAACATGCTATTCTCAATTTTAGCACCTGCATTTGCAAGACGATAATGCACATCAGCACGTTCTAACTTGGCAAATTCTTTAAGCCCCATGGTAGCAGCAAAAGTTTGCCATTGCTGATCGCGCTGCTGCTTTAATTCAGGGCTAAAGCGATTTGTTTGTTGGCTGTAAACAAAGCCATTGTGATCATACGGTACCGCCCAATCCGCTTTATGCCAAGCGCGCTGTGCCAGCGATAATAATCGTGGGAATAGCTTATATTCAGCCATATTATTGGTACGCGTATTTTCGCTCCATAATTGACCCTGAATACCCACAAAACGTTTATCTTTAGCTAAAGGCGCGGATACGATCTTGCCTTGCTCATCATGCTGCAATGTGTCATCAGCTACATAAGGCTTATCTTCTCTATCAAGCCAAAATTCAGCATGAATAGGCAAATTATCTGGCATAAACTGAAATATTTTCTCAGTATTTATGTGCCTTGAAGCCCAGTAATAACCATGCTCTTGTGGGTCTGCCTCATACGGAAAGTCAAAATACAGCACATCTGGCGACGAAAGCACTGCTTGCCAATTTCTATTGGCAAATTCATGTGCACGCTGATGGCCATTCCACATTAATAAATCCCAAATATTACCTTGCACAACCTCTGGCATATTATCTGGGTTAGTATGTGATAAGCCATCGCTCCATGCTGCGGTTTCAATATTCATATCAGCCAACATATTAGCGATACGTTCAATAAAATAACTACCCAGCTGACCTGCTTCGGTAATTTCTAACTTATTTTGTTTAATAAAATCAGCACAAGCAGGTGATTCGACCCATGCTCCGGCGGTTTCATCGGCACCTATGTGATAACGAGTTAGCGGATGCTGTGCCTCACTATGAATACTTTTTACTTGTTCCATTACTTCACGGATAAACGCATAGGATGAGTCTAAACACACATTAATGGTATTGTCGTTGTAGTGCTGTACCGACGAATAGAGCGTTGTATCAAGCGGGTCATAAAGTAAAAACTGTTCGGCTTTTTGTTTATCGCCTTGTTGTATATATTTATTATAACGCGCTTGCATGGATTTAATCGCAGCGCGAGAATGTCCTGGCATATCAAGCGATGGGATCACTTGAATGTGGCGCGCGCTCGCCGCTTTAAGTATTTCTTGGTAGTCTGCTACCGAATAATAGCCGTTTGCCGCACTTGAAGTATCAAGCCCTGCGCCTAGTTGTGGCATTAAACATTGCTGCTCACTTTGATCAAAACAACGCTTTGCACCTATATCTGTAAGTTCAGGCAGTGATGGAATTTCTAAACGCCAGCCTTCATCATCACCTAAGTGTAAATGTAACTTGTTAAGTTTATAAGCAGCCATTTGATCAAGTAACTTTAAAATAAAGCCTTTATCACGAAAGTTTCGCGCTACATCAACCAACACACCTCTAAACTGATAATGTGGTGCGTCAATAACTTCTCCCACAGGTAATATATTACTGTTAACCTGATATAAGCTCGCTAAACTTTGCAGAGCATAAAAAACACCCGTTTCGTCAACTGCATCGATTACAACCTCATCGGCTTTAATTGCTAATTTATAACTACCATTAAGCTGATCTTTTTTAACAGTGGAATTGAGTGTGACCTTAATTGCCGCTGCATCATCGTTTAAATTAATACCTAGTAGTTCCAGCCGCTCGATTGCAGCCAATACACTTGATTTATTAACTTCTGCATAATTAATATTAAGCCCTTGGCTAATATCAAGCGTTTGAGTTTGACTAAACTCGCTAACGCGTGGGGTGGGTATAATTTGCTGAGCAATGACATTACTCACTTGATTTTGCGAGGTTAAATAAGCTGAAAAGTCATACTTTTCATTACGCTCAAACAAGCGTTCAGCAGTAAGCCACTGTGTTTTGTCGCCCGCAGTACGTTTAAACTGACGAGTGTAATCGGTATAAGGTTCTACATGAGGTAATAGCTCTAAGCCGGTCTCTGGATCAATTTTAGGCTTTGTACTTTCAATCACTTTAGCTGTGTCGTTATTATTCACCACGATATAGTTAGGAATAGCGTCGCTTTGCGATAATGACCAAAAATGCGCATAAAAAGTAATCGTTTTAGTCTCACCGGCTTTAAAGCCAGTAAACCCATCTTTAAGCTCAATGACATGAATATCGCCATTAACGTGTTTAATAGTAAATTCATCGCTAATCGACTTTTGTATAGGCGTAATTTGACTAAAGTAAATTTTCCATTGGTCAACGTTAATTGCCGAGTTGGCAGTTAAATGTAAATTCGCTTTAAAACAGTGACCGTTTTCAATATCTGGATCGCACTGTGCTGATGGGCGGTTATCAACTTGCTGATATTTTATTTGTAATGTTTTAGCAAGTAACTCCACCGCACTATCGTTTGCAGGGCTTAGCTGAACCGATGCCGTATTTTGTCCATCAACATTGCCCTGACATGCACTTAAACCTAGTGCTAAGCAGCATGCTGTCAGTAATGATTTAATCTTCATTCGCTACTTTCCTCTATTGTATTAACTTAGTCACTTAAGCACCTATTTCAAATGCTAAAAATTAAGCCGATTTTTCAATGCATTCATTCTTAGTGTGGTTAGTTTATAATGTACCATCAGCTAAAAAATATTTTATGCTTTTAAATCAATCACTATTCATATCTAGCAATTGCCACCTTAGCCAAACAATCCACTACGAAGGTTTTAAATAATAATTAACATTGCGCTTTAATTTATGACAACGCTGTCATTTGGCTGTTAATGTATCCTTTTTTTTCTTTTATAGCTACATAGGGGGCAAAAAAGATACAAAAAATTTACATGCATACGTCTTTTTTTATTTTAAATTACTGTATTTAAATGAGATTTAAATATTACTAAATCATTACCTGAAACTTTATCTACCATTCTCTCAAGAAAGGCGTATAAATTAACTGTTAAAATTCAATGATGTCTTTATAATTTAGTCGTCAAATAATAAAAACCGAGTACTGTTAACCGCTTTTGCTGTAGTCGTTAACCGATAAAGATAAATTAGTATAGTACCCAAAATGATATGTAAAGGTCTATTAAGCCGATGAGAACAACAATAAACGACGTGGCAAAAGATGCCGGAGTATCAATAAAAACGGTTTCAAGAGTAATAAATAACGAAACCTCGGTCCGTGACAACACCCGTGAAAAAGTCATGGCGTCGGTCGAAAAGTTGAACTTCCAGCCAAACTTAGCAGCAAGAAGTCTTGCAGGAACAAAAGCTTACAGCATAGCTTACATATACGACAATCCTAATGCGTACTACATTATCGACATGCAAAATGGTATTTTAGATGCGTGCAAAAAGCAGGGGTTTGAACTACTTATTCACCCATGTGATGCCAAAGAAGCGCATATTTTTGATGAAATTACTAATATGATCAAACGCACTCGTATCGCGGGAATCTTACTCACCCCACCCTTTTCTGAAATGCCTGAGTTTGTTGAAAAGCTAACTCAACTAGACCTAAAAGTTGTGCGTATTTTATCAGGGCACGACGCGCCTGACTCATTAACACCCTGTATTATGATTGACGATAATCTCGCCTCAAAGTCAATTACTGAGCATCTAATTAATAACGGCCACACGCGCATTGGCTTTTTAGCCGGTGGCAGCGAACATAACTCGACCAAAGAGCGCTTGGAAGGTTACAAAGCAGCGTTAACCCAATACGACATTACTATAGATCCAAGTTTAATTATTGATGGCGAATATTCATTTGAGTCGGGGGTTGAGGGCGCTAAAACACTCATTAGCCAAACAAATAGGCCAACCGCTATTGTCTCATGTAATGATGAAATAGCCGCCGGTGCGTTATTTGCAGCCAGATTAATGAACATTGATATACCCAGTGAACTTTCTATAACAGGGTTTGAGGATAGTCCATTCTCGCGTCAAACCTGGCCAAAACTCACCACCGCTCATCAGCCTAATAATAAAATTGCCGAAGATGCGGCCAGCTTGTTAATAGCCCAAATTCGTAATGGCAATGACCGCGATATTATAAAACTATACACTCCTGAGCTCGTCGTTAGAGACTCTACCGCACGTCCTCTTTAGCTTAGGTTAACCATATAATTCACTTCTGCGCTGTAACAAAGGGTCAGCGCAGAAGTGAATTAAAAACGGCCTACTTTTTGAATATACCTTCTGTATTACTGAGTTTATTTACAATAAAAAGCGCGGTAAGTTAAAACTTATCGCGCCATTACAAACTCTTCGAAGGTTAAAGCCACATGAGTTATTTTAGTAAATGAAAATTACCCCTCACTTATCGCTGTATTTAAACCGGCCTCAGCATCAGCGAGCATAGCAAACTCCTCATCTGCACTTTTGGCCACTAAATGTTTAGAGCTAAAGCCAAAGTAATACGCCGCACCGACTATAAACAGCACCATAGTGTATAAAAAAGCACGGGGGTCAAAGGCGTACACACCAGTCAAAGCAATCAAGGATAGACACAATGCTATGCTTGAAGTGACAATGCCGCCAGGCGTTTTATAAGGTCGAGGTAAATCAGGTTGTTTTAAGCGCAACATTATATGACTGAACGCCATTAACGCATACGATACTGTTGCACCAACCACAGCCATAGCTAACATTAAATCGCCCTCACCACTTAGTGAAGCTAAAAAACCAAATACAGCAGGTACAATAAGCGCTCGTGCAGGCACTTTACGCACTGTAGTAATTGATAACGAACGCGGTAAATACCCCGCACGCGATAACGCAAACACCAATCGACTATAGCCATAAATAATAGAGAAAAATGAAGCCACCAGCCCCGCTAATCCCAGTATATTAACCACGGTTGCTAAATCGCTATTGCCCGTCGCATTTAACGCATCCACCAGCGGAACTGCGCTAGCGCCCATTGCTGTTGCACCTGCTGCGCCGGGTACTAACACAACCACTAATAACGCGGTAAACAATAAAAATACCATGGCGCCAATAATACCTTTAGGTACATCTTTAGCCGGATCTTTTGCCTCTTCAGCCGCCAATGGCACGCCTTCAACCGCTAAAAACAACCACATAGCAAAAGGTAATGCAGCCCATACCCCATACCAACCCAAAGGTAAAAATTCATTCGCACCTGCGGCATCTGTTACTGCAACATCAAATAAATTGGTAGCATCAAAATTTGTAATTAAAACCACTGCCGTTGCAACAATAGCCAGTACCGCTAAACCGCTTATGACCATCATTACTTTTAGCGCTTCACCTACTCCAGCTAAATGAATACCTACAAACACCAAATAAAATAGTGCATAAACCCATGGGCCATTGAACCCCGTTAACGCCTCCACTGCAGAGCCAATAAATATCACAATGGCGGCCGGTGCTAACGCATATTCAATTAATACCGCAAGACCGGTTAAATAACCACCCGTTGGCCCCATTGCTTGACGAGCAAAACTATAACCCCCTCCAGCAGCAGGAATAGCAGCCGACATTTCAGCCAGCGATAACACCAAAGTTAAATACATAATCGCCATTAGCACTGCCGCTATCGCGAAGCCGCCCCAGCCAGCTTCTGCAATACCAAAGTTCCACCCAGCAAAGTCACCTGAAATCACATACGATACCCCTAACCCTGCCAGCAATAACCAACCTGCAGTGCCACCTTTGAGCTGCCTTTTTGCTAAGTATTCTGAATTATTAGTAGACATAACATCCTCTTTATCGATATTTCATTTTTATTGTTAATTACCGTTATTCCGCATTTAAAAAATGACGGCTCGATTGTTGATGCTCAATCACATCATCCTGTGTCCGATCTTTTAAGTTCACTCCTGTTAGTTTTAATGTTTTAGCTTCATTTAATAAGTAGGCTGCCCGACTTGCCGCATCAATATAGGTCAAACCAGCAGGACGAATATTAGATATACAATTACGCAGCGAATCGTTAAGCCCTGTTTTAGGCTCCCAGGTTAAATAAAGCCCCAAGCTATCTGGTGAGCTAAGCCCCGGGCGTTCACCAATGAGCACCATCACAATTTGGGCATTCAATAACTCACCAATATCATCACCAATGGCTACTCGCCCTTGTTCAACTAAGGTGATTGGAGCAAGAGTAAGAGGCTTATTAACGCTCAACTGTGAAAGTAATTCAGTTATAAAAGGAGCTGCATTTTTTTGAACCGCCAACGATGACAAACCATCAACGACCACAATGGCTAAGTCATACTTTTCTTGGGTGCTTTGCTGTTGCTCAGCATCAAAATCAAGTAATAATTGACGACTATGCTCATTTAGCTTTCGACCTAAATCTGGTCGTTGTAAATAAGTAACTCTATCAACCGCTTGGCTATGTAAATGCAATACACGCGCATTAGCTGCATTAACAGTCGCTAACTTTGCTTTCATTCCATTGATATCAAGTGGAAAATTGACTGCATCGCGCGCTTGCGCATGCGACAGTTGAAACGCCAGCATTTCAGAGGTTGGTAAACTAATACCCGCTCGACCAAGTCCTATGCGGGCATCAGTAAACTGGCGTAAGTCACGCCATGGGTTGTGTACCACATTGCCATTATTTTTATGATCAGTATTAGCAAGGTCATTTGATTTAAAATCTGCAGTCATGAACGGCCTCCCGCCAGTGCATCTAACGGCTTAGCAAATGCCGCGGGAAGACTGTGCGATAAAGTAACATCGCTACTGTTTTTCATAATGTTCATGTTAGTAAGCCACTTTTCAAATTCTGGCGCGGGACGAGAGCCTAGAACTCGGCGCACGTATAACGCATCATGAAATGAGGTAGTTTGGTAATTGAGCATAATGTCATCAGAGCCCGGAATCCCCATCACAAACGAGCACCCAGCTACACCAAGCAGCGTAAGTAAATTATCCATATCATTTTGGTCAGCCTCGGCATGATTGGTGTAACACACGTCACATCCCATCGGAATACCCAGTAATTTGGCACAAAAATGATCCTCAAGCCCCGCGCGGGTAATTTCTTTGCCATCAAATAAATACTCCGGGCCTATAAATCCCACCACCGTATTAACTAATAGCGGATTAAATTTTCGTGCAACGGCATACGCGCGAGTTTCGCAGGTTTGCTGATCAAGCCCGTGATGAGCATTAGCCGAAAGCGAGCTGCCTTGCCCTGTTTCAAAATACATCACATTATTGCCTACCGTGCCACGCTTTAGACTCAGCGCGGCATCTTGTGCCTCAGCTAAAGTATTTAAACTAAAACCAAAACTCGAATTGGTGGCTTCTGTTCCACCAATAGACTGAAACACTAAATCAACTGGCGCCCCCGCTTCTATGCATTCAATCGTATTAGTGACATGGGTAAGCACACAGCTTTGGGTAGGAATTTCATATTTTTGAATCACCTCATCCATCAATGTCATCAATTTAATAGCCTGCGCCACGTTGTCGGTTGCGGGGTTTATACCTATCACCGCATCACCATTACCGTACAGCAACCCATCTAAAATACAGGCGGCAATGCCGTTAATATCATCTGTTGGGTGATTAGGTTGTAAACGCGTGGATAAATGCCCAGGTAAACCAATGGTGTTTCTAAATGCACTGGTTACATGGCATTTTTTAGCAATAAGGATAAGATCCTGATTACGCATTATTTTGCTAACAGCCGCAGCCATTTCCGGAGTGATCCCCTGTCTTACACTTGCAAGTACCGAGGGAGTTGCAAAGTCACTTAACAACCAATTACGAAAATCTCCCACGGTTAAATGAGCAATCGCCATAAATGCACTAACATCGTGATCGTCCATAATTAAGCGAGTTATTTCATCGTCTTCATAAGCAATCAGTGCCTCATTTAAAAATGCCTTCAACGGAATATCCGCTAAGGTCATTTGGGCAACCGCTCGCTCTTGCGCTGATTGTGCAATAACACCCGCTAACCTGTCACCTGAGCGATGAGGAGTGGCTTTTGCCATTACTTGCGCCAAATTTTTAAAGTTATATACCTGTGTACCCAGTGTATATCGGTACCTTTGCCCCATGATCTACTCCACATAACAACTAGTTCAAACCTTGGTACAGGTTTTGCTGACTTATAAGCTATAAATCAATTTTGTTTAGTTTCAAGAGAGCTTAATTCGTACCAAGACACTATCAAATTTTGGCAAATCATCATTTTTAGCTTTATTTCATATAGTTAACTATAGTTACAGGTGGTAACTTAATCTTAATAAAAATAAAAAAAGCAAAGAGTAACTCCATTATGACGCAGCAAGATTTAGCTAGCGCACCACAAAAGAGCATGGTGCATACCCAAGATATAGATGAGCAAGCGCATAATCTAACGCAGTGGCAGCAAAAATATGATCAGCTCAGTGATGGGCGATTTTTTGGGTGTATAGAAAGCGTGGATTATTCTAATATTCATGCATTTGAAGAATACACAGAGCGTGCTCTTCACCAACAATGCGCAATAGCGCCACGATCTATTTGGCTTGGGATCCCAAAGCAGTCGCAACAGAGCAAAATTAATGGCTTAAATGTGGCAAGTAATCAATTTATGTGTCGCACTAGTGAGAGTAACTTTGAGCTTATTACACCTGAGCAGTTTAATATTTATGGTTTAGTAATAGACATGCAATCGTTAGAACATATGGCTCAGATACAAGGGATGCACTTAAAAAATATAACGTCTTCAGATACTGAGCGACTGACAACATGCAACGCCATGCTAAAAAGTGCCCGGAGTATAATAAACAGTATGGTTAGCAACAACGCTTTTGGCCTAAATGCCGATTTACAGCAAGATATGCTTAATATGTTGGTATTACATTTACTAAACGAACAGACTCCGTGTCAACGCATCGCTCCCAGTTATAAACACCGCAAAGCGGTCGTTGATAAAGTTAAAGATTATATAAAAGCGCATCCACAAAACACGGTAACAATTACTCAATTATGCGAACTCACCTTTGTGAGTAGGCGTACCTTACAATATAGTTTTGAGAGTATTTTAGGGATAAACCCACTGCGGTTTTTACGTTTAACTCGATTAAATAATGTTAGAAGAGAGCTAAAATTAGCAAAGCAAGATAAACCCATTTCTGTGGTTGCTGCCAATTGGGGGTTTTGGCATGCAGGGCAATTTACCAAAGACTACACGCAATTATTTGGTGAGAACCCTTCACAAACAGTGAGCAACCATGCTTCTTACCTGAAAGATTCTAAATCGATAATACATGGATAACGAGGATACGGGCTTCGGGTGGCGAGCTACGAGCTGCGGGAGGCGCTGCGCTGAAAGAATAGATTTAAGGGCTGATATGACTAGGTGCTAGACTGTTTGCACAAACTCGTCACTCGAAGCCCGTTGCCTTCTCATTTACTCCTCATTCACTTCTCTTTGTGCAAACATGTTTTAAGTGATTAATTCACAAAGAGGTCATGAGACGCTTCGCGGAAAGAGAAGGCTAAAGGTACTAGGTTGTGTTCGCTGCTCGTGACTCGAAACCCGTCGCTCGAAGCCAGCCTTATTTCGGTAAGTCAAAAGCCCTATTTGATCGGTGCTAATTAAGCCGCGATTAAATAGGACTCTTGTCCTGCATGTTTGTTGTTACGTTTAAACGAACCTTTACCTTTTTTAGCTTTAACCACTTGCGGTTTAAATACTTTAGAGGTTACCAGTGCCGCCAATGCGTTGTGCTTTATCACTCCTCGACCGGTGTCTACTGCGGATTTATTAACCGCTTTTGCTTTGCCTTTTTTAGCCATTTGTTTTTTCCTATTAGTAAAATGAGAGGGATACATATCCCACACTGATATTGATGGCGATTGTATGCTTAATTTTCAAGCATGCAACCATTTTTAATGTCTTTTTCAATGTTTTTAAAGCATAAAAAAAGCGCCGTTTAAAACGGCGCCTTTGCTGGTTTAACTTAACCTAAAAATTAAAAATTAAAAACTAAAGCTTAGTTTTGCATAGTAACTACGGCCATCAAAACCGTATGGTACTGCACGTAGCGGGTATTTAAATGCCCCATTTGAGATCGCATTTAGTACTTCATCATCACCTAATTCATCCGGTGTTTCATCAAATACGTTGTCTGCTCCAACCGATAACGAAAACATCTCATTAATTTCATAGCTTACGTTTAAATCTACGAGTACTGCAGTCTCTACGGTACTCGTCGCTTTAAACGAGCCATCTGTTGCAAGCTCAATATGGTCATTACCAAAGTACTTCACATCAGTTTCGCCAAAGTAATTAAAGCGGATCATTGCGCTGTAGGCATCACGCTCATAATCAAAGGTAAGCGTTGCACGTTCACCCGGTTGTCCGTCGGTTAAAAAGCTACTTTGAATGTCATCAAGTGCTACACTTTTTGGAATGCCGGGAGCTGCATTCACACTATCAATTTTAGTTTCGTTTAAGTTACCCGCAAACGTAGCAGAAAAATTACCGTCATATAAATCAGTGCGGTATGACGCAATAATGTCCACACCTTGAGTGGTTGAATTCACTGAGTTTGAAAAGTAATTCGCCTGCACCGCACCCGTTGCTTGCAGAGCAGCAACCGCCTCAGGACTAAACGCCACATCATCAGCCGATAACAAGCTGCCTAATGTAATACGGTCTTCAATTTCTACACGGTAAAAATCCACCGTTAACGATAAATCACTGGTCACATCGTAAACAAAACCGGCACTGTAGTTAGTTGATGTTTCAAGCTTTAATGTATCAACGCCTAAAGCAGCAGGAAATGCAGAGCCCGTTGTCGCAGTAAACGACTGACTTAACGTGCCGTCAGACCCTAAGTTAGTGGTAAACGCAGTGTAACCACTTTGCTGTAATGATGGCGCTCTAAAGCCCGTTGATAACGCACCACGTACTGCAAAGTCATCATTAAATTCATAACGTGTTGCTACTTTACCTATGATGTCGTCACCCGCATTCGAAAAATCTTCATAGCGAAGAGCACCGCTCACATTCCATGCATCGCTTAACATGGTTTCTGCATCTACATATACTGCGTAACTATCACGATCGCTTTTGTTTGAAGCTTCAGGACGAAGGCCGTTATAAGCTTGAAAGCCACATTGTGCAAATTGACTCGGATCGTTCACCGATGGATATGAGGTATCCGTGTTGGCTGCTCCACATGCGTATGATGCCACCTCACCTGGTACAATTTCATAGTTTTCTTTACGGTATTCAGCGCCAATTGAAACATAAACAGGCTCACTGCGACCAATATCAATAATGCCGTTTATATCCGCATTAAACGTTGTTTGATCAAATCTAAATCCACCCGAATAACCCTCTGTTGGGCCAGCATTCGCGGCTACATCGGCATCGCTTGCACCCGGATTATTAAATAAATACTCCGCCGCGTATGACGCATTTAAAGTATTTCGTGAGGTAAAATCGTATTGGTTTTCACCGTAAACAGCAGAAACATCGTAGGTCCAATCAGGGTTAATTTCACCTTTAAAACCAACAGCTACCGAAATATCTTGTGCTTCATTGTCGATTTGCGGTAAAAAGCCGTCGCTGTATACTTGCGTTACGTTTTTAGACGCTTCATTAAAATTACGGTAAAAGCCGTTGCCTAGTGCCGTGCGCTCAGAGTAACCACCAAATGAGTAAAGCTCTCCTTCACCCATTGGCAGGGCCATATTGTAAAATACCGAAGTGAATTCACTCTCTGCATTACCTTGTCCCCAACGTACTTCGTCAGATAAAGTACCTGGTGCAACATTAAGTGACCCACCCGTATCTCGCTCTGCGCGGTTAGTTTTATCTGCATCACGGTACTCAAGCGATAAATTTATAAAACCCCCCTCATTACCTAATTCAAAACCACGGTTTAAACCGGCTGAAATTGTTTCTCCATCACCTTCTGCCGTTTCGCCATATTGTACGTAACCGGTGGTTAAATCTGTTGAATCATTAAGTGATAAGTTGATAACCCCTGCAATTGCATCAGAGCCATACTGAGCCGCCGCACCATCACGTAACACTTCAACTCCTTTTAAAGCAATAAGCGGAATCGCATTCATATCAGTACCGGCAGAGCCACCGCCCACAGTACTTGTTAAACCAAAAATAGATTGATTATGACGGCGTTTACCGTTGACTAAAACCAGCGTTTGGTCTGGTTGTAAGCCGCGTAATGTAGCAGGGCGAAATAAATCAGAACCATCAGAAACCTGTGTTCGTGAGAAGTTAAATGACGGCGCCGTTGCCTGTAAGCTCTGCCCAAGCTCGGTAAAGCCGCCTTTGTTTAAATCATCTGCGTCAATTAAATCAATAGGTGATGACGACTCAGTAGCAGTTCGGTTTGAAACTCGCGATCCTAAAACAGATATTTGTTCGATATTTTTTTCAGCTTTAGCTGACGCTTCTTGTGCATTAACCATACTTGGCGCACTAAAGGCAAAAGCAACTGCTACAGCCAAGGTGTTTAAACGATATGTTGACATAATGATGACCCTGTTTTGTGTATTCTTATAATGTGTGTAGGGTATATGCATGTATCCCCTTGCCAACATCCTAGCAACATACACAAACAAAAAGAAACAAAAAATTTGATAAAATTGGCATAAGAATGCAAATAACTTTAAAAACAGGAAAATAACACCTTTAAAAGCTCAAAATACGCCCAAATTAGCAATTTAATATCTCACCCACAGAAGTTAATACAATGTTAACCATAAGGATTTTCTTTATAATTATTAAAAACATCAACGTTGTATGTTTTTCATACCGCACTGAGCGTAAAACGTACTTACAATAACGTTTTATACGGTTTTTATTAGACTAAAGTAGATAATAAAAAATAAGAAAGGGAACTCAGAAGAGATTATAAATAGGTGGTTGTGTAGTACAGCCCGTTTATTATACGTTATTTTATATAGGGCCTATTTAAGATGTATAACTATGCCAATCAAATTCACTAATAACATGGCAAAGTAAAGGGTCTACGCCTTTTGAGTCACAGTATGCACGTAATTGCATGGGGGGTTGCTCGTCAAAAATAATTTGCCAAACTATATACAACATGTGATTAAACAGAGTTAACTCATTATCATCAGTGCCATCTAAATCGTGGCAACTCATTAATAAGTTACATATTTTTGTGTCGTATCCCCATAACTTTAAAACGTAGGCAGAAATAAAATTGGCACTTACGTATCCATCGCTGATGGTTTGCGCATGCTCATCTGACACATCGCTTTGAGCTTGAGATAATAAAATGATCTTGCCGACAAAACTCAATAACGCCACTGAAAATAACAATTCTTGATCATGCAAGTTAAAACCAGCCAGCTTTGCAAAATCCTTAACACAACTAGCGTAATTCGCCGCTATATTCAATTGCTTTTCATGCACATCAACAGGAATAGACGATTCAAAGTTTTTAGCAACCAATAAAGAAGTGGTGATAGCCATTAATATCGTGGTACCGAGCCTCGAAACAGCCTCATCTATTGACGATGTTGGCCTTACAAAACCAAGATAAGCGGAGTTTGCAAGTTGCAACAATTTAGCCGTTATTATTGGCTCTTGAGAAACAACATGGGCAATATCATGTAAATCAAATTCATCGCTTTGCACTAAGTCTCTGAGCTCTTTTAAAATAAGAGGATAAACAGGAAAACTGATCATAGCCCCTAACTGTCTACGCACATTATAAGCAAAAGGCAATGACTTTAACGCCGCCACATTATTAAAAAGTGCAGCTATGTCTGCCTCATTAAACGGTTTAGCAAGATAAGCATGAACAATATTAGGTTGTTGTATCATAGTACTCAACCTCATATCACCGGTAAGTAATGCTCTAACCGGATAGGGGTTCTTTGAAGAGCATTGCTCTAAAATATCAAGCCCATTCATTTGCGGCATTAAATAATCACTCAATACTAAATCAACGTCTTTTGTGGTACTTAAAAGTTGCCAAAACTCATCAATATCCGCAGTCGTTATGATATCAACCTCTGGGAATGCTCGATGAATAGTTCTTTGCAATACTTTTAATAAAAAAGCATCGTCATCTAAAATGATTACTTTAATCGCTTTCATTTAGCACCTTGAGTGTTTGCATGGTTTAAATAATTACAAAAATCATCTGATTCTAAAGGCTGCGAATAGTAATAACCTTGTATGTAGTCACAGCCTAATTTTTTAATTATTTCGCATTCAAAGGCAGTTTCTACTCCCTCAGCTATCACTACAAGCTCAAGATCATGAGACATACGCGTAATATTACGAATCATACTTTGCATCGCTAAAGACGATTCAATATCAGTAATAAGCGCTTTATCCAGTTTAACCCCATCTACTGGCAGTTTAGAAAGGTAACCAAGTGATGAATAACCCACGCCAAAATCATCAATCAATAGCTTAACCCCTAACTTTTTTAACCTTTTTAATTGTTGTTCGCAAGCAGAAAAATCTTCTATCAAATAGGTTTCTGTTAACTCAAAAACCAACTGTGATGACTCTAAACCATTGCAGCTTAAACATTCCAGCACATAGTCAATCAAACCGGGATCATCTTTTAATTGCCTAGCAGATAAGTTAATAGCCAACACGCTCACACCTATATTGTTATCACCCCAATATTTTAGCGTTTTACAGCTTTGAGAAATAACCCAACGCCCTATTGGTATTATCTGGCCATCGCATTCAGCAATCGGAATAAAATGAGCAGGAGGAACCCAACCATATTTACTTGGCTCATACCAGCGAATGAGCGCCTCAGCACTGTGTACTTGTCCTGTTTCAATGTTAACTTTTGGCTGAAAACGTAGTGACAGTTCATCTTTATTTACCGCGATTAGTAATAAACGGCTTAACTCAAAATTCTTTCTATAGTCGGCTACTAGCTGAGGATCAAATCGGGAAAAAATACGCTGCTGCTCACCTAATTGATAATTCAACGTCAACTGCATCTGATTTACGAGTTCTTTTCCTTCTAAATTATCCTCAGGAAACAAACCATACACACCATATAGCTGCACATGAGCGTCAATATATTTTCTGGGTAGAATTTTATTTAACTGCTCAATCGCTTTATTTAAATCACTTAAAACTTCACTATCAGATTTAATTTCCGGAACAAATAATACAAATCGATCGGCGCTCTTATGAAAAACTTTGACAGATTTCTCCGATACGCTTTTTAACACTTTCAAAACCAATTTTATAAGGTGGTTGCCATCTTCTGCACCTAGCAAATCATTAATTAATTGAAACTGGGCAATACCTATATAAACTAAGGCATAACATTTTTTATTCGCTTCACACAGCGTTAAATGATGGTAAAAGTCAGACTCGTTGGTTACCACCGACTGTGTTCTAGTAAGTTGAAAAATGTTACTCATGCTATTTGAGTTGCTCGATAATTTTAAGAGTTGAAAATAATCATCATTTAAACAACGCTCTATCATAACTTCTTCGTTTTTAGCTAGATCAGAGGCGTGTGCATAATTAATAAAAAGTGTACTGCTTTTCTTATCAACAAATGACTGACTTACTGATTTGTTTTGAGCTGTATCTAAATAAGCGAGGTGTTTATTTTCATATAAATGAATATCTGGAATAATTTCAGCTGCAGGTGCATTAAAACGATTTATAATACCGTTATTGTCTATTTCTATTAAGCCAGACATACTGCCCATTAATAATTGATCTCTTACTCTTTTTGCTCGGCGCTGTTCATATTTAACTTTCGCTTCGCTGATGTTCTCAAGTAACTCACTATCGACCCATGGCTTTTCTAAAAAACGAAATACTAACCCCTGATTCAGTAACTCAACCACAGACTTAAAATCAGCATACCCACTCAGTACTAGGTTTACACTATCAGGCCAGCGACTTTTAACTTGGCGTAATAAATCAGCGCCGTTCATTTCTGGCATTCTAAAATCAGTAATGATTATCTCAATTTGATTAGCCGCTAATACTTCAAGTGCCTCAAAACCAGAGGATGCCGTCAGCACATCATAACCAGAACGAGCAAGTACTCGCTTTAAAGATTTCAATACATTGAGTTCATCGTCTACTAATAAAATTCGCAAAGCCACTATCTACACCTCAAAATGGGATTGTACTCTTGCTAACTTGATTGTTCTTCTAAGTACCCTTTGCTAAGCAACCAAAAATGTTCACATCAGCACAAGTATGTTGTATCTAACTACATACGCAATAATGCCACTTAGCTGTAACTGTCTATCTAACTGATACCTTTTCAGATCACCTATATTGGTTTAAGGTTTCTATCATTAATAAGTGATTGCAATCACTAGATACAACTTAAACAAAAATGATACTTTTTAAAAATAAGCCATCCAGTTCACTTTATATAATAATAGTCTAGAATAAATTCTAAGTGATTATTTTTAGTTAAAAACATCCAGCGTTGTGGCTATTATTACCAAGGGGCATCTATGTTCGCCATTGAAACTTTTCACACTCACGGCAGCGATATAGATAAATTTATCAAACCTGTAAGTCAGTTTACAAACAACAGTCCCGATTTACTGCTCGGGTTTGCTACAACCGATACCATTAAATATCTTTATAATAGCCAGCCCAACGTGATAAAAAACACTCAAAATTGCTTAATCATCTCCTCCTGTCTTGGCTCATCAACCGAAAAAAATTTATCGTTAAATGAGCAAAGTATTAGTTTATTCTCTATCAAAGACTCAACGGGTCATTATGGAATTGCCAGTTGCAATACAACTAATAACCTAAGAGAAAATGCAGCTAACACTGTACTCCGAGCTATTGCTAATGCAGGCCAAACAGGACTCGCCCCAAAAATGGTCTGGTGCTTTCAAGTCCCAGGGAACGAAGAACTAGTGCTACAAGGAATCCAAGATGCTATTGGGCAGCGTATACCTGTTTTTGGAGGAAGTTGCGCTGATAACGACATTTCGGCAAAGTGGTGTTTCAGCGATACTAAAAATGTATACCAACAAGGTTTTATCATTGCGGTGTTATATCCGTCTGTAGAAACATTCGGCTTTTATAGTTCAGGCTACGATATAACCAACCAGCAGGGCATAGTTACCAATATTGAAGGACGTTTATTAAAAACAATCGATAACCAGCCCGCTTTTGATGTTTATAATCAATGGCGTAAAAACCTAGGGTTTGGACAGTTAAAAGCGGGAAATATACTTGCCCAATCAGCAATGACCCCGCTATCAAGAGCTTTTGCTTCAGATGATGAAATCCCACGATTATTGTTAAGTCATCCAGCTATAGCAAAAAATGGATCGTTAGAATTATTTTCTAACCTACATGTTGGCGATACGGTTTACCTTGCCTCAGGAAGCCCAGAGCAATTAATAAAGCGAGCTGATATGGTTGTCACCTCATTAACTAAATTGGCAGAACTCCATGCTATAAAAAATATTACCGGTGGTGTTATTATTTTTTGCGGTGGTTGTATGCTATCAATTAAAGAGGCAATGCACGAAGTAAAGCAATCTATTGAAACACAACTTCCCACTATTCCGTTTATTATAGGCTTTACTTTCGGGGAGCTCGGGACATTCAGCGATGCGACCAGTAAACATGGTAACTTAATGATCTCATGCGAAATTTTTGGTGACCCAATATGAGTAACAATGAAATACTGTTAGAAAAGCTACACTTATTACAAGTTCATAATTTAGCACTTGAAGAAAACCGTGCCTTTAATAGTTTGATTTTAAATGGTCTAGATATAATCTTAAAAAACGACAACACAGAAACCTTACTCACTGAGTTTTTTGATATTTTGCATCAGGCCATTGCCTTTTCTGCGGCTATTTTAATTAAAATAAATCCAAAAGATGTAATGGCTACGTTAATTACAGCGTCGCATCCGAATAGCGATGCAATAATTACCCAGCTGGAAGTACTTAATAGACCCGATAGAAATATTAAAAATATATTTAACTTACATCAACTCCCTAATTGGCAAGTAACCGACCCTTTTTGGCATTCGCAATATGCCATGCTCACCACTCCAGTAAATACAAGTACAGAGAGCTACCAGCTCTATATTTTTTCTGAAAAAATTGGCGCGTTTAATCAGCACGATATTACTTTAATGCAGCGCTTTGTCAGTTTTGCAGGTAATACGATTTCACAATTTGAAAAACGAAACTTACTTGTTAAACAAAAAGAAATGGAGGAAAAACAAAATAACATCGAGCAAGTGTTAATTAACTCTGAAAAAATGGCTTCGTTAGGGCAAATGGCGGCAGGCGTTGCGCACGAAATAAATAATCCTTTAAGTTACATAGTTAGTAACATTCAAAATTTGGCATACAACCTTGAGCAATTTAGCCATTTCATTAACGCTCTTAAGACAGAGAGTGTCATAACGCAGCAAACATTAGCAGATTTGTTACAACATTTTCAATTTGATGGATTACAATCAGACTCAAGCGATATCATTGCTGAAATGACTGAAGGGGCTGATCGTGTTAAAGAGATTGTTCAAGGGTTAAGGCAATTTGCTCATCCAGATCAAACTAAAATTGGCGATATAAATATAACTGAGCTTATTGATAATACATTACGTGTTGCCTGGAGCGAAATTAAATACAGTGCCAAGGTCGAAAAGCACTACAATACAGAACCAATCATCATCACTGGTCGTTCGACCCAACTCTCCCAAGTGTTTTTAAATTTATTTTTTAACGCCGCTCAAGCTATTTGCGACAAAGTTGGGGTGATCACTATTACTACTAAAGCCGATAAAAAAAATGCCTATATAACGATTGCCGATAATGGTAGTGGAATTAAGGAGGACAAATTAAATAAAATTTTTGACCCTTTTTTTACTACAAAACCAATTGGCCAAGGCACAGGATTAGGGCTTGCTATAAGTAAAGCAATAATAGAACAACACAGTGGCCTAATTAGTGTTAAAAGTAAGATAAATCAAGGCACTATTTTTAATATTACCTTACCTAAAAAACCGATATTAACTGACGATGTATTGAGTATTTTAAATGCAAAAAAAATCGCTAAAGAGTGAATTTTTAATACATTATCAGTTGTTTACAGCCAAAGCTTAGACTAAATTAAACTTATAATTATGTTGGTGGTAAGAAGATAAATGACAGACATTGCCCAATTAGAACAGCTAAATCAACAGCCTCCGAGCATCTTATGCTTGGACGATGAAGCTAATGTACTCAAATCTTTAGTACGCTTACTTCGTCAATATAAATTTGATGTGAGTGTTTCAACCAATGGCCAAGATGCACTTGAAAAAATGCAAAGTAAAGAGTTTGACGTCGTAATAAGCGACATGCGCATGCCACACATGAGCGGGGCAGAGTTTTTAGCCAAAGCCAGAAAGCTCGCCCCCGATAGCCAACGCATTTTGTTAACTGGCTTTTCCGATTTAGAGTCAACAATCAGTGCGGTTAACGAAGGGGGTATTCATGCTTATGTGCAAAAACCTTGGCAAAATGATCACTTAGTAAGTGTAATCCAGTCAGGCGTAGAAAAATTTAGACTAAAAAAGCAAAATGAAATTTTACAACAGCATGTAAAATCTCAGAACCAGCAACTAAAAGAGCTCAATATTAATTTAGAGCAGCTGGTCGATAAACGAACAAATCAAATTAGAAGTGTATTAAAAAAACTAGAAGTCGCTAATGAAAGTGAAAAACGAGAGCATCAATCGACTGTTGAACTGCTTTATAATTTTATTAATGCAAATCCGTATCTCGATGGTAAAAGAGCAGAGAACATTGCCGGCACATGCACGCAAATAGCGCGTTACCTTAATGTATCGCAAAGAAGTATCACGCTTGCGCCTATTGCAGGATATTTAGCTCAAATTGGTTTACTTGCAATGGATCCTGAGCTTTACAACAAACCTATTAACGAACTTAATGAAGTACAGCGCAAAACGTTTTACACCCACCCGAGTATTTCACAATTAATGCTCATGCCAGCGACTCACTTGAGCGATGTTTCTGATGCAATTTATCACCAGTTCGAACGATACAACGGCCAAGGTATCCCCAAAGGACTTGCTAAAAACGATATTCCAATTGGTGCTATGGTGCTCAGCGTAGCTCGCGATTACTGGGAGCATTATGAGCAAAGCGACCCATTACTTACAACAAAACAACGCCATGAGGCGGCGCTCGGTAATATTAAGGCCAATAGTGGTAGCTTATATCACCCGCGTATTGTCGATGCACTTGAAGCAAGCCATACTAAATTAATTACCTCTGATAGTTCTATTGGCTCAATTAAAATAATTTGCGCTCAAGAGCTTGAAGAAAATATGACACTGGCAAACTCACTACACAGCCATACAGGCATTATGCTTTTACCCAAAGAGCATGTTTTCAATTCAAAATCGATTGTTAAGCTACAACAACTCGAAGCCAAAAAGCCGACTCCGTTTAGAATTATGGTTAAAACAGCTAAATGATTGATCTAAATTGCTCTTTTATTCGTTACAATGGGCTTAAATAAATTAATAACTTTGCTTGAAGGAGCACAACGTGTCGCGATTTTCTGCCGTTACCGATAATCCCCACGACGGGCGTTTTAACCAAAAAACGGGAATATTACTGACCAACTTAGGCAGCCCAGATGCCCCCACAGCAAGCGCATTACGTGTTTACTTGCGTGAGTTTTTATCTGATCCACGCATTGTAGAAATTCCACGCATTGTGTGGATGATAATTCTCCATGGCATTATCTTACGCATTCGTCCAAAACGCTCAGCTAAGTTATATAAAAGTATATGGACCGAAAATGGCTCGCCGCTAACTCATATTACGCGCCAGCAAAGCCTTAAATTAAATGCCTTATTAAAACAGCATGGCTATACCAACACCGAAGTGGTTATGGCGATGCGCTATGGTAATCCATCAATCGAAGCGGGCCTTGAAGAGCTTAGAGACAAAGGCTTAACCCGTATTATTGTGCTGCCACTTTATCCGCAGTATTCAAGCCCAACTACAGGCTCCACATTTGATGCAGTTGCCAATGTATTAAAAAAATGGCGCTGGGTGCCAGAGCTGCACTTTGTAAATGGGTATCACAAAAACCCAACCTACCTAGAGTCGCTTTCTAACAGCATTAGCGAAGATTTAGAAAAACACGGCATGCCACAAAAAATGGTGTTTTCATATCACGGCATGCCTAAACAGTTTTTAGATAATGGCGACCCCTATCACTGCCTATGCCAACAAACCACCCGTTTAGTGGTTGAAAAGCTAGGGCTAGACAAAGATAAAGTGATCACTACTTTTCAAAGTCGCTTTGGTAAAGCTGAATGGTTAAAACCATACACAGATGCAACTCTTGAGAGCTTACCTAGCGAAGGAATTAAAGATATCGCAATTATCAGCCCTGCATTTAGCGCCGACTGCCTTGAAACACTTGAAGAATTAGAAGGTGAAAACCGCGAAATTTTTGAAGAAGCTGGCGGCGAGAAATACCGATACATTGCAGCTCTAAACGATCGTGACGATCATATAGACGCCATGTTCGATGTATTAAAGCCAATGCTTTAAAGCAAAGGTTTCAGGTTTCAGGCAGACACTAGCCAAGCGCGGTGGTTGACGGTAGGTGGGAGTTTACCTCGCGCACACAGTGCTAAACCCGTTGCTCGACACCCGATACCCGTACCTAATACCTAATTTAGCGCTTACGTGTCACTATTAATGTGATTGCCCCGGCTATTATTCCCCAGCAGGCAGAGCCTACCGACCATAAAGTTAAATCTGAGGCAGTGACTAAAAAAGTAATGATAGCCGCTTCAGTATATTCAGCACTATGCAAAGACTGCTGTAAACTATTGGCAATAGTGCCAAACAAAGCAATACCCGCCAACGCTAACACCAATGCTTGTGGCAAGCTTGCCACAATTGCCACAAGCATAGCCGCACATAGCGCCATTATTATATAAAACACGCCACCAGCAATACTTGCCCAATAACGCTTATCAGGGTCTTTATCAGCCTCTTCGCTCATACAAATAGCCGCTGTTATGGCTGCTAAATTTATGGAATAAGTGCCAAAGGGAGCCGTCACACAATTTATTAACCCGGTCACAGTTAATGACGATGATATAGGCGCTTTATAATTATGTGCTTTCAAAATAGCGAAACCGGGTAAGTTTTGTGAGGTCATAGTTACTATGTATAAAGGAATGCTTATACTTACAAATGCCTGCAAACTAAAGCTTGGCGCTATATATGCAAAACTACTGGCTTGCCAATGCACGGTACTGGTATCGATATTACCCATATACCAGGCTAAAAATATACCCGCTAGCAACACACTTAGCATCGCAAAACGGGCAAAAAAGCGCTTACCAATAAAGTACACCACCACCATTAAACCAATAACTAATGGCATATCGTTCATAAAGTTAAACACATCAATGCCAAATGTCACTAATACTCCCGCTAACATGGCACAAGCCAGTTCACTAGGAATACGGTTCATAATTTTTTCAAACCACCCGGTTACTCCCGACACCAGCACCAAAAAGGCTGATAACATAAATGCGCCTATCGCTTCATGTAAGCTATAGCCTTGAGCACTTGAAATCAGTAGTGCAGCCCCTGTGGTCGACCATGCAATTAAAATCGGCACTTTATAATAAAACGACAACACAATAGAGGTACTGCCCATTACCAAGCCCAGCATTAATATCCAGCTTGCCACTAGGTCAGGTGTGCCACCTAAAGTGATCACCACTTGGTAAATCAATGCTATCGAACTTGAAAAACCAATAATAACGGCAACAAGTCCCGCCATAGTGCGACTAAGTAATTGATCAGTCCCTGCCATAATTCCCTCATTTCATGCTTTAACGTTACAACATACTTTGCCTATTTTTACATTGCAATTTTGAATAATGAATATGAAAAAACATCACGTTAATAAATTTTTTTATTGATCAATTTTTGCCTATCAAAATCATTGCCATTTAAAAAATAAACGCGTACCTAAAAACAAGCCGCAAAGCGCATTATTGCTGTAAAAAGCCGTAATTTTTAAGCTAAAAACACATACCAAAAAAAGGCAAAGTAAATACTTACAATGAGTTATAAAAAACCCCATTAACACTTTATGGTTACAATTTAAATTTGATCTCATCCTATTTTTAATATAAAACTTAACAATTATTTCACTAATTACCCTAAAAGAGAAACAGATGAAACGTTACATTGTTTTAATTATCGCTATTCCTTTGTCTGTATTTGCCATTTATACGCTGCTTGAGAATCAGAAAAAAATCGATAAGGAGGCAGTAGCCCCTATTGCCGTAGACATCGTCCCTGTTGATTCTGAGTTTGTAAAACAAACACGTAAGCCATTGCCAATTGATATGAGTAAAGACCCTGTTACAGTCAAACCCTCAGAAGAAAAACTAGCCGACACTGAAGACTCGTTTGATGCAATAAATAAGCCTTCAACTAAGGCCAAAGAAATACTTAAAGCGGCAAAAGTACTGCCTACCGATTTACAAAATGAAGCCTATATAGAATTTGATTTAGCAGCACTTAAAGCCCTTAAAGCAGGGGATAATTTTGATCTCGCTATACCGCAAACCGCAGAAACCTACAGCGCTGAAATAACTAACGTTACCAGTGCAAGTAACGGCGATAAAAGTATTGTTGGCCAAGTGATTGGTGCTAATGGAGCAATGCACACCACCATATTAACCGTTGGCAAGGATGCAGTATATGGTCAATTTACAGCCCCAAGTGGCAACTATGTGTTTGAAAGCAAAGGACAGTATGGCTGGATTGCAGCAAAGCGTGACTTATACAAATCACATATAGAACACCAAGTAGGTGAACCCGCACCAAAAAATACTGACGGTGGAGATCCGTTTGCACCCAGTGATAAAAAGTCACCCTCTATTTAATTTTTAATCTAAACAAAGACGACACAGCAGTAAAACTGCAACTATAAAAGAAAGGAAAGACGACTATGAAAAAAATAATATCAACAGCCGCTATTGCAACAGCATTATGTGCAGCAAGCACAGTATCAGCAGAAACAATTGATATCGGTATTTTATATACCGACCAATCAGCTGCCGCTACCAGTAATATTAACACTAAGATTAATCAGCTTATTGCTTTTAGTAATCAAGTATATAGCCAAAATGGCGTTGATATTACACTGCGTTTAGTAGGCTCTCAAAACTTAGGTAGTCACGCAATAACCCCTTCAGAAGATTGGCTAGACGCTGTGACAAATAGCAGCTACGTAAATGGTTTACGTAATGATTGGAAAGCAGACATGGTAGCCGTACTAGGTACAGGCCAAAGTGCGGGTAGCGGTTTAATTTCATGTGGTATTGCTTGGGTTGGTCAAGGCACAAATGGCAATTTATACAGCTCAATGAGCGATCGTATGTACTCAATTACAGCTGTTGATTGTGGTGCTACAACATTCGTACATGAACTAGGTCATAATCAAGGCCTGACACACTCTCGTAAACAAGGCGCAACTAGTGGCGGTGTATATGTTGATGGCATGGGCCACGGTGTACAAAATGAATTTGCCAGTATTATGGCTTACCCACATGTGTTTGGTAGTGCGACTCAGTACGATTATTTCTCAAACCCAAATTGGAGCGTAAACGGTATTCCATTTGGTGTGACTAACCAAGCATATGCTATTCGCACTGTAACCGACACAAAAACCAGTATCGCCAACTTTAAATAATCTCAATTGTGAATAATGAGCTTATTCTAAGAATCAGCATTAAATAAATGGGTAAATTATTACCCATTTACACCAATTAAGTTTCCCTTGCGGAGCGCCTCGGCGCTCTTTTTTGATGATTAATCATTACCTGCTTTTATTGCAGGAAGTAAAGTTTTGCCATCGCTATCTACTTCACTCATTAGCGTTAACCCCATTACTTTGGCAAGCACAGGATAAATATCTAAATTATTCACCAGCTCAATACTTACACCTTTTTTAAACGCAGGACCTGCTGCTATAAAGGAGGCAGCCATATCATCACTATAAGCATAGCCATGTGTACCTAAGTAAGGCGCTTTAGTACCGTTACTAAATACCGCAGGCGCATTGGTTTGTACCACAATATCACCCACTCTACTACCGCTATTATAATGGTAGCCTTCAAGCTGCTCACTACTTAAAACACTATAACGCCCCTTAGCCGCTTTTTGTAAACGTGCTTTATATGCATCAATATCCGCATTTTTAGCATCGCTTTTAGTATAAATAAGTAAACGAGGTCCGGTATTCACAATAATAAAATTATCATCTTTAGGTAAACTGCTGACAATAATGCTTTGCTCAGGATCAACCTTTGCCATGCCATGATCAGAAACAATGACTAAATTAATATCCTGAGATAATTTGCTCAAGCGAGTACGTAATTGCCCCATTAATGCATCTAACTTATGAACGGCGTCACGTGTTTGTACTGCATCTGGGCCAAATTCATGCCCCATGCTATCAACCAGCGAAAAGTAACTGGCTACAAAACGTGGACGCTGCGCCTTAGGTAAACTTAACCATTGTACAATTTGGTCAATTCTGTCTTGGTAGTCACCTTGTTTAGAATAATGAAAATAGTAATCAGGCGTCATGCCATTAAAGCGCGCATCCGACTCAGGCCAAAAATACACTGCCGATTTAAGCCCATGCATTTTTACTAAATTCCATAATGGAGTACCACGTACCCAAGTACTGTCTTTTTGGCCTTTACCCATGCTGTAGCATTGATTATTGCGCGCTTTGTCGCAGAACTTATTATCAACAATACCGTGGTTAACGGGTAGTAAACCGGTGATCACTGAAATATGGTTAGGAAACGTTTTAGTAGGGTAAACTGGCTGCATTTTTTGTGCTCTAACCCCTTGCTCAGCCATTGCTTTTAAATTGGGTGCGCCGTGCTTTTCAATATAATCCCAACGCAAGCCATCAATTGAGATCATAACAACCGTTTGCTCTTTGGCTGCAAACGCATTATTCATCCCTAACAAAAGGCAAAAACAGACTGCCTTTGTGATCCATAATTTCATTTTAAACACCTATAGATGTATGCTAATTTTAAAAAATAATATTAAAGCAAGTTGTTACTTTATGATACATGCTGATAGATTAAAGATGGCTCACTAAAAAACATAACTCTGCATTAAATAAGAGCTTAACGTGAAAAATAAAAAGGATTGCCATGATCGACTTCAGTAGCAAAATCACCCCTGCGCGAATGCAGCGCACTACAGCCAATTTACAAATGGCGCTTGAGAGCGATCGTGGCCGCATTATTAACAGCGCAGCCATTCGTCGCCTGCAACAAAAAACCCAAGTATTTCCGCTTGAGCGCAACGCAGCAGTGCGCTCACGTCTTACTCACTCATTAGAAGTACAACAAGTTGGTCGATTTATCGTGCAGCGTGTTTTTGCCAATCTAAATTACCAACAGCAAAAAGAATATGGTTTATCCGGCTTAGAACGCCCGCTAGAAACCCTAGTAGAAATGGCCTGCCTAATGCACGATATTGGTAACCCGCCGTTTGGTCACTTTGGCGAGGCCGCCATTAATAATTGGTTTAATGCTAACTTGGCAAGTATTACGCCTGAGCGTTGCCAAACAGCTAATAGCAGTATAGGCATTATTTTTAAACATTTAGCGCAAGATATTTGCAGTTTTGAAGGCAACGCCCAAGGCATACGTATTATTCACTCATTGCTCAGCCTAAATTTAACCTACAGCCAAAGTGCAGCAATTTTAAAGTATACCCGCCCTGCCAGTTTAGCAAAGCAAGATATTCCACAAAATAAAAACTACATTATGAAAAAAGTGGGCTACTACTACAGCGAAAAAAGCTTTATAGAAGCACTACAAACAGAGCTAAAAATGGAGCCGCATTGTCGCCATCCCGCCAGCTATATAATGGAAGCCGCAGACGATATTTCTTATTGCTTGGCTGACATAGAAGATGCGGTAGAAAAAGACATAATAAGCACTCAGCATTTGTGCGAGCAATTAAAAAAGCAGTATAACAAAGCGCTGATCAACTTAGCCCTAAACGACACCCAGCACCAAAGCTTTGTAGATGATGCAATTAATTACGCTATTGAACGCGCGCAAGCACAGCCCTTTAATTTTAATAGTGAATTTTTTATTTATCTACGCGTATCGTTACTGCATCCATTAGTGAATCATGCCGCAAAACGCTTTATTGAAAATATAGAGCCAATTTATCATGGTGACTTTAACCATGCATTATTAGAAGATCGCAGTTACCTGCATGCAGTAACCCAAGCCCTTAAGCAAGTGGCACTTGAGCATGTGTTTTCTCATAAAGAGGTCGAAAAGCTCGAACTACAAGGCTACCGTATTATTAATGGCCTACTAGAATGCTATAAACCGTTACTGCAATTAACTAGCGACGACTTTAAACGCGCACTACATGGCGACAATCGTTTATTAATAGAATCGAGATTAGTTAAAAAGCTCTCTAAAAAACATTTAAGTAGCTATCAGCACGCCATAAATGCCATGCAAGAAGAGCCCGACCACTTTGCGGCTTATGAGTTTTATTACAGATGTAGACTCATCCAAGATTACATAAGCGGCATGACCGACCAATTTGCCTACGACGAGTACCGTAGCTTAATGGTGATTGACTAAGCCATGCTCAGATCGTGAAATTGCTAAGCCCTAGATAATTTTTTACTTTGCGCTTAAAATTAGGGCATTGATGCTTAACCGCTTTTGAGTTTTATGAAACCGTTACTGAGTTGCTTATTTTTTTGTTTTGCTTTGTTTTATAGTGCTAGTAGTAGCGCTTACAACGAAGCGATGTGCATTCTTATAAAACAAGAAATGCAGCAATACAGCAATGACAAAACCAGCCGAAAGTACCGTAACGCTGCTCGCGACTACAAAAAAAACTGCAGCAATCCGGCTACACGTACTCAATCAACGGCAAAGCCTAAAGCGCAACCTATTATTGAACAACCCAAACCTAAAATTACTAAACAGCAAGTAAATGAGCCTGTTTCATCAGTTGTAACCCCCATTGGGCAAGAGCAAGCTAAGTCACCGCTTATACAGCAACTAGCAACAGCGCCCAATCAAAGTACAGAGTACACTCAAAACACAACTGAACCAGCAGCAACTACCGAGCCTAATGAGCTGCAAACCAATAAAACAACAGCAGAACAAACTGATGCTCTAAAAAATGATCAATTTAGCATTGAAACAACACCCCAAAGCAACACAACTTCAGCTGTCACAAAAACCACGGTAGAGCCTTTACAAACGGCCATGCCGGTTACTGTAAATGCCACTGAGCAAGTTAAAGGCGTTGCCTCATCAATCCCTAAAAAATCAAACATGTTGTCGCTAGTATTACCCAGTGTGGCGCTACTCTTAGTGGTAATAGTTGGAGTTGTTGTATTGATGCGCCTGCGCAATGTTAAGCAAAATAACACGTCTGCTGAAACCAGTATGTCACTAGCTGCTTCTCCTACTAAGTGCGATGACAAGCAAAGTAGTACTGCTATTGATGAATCTAAGACTCTTGATACCAGCAAAAACGAGCAACAAACAACAACCGAAAGTGTCGAGTTAGACGCAAGCGAAGTAAGCACCGTTAAAGTAAAGCAAGTACCGAATACCGCAGAGTTTGAAGCTGCCGCTAAAGCCACTTTAGAACGGATAAAAAATGCCACCGAGCATGCAGAGCCACAAGTAAGAGACTTTGACCCTGAAGCCAAACAAATCAAAAAACAACGCAAGCCAGTTAATCAGCCTGGTGAGCCTGTGCCAGCGGCTAAAAAAGAAGCGCCTATTACAGCTGAGCCCATTTCGCCTCAACAACCAAAGGCAGACTTACATTCGCCTAAACAACCGCGCTCACCGTTAATGCCATCTACCGAGCACGACTTTAAAGAGCCTGAAATACGCACCTTCGATCCCAACGCGCCCTTGCCCACTAAAAAAAGTGCGATAAAACCAGAACAAGTAAAGGTATCGCCAGTTGAACCCACTAAGCCTGATATCCCGCCACAAAGCAGCAACCCATTTGCTAACTTATCGCTTGATGAAAGTTGGGATCCAAATTCTCCGCAAAAACCGAAAATAGAAGAAAAACAACGCGCCCCTAAATCACAAGCACTAATTGAAGCTGAAGAACGTGCAAAAAACATGCAAACAAAAGAATAATAGAGTACGCTGAACGTATTCAAAGGTGGCTTTAAATCTAGTACCAATTCGCTTAATTAAGTGGTCTATTTTGAGGCTGGAAAAACGCGTTGATAGCTAGGCAAAAGTTTTCTATTTAGTTGTTATAAAAAAGAATTTTTTAACGCAGGTAGCGACATATTTAGCCCCGTAAAATGATTAAGTATTATTGCGGATTGATCTAACTTAAGCGTGCATTCAGTTTCACTCACTACAATAGCCTACTTTTTAAACAGCGCCACTCTCAACCTAATGGCTCAGAAGGAGTAAACTATACATATGCACGTGATGTTATCAGCTAAATTAAGATACCTTATTTTTACCGCATCTTTTTTTCTGATGGCTTTGGTGAGTGATTACAGTAACGCAATTGAAGCAATTCAACCTAAAGACGAACAGCCCACACACACCACTACTTTAAATATAAGTACCGGCGAATGGCCCCCTTTTATGAGTGAATCATTGCCTCACCAAGGTGTAATTGCCCATTTGATCACCGACTTATTTGCACAGGCCAATATTAAAGTTAACTTTACCTTTTTACCTTGGCCGCGTGCTTACCACGACACCATTAATGATAAATACGCAGCCACCGCCGTATGGATGTTTGAACAACAACGCACTGAGGATTATTTTTACAGTGAACCTGTATTAAACGAGCGTTTTGTATTTTTTTATCACAAAAAACGCCCTTTTGATTGGCAAAACCTAAACGATTTAAAAGGCTTATTACTCGGTGGTGGGCTTGCTTACAGCTATGGCGAAGAGTTTGATAAAGCACTACAAGCGGGTCTATTTGATATGTCGCGAGTAAGTACCACAGAGCAAAACTTTAAACGCTTAGCTATGGGCAGAATTGACGCCTTTGCCGAAGAAAAAAGCGTCGGCTATTACATCTTGGCCAGTAAGCTACCTAACTTATTTAGCTCTATTAACCATCATCCCAAAGCTTTACTCATAAACCAAAGCTTTATTATGTTCCCTAAAAATAACAAATACAGTAAACAGCGGCTTGAAATTTTTAATCAGCAATTACTTAAATTTAAGCAAAACGGCCGTTATCAAGCCTACTTTGATGCGTTAGATAATGGCGCTTATCAGCCCACAAATAACGCCCTGGCTGACTGACCTGGCGGGGCTTTATTGTTTGGAACGCGGGTTTCGGGCTACGAGCTAGGTTTTAGCAAAAGCTCGCTGCTCGTCACTCGAAGCCCGCTGCCTTTACCACCGTAGGCGTTAAGCTTGCTGACGCGAAAAGCACCGCTTTTAAATTACGTTACTTTCACGCATTATTCGCCTCAAAAAATGAGGCGAATAGCATGCTTAATTGCCTCATTGTATTAATTGGTAAGTTGAAATCGTAGAAACCAGTTTTAGCTGTGATTATTTTAAACGCCAATTTCGGTTTCGAGCAACAAGCGACTGGCAACGAACACATCCGCGGCCTTTATCAATGCAGACGCACAACTTTCTGACGCGAAATGCACCGCTTTTAAAAATAAAGATTTACTTGCTCAACACTTTTGCACTTATTAGTGTTTAATCTTTCACTATTACCTGCTTGTGAGCAATAAAAAGTAACTTGCGAGCCCACTTTATATTGGTCAATCCCGCCTGATAACTTACTTACACTGAAATGAAAATCGCCATAGTCTGAGGCGATAAATCCAAACCCTCGATTTTTATCGAACATACGGATCTCACCAAACATACCGCCTTTAGCATTAGGGGTCTGTTCTTTAGCGAGTTTAATAAAGCAGCGGTCGTGGCTTTCTTCTGCAATTTCAAAAAGATTTGGCTTCTCTTTGATAAGCGCCTTTAAGCTAGTAACACTGTAACTTCTAAAATCAAACGATGAATCGAGCATTTTAAGCGCACTACCTAAGTCACCTAAATAAACAGGTTCATTCTTTTGTACACAACGTTTATAAGCCGTAATCAATAATGCATTTAAGTCTTTAAAAGCTTCTGAGTCATCTCTGTCTATTAAGTTTTTTGAAAATACAAAATTATGGCAAGCTTTAATAAGCCGCCCTGGCGTGCTTTCATTACCTATAGCCATTATGTGTAATCCTTTCTCTCTTATCCGCTGTGCTAAGCTGTAAAAGCCACCGTCACTTGATACAATACAGACTCCATTAATTCGTTGGTTATTATTTATAAGCTCAATTGCATCCATCACCAGTGCATGGTCAGCAGCATCTTTACCATAATGAAATTGTTGTTTGGGACTAGAGGCTGTTTTATGTAGTATGTTCTGCCAGTTACTGTGTTGTACAGATGTCCAATCTGCATAGACCCACTTAATTGCCACCGTGCCATATTTTTCAACTTCGTCGAGCACCGCTGAATAAGTGTTATAAGACGCATTTTCTCCATCAACTAAAACAGCAAATATTAAACTCATTTTTAATCCTTAAATAAGGGCAAAGAGCTGCCTAGTAAGCAGCTCTTACAGTTAGTTACTTACAAGCACCAGGGACACGGCATGCACAAGTTGAAGGAACATGACATGCATGTTCTTCGCAACGTGCCATTTGTACTGACTCCATTGGATAAAGCTCAGCAGTAGGAAAAGCACCAAAATGCTTCTCATATACTGCTACCGTTGCATCAAATGAGCTTTGTAATTTGGATTGATCTTTATCACCATAGATTCCAAAATACGGATAGTGATGTAAGTAAAAACCGAATAAAACGTCACAATCATTTGTGTAACTTTGTGTATCTAAAATATGCTCGTGCCAAAACTTATCAACTAACTTGCTCGGAACGAGTGATAATTTGGGATACCACTTTTTAAGTGATAAGAATTTGCGGTATTCAAGTTCAGCAAAATCACACAGCTCATCATTCCAAGTTGCTTCAGCTGATTGCGTCAATTTCCATTTCAGTTTTTCAAAGTTCAGTACACAAACAGCAGAATGTAATTGCTCGTATATATTTTTACTTAACTGAAAAGTAGGCGATGGTTTAATTTCTACTAATTGTTCCATTAATTATTACCTTCATTTTTATTCAATTGCTTACCGCGATTCCCATGCACTTTGGCATATTGCTGATTCACACCCTCGTTACCTTTATTCGCATTTTTTTGGTTTGCTTCATTATCAGCAGGGCTTATTTTTTTAGCCATTACAGCCTCCTAAATTTAATTATTATGTGAACAACATTATTCACCTTCGCTTTAAATAGGATTCAAGATTTTTGCGAGCAATAAATGCCACAGGTTGAAAAGTTCCATTTTTGAATACGAAAATCAAACGGTAATCACCTAATTTAAAACGTATTAGTTTAGGGTTTATAGTGAGTTTTCGGCCGCCAATATCTCTATAGTTATGACTTTGTAAAAGATGACTATATATATCTTTAGCCTCTGCTACGTAACGAACAGATTGACATTTTGGGAGGGTTTTAAGTAAACGATTCATTGATTTCATTATTAAACTCCAGTTGGTTAACTGAGTTCAATAATGAACTTGTGCGGAGCACTACAAACACTTAATTTAAAATATTGTGTAAATACTCCCATGCATCTTTATTCTCATTAATTTGAGCATCGATGCTATCACTTAATTCTTTAACTAATGGAAGCTGAAGTAGGCGTTTATCAGTTACATTTTGAAGGATGCTCTTAGCCTCTATGCACTCTTTAGACTTAAGTTTTTTATCCGCTTTAATATAATTTTCTATAAAGCTATGCCAATTAACGTTCCTATCATAAAGAACACCAAGAGGGGATAAATCGGTATTTCCCGCTTTTAAACTTTGAAAAGGAGACGGCAGCTGCTCAGTGAATAAATTAAAGTTATTATCAATCAATTTATTTTTAATGTTCTCGAATGAAGATTGAGATACTCCAAAAAACAACATTTCTGCACTGAGCTCTTTTTTAGCGAATAGTTCTAACAGTTTAAATTCACGCTTATTAACTGATGATTTGGTAGCATAGTATTCTTGAAATATTTTTTTTGTACCTGCAGTACCCACCAATGTATACAGACACAAAGCATTATATATAGAGGCTCGTCGACCACGAATCACTCTATGCTCAACACGCTTACCATAATTAGGTAAGCTTGAAGCAATAATCGCCTTTCTATATTCAAGCATGCGGCTATTTGAAACATGCTTATCGGTTGATTCTTTATGCCCTTTTGTAAATATATTATTTAACGCATCATGAAGCTCTTTCGGTAACGTATCAGAAACTTTTTGTTTGATGTATAACTTTGCAATTTGAGGAATAAGTTCAATTTCAGTGTCAACTGTCTCAGCCATACTAGTACACTCTATCGCACAATATGTCTCTTAGTTCAGAACGCTTGTAATATTCATCTTTTGCGCTTGCAACGAGTTCATTCACAGCGGCCATGCCTTTTTTACAACTATAATAACGCTTTGTACTACGGTAACGACTATTTACTAAAACAAGTTCTCTATCGTAACGGTTATAAACTGCCTTAATAGCGCCTAAACAAACGCCCATTTTAATTGCTTCAACCTTCGATAAGCTAAATATACCTAATAAACTATTTTTATCTTCAACCACCTCTGAGCATGCAGCTGCGATATTATAGATTTTTTTAGCTTTCACCAACGCCTCTCCTGCGCATTCTCCAAGCTTTATAAATTGTTTTTTATTAAATAAAACAAAACTCTTTTCTTCTACTTTGGAATACTCATCGCACCCATAAGGCAACTCACTTTTGGCATAACTAGGCTGAGGATATAAAATTAGGATAAGAGCTAAAACAATAATATATTTCACTGCTTAACCTCCTTTCTACAAAACTTAAAGGCATGCCAAATAATGCCAAACGATATAAACGTATCAAAAATTAAAAACTGTTCATAATTAGTGCTATCTTCAAGCATTTCGAGCGCACTAAATAAATCCACCCCTTTAGAGGCACCAACAAAAGCCATACTCAAAAATATCAAAAGTAAATAGTAAATATTTAAAATAACAACTTTAAGTAACGAATTAGCTGCCATAGCAAACCAATAGCGTTTAATAGGGTATGCCTTTAAATTAACCCTTAACGAATTTAAATTGAATAAAATTAAGCCAACTAATAAAGTTCTCGAAAATCGTTCAAGTGGCGTTATCGTGTTGTAGCTACCCACCCCATTAATAAACTCTTGATCAAAAGGTAAATAATAAATAGAAATAAGCAAAAATAAACAAACTAAAAAAATAACAATGTGCAATAAATGATTAAAAATACCAACGGGTTGGTCCCTAAAAGTATATAAATCTTTCGGATTTGCAAACTTCCAGCTTTTTCTTTTTTTATTTAAAAATGACGATTCATTCTTAGTGAGTGGAACAAATTGGTATTTGCTTTCATCGGTATGTACAGCGTTATTTTTTTGCTCGTTAAGAGCAGAAGGGCTAGCAGTATATTCTGTATTTGTAGTAGTTGATTGCACCTACTTTCCTTGTAATTTTTTTTGCTAATTATGCCAACATACACATAAAACACAATAACTTATAGGAAAGACATAAACATATATAATATGTACTCTACAATACTAGGTATATTCACTGCTTTACCCGGCAACCAAAGGGCAATCAGTTTGCAATTAAGTTCTGCTGCTAATAATTCATCCCTTAAGCTGAGCTTTTATCGCATTGCCTAAAGGGATTTAGGTACTTGGAATTTGTCGGGAACAAAATTCCGCCATGCGCTGTTATTACTCATCATTAATTCAATTTCTGGTGTGATCACGGGAAAGTTGTTTAGTAGTGTCCTTTAAATTTTACCGTGGGCGTACAGTTTGCTGACGTGAAAAGCGCAACTTTTAATATCTTTTTAAAAACGATGTTTTATAAATGGTTTGTTTAACCATGTTTTATAGTCTTTAGACAGCTGCGGAAAGTGCTGATACAGCATACTTTCCAGTGTTTCAGCAGTGAGTTTACTGCAAGGTGAATTTTGCTCGGCTAACATAACGCTTTTTAAAAACTGCTTGCCTTTGCTCGAGCCCATTAAAAAATATATCGCCGCCCAACTGCTCGCATAAAGTTTAGTGTCATCAGCTGTTTGCCATTTGTTATCTAAACCTATCAACCAATTAATAGTAAAAACACTTTGCGCGATGTGTTTGTTACTTATCCAACTTAGGTGAGGTTCAATGCTGACTAATTGCATGCTGTTGTTGGTATATTCAAAATATTCAGCCAGCCCTTCATTAAGCCAACGAGGAGTTGTGCCTAGTATTGCTTTGTTTATAGCATGCACCGCTTCGTGTATTGCTGTGCGCATTGCGTTTTGCTCGTCTCGATAATATATAAACGCAGAGTTAGTAGCATGAAAATATATACCATCTGTATTACTTGGATCTGCCCCGCGCTGTTTAATCGCTTGTTCGTAACGACCTCGTGTTGCGAATATGGTCAGGTTTAACCTTACCTTTTTTAATGCATCTGCCCCTATAGTTTGGCCATACACTTTAAATACAGTATTTAGTTTTATCCGTAATTTTTCTGTAAACGACGGCGGTAAATTAGCGGCCTGTAGCGTTAATTCAAAGTAATCAAGCGGCTCAACAATGTCAGTATCAAGTGTTTCAACCGCAAAGTCTGGCTTAGTATCACTAAAATGGGGCACACCATGGCTATCAGTCCAAGTGTAAATATTGCCATTACGCTTATATTTAACTTCACCTAATGAAACATCGGTACAACGCGTTGTATCCGCTTGTGGTAAATGGTTTTGTATTACTTTTTTAGTGGTAAACGAGCCTGCAAAGGGTTCAATTAGGGTTTGCTCTGCTTCTTCAACTATTTCGATTTCGGCTTTTATATCTTCGTAAATAGCCCGTACACTGCCAATAGGATCATGGTAGTTGATTACCCGCCCAGTTAGGTGGTTAGCAATAAGTGCCGCTACAATTAACAGCACAATAAATACAAATAGCACGCGCCATTTTGTGCTCAACATCTTTATCGTCGCTTTTTCCATTGGGCTTCAAATAAGCGTTTTTGTTCACCACGATATTCACTGCACCATACGAAATCGGATGATTGCATGCCTTTTGAACGGCAACGCTTTGGTAAAGTATAAAATTCAGACCACGCAGCCAGCTTTTCAGGATCGCTATAGCTGTCGCTATGCAATTTCATATTAGGCATCTGCGTGCGCAATAATGCATTATTACTTGAGCTGTAAGCCGAAGAGCGTCGATGTGTTCGATTGGTTTGTTTGGGTTTATCACAATGCTTTGCAAGTTCTTCAAATAAAGATTTGAACCGTGCTTTTAACCGCTCACCTTCTTTCACCCTATAGCCTTGACGCAACCGTGAACGTATTGTTTCACGTTCTTTTACAATACTATCGCAATGTTCTTGCGAGTATTGCTCGTACGCTTGCGGGAGAGAAGTAAATAGACAAAGTAGTATCAATAAAATCCATTTAATCATTATTTATCCCTAAATTGAGTGCTGTGTTCCGTTGAGCGCCTAGGGTGAATATAGAGGATTGAATCTAAAATAGAAACAGATAGTTTAAGCGAATTGTTAAATCATGCCTGAGCGCAATTGTTGGAGCAGTTTGTGGCGGGAATTTTTAATTGCAAATTTAAGTAGAAGTCGCGTTGGCGACGGCAACCGAGGGGCGTTATTTACTACGTTAAAGCGTTGCTCTCTCCTTGGATCTCCACTGCTCCTCAAACATTTTCTATAAAGCAAAATATAAACGCTGGTGTTGCTTTGACTTTTACCCTTTTTTTAGTATGTTAATTGTTCAACTATAAAGGAGAAAGTTACATGGATGGTCAATTACCATTATTTGATGAAATACCAAATAAGTATGAACACACAGGCTCGCCACAAGAATCAAACCGTAAGTTTTGTACTGAACTAGAAGAAGATCTAACCTCTATTGGCTTTACTGAATGTACAGACTCTCAACCTCAACAGCAGAAATATATTAAGCGTGCAGCCTATCAAGATATGTACGGCAGTACACGCCACAGTACTTTTTTGATACATCATAAAACTAAAGGCTTATTAAGAATAGAAGCTCATAGGCAAGTACAAAGCGGCTCTGTCGACCAAAAATTCCCATTCTTTTATGAGTCATTAAGTAATGCACCAGAAAAAACTGTAGTTATCGTTTTTGATGGAAAAGGCTATAAAAAAGAAGCGTTTGATTGGTTATTAACACAAACTGAAAACCGTATAGAAAAAACATTCAAAGTATTTTCTTCAAAAGAAGACTTTCTTAATTATCTTATTAACGAGTAAATGTCGCGTTGGCGACGGCAACCAAAGAGAAGTAACCGCCGACTTCTCTTTGGAATCTCTCGGCGCCCCGAGGATCACACTGCTCCCTCAATCTAAATTAATGATATGAACGTAACCAGCGTAGATAGGCCATCCATGGCCAAGCTACGCTTTTTAACAGCATCCATGCTGTAAATTACTCATCATTAATTTAATTTCGGGTGTGATCACGGGGAATTGTCTTGGCAGCAGCCTTTAATTCAATAATGAGTTAATGCTTGTTTACATTGCATTTTTTAGTAAACTGAATGCTCGCAAACAGGGAGCGATTTAATGCAACAGATTGGTATTTACGAGCAGTTAATTACGCAAGTAATTGAGCAAAATTTAAATCGTGACCAGTTTTATGTGGGCGAACGCCAGCTAGAATCGGCTGAGGCGGCTACGTGGCTTTCGCGCTTTTTAGGTAAACTTGTTGAACGTGCCATTGATGCAATCCCTAATTCAAGCGAGCGTTTGCACGAGCAAATAAACCTCGCAAACAGCCTTGTGCTGTGGCTTAAAGATCATATCCGCGATGACGAGCTGATCAACGAAAACCTTATCGACAGCCAAGGCCGTATTCTTACTGCACTGTTTAATACCCAAAATCCCATTGCTGCAAATCTTAAAGATTACTCCAAAGATATTTTCCCGCTAACAGGGCTTACCCAAAGCGAGTTATTTAGCGGCGCTAATGCAGGTATATCGCTCGAAACCGAGCTAAAACGCGAGATTAAATCATCCGACACTATTTACTGGCTTGTCTCATTTATAAAATGGACGGGGCTGCGCATATTTAAAAATGAGCTTGAAGCATTTACCAAAAGTGGTAATAAACTCAAAGTAATTACTACTTCGTACATGGGTGCAACAGATGCTAAAGCGGTTGAGTTTTTAGCAGGCCTACCAAATACCGAGGTAAAGCTTAGTTACAATAATCAGCAAGAACGCTTACACGCCAAGTCATACTTGTTTATGCGTAATACGGGTTTTCATACCGGTTATATTGGCTCGTCTAATTTATCGCATTCGGCGCTTACCAGCGGCCTTGAGTGGAACTTAAAAATTACCGCGCAAGAAATTCCGCACATCATAGCTAAAACCAAAAGTACCTTTGAAACCTATTGGCAGTCGCCAGATTTCGAGCTGTTTACTGGCAAAGCTGAATGTAAAGAAAAGCTCATAAATTCACTTAATGAGCAACGCGGTGTTGGCCAAGCAAGCAGTCAGTTTTATTTTGATATCACGCCAAAAACCCATCAACTCGCTATTTTAGAAAAACTAAGCGTAGAGCGTAGCGTTCATAACCGCTTTAAAAATTTAGTGGTTGCCGCAACCGGCACAGGTAAAACAATAATATCGGCATTCGACTTTAAAACCGTTTACGATAAAAGCCCAAACGCATACTTTTTGTTTGTAGCCCACCGCGAAGAAATACTCAAACAAGCGCAAAGCGCTTATCGTGGCGTGCTTAAAAATAACGACTTTGGTGAGCTGTGGGTGGGTAATTATAAGCCACAACGTTACAACCAATTATTTGCGTCAATCCAAACGCTGAATAGCCAAATTGAATCGCTCAATTTAACGCATGATTACTACGATTACATAGTTATAGATGAAGTACATCACGTAAGCGCCGCCAGTTATCGATCTATTTTAAATCACTTTACGCCCACAATATTACTTGGCTTAACTGCTACACCAGAGCGACAAGATGGCGCAAATATACTCGATGATTTTTGTGGGGTAATAGCCGCTGAAATTCGCTTGCCAGAGGCAATAAACCAACGTCACTTATGCCCATTTCAATACTTTGGAGTAGATGATGACACCGACCTAAGCCAAATAACATGGCGTGGTGGCCGTTACGATATAAGCGAATTAAGTAACCTTTATACAGGGGAGAACAGCCGCGCTAACAAAATTATATCCAGTCTTGCTGATATAGTGACTAATGTTCACGATATAAAAGCGCTGGCATTTTGCGTAAGCCAAAAACACGCAGAGTTTATGGCATCTAAGTTTAACTTAGCAGGCATAAACGCCGATGTGCTGACCAGTAAAAACACCAATGAACGCGCGGCCAAACAACAAGCGCTGCGCCAAGGCGAAATACAAATACTTTGCGTGGTTGATATTTTTAACGAAGGGGTCGATATTCCAGAGGTTGATACCCTTTTATTTTTACGCCCAACGGAAAGCCTAACGCTGTTTTTACAACAATTAGGCCGTGGCCTGCGCCTGCCCGACAACAGCCAAAAGCAATGCTGTACCGTACTCGACTTTGTAGGAAATGCGCGCCCAGAGTACGACTTTGCCAGTAAATTCCGCGCGCTAATTGGTAAAAGCAACCAACCAATAAAAACCGAGATCGAAAACAACTTCCCGCATTTACCGCTGGGTTGCCGTATTGAACTGCAAGAGCGCACACAAAAAACGATATTAAAAAATATTCAGCAAGCCATAAACACTAAACGCCGTTTACAACAGCTGATAACTGCTTACCCGCAACATACCAATGATACGCTCACGCTGAGTAATTTTTTACGCATAAACCCACAAGTCACGCTTGAAGATATTTACAAACCAAAAGACAGAAAACTCGGTGGCTGGCACTGGTTAAAAGGCGATGAAATACCCGCAGAGCAAGCCGATATTTACGCCGCGTATTATCGCGCAATCAACACCCAATTACTCGGCTGCGACTCGCTCAGTTACTTATGCTTTTTACGTGATTTATGTAACAACGACTTTAGTTTTACACCAACGTCAAAAAACCAACAGTACGCGCTTATGGCGCATTACAACTTTTGGGATACCACAGGCACAAGTTTAGGGTTTGAAACCCTTGAGCAGAGCCTACAAGCACTTAAACACCAACTGTTACAGCAGGAACTTGAACAAGTGATCGCGCTTTTAATAAACCGCATTCATCAACAAGAAAGCTATTTAACGTGCTTACCAAATCATGCAATAAAATTACACAGCCGCTTCACGCGCCAACAAATACTCGCCGCGTTTGGAGCGCACTCGTTTGATAAAAAATCGACCGCTCGCGAAGGCGTTTTAGAATTTAAAAACCAAAACCTAGAGCTGCTATTTGTAACACTCAACAAGTGCGAAAAAACCTACTCGCCCACCACGCTATATCACGACTACGCAATCAGCCCCACCCTGTTCCATTGGCAAACGCAAAACAGCGCCCGCCCAGAACATGGCCGCGGCCTGAGTTATATTGAGCACCAAAAAACAGGCAAAACCATTCTGTTATTTGTACGCGAACAAGGTAAAGACGAAAACGGCCGAACCATGGGGTTTGTAAACTACGGCGAGGTTAAATATCAAAGTCACAATGGCAGTCAGCCGATGAATATAACATGGGAGCTAACCAACCCCATGCCAAGTGAAATGTGGCATGAGGCAGGAAAATTGGCGGTTGGGTAATAAAATTAAGGAGAAAAAATGTCAATAAAAGAACTTGAAGAAAAGCTAGAAAATCATTTCGATGGTTTAACTAATGATGAAGAAAGTACATACGGTGTTGTTAAAAAAAATAATCAAAATTTAGAAATGATTACCGGGGTTCTATTTGAAGGAGTGAAGTCATATGATAAAAATACTGAATTAAAGCATGAACGTGAACTCAAGAGCATGAGCTTAGATCAAAAACGCTTTAGTCACGGCTTTTGGCTTCTGGTTGGTATTTTGATATTCATAGTTACTTTAATATTTGGCTTAATTTTTGTTAAAGATGATAGTGATACTGCTTTAAAAATATTGACTCATATTTTAGCCGCAGGCATGGGGATAGTTACAGGTATTGGTTGGAAAAATAGGTAAATAATATGTATAAGTTCAAACAAGGCCTGACACATTAGCATGAAAAAGGAGCGGCGCTCAATCAAAGTGCCGCTCACGCGTTCAAATAAAGTAACTCAACTTTAAATTACTAAAGACTGATAATTTTCATTATTTCATTACATTTTCTTTTATATTCTTGAGCTAAACTTTGCAAATTTAATTTACCGTACTTAGTTGCATTAGATATTGGATATGTACCAAAAATATCTACGGTAAATTCTTGCCAATCTATCGATAACGATTTTTTAAGCACTTCTTCTAAAATAGCTTTTTCAGTTTCGGTCAGCTCTTGTATGCTTGAGTTATTTTTTAATGATACTTTTTCTCTATTTGAACCAAATTTGTTAAGGCTGTAATTAACATCTATAACATCACTTTCTTTAATTATTGCTATAGCTTGCTCAGAAGTTGGCCCTAACTGTTCAAACTCCCAATCAACATCTGTTAAAGATTTGCCGAATTCCAAAGTATATTTCCAATCAGCAAAATAAAGTAGTTGTATCATCTTTTTAAGAGTTAATTTTCGATCAGGTGGTAAATTATCTAATAAGTATTTTGCAGCTATTTCAAGCTTGTTCATTAGTTATTTCCTTTTTATAAACCACTAATAAATTTACATCTTTAGATTGCAAAATTAGCGAAGATAAATAGCTATGCCTTGTATTTATCTCATCTTTAATTGCAGATATTTTTAGTGTATTCGGTTTTTGGCTTTCAAAGATAATAACGCCAACTCTATCACCACCCTTATCTTCAATAGCTTTACCAAAAAAATCCCTACTTTTCATTCTATGATTTTTAATATCACTTCTTTTGATATTTAATTCTAATTCACAATATTCAACATATTCCTTATGGTTTGAGGGAAGAGTCACACTTACTTCACCATCATACCAAGCTTTTGCTATACAACCTTCGCGGGAAGGAAATTTCATTCTATTTTTATTCTTAAACTCCGGATGTTTAGAGTATCTACCAACTAATATAAACTGCTCTGAACTGAATAAATATAAAGATATTCTTTGCTTATCATTAAGCGAGCAGCACTCTTCTGCTAAATGCCTCAAAAAGTTTGATGTGGAATCATATAAAAGCTCTTGATGCTGCCCTCTTAGATTAAAAAGCTCTTGCTGATTGTCGTCTAATTGTTGTTTTAGTGAAGATTCAGAAGAACGGTAACTTTGAATGTTTTGTTTTAAGTTGTCGTTTTCGACCCTAAAGTCTTCTGCTTGTTTTTTTCTTAGAAGGGAAAACCTCACACCAAACACACTAATCAAAAGTACGAACAAGCCAACCCAAAAGGTGTAACTTACTAGCATTTCTACTATATAAAAATAAGATTTTGAATCATCTACAGAAGGCTCTAGTTTTAAAAACTCTGAAAACCAATAGCTTAACCAAGCAGAATATATTGTTAATGGGAAAACATAATACTCAGACAAGAATAGCGGTACCTTATCCTTAAAAAAAACATCATAATTAAAATCACTCTTCTTGTTCAAAAAAAATTCCTTGTACTATTAAAAATTTTTCACTGCTTTTGGCAGTATTTATATATTTTTCGCTATCAACTCAGCTTTCAACAAGCCACCCTTGGTCAGTAGCTTAGGGGCGAAACTTGGATTACGTTTTGACTTATAAGCATCAAGTATTAATTTAAGACCATGTGCTTCTAACAATGAAATATTAACCTCTGTATCCATTTCAGCAGACTCGATGAAATCATCTGAAAAGCTAGGGGCGATTATCAATACTTGTGCTACACGTTTACCTTGATTTTCAGCGCGGGTTACATAGGCTTTTACTTGGCGTGAAGTTGTTGAGTATTTTGCAAAGTCACCATTTTTACAGGTTTTTGCTTCACCAATAATTATGTCGTTATCGCTAAGTGAAATCACGATATCCGCTTTATCTTTAGTAGTGTTTAAGTCTTTTCGGAGATCTTCATCAATATTAAGCTCTAATAGCTCAAAAATAGCTTTTGTGACTTCTTCAAACTTAACGCCAATATCGGCCTCGGTTACATCTGCTCCAGCCTCTTTTAGCGCATTAATATCGCGGCGTGCTAGAGCATCGTAATTTTCAATCAGCTTATCTGTTGCGTTTGCAAAGCTTTCTAAGATTGCAAAGCGTGCATTTCCTCGCTTGGATAGCCCCATACTATCGCGGACTTCTCTAACCTCATCGTTTGAAAGTAAATATAGAATATCGTGGGGAGTAATACTTAACGCACGTAGTTTTTCAGTGTCTATTATTTCGTTCGCTTCAAGTTCAAATGCATCTTTTAGCACAGCCTGCATGGTTGGGAAGTGTTCTTCTAATGTTTTTAGAAGCTGCTTAAAGCCGCTGGCACTAAGAGAATCAAACTCTTTCTCTGTTGCACCTGATAACGATGACAATATTAGACCAATGCGCTCATCTAAGGTTGTACCTAGTTTATCTGTATCAATTTCTAAATCTTGTATAAGCTGCTTTAATCTGTCTTTACGTTGATTTTGGTTATCTTCAACATTATGAATATCGTCTGATAATAATTTAGCTGCACTAATTCCTGAATGAATAATTGTTTGAATTTTATCAGTGCGGCTTATGCCTCTAATTTTACGACCATGGGCTTTGAGTGCATTAGAAAGTTCGGCATCTGCCAGCGTTCTAAGTATTCTCAGTACATATTTATCAGCTAAATCTTTGCCTTGAATTTCATTCAGTAGGGTAACTATTTCATCAGGAATAAACACTTCTTGGCGCTTTTTACTTATAAATAATAACCCCATATCTCTGAGGCTATTTAAAGCATCTAGCACACCGTTTTTAGGAATAACATCAACCAAATGCTCTACAGCGGCACATTCATCAGTAGTAAGATTTAGCTCTTCAGCCAGTACATTAAGGATACTGCGTTCGTCATCAGTAACTTTCGCTTCTCGATTATTTTTTTCATCATTAAAGTATGCTTCTTTCATGCAAGCATGATAAATCTTCAACGCTCGGTTTCGCTCTAAAACACTCTCGGCAGAGCCTTGTTGGATACACTCTTTTAGCTCCTTTGAGAGCTTGGACAATTCTGCCCATTCTTTTTCATAAAGTGACTCTATCCAGCTAATTCTTGCAACTCCGTTGCCATCGCGGCTTAATATGTTCACCAATAAATTAAGCTGCGCTGTACTCATTAGAATCTGTTCTTTTACAGAAATTTTGAAGAACTCGCGGACGGTATTAAATAACTGAGTTATTTCACTTCCTGATGCATTTTTAATTTGGCCGTCAATATTGTCGATTGTTTTAGCTAGTGTTTTATTATTTTTAGCGGCGTCTGAACAAAGACGATCAAGGCATGAAATGAATTTAGATTTTTCAACTTGGTTGACGATTGATAAAACTTGGTTGAGTTTCATTTAATAGAGTCCTTTCTTATTATGTGGTTATTAACGTAACAGTTTATAATCATTAGAGCAATTATTGTTCATCTGGAGTTAATCTTATGGTTGGTGCTTCTAAACTCTATACAACTATTCGGGATTGTAATAGTTGTTTTCCCGTCATAAATAGAATGATAAAGAGTAGAGCTTTTAATGTTGAAAAAAGGCCCTGAGAAAGATTTTGATATAGAATCACACTTTATTTTTATATTACTTTTTACAGAGCTTTTATCATTTTTCATTAGCTCGATTTGTTTGTCTGCATGGGCAAGTAAATCTTCAGCATCAACTTTAGCAACTAAAGCAGCTGGAATAATAGAAACAATCAAAAAAACAAATAAAGAATAAGCTATAACAAGAATATTAACCCCACAACGTTGAATTTTATTAGGTTTATTATTCTCTATAGGCTTTATCAGGTCTTTCTCTGTGTAAGATTTAACGTCCTTGTTTGTACTGTTAAAACTACTAAATTTTATCCTAGACCAATTGATAAATTTATCATTAATGAAGATAGCTATTACACCAAGACATATACATAAAAGTATGAAAACCAAGAAAGGTTGTTGTAGGTACATCACCATTGTGTTTAATAGTACTTGTTCGAAGTTGATAGGATAATAATCAGTATCAACATTTAGCAGCTCTAAATATTTGGAATAATAAACAGTTCCTTGAATATAAAAGAAAACTGTTAACAGCCAAATATATTTTTGTAAGAGATCTAACGTAGTTTTTACTATCTCTGATATCTTCATTTTCAGTTCCTAATTAGCCAAATCAACCAACTGGTCTCAACTTTTCGAAGGCATGTCTAGAAGTTAAAATCCCCACTTTGCATGAGCAAGCTCAGTACTTACGACCAGTAAAAATTGCATTTTTAATTTATCAAGTACGATGTAAACCCCCGCCTATATTCATAACCACCAATCTACCAACATACTCCAACTCCCCGTGATCACACCCGAAAATTATAAATTGATGAGTAATCACTTGCATGGATGCAAGTTAAGCCGTGACTACGCCATGGATGGCGAATACACGGCGCTTACGTTCACATCAACTTTTAACTTAAGGACACAGTGTGATCCTCGGGTGCGCCGTGGGGTTCCAAGGGGCAGACGGCGGCAGCGGCCCTTTGGTTGCCATCGCCAACGCGATAAAACCTCGAATAGAGGTTATTAAATCCCTTCACAATTCCTAACATTATCAATCACATTGACGCTCTAAAGCACGACCTACAATTTAAAAGCGAGGTAAACTCCCGCCTACGGCACGACCTACAAATTTAAACGCTGCGCTTTTCGCGCGAGCAAGCTCTGCGCCTATAAGTTAAAGCGCGACTACAAACTAACCTGAAACCACTTGCTTGAACCGCGCAAAGGTTCGCATGCTTTCATCAGCAATCATTACCTCATAATCGGGGTTTTGAGCAATTAGCTCATATTGCCCATTGGGTAATTTATTAACTTTACGCAGTAAATACTGCCCGTCTCCGCCTATATCATCCCGCTCTATCGCCACTATTTGGCCGCGTAGCGATCCGGCTTTATCGGACGTTATAAGCTCAAGTAACAGTAAATCACCATCAAGTATTGGGTGTTTACCGCCATTCATTGAGTTACCCGATGCGTGCGCTAAAAAGTGCACTTGCGGGTCTAGCTTGCCCGCGCCAAGTGGCGCGTCCATCAATTCCATATCGCTTTCATCCCCTGTTTTAAAATGCCCACAGGCTATTTTTATATTGGGGAAGTACGGCAGCTTTAATGCGTTATCAGTTGATTTTAAACTAACTTCGGGCTTAGCAACTTGATTTAACTCAGGTTGGGATGCGTTTGGAAACGTAAACAACTCAGCAGTTGGTTTTGCTTGTTCGAAACTGTTTTTGCCAAGCCATAATTTTGCACTGCTTGATTCGGCAACCTGATACGCCCAGTTGCTTACTGCAAGCGATTTATCTGCATCGCAATAAAAGTAAGGTTGCAGTTTATTCGTTATTTCGGCTTTATGAATATCAAGGTTTTGTTCTAGCCAGCGGTCGCGGTGAGCAAAAGCTGCGAGGTGGTCTCGCTTATTGTTATTACAATCAGCATGCGCAGCAACAAAGTTATGTGCTAAGTCGTTTGGATAGCGCTTAAAAGGAATAAAGTGATCGATCTCTGGCGTTTTTTTAGTTTCTTTTTCGTTTTTTAGATTCATTGGCTTTTGGCAGTAAAAGCAAAGCCCGTTTTGAATATCTATCAATAGTGGAGTTACCACTTTTAACGCAGTTCTGTTACTGCCAAACAAGAACTCTTGTAGCTGGCTTTGCGATCCTAATAGTGTTTGATTCGCTTTTATAGTTTGTACTTTTTCTATCCATTCAGTAACACTAAGATGCACAACCAAATCGTAAAAACGCCTAAAACACTGAGCTATACCAGCATTTAAAACAATTCGCTTGGGCTCTCTGCCTTTACCTAAAAGTATATGGGGATATAAAAAACATTCTTCTTTACCCGAAAGTAACTGTAAGCGCCAAAGAGGGCCATCGATAAATGTTCGCCTAAGAGAACTAATTACTTGGTTATATTGTTGGTAGTTTTTGAATGCGTTGTAACTTTTCACACCTGCATTTTGTAGTTTGTAAATTTCGGTGATGAACTTTGCCTGTCCTTGGCTATTTTGCTTTAACAGCATATCTTCAGTATTAGTAATAATATCGGTAGAGTGCGCAGCGTAAGGCATTGAGTGGTTCCAATAAAGTTGAATAAATTTATCGACTAACGTGTCGATTTTTATTTCCATTGGCGCACTCTGATCTTCATTTTGCTGTTCTACGCAAATATCAGCAATAGCATGTAATAGTGCATATTTATACGTTGCGGTGAACTCTCCCTCAACCAGCATGCGCTGAATATAGGCAATAAAGTCGAGTTGTTGCTGCATTGCGCCAATCATAAAACGGGCACTGCTTTAATTAGGGCATTTAGCCATACTTCGCTTTCGCGCTCTGGGCGTTGGTCAACCGTTTGCCATTGTTTTAGTATTTTAAGCTCGGTGTGCTGGGTAATTAGCGCGGTTAGGCCATCTTCATTTAAATCGGTAAATTCGCGGCCGTTATTCACGCGCTCTTGCGTGCCGTATTTAAACGACACATACAAAACACCGTTTGGTTTTAGGGCATTTTGCAGCTTTAAAAACACCTGCGGTAACTCTACTTTTGGCACATGCAATAAACTGGCGCAACACCAAATGCCGTCGTACATATTTGTACAATTAAGCTGCTGAAAGGCTTTTACCTGTACAGTTTGTTGTAAGTAATTACTGGCTAACTTTGCAATATTTTCGCTTGCATCAAACGCGCTAACAGTAAAACCTTGCTGTTTAAAATACATAGCATCGCGGGCACTGCCACAGCCAGCATCTAAAATATGGCCATGTTTAGGGATAAGCGGTAAAAACTCAGCGTAAAGCGCCGACATATCAACATTAAGCGTTGAGTCGCTAAAAGTTTGTGCATGTTGATTATAGTAATTGAGTGTTGTAGTAGGCACTAAACTCACCGCTCCTTGGTTTATTTATTAATCTGGCATTCATTTATAACTAATCTACAGGATCATAATTAATAAATACAGAGATAAGAGCAATATTACGCCCTAAGTAGTATGTTTTCATTACAAAAAAGCATTGTTTAACTGCACTAAACTCATATTGTTTACACTTTCACCTAATTTTTCTACATCCTTGAAAGTATTAAATTTATATAAACATGGCTGTTATTTACCCTGCAGTGTAACGGCTTGAATAAACGCTTATTCAAGCCGTTATAAGCTTACCAAGCGTTTTAAAGGTTACATTACATGCAATCGCTTTAGCTGCTGGCCTTTTAATAACAACCACCTAATCCTGTTTATATTTACAACTTGGTTTATACTAAAGTGTTGTAATTTTTTAGAGTAATAAAATGCTAAGAATCGCTTTTGTTGTATTACTAATCTGTAGCTGTAGCGTATTTGCCTGTAACAAAACACTTAAAGTGGGTACTAATGAACGCAACTGGCCGCCTTATGTGGTGGCAGTTAATAACAATTTAACCGGCGTTGAAATTGATGTGGTAAATACGATTTTTAACGGCTCACCTTTTTGTTTAAAGTTTATGTTGCTGCCTACTTCTGCTCGTGCTTTTGAAGAGTTAAAAGAAGGCCGTATAGATATTGTTTTTGCAGCCAGCATAACCTCTGATAGACAAAGTTATGCCTATTTTAGCGATACTTATCGCGATGAAATAATGCGCCTTTATAAATATAGCGACTCTCCTGATATAACGAACCTAAACGATATTTTTTATAGAGATTTAACTCTCGCTATTGGCCGTGGTGGTTATTATGGCGCTGCATTTGCGCAGTTTAAACAAAATCATCCTGCTCACGTTATTATGATGCCCACAGCCGATAAACGCTTTGCAATGCTCAATAAAAACAGGGTTGATTATGCAATAGAAGACGAAGTAGCTGCACAATATTTTATAAACCAACATCCAAGCGTTGAGCCTGTTCCTAATATGGCGGACATTAATAAGAGTTCTATTCATTTAATGTTGAGTAAAAAAACCATTAACCAAGTCGAGTTACAAACTATAAATGAGTTAATTAAGCAAAATAAAAGCAACATACACGCTATTTATCAGCGGTTATAGCTTTTAAGCTTTATTCTTTTACCTTTCATCTTTGGGCGTGGATCTGTATAATTCGCGGCCTATTATTTACTCTATCGCTTGTTTATTTATGCGGCACCGTGCTGCAGCTTAACCCTGCCATTAATTTTCTAGGATTACTTTTTTTGATCTCCACCGCAAATATTACGATGCAGTTTGGCGCAGAGCCGTTGTTTGAAAACATTTCAGCTAAATTTGGTAACGGTAACCGTTACGGTTTAATTGGCGCTAACGGCTGCGGCAAGTCGACATTTATGAAAATTTTAAGCGGTGCGCTTACGCCTAGTGCAGGTAATGTGTCTATTACGCCAGGGCTAAAATTAGGTAACCTAAGCCAAGATCAATTTGCGTTTGAACAATACAGCGTAGTTGACGCGGTAATTATGGGCGACGTTGAGCTTTGGAAAGTAAAACAAGAGCGCGACCGTATCTACTCGTTGCCTGAAATGAGCGAAGAAGACGGCATGAAAGTGGCCGAGCTTGAAAGCGTTTTTGCTGAAATGGACGGTTACACCGCAGAAAGCCGCGCAGAAGAAATACTACTTGATGCAGGTATCGATAAAGAATTTCATTATGGTTTAATGGCGAACGTAGCCCCTGGTTGGAAATTGCGTGTGCTGTTAGCACAGGCACTATTTGCTAATCCTGACATTTTGCTACTAGATGAGCCAACCAATAACTTGGACATTCATACTATTACGTGGCTTGCGAATGAGCTTAACCAACGTAAATGTACCATGATTATTATTTCCCATGACCGTCACTTTTTAAACTCGGTATGTACGCACATGGCCGATATTGATTACGGCGAGCTGCGTATTTACCCAGGTAATTACGAAAAGTACCTTGAAGCCTCGGGCTTGCAACGCGAACAGTTATTAGCTGAAAACGCGAAAAAAAGCGCTGAAATAGACGAGCTGCAAGACTTTGTTAACCGTTTTGGTGCTAATGCCTCTAAAGCAAAACAAGCCAGCTCGCGCGCTAAAAAAATGGACAAAATTAAGCTTGATGAAGTTAAAGCATCAAGCCGTATGAGCCCGTCACTGAGCTTTGACGAAGGCAAAAAAATGTATCGCCAAGCGCTTGAGCTAACCAAGCTTGGCCATGGGTTTGACGGTGAAACGTTATTTACCGGCGGCGATTTATTGCTAGAAGCGGGTGCAAAGCTTGCGGTAATTGGCGAAAACGGTGTGGGTAAAACCACCTTTTTACGTTGTTTAGTTAACGAGCTTGAAAGTTTACACGGTGAAGTTAAATGGTCAGAAAACGCGACCTTTGGTTACTGCCCACAAGACAGCAGCAAAGACTTTGATAACGACTTAACTTTATTTGATTGGATGTCGCAGTGGCGCACAGCTAAACACAACGATTTAATGGTTCGTGGCATGTTAGGGCGTTTATTATTTACCGCAGACGATTCAAATAAGAAAGCGCGTAACTGTTCAGGTGGTGAGAAAAACCGTTTGTTATTCGGTAAGTTAATGATGCAAGACGTTAACGTACTAATAATGGATGAACCAACAAACCACATGGATATGGAAGCCATTGAAGCGCTTAACAATGCCCTAAAAGACTTTCAAGGCACACTTATTTTTGTAAGCCATGACCGTGAGTTTGTATCGTCACTAGCAACTCGTATTGTTGATATTAAAGACAAGCAAGTGATTGACTTCCAAGGTACGTTTGACGAATACCTAGCAAGCTGCGAAGAAAACAAAGTAGCTTAAGAGCTAGGTTAAAGAAATAGCCTAAATCATTTTAAAAGCGGTGCTTGTTTAAGCGCCGTTTTTTTGTGTCTGTATTTCGGGGTTCGGGGTTCGGGGTTCGGGGTTCGGGGTTCGGGGTTCGGGGTTCGG